>WBZM01000007.1_pt2 | contig 129506 bp, 102 predicted proteins | sample 5204271 | NCBI WGS metagenome assembly WBZM01 (sample SAMN12344346, study PRJNA552823) | activated sludge metagenome | biome: Activated sludge suspended growth; feature: Nitrification reactor; material: Wastewater; isolation source: activated sludge from nitrification reactor of wastewater... | reverse complement strand
TATGTCCCGAAGGCAGCTCCATACCCTCCGGGCTTGGCTCTCGGCGGCCGTGGCAGGCCGCCGAGCCTTATGCGCCGGAGGGACCGGCGAGACGGAGCGGAGGAAAAGGGGCCAACCCCTCCCCGCCCGAGCGACCCCGCGTCAGCCGATCTTCCGCTCGAGCCGCCTCACCGTGTCCTCGAGCGCGCCGAGCTGTCGCTTCAGATCCCGGACCTCGTCCGAGGTGGCGAGGCCCATCTCCTTGGCGAAGCGCTCCTTCTGCTCGGCGGTGAAATTGGAGACCTTGCCGGGCATGCTCATCGCCAGGACCACCAGGCGCATGAAGCGCTCGTCTTGCAGGAGCTTGCCCACCGCGGGGCTCTGGGTGAGCTTCATGCCTTCCGCGACGAGCTTGTCTTTGAGCGACATGGCGTGTCCTTTGTCATGACCGAGCGGTTAGGAATCTGCGTCGCGGTGAGGCGCGGCCGCGACCGCCTGGCGCCGCACGCGCGTCAGGATCCACGAGACGACGAGCGGCCAGATCGTCTGGGGGCAGTCTCGGCCCACGAGCAGATCGATATGGCCGCGCGGGAAGACGCGGTACGTCTTGTCGGTCGAGCGGCTGCGCAGGTAAGCGGGCTCGACCGAGGCCGGCGGGGCGAGGTCGTCATTGCTGCCGGCCACCACGAGCAGCGGCAGATCGAGCGACTCGAACTCCTCGGCGTACCCGGTGAGCTCACCCAGGCAGTGCCCGCCGCGCCGCGCCTCCGCTGCGGAGATGAACATGTTGCGGAGGACCGAGATGCTGCCCGTGTCCATCGCCAGCGACATGTGCTGCGACAGCGTCAGCGGCTCGAGCGACGGCGGGTGGTAGCCGCGGATGGGGGAGAGGAAGAAGGGGCTCTCGATGAAGCCGCGCAAGAGGCGCATCGCCTCCGACAGCGGCTTGAGCTCCAGCGCGCCGTGGCCGAGGTGGATGCGCGAGTCGACCGCCAGCAAGAGCGCGGAGAACAACGACAGGGCGAGCGAGCCGCGGGTGAACTGGTAAGGGCTGCCGAGGGTGACGACGCCCGCGATCTTCTCCCGCAGCACGGCAGCGGAGGCGTAGGCGACGAGGCCGCCGAGCGAGTGCCCCACTAGGTAGACGGGGCGGCCGCCCGACAGGCGCTGCACCTCGGCGATCGCCGCGGGGACGTCTTCGTCCACGAACGTCGTCACGTCTCTCGGCGGGTGCGCCCCGAGGTGGCGCGACCGGCCATGGCCGCGGAGCTCGAGGTTGAAGACGTCGAACCCGGCGCGCGCGAGGTAGTTGAAAAAGCTCCGTGACGGCAGGTGCCAGGCGTAACGGTTCTGTCCGTAACCGTGGATGAGCACGATGGGCGCGAGCGTCTCGCGGTTGCCCGCGAGGCGCTTGCGGATCATGGCGAGCGGCGTCCCTTCCGGACCACCTTCCTGATCGGGATCGATCGAAGAAGAGCCGCCGTCCCTCGTGCGGACGACGATGAGGTCCTTGTCGAAAGACGCGCGTTCGTCGCGGTCGATTGTCTGAACGACGGTGGTGGAGTTGACGATCATGCCGACTGCGGTGAGCGTCGAGAGGTCGGTCAGCTTACCACCGGACGAGGCCGCGCGGCACGGTGAGCATCGACCTGCCCCGGACTACCGCTCGTCGTCGGGACTCGTGTACCTTGCGGGGAGCCCGCCATGCAACGATCCCTCCTTTGCTTTGCCGCCGCCCTGGTGACGTCGGTTCCCCTCGCTGCGCTGGCTCAAGACAAGCCCACCGAGGCCAAGCCAGCCGACCCAGCCCCCGCCTCGGAGGCGGAGAAGCCGGGGGACACGCCCGCCGCGGATCCCGCGGACGGCGCCGGCAAGACCGAAGAGGAAAAGAAGAAACACGCTGCCCAGGACAAGTTCGGGACGAGCGACGAGGAAGAGGCGCAGGGCAAGACCACCAAGCCCAAGGACGAGAGCGCGAACCAGTATTTCCTCGGCGCTCGCTTCCGGGACTTCATCGTTCCTGGGTTCTTCGTCGGCATGTTCGCGGACGGCGGTCCAGGGGTGACAAACGTGTTCTCGGGCGGGCCCGAGTTCATGCTCCGGTCGGGCGCGCTCGAGGTGATCTTCTCGGTGACCGTTCCGTACGCCGACTTCTCGATGAACGAGTTCCTCTTCAAGTCGAAGGACGATCCGAAGGAAGCTTACGAAATCGTCAGCTCGAGCCTGAAGCTCATCACGGTCAGCGTCGACCTGCTCGGCCGCATCCCGCTGGAGAGGAAGGGCACGGTGGCGTTGCTGCTCGGCGGCGGCGTCGGCCTCTCCGGCGTGCTCGGCGATCTGCGGCGCAACCAGGCCAAGCCCAAAAACGGCAACGCAAACGCCGACCCCGACCAGCCCGACCAGTGGGCGAAATGTGAAGGGCCGGGCGACGCCGACGGCGTCGTCGACGGCGTGCAGTACTGCGGCAACGACAACGATCACTACGGCGGGTACGTGGAGCCGAGCTGGGTGAACGGCGGCTCCAAGCCGGTCGTGTTCCCCTACCTCGCGCTCCCGCACATCGGGCTCGAGGTGGTCCCCATCGAGCAGTTCATGATCCGCGTCGACACCGGCTTCTCGATCACCGGGTTCTTCGTCGGGCTCGGCGCCGGTGGGAAGCTCCCGATCTGACGTGTCTCTCCAGCTACCGCCGCGATATGAGCCCGTCCTCCAGCTGGGCAAAGGTGGAGGCGGGGAGGTCTGGTCGGTCCGCGATCGACTGACCGATCAGTCGCTCGCGCTCAAGACCCTGGGAGACGACAGCGACGAGCGCGAGGTGCAGGCGCTTGTCCGCGAGGCCGCCGCGCTCTCGGGGCTCGAGGGGCTCGGCGTCCCGCGGGTGCTCCGCTTCGGGCGGCTGCCCGGCACGGGCCGGCCCTATTTGCTCCGCGAGCTCGTCGAGGGCGAGAGCCTGGCCGCGATGCTCGACGCGGGCGCCGACCCGGCGGCCGCGCTCACCGCCGTGCTCGACGTGGCCGATCAGCTGACGCGCCTCCACCGCGCGCAGCTCCTCCACGGCGACGTGAAGCCGGCCAACGTCATCGTCTCGCCGAAGGGGCCGGCGACATTGGTGGACCTGGGACTCGTGGCCGCATTTCGAGAGGGCGGCACGCGACCGCTCGGGCTCACGCCACGCTACGCCGCGCCCGAGCTCTTCGAAGGTGGCGCGCTGACCGTCCGCTCGGAGGTGTTTGCGCTGGGCGCCACGCTCGCCGACGTCCTCGACAAGATCGGCACGAAGATGGAGCGGTCCGCGGCGCTCGCCCTCACGGAGGTGAGCGCGCGCGCGACGCGAACGAGGCCGGAGGATCGCTACCCCAGCGTGGACGAGCTCGCGAACGCGATCCGCCGCGCATCCTCGGGCATCGCCCAGGGAGCGCCGGCGGCCGGCAGCGCCGCGTGGCCCATCGTCGGGCTCGAGGCTCCGTCACGCGCGCTGCACGATCAGGTCAAGGCGTTGCCGTCCGGCGGTGGCGTCGTCGTCACGGGGCCGCTCCTGTCGGGCAAGTCCACGCTGTTGCGACGGCTCGCCTGGTCGCTCGGTGTCGAAGGTCGCCACGTCGCCCTGGTGGAGGGCGGGGAAGGCGCCGGCGCCGAGCTCGACCTGGAGATCGCCGGCGCGCAGCCCGACCAGGTCGTCGTCCTGGTGGACGACGCGGAGCGGTTGCCGGACGGCGTCGGTGAGCGGATCGGGCGGCTGCGCGAGGGCGGGGCGCGTGTGGTCGTGGTGACCGGAGCCGGCGGCGAGGTGCCGATCGGCGGCGCGACGCTGGAGGTGTTCGACATCCCTCCGCTCGAGGCGGCCCTCTCGCGAGAGCTCTCGCTGCGCGCCGTGCCCTCGCTGCCCGAGCCGGCGCTCGCGCGTGTCCTCGAGATCGCCGAGGGGCGGCCAGGCCGGCTGCGCGCCGTCGTCGAGCTCCTCGACGGCGCGCCGGTGGTCGGTCCCGACGACATCGACCGGCTGGTGCCCACCGATCTCTTCTCCGCCTCGAAGCGCGCCCGCGACGGCGCGCGACCCCACGGCAAGGCGGAGCTCTCCGCGATCCGCGAGGCGCTCTTGCGGGGTCACTTCGAGGACGCGGCGGATCTGCTCGCGACCCGTGAGGATGAGGCCGGCTTCGAGATCGGCGTCATGCGCGCGAAGCTCTTCACCAACCAGGGCGAGTGGAAGCGCGCGGTGGACGAGCTCATCGGGCTCGATCCGGCGGAGGGCGATCCGGCGCTCGTGCTCGAGTATTTCGTCGAGCTGGCGCGCGCGAACCTGCGCGGCGGCGACTACGCCTCCTGCGTCAAGGCCGCCGAGATGGCGGAGGCCCGCGCGGCGTCCCGGCAGGACGCGCGCGCCCGCGCCGCGACCGCCGAGGCGCTCGCGCTCGGGGGGATGGCGCTCTCGTTCCTCGGCGAGCTCGATCGCGCCTCCACCTTCCACGCGTGCTCGATCGAAAACGCGCGCGCGCTCGCCGACGCGCGCGTCCTGTCGGTCGCGCTCAGCTCGGCCGCGTTCTCGCTGCAGCGGCAGGGCAAGCTCGAAGATGCGCGTCCGCTCTACGAGGAGGCGCTCGCCAACGCCGAGACGGCGGGAGACGCAGGCACCGTCGCGACGACCCGCCTGAACCTGGCGGGCATCGCCAAGGCGCAGGGCGATCTCGCGCGATCGCTCGTCCACCTCGAGGCCGCGGTCGACATGGGGCGCCGCTCGGGGCGCCGCGCCACGTTGCGACAAGCGCTCCTCAACCTCGCCAACCTCGACCTCTACCTCGGGCGGCTCGCGCGCGCGCAGGTCTCGATCGAGCACCTCGCTGCCGAGCGCCACGAGCTACCGCCGAGCTTCGTGGCGCAGCTCCTCAGCTTGGAGAGCGAGGCCGCGTCGAAGTCGGGCGACCTCGTCCGCGCGGAGGCGCTCTGCATCGCCTGCGCCCGGGCTTACGAGTCCGTCGGCCGGCGCGTCGACGCAGCCGAGGCGCAGCTCGAGAGCGTCTTCGTCAGGCTCGCGCGTTCTCCGGCGAGCGACGCGCAAGCGGAGATCGCCGAGCTTCGCCGGAGGCTCGCGGAGATCGGCCCGGCGCTCGTCGAGGTCAGCTCCCACCGCGCCGCGCTCGAGCTCGCGCGCGGTCGCGTCGCGGCCCTTGCCGGTGAGGCCTCCGCCGCGCGCGAAGCGTACGACCGGAGCATCGAGGCCGCGGTCGCGACGGGCAAGAAGGACTGGCTCGCGCGGGCTTATCAGGCCCGGGCGTTGCTCAGCGCGGACGAGGGCCAGCTGCTCGCGGCCCGGCGCGATCGCGAGGCGGCGCTCGCCGTGCTCGAGGAGATCGCCGCCCGGCTGCCGCGGGACCTGCGCGAGGTGTTCTGGGACGACCCGAACCGGAGAGGGCTCCGCGAAGGGGAGGCCGGGAAAAACGCCACGCTCGCGTCCCCGAGCAGCAACGCAGGAGCGCCGACAGGGCCGACCTTGAACACGCGCGTCACGCAAGACCGGCTGACCCGACTGCTCGAGGTGAACCGCGAGCTCGCTGGCACCTACGATCTGCGCCGGTTGCTCGAGCGGTTGACGGACCACGCCATCTTGCTCCTCTCTGCCGAGCGCGGCTTCGTCATCCTGAAGAGCCAGCGGCAGGATCGCCAAGGAGACTTCTCCATCCACGCGTCCCGCGACCAAGCCGGGGACGACCCCCACGCTCGGTTCTCGCAGTCCATCGCCGATCGCGTGATTCGAACCGGGGAGCCGGTCGTCACCACCAGCGCGCGCGACGACGCGCGGATGGCCGACTACGTGTCGGTCCACCAGCTCATGCTCCAGTCCATCGCGTGTGTGCCGATCCGTTCGCGCGACGCGGGGACGATCGGCGCGCTCTACCTGGAGACGCGCTTGCGATCGGCGGCGACGTTCGCCGAAGACCTGCCGCTGCTCGTCGCGTTGGCCGATCAAGCGGCGATCGCGATCGAGACCGCCCGGCTGGTGGGGGAGAACGAGGCGCGGGCGCGGGAGCTGGAGAAGAAGAGCGCGGAGCTCGAGGTCGCGCGCGCCAAGCTCGAGGAGCTGCTCGGGCATCGGACGGCCCAGCTCCAGCAGACCCGCCGCGATCTGAAGAGCGCGCGCGCCGTCATCAAGAGCCACTTCGGCTACGAAGGGCTGGTCGGGACGAGCGAGGCGATGAGGAAGGTCTACGCCCTCATCGATCGCGTGAAAGACACGGACGTCCCGGTCCTCATCACCGGCGAGAGCGGGACCGGTAAAGAGGTGATCGCGCGCGCGATCCACAACGCCTCGCCGCGCGGGAAGAAGCCGTTTTTGGCCATCAACTGCGGCGCCATCCCGGAGCACCTCCTCGAGTCGGAGCTCTTCGGTCACGTCCGCGGCGCGTTCACCGGCGCCGACCGCGACCGGAAGGGCCTCTTCCGCGAGGCGACCGAGGGCTCGCTCATGCTCGACGAGATCGGCGAGATGCCCCACAAGATGCAGGCGGGCCTGCTGCGTGTCTTGCAGGAGAAGGTCGTCCGGCCGGTCGGCGGCTCACGCGAGGAGCCGACGGGCACACGCGTCATCGCCGCGACGCACCGTGACCTCGCCGCGATGGTCGAGGGCGGCACCTTCCGCGAGGACCTCTTCTATCGCCTCAACGTCATCCAGGTTCGCGCGCCCTCGCTTCGCGAGCGCGTCGAGGACATCCCCATCCTCATCGACCATTTCTTGGGGATCTTCGCGGCGCGTTACAACCGCGAGCGGCGCAGCGTCTCGCGCGCCGCGCTGAAGATGCTGTCGGGCTATCGCTGGCCGGGCAACGTGCGCCAGCTCGAGAACGCGCTGCTCAACGCCTGGGTCCTCTCGGACGGGCCCGAGCTCGAGCCGGAGGATTTCGAGCTCACCGACCTGCCGGTCGCGCCGCCCCGCCAGGGCTCCGCCGCGCCGGCCACCGCGACCCTGCCGCCGAACCTCGACGCCCACCGGGCGGGCGAGCGCGAGCGAATCCTCCAGGCCCTCTCCGCTTCGAACTGGAACCGCGTCCGCGCCGCCGAGATCTGCGGGATGCCGCGGCGGACGTTCTACCGCCGGCTCAAGGAGTACGGCATCCAGTAGCGCTCAGCGTGTGGTCGCGCGTTCTTCGGCTTCCAGCTCGCCGAGCGCCTCCGCGATCGCGTCGTCGTCGTCGGGGCGCTCGGCCACCGTCTCGAGCGCGACCCTGAGCTTCGGCGACGCCGTGGTCCCGGCCACGACACGGATGCGGTCCTTCGCGTCCGCGGCGCCGGCCATGGCGGCGACGGCGGCGCCGACGCGCATCGGCGCGGGCTTGCGTGCGTCCTCCACGACCCGGAGGAGCACGTCGTTCGGCGGCGGCGCCGTCCGGAGATCCGCGCGCGCCCCGGAGCCGATGCTGCGCAGGCTCGTGATCCAGTCCGAGAGGGTCCGCGTCCCCCGCGCGAGGAGCTCGGGCGCGACGTCGCCGCCCGTCCGGCGGTTCAGCTCCATCGCCTCGCGGATGCGAGCGAGCATCTGCTCGACGTCGCCGCTCATCCATCCTTCCTGGCCGCACACGATCTGCTCGCTCGAGCCGTCCTCCAGCCGGAGCTCGACGCCCACGTAGGTCTTGTTGCCGCTCGTCTTCGTGTATTTGCGAACGTCTGTCACGCGCGCGAAGGGGATGAAGCGCTCGCGGCCCAACCAGCGCGCGACCACGCCATCCACGCCGACGCGCACGCGGGTCGGCGAGAGCGTGAGGCCGAGCATGAACGTGAGGAGCGCGATGACCATGACCCCCACGAACGGCGCGCCGCTCCGTCCAAGCGCCGCGATCCCGGCGAAGAGAAGCGGGAGAAAGACGAAGAAGAGCGGCAAGAGGAGGTACGCGAGCTGCTTCCAGACCGACCAGCGGAACATGTCGGATGCGCCCCGGAGCTCCGCCACGGATTGCGTCACGTCGAAGCCGAGCGCGCGGAGGAGCGCGCGGCCCTCGTCTTCGTTCGCCACGTCGAACAGGAGCGGCAGCCGCACGCCCTTTCGCCGGACGCGGATGCGCATCCGCCCGGCCTCGGGCACGAGCACGCCGTCCACCAGATCCTCTCGCTTCGCGACCAGCTCGCCGCCACGACGGACTTCGGTCTCGGTCACGACGATGGCGCCGGGCAGCCTGACCGGATCCTTGTTGGTCCTGAGCGCGTAGGCGAGCGCGAGGGTACCGAAGATGATCGTGTGCGGAATGGGGATGAGGAGCGGCGTGGTCCCGGTGATCGCAGCCGCGAGCGCGAAGCCCAGGCCGAGTAGATAGGGCGTCGCGCCGGCGGTCAGGTAGACGCGGTTGTGCCGGAGCAGCGCGGCGGTCTCACCTTCGAATCGCGCCATCGGACCCCCTACCGCTTCGTGAGGATCTCGTAGGCGCGGTTGAGCTCTCGTGTCCTCTTCTCGGCGAGGTCGCGAATCTCGCTGGCCAACGTGGCCGTGCGGTCGGGGTGGTACTCCTTGACCAGCTTCTGGTACGCCGCGCGGATCACCTCGAGCGAGGCGCCCTTCTCGACGCCGAGGATCTCGTGGGGATCTCGGCCGTCGACGGTCTCGGTGGGGGGCGGGGGCGCGGCGATCGGCTTGGGCTTGGGCGCCGGCGGGCTCTTCAGCTCCTTGCGCTTTCCCCCGCCCATCCCACGCACGACGGCGCGGTAGACGAGGAAGAGGAGGATCGCGATCAGCGCGAACCGGAGCGGGCTCACTCTTCGATCCAGGGCGCGAGCGCCGATTGGATCAGCGACGCGACCGTCTCGATGTCGCCGTCGCCGCGGACGTGGACCACGCGATCGTCGGGCACGAGCACCTCGGCGTGGGCGTAGGCCTTCGCCAGCCGGGCCTGCAACGCTCCCTTCTCGTAGAGATCCTCCGCGGCTCCGCGTTGGGCCCGGCGCGTGGCCGCGACCTCCGGCGAGACGTCGACCACGAGCGTGACGTCCGGCCTCCGGGCGAACCGGTTGAGCGAGCGGATCCACGCGACGAGCTCGTGCGCGGGGAGGCGCGACGTGGTCGCCACCGACTGGTACGCGAGGCTCGAGAGATCGTAGCGGTCCGAGAGGACGACCGCGCCGCGCGCGAGGGCGGGCTCCACCTCGCCGCGCACGTGATCGAGCCGGTCCGCGGCGAAGAGCAGCGCCATGAGATCTCCCTCGGGGCTCGAGGGGAGCACCGCGCGACCACCGAGGATCTCGCGGATGAAGACGCCGATCGGGCCGGTGCTCGGCTCGCGCGTGACGTGCACCTCCCGCCCGCGCTCGCGCAGGTGCGCGGCGTAGCGCTCGACCTGCGTGGTCGTGCCGGCTCCGTCGATGCCCTCGACGACCACGAACACCCCGCGTTTGCTCACGGGACCTCCAGGGGGGCGCGGTCTTCGCCGAGCACCACGTTGTCGATGAGCCGCGCTCCGCCGAGGCGCAAGGCGACCGCCAGGAGCGTGCGGTCCGGCACGCGCGCGTGGTCGGGGAACGGGGTGACGCGATCGGGATCTGCCAGCTCGACGTAGTCGATCGAGTCGGCCACCGCCGCGATCGGCTCGCGGCAGGCGGCGCGGAGCGCGCCGGCGTTGCGCTCGCCCTTCGCGAAGAGGGCGGCGGCCCGCGAGAGCCCGGTCGGGATGGCCAGGGCGCTCTGGCGCGCCGCTGCGGAGAGGTAGCGGTTGCGCGACGAGAGCGCGAGGCCGTCGGGCTCGCGCACGGTGGGCACCCCGACGATCTCCACCGGCAGGAGCAGATCCCGCGTCATCCGCTCGATGACTTTGAGCTGCTGGTAGTCTTTCCGGCCGAAGAGGGCGACGCAAGGGCCAGCCAACGCGAAGAACTTCGCCACGACCGTCGTCACGCCTTCGAAGTGCCCGGGACGATGCGCCCCGCAGAGCGCGGCGGCGGTCTCCCCGACGTGCACCCGTGTCTCGTCCCCTTCGGGGTACATGGCGCGCCCCTCCGGCGCGAACACGAGCGCGGCGCCGGCCTCCTTCGCGAGCGCTCGATCGGCGTCGAGCGTCCGCGGATAACGCGCGAAGTCCTCGTTGGGGCCGAACTGCGTGGGGTTCACGAACACCGTGACCACGACGAAGTCGGCGCGCTCCGCGGCGGCTCGGACGAGCGTGGCGTGGCCCTCGTGGAGCGCGCCCATCGTGGGCACCAGGCCGACGCGAGCCCCGCGGGCTCGCGCGGCGTCACAGGCGCGTCGGAGGTCGGCCGGATCGTGGACCGTGTCCATGGGCCGCCCGTCTACCCCAGGTCCGCGCGCGCCGCACCCGAGGTTCGGGTTGTCGTTACATCCTGCTACACTCGGGGGATCGTGACGATCACCCTGAACCATACGGACAGCGTCGAGTCGCCGAGCCCCGGGCCCGTCAGCGCACCGCTGTCCACGTTGGTGCCGCTCGACGCCGGAGACCCGACTCACTACCTGAACCGCGAGCTCTCCTGGCTCGAGTTCAACTCGCGGGTGCTCGCCGAGGCGGAGTCCGCCGAGGTCCCGCTCTTCGAGCGGCTGAAGTTCCTGGGCATCTTCTCCTCGAACCTCGACGAGTTCTTCATGGTGCGCGTCGCGGGCCTGAAGGCCCAGCAGGGTGGCAAGGTGGCCGACCTCCCGCCCGACGGCATGACGGCGGACGAGCAGCTCCTCGCGATCAGCCGGCGCGCCCACGAGCTGTTCGACCGCGCGTATCGGCTCTGGAACACCGATCTGTACCCGGCGCTGAGGCGCGCGGGCATCGTGCTCGTGAAGCCCGACGAGCTCGACCCGGTCGAGCGCGCGGCGCTCGATCAGCGGTTCCGGACCGACATCTTCCCGGTGCTGACGCCGCTTGCGATCGATCCGGGCCATCCGTTCCCCCACCTCCGCAACAAGAACATCAACCTCGGCATCATGCTCACGCGCGAGACCGAGACCGAAGCCGGCTTCGGGGTCATCCAGGTCCCCGCGATGCTGAACCGGCTCATCCCCGTGCGTGTCGACGGGGCCGAGCGGGCGTTCGTCTTGCTGGAGGACGTCATCGCGCGGCACGTGGGCGAGTTCTTCCAGACGACGCGCATCCGCGGGACGTACCCGTTCCGCGTGATGCGCAACTGGGACCTCGAGATCGACGAGGAAGAAGGGGAGGATCTGCTCCAGACGATCCAGGCCGAGCTCCGGCGGCGCGATCGCGGCAACGCCGTCCGCGTCGAGATCGGGATGGGAAACGCGCTCGACAACAGCGTGGTCCGCCTCTGCCGGGCGCTCCACCTCGACCCCTCGGAGGACGTCTACCGCGTCAACGGCCCGCTCTACTTCGCCGATCTCCTGGCGATGATCGAGGGTGATCCCCGGCGCGAGCACAAAGACGAGCGGTTCACGCCCCAGGTGGCTCAGCCGTTCCGCGAGCAGGAGGATCTGTTTGCGGTCATTCGCGAGCGGGACGTGGTCCTGCACCACCCGTTCGACTCGTTCGAGTCGGTCGTCGAGCTCATCAACCAGGCGGCCGACGACCCCGACGTCCTCGCCATCAAGCAGACGCTCTATCGAACGGGCGGCGACTCGCCGATCGTGCGCGCGCTCGCGCGCGCCGCAGAAAACGGCAAACAGGTCGCGGCCATCGTCGAGCTGAAGGCGCGCTTCGACGAGGCGAGCAACATCCGTTGGGCGCGGTGGCTCGAGCAGAGCGGGGCGCAGGTCATCTACGGCCTCCTGGGCCTGAAGACCCACGCCAAGGCGCTGCTCGTCGTGCGCCGCGAGAAGGACGGGTTGCGGCGCTACGTGCACCTCTCGACCGGCAACTACAACCCCAGCACGGCGCGCCTCTACACGGACGTGGGGCTCTTCACGGTCAACCCGGAGATCGGCGAGGACGTCACGGCGCTCTTCAACTTGCTCACGGGGTATTCAGCGCCTTCCAAGTGGAACCGCCTCGTCGTCGCGCCGCTCGGCCTGCACGAGGCCGTGCTCGGGCTCATCGCGCGGGAGGCCGCGCACGCGAAGGCCGGCAAGAAGGCGCGCATCCACGCGCAGATGAACGCGCTCGTGGACGTGGACGTCATCGACGCCCTCTACGCCGCGAGCGAGGCGGGGGTGGAGATCGACCTGCGCATCCGCGGCATCTGCTGCTTGCGTCCGGGCATCCCGGGGCTCTCCTCACGCATTCGCGTGCACGCGCTGATCGATCGGTACCTCGAGCACGCCCGCATCATGCGCTTCGAGAACGGCGGAGAGTCCGAGATCTACATCTCGAGCGCCGACTGGATGCCGCGCAACTTCCACCGCCGTGTGGAGGTGATGACACCCATCCTCGACCCGAGGACGAAGGGGCGCATCGAGAAGATCCTCGAGACCCACTCCGCCGACACGCAGAAGACGTGGGTGCTCCACCAGGACGGCCACTACGACCGGATCGCCGCAGACGGCGTTCCGTTGCGCTGCCAGCTGCGGTTCATCGAGCAGGCGAAGGAGCGCGCGAAGAAGACCGACCACTCGCGTGGCAGCAGCACCTTCCACGTCCTCGACGTCCCGGCGACCGAAGAGGAGCGGAAGATCCGCCGCGTGAAGGAGCGACAGAAGAAGAAGCAGCAGAACGAGCTCGGCTGACGCGCCGGAGGCTCACTCGTAGGGATCGGTCGCGGCCGGCTGGACCGGCGGAGGGGCCGGCTGGGTCGGCGGCGCGGCCGGCACCGGAGCCGGCTTCGGCTCGGGCGGTGGCGTCGCCTTGGCGGTCGCGGTGGGCGGAGGCGGAGGCGCGCTCGGCGGCGGGCTGCTCGGCTGCGGCGCCGTCGGTTTGGGCGCGCTCGACGGAGCCTGGGTCGGCTGCGGCACCGGAGCCGCCGCAGGCTCGGGCGAGGGCTCGTCGGGCTCGATGGGGATTTCCACCGCGGGCGCGTTGGTGACCGGAGGGGGCGGCGGCCGCGGCGCCGGCGCAGACTGGGTCTTCGTGGTCGAGGCCGGGGAGGCGGATGGAACCGGCGGCTTCGAGAAGTAGGTGATGAGGAGGTAGAGCACGCCTCCCGCCGCCAGGATGAAAAACGCCCACTTCATGTCCGGCCCTCTCCGGATGGGCGCAGGCGGATCGGGCAGAGGCGTCGACTCTTCTTTGGGCGCAGGCGCAGCCGGCCGCGCGGCCTTGGGCCGCGAGGCCGGCGAGCTCGCGGCGCGCGCCGGAGGCGCAGCCGACGAGGTCTCCGCGCGCTCGATCGGCGGGCGAGGCGCGTGTTTGGTCTTTCCTTCGCGTCGCTGTTTGCGGGTGGGCTTCGCCACGGCCGTGCACCCTACACCAAGCGCCGCGCCCCCAGCGCAACCGAACAGCGGTGTAGCGAAAGGGAGAAGCCCATGGAAGAATCGGCCCCCCTATGCAGCGCCCCGTCCTTGGCTTCGTCACGTTCACCTTGCTCGCAGGCTGCTCGACGAACGTCGACGATCTGTTCGGCGGCGGATCCAACGGCGACGGCGGTGCGGGCGGCGCCACGACCACGGCCGTGACCGCGACCTCGACCACCTCGGGCCCGGGCTCGACGACAGGGACGACGAGCGGTCCGACGACGAGCAGCGCGTCGACCTCGACGTCGGGGCCCACGACCACCTCCGCGGTCACGACCGGTCAGACGACGGTGACGACCGGTCCCGAGCCGGTCCTCGTGGACTGCCGGGGTGGGGGCGCTTGCCCGGTCGAGGGGGGCGGCGTGTGCTGCTGGGACAACCAACAGCAATCCGGGGAGTGTGTGCCGGCGGCGGAGCAGTGTCAGGGCTCGCAGTTCGAGCCGCTCGTGGCGATTTCCTGCCAGCTCCCGGAGCAGTGCCCGAACCAGGTCTGCTGCGCGCACCGCGCGTTCCCCAGCAACCAGTCACCCTACATCGACACCACCTGCGACGACCAGTGCGAGAGCCCGGACCGGGTGGTCTGCGACCCGAACGCGCCGCAGTGTCCGATGGGCACCAACTGCATCCAGAGCGGCCTGCTGCCGGCGGGCTACTTCATCTGCTCGCCGAACTGACCGGGGAGCCAGTCTCCAAGCCAGGTGAATTGACAGCAATAACTGCGGTCAGTACCGTTCGCGGGCACCAGCCAGGCCATGCTCCTCGGTGCCCACCTGCGTTTCGGAAGGGGTGGGCAGCCGTCGAGAGCCGCTCGGCACGGGGGATTCGTCCCCTCGGAGGAAGACGATGCTGCGTAAGAACTCTCTGCTCCGCGCCCTTGTCCTCGGAGCCGTACTCGCCACGGCGCCCCTGGTGGGCGGCTGCACCGATCCGAACGATCCGATGACCTACGTCAACGAGATGAAGGATCCGGCGAAGCAGCCCCAGGCCGTCAAGCGTCTGAAGCAGTTCTACGAAGACGACATGACGAAGGACAAGAAGGACCGGGGTGGTCCGAACGTGAAGGCCCTCCTCGACAAGATCGCGGAGCCCCTCACGAAGGCCTGCGTCGAGGTCGATCTCCAGCCCCGCGTGAAGAGCGAGCTCATCGCCCTGCTCGCGGACTTCCGCGACGCGCGCACCGAGGCCTGCATGAAGAAGGCCCTCACGGACTACAAGCCCGACCAGGGTGAGGACGACGTGCGCAACGTCATGCGGTCGGTCGCCGCGACCAAGTCGAAGAGCCTCGCCCCCGAGGTCATGAAGGTCTTCACGACCATCAAGTTCTCGAGCCCGAAGGTGAAGCTCATCGGCAAAGACGTCACGGCGGCCGTCCTGGCCGTCGCCGACAAGGCCCAGGAGGACGAGCTGATCGCCCTCATCGATCGGCCGATCGACCCCACCAACGAGGCCTCCGTCCACGACGAGGCCTTTTGGCAGACCGTCGCCGTCCGCGCGCTCGGTGAGATGAAGAGCGAAAAGGCCGTCCGGCCGCTCATCAAGATCGTGCTCACCCCGCGCAAGGCGCCCGTCCGCAACACCGCGCTCGTCGCGCTCGTGAAGATCGGCAAGGCGGCGGTCAAGCCGACCGAGGCCGTCCTCAAGGGCGAGGACAAGGAGATGGTCGAGTACTCCACCAAGGAGCAGCTCGCCGGCGCCGAGAAGGACAAGGACGGGAAGATCACCGACGCCACGAAGAAGCTCGCGGAGAAGGCGCACGTCTCGACCGCAGCGGAGATCCTCGGCGCGCTCGGCGCGCAGAGCTCGGTGCAGCCGCTGCTCACCGCGCGCGGCAGCGCGGACGACGCGGGCAAGGTCGTCCTCTCGCTCGTCCTCCCGCTCCTGCCCAAGTCGCAGGAGACGCTGGACGCGTACAAGACCACCTTCGACGAAGCGAAGATGGACCTCGAGGTCCCCGGCGTCGGCGGCGCGAAGGAGCTCCTCGCGGACGCCTCGGGCGACTTCTTCGACGCAAGCCTCGTCCCGTGGCTCGTCGACTCGGCGACGAAGCTGAAGGGCGAGCAGGCCGACGTCGACGCTCTCCGTGGCTACGCGCTCCAGGCCGCCATCAAGCTGATGAAGGCGGACCAGGTGGCCGAGGTCGAGAAGCTCTACAACCTCGACGCGCAGGGGACTGACGCGCAGGGCAAGCAGATCAAGACCGTCGTCGGCAAGGCCTTCGAGTCCGAGTTCAAACAAGCCAAGGAGCTCGTCACGAACTGCAAAGAGGACCTGGCCTGCTACCAGGCCAAGCTGACGGACGAAAAGACGCAGGCCAAGGAGCAGCAGTTCACCGGCATCAAGGCCGCGTACATGATCGGCATCCTCGGCGGCGAGGCCGACCGCAAGAAGCTCGTGGACGACATGCCCAAGATCACGAACGGCGCGGTTCGCATGTCGGCGCTGAAGGCGCTCCAGGCCCTCGCGCCGAAGGGCGACGCGGCCGCGGCCGACAAGCTGCAGGGCTACCTCGACAAGGCCGAGGAGGCCAAGGACGACAATCTGGTGCAGTCGTACCAGGTCTTCACGCAGGTGGCCGCGCGGCTTCGCGCCCGCGTGGAATGACGGTCGTCGTCGAGATCACACAAGGACTCGCCGCGGGGCGCAAGCTCGAGCTCCGCGGCGATTTCATTTCCATCGGTCGCCGTCCGACCAACGACGTGGCGATCGAAGAAGCCCACGTCTCGGGTGAGCACGCGCGGATCGCCGTGTCCGGCGAGCGCGTCACCCTGACGGACCTGCGCTCGACCAACGGCACCACCCTCCTCCGCCGCGACATCCGCGTGCGGCTCTCACCCGAGCAGCCCGAGGCCGATCTCGAGTCGGGTGACTTCATCGAGCTCGGCACGGGCGACGCGGTCACCACGCTGCGCGTCACGCTGGTCGACGAGTCGGAGGAGAGCCACGTCCTCGCGCTCACCCGGCTCGAGGCGGCGCTGCCCGCGGTCGCTGGCCGGGAGCTCGACCCGGCCGTCCTCGCGAAGCTCTACGCCGCGCAGAAGCGCATCGGGGCCGAGAACGCGCTCGACCGGGTGCTCGAGGCCGTGGCGGACGCCGCGCTCGAGCTGGTGCGCGCGGCCACCCACGTGACGATCGTCCTGTCCGACGACGACACGGGCAAGGAGCAGCACCCCACCTTCGTGCCCGTCCTCACGCGCGTCCGCCTGCCTGACGGCGCGGGGACGACGCCCACCGCCCCCATCCCGGTCGCGCGCAGCGTCTACCGCAAGGTCGTGAAGGAGCGCGCGGCCGTGCTCGCGGCCGACGCCCCGAAGGACGTGGGCGAGAGCGACTCGATCATGGGCGCCTCGATCCGCAGCACGATCGGCGTCCCGCTCTGGCGCGGCGACGAGATCCTCGGCGTCCTGCAGGCAGACAACCGCAACGCGCCCGGCATGCTCACCCAGAGCGACGTGGAGCTCCTGCTACTCCTCGCGTCGAACGCGAGCCTCGCCGTCTCCAGCGCACGGCTCATCAAGCGGCTGACGGTCGCCGAGGAGCAGCTCAAGAAGGAGAACGTCTTCCTCAAGGGGCGCGAAGAGAAGCGCCGCGGCGGCGGGAAAGACGTGAACATCATCGGGCGCAGCGACGCCATGCAGGCCGTCATCCGCCAGCTCGACAAGGTCGTCGACACGCGGGTGACCGTCCTGGTCGAGGGCGAGACGGGCACGGGCAAGGAGCTCATCGCGGCGGGCGTGCACTACCGCTCCCGCCGGCGCGACAAGCTCTTCGTCGCGCAGAACTGTGCCGCCATCGCCGAGAGCCTCCTCGAGAGCGAGCTGTTCGGTCACAAGAAGGGCGCCTTCACCGGCGCCATCGACGAGAAGAAGGGTCTGTTCGAGATCGCCGACGGCGGCACGTTGTTCCTCGACGAGATCAACTCGACCAGCCTCTCGCTCCAATCGAAGCTCCTCCGCGCCCTCCAAGAGGGTGAGATCCGGCCCGTCGGCGGCACGAACGCAAAACACGTTGACGTGCGCATCGTCGCGGCCACCAACCGCAACCTGGAGGAGCTCGTCTCCAAGGGGCTCTTCCGCGAGGACCTCTATTATCGGCTCCAGGTCTTCCCCATCCGGCTGCCCCCGCTCCGCGAGCGCCGCGACGATATCCCGATCCTCGCGACGTATTTCCTCGGGCGGTACGCCGAAGAGATGGGCAAGCCCGTGGGCGGCTTCTCCCAGCAGGCCCTCGAGCTGATGATGAGCTACGAGTGGCCCGGCAACGTCCGCGAGCTGCAGAACGAGGTGCAGCGGCTCGTCATCCAGCTCGATCCGGGCAGCTTCGTCATCCCCGATCTCCTGTCGCCGCACATCAAGAAGGCGCTCGGCGTCGTGGCCAAGGCGAGCGTCCCCAAGGGCACGCTGCGCGAGATGATGGACTCGGTCGAGAAGTATCTCCTCCTCGAGACGCTCCGCGAGCACGGCCAGAACAAGACGGCGGCCGCGAAGGCGCTCGGCATCACCCGCGAAGGCCTGCACAAGAAGCTGCGCCAGCACGGGATCTGACAAATGGTGCGGGTACCGCTTCACCGCCATCGCTTCTGGTACGGCCCCGCGCCCTTCCTGATCTGGAAGTAGATCCGTCAGGAAGGTCTCGCCGCGCCGCAATGTTCTCGCCGCTGGAGCCAGCCCCGCAGAGCGTTTCTAGCCAGGGGGTCTGATGCAGCCCCCCTCGGCCGCTTCGCGGCCTCACCCCCGCCTCCGGGCTCCGGGCCTTACGGTCCTCGCCCGTGAAGATGGCGACTGAGACCTCGAACGCAATCGCAGCGAAGGGGTATCTGCGCCCGTCTGGCAGCGCCGGCGCGCAACGAGAAACCGCCGTTTCGTCGCCGTTGTTTCATGAAGTTGAAACGCGGCCGCTCGGCGCCCTCGAGAAGGCTCACGAAACCTCTGCCCGGTCGGTGGCACGTGTGGTGCTACGTGCCGAAACGGACCGCCCGCGACGAGGGAGGGTGAAACGTGAGCCAGACGGTGGAGACAAAGCCAATGAACCCGGGCAACGGCTCGAGCCGCGACCCGTTGCTCGCGGCCCTCGGCCGCATCGAGTCGAAGCTCGACTCCCTCGAGACGCGCCTCGCCGCGCTGGAACGCTCCAACGAGAAGCTGGGGGAGGCCACGCACGCCCTCCCGCAGCTCGCCGCGGTCGCGGTCGACTCCTTCGACGGCTGGGTGGAGACCCTCACCGCGCGCGGCATCGACATCGACAAACACGGTCGCGCGGCGCTCACCGCGCTCGAACGGCTCACGTCTCCCGCCGCCATCGCGATGCTGCGCGACGTGCTCGATCACACGGAGGAGCTCCACAACCTCCTCAAGTCCGGCGTTCTCGACCCGAGCGCGCTGCGGGTGGTCGGCGAGGTCGGCGCTGCGCTGGCCGAGATATCGAAGACGGCGCCGCCCTCGGCCGGCGCGTGGGATGCGCTGCGCGCGACGCGGGACCCCGACGTGAAGCGCGCGCTCGGCTTCGTCCTCGCGCTGGCGAAGCGCTTCGGTGAGAGCCTGGGCTCCGAGCGCCTCGCGTTGCCCGCCGGCTCGGAAAGGAGCGCGTGATGGAACGTCGTCATCAAGTCCTCGTCGCCGGCGGAGGCACCGGGGGAATCACGGTCGCCGCGCGGCTCAAGCTCGCCCGACCCGACCTCGACGTCGCCATCATCGAGCCCTCGGAGTTCCACGATTACCAGCCGCTCTGGACGCTCGTCGGCGCCGGTGTCTTCGACAAGGCGATCACCCGTCGCAACACGGCCGACTACATTCCGCCCGGCGTCAGCTGGATCCGCGACTCCGTCGCGGCCTTCGACCCCGAGGCAAACCGGGTCACGTTGAAGGGCGGCGACACGGTCGTCTACGAGCAGCTCGTCGTCGCGCTGGGGATGAAGCTCGACTGGGGGCGGGTGAAGGGCCTCCCGGGCAACGTCGGCAAGAACGGCATCTGCAGCAACTACGCTTGGGAGACGGTCGACAGCACCTGGCAGTTCCTGCGCGAGTTCAAGGGCGGGACCGCCGTCTTCACGTTCCCGTCCACGCCGATCAAATGCGCGGGCGCCCCTCAGAAGATCATGTACCTCGCCGACGACTACCTTCGAAACAGCGGGGTCCGCGACAAATCGAAGGTCGTCTTCGCGTCCGCCGGCGCGGCGATCTTCGGCGTGAAGAAGTATCGCGACGCGCTGGAGAAGGTCGTCGCGCGGAAATCGATCGACACGATGTTCAAACACGACCTCGTCGAGGTGCGGCCGTCGTCGAAGGAGGCCGTCTTCAAGAAGCTGGAGGACGGCTCGGAGGTCGTCCTGAAATACGACCTGCTCCACGTGACGCCTCACCAGACGACCCATGACGTCGTGAAGAAGAGCAGCCTGCCGAACGCGGACGGTTGGGTGGAGGTCGACAAATACAACCTCCAGCACGCCCGCTTCCCCAATGTCTTCTCGCTGGGTGACAACTCCAGCCTCCCGACCTCCCGCACGGGCGCGGCCATTCGCAAACAAGCCCCCGTGCTCGCGGACAACCTCCTCGCGCTGCGCGACGGCAAGCCGCTCGAAGCTCGCTACGATGGCTATGCGTCGTGCCCGCTCGTCACCGGCTATGGCAAGCTCATCCTCGCGGAGTTCGATTACGACGGAAAGCCGATGGAGAGCTTCCCGTTCGATCAGAGCAAGGAGCGGTACAGCATGTACGCCTTGAAAGCCTACGGCCTGCCCGACCTGTATTGGAACGGGATGCTCCAGGGCCGGTCGTAGCCCCTCAGTATCCGGCTTCGAACGCCAGCGTGGGGATCGCGATGGGGCCGATCTCCCGCGGCGTGCAGCCTTCCTCGTCACACGCGACGTCAAAGACCTCTTTGGCGAGCGTGACGTTTTGCATGTCGAAGATGAGGCCGACGTACGAGCGCTCCCCGAAGATCCACCGCTTCGAGAGGCGCGCGTCGAGCCGGTAAAAGGGCTTCACGCGGTCGAGGTCCTCGCTGGGAGGGCGATAGGGGTTCGCCTCCTCCGCGGGGAAGCCCGTGTAGAACAGGTTCCGCACGCCAGCCTTCCAGTTCTTACCGAGATCGAACAGGAGCGCGAGCTGCGCGACGTGTGTCCGATCGTAGGCGCTCGGCACGGTGACGGTGAGGCGTGACCGCGTCGTGCGCGAGAGCGTGTACGACGCGAGGAAGAAGATCTGCCGGGTGAGCGCGCCGCGGGCGCTGGCCTCGAGCCCATACGCGAGCCCGAGGCTCCGATTGAGGAAGCGGTCGGCGCCGAAGCCGGTCCCGCGCTCGCCTCCGATGGCGTCCGTCAGGTTGAAGATCGTCTGCCCGAAGAAGCCGCCGCGGATGTCGACCGGGCCGACCTCGCCTTCGCCCCCGAAGCTCGCCTGATACGCGCGCTGCAGGCCTCCGGGGAGGCCGCCGATGACGAGCCCCGGCAGCGGCGGAAAGCCCGCTGGCTGCGAGGCGAGCCCGACGGCCGGGACGAGACGAAAATGGTCCGTGATGCCGAATCGGCCGACGAGGCGCGGGTCGACGGCGTACGCGCTCTGGGAGAGCGAATGGTAGTAGTCGATGCGCAGACCTGGCGTGATGCTGCTGCGCGCGTTGAGCACGATGAGCGCGTCGATCCAGCCCGAGAGCGCGATGTCGATGCGGTCGGGGAAGAGGACCTCGAAGGCCTCGGCCAGCTCCTGCTCGGTCGCGCCGCCGAGCGGCCCGTCTTCGCAGACGAACGTGGTGCACGCCTGGTCCCCGCCGGGGGTGACGTCGAATACGTCGAGCATCGCGTCGAATCCGCCGCGCAGGTAGACCCGCGAGCCAAACGGCTTCTCGAGCGTGACGCGCGCGCCGAGCTTCCAGTCCTGCACGTCCTCCACGCCGGCCCCACGCGAGCGGTCGAGCCCCAGCATCGTCGCGACGCGGTATTTCCCTCCGCCCGGCAGCTCGTCGTCGTAGCGGAGATCGATTCGGTGGAAGTCGGAGTCGAGCAGGACGTCGCGGGTGTCGCCGTCGACGGAGGCGAGGTAATCGTAGGCGCCGAACGCGAGGACCGAGGCGCGCCCCGTCGCGCTCGTCTTCACGGACGCCCGTGCCTGATAGTCCCAATACGCGATGTCGACCGTGGGGACGAGCGCGCTCAGGATCTCCGCGCCGACCGCGTAATGGCCGCCGACGAGCACGCTGCCCCTGTCGTCGGGGAGCGGCGCCTCGACCAGCGCGCCGATATCGACGGTGCGAAAGACGCCCTCCGCGCGCCAATCATTCTGCGGCGGGCGCATGGTGGCGTCGACCACCGCGCCGGCGAGCCGCCCGAACGAAGCCGGGTACGGCCCGAGGTGGAGGTCGACGCCCTGCACGAGCCCCGCGGGGATCACGCCCGGCCCGGCGCCCACGTGGAACAGGAGCGGCACCGGGATGCCGTCGAAGAAGTAGCCGATGTTTCCGGGGGGCGCGCCGCGGATGAAGGAGTAGGGCACGCCGCTCGCGACCGGCGTCACGCCTGGCTCGACCTCGATCGCGCGGTAAGGGTCGCCCAGCACGCCGGGCATCTCCTGGATCTGTTTCCGCCCCAGGCTGACGGCGCCGGGGGGCGCCTTCTCCCCGCCGACGGTGACCTCCAGCGGGCCGTACGCTTCTTCCTCCGGCACGCTCGAGGGACGGACGACGAGCCCGTCGCTGTCGACGGGCTCGGGGGGCGTCTGGTCGTCGAGCTCACCGTCTGGCGTCTCGGGTGGAGGAGCGTCCGGGTGAGCGGGCATCTCCGTGTCGTCCTCCGCGCGCACCGCGGCCGGCGCGTACGCTGCGAGCGCCGCCGCGACGAAGACGGCTGCCCGCCCCCCGGGGCTCACCAGCCGAGGCGCTCGCCGATGTAGTGGTCGAGCATGACGCGCCACCAAGGCCAGTCATGGTTCACGTCGAAGCCCCACATGTCGAGGTTGTGGTCGATGCCCTTCTGACGGAGGACGTTGGAAAGCTGCTCGGAGCGATGGGGCGCCTCGTACGCGCCTCGTCCGGTGATGATGTGGATCTGGCTGTGGTTGCGCACGAGATCGAGCGCCTCGCCCCCCAGGTTGGAGACGAACGAGACGGGGTTGTTGAAGTAGACGTCGTCGTTCATGTGCCCCTCCGTGTACCCCGGCTCCAGATCATAGAAGCCGCTCATCGCGATGAGGGTGTCGAAGAGGTCCGGCCGCCGGAAGAACTGGTTCGCGGCGTGGAAGGCGCCGAAGCTCGCGCCGCTCGTGGCGATGCGCCAGTGCTCGCCGCTCACCCGCTTGATGTGCGGGACGACCTCGTCCTCGATGTACTTCGAGTAGAGGCGCTGCCGCCGCGCCTTCTCGAGCGGGTGGAGCGTCTCGTCCATCCAGGCGTGGCGGTTGATGCTCTCCACCGAGAAGACGCGCACCCGCCCCTCGAAGATGTACTTCTCGATCGCCTTGATGAGGAAAAACCGCTCGTTCTCCAGGAAGTCCGCCGCGGCGGTGGGGTAGAGCAAGAGCGGGTGCCCCGCGTACCCGTACGAGACGATCGGCATGTCCATGCCGAGCGACGGGGAGTACCAGCCGAAGATGTCTCGCGGGAGGTTCGGATCGACGTATTGCATGCGGGGCCTTTTTCGTATCCAAGGCTGCGGCCTGGACGCAAGCGAATGCGCTGCGCGAGGCCGGTTGACCCACGCCACGCAGCGGGGTAACCGCCGCCTGTCATGCGTCGTTCGCTCTGCTGCCTCCTCTCCGCCCTCGGCGTCGTCGGCGCCGGCCTCTGCCTCTCCACCAGCGCCTCCGCGCAGGTCTTGCGCTTCGAGACGACCCAGCCGGGCAACGTCATCGCGACGGGCAACACGCTGGGGCTCGCGAAGCAGGCGAGCGCAAACGGCCCGGGCCTCGCCGACGCGATCGGCACCTTCCTGACGCTCGACACCACGAGCGTGGACGACACGCCGGCGAACCCCGGCAACCCCTGGCCGGCAGGGACGACGAGCGCGTGGCAGGAGAACGGCTCGGCCGCGACGCTGACCATCCCGGTCGAAGCGACCGTGCTCTACGCGGAGCTCGTCTGGGGCGGCAGCTTCGCCTACGGCGCGGAGGACGTCACCGCCAACCTGAACGACGCCGTCGTCCTCCGCTTCGGCGCCGACGAGACGAGCGTCTCGCCGGCCACCCTCACGGCCGTCAACGAGAACTTCCAGAGCATGAGCGGCTTCCAGGTCCGCTATTACATGCGCAGCGCGGACGTGACGGACTTCGTCGAGCAGCACAAGAGCGGCTCGTACGCGACGCTCGGCGTCCCGGGCACGCAGGACACGGCGATCAACTCGACGAGCGCCGCCGGCTGGACGCTCATCGTCGCGTACCGGTACGACGGCGATCCCATCCGCAACATGGGCGTGTTCGTGGGCGGCAAGTTCGTCGACGAGTTCACCACGCTCGACTACACGGTCGACGGCTTCTGCGCGCCGCCGTCCACCCCCTTCGAAGGCACGATCGCCATCAGCACGATCGAGGGCGACGCGAACCGGGACGGCGACTTCATCTCGATCGGCGAGTCCGCTGGCGACACGACGTTCGTCACGCTCTCCGGGCCGAACAACCCGGCCGACAACTTCTTCTGCTCGCAGCTCAACGGTCCCGACGGTCAGATCGACACGACCGGCACGTTCGGCGACGCCAACCACGACGCGCAGGCCGGGGCGAACGTCTCGGGCGGCCGCCAGGGTTGGGACGTGACACACGTCGCGCTCTCCTCGGAGGACGATCACCTCGTCCCCAACCAGACCGTCGCGGTGCTGCGCACCGAGACGTTGGACGACAGCTACATGCCCGTGCTCGCCGGCATCGCCATCGAGGTCAACGCGCCGAAGTTCGGCTACGACCAGTCGACGACCGTCGTCGACAAAGACACGGTCACCCTGGGCGATACGTTCACCGTCACCGTGAAGGCCGTGAACGACGGCTTCGCGCCGGCGGAGAACGTCCGCTTCACGCTGCCGCTGCAGTCGGGCCTCACGCTGGCCGACTTCTCGACCGACGGCTCGGCCGGCGACATCAACGGCGGCACGGTGAGCGTGCCGACCAACGTCGACATGGGCGACATCGCGCCGGGCGCCACGCGCACGGTGGACGTGACAATCGAGGTGAGCCAGCCGCAACCGAACGACATCATCGTCGCGCCGGTCTGGGACTACGACTACGTCATGTGCTCGGGCGACGCGCCGATCGCGGAGTCGTTCAAGGCTCAGGTGAAGGGCGTCGACTACGTCGATGGGCCGACGTCGGGAGCCGGCGGCGCAGGCGGCGGCCAGTCGAGCGGCGGCGCAGGCGGCGACACCGGCGGCGACGGCGGCGGCGACGACGGTGGCTTCGGCGCCCTCCCGCAGGGCGGCGGCCTCTGCACCTGCACGCTGCCGCAGTCGTCTTCGGACACGAGCCCGGCCTGGGCGCTCGCCCTCGCCGCTCTCTTCGGGCTGCGGCGCAAGTCGAGCAAGCGCTGAGCGCGACGCGATCGAGGGCCGTCAGAACGCCTTCAGGATCGCCAGCGTCACGACGAACGAAATCACCACGAGGACGAGGGCCGTGATCCACGGCCACCTCGTCCCGGCGCGAAAATCCGTGTTTTCGTCGATGAGGTCGGTCGCGGGGGGCGCCGGGACGAGAACGACGGGAGCGGACGATGTCCCGGCCTGCGGCGCCGCGGCGGACGGGCCCGCCTCGACCGCCGCCGCTCGCGCGAGCGGCAGGACGCGGCCGAGGGGCGGCACGTCGTCGTCCTCGTCGTCGTCACCCGGCGGCGGGGGCAGGGGCGTGAGCTCGGGTGGGGGCGCGCCCCGGCCCGAGCTGGGCATGGGCGGGATCTCCTCGACCGCGAGGGGGTCGAAGCGATCGATGACGGTTGCGTCATCATCGCCGATCGGGGTGAGCTCATCCTCGATGGTCGGCGTCGCGGGCTTCGCGTCCGCCGCGGGCGCCGCCTTGCCCGGGCGCGGCGCGACGTCGACCCGGGGCACGCCGGGCGCCTTCAGCGCCGCCGCGAGGTCGGCCAGGAGCTCGCGCGGGATCGCCTTCACGACGGTCTCCGCGCTGTAAGCGTCCGCGTCCGCCGCCGGGCGGAACGTGTCGATGTCCCGCGCGGCGGGCTCGCCGTTTTGCTCCGGCGCGTTCGACGGCTCCCGACCCATGGTCTCGTCCATGGGTATCCTGCTTTTCCTCGATCCGCCAGGCTCTGCCGCGACTTCCGGTCCAGCCGCTCAAGGTGTCTTCGGCGGATTCGCCTTCTGCTTCAGCTCCTCGAGGGCCTGCCGCATCTCGTCCTCCGTGAAGGGCATCTTCGAGAGCGCCTCCTTCTCGGTGGCGAGCGCCGTCTCGAGCTCGCGCTTGGCCTCGCGGGCGCGCGTGATCCAGGCGGACGACTCGCCGGTCCGCTCGCCGAGCTTCACCGTGTGCTCCATCATCTTCAGGCCCTTCTCGAGGAGGATCCTGTAGCGCAGACGCATCGCTCCTTCCCAGAGCTGCTTCTGGCGGACGGTCTTCGCCAGCGGTGGGACGGGGACGCGCATCACGTCGCGGTGCAGATCCTGGTAGAGCTGGCCGACGCGGTAGCCCGCCATCGCCGACCAGTGGGCGTCGAGGCTGCGCATGGCGTCCGTGTAGGCGCTCTGCGCGTCCAGGAGACCCTGGCAGCGCTCCTCGAGCTTCGCCCCGAAGTCGGGAGGAAAGGGATCGAAGGTGATCGTCTCGCTCCGCTTTCGCCGGATCTCGCCCAGGGCGAACGAGACCTCGGCCAGCTCGAGCGGCGGAACACCCGCCTCGCCGAGGCGGCGATCCTCGATCTCGTTGCGCGCCTGGACGATCACATCGAACGCTTCGTCGATCTTGTCCTGGGAGGCGAGGCTCAGCCCGAGCGCGCCCTGCGCCTCGATCTTCTCGAGCACGCTCAGATCCGAGCGCTGGAGGAGCTTTCGCGCCGCGGCCTCGAGGCCGGTCCAGTCCTCCAGGTAGGCGCCGAGCCGGGCGAGGCGCAGCAACGCGGCGCGGGCGGTCGGGCCGTCGGGGTCTTTCTCGAGGCTCTGCTCGAACCGCTTGGAGGCCGTGGGGTAGTCGCCGAGGCTGAGGTAAGCGACCCCGGCGTTGAACGCCGCCGGCGCGGCCCAGGGCCCGGACGGGCTCAGGGCGACGACGCCGTCGAGCTCCTGTGCAGCAGCCTTGTATTCTTCCCGGACCAGCTTCGCCGTGGCCTCGTGGAACCGCTGCTCGACGATGGCCGGGTCGACGCGGGTGACGACCACCTCGGGGAGCACGATCGCCGGATTTTCCGAGGTTTTCGGGGCCTCCTGGGGTGTGGCCGCGCAGCCGGTCGTGAGGAGGAAGACCGCGAAGGTGAGGTGAGGACGCCAGCTCATCGGACGCTTGCACATGGTCTAGTCACTCCCTTAGACAGCGGCACCCTTCGTTCGGTTCACGACGCGCCGTGCCGCGTGCGCGAGCGAGTATTTTCCGACTCGAAACCGTGGCTCCGCCGGAGCATCATGGATACACATCTCCCCTCGGGGGAGAGGGAGGTTGAGCGGAATGAAGCGGCTTCTCCTTTCCGACGCGAGCCCCGCGGAGCAGCTCGCCCTGGCGGAATCGAGGCACAGGCAGCTCGACGTCAGGCTCAAGGAGCTGGGACGGCGGGCGTACCTGACACCCTCCGAGCAGGTCGAAGCGTGCGAGCTCAAGAAGCTCAAGCTGCGCGCCAAGGACGAGGTGGTCACCCTGCGCGCGCGCGTGGGTGGTCAGTAGGGTCATCGCTCGCCTGCCGTGAGGCACGCCCCGCCCGAGCCGGCCGTGGTGGAGACGTCTGCCAGGGACTGACGGGCGCGTGCTCGCTCGTCGTCCGAGAGCGCGCGTCCGTGTCGTTTCGAGCCTTCGAGCGCGAGGCCGAGCCAGTCGCGGGCGCAGCGTCGAAAGGCGGCTTGGGTGTGGTCGGTCGTGAGAGACGAGAGCCGGTAGTCGGTCATTCCGCGCAGGTAGGCGTACCGAACCCGCTCGGCCTCGCCCAGCGCGGCCTCGTCTTCACCGAGCAGTCGAAGGACGGCGAGCGCCCGCGCGAATTCGTTCGCCTCGTAGTGGCGCTGCGCCCGCTCGAGGTCCTTGGCGTAGGTGGCGCACCCGGACGACACGCCGAGCGCCACCCAGATGGCCCCCGCGGACGCGAAGCGCCCCAGCATCAGAGTAGCCTCGCTCCCGTGTCGAATGGGTGCCATTCTTCTCCTTGGTGGCTGTAGTATGACGGGCTAGAGCTTGCGACGGCGATGACGTTCGACCCGAAGTTGACGAGCGACGTGCTCCCTGCGGTGGGGGTGGGCGTAGCGGGGGCGGGAGCGCTCGGCGGCTCGACCACGCTCGATCCGCCCGCCAAGAAGGAGGAGCCTCTCCCGCGTCAGTTCGGGAAATACACGCTCCTGCGCAAGCTCGCCGCCGGCGGCATGGCGGAGCTCTTCCTCGCGCTCCACAAGAGCGTCGCGGGCTTCGAGAAGCTGGTCGTCATCAAGCGGATCCTCCCGCAGATGAACCAGGACCGTCAGTTCATCGACATGCTCCTGCACGAGGCGCGCATCGCCGCGACCTTGTCGCATCCGAACATCGTGCAGACGTTCGACGTCGGCCAGGTCGACGGCACGTTCTTCATCGCGATGGAGCACATCCATGGCGAGGACATCCGCACCATCGTCAGGCAGATGAAGAAGAAGAGCGTGAACGAGCTGCCGCTCGAGCACGCCCTGCACATCGTCGTGGGCCTCTGCGCGGGCCTCGCGTACGCACACGAGAAGCGAGACATCAGCGGACAGCTGCTCGGCATCGTCCACCGCGACATCTCTCCGCAGAACATCGTCGTCACGTTCTCGGGTGACGTGAAGGTCGTCGACTTCGGCGTGGCGAAGAGCCTGCACGCGGGTGAAGAGTCGAAGGGCGGTCAGCTCAAGGGCAAGGTCCCGTACATGTCTCCCGAGCAGGCCGCGGGCGAAGAGATCGACTGGCGCAGCGACATCTTCGCGGCCGGCGTCATCCTCTTCGAGCTGACGACGGGCAAGCGCCTCTTCAAGGGCGCGACCGAATACGACACGCTGAAGCTCATCTGCGAGACCGAGTACCCGATGCCGAGCGACGTCGCGGCGGGTTACCCGGCGCAGCTCGAGCGCATCGTGATGAAGGCGCTCGCCCGCAACCGCGACGCCCGCTACCAGACCGCCCGCGAGATGCAGGCCGATCTCGAGGCCTTCATCCGTCACGAGCGCCTGCCCGTCTCGCCCGTCAGCATGACGGGGTGGATGCAATCGCTCTTCGAGGAGAGCCTCGAGAAGCAGAATGCCGACCTGCAGGACATCAAGCAGCTCGCGGACCGCATCGCGGCGGAGTACCCGAGCGAATACGCGCCCGCGTCCACGGGCTCACACCCGAGCGCGCAGTTCGATCAGTCGAAGACCGGGGGCGTCGCGCCCGGCGCAGCCACGAGCATCGCGCCGCCCGCGAAGCGCTCCGGCGCCGTGTGGGGCTTGGTCGTCGGGCTCGCGGTCGCGGCCGCGGCGGCAGGGCTCTACCTCTGGAAGGGGCAAGGGCAGACCACCCAGGCGTCCGTGCCCACGGCGACGACGAGCCAAGCCGCGGACACCCCGCCGCCCGCCGCCGACCCGCGCGGCGCGATCAAGCTCGAGAGCACGCCGTCGGGCGCGTCCATCTGGATCAACGGCGACCTCCGCAAGGAGGTGACGCCCGCGACGATCGACCACCTGCCGATCGGGCAAGACCTGAACGTCAAGCTCAGCATGGAGGGCTTCGAGTCCCACAAGGAGACCGTGAAGCTCGAGCGCGCCGGGGACACCAAGGCCATCACCGTGAAGATGGCGACCGGCTCCGTCACGGTCGAGCTCGACATCCTCCCGGAGCCGACGGTCTGGGTCGACGAGAAGCCCTGGAAGGGCGACGCCAAGAAGATCACGGGACTGTCAGCTGACGAGGAGCACAAGATCGTCGTCGCGGCCTCCGGCTACGTGCCCAAGACGTTCACGTTCGTCGGCAAGCAGGGCGAGACGAAGAAGATCAAACACGTCATGCCCAAGGGCTCGGACGCGCCGCTCCCGGAGAAGACATCGAAGGGGGAGCCGACCGCGAGCGGCGGGACGGGCAGCGTCCGCGTGAACGCCAAGGGCTCCCACTGCGTCAACGTGACCATCAACGGCGCCGCGGTCGGGCCCACGCCGGCGATCGGCAGCGCACCCGCCGGCACCGTCCGCGTCACGTGCAAGCGCGAAGACGGCTCGTCCGCGTCGCAGAGCGTGAAGCTCGAGCCGGGTGGGACCGCGCGCGTCAGCTTCTAGCGTGGCTGGGGTTTTTCGCCGATAGCTTCGCGATCTCGCCGTCGAGCGTGCTCGCGTACGGTCGTACGCTCCGCGCGACTCGCCGCCGACCTCGCTCGCTCTCGACGAAAACCCAACAGCCACGCAACGCGTGTCCGGGCCGACACGGGCTGCGTCGCGGGGAACTCGCGCGCGGGCGCGGACCTGCCTGAAATTACGTCGGTTTCTTCGCGTCTGTGGGGGGCACGCGGGCTGCACATCGTCGGGACGACATGCCAAGTCCCATCCGGTCCTCTTCGCTCTTCCTCACCGTCTTGCTCGCAGGTTGCCCCGACCCGACCTCCGAAGGGGGCGAGCGCTCTGCCGCGCCGCCCGCGCCGGTAGCAACCCAGGCGATCGAGACCCCCAAGGACCTGGCTCCTCGCGTCTTCGCGCCGTCGCGCGCCGGCTGCGACACCGTGCCCGTGTTCGCCCGCGGCGCCGAGGCTGGCTCCGTCTGCGTGGAGGACGCTGCGACGGAGGGGCTCACCGTGATCGACCTCTCGGACACGTGGACGCCGCGCGTCTTCGCGCCGAAGACCGAGTCGCTGCCCGAGTACCGGGCGAAGTACCTGGAGCTCGCCCGCTCGCCGAACGCGGACCTCGGGCTCAACGGCATCGCCCCCACGATGACGGTGCTCGCCAAGCGCCTCTCGGACGACAAGCGCAAGTCGTGTGACGCAGGGGTCGACATGGCCTCCGTCGCCGCGGCGGTGCACGCGGTCGATGCCGCCCCGGACGCAAAGGCCGCCGCGCTCTCGCTGAAGCAGGCGCAGGGCCGCGAGCCGCTCACGGCGATCCAGTCGCAGCTCGTCTGCGCGGGCCTCCTCAAGAAGGCGTCCGCCAACGGGGCGCTGGGCAACGCTACCCACGCGGCGCTCGAAGCGTTCCGGCGCCGCCACATGATCGTGGGCGCCGGCCTGGACAAGGACACGCTCGCGGCGCTCGCGCTCGGCGGCGACGAGCTCGCGTTCCGCGGGCTCCTGCGCGGCCTGCGCGAGCGCGTCGCCGACGGTGCCGGGCTCATCGAGGACGGCACGGCCTCGGAGCAAAACGCGCTCGTGCAGGGGCGCGAGCTCGACTTCTCGCGGTTCGCGCCCGCCACGCACGAGGCGCTCCCCGACGGCGCGCCCGACCTGATCGACGAAGCGACCGACGTCGCCGCGCGGGAGCTCGGCTGGACCGATCCCGACGCGGCGCGCGCCTTCCTGGCCGCGCGCGGGGCGAGCGGCGTCTCCGCGCTGCGGGTCGCGGTCGCGCTGCCGGCCGCGCCCTCCTACTACAGCGCCGCGATGGACCTCCGCGTCGAGATCGACCGCGGCGACGTCTTCTACGACTCGCCGGGCGGCGCCGCGAAGAAGGGCGAGCGCCGACGGCCCACCTTCGTGGTCTACGCGAAGGACGGCTCCCGGGAGATCCCGCTCGTGCGGTGGGCCACCACGATCGGCGGCTGGAAGAAGGAGCGGACCGAAGACGGCGAGGTCGTGCTCAAATACAAGGAGAGCGACGTCGGCGACCGTGCCTGGCGCCAGATCATCGCGGCGCCCGCGTGGATGCCGCCGGACTCGACGCCCGAGACCGACCTCCTCAAGGAGAGCGAAGACGGCACCGTCGCGCTCAAGCGCGACCTCATCCAGCCGGGGTACCGCAACGCTTACGGACTTGTCATGATGATCCACCATGAGGAGTCCGAGAGCGGCGAGCAGACGAAGTGGCTCGATCACGGCATCCGGACCCACGGCTCGGTCGACTACCGCTCGATCAAAAATGGCACGAGCCACGGCTGCCACCGGCTCTACAACCAGCTCGCTCTGCGCATGAGCGGCTTCCTGGTGCAGCACCGGAGCACCGTGACCAAGGGCAAGATGCGCGCGGGGTACAGCCGCACGCTCGAGTACAACGAGCAGACCATCCAGGTCGACGTGGAAGACCGCGGCTACCTCTACGAGCTCGACCCGCCCGTCCCGGTGAAGGTGCTCCGGGGGACGATCGCGAGCGACGCGGAGAAGCCCGTCTCGAGCATCCGCATCGAGGCCGATCAGACGAAGGGCTGACATCGGGCCGGGCGGCCGGCGGGCGCCGCGCGGCTCAGATCGCGGCGACGAAGGCCCGGCCGAACTCGAGCGGAGTCGGCCGGTCTTTGAAGTTGTGCGCGGTGGCCGCGCGCAGGAGCTTGATGAGCGCGGCCGGGTAGACCTTGAAGGGCTCGAGGTTCTCCATCGGGTCTTTTCGCATGTGCGCGATGATCCGCTCGCGGGCGTCGGTGATGTCGTCGAAGAAGCGCCGGCCGGTCGTGACGTTGTAGATGGTGCCGGCGAGGGCGTAGACGTCCGCGCGGCCGTCGAGCTCGATCGGATCGAGCACCTGCTCCGGCGCGATGTAGCCCGGCGTGCCGGCGACGAACTTGCCGCCCACCTCGGCGGCCACCTTGGTGGCGCGCACCATGCCGAAGTCGATGACGACCGAGTTCAGCGGGTGGGTGTGGGCCGGGTCCCGGTGCACGTTGGGGTCGAACTTCTCTCCGCCCGCGAGGGGTAGGCGGAGCCAGATGTTGGCGGGCTTGATATCGCGGTGGACCAGGCCGGCGTTGTGGAGCGCGGTGAGGCCCGCGCACGTCTCGACCACGATCTGCCGGAGCTCGAAGAGCGACATCAAGTGGGCGGCCGAGTACTGCTGCAGATCGGCACCGATGAGGTACTCGAGGACGAGGTAGGGGACGTTCTCTTCGACGCCCCGGTCGATGATGTTGGCGACGTTGGGGTGGTAGAGGCCCGCGAGGGCGCGCGCTTCGTCGATGAACGACGCGAGGATGCCCTCTCGCTCGACCTCGTTGGCGCTCGCGAGCGCCTCGCTCTTCGGGATCTTGAGGACGAAGAGCCGATCGGCGCCCGGCTTGCGCACCAGCCAGACGCTGCCGATGCCGCCTTCGCCGAGTCGGTGGACGAGCTCGTAGCCGCCGATCTTCTGGAGCTCCTTTTTCTTGGGCGCAGGAGGCGGGGGGGGCGTCCGACGGACGGCGGCGACGACCGCGGCCTCGACGAGCTGGGCGACGGTGGGGCCGAGCGAGGCGAACCACACCTCGAGCAGCGCGATCTCGCGAGCGCGGATGGCGCGCGAGACCACGTTGGCGAGGCGCGGAGCGTTGGCGAGCTGCGAGTCGTCGTTTGCGACGTCGAGCGGGGTCTCTTCCGGCAGGGTGTGGAGGGCGCGCACCGGGTCGGCCAGCGCGGCGCGCAAGCGCTCGGCCGCGAGCACCAGCTCCAGCGAGAGCGAGTCGAGCTCCGCGTTGCGGCCGCTGGCCGCCTCGAAGCTGGCGAGGGCGGAGGCCAGGCCCGAGAGCGCGGCCGCGAGCTCCGTCCCGGTGGTCTTCAGCTCGTCGAGCGCCTTCATCGCGAGCTCCGCCCACTCGCCGTTCGGCGCGCCGCTCGAGAGCGCCGCGCGGGTCGCGTCGGCGAGCGCGCAACATTTCTCGAGCGCGCCCTCGGCGATCATCGGCAAGGCGGTGCCGAGCTGCTGCAAGATCGCGGGGCGATCGATGACGAGCGCCCACCACGCCGCAAACGGCCCGAGCCAGGCGACGTCGTCGACCTCCCCGAGGGCGGTGCCCCGCGTCGTGTCGACCAGGCGCCAGAAGAGCGCCGAGAGCGCGCTCTTGAGCGGGCCCGGAAACTCCCGCGTGCCGTCCACCAGGCCATCGAGCTTGCGCAGCCACAGACAGGTCTCGTGCGCCGTAGGCCCGCGTCCGGGGCCGAGATCTCGCTCCTCCCCGCAAGCGTCGAGCGCGTAGCCGCCGAGCTTGAGGGCGAGCACCTCGAGCGCGAGCTCGAAGCCGTGATCGGTGCGCTGGTTCTGCCGGCGCTCCTCCACCAGATCGAGGAGCTCGGCGGGCGCCGCGGCGATGCTCGTCCAGGTCTCCTCCAGGTTGGGCTCGACGATGGGATCGCCCGCGGGCCTCGTCGCCAGCATCGGCCCCCAGAGGCGCAGGGCGAGCGAGCGCGCGCAGCCCTCCACCGCGCTGATCGCGGCGGCGCGGTGCCGGAGCGAGCCGTCCGACAGGACGATGCGGCGCGCCTCCGAGAAGGTCGGCGCGAGCGTCTCCGCGAAGCGAGCCGCCCGGGCGTCCGCCTCCTCGTCGTCGTATTGGGCCGCGAGCCGCACGAGGTTCTCGAGGCCGAGCTCGATGTCGAGCGGATCGCGCTCCGCGGTGTCGATCGGATCGGTGACCGCGATGACCTCCAGCCAGCGCCGCCACTCGTCGATCTCGTCCGCGACCGCGCGGCGCGCCATCTGGCGCAGCCGCCGGTAGGGGATCTCGACGTCGTCCCGCTTCGTGCCTCGACGCCAGAGCGACGCGAGCCCGCGCGCGAGGGCGCGGGCCGAGATGGCGTCGGTCTCGCCGTCGAGGATCCGGGAGGCGAGGCGGTTCCAGATCTGGCGCTTTTCGTAGAAGAGGTAAGGGGTGGCGGCGGCGACCGCGGCGAGCACCCAGGCGTCTTCGCTCGGCGTGTCGATGATCGAGGTGAGCTCGTGGCCGAGGAAAGAGAGGCGATGCCCCGGCAACGAGGCGAACGCGGTCAGCGCTCGCTGCCGGAGGACGGGCGACTGCCCGTGCACCCAGTCGAGCACCGTGCCTTCGAGCATCTCGAAGTTCCCGGCCATCCGGCCGAACGCGCGCGCCGCGTGGATCCAGACCATCGGCTCGGGGTGCAAGAAGAGCGGCTGGAGCACCTGCAAGGTGCGCCCAACCAATTGCGGATCTGTCATTTGCGACATGCCGCAGACCGAGACCTCGAGGCAGCGAGCAGCGAGCACGCGCCCGCGGAGAGAGCCGCGAGCGGGCCGTCCGATGATCACCTCGAACGTCTGCGGGGAAGCCCAGATCCATTTGCCGAGCTCGGGGATCTGCAGGGCAGCGGCGCCGGCCTCCCAGATGAGGATCTCCATGCGCGCGCGCGGCTCGGCGTTGTGGGGCGCGTCGAGCTCCTCGCCCTCGCCGAGCAGGGGGGCGCACATGAGGGCGTCGACGAGGGGGCCCTCGACCACGCGGCGCTTGGCGGCTTCGCGGGCGCGATCGCGGAGGACGGGGCGGGTCGAGGCCTCCGCGAGGATGGCCGCGAGCGTCGCGTCGCTGTTCGGCGCGCTAGCGGCGCACCAGAGGAGCGTCGCGTCGTCGGCTTCGTCCACCAGCGCCGCCGACAACGCGGCGCCCTTCGCGGTCCTGGACCAGGCCGGCATCTCCCGGTCGACGAGGTAGGCCGCCGCCGAGACGGTCTCCTCGATCCCTTCTTCGAAGCGACCCGTTCGCCAGCCCTCTTCGAGCGCGGCTGCGAGGGGCGGCGTGCCCACGATCGCGGTGGTCAACGTCCGGAGGGCCTCGAGGAGCGGCTCGTTCGGCATGCCGATCCGGCATGCTACACGCGAAATGGCGCCGTTACTTCGCGCGCGAGGGCAGGCCGGCCACGGCGTGTTTCACGGGCCCCACGAGGCTCGGGTGCGCGGCGATGAGGCCGTTCCCCAGTCCGAGCGGGCCGCGGTAGTCGATGGGTCGACCGTCGAGGTCGCCGAGATCCCCCCCGGCTGCGCGCAAGATGGCCTCGGGGGCGCAGGAGTCCCAGAGCTTGGCGCCCCCCGAGACGTGGACGTAGAGGTCGGCCTTGCCCTCGATGACCCGCGCGATCTTCACCCCGACCGAGCCGCAGGGCGTGATCGCGGTGATGCCGAGCGTGCCGAGCACGGCGCTCGTGTCGGGCGAGGCGTGTGATCGCGAGACCACCGCGCGCGCGTCGCTGGTGGAGGCGGGGGGCTCGATGCGCAGCTCGCGCGGGGGGCTTTTGCCCTCCTCGACGAAGGCGCCGCCCTCGCCGTCCGTCCAGAAGAGCTTGTCTTCCATGGGGATGAACACGGCGCCGGCGACCGCGCGCCCATCGACAGCGAGGCCGATCATGACGCAGAAGTCAGGACGTTTGTCGGCGAACTCGCGCGTGCCGTCGACCGGGTCGACGAAGAAGACGCGTGAGCGCTTCACGATGGCCGCGAGCGCCTGCGGATCGCCGGGCACGCTCTCTTCCCCGAGGACACCGTGTGACGCAAACGTGCGGCCGAGCTCTCCGCAGATGAGCTGGTTCGCCTCCCGATCCGCGCGGGTCACGGGGTCGTCGACGCCCTTCATCTCCACGTCGAAGCCGTCGTCGCGGATGGACAGGACCAGCTTGCCCGCCTCCCGCGCCAGCCGCCGCATCGCCTCGATCTCGTTCTCGGTTGCTCGGTTCATCAGTCACCCGTCACGCCGCGAGCGGCGAGCTCGTTCTCAAGCCGCGCGAGCGCTCCTCGCGGGAAGTAGGGGGGCATCCGGCCGGCGTCCCGGACAAGCTGGTCGAGCTGCGTGGGGTTGCGCGGGCCGAGCACGATCGAGGTCACGCGCTCGTTCTCGAGCGCGAACCGCAGGGCGACCGAGCGCATGGTCGGCATCTGTCCTCCCACCACGGCGCGCAGCGCGCCGGTCTGCTCGACACGTCGCTTGAGCTCGTCCTGGTTCCAGCGCTCGGCGCGGTGGTCGGGGGGATAGAACTCTCGCTCTGCGGTCCAGTGGCCGGCGAGGAGCCCGTAGCTCAGCACGCTGCGCGCGAGCAGGCCAACGCCCTCCGTCCGCATGCGGACGGCGAGCGCCCGCACGTCCCGGTAGAAGAAGCAGTTGTAGGCCATCTCGAGGACGTCGCAGCCGCGGTCGATCGCCTTCTCTGCGACCTCGCGCGAGCACGCGGACACACCCCATGCGCGGATCCTTGCCTGGTCCTTCAGCTTCTGGAAGAGCTCGAACGGCTCGTCCATCGACAGGGTCTTGAGCGACGGGTTGTGGAGCAGCACCACGTCGACGCAGTCGCGCTTGAGCCGCTCCTGGGAGCGCTCGAAGGCCATGAACAGGTACTGTTTGTCGAACTGCTTGACCGGGTAGTCGTCGAGGTTGGTGCCGATCTTCGTGACGACGTGTGTGCGGCCGACGGGCAGGCGCTTGCCGAGGATGCGCTCCATCTGCCCGCGGTCGTAGGCGTCCGCCGTGTCGAACAGCGTGATGCCGAGCGAGACCGCGCGATCGACCACCCGCTCCGCTTCGCCTTCGGGGATGGGGCCGTACGCTTCGCCGGAGAGCCCCCACGTGCCGAGCGCGAGCTCGCTCACCTCGAGGCCACACCGGCCGAGCTGACGCTTTCTCACCGCTCCCTTCTAGCCCCGGATCTCTCCCGAGTCGACCTCCTGCCGGGCCCTCGGGCCCTCGCTCGCAGGTGCCGTTCCGTCGTACTCTCTCCGGGAGAGCGCCGCGCGCAGGCTCGATCCGAACCCCAACCCAGCAGCATGCCCAACCGTTTCGAGCTCGGTCCCGTCCTGGCGGACGGTGACAACTTCGCGTTTCATCGAGTCGAGGGTGTCGTCGTCTGTCGAGTCTGGCGCCGGCCCGACCTGTCGATGGAGGCAGGCGCCTCCTGTGCGGAGCGAATCGAGCGGCTCTTCAAGGGGTACTCGTCCTCCACCCCCGCGCCCCCCAGCCTCTTCGATGTGTCCGAAGGTCCCTCCGTGATGGGGCCGGTGAGCGAGGGTCACGTGGCCCAGCTCCTGCGCGGATTCGAGCACCGGCGGCAGCCGCTCGCCGTGGTCTGCGGGGAAGACGGCCTGAAGCGGATGCAATACGGCCGCCTCGTCGGCGCTCACGCCAAAAACATGGGCAGCCTCCACGTCGATTTCGCCGAAGGAATGGCGGTCATGCTCTCGAGCAAGCGCCCGGGGCGGCCCTGAGACGAGCGCCGTCTGGCGATGGCCGGCGAGATCGCTCAAGATCCTCTCGCGTGCGGATAGACGGATTCAAGGACGAGGACGCGGCTCCGTTCGTCGGCTACGACGCGCGGTCGTCGGACCGCTTCTGGGCGTTCGTCGAGACCGCGCGGCGGCGGCTGAACGCCGAGGTGGTGGGGATCGAGAACCTCCCGCGCGGACGCGCGCTCATCGTGATGAATCACGCGTTCGGGTGGGACGCGATGTTGCCGATGGCGGCCATCCGCGCGCAGGCGGGGCGGCGCGTCTGGGCCCTGGGGGAGCACGCCTGGTGGAAGTTCCCGTTCATCCGGAAGCTCGCCGCGAACGTGGGCACGGTCGACGGAACGCCCGAAAACGTCGACCAGCTGCTCTCCGCGAACGAGCTCGTCCTCGTCTTGCCCGGTGGGCTGCGCGAGTCGATGAAGCCTCGAGAGCTGCGGTATCGGCTGATCTGGGGCAAGCGCTACGGCTTCGTGCGGGCGGCCATGCGCAACCGCGCCCCGCTCGTGCCGCTCGCGGCCATCGGATCGGACGAGGTGTTCGACCTCGTGGGCGACCCGTTCGCGCGCGGCCGACGCCTGTTTGGCTTCGACTTCCCCGTGCCCCGCCCCGCGTGGGGCCTGCCGATCGTCCACCGATCCCATCTGCGCTACGTGATCGGAGAGCCCATCGCGGCCGAGAGGCTCCCCGCCGAGGACGAAGACGCCGCAGTGCGGCGGATCAGGCGTGAGGTGCGGGGCGCGATCGAGGAGATCCTCGACGACGAGCTCGCGGCGCGCGCGGGCTTCGGTGCCTGAGCCTCGCCTGCGCAACGTCCCCTCCGCCTGCTACCCTGCTCGGCGCATGGCGACCCGCTCCCTGGCCGCGCTCGTCCTCTGTTCGGTCCTCGCAGCCTGCGACTCCCCGTCTCCTCCCGCGGCGGTCTCCACCTCCAAGGCTCCGGCACCACGAGAGGTCACCGCGAAGAGCCTCACGTTCGAGTCGCCCAAGCGCCTGGTCGCCTTCGGCGACGTTCACGGCGATCTCGACGCGACGAAGCGCGCGCTGAAGCTCGGCGGAGCCATCGACGACTCGGGCAGCTGGATCGGCGGGGACCTGTTCGTGGTGCAGACCGGCGACCAGCTCGATCGCGGCGACGACGACCGCGCGATCCTGGATCTGTTCGAGCGGCTCACCGCGGAGGCCAAACAGAAGGGCGGGACGTTCCTCGCCCTGAACGGCAACCACGAGGTCATGAACGCGCAGCTCGACTTCCGCTATGTGACGGAGGGCTCGAACCCGCCGTTCGCCGAGTTCGCGTCGTCGGCTCCCCCGGCGGTCTCCAAGGTGCCGGAAGCGCAACGCGGGCGCGCGGCTGCGTTTCATCCGGGAGGCCCGTACGCCAAGAAGATGGCCGAGCGACCCGTCGTGGCCCTCGTTGGCGACACGGTGTTCGTTCACGGTGGCGTGCTCCCGAAGCACCTCGACTACGGCCTCGAGAAGCTGGATGGCGAGCTGCGCGCGTGGCTGCGGGGCGAGGCGGCTGCCCCTCCGTCCGGCGTGGTCTCGGAGGACGGCCTGGTCTGGGCGCGCACCTACTCCACCGCCGTGGGCCCGGAGGAGTGCGCGACGCTCGCGCGGGTGCTCGGCGCGCTCGGCAAGAAGCGCATGGTCATGGGGCACACGCCGCAGAGGCCCGGCATAAGCGCTGCCTGCGACGACAAGGCGTGGCGCATCGATACAGGAATGTCGCGCCATTACGGCGGGCCCGTCCAGGTGCTCGAGATCTCGGGGGACCAGGTCCGAGTCCTCAAGGAGTGACGTTTCGGTCGCGCCGAGGCGAAGCTGCCGTTTGCGGGGAATGTTTCGTGCAGCTCCTCGTGCGTGCCGGACTCCTCGCATTCGAGAGCTCGCGCCGTCCCGCGCCGATTGGGGCTCTGGGATACGGTCTCGGTCATCGTCGGCGTGGTCATCGGCGCCGGGATCTACGAGACCGCGCCGCTCGTGCTCGCGAGCGTCCCTGACGCGCGGACCGCCGGGCTCGTCTGGCTCGCCGGGGGCCTGCTCTCGCTGATCGGGGCCGCGTGTTACGCGGAGCTCGCCAGCGCCTACCCGCGCTCGGGCGGCGACTACGTCTACCTCTCGCGCGCATTTGGTCGTTGCGTGGGCTTCCTCTTCGGATGGGCCCAGCTCACCGTCATCCTCACCGGCAGCATCGGGATGATGGCGTACGTCTTCGCGGAGTACGCCGCGACCATCTGGGGGTTGGGACGCGCCGCCGTGACCGGGCTCGCGGTCGCCGCCGTCGTCGTCCTCACCGCGGTCCACGCGGTCAGCGTCGGGGTCGGGAAGCGCACGCAGAACGTGCTCTCGGTCCTGAAGGTGGCGAGCGTCGGGCTGATCGTCGCCTCGGGCGTGGCGCTGGGGCTCGCCTCCGACGGGCGCGCGCCGGTCGAGCCGTTGACCCCGCGCGAGCCGTCACTGGGCCTCGCGTTGATCTTCGTCCTCTACACGTTCGGGGGATGGAACGACGCGGCGTTCGTCGCCGCCGAGGTGCGCCGGCCGGGGCGCAACCTGCCGCGTGCGCTCCTCTATGGAATGGCCGCCATTACGGGCATCTATCTCCTCATGAACGGCGCGTTTGTCCTCGGGCTCGGCTTCGACGGCGCCCGGTCGTCGAAGGCTGTCGCGGCCGATCTCCTGCGCGCTGCGTTCGGGCCGATCGGGGGCGCCGTCATGGCCGTCGTGGTGATGGTCTCGGCCCTCGGCGCGGTGAGCGGGCTCATCTTCACCGGCGCGCGGCTCTTCGCGAGCGTCGGCGCCGATCATCCGCTCCTGTCGCTGCTCGGCCGCCGCAATGCACGGACAGGTGTCCCGCTGGGCGCTCTGGCCGTGCAAATGGTGGTCACCGTCTGCCTGGTGTCGCTCATCGGCACCGGACACGGGCGGGCCGCGGTCGAGCGCGCCGTCGCCTGGGTCGGCCTCGCCGCCCCCACGTGGTCGGGGCACGGAGGCTTCGATACGCTCCTCCGCGCGACGGCGCCGGTCTTCTGGGTGTTCTTCCTGATGACGGGACTGTCTCTGTTCGCCCTCCGGCTCAAGGACCCCTCGCGGCGACGCCCGTTCCGGGTGCCGGGCTATCCGGTGACCCCGCTCCTGTTTTGCGCGACGTGTGTGTTCATGGTGCACGCGGCCGTCAGCTATGCGGGAGCGCTGGCGCTCCTCGGCGCGGCGCCGCTCGCGCTCGGCTTGCCTCTGTATTGGCTTTCGAAATGGATGCTCACCGCAGAAAGGGACGAATCATGCTCAGCGCGAATCGAATCGGAAGCCTCCTCCTCCTGATGGCCGCAGCGGCCTGCGCGCGCGCCGAGCCGCCCGCCGTCGAGCCGCCGCCGGACGCGCCTCCGGCGCCGGAGCCGGCGCCGGAGAAGGTGGCCGAGGGGACGGAGACACGCGTCGACGAGTCGGCCGCCGGGACGGCCGAGTCCGCCGAGCCCAGGGAGGACGCGGCGAAGCGGCCCGACGTCGTGTACGTCCCGACGCCGCAGGCCGTCGTCGACCGGATGCTCCAGATGGCGAAGGTGGAGAAGGGCGATCTCCTGTACGACCTCGGCTCCGGAGACGGGCGCATCGTGATCACCGCGGCGAAGAAATACGGCGCGCGCGGGATGGGGTTCGACGTGGACCCCGAGCGCATCGCGGAGGCCCGGGCCAACGCCAAGCAGGCCGGCGTGGAGCACCTCGTCACGTTCGAGCAGCGGGACATCTTCACCGTCGACCTCTCGCCGGCGGACGTCGTCACGCTCTATCTCTTGCCCGAGCTCAACGTCCGGCTCATCCCCCAGCTCCAGAAGCTGCGGCCCGGGGCCCGTATCGTCTCCCACGACTTCGACATGCGGGGCGTCGAGCCCCGCGCGCACGTCGAGCTGGCCCCGCCCGACGAGGACAGGACACACGAGGTGTACCTGTGGCACGCCCCGATCAAGGAGAGCGGGAGCTGAGCGCGATCAGGCGAGCGTGCGCGGTCGGTCGGCCTCGCCGGGCAGCGAAATGGCGCCCAGGAGCTCCTCCGCGGCGAGGAGCTTCGCCTCCACCTCGCGGAGGGGTGCGGCGAGCCCCGCGCTGCGCGCGGAGTCGTGCAGCGCCTCGAGCGCACGACGATTGAGCGCGACGCCGAGCGCCGAGCCTTTGGCCCGGTTCATCTCGATCGACTCGGCGAGGAGCGCGAGGGCGTCGCGGGTCTTGCCCGACCGCGCGAGCGCCTCGGACAAGGCGCCTGCGGTGCGGGCCAGGCCGATGAGATCGGCGAGCTGCTCCTGCTTCATGAGCGCGACCTTCAAGTGCTCCACGGCGCGATCGACGCGACCTCGCGCGAGCTCCAGCCGCCCGAGGGTCTCGAGCGCGCGGGCGCGGGCGAGCGGCTGTCCGAGGGACTCGAACACGCGCGCCGCGGCGAGGGCGTGATCGATCGCGGCCGCGAGCGCGTCGGCCTCGCGCCCGGGGCGCGCCGGGACGTGCAGGGGGATCCGCGCGATCAAGAGATCCGTCTCGGCGAGCTCTTGACGCGCGACGCGGCTCTCCGCCATCTGCTCGAACGCCGCGCGCGACTGCTCGGCGAGCGCCATGGCGCGCACCGGATCGCCCATTCGGAGGTACACCGCGGCTTGATCGTTGAGGAGGCCAGCTGCGCCCGTGGCGTCGCCGGCCTCGAGGAGCAATCGGCTCGCCTCGGTCAGCTCGGCCAGCGCGCGTTCCAGGGAGGGGAGATCCCCACGCTCGTAATGGGCGGTGGCCAGGAGCCGTGAGGCCTCGCAGCGCTCGGCCACGGTCGAGGCGGCGGCCTTCGCGGCCTCGAGGACCTCGATGGCGCCGTCGAGCTGGAAGGCCTCGCTCGGAGCGAACCCCTCGAGCCGAATGCGTCCGATCTCGAGCAGCGCCCGAACCTCGAGGGCGCGCGCGGAGGTGGAGCGGGGGATTCGTTCGAGCAAGCCGAGCGCACGCCGCGCCAATGCCTCGGCCTGTCTGTGTGCGCCTTGTTGAGCGGCCTGTCGCGCCCCCGTGAGCATGCGTTCGGCCGCGAGCTCAGGCTCCCCGCTCTGCAGGCGGTGCTCCGCCGCTCGCGCGGATTGGGCAGGGCGCCGCGTGATCGGGATGGGGTCCGGCGTGCGCGGGCCCGAGGAGATGGGCGGTGTGGCGGGGGACGGCGGCGCCGGGTCTGGCTCCTTCGGCCGCGGCTCCGGATCGGCCTCGGGCTCCGCCAACCGCGGCGAAGACGGCGGCTCTTCGGCCGGCGGCGGGTCTTCCGCCGCTTGCGAGACCGCCGGACCGGCCGGCGCGGCCTGGGCGGGCTGGGCTTGGGGCTCGGCGCGCTGGGGCTCGGCGCGCTGGGGCTCGGGGGGCTGGGGCTCGGCGGGCCGCAGGGTGGTGGCCGTCCCGACCTCCTCCGTCGCGCTCGCCGGGGCCTCTTCGTGTGCCGTCTCGACGAGCTCCGCGGCGCGTCGGTGGAGCTCGGTACGGAGCGAGGGCAGGAGGCTCGCGGCGAGCGACGCTGCCAGCGCCTGATCGAGGACGACCGTTCCGTCTCCGCGGTCCACCAGGTCGAAGCCGGCGTCGCTCGCCCGCTGCAGATCGAACAACACGTCCAGCTTGGATTTCCCGAGCAGCCTCGCCAGGAGCTCCACCTCGAAGGCGGCGCCGAGGAGGCTCGCGGCGCGCAGCGTCGTGATCACCGAGTCGCCGAGCGAACGCGCGTCGGCGGCTGCGGGCTTCGCCGCTTCCGGCAGCGTCGCCAGGACGCCGCCCGCTGCCTCCACGAGCTGGAGGAGCTTCTTCGCGCGTCCGGTCGCGTCGCGCGATCGAACGCCTAGGACCAGCGAAGCCTTGAGCCAGCTCTTGCGCGACAGGAGCTCCTCGAGCGCTGCGATGGTGGCGTCGTCGGCTTCGTCCACCGCGTCGAGCACCAAGGTGACGGGCTTGCCGGCGGCGAGGCGGTTGTAGATCGCGACGTGCGCGCCGAGCGCGTTGTGGTCGGCCCGTTCGCCCAAGAGGCGCCGGCCGAGCTCGAACACCTGTTGCCTCGCTTGCGACATGAGCGGCGGCGCCTCCCCGAGGAGGCGCGCCGCACGATCCGACAAGGCCCATAGCGGCCCAAACGTCTCGCGCGGCACGTCACAAGACGCGCGAACGACGATGCCGGGTAGATCCACGGGGACCGGGATCACCGCCGCGCCCAGGATGCCCGCGGGCTTCCCGCTCCGGATCGCCTTCCACGCGTCGTCGATGGTGCTCACGGCCAGGGAGGATAGCCCGTACTGCCCGGGCTCGCCTCACCTGCTCGCGAACGCGTCCGTCGCGGAGACGAGCTCGTGCAAGATGCCGGGCTCCATCGCCGAGTGGCCTGCGTCGGGGACGAGCACGAGCTTCGCCTCCGGCCACACGCGGTGGAGGTCCCAGGCGCTCTCGGCCGGGCAGACCACGTCGTAGCGGCCTTGCACGATGACCCCGGGGATAGGCCGCAGCTTCGCCGCGCCTTCGACGAGCGCCGATTCGCGATCGAAGAAGCCCTTGTTGACGAAGTAGTGGCACTCGATGCGGGCGAACGCGAGGGCGAAGTCTGCGCCGCCCATCTTGGAGATGAGATCCGGATCTTGATAGAGACAGCTCGTCGAGCCCTCCCAGATGCTCCAGGCGCGCGCGGCGGCAAGGGCGACCTCACGATCGGAGCTCGTCAGTCGCTTGTGGTACGCGGCGAGGAGATCGCCGCGCTCCTCCGGCGGGATGGGCTGAAGGTACTGCTCCCAGGCGTCCGGAAAGAGCCGCGATGCGCCCTCCTGGTAGAACCAGTCGATCTCCCACTTGCGGAGCAGGAAGATGCCGCGGAGCACGAGCTCGGTCACGCGCTCCGTGTGGGTCTGCGCGTAGGCGAGCGAGAGCGTGGAGCCCCATGAGCCGCCGAAGACGAGCCACTTCTCGATCCCGAGCTTCTCCCGGATCCGCTCCATGTCCTCCACCAGATCCCACGTGGTGTTCTGATCCAGGCTCGCGTGGGGGGTGCTGCGGCCGCAGCCGCGCTGATCGAAGAGGATGATGCGGTACTTGGCCGGGTCGAAGAAGCGGCGATGTTTCGGATCGGTGCCGCCGCCGGGCCCGCCGTGCACGAACACCGCGGGCTTCCCGTTGGGGTTGCCGGACTGCTCGTAATAGATGGTGTGCACCGGCGACACGGCGAGCATGCCCTGGTCGTACGGCTCGATGGGCGGATAGAGGGTGCGACGTTCCGTCATGGCCAGGACGCAACGTACACAATTTCGCGCGTCATTGTGCCTCGTAGAACCAGTAGTGCATCGAGCCGAAGCTCGGCGGCTCGTCCTTCCCGTCAGGGCCGGTGTGAGCCTCGGCGGGATCCGTCCAACCGATCGCGCGGAGCTCGATCCGAGCGCTCGGGCCCGTCTTGCTCGCCGGGAGATCGGCGCTCACCTCGGCCCACCCGCTCGACGGGACCGACAGCGTCGAGACCTTCTCTCCGTCGATCGACACCTCCACGTCGATCGCGTAGGCCGAGGCGAGGCGGGCGACCATCTTCACCGGCTTGCCGGCCGGCAGATCGACGGAGAAGCGATCGAGGATGCGCCGATGGCGACCGCCGTCCGCGAGCAGGGAGCCCTGATCGTCGTAGGAGCTGAAAACAGCGTTGTCATTTTCGGTCGTGCCGCCCACGAGGTAGCGGTGCTCCGCCTCCGATTCGAGGTCGGAGACGTCGAGCTCCGTCAGCAGCAGCGCCGGGGGCTGCGGCGTGGTGGGCTGGCTTCCGGTCCCGAGGATCGACCAGTCGGCCACGTAGGCCACCTTCGTGGCTCCGCCGAGGATGGACTGGTTCGTCACCGTCGCTTCGAACAGGCGCTCGCCCAGAACGGCCTGCATCCCCATCCACCCGGGGTAGACGATGAAATGTGTCGGCAACTTCTCGCGGGGCATTCGCTCGTAGTGCTCGAAGCGCGACCCCGGCCCGGCCACCCAATATTTCGCCTCGCCTTCGGTGGTGAGCCCGACGACGTCGAACGTGGCGCGCTCCGAGAAATAGGCGATGGCGCCGGTGTCGTTGACGCCGATGCGCGCGTCCTCCGGGAGGTTCTTCTCCGCCCACATGCCGAGGCGCACCTGCTGCGCGTCGATCGCGCGCGCGCTGTTCGCGAGGTCGTTGAGGCTCCAGGTGAGCTTCGTCGCGAGCGCCCCCGCGAAGACGGCGGGCACGAGCAGCGCGACGAAGTCCCAGTCCTTTTTCCACCGGGTGACGAGCGCTTGCAACGCGGCACCGAGGCACCCCACGAGCACGAACCACCCCGGCGCGAACGGCCAGATGTAACGAACGCGGTTCCAGAGGATCGTGAGGAACGTACAAGGGATGAGCGTCGCGAGGACGAGCGCGAGGACGGCGAGGGCTCGCGGCATGCGCTTCGCGCGGAGCGCCGCGACAGGAAGGGAGACGAGCCCGGCCGCGAGCACCCAGTGGGTCTGCTCGGGCAGGAAGATCGCGGTGTACGGCCCGCCGGAGAGGAGCTCCGTCGCGAGCATGCGGATGTTGCCGAGGACGAGCTGCGTGAGCCGCTCGTCCGTGAAATAGGGGTTGCCGACCGCCCATTTCACGATCGTCGTGTTGGACCGAGCGTGCCCGGTGAGCGCCACGTTGAGCAGCGGAACGAGGATGACACCCGCGACGGGGACGAGCGCCCAGAGCCGGGGGAGGAGCGCGCGCGCCGCGGCTCCGAACCGCTCGCTCCCGGCGGGCGGATAGAGGAGCAGGCCGGCGAACGCGACCAGCGCGAGGACGCCGCCCTCCGGCCGGATGAGCGGCGCGGCAGCGCCGGCGAGCGCGACACCCACCGCCAGGCGCCGCGTGCGGAGGTGGGGCGCCGTCTCGGCCAGATCGCTCGTGACCCTCGCGGTGCGCGTCATGATCCACGCGAGCGCGATCGTCTCCATGCCGCTCCACGCGAACCATGCGAACGCGCCGAAGAGGAGGCACATCGCCGCGGTGGCGATCGCCGCCGCGCGCCCGACGAGCGGCTCGGCGAGGCGCTTGGTCTCGACGGCCACCGCCGCGTGCAGGACGGTGCCGAGGGCCCACACGATCCAGACGAGGTCCAGCCCGCGGAAGCCGATGAGCCAAAACGGCGCCAGGGCGAGCGGCCAGAGAAAGCTCGTCGCGCCGCTCGAGAACCCACCGTCGGGGGAAAACGTGAAGGGGGCCCCCTCGCCGAACCGCCGCGCGTACACCAGGTGGATGAACGAGTCGTCGAGCGGCATGGCCGGCCGGCCGGCGTCTTCGAGGATGTTGCGGACGGCGAGCAGGCCGAGCGCGCTCGAGATCGCGAGCGCGGGGAGGTAGGGCTTCGCGCGGGCGCCGAAGGCGCTCGCGCCGTCGCGGAGGCGCTGACCGATCATGGCTGGAAGCGGCGCGGGAGCATACATCCACCCGCCGCTTGCGCTATGAGAAGGCCGCTCTCCCCATGCGGATTGGTCCTCGCCCCACGCACCCCTACGCTCACGCCGCGCGCCTGCCCGACGACGGCGGTCCCGTGCTCCTCGACTCCCTCGTGCCCGGAAGCGGGCCGTTCGAGATCGAGATCGGCCCAGGGCGCGGGGGGTTCTTGTTCGAGCGCGCGGCGGCGGCCCCGGACGTGCGGCTCGTGGGCTTCGAGATCCGCCTCAAGTGGGCGCACATCGTCGATCAGCGCCTGAAGAAGGCGGGGCTCGGCGAGCGCGTTCGCGTGCTGGCGGACGACGCAGGCCTCGCGCTGCCGCGCCTCGGACCGGACGCGTCGGTGCGCGCGGTGTTCCTTCATTTCCCCGACCCCTGGTGGAAGAAGCGGCACGAGAAGCGCCTCGTCATGAAGGACGGCTTGCTCGAATCGATCCTCCGGCTGCTCGAGCCGGGCGGCGCCTTCTACATCCAGACGGACGTGGAGGAGCGCGCCGCGCAATACGCGGAGCGGGTCGCCTCCCACCCCGGCTTCGTCCCCGCGGGGGACGCGCCCGGCGATCCGGCTGTCGTGGACAACCCTTACGGTGCGCGCAGCCCGCGCGAGCACCGGGCCATCGAAGATGGCCTGCCGGTCTATCGGCTGCGCTGGCAAAAAGGGTAGCCTCGGAGGACGCATGCGCGACCGAGCGAGCATCGTGATCATCGGCGGCGGGATCATGGGCCTCTCGACCGCCTACAACCTGGCCAAGAACCACGGCGTGCGCGACATCGTCGTGGTCGAGAAGAGCTACCTCTGCAGCGGCGCGAGCGGACGGAATGGCGGCGGCGTGCGCGCGCAGTTCTCGAGCGAGACGAACGTCCGGCTCATGCAGGAGAGCCTGCGCATCTGCCGCACGTTCGCCGGCGAGATGAAGATCAACGTCTGGTTCCGGCAAGGCGGCTACCTCTTCCTCGTCCGCGACGACAAGGGCCGGCAGGCGCTCGAAGGCAGCGTGAAGGTCCAGAACGAGTGTGGGCACCCGACCCGGCTGCTCACGCCGAAGGAGGCGCAGCGCATCGTGCCCGAGCTCGATCTCGAGGGCGTCGTCGCGGCGAGCTACAACCCGGAGGACGCCGTCGTGTTCCCCTGGCCCTTCGTCTGGGGCTACGCACGTGGCGCGGAGGAGCTGGGGGTCGAGATCGCCACCTTCACCGACGTGCTCGGCTTCGAGACGAAGGGCAAACGCATCGAGGCCGTCGTCACCTCGAAGGGGAAGATCAAGACGAGCCGGGTCGTGAACGCGTGCGGCGCGTGGAGCCCGGGCATCGCCAAGATGCTCGGGGTGGAGCTTCCGAACAAGCCGCACCGCCACGAGATCTGCTCGTCGGAGCCGCTCAAGCCGTGGCTCACCCCGCTCGTCGCGGATCTCTCGAACGGCCTCTACTTCTCGCAGTCGACCCGCGGCGAGATCGTCGGCGGCATCTCCAACGAGGACGTGCCCGAGGGCATCGACCAGCGCTCGAGCCACGCCTTCCTGGCGCTCTACGCGCGCGCGCTGGTCAAGACCGCGCCCATCCTCGGGAGCGTGAAGGTGCTGAGGCAGTGGGCCGGCTGCTACGATCTCACGCCCGACCAGAACCCGATCGTCGGACAGGTCGACGAGGTGGAGGACTTCTTCCAGGCCTCCGGCTTCATGGGCCACGGCTTCATGATGGCGCCTGTCATCGGCAGGCTGCTCGCGCAGCACATCGCCGAAGGGACCGACCTGCCGCTCTTCGACCGCTGGAGCTTGCGCCGCTTCAAGGAAGGGCGCTTGCTCCGCGAGTCGATGATCATCGGCTGAGCCGGACGGCTCGCGCAGGGCTCAGCTGCAGTCGCGGTGGCTGCAGCCACCTTTGCCCTTGCACTCGTTCTTGCCGGCGCACTCGTTTTTGTCGGTCTTGCAGCCGCCCTTGCCCTTGCACTCGTTTTTGCCCACGCAGCAGTCCTTCTTGCTGCCGGACGCGCTCGCGGCCGCCGGCGCGTCCGCGGCCTTGGCCTTGGTGTCCGCGCTCGCGCCGCCGGCGGCCTTGGTCTCGCCGCAGCCGGTGATGGCGGTGAGGATGCCGCCCGCGGCGGCCCAGGTGAGGATTTTCTCCGTCGACATGGCCCTACCTTGCTCGATTTGCGGTCATTTGGCGAGCGGCTTCTCCCCCCCGGGCGCCCGCGACGACGGGTCGCAGGTCAGTCGGCGACGAACGAGGTCATCGTGAACATCCCGCCGGTCTCGAAGCTGAAGACGACGGTGTACGTCGCGTCGATCGGGGAGGTGATCGTCATCGTGACCGACTCGCCCGTCGGGACCAGCGTCAGCACGTAGGGGAACGACGGTTCGATCATGCCGGCCGTGCTCGTGTCGATCGTCCAGGTCGAAGGGAGCCGCACGTAGTTGTCCGACGCTCCCCCGAAGAACCCCACGATGGAGTCGGTCGTGGGGCAGGGGTTCGTGCCGTCCGAATACGTGTTCGTCGTCAGCCGGCACGACTCGCTCACCTCGGAGTAGCAGAGGACCGCGCCGTTGATGCTCGGGTCGATCGTCGCGCCGAGCGCGACGGTCTCGGGAAACTCCGTGCAGGCAGTCGACTGGGGATCGATCGGCTCGCCGCCGCCGCTGCCGCCCCCGCCCGAGGAGGTGGCGCTCGAGGTCGACGAGGTCGAGCTCGTGGTCGAGCCGTTCGTCGCGGACCCGGTCGTGGAGCTCGACGTCGAGCCGGAGGCGCCGGCCGCGCCCGCGCCTCCGGTGCCGCCGTCGTTCGTCTCTCCCCCGTCGCCACAGGCGAGGAGCATCGCGGCCGTCGTCGAGCCGATGAGGCAAGCCCAAAGCAATTTCATCGTCATCTCCTTGTGGCCACCCCTCCTGGGCAGCTCGTCCTGGTAGAGCCCCCAGAGACCCGAATCGATCACGTCGCCGTGCAAACGGGCTCGAGCGGGGCGTGCACGACGGGCTCGGTGTCGCCGGCCCACCAATTCGGCGCCATGAGGCCGTAATCGCCCCGGTGCACGAACGAGGTGAAGCGGTGATCCGGGCACACCGTCGCGAGCTCGTCCGCCGGGAGGATGGCCAGCAGGGTGTCACCGCTCCACGTGACGCGCGCGCGGCTGACGAGCGGGGTGAACGGCGTCGTCTTCAGATCGAGCGCGGAGAGGGTCGGCGGGGCGCCGGGCGCGTCGTCGATCACGAGCACCGTATCGAGGTCATCCCAGAAGTCGTTCGGATACTGGGGCGACGCGGCGTAGTTGTCGCTCGGGTCCCCGTTCGAGTCGAACCCAAATGAAAACTGGTGATGATGCTCGGCGTCGTCGAAGCGCAGCGTGTCGCCCATGACGGCCGCGACGAGGACATAGTCTCCCTCGGGCAGCGGGTCGGTCGACGCGCAGAGTGTGGTCTGGTCACCGCCGCCTCGCGTGATGCCAACCCCGCAGGGGAACGCCTGCTCGACCTGGCCCACCGGCACGCCCGTCGCGCCGCCGATCGTCACGCGGTGTTTCGAGCGGACCTTCACCCAGACCCATTGTGCGGTTGGATCCGGCGGGGGAATCCCGGCGGCGGAGTGCTCGATCGCCTCGGCCAGCCCCGCCTTGAGCTGCGCGCAGAGCAGATCGAAGCTCGCCTGGTCCTTCGCCCAGGGCGACATCATCCGCAGCCATTGCTCGAGGTCTGTCTTCGTGATGCCCTCGGGCACGGCGGTGATGGGGCACTCGAGCGACGGGCGAGGTGGAGGCGCCTCGGGGACCTGGGCTCGGAGCAGCTCCTCAGCCCCGGGGCGCAAGCACTCCACCAGCTTGAAGCACTCCCTCGTGGACTTGTCTTCGTCACTCTCGCCCTCGCACTCGTCACAACCCGCGGCTAGGGTCGCGACGAACAGCCCCGCAACGACGCCATTCCAGCGGCTCACAGGCACCTCCCGTCGTCCCCGGCCACCGCCCAATCGTCGGGCCATTCGTCCGCGAGGACGGCGCGCCCCATGAGCGCGCTCGCGCCGCGGAAGGGGAGGTCGGTCGACTGGTCGAGGGTCTGGGGAAAGCGGAGCTCGCCGCCGCGTTTCGAGGTCACCTCGAGGAGGAGGCGCGGCGCGAGCCCGAGATCGTCGACCGTCCGGCTGGTCGCGCTGTTCGAGTAGAAGCCCTTGTCCGCCTGGACGCCGGCCGGCACGTACAGCGCGAAGCCGTGGTTCGTCGCCGGATCGGCGTAGTGCTCTCGCACGGCCACGGTCACGTCGGCGCTCGACCAGGCGTTGCTCCGGAGCGAGAGCGCGCTCTCGCCGCCCATCGCCGACATGAGGGGCTGGTTCTGCCAATCGAGCGTGAACGGATCCCACGGCTCGAGGAGGCGCACGACGGGGATGCAGAGGTCGTCCGAGCGCCCGTCACCCATCGTGGCGGGGTTGTAGAGCTCGAGGTACGCGCGCTCGATGACCGCGTCGGCCGGCAGCGTGGGCAGCGCGAAGTGGACGTAGCCTCGCTTTTGCTCCAGCTGCTCCTCGTTGGCGACCTGGATCTCGCCCGCGAGGGCGTTGTTCGGGCCGCCGTCCGTGCAGCTCGTGCTCAGCGAGCAGGTCGTGAAGGCGTCCCGGTCGGCGCCGATCCACAGGAACAACGTGCCCGCGTCGTCCGCCGGGCTCGACGAGGGGGCCGCCTGGTCGCAGGCGGCGAGGAGGAAGAGAAGAGGTAGAGAACGAATCGGCATGCGAGGCTCCTCTTTGGGTCTCGTGCCGGTAGAGCCCCGAGGGGCGCGAATCGATCACGCGGCGGTGAACGATGCTCAGCCGTCGTCCAACGAAGCCACCACGTCGCGCGCCCAACCGTCGAAGTCTCGGCGGCTCTCGGCGAGGGCGGCCTCGTCGCCCGCCGTCGCCTGGCGCTCGAGCTCCTCACGCAACGCCTCCTTGGCTCGGCGGAGCCGGCTCCGGACGGTCCCTTCCGGGACGCCGACGATCTCGGCGATCTCGGAGCCGGAGAGGTCCTCGAAGAAGGCGAGCTCGAGCACGACCTGGAGGTCGAGCGGGATGCCGCGCAAGGCGCGCAGCAGGAGGGCCTGGTCTCGACGGCGCGCCAGCGCGCCGCTCGGGCTCGTCCCGAGATCGGCCACCGAGAGCGTGCCGAGCTCCTCTTCTCGGGACGCCTTGCGCCGTCGCGACTCGAGGTGGGCGTAGAGCTCGTGCCGGGCGATCGTGAAGAGGTAGGTGCGAAAGCTGGAGTCGCCCCGGAAGCTCGCCTTCGCCTTCGTGCAGGCGAGCATCGTCTCCTGGATCAGGTCCTCCACGGCGTCGGGGGCCTTGTTGCGGAAGAACCGGTAGAGCGACGCGAAGTGCCTGTCGAAGAGCGCGCTGCCCGCGCTCGCGTCGCCGCGAGCCCACGCCTCGAAGAGCTCGCTGTCGCTCGGCCCGTCTCCGCTCTGCACGCGTCGATGCTACACGGTCGACCCCGCTCGACGCTGGGTCTAGCATCGGCTCGGGTGGCAGCCTCCCTCGAAGCGGAGCGGGTGCGGGCGAGCCTGAAGAGCCGGCTCTTCGGTGCGAAGGCGGAGCCTGTCCGGCTCGGTCGCTTCGAGATCGTCTCGGCCCTCGGTCGGGGAGGGATGGGGACGGTGTACCGAGCGCGAGACCCCGAGCTCGAGCGCGACGTCGCCGTGAAGATCCTGCATGGCTCGTCGCCCCCGGAGCGCTTGCTCGCCGAGGCTCGCGCGATGGCGCGCCTCGAGCACCCCAACGTCGTCGGCGTCTACGAGGTCGGCACCGCGGCGGATCGCGCGTTCGTCGTGATGGAGCTCGTTCCGGGCCGGAGCCTCGACAGCTGGCTCGCCGAGCGACCACGCAAGCCGGAGGACGTGTCGTCCGTGTTCGCGGCCGCGGCTCGTGGTCTCGGCGCCGCCCACGCGGCGGGGATCGTCCATCGCGACTTCAAGCCGGCGAACGTGCTCGTCACGCCCGACGGCTCGGCGCGCGTCGCGGATTTCGGGCTGGCCGGCGAGGCAGCGGAGGCCGACGCTTCGGGCGCGCTCTCCTCGGATGCCCGCGCGACCGCCGCGCGGTTTGCCGGCACGCCGCTCTACATGGCGCCGGAGCTCCTCGCCGGGGGGCGCGCGACGCCCGCCTCGGATCAGTGGGCGTTTGGGATCAGCTTGTACGAGGCGCTCGCGGGGCGGCGCCCGTTCGAGGCACGAACCGTCGACGAGCTCGTCGCCGCCCAGCGCTCTGCCGTGCCTCTGCACGACGTCATCCCCCGCCGGCTCCGGCCCGTGATCACGCGGCTCCTGACGGTGGAGCCTGCCGGGCGCTTCGAGTCGATGGAAGCGGTCGCGCGCGCGCTCGCGCCGCCGCCGCGGCGCATCGGTTGGCCGGTGGGCCTCGCGTCGATCGGGCTGGCGGCGATCGCGCTTCTCGCGCTTCGGCGAGGTGACGGCGCGGAGATCTGTTCGGGGAGCGACCAGGAGGTCGCGCGCGTGTGGTCGCCGGAGCGTCGCGCGGACACCGAACGCAGCCTCGCCTCCGTGTCGGCCCCGTTCGCCGAAGACGCGGCTCGACGGACCGTGGCCGAGATCGACGCGTACACAGCGCGCTGGCGCGAGGCGCACCGCGACGCGTGCCTCGCCACGAACGTGCGCAAGGAGCAATCCCCCGCGGTGATGGACCGCCGCATGGCCTGCCTCGCCCGGCGCAGAGGAGAGCTCGACGCGTTCGTCCAGTCGCTGGCGAAGGCCGACGTCGAGGTGCTCGAGCACGCGACCGAAGGCGCGCGCCACCTCACGCCCGTCGATCGCTGCGCGGATGCCGCGCGCCTCGACCGAGAGCCTGCCGAGCCGCCGCCCGAGCAGGTGGCAGCGGTGGAGTCGGTCTGGCGCCAGGTCGCCGAGGCGCGCGCGCAACGAGAGCTCGGTCGCTTCAAGGAAGCAGCTGCGCTGGCGCAGTCTTCGGTCGCGGCTGCCGACGCGGCCACGTTCTCGCCCGCGCGCGTCGAGGCGCTGACCGAGCTCGCGCGCTCTCGCCTGGCCAACGGAGAGCCTGCCGAGGCCCGCAAAGCGGCGCTCGCCGCGGCCGACGCGGCAGAGGCCGCCGGCCTCGACGACCACGCGGCCGACACGTGGTTGGTGGCGCTCGGCTCGATGTCGAAGGGCGCGGTAAAGGGCGAGGAGCTCGAGCTCTACGAGCGCCGCGCGCGCGCGGCCATCGCTCGGATCGGAGGCCCCGCGGTCCTCGCGGGAGCCCTCGAAGACGTGCTCGGACGGCGCCGGCGGGACGAAGGAAAGCTCGACGAGGCGCTCGCCCACCACCGCGCCGCCCTCGCGCTCCGCGAGCAGGCCTACGGCGCCGGCTCGCTGGAGGTCGCGGACGCGCGCGCCGAGCTCGCGGGCACGCTCACGTTTCGCGACTCGCTGGAGGAGGCCGCGGCGGAGCTCGAGCGCGCGCTGCGCGACGCGGAGGCCGTGCTCGGCCGCGATCATCCCAGGACGGCGGGGATCTTGAGCGCGCACGGGCTCAACCTCAAGAACCGCGGTCGCTACGAAGAGGCCTACGCCGTTCAGGCTCGCGCCCTCGCGGTGCTCGAGCGCGCGGTGGGTGACGAGAGCGAGCGCCTCGGGCTCTTCCTCTCCAACCTCGGGAACACGTGTATGCACCTCCACCGGTTCGACGAGGCGCGTGCGCTGCATGCCCGCGCGCTCCGCATCCGGCGGAAGGCTCACGGGGATGAGCACCCGCTCGTCGCGCTCACGCTCAACAACCTCGCCAACGTGGCGATCGAGGCCAAGTCGTGGGACGAGGCGGTGTCGTTGCACGAGCAAGCGCTCGCGATCCGGCAGAAGACCCTCGCCCCCGACGATCGCATGATCGGCATGTCCCTCACGAACCTGGGCGACGCCCTCGCGGGGGCCAGGCGCCTCCCCGAGGCCATCGGTCGATACCGAGGCAGCATCGCGATCCTCGAGAAGCTCCAGGGGGGGGCGCACTCGTGGCTGGGTTACCCGCTCACCGGGCTCGGGCTCGCGCTCGTCGAATCGGGGAGCCCCAACGAGGCGATCGAGCCGCTCGAGCGGGCGCTCGTCATCCGCGCCAAGGAGGGGCAGCCCGAGGACATCGCCGCGGAGACGCGTTTTGCGCTCGCGCGCGCGCTCGTGGGCGCGTCGCAGGACCGAACGCGGGCGATGACGCTCGCGCGCGAGGCGCGCGCGGCGTTCGCGCGCGGAGGCGAGAAGAAGGCGAGCTTTCTCGCGGAGCTCGACGCCTGGCTGGCGAAGGTCGAGCCGGCTCAGCCGCGCTGAGGCCACGCCGCGGCGTACGCCGCGGGCTCGACCCACGACATGCGACCGAAGCCCTCGACGTAGCGGAGCGCGACCGGCTCGAGGCGAAAGAAGCCGAAGTCCTTGAAGTCCGCGTAACGGGCCGCCTCCGGGTGCCGCGCGAGGAACCGGGCGCGTGCGTCCGCCGCGTCCGCGGAGGGGATCGGCGCGCACCTGCCGACGACGGAGACGCGCGGCCCGGCTAGCGGATCGCCGTCCGTTCCTTCCCCGGTCACGAGCACCGACGCCTCGGGGCGAGCCTCCAGGTTCTGCGTGTGCTCGGCGAGCTTGGAGAGGAGTAAGAGCGGGCGCCCGGCCACGTCGACGGCGATCGCGACGAGCGACCCGTAGGGGAAGCCAGCCGGGTCACGCGCGATCGTGGAGAGGGTTCCTTTTGTCGCCTGCGCGAGCAGGTCGCGGCAGCGCTCGGCGTGAGGCGCGGCGTCGGTCATGGGCTCACTCCTTCTGCAAGGCTTGATCCAGGTCCGACTCGATCTCCTTCGCGCGGGCGGGGTCCAAGTCGAGCGCGGCTCGAAAGCGATCGGCGAAGACGCGCTCGCTCTCGTTGAGGCCGGTGTCCGCGAGGAGCACCGCGTAGACCAGCGCGTAACCTTTCTCTTCGGCGAACGTGCCCCGCTTCTTCAGCGCGCCCGCCACGCCTGCGAGCTGCGCGTCCAGGTCGCCGTGCGCGTCGAGCCTCGCGACCGAGTCGTACAGCGCGGTCATGAGCTCGCTGTCGGGGAGGTGGGAGAAGGCGCGGAAGTGCTTCGTGAGCAGCGCCGCGATCCGCCCGAGCTCTTCCTTGGTGACGTGACGATCCGAGCGCGCCGCGAGCATCATCGCGTCCACGAGCAACCCGCTCGGCGCGCCGTGTGCGCCTTCGTCCCGACCCTCGTCGAACGCCTCTTTCAGGGCGGCCCAGAACGACGTCATGGGAGGACGGATAGCGCCCCCAGCCGAGCGAGACAACCCGCGCGAGGCCTTTCAGGCGTCACGGGGACGAGAAGTCTTCTGCGCTGCCACGAGGAGCCAAGCCGACGTGGCCGCTGCGTAGACGGCCCAGGCCACCATGACGAGCGCGACGTGCTCGCTCGCGACCGCGAGGTAACCGAGCACGACACCCGAGGTCACGAGCCGCGCGACCTCGAGCGGGATCGCCCAGCGGCGCCGCTCGAAGAGCCCTCCCCAAGCGCCGAGGCTCGCGAGCACGACGGCGGAGAGCCCGAGCCGCGACGGCCAATCGAGCTTCGCGGAGAGCGAGAGCAAGGCCACGACGACCAGGGCCACGAACACGAACTGTGCCGTGACGTACCCGCCGACCGCGCGGCTCCTCGGCACGTCGAACTTCACGCGGTGCTCGTGGTCGACCGGCGGCACCGCCACAACACCTCCCAGGTCGGCCGGCTGCCACTCGGGCGGAGCGACCCAGGCGAAGAGCTTGTCGGCGAGCCGTCGCGTCCGCCGGCTCATGTCGACGATACGCGCGAAGCCTTCGATGTTTGCCCAGAACGGGTTGAAGGAGGCGAGCGGCTTGACCGTCCCGTAGGCCGGGTCGGCCTTCTCCTCGACGAACGTGCCGAAGAGCCGGTCCCAGACGATGAAGACGCCCGCGTAGTTCTTGTCGATGTACTCGGGGTCGATCGCGTGGTGGATGCGGTGGTGCGACGGCGTGTTGAGGATCGCCTCGAGCGGGCCGAGCTTGCCGATGATGCGCGTGTGGATCCAGAACTGGTAGAGCGTGTTGAGCGTCAGGCAGATGACGAACACCGCGGGGCTCACGCCGACGAGGGCGAGCGGCGCGTAGAAGAGCCAAGACGTGAGGCTCGTGAACCAGCTCTGCCGGAGCGCGGTCGTGAGGTTGTACTCCTCGCTCTGGTGGTGGACGACGTGCGAGGCCCAGAAGAAATTGATGCGGTGGCTGGCGCGGTGGTACGCGTAATACGCGAGGTCCACGCCGAGGAACGCAAACACCGAGCCGAGCGGGGAGGCCTCCGGGATCGTGAACAGGCGGAGGCGGTCGTAGACGAGCGTGTAGGCGCCGATCTGGATGGCCCCGAAGATCAGCACGCCGAGCACCTGCTGGCCGACGCCGCATGACAGGCTCGTGATCGAGTCGGCGAGCCGGTACAGCGGCTCCGCGCCTCGTCGTCGCCGCCGCCTATCGGAGAGGACCTCGAGCCCGATGAGCAGGAAGAAAAACGGAATCGCGAGAGCGATCGCGCCGCGGTCCACGTCGGCCAGCGTAGCTCAAATCTCCGCCTCGTAGATGCTGAGCCATGACATCGGCGCGGCGATGGGACGGAGCCACGGCTCGTCCAGCGGGGGAGCGCAGACGCGGAGGCGCCGAGCCGGACGGAGCGTGCGGACCCGTTGCAGGAAACGACCCAGCGCCTCGCCCGAGAACGACAGGTAGAAGAAAAGCACCGTCGCGTCTCCGAGGTCCGCGCCCTGGGCGTCGGACAGCTCGAACGAGACCCGCTCCAGGCCCAGCGCGAGGGCGGCGCGCTCTGCGATCCGGACCAGGGTCGGGTCGATCTCGATGCCGCGCGCGCGTGAACCAGCCAGCATCGCCGCCAGCATCACGACCTTGCCGAGCCCGCTCCCCACGTCGATGAACGTGTCGTCGGGCCCCAGCCCGACCGAGTCGAACGCGTGCAAGATCTCCGTCGTGTGGCTGGGGACGTAGTCCGCCGTCAGCGGCTCGGGCGGGTAGGCGATGTCGAGCAGCTCTTCCAGGAAATGGTCGCGCAGGTCTGCGGGGACCTCCTCGATCGCTCGCCGCAGAGGCTCGCCGCGGAGCGCCCGCGCGCTCGCGTGCTCGCGAGCGGCGAGCTGGCGCAGGTGGTCCTCCGGCTCGCCGCGCAGGCGGGCCAGACCGCAAGCGAAGGCTCGATCGCGGAGGTTCACCCCGGCGAGCTCCTCACCCTGCCACCGCGGCAACGAGGCGCTCGGCGCTTTCGAGGCGGGACTGATCGATGGCGCGCGACTCGGAGCGCGACGCGCGGAAGGCCCGCACAGCGAGCCGCGCTGCGCGTGGCGTGGAGACGTCGATCGTCCGCGAGACGGAGTCACAGCCCGCGCGCTCGATCTCGTCTCCGAGCGCGGAGAACAGGTATCGACCGGCGCGCACGGCCGGCCGGCAGGCGATCGGCAGCGCGAGGATGCCCGGGTCCGCGCGTTTGTAGAAGGCGTCGGCCGACTGGAGCAAGCGGCCGACCACGTTGCGCACGCCCGCGGACGCGGTCGGGTGCTCCAGGAAGAGGTCCACGTCGACGCCGGCTTCCTCCAGCCACTCGACGGGGAGGTAGAGCCTCCCCCGGCGTGCGTCCTCTCCGACGTCGCGAGCGAGGGCGGTGAGCTTGATAGCGAGCGCGAGATCACATGCCCGGTCGAGGACGACGTGGCGCGAGCGTCCCATGATCAAAGACGCCGCCACCCCGACGGTTCCGGCGGTTCGCACGGCGTAGTCGAGGAGCGCGCCGTCGGTCGCGTAGCGCCGCCCGTCCACGTCCCAGCCGAGCCCTTCGAGGAACCAATCGAACACGGCTCGCGGCAGCCCATAGCCCTCGACGATCTTCGTGAGGGCGCGGTCGATCGGGATCGGCCGCGGCGCGGCCGTGTAGATCGCGTCCACGCGGCGGCGCAGCTCGTCGATCACGCCGGGCGCGGCGCCCTCCTGCGAGGCCTCGTCCATCGCCGCCCAGAAGAAGGCGAACAGCGGCGTCAGCGCATCGCGAACCCGTGGAGGGAGCATGACGCCCGCCGCAAACAGCCTCCGGTCTTTGCGCTGGAGGAGCCCGCGGCAGACGTCGAGATCGCGGTCGGCCACCGTAAGCCTTCGCCCGAGCGGCCCTCGCTCAGGGCTCGCTGACGTTTCCGAACGCCGGGTCGTTGTTGAGGGCCTGGAGCAGCCAGTCCTTCAAGGTGACGCCGTTCACGTTGACGGACGTCGGGTCGTTGTCGAGGAAGACGTGCTCGTCGCCGGGGACCATGAAGAGCCCGAAGCGGCCCGCGTCGCCGACGATGCGGTCGCGCAGGTCCTCGAGGCCGGCCGTGTATTTCGCGCCGTCGTACGGCGGCGGCAGCCCGCCGAGCTCCGAGCAGTTGCTCTCCCCGTAGCCCCAGAAGTTGCGGATGGTGCCGTCTTGCTCGGAGGAGATCACGCCGAGCGTGCGGTCGGGGTACTTGCCGAGCAGGTACTTCACGTACGGCTCCGCGAAGGCGCCGCTCGCCTGGTTGCAGTCGGCACAGTCCGCCGGGAGCGTGCTGGTGAGGCCCCAGGTGTCGCTCATGTGTTTCTGGAGGCAAGGCGCGAGGAACTCGTCTCCCATGGGCGGGCCCGAGTCGTCGATGAGCACGACGTCCTCCGTCTCGCAGAACGCGGAGGCGACGAGGTCGTAGCTGAGCGCTGCGCCGAAGCCGCCTGCGCTCACGCCGGCCAGGACGACCTGGTCCGCGTCGCGGAAGGTGGGCACGAGGCGCTTCAGGTAAGCGATGAGGTTCTTGCGGCCGTGGAACTGGTACGTCTTGTTCGCGACGGTGACGTCGCTGCGGTCCCCCGCGTGGACGTCCCCGGTGCAATACGGCACGAAGACGTAGCTGTGATCCTTCAGGGGGTTGTCCGGGTCGCTGCGATCGAACGCCTGCGACGTCCGGATGCCGTCCGCGTCCGCGTTCCACTTGTCGCCGGCGTAGCCATTCGTGTTCGCGGTGATGGCGCAGCTTGCCAGGTTGAAGCAGGCGTTGCCGCCCATCAGGAAGATGACGACTTTGTTGCTCGTCGAGCTCGGGTTCACCGCGATGCCCGTCGGCGTGTTGTTCATGCAGAGCGAGTCGGGGAAGTCCACCCAGGTCCACGTGTCCTTCGGGAGGTCGAGCGCCTCGCCGAGCTCCGCGTCGAGCGAGCAGGTGCCGGCTTGACCGCCGCCGCCGCCGTCGCTGTCCCCGCCGGTGCCCGTGCCGCCCGTGCCGCCGCCCCCTCCGGCCGAGCTTTCGTCGTCGCCGCACCCGCCGCCGAGCGACAAGAGGAGCGGTATGGATGCGATGGCCGAGAGGAAGCGGAAGGAGACAAGATGCGGCTTGAGCATGCGCGCATCGTAGCAGAAACGTGACGTCTCCCTCACGTCTCCTTCACGCGCTCGTAGCGCAGGAACACGACGCCTTCCGTCTGGGCGGGCTCCGACGAGACGACGCGCCAGACGGCCGGATCCAGGTCCGGGAAAAACGCGTCGCAGCCGTCCACGCTCTCGTCCACCCGGGTGAGGTGCACGTGGGTCGCGTGCGCGAGCGCCTCGGCGTAGATCTGGCCCCCGCCGATCACCATGGGCTCCGGGTCGGTCTCGCGGGCGCGCGCGACGGCCTCCTCCAGCGAGCTGCAGCGCTCGACCCCTTCGGGCAGGACCGGTGTGCCCCGCGTCACCACCAGGTTCCGCCTGCCCGGCAGCGCGCGTCCGATCGACTCGAACGTCTTCCGACCCATGATGATCGCGTGGCCGAGGGTGATCGCCTTGAACCGCTTCAGGTCCTCGGGGACGCGCCACGGCAGCGCGCCGGCCTTGCCGATGCATCCGCCGCGTCCGACGGCGACCACCAGGTGCAGCGGCGGCGTGCTCACACGCTCACGTCCGCCTTGATGTGGGGATGCGGGTCGTACCCCTCGAGGGTGAAGTGCTCGAAGCGGAACGCGAAGAGGTCCGTCACGGAGGGGTCCAGCTTCATGCGCGGCAACGGGCGCGGCTCGCGGGTGAGCTGCAGCCGGGCCTGCTCCAGGTGGTTCTTGTAGAGGTGTGCGTCGCCGAACGTGTGCACGAAGTGCCCCGGCCGGAGCCCGGTGACCTGGGCGATCATCATCGTCAGGAGCGCGTAGCTCGCGATGTTGAACGGCACGCCGAGGAAGACGTCCGCCGACCGCTGGTAGAGCTGGCAGGACAGCCGCTCGTTCGCCACGTAGAGCTGGAAGAGCGTGTGACACGGGGGCAGCGCCACCTGGTCGGCTTCTTTCGGGTTCCACCCGGTGACGATCAGACGACGCGACATCGGGTTCTTCTGGATGTCGTCGACCACCCGGCGGATCTGATCGACGCCGTCCGTCTCGTAGCTGCCGTCCGCTCGCTGCGTCGCTCCGAAGTTGCGCCACTGATGGCCGTAGACCGGGCCGAGGTCCCCCTCCGCGCGACCGAAGCGGGCGGTCTGCTCGGCGGTGGCCCACTCGTTCCAGATGCGGACGCCCGCCTCCTGCAGCGGTCTCACGTGGGTCGAGCCGCTGAGGAACCAGAGCAGCTCGTGGATGATGGACGTGAGGTGAAGCTTCTTTGTGGTGAGCAAGGGGAAGCCGGCCGCGAGATCGAAGCGCATCTGGTGGCCGAAGATGGAGAGGGTGCCCGTCCCGGTGCGGTCGTCGCGCGAGGTCCCCTCGTCGAGGATGCGCTGGAGGAGATCGAGATAGGCCCGCATCGGTCCGAGTCCCTTAGCACGGTCTCGACGGAGGCGATGCTCGACCAGGTGCGTCAGAAGCACGATGCACCGACTCCCCCGTGTGGCCATCGTGGCCTCGCTGTTTCTCTGCGCTTGCGCCTCGCCGTCCTCGCCCGGACCGCGCGCGCCGGTAGACGAGCCGATCGTGTCGTCGCCGCTCGTGCCGCTCCCTCCGCCCAGCCCGTGGGCGCTCGTCGCCGCCACGACGCGCACGGTGACGAGCCACCTCGCGGAGCTGCCGTGCCCGGCCCCGGGGCTCCCGCCGGAGCTCGCCTCACGTGTCGACTGCGCGGCGATGAAGCGCTTCGCGGAGGCGACCGCTTACGCCCAGCGTGAGATCGCCGCGGGCTCGCTGCCGCCCGCGGTGGACCTGCGCGCGCACGGCTTGAGCGGCCCGGTGAAGGACCAGGAGCAGGTCGGCGCGTGCGCGGGCTTTGCGATGTCGAGCGTGCTGGACAACGCCGCGCGCCGGGCGGGGCGAGCCGACGTCGTGTCTCCGCTGCACGTGTTCGCGACCTACGCGCCGACCACCGACTTCAGTCGCTCGCTCAAGGGGCGCGCGTTTGCGGTGGAGCAGGTGTGGCCCTGGGACTCGGCGCGCGCCTGCCGCTTCGCGCAGGAGTACCAGGGCCTCTCGTGCCGCAGCCTCTACGGCATCACGCCGGGCGCGGCCGACCCGATGACCCTCTCCGAGCGCGACCGCGCCGACGCCTCCGGGCGGCTGCGCATCCTCGGCTACGAAGAGATGACCGCCGACACCGACCAGATAGCCCTCGTGCTCGCGAGCGGAGAGTCGATCTGGGTCGCGTTCCGCTTCGAAGACGGCGCCTGGAACGCCCTGAATCAATCCGGCGGGAGCCTCCTGCCGTGGTACCCGGTGGAGGCTGCGACGAGCAGCCACGCCGTGGTGCTCGAGGGCTACCGAACGGGGCCGGGCGGCCGCGAGTTCCTGATGCACAACAGCTGGGGGCGCTCCTGGGGGCACGGCGGCTACGCGTGGATTCATGACAGCATGGTCAGGACCCACCTCGACTTCGCCTACCGCGTGACCGTCGCCGACGCGGCGGTTCCTGCGCTGCCGGCGCCGGGCGCGTGGCCCTTTCCCCAGCTACCCGCCGCGCCGATCCCCTCCGCGTGGACCAGCGGCCTCGAGCAGCTCTGGCCGCCTTCGGTCCCGCGGCCCTTCTGACTCTAGCCGCCCACGGCGGCGGTGATGCCGCTCTTCGATCGCGCGCTGCGGATCGAGCCCGCGAGCTCCCCGTCGAAGCTGTTGCGGTCGTGGTGGCCCTTGATGAGCCCGCCGAACATCAGGCTGACCACGGCGAGCCCCATCTTGGTGAGGCGCGACCGAACGAGCATGTGCTGCGCGACCACCTTGTGGCCGTGCTCCTTCAAGAAGGCCGAGCCCGCGTTGCGGATCTCGGGGTCGTAGCCGTCGAGCTCGAAGCAGTCGACGAAGAGCGTGATGTTGGGCGACTCCTCGAGGGCGCGATCGCTGTGCGCCTTGATGTGTGCGGCGAAGTCGCCGATGAGGAAGCCCTTCTCGATGAACAACACCACGCCAGGCGCCGGGTGACGAATCGTCAGGGTGCCGCGTGGCGACGTCCAGCTCTCGTCCCCGGAGGGGGTCTCGACCCTCGTGAGCATCGGCGGATGAAAGCGCGCTCCGTCCCGCTGCGCAAGCAGGCACCTCGAGCCGTCGCGGCTTCGCCCACCTCATCCCCCAGCTCGCGACAGCGCAGCCGAACAGCTCCGTCAGGCTCCTGGAGCGATTCGAATCACTCGGGAGAACTGCCACGAAATTGAGCGGTTCTGACGCATCACGGAGTTGACGAGATGAGGAACGTGTCTGAATCTGAAAAGCCTGGGGTTCCTTTTCTCAGGAGAGCTGCATGACAAAACCGATCCAACGAAGAGCCGTACTCGCGGGCGCTGCGGCGCTCGCCGTGGTTGCGTTCGATCCCCTCAAGCGTTCCTGGATCACCGAGGCGCACGCTCACGGCGGCGGGCATGGGCATGGGCACGGACATGGCCACGGGGGCGACTGCTGCGGGGAGATCTCGATCCCCGGCCTCGATGGCGAGCTCACCGTGGATCCGGACGCGATCACCGAAGCCGCGGATGACTTCGGGCACATCGTCTCTCGCGCGCCCATCGCCGTGCTCCGCCCGGGATCGGACGACGACATCCGCAAGATGGTGAAGTACGCAAACGACTGCGGCCTGAAGGTCGCGATGCGCGGGCAAGGCCACTCGACGCTCGGGCAAGCCCAGGTCGAGGGCGGCGTCGTGATCGACTCGCGGACCTTGAACACCATCCACGAGATCGAGTGCGACCGCGCGGTGGTCGACGCGGGCGTCACGTGGAACGAGCTCGTCGCCGCGACCGTGGCTGAAGGGCTGACCCCGCCCGTCCTGACGGACTACCTCGACCTCTCGGTCGGCGGCACGCTCAGCGTCGGCGGCATCGGCGGCGCGACAAACCTGAACGGCGTCCAGATCGACAACGTCATCGAGCTGGAGGTCGTCACGGGTGAAGGCAAGCTCGTGAAGTGCTCGAAGAAGAAGAAGCGGAAGCTCTTCGAGGCCGTCCTCGGCGGCCTGGGCCAATACGGCATCATCACGCGCGCCACCGTGAAGCTCGTGCCCGCGCCGGAGAGCGCGCGCATCTACCGGCTCGTCTACTCGGACATCGACCAATACGTGGCCGACCAGACCTTCCTCGCGGAGGAAGAGCGGTTCGACTACCTCGAGGGGCAGGCGGCGCCGAACGGCGCGGGCGGCTTCCAGTACACAATCGAGGCGGCCGCCTGGTTCTCCGGCTCCGACACGCCGGACGACGGGGCGCTCCTCGCGGACCTGTCGTTCGAGAGCTCGACCGTCGAGGACCAGGGCTACGAGCAATGGCTCCGCCGGCTCGAGCCGACGATCGCCTTCCTCAAGCTGATCGGGGTCTGGGGCTTCCCCCACCCGTGGATCGATCTCTTCGTTCCCGCGAGCGAGGCGGCGAACGTCGCGAGCATCGCCCTCTCCACCGTGGCGCCCGACTCACAGGACCCCATTCTCTTTTATCCGTTCCTCCGTTCCAACCTCACCCGGCCTCTCTTCATGGTGCCGGACGAGCCCGTCATCTTCCTCTTCGACATTCTCCGGACCGCCCCGCCCATCCCGGGGGTGCCCGAGGCGCTGGTCGACCTCAACCGCTCGATCTACGATGCCGCCGCGGCAGTCGGGTCCAAGAAGTACCCGATCAGCAGCATCCCATTCGACCCGGCAGATTGGGAGGACCACTACGGTGAGAAATGGGAGGACGTGCTCGACCTGAAGGCCGAATACGACCCCAACAACGTTCTCACGCCGGGACAAGGCATTTTCCCGTAATCCGGAGGATCACTTGGCTGCCCACCCGAAGAGCTGCGACGTCGCCCCCCTCTCTCTCGACACCGTCGAGTTCGTGTACCGGGGCCACGTGTTGGCCTCCGATCTCCACGCCATGGTGGAGAAGTACAAGGCCCTGCGGACGGAACGCGGGGCCGAGACCTACAACGTCGTCGACACGCTTGCCGTCACCGGTGTGGACAAGGAGATCGGTCAGATCCTCGGGGAGGTGCTCGAGCTGTTCCGGCAGGGCGGAGGCAAACACGTGATCATGGCCGCGACCGAGGACTTCGTGCGCATGTTGGGCCGCTCGATGAGCTTCAGCGCCGGCGTGAAGCTCCACCTCGCGCCGACGCGCGCTGCGGCCCTCGAGAAGCTGCGGGCCCTCAAAGACGAGGCCGGCTCAGCCCGCTGAGCCGGACGAAATGGCGAGCTCCACGGCGGTCTTCTCCACGCCGCGGAGCTTCGCCAGCGCCTTCTTGGCGGTGTCGAAGTCCGGCGAGTTGTCCTTCTCGCCGCGCGTGAGCAGGAACCGCAGGTACAGGTCGGACGCTTCGTCCGCGCGGCCGTCCCGCTCCGCCTCCCTCGCGCGGGCGAGGAAGTTGCGCCGATAGCCGTCGAAGGTCCCGACGATCTCGGTCGTGGTCGCCGAGATCGCCGAAGCGAGCACCTGCGCCTTCACGTCGGCCTCGGACGGCAAGCGGAGCGGGTCCGCCTTGGCGACCTCCGCGCAGAGACCGGGCTGCGCGGGGAACGTCTCGTCCTCCGTCGCGAAGCGGCCCGTCACCGGGCGGCTCAGGACGGGCGTCGTGTCGTAGAGGCCCTCGCCGCGGAGCACGCACTCCACCTCGCCCGCGACGCGGACGGTCTCGACCGAATACCGATGCGGGCAGATCTTGTCGACCTCGATCGTGGAGGGCGTCGACTCGAACGCGCGCTTCTTCGATTCGGCGTCCATTCGCTTGAAGGTGAGATCGCTCTCGGCGTCGGACTGCTCCCGCTTGGCGTCGTCGAGGGCGCGTTCGGCGTCCCGCTGATCGGTCTCGGCGCGGTCCGCCTCGGACTTCGCGCGGTCGCGGCGTTGTTGCTCGGCGTTGCACGCGTTCGCCTGCCCGCCCGAGGACGATTTGCACGACGACAGGTCCTGCTCGGCGCGAGAGAGCTCCTGTCGTGCCGAGTCCGCGCGTTGTTTGGCGGAGTCGCGGGCCCGCTCCGCGGCAGGCACGGCGGCCTTCGCTGCGCTGACTCGACCCTCCGCGGAGCCGAGCGCCGATTGCGCCGCGCGCATCTCGGCCTCGGCGGTCGCGTATTGGGGGTTGGGCTTCTGCTGCTTTCCGCAGACGTATTCGCAGCGCCGGTCCGCGCGGCTGGAGGTTCTGTCGAACTGGTAGTTGCGGAACACGCCGCCGAGCCGCATGCCCTGCAACCGGTAGCTCTTGTCTTTCGGCTCCGCGGGCATCGAGGAGACGACCCGCAGCGGGAGGCTCGGGTCGATCTGGCGAGACAGGACGTCGGCGTTCACGTCCGCGCCGAAATCATCCGTGCGCTTCTCGCCGTCGAAGTTCTTGAGCGCTACCCAATACGTGACCTGCGTCCGCAGGCGCCCTCGGATGTCCGCGGCGCGCTCCTGGGCTCGCGGGTGGCGCGGCGCGAACTGGAGGGCCTCGCCGTAGTCGACCAGCGCGAGCGCGAGGAGTCCCTTCTTCTCGCTCTCCTCGGCGCGTGTCACGGCGGCCTCGGCGATCTTCTCCTTGGCCTTCGCCTCCAGCGCCGCGGCCTGCCCGTCCGCGGGCTCGATCAGAAGGACGTGCCGAGCGAGCTCGTAGGCGAGCTTGAGCTGGCCTTGCGCGAGGGCCGTCTCGGCGTCCGTCAGGACCTTGCTCTTCGCTCGCGCGTACCCGTCCCTCGCCTCGGCGTTCGACGGATCGATCTTTGTCGCCTCGAAGAAGGGGACCATCGCGTCGCGGGCGTTGCCGGCGGCGAGGAGCGCCTTGCCCTTCTCCACGCGGCGGGCGGCCTGGCTCCGCTTGGCCTGCTGGAGCTTGGCGCGTGCCTCCTCGTCCTCCGGATCGAGCTGCACCGCTTCCGCGTACGCGGCGGCCGCGGCGTCCCAGTTGCCCGATGCGGCCATCGCGTCCCCGCGGTCCATCGCCTGACGGAAGGCGCCGCCGCAGCCCAGGGCGGCGACGAGGAGGAGCGGTGCGAGCGCGCGGCGGAGAGGTGCGGAGAACATTGGGAGGCTCGGTATCGTCTGACGCGGCGCGCGCGTAAAGAATCACTTCCCGCGCTCAGCCCTTGGGCGTTCCTCCTTCGAGCCGCGCGAGCACCTCGCGCGCCAGCTCGCGCGCACCCTCCAGATCGTAGTGGACACCGTCGGGCCTCAGCCTCACCCCGCCGTGCTCCCGCCGGCACTCGCCGCGTGGGCAGATCATCTCCCCGAGCTCCAGCACCCGGATGCGTCGGGCCGCGGCCACCGACCGGAGCGTCCGGTTGATGCAGTCCACCTGCTCTCGGTAGGAAGGGGAGTCGTAGGGGCCGAGCGGGTAGGGGACCGTGGCGACCCAGAGGCTCGCGGCGTGGTCACCCGCGCTCGCCAGCCATTTGTCGAGCTGCGCTTCGAAGAGGCTGTCCCACGGGGTCTGGCACGCTTTCGTCCATTGGCTGCCGACGTGGAAGCCATAGAGGAATGCGCCGCCCAGGAGGAGCACCCGGACATCCGCGGGGCGGGTCGGCCAGGCGGGAGGGTCGCGACGGAGCAGGTTGAACCCGTCGTCGCCCTCGAGCAGCACCGTGACACCCGGGTCGCGGAGCCCTCGGATCGTCCAGCCGAGCGAGTTGGCCGTGGAGTCGCCGTGGAACGCGATCCGAACGCGGGCCGGCGCCTCCCCGCGAACGGCGAGCGCGAGCGAGCGCTGGTCCATGATGCCGGCCAGCGTCAGCGGCTCGGGGCGGGGCACCGTTCCGGCGAAGAGCAGGCCGGCGCCGCCGGCGAGGCCGAGGGCCGCGGCCAGCGGAGAGCGCGACACGCGTGTGTGCCCCTCGCGGATCGGCCTCTCCACGAGGTGATACGAAGCAAACGAAATCGTCATGGTCGCGGCGAAGCGAGCCAGCTCGAGGGCCGCGCCGGAGACGCCGGCGCGCTCGGGCGTCAACACGACCGCGACCGGCCAGTGCCAGAGATAGGCCCCGTAGCTGACCAGCCCGAGCAGCCGGAGGGGCGGCGCAGAGAGCACGCGCGCGACGACCCCGGTCGGGCTCTCCGTCACGGACGCGATGAGCCCCACCGCCGCGAGCTCCGTCACCCAGAAGCCACCTCGGTAGAGGAGCGGGTGTCGCCCGTCGAGCCGGAGCCACGCGGCGCCGATGATCGCGAGCCCGAGGACGCCCAACACGTCGTGGAGGTGTCCCGCCTTCCGCTGGCCACCCGCGCTCCGCTGCCTCACGGTCGCGAAGAGCGCGCCGAAGAGGATCCCGGTGGCGCGGGTGTCGGTGCCGTAATAGACGCGCGCGGTGCGCTCCGGGTCGTAGAGCGCCGCCATGGCCACGGCGGAGGCGCAAGCGGTGGCGACGATCAGCGCGACGAGCGCTCGCCTCCCTTTGATCCGGAGCGCGAGGAGCACCAGGAGCGGCCAGAGCACGTAGAACTGCTCCTCGATCGCGAGGCTCCAGGTGTGCTGCAGCGGTGAAGGAGCGGAGAAGAGCTCCCAGTAGCTCCTCGATGAGAGCGCGGCGCGCCAGTTGGCGACGTAGCCGAGCGTGGCCAGGCCATCCCAACGGAGGGCGGCGAGATCGGCGGGCCGCGCCTCGAACCGGGCGAAGAGCGCGATCGCCGGCATGAGCGCCAGGAGCGCCGGAAGGAGGCGGCGCGCGCGGCGCGCCCAGAAGGCCCCGAGATCGATCCTGCCCGAGCGCTCGTGCTCCGCGAGGAGGAGGCGCGTGATCAGATACCCCGAGAGCACGAAGAACAGGTCGACCCCGAGGAAGCCGCCGGGGAGCCGCTCGCCTGCATGGAACGCGAGCACCCCCGCGAGCGCGAGACCCCGGAGCCCGTCGAGGGCCGGGACGTGGTCGGTTCGAGGCGCGCGCGGAGTCAGGCCTCGAGCCTACACCGAACGCCGCGGGGAGCACGCCGGCGAACTCGGCTCGACTGGTGACGGCAGCGAGTGTACGGAGGCCCGAGGTCCCGTGTCTCTCGGCCCCCGACTCGACGCCATCGAGGTGCGCCCGATCGGCGTCTTTCGTACGCCGTTCGCGGACAAGGCGAGCGCCCCTCGCCAGCCCGCCGCCGCGCGCGGGGTGGCGGGCCGCATCGAGCTCGTGGCCGAGCTCGAGCACGCGCTCGAAGGGATCGAGGCCTGGTCACACGTCTGGGTGCTCTTCCATTTCCACCAGAACGACGGACATTGGCGGCCCAAGGTGCTGCCGCCGCGGAGCCGCGAGAAACGCGGTGTGCTGGCCACGCGCTCGCCCCACCGGCCGAACGGCATCGGCCTCTCGGTCGTGCGGCTCGAGCGCGTGGAGGGCCTCGTGCTGCACGTGCTCGACGTGGACGTCGTCGACGGCTCGCCGGTGCTCGATATCAAACCTTACGTCGGCTACACGGACGCCGTGCCCGAAGCGAGCGCCGGGTGGCTGGAGACCCCGGCCGACCCCGGCCCCCGGTACGCGGTCACCTGGTCGGATCGCGCCTCTCGGCAGCGCGCGTACCTGACCGAGGCCTCTGGCGTCGACCCGACCGAGGGCGTCGAGGCCGTCCTCGCGGCCGGCCCGGAGCCGCACCCCTACCGGCGGATCCGCCGCATCGAGGACGGCCGGTTTCGTCTCGCGCGGAAGGCGTGGCGCTACGTCTTCCGCGTCGTGGATGACCATATTGTCATTGAAGAAATCTCCACGGGATATCGACCCAAAGAGCTCGCCGCCGCGCGCGATCCGGAGACCTTGCTCCACCGCGCCTTCTGCGAGCGGTTCGCCGGAGACGGAGGCGCGGAGTGAGGCGGCGTGTCCATTTGTTCGCCCTGGCGGGCATCACCCTCGGATGCTCTTGCGGCGACCCCGGCGCGGGCGGCGCACCGAGCGGCTCGGCCGCGGCGGTCGTTGCGGCGACGGGCAGCGCCGCCCCGCTGCCGGCGCCGAGCGGCTCGGCGGTGGACGAAGCCGCGGACGACGAGACGAGCACCAGGCCGGTGGAGCTCCTCAAGCTCGTCTTCGCGAGCGACGTGAAGGACAAGGCCCCCGTCGGCCCCCTTCAGACGGCGAAGACGGGAGAGCGGGTCTACGCGCACCTCACCCTCCGCAACCAGTCCGGGCGACCGCGGAAGGTGCACCTGGAATTCGCCGTCGACGGGGAGAAGCGCACGACGGTGGATCTCTTCGTGGGTGAGTCCTGGTCGTGGCGAACGTGGGCCTACAACACCATCTTGCCCAAGGACGCGGGCAAGAAGCTCACGCTCGAGGTGACCGACGACGCCGGACACCCGCTCTTCGAGGGCGCGCTGCCCATCCGATGAGCGCGCCTCGCGGCGCTACTGCACGACGTTGTCCTGGCAGCCGTTCGAGCAGCCGTCGCTGTTGATCTTGTTGCCGTCGTCGCACTCCTCCTGCGGCGACTGGACCACGCCGTCCCCGCAGCGCTCCCCGAGGAGGCAGCCCGCGGCGCACTCGTTGTACCCGCCGTCGTTTGCGCCGTCGTCACACTGCTCGCCGAAGATCGAGTCGACGACGCCGTCGCCGCAGAACGAGCCCTGGGTGCAGTCGGGGGCGCAGCCTTCGTAGGGTGAGAGGTTGACGCCGTCGTCGCACTCTTCCTGCGGCATCTGGATCACGCCGTCCCCGCAGCGCGGGCCCTTCTTGCAGTCGGGGGTGCAGCTGCCGTAGCTCCCGTCATTGACGCCGTCGTCGCAGGCCTCGTCGGGCGTCTTGATGCCGTCCCCACACACGCTCTCGCAGGTCGTGATGCCGTTCGTGAAGTTCGAGAGCGTGAGCTGGTAGTTCGACTGGGTCGTGTGGCGCTCCGCCTGGAACACGACGATCTCGTAGACCTCGCCGAGCGCGAGGTTGAAGGTGGCCGCCACGTTCGACAGCGTCACGCCGCCGCTCAGCGCGCCGTGTACGCCGCCGAGGTCCACCGCGAGCTGCTTGTTGACGAAGACCCAGACGTCATCGTCCCCGGTGAAGTTCAGGACCTCCGTCCCTTTGTACTCGAACCAGTAGCGGACCTCGCTCGTGAAGTGGAAGTTGTTGCCGTTGCCCTCGTTGCCGAAGCCGAGGCCGTTCAGCGGGAAAAACGTGGAGTCGTTGAAGCGGTACTCGCCCGTCGGGAGCTGACCGAGCGTGATGGTCTGCAGGATGGGGAAGTTGACGCCGGCCACGTCGCGGTACCACTGGTCGAAGCTCGCGGCGCCGTTGGTGGTCGGCGTCGTCGTGGCGCTCGCGTAGACGGGCTTGCCGTCGACGCCGAGGAGGCCCTCCACGATGCCGAAGTCCGTCCCGATGACGTATTGCATGTCCGGGTGGCTCACGCTGAAGTCGCGCAGCACGATCGGCAGCACGAGCTCCGTCGGGACGGTCGTGCTCGGCGTGCAGACGTAGCCGGGCTCGATCTGACACGTCGGTGAGCAGCCGTCGCCCGCCTGGGTGTTACCGTCCTCACACGCCTCCGTGGGGTCGTTGGGCAGCTTGATGCCGTCGCCGCACGACGTGGTGCACGGCGACATCGGGCTCATGCTGCAGTCGGGCTCGAGCGTGCAGGTCAGGGGCACGCAGCCGTCGCCCATGTCGTTGTTGCCGTCGTCACACTGCTCGGTGCCCTCCGGGACCCCGTCGCCGCAGACCGTGGGAACACACGGCTGCCCGGGGACGTCGCACTTGAACCCCGGCTCGAGCTGGCACAGGTCCGAGCAGCCGTCGCCCGGGCTCGGGTTGCCGTCGTCGCAGTCCTCCGCGCCCGCGACGATCGAGTCGCCGCAGGCGGCCGCCACGCAGGCCTCCCCGAGATCGGGGCAGAGCCAGCCAGCCTCGAGGGCACACGCGTCCGAGCAGCCGTCGCCAGCCATGACGTTTCCGTCATCACAAGTCTCGGCCCCGGTGATGTTCCCGTCGCCGCAGACGACCGTCGAGACGCAGAGCTGGCCCGGGAACGGGCAAGCGAAGCCGTTCTCCACCGCGTCGCAGGTCCCGGTGCAGCCGTCGCCCGAGACCCCGTTGCCGTCGTCACAGGCCTCGCCGGGGTCGATCTTTCCGTCTCCGCACGCCGGGCCGGGGGCCTCGCCCCCTTCGCCGCCCTCGCCCGTACCCCCGGCCCCGCCCGTCTGCTGGAAGCCCGCCCCCTCGCCGCCCTGGGCGCCTGCTCCGCCGTTGCCTTGGTTTTGTCCACCCCCGCCGTCGCCGGGACCCACGATCACCTCCGCGTTGCCACACGCGACCGTGGCCAAACAAGCGAGCGAGATCAGCGAGGAACGCCGCATAGGAAAGGACCTCCAGCGTTAGAAAGTTAGCAGAGCGCCGCGAGGTTGTGGTCGCGAGGCCTCGGCCCACCGCCTGTTTTCTCCGTCACGTGCTCGCCTCTCTCTAGCCGCCCGCCCGGCACCCATGTAAGTGCTGGCCTTCGTTTCTTCCCCGCTTCCGGCGGGGGCAGTTGGATCGTGTCCGAGGAGGTTTCTTCGATGGATCATCGGAAGGGCGAGGCTCTCGTACGGCGTGCTGGCCTCGCGCTGGCGCTGTCGCTCGCTGCGGTGGGGGCGAATGGTTGCGCCGAGGAGCGCGAGCCGATCAACCGCGTGCAGCCGAACGCGCTCGCGAAGTCGTTTTTCATCGGCGAGGACTTCGTCGACACCGGCGACGACCCGGCGTTCTACGCGCGCGCGGTCATCACCGACGTCGGCTACGGCGCCGCGCAGGACGCGCTCTTCACGTCGACCTACGCGCAGCCGGTCAGCGTCATCAAATGGGAGGTCACGGAGGACCTGCTCATCGGCCGCATCGTCTACAACCGCATCATCGGCGCCGACAGCGAGGGCGACGGCCCGTCGAGCATCGACGGGACGGTGGCGTACGCGTTCCCCATCCTGACGCACTTCGACATCCGCCGGGACTACAACCCGTCGACCGGCGAAGAGACGAACGTCATCGTCGAGAACAGCTCCGACCGGCCCTGGAACCAGCGCGAGTACTTCCGCGTCGACTGGTCGCGCAACCTCAACACGGACGCGTACGACTTCGACACCCTGTCGCTCGTCGGCGTCTACGGCGCCGTGACCTACGAGCCGCTCTCCTATTACGTGAACGATCCGAAGCACCCCGATGCCCCGCACTTCGCGACGAAAGAAGGGTACTTCGACATCACCACGAAGGCGTTCGCGACGCCCGGCCTGATCGATCTCTCCCACCTCGGGTGGGGCATCGACTCGTTCCCGGCTTGTTACCTGCCGAACGATCTCTTCGGCGGCAGCTACCCGTTCGGCAACTGCAACCCGGTCGAGCTCACGCTGCGCATGAGCTTCCGCCGGGCGGATCCGAGCGACTACGCGCCGCTCGACATCGACGGCAACCGCTTCGCCGCGTTCGGCGCGTTCTACGGGGAGCGCTTCGGCTACGCGCGCAACTACGGCATCACGGACAACAAGTGGCACCGCCTGGCGGCGCGCTTCAACATCTGGGAGTGGCACCACGCCTACCAGGATGACGGCGACACCGCGCCGGGCGCGGGCTGCGCCGAGGGTTGGGTCGAGAGCAAGAAGTTCCCCGGCAAGTGCGAGGTCGCCTGCTACACCTCGGCGACGCCGGTCGACAAGGAGCCGACCCGCGACGAGAACCAGGACGGCACGGACGACGAGTGCAACGCGGTGACGCCGGTCTTCGGGGCGGGCTCGCGCTGCGACAAGCTCGAGCAGAAGTGCACGCTCCCCTACTACGCCCGCAAAGAGAAGCCGATCGTCTGGCACTACTCACACGGCTCCTCCCCCGACTACTTCGAGGGCAGCGAGGCCGCCGCGCACGAGTGGGACGTCGCGATGCGCACCGCCGTGCAAGCGGCGAAGTACAGCGACTGCATCGGCGTCGGCGCTCCCGCAGCCTCCTGCATCGAGCAGTTCCCGATGTATCGCGGGCAGCAGGAGGAGAACGAGGACGCCATGGCGCTCTCGAAGGAGGTCGACGACTGCCGTCACGCGCGCGGCGCGTGGGCGCAGGACGACGGCGCCTCCCCGCCGTGGTCGCCGTCGCGGCTCGAGTACTGCAAGGCGCAGGCGGATGCGATCGGCGGGGCGCGCAAGTACTCCGCCGGCGTCATCGCCATCGCGAAGATGGACGAGATGATCACGCTCTGCCACAGCCCGGTGGAGCTGGGTGACTCGCCCAAGTGCGTGGAGGATCACCAGAAGTTCATCCCGGCCGCAGAGCGCAACGCGGACACGCGCGAGGTCCTGCCCGCCGGCGTGACGGCTGCCATGTGTGACGCGCAGTTCGAGAAGCGCTTCGACGCGCCGAACGAGGTCGACGAGGTGCTGCTCGCCACGTGTGACGCTGGCTTCAGCGTCCGCATGGGCGACCTGCGTTACCACCAGATCAACGTCATCCCGCACCCGCAGACGCCGTCGCCCTGGGGCATCATGGTCGACGCGGACGACCCGCGCACGGGCGAGAAGATCCAGTCGAGCTCGAACGTCTGGGCGCACGTGAACGACCTCGCCTCGCAGGGCCTCGTCGACACGCTCCGCTACATCGCCGGCGAGATCCCGACGGAAGAGGTCACGAACGGCCAATACGTGCGCGACTGGGCCGCCGCCGCCGACGCTGCGGGCGGTCGGGGAGCGCTCGGCACGATGGATCGAGCCACGCTGCAGAAGCGCCTCGTCGGCGCGGTGGACGGCCGCTCGCTCGAGAGCGGGGAGTCGCTCGTGGACTCGCGCGTCCTCGACGACCCGCGCGGCATCGGCGCGGTGGATCCGATCAAGGCGCGCGCCATCAAGGACAAGGCCACCAAGATGCTCGCGAGCGTCAAGTTCGACGCGTCCGCGGCGTCGTACAACCGGCCGTTCACCGAGGCGCGCCGGCTCGCGGCTCAAGGCTCCGACACGGAGGCCGCGCTCGTCACCCAGGGCATGATGCAGCTCGCCGGCCTCACAAAGGCCGAGATCAAGCAGGCTGGCGACGAGCTCGCGGCAGGCAAGATGGGCACGAGCCCGCTGCTCGCGTCGGCCTCGGCGCTCCGCGGGCTCAACCCCGCGATCTGGCGCGACCTGCGTCAGGCTCGCGAGCTCGGCCTCGCGGCGCGGGGAGCCTGCATGCTCGGCTCCGACGAGATCATGGCGCCGGCGCCGAACTCCCTGGCGTACCTGACCAAGATCGCCGAGCGGAAGTTCGGCAAGTTCAACGCGAAGGACGACAAGAAGGTCCAGCTCGAGCGCGCCGAGAAGATGCGAAAGTACTTCGCCAACAAGTTCCAGTACGCCGTCATGGCGCACGAGATGGGACACTCGATCGCGCTCCGTCACAACTTCGTGAGCTCGTCGTTCGCTTACGCGTACCGGCCGCAGTACTGGCAGCTGCGCACGAAGGACGGCACGGTCACCGAGCCTTGCACGGATGTCTCGGAGAGCGGCGAGGAGTGCATCGGCCCGCGTTACTTCGACCCGCCCACGCAAGAGGAGCAGGACGGGCTGATCTGGATGTTCAGCCACTCCAGCGTCATGGATTACCCGGGTGAGCTCACCCAGGACATGATCGGCCTCGGCATCTACGACTTCGCCGCGGCGCGCTTCTTCTACGGCGACGTCATGAGCGTCTACAACGACGGCGCCGAGTACAACATCTCCAACAACCGCGTCAGCCAGACGCTCCTCAACATCACCGGCAACTTCGGCGGCATCCTCGGCTGGGACTACGTGGACCGCGGCGGCGGCCAGATCCACTACACCCAGGTCCAGGAGATCCTCAAGGTCATCAAGCCGGAGACCTGCGCGGCGGTGGACGCGAACGCCTTCAGGCCCAAGAGCTACGACGAGTCCCGGCACGGCGCCTTCGACCCCCTGGTCGACGCGCTCATCGTGACGGTCGGCGGAAAGACCACGCGCTGCAAGCAGCCGGAGGTCGACTACATCCAATACGACCAGACGCGCGCCGCGACCCTCGACGAGTCGGAGAACGCCGGCTTCTACGACAACATCACGCGCGCGGTCGACACGCGCAGCGGCCGGATTCGCGCGCCCTACGGCTTCGCGACCGACAGCTGGGCGGACCTCGGCAACCTCGCCGTCTACCGCCACGACAACGGCGCGGACGCGTACGAGCTCTTCAACTTCCTCATCACCGAGCAGGAGATGAGGCACATCTTCGACAACTACCGCCGCTCGCGTACCAGCTTCAGCATTCGCTCGCAGTCGCAGCGAATCCTCGGGCGGTACAACGAGAAGATGCGAGACGGCGCCAAGGGCCTGGGCCTCATCTCCAACATCTTCAAGTCGCTCCTCGCGGAGGGCGGGGAGAACTTCGACACCAACTGGGCGATCTACGCGAACCTCTTCTACCGCGACAACATCCTCGCGTCGGGCATCGCGTTCGATCACTTCACGCGGCAGTTCATGAGGCCGAACACCGGTCCGCACACGTACTTCGACACGAACGACCCGACGCGGCCGGTGCTCCGCGCGCTCGACTCGTCGTTCTCCGGCGCCCCGCCGGACCCGCTGATGTTCGTCTTCGACGGCGCGACCGGCTACTTCGACAACATCGCGATCGGCGGCAAGCTCGTGGCGAACGAGCTCGCCGAGGGCGAGGGCGAGTTCGACCGCGACTACACGAACAACGTCGGCTCCTACTACGACAAGGTGTTCGCGCCGTACCTCCTCACGGAGTCGGTCGACAACTTCATCTCGGACTCGCTGAGCGACTTCACCGACCCGCGCTACCGCTCGGTCTCGATGGCCGACCTCTTCCCCGATGGGTACCGCCGGTTCCTCGCGAACCAGCTCACGGGTGACGAGTACATCAAGGGCGCGCGCGTCGCGTCGCAGAACGGCCAGCCGCTGGTCGACAGCGACCTCTACCCGCAGGGCGGCATCGGCTGGGTCTCGTGGTGGACGCCCCAGGTCGAGGCCTGCTTCCCGGCGCCGGGTCGCCTCGTCTGCTCGGCGTACGGCTGCCCCTCGGGCAACATCTGCGACGTCGACGACCAGGGTCAGTTCACGCCGCACCCGCTGAACCCCGACGCGCCGGCGGAGACCGTCGCGATCGATCCTCAGGTCGAGTGGGAGGAGTTCAAGTGGCTCATCGCCCAGACGCTCCTCTACTTGCCGGAGAACTCCAAGACGAACTGGATCAACCTGATGGGGATCTGGGAGCTCGGCGCCGACAACGACCCGGGCTTCGCGAACCGCATCGAGCTTCACCTGCCCGAGGGGCGCGTCTACATCGCGCGGACGTACGGCACGGAGGAGATCTGGGGCAAGACCGTGCAGCGCGGCGTCGGTGCTCGCATGCTCGAGTACGCCAACGAGCTCATGTTCAAGGCGTACGAGTGCAACACGGTCACCTCTCCCGAGAGCGGCGCCACCTGGTGCGACCCCATCCTCGAGAACGGCAAGCCCAAGATCAAGTTCGACCCCGGCATCAGCGGGACCACCACCTGCAACGCCAACAACAACAGCGGCTGCACCTGCGCCGCGAACCGCGCGTGCCTCGAGCTCGCCGATTACGAGTCGGTCCCTGCGTTCATGCGCCAGGCCATGCGCGACTTCCGCATGGCGGACGCGAGCATGCAGGGCATCTACGACTGATCGCGACGCGCGCTTAGCGTGAGAGAGGGCGCCCCGAGAGGGGCGCCCTTTTTCATTTGGCCGCCGAGGCCGCCGAGGCGCTCGCGGAAGCAATCAGCTCGGTGCAGGAAGCCGTCGCGAAGCCAGCGATCTCACGTAGCATCGCCCTCGACGTCGGGCGTCGAACGCACGGCCGCGTCCCGATCTCTGAACACACGAGCGGCGGGTACGGATCGCGCGCGAGCGCGCATTCTCGGGCGCGATCTCGCGTCTTCGGTCGCGAAAACGCGTCGGGGAAGTTCTTTGGCGCCAGGCACGACGCGCCCTGGCTCGGCAGGTGGAAGAACGGCGGGCCCGCTGGGCTTGCCGGCGGGGCTGAATTCCGTACGCGCGGGCCCCCGTCGCGGGCAACCGAGGGCCTCCAACGATGTGCGACCAAACCTCGAGGATGCGGGGCAGGCCCCCGGCCTCGGTCGCACGGCCGGCTGACTTCGGTCGCTCCGCCCGCGAGGCGCACCGCACTTTCGCGCACTTGGCCACGGCTGTCGTGTGCGTTGCGACAGAGGTCGAATCGGCATGCGACAGAGCTCGCCGGTTCCGCGCGAACCGCCGACCTTCGTCGCATCGCGGGCGGGCTGAGGGAGGTTCGGCCTCGCCCTCCACGGTGCGTCGGGGAAAACCTTTGGCGCAAGGTACTACGCGCCCTGGCTAGGGAGGTGGACCACGGCGGACCCGCTGGGGTTGCAGGCGGGGTTGAATTTGTACCTGTACGGGCGGGCGAGTCCGATCAACTTCGTCGACCCGAACGGGACCAAAGACGTCGACCTCAAGAAGGCCGTCTCCGAGGGGGTCTGGGCGGGAATCACTGGGGCCCTGACGGGAGGGGCCTACACAGCCTATGACGCAGTGGCCACGGGAGCGGGCTCCGAGACCCCGACGACTCTGAAGGAGAAGGGGGGAGCGGTAGTCCGAGGGAAGGTCGCGAGCGCAGTTGAGGGCATCAAGGACCTTGGTGCGGCCTTCGAAGCGGCGCCTGTGAAGACGAGTATCGATGCGCTGGTTGCGGCGTACGCGGCTCCGCAGCTTGCGCTGCTAAGTGTTGGCAAGGGTGGCTACACACTCGCCGAAGAAAGCCTGATCGCGCCTCTCGACCCGTCTCAAGACAAGTCCTTCCTGGACGCGCTCGCTGCCGCGCCCGTCAACCTGGGAGTGCTGAGTCTCGACATCGTGACGTCCGGCGAAGTTGCTGGCGTGGCCGGGTTCACCGGGAAGGGGCCGGGCACCGCCGCCGCCGCGGCCGAAGCAGCGGGCGCCGCAGCCCCGGGATGGAAGCGAGTATCCGAGTTTCTGACCACGTTGGGGAGTTCCGGTGTGGGAAGCCTCGGCGGCGGAGACTTCGCCGCGGCCGCGAAGAAGCTGTTCGCCTCACAGAAAGCCTCGACGACCGAGACAGCGGTGAACGCCACCTACGTCTATCGCCTCGTCGACGAACTCGGCGATGCCGTCTACCACGGCATTACAGACGATCCGGTTCGGCGCCTTGGCGAGCACGCGCGGAATCCCAGCGGACCGTTTCAAGGTATGCAGATTCTTGCGGAGAGACTCGGTCTGTCGGAGGCCAAACTGCTGGAGACTTCCCTGAACCAACAAGCAAAGGCGGAGGGAAGAACGCTGTGGAACGCAGCTGAGGTGTCGTTAAAACAACTTGTGGATCCGACGGCGATCCCGAAGACTCAGGAGCCAATGCGTACGTTGCTCAACCCGAAGATCTATGGCGGCACGGGGGGGAAGTAGATGGGGTGGTGGAAACCGCAAGGAACCGAGGTCGTGATCGGAGACGTGCCGCTGGATCTTCTCGCAGCGGCCTTCAACCGCGTCGTTGACGAGTATCGCGAGGAGTTCGAGCGTTCGCCAACGCGTGCAGAGTGGGAAGCCTTACTTCGAATAATTTTCGAGAATCCAGACGCTCACCCGCCCAGGCTCAATGAACCGGGGCAGGTAGTTGCTGTCAGAATCGAGACCGACGTGGGCGAGAATCCATCGTAGTTTGAAGCCCGCCCAATCCGCGCGTTGCACCATGACGGTCTCGCTCCCGCCGCCGCGTCGCCTCGCTCCGCGGCTCGGTCGCTCGCCCGCAGGTGAACGCCAGCCATTGGGCGGAGAAAGCAAGGCCCTCAGCCACGCACGCCTTCTCCGCGATCGCGGCGCGCCCCCTCGTCGTCCCCGTGCGGCCGTCGCGATCGCCGTCCCCGCCGCGCACCCCGACCACCCCCGCACCGCCATCCCACCCTTCCGCGGCGGGCAGCAGGCCGGCGCCGGAGGCGCCGGCCTGAGCCTCGCCGCGTCCTCGCTCGTCACGCCAACCCCCCAAGCGCGCAACCAACCCCGGCCCCGCGCCGCTGATGCCGAACGCTGCGTTGAGCAGCGGTGGGAGCGAGCGCCGAAGGCGCGAGTGACCGTGACCGTCTGCTCGAACGCGAGTTCGGCTTCGCCCTCGCGGCGGTGCGATCTTGCTCAGCTCGCCTTCTGAAGCAGGCGATGGCGCTCGAGGTAGGTGTCGATGATGGAGAGCAGCTCGCGCTTGTCGCGGAGCGGTAGCTTCTCGAGCTGCTCGAGGCGGCGCAGGAGCGGACGGCTTGCGGCGGCCTTCTTGCCGGCGGGCTTGGGCTTCTTGGTGCCGACGAGCTCGTCGACGGAGACGCCGAGGGCCTCCGCGAACGCGGCGAGGATGTGGCCGGGCGGCAGCGCCCCGCGGCCCTCGTAGTAGGCGATCATCCGCCGCGAGACGCCGCTCACCTTCTCGAGGCCGAGCTGCGAGAGGCCTGCGGCGCGACGCAGCTCAGCGAGGCGCTGACCAAAGGGACCTTCCGGCGGGGAGACGGATTTCTTTCGAGGCATGGACCACGACAGGGATGGAGCTTGCCTCGAGAAGCTACACCCTGGTTTCCGCTCAACCGGTCCTTGGCCTTGCACGCGTGTACATATTATGTACGCTCTGCCAACGCAACAAGTGAACGCGATTGGCGCTTGACGGCTTTTTCCAAGGAGCACCGCGATGGCCCGTGTCCCGGAGCACGAGATCGAGCGGCTAAAGAAGGAGATCTCGGTGGTGCGCCTCGCGGAAGCGCGGGGCGTCTCGCTCGCGAGGAGCGGCGACAACCTCCTCGGCCTCTGCCCGTTTCACGACGACCGCGAGCCGTCGCTCGTGATCACGCCGGAGAAAAACCTCTGGCACTGCCTGGGCGCGTGCCAGGCGGGCGGGAGCGTGATCGACTGGGTGATGCGGGCGGAGGGAGCGAGCTTCCGCCACGCGGTGGAGCTCTTGCGCAAAGGCGCGTCACTCGAGCCGAGCGGCCGCGAGATGACGGCGGTCCCGAAGCACGGGCTCAGGCGCAAGCTCGAGCCGATCGCACGAGCCGACGCCCGGGGCGCGGAGCTGCTCTCGCGCGTCGTGGACCATTACCACGCGACGCTGCGCGAGAGCGCGGAGGCGCAGGCGTACCTCAAGGCGCGCGGGCTCGAGCACCCGGAGGTGGCCGAGCACTTCCAGCTCGGCCTCGCCAACCGCACGCTCGGCTACAAGCTGCCGCAGGGCCGGGTGAAGGACGGCGCGGCGCTTCGCACGAAGCTGATTGAGCTCGGGGTCTACCGCGAGAGCGGGCACGAGCACTTCTCGGGCTGCCTCGTGATCCCGCTCTTCGACGCGGAGGGCCAGGTCGTGGGGCTCTACGGCCGCCGGCTCGAGAAGCCGAACCCCGGGATGTCGAAGCACCTCTACCTGCCGGGCCCGCACCGCGGCGTCTTCAACCGGCAGGGGCTCGGCGGCGAGGAGGTGATCGTCTGCGAGGCGCTCATCGACGCGCTCACGTTTTGGTGCGCGGGGATGCGCAACGTGACGAGCGCGTACGGCGTCGAGGGTGTGACGGACGAGCTCGTCGAGGCGCTGGTCGCGGCGGGGACGAAGCGCGTCATGATCGCTTTCGATCGCGATGAGGCGGGGGACAAGGGAGCGGAGAAGCTCTCGGTGCGGCTTGGGGCGGAGGGCATCGAGACGTTTCGGGTGCTCTTCCCGCGCGGGATGGACGCGAACGCCTACGCGCGGAAGGTGGCGCCGCCCGGCAAGGCGCTCGAGCTCGCGGTGCGGCAAGCGGTGTGGATGCGCGCGGGCAAGGCGGCGAAGGCCTCGACGCCGGCGACGTCCGCGCCCGCTGCGAACCCCGAAGCTGCCCCCGAGGAGTTGGGGCCGAGCTCTCTCGAGCAGGGTGGAGGGCTCGTCGAGCTCGGCCCCGAAGAGATTCCTTCTTTAGTCGCCGAAGCTGCTCCTCCGGGCGCGCGCGTGCCGGTCGAGGCCAGCGGCGACGAACGCATCCTCACCTTCTCGGATCGGAAGTGGCGCTCCCGCCCGGCGGGCAAGAGCGGCGCGGGGGAGCTGCGCGCCAACGTGCTGGTCTCGCGCGAGGGCGAGCGCGCGGCCTTCTTCGTCGACACGCTCGACCTCTACGCGGCGCGGCACCGCGCCGCCTTCGTGAAGCAGGCAGCGGCCGAGCTCGAGCTCGACGAGCGCCTGCTCACCCGCGAGCTCGGCCAGGTGCTGCTCGCGCTCGAGGAGGGCCGCGCCGCCGCCGAGAAGGCCGCTAGCGCACCGAAGAAGCTCGGGCCTGCGATGACCGACGAGGAGCGCGCCGAAGCGCTCGCGCTGCTCCGCAACCCGCACCTCTGCGATCGCATCCTCGAGGACCTCGAGCGCGCCGGCATCGTCGGCGAGGAGACGAACAAGCTCGTCGCGTACCTCGGGGCGACGAGCCGCAAGCTCGAGGAGCCGCTCGCCGTCGTGATCCAGAGCTCGAGCGCGGCGGGCAAATCGAGCCTGATGGACGCCGTGCTCGCCCTCATCCCCGAGGAGGACCGCGTCCAATACTCGGCGATGACGGGGCAGAGCCTCTTCTACATGAGCGGCGAGAACCTGAAGCACAAGGTCCTCGCCATCGCCGAGGAAGAGGGCGCGGAGCGCGCGAGCTACGCGCTCAAGCTGTTGCAGAGCGAGGGCGAGCTCACCATTGCGTCGACGGGGAAAGACCCCGCGACGGGGCGCCTCGTGACGCAGACCTACCGGGTCGAGGGGCCGGTGATGATCTTCCTGACCACGACAGCGATCGACGTCGACGAGGAGCTGCTCAACCGGTGCCTCGTCCTCACCGTCGACGAAGGGCGCGAGCAGACGAAGGCCATCCACGAGCGGCAGCGGAAGTCGCAGACGCTCGAGGGCCTGCTCGCCCGCGAAGATCGGCGCCACATCCAGCAGGTGCATCGGAACGCACAGCGGCTGCTCCGGCCGCTCCGCGTCGTGAACCCCTTCGCGCTCGAGCTCGGCTTCGCCGACCACCTCACGCGGACGCGGCGCGACCACATGAAGTACCTGACGCTGATCCGTGTGATCGCGCTGCTTCACCAGCACCAGCGGCCGGTGAAGACGGTCGAGCACCGAGGCCAGCGCGTCGAGTACATCGAGGTGAGCCGGGCGGACATCGCGATCGCCAACCACCTGGCGCACGCGGTGCTCGGCCGGAGCCTCGACGAGCTGCCGCCGCAGACGAGGCGCCTGCTCGACCTGGTGCACGGCTACGTCGCGGCGCGCGCGAGCGCCGAGGCGGTCTCGCCGAGCCAGGTCCGATTCAGCCGGCGGGACGTGCGCGAGCACGTCGGCTGGAGCGTCGAGCAGCTCCGCGTCCACCTCGGCCGGCTCGTCGAGCTCGAGTACCTCGTCGTGCACCGCGGCAAGCGCGGTCAGAGCTTCGAATACGAGCTGGTCTACGGCGGCGAAGGGCGAGCCGGCGAACGCTTCGTGCTCGGCCTCGGTCCGGGGCTCGCGCCTTCACCTACGATCTCGACTTGGGGGGGTGAGAGGGGGCAGTTGCCGGGTGGGTACCGGGGCCAAACCGGCCCCAAACCGGCCCGTGCAGGGGCGGTGCCCAATCGCGAATCGAGCGGCAAAACGGCTGCAAACGGCACGGGCGCTGCCATTGCGTCGGAAATCGCGTTGCAGGAGCCGACGAGCTCCAAGTCGTCGTAGGTGCACGATGCCGGCGAAGGGATACAAGAAGCCATTCCGCGGCGAGGTCGAGGACCCGGACGCGCTCATCCATTGGATGCGGCGCTACCTCGAGCACCTCGCGGTCCGGAACTACGCCGAGCGCACGCTCGTCACGACCGAGGGCTACGTCCGGCTCTTCATCGAGTGGGCGGAGGACCGCGGCCTCACCCGGCCGACGCAGATCACCAAGCCCATCCTCGAGGCCTACCAGCGCTGGCTCTTCTACTTCCGGCGCCCGAGCGGCAAGCCGCTCTCCTTCCTCTCGCAGCGCACGAGGCTCCACAAGCTGAGGGCCTTCTTCAAGTGGCTCGCGAAGACGAACGTCATCCCCTCGAACCCCGCCGCCGACATCGAGATGCCGCGCATCGAGAAGCGCCTGCCTCGCGTCGTCTTCACCGAGTCCGAGGTCCTCAAGGTGCTCGAGCAGCCCGACACCACCGACGTGCTCGGCCTGCGCGATCGGGCCATGATGGAGGTCCTCTACTCGACCGGCGTGCGCCGCTTCGAGCTCGCGAACCTCGAGATCTACGACGTCGACGCCGCGCGCGGCACGCTCACGGTGCGCCAGGGCAAGAACCGCAAAGACCGCGTCGTGCCCATCGGCGAGCGCGCCCTCGCCTGGATCGCCAAGTACCTCGACGAGGCGCGGCCGCACCTCGTCGCCTCGCCCGAGCACCCCACGCTCTTCTTGAGCGAGCGCGGCGACAAGCTCAGCCTCCCGCTCCTCACGCCGCTGATGCGCGGCTACATCGACGCCGCGAAGCTCGGGAAGTCCGGCGCCTGCCACGTCTTCCGCCACACCATGGCCACCCTCATGCTTGAGGGCGGCGCCGACGTCCGCCACATCCAGGAGATCCTCGGACACGCCCAGCTCTCCACGACCGCGATCTACACCCGCGTCTCCATCCGCCACCTCAAGGCCGTCCACGACGCGACGCACCCCGCTGCGAGACTGCCTCGGCAGGACGCTCGAAGCGGAGCCACTACAGCGGAGAGCGCGCGAGCCGCCCCACACGAGCTCGCGCGCGGCGGTGCAGCCGAGGACCAGCTTTTCTCTTCTTTAGCCGCCGAAGCCGCCGAGGAGCTCGCGGAGGGCGGGAGCAGCAACCAGCTCGCTGCAGGGAGGCGGTCGTGCACCGCCTAGGCTACGCTTCGGTCGTGGTCATGACTGCCGACGAGATCCTCGAGCTGGTCCGAGCGCTTCCTGCGCGCGAGCGTCTCAAGCTCGTCGAGCGTGTGGTGCACGAAGTCGTCGAAGAGACGCCGGCGCCGCCGGCGGTCGCGCTGCAATCCGACGCCATCTGGGCCGACGTCGACGACGACGAGTTTGACGCCTTCATGCAGTCCATCCGGCGCGCGCGCGCCGAGCCCTGGCGCAGCACGGGATGAAGGCGCTCGTCGACACCGACATCCTCAGCGAGCTCTTCCGCGGCAAGAACCCCACCGTGGACGCACACGCGGCCGCCTACCGCGCGCAGCACGGCCTCATCACGATCAGCATCATCACCCTCGTCGAGGTGGTCCGAGGCTGGCACCAAGCCGGCAAGCCCGAGCGCGCCGAGGTCTTCCGAACGTGGCTCTCGCACTGCGAGGTCCTGCCGCTCGACGACGGGCCAGGCTGGCTCGCCGGCGAGATCGGCGGCGCCCTCGCACGCACCGGTCAGGTCATCGGCCTCGCCGACGTCAGCATCGCCGCGACCGCCATCCACCACGGCCTCGTGCTCGTCACCGGCAACGTCGCCCACCACGAGCGCATCCGCGCTGCAGGCTTCTCGCTCGAGATCGAAAACTGGCGCGACGCCTGAGCGCCATCGCGAACGCCAGCGACCTCGCGTTGCTTCGACCTCGACGCGGGCGTTGTACGCGACGGCCGCGTCCCGATCTCTGAACACACAAGCGGCGGGTACGGATCGCGTGCGAGCGTGCATCTCGCGCGGGATCTGGCGTCTTCGGGCCGGAAAGTGCGTCGGGGAAAACCTTTGGCGCAAGGTATTACGCGCCGTGGCTCGGCAGGTGGACCACGGCGGACCCGCTGGGCTTGCAGGCGGGGTTGAACTTGTACCTGTACGGGCGGGCGTCACCGGTGGTGATGGTCGACCCGAATGGCCTCAGCGCCACATACGGACCAAAGGTTGGTGGCGAGAAGAGGCAGGGGCCAGTCACGGGTACGGCTCCAGCACCGGCGGCGCCATCGACACCGGCGCCGGAGGTTCCGCCGCCTGCAGTTGAGAGCGCCCCATCGCCTCCCGAGGTCACCGCGAAGATCGAGAAGCCGGACTACCCGGTTCAGGAGGAGTTCCGCGAGAAGCCCGAGGAGAGTGCGCCTGCGCCCGAGGAGTTAACCGAGGAAGAGCATTCGACTCGCGGCCTGCTGCGAGGATTGATCGGCTTCGGCTCGCTTGAGGAGGCTCGAAAGGGTCTCTTGCCGAACCCTTTCAACGCAGAGGAGCGTAGGGGGCTGATCGAAAGCGCGCCGGAGCGATTTCTTTCCTACCACCCGCTCGTTGGCGCTCTGCAGAGATCGCGGCGGATGCGGGGGAACGCGCTCACCTTTCTCGATGATCAGGCGCCGTACACAGCAAGAGCTGAGGCGGGGGCAGAATGGGTTGGTTCAGCAGGCGCCATGATCTTCGGTGCCCTCGGCGCACGAAAGCTCGGGGCCTCTGGAGGACCACCGCCCGGCTGGCCTGATACTCCGCAACCGACGACTCCGGGGCCGGGCCCGACGGGTGGAGGCGGTGGAGGCGGCTACAAGATCGTCGATGGTACTCACCGCGCCCGAGCGGCACACCAACTGGGAATAGGAAGCGTCGAGGCCGAACTGTTCCAAGGCGACAAGTTCTTGGGCCGCCTGAAGGTTCGCATCGACGAGCTTCGGTCGCCGAAGAGCGTCATTGATCTCTCCGGGAAGGGAACGTTCAGATGGCTACGAGCGCTACGAGAAATGGCTGCAGGTGAGAGCGGGCCGATCAAGATCGAACGTGCTCCGGGTGGGACGCCCGTCAGCCAGATCAAGATTCAGCGTGCTCGTGACTGATTGAGAGGCATTGCGATGGTGAAGGATATCGGGATAGCCCTTCGTGCGCTGCACGAGGCGCTGGTGGCGGCGCGAAACCTCGGACTCGAGTCGCCGGGAACGACAGCGGTTACAGACATAGTCGACACCCTGGAAGCGGTGCCGCTTTGGCTGGCGGACCCGCAGAAGGATCGAACTGAGGATGTAGTGCAGGTCTTTCAGGCGCTCGCAGCGGAATACGAGGGTTGCCGACTGGCTGCGCGAACGGCTGAGAGACTCACCAGGAGCGCGGACGACGACAGCACGACGTGACAAGCGTTGCCTAGCGCACGAGCCCCGCCCAATCCGCGCGTTGCACCAGCCGGTCTCGCTCTCGTCGCCGCGTCGCTGCGCTCCGCGGCTCGGTCGCTCGCCCGCAGGTGAACGCAGTCCATTGGGCGGAGAAAGCAACGCTCTCAGCCACGCACGCCTTCTCCGCGATCGCGCCGCGCACCGTCATCGACCCCGCGCCCGCGTCGCGATCTCCATCCCCGTCCCGCACCCCGATCACCCCCGCACGGCCGTCCCCAGCCTACCGCGGCGGGCAGCAGGCCGGCGCCGGAGGCGCCGGCCTGAGCCTCGCCGCGTGCTCGCTCGTCACGCCAACCTCCAAGCCCGCAACCGACGCCAGCCCCGCGCCGTTGATGCCGAACGCTGCGTTGAGCTGCGGGCACGGGAGCGAGCGCCGGAGGCGCGAGTGACCGTGACCGTCTGCTCGAACGCGAGTTCGGCTCGCGCTGAGACGATGCGCGACCTCAGGTAGCATCGTCCTCGACGCGGGCGTGGTACGCGACGGCCGCGTCCCGATCTCGGAGCATCCAGTCGGCGGGTACGGATCGCGTGCGAGCGTGCATCTCGCGTCTTCGGGCCCGAAAGTGCGTCCAGTCGTCGGGGCGCCGACGCTCAACATTCCGAGGCGCGACGCCCGCTCACCCCGGGCTTCGCGTGACCCGGTGCGGTCCGACCGGTGCCAGTCGCGTGCAACCGAGGGCCTCCAACGATGTGCGACCGAACCTCGAGGATGCGGGGAAAGCCCCCGGCCTCGGTCGCATGGGCGGGCGACTTCGGTCGCTACGCCCGCGAGGCGCACCGCATTTTCGCGCATTTGGCCGCGGCTGTCGTTTGGGTTGCGACAGAGGTCGAATCGGCATGCGACAGAGCTCGCCGGTTCCGCGCGAACCGCCGACCTTTGTCGCATCGTGGGCGGGCTGCCGCAGCTTCGACCTCGCCCTGCACCGTTCGTCGGTGAGAGACCCTTGGCGCAAGCTGGTGTGCGCCCCGGCTGGGGCGGAATCGCGCGCTGTTGCTGGTTGTAATGGATGAAGGCGTCGTCTTCGGTGACGGTGACGGTGACGATGGTTTCGGCCTTCGTGGCGGGGTCGATCATGGTGTACGCCGATCGCGGCGGCGTGGTCGGGCGTCTGCGCGAGGACGGCGAGGGATCTGCTTGGCCCAGCCGTCATTCCGAGGCGCGACGCCCGCTCACCCCGGACTTCGCGTGACCCGGTGCGGTTCGACCGGTGCCAGTCGCGTGCAACCGAGGGCCTCCAACGACGAGCGACCAAACCTCGAGGATGCGCGGAAAGCCCCCGGCCTCGGTCGCATGGCCGGCCGACTTCGGTCGCTCCGCCCGCGAGGCGCACCGCACTTGCGCGCACTTGGCCACGGCTGTCGTGTGCGTTGCGACAGAGGTCGAATCGGCATGCGACAGAGCTCGCCCGTTCCGCGCGAACCGCCGACCTTTGTCGCAGTGGGCGGGCTGCCGCAGCTTCGGTCCCCTACCTGCTCGTCTCGCTCTTGCGCCGGCTCGTCTCGCTCAGTTGCGCCGGAACAATCCGGCCAGGAGCTGCACCAGGATGACGCCGGGGATCAGCGTGATGACCAATGTCAGCAAGCCGGTGAGCATCAGGTAGTGCTTGCCGCCGAGGACAGCGCCTTGCGCGGCCATGAGCCAGCCCGCCACGCCAACCCCCGCCACGACCTGGCCGCCCCTCCAAGGGCGAGCACGATGATGGGCACCCGAATCCACGCCGGCACCTCGCGGGCGCGGTCTTGAGCCGCAGCCAAACCAGGGGGAAGTCCGGAGTCGCTCATGTGGATGCGGCTACTGGTTGTAATAGATGAAGGCGTCGTCGCCTTCGGTGACGGTGACGTAGACGATGGTGTCGGCCTTCGTGGCGGGGTCGATCATGGTGTACGCCGAGGCGATCGCGGCGGCGTGGTCGGGCGTCTGCGCGAGGACGGCGAGGATCTGCTTGGGCCAGGCGTCCTCCGGGGCGACGAGCGCGGAGCTCTGGAGGATGTCGTCGAGCTTGCCTTCGAGCACGCCGAGGGCCTGGTCGACCGGGTAGGGGGCGCCTTCGGGGAAGCTCATGGCGCGCACGACGCTGACGCCGACGCGCTCGCCGTCGATCTCGAGCAGGATGTCGGTGCGCTTGCCGGGGCCGGTGTAGTTGATCTCGCCCTCGGTCTTGAGGAGCTCCGCGCCTTCGCAGCGGTGCAGCACCTCGTAGGCGAAGACCTCCGAGTAGAGGGAGCTTCCGCCCAGGTTGCCGTCGGCGATCATCTCCAGGCTGCCCGCGGAGAGGAGCATCTCGTCGAAGGCTGGGCGGCTCGTGAAGTCGATCTCGTTGTCCACGGACTGCGGCTGATCGGAGAGCAGATCCTCCAGATCGATCTCGCCGCAGGTGCCGCTCAGCGCACCGTAGCCGTCGAGCGGGACGCCGCCGCCTGCGCCGCCTTCGCCGCCGCCCCCGGTCGAGCCAGTGCTGCTCGACGAGCTGGAGCTCGAGCTGGACGTCGTGGCGGTGGTCGAGGTCCCGGTGGTGCTGGTGGTCGTTGTCGTGGCGCCGCCGGCGCCGCCGGCCCCTCCGGCGCCGGTCGAGGAGCCGTCGCTTTCGTCGCCGCAGGCGGAGACCGCGAGGGAAGCGAGCAAGGGGAAGAGGGAGAAGGCTCCGAGGCGCATGCCTCACCCTCGCACGGCTCGGGCCGCGGGCTCAACACCCGACGAGGACTTCGAAGTCGAGGAGCGCCAGGAGGAGCTCGCGGTCGAGCTCGACCCCGCTCGCCCTCAGCTGGTCGAGGGCGACCTCGGTGGGCTGGCCGTCGAACCGCGCGAGCGCGTCGAAGAGGCGCTGCGGGAGGACCAGGGGGTCGTACTCGGAGTAGCCTCGGACGAGTACGGTGGTGTCATCATGCGGAGCCGTCTCCACCCGGCCGAGCCGGAGGCGCGCAGGTAGCTCGCGCTCGGCGTCGTGGGCTGCGAGCGCGGCACGGAAGATCTTCGCGCCGATGCTCGCGTCGCTGCCGCAGATGGCCTCGACGTCGGACCAGCGGAGCCGCTCGACACGCTCGGCGCACGCCGCGAAGAAGGCCTCTTCGTGGCCCACCCAGTCGCCCCACATGGCCCGGTAACGTGTGTCGGCGTCGAGCACGTCGGTCGTGGAGCGCTCGCCGGCCGCGTCGGTCGTCGGGATGAGGTACGCGAGGGACTCGGCGGTGAGCTCGAGCTCGAGCGCGCACCAACGCGCCAGGCGCGCCTCGGCGAGCGCCAGGAGATCGCGCAGGCGCCGCCACGTCTCGGCGCCTCGCCCGCCGCGGTCGTGTTTGCAGAACCACGTGGAGCAGGTCGCGTTGCGGTGTCGCCAGATCCCGCAGTTGAGCCCGGGACCGGCGCGGAAGTGCGGGCACCGAAGGTCGGGGGCTCGCCCGAAGGCGCCGTCGCGTGACACCTGCGCGTAGCGGTCGCGCAGCGCGCCGGGGGCGTCGAGCCCGAGCGGGCCGACGCCCTCCCGCGCGGCGATTCGCGCCCGGATGACGTCGCCTGCGAAGCGCGCCTCCAGCGATCGGTCGCGGAGGATGCGACCCGCGAGGAAGCTCGGGAGGGCCGGCTGGTACGTGCAGCACTTGGTCTGCTCGTCGAAGCGCACGAGCCCGACCCCAGCGCCGTCGGCCGGCGCGGTCATGACGCAAGCGTCACACGTCGCGTGGGGCTCGGTCGGCAGCTCGTCCACGAGATCGGCGATCCAACCCGCGTAGAGCGGCGCGAGCGGCGTGTTCGAGCCGGGGGCACGCGCCGCCCACGAGGTTTCTTGCCGTGAGGCGTCGGGCGCGAGGGGGAGCTTCGTCGGCACGCGGAGGCTTCAGCCTTTGATGTAGTCCATCATCTGGTTGTAGGCCTTGTCGGAGGTCTTGGCCTTCCCGGCCCGGATGCCGCTGCGGATGGCCAGGCCGCCGGTCGCGCGGCGAAGCGCGTTCGCCCCGAAGGTCGTGGGCTCGGAGGCGGAGGCGGTCTCGACGTTCGAGGCGGGGGCGTTGTCGTTGCTCATGGTGGCCCCGCCTTCGCAACGACCGTGCCTCTCCCTATCCCCTCGAGTTTTCTTCCACCGGGAGCGGGCAGGCAACCAGCTGTACGCAAGGTGGTGCGCACCGAGCAGACGGTTGCCTGATGTGCGCGCGGCGAGCGGCTCGGTTCCCGAGTCGAAAGGCCGGCTCAGTCCGGGGAGCGCCAGCGAGCTTCGATGAAGGCGTTGCCTCCGAACAGCGTGGCCGCCGCGTCCTGGCCGATGCCGTCGCTGCTCGCCGGGAGGAGCGCGTCCACCACGGGACGGAGGCCGAGGGCAAACGCGACGCCGTCCTCGCGGACGAGGTCGACCGACACGAGCGCGGCCACGCCCGCCGAATACGATCCGAAATGCCGGAAGGTCGTGACGCGCTCGACGTCGAAGAAGCCGATGCGCGGCTGAAAGCCGATGCGAACCGGACCGATGGGCCAGGCCGCGGTGAAGCCCATGACACCATGGAGGGCGAGGAAGCCGCCCTCGAGCTGGCCGCCGAAGAAGGAGGCCGCGAGCGAGAACGATCCGAACGGGGAGTCGACACCGACACCGGCCTCGCCTTCGCCGCCGGCCACGTAGGAGCCGAAGAGGTATCGCGCGGTGGCGCCGGCGGCGAATCGGGTCATGAGGTGTGTCGCGCGCGGCACCGGCTCGTCGACGTCCGCGCCAGCGTCCGCGCGCGCCTCGCCGGCCGCGGCGAGGATCGCGATCACCGCGATCGCTCCGGTCACTCGCACAGCGGGTCCGCCTGGTAGAGGTCGCCGATGCTGGGGCCGCCCGCTTCGCCTGCCTCGTCGACCCGGGCGTCGAGCCGCTCACAGACCTTGCGTTCCCGGATGCTCTCGCAGCTCGCTCCTCGGAGGCACTCGCTCTCCTCGAGCGTCACCGCGGTCGACTCGCCCGAGCGGCTGCAGCCGCCCTCCTGCGTGCAGTCCATCCGGGTGACGTCGAGATCGGGACAACACGCGAGGAGGTGCGCAGCGGCCTGCTCACAGGCGAGCTCGCCCTTGTCGAGGCCGAAGCCCAAGAGGACGAGGCTGAGCGTGGAGAGGACGGCGACGACCGAGACAGGAGAGGGAAGGGCAGGGCGCATGGGGGCCGGCTCGACTCCCAGCGTGGGTGGGAGTGCCGGCCGCGCCCCATTTGCAAATCAGCCCCGCTCCGAGGAACGGATGGGACCGATCACTCGGCGTACATCGCCTCGATCTGCGCGGCGAACCGTTCGCTCACGACCTTGCGCTTCACCTTGAGCGTCGGGGTCAGCTCGCCCGTATCGACCGAAAACGGCTGGGGCAGGACGGTGAACTTCTTCACCGTCTCCACGCGAGCGAGCTCCTGGTTGACGAGCTCGACCGCGCGCTCCAGCTCCTTGATGACCTGCGGCTCCTCGTGGAGCTTGTCCGTCGCGAGGCCACGCTCCTTCGCGAACGCGGCGGCGCCTTCGGGGTCGAGCGTGATGAGCGCGGACAAGAACTTCCGGCGGTCGCCGATGATCACCGCCTCGCCGACGAGGCGGTGGTTCTTCAGCGCAGCTTCGATGTTCTTGGGGGCGATGTTCTTGCCGCCCGCCGTGATGATGATCTCCTTCTTGCGGCCGGTGATCGAGAGGAAGCCCTCCGCGTCGATCGCGCCGAGATCGCCGGAGCAAAGCCAGCCGTCTTGGAGCGCCTCCGCGGTCGCCTCCGGCTCCTTCAGGTAGCCGAGGAAGACGTTTGGCCCGCGGACGAGGATCTCGCCGTCCGTGGCGATCTTCACCTCGACCCCGTCGAGGATCGGACCCACCGTGCCGAACTTCACCTTGCCCGGCCGGTTGAAGCTGGTGGGCCCGCAGTCCTCCGACTGGCCGTAGACCTCGAGCACGATGATGTCGAGCGAGGCGAAGAACTCGAGCACCTCGCGCGCGATCGGGGCAGCCCCGCTCACGCAGAAGCGCGCGCGACCGAGCCCGATCGCAGGCTTGAGCTGGGAGAACACGAGGCGGTTTGCGACCTTGTACTCGGCGGCGAGCACACCTCGCGGCTCTTCGCCGCGGCAGCGCAAGGCGGACACGCTTGCCCCGACGCGCCTCGCCCACTCGACGAGGCGCTTCTTCACGCCCGTGGCCGCGGCGAGCTTGCCGGCGATGCCCGCATGGAACTTCTCCCAGATGCGCGGCACGCCGAAGAAGATGGTGGGCTGCACCTCCTTCAGGTTGTCGGGCACCTTCTCGAGGCTCTCGGCGAAATAGATGCTGCCGCCCCAGGTCGGCGGGCCGTGGACGGAGAACATCTGCTCGGCGATGTGCGAGAGCGGCAGGTACGAGAGGCTGCAGTCGCTGGGGCGAGCGTCGGCGATGCGCTTCGCGAGGCTGGCCGTGAAGGTCAGGGCCTCGTGGCTGAGCATGACGCCCTTGGGCGGGCCTGTCGTGCCCGAGGTGTAGATGAGCGTCGCGAGGCCCTTTGGCTCGAGCGCGTGGACGCGCTCGAGCAGGCGCTCCTCGCTGACGGCATCGCCGAGCGCGAGGAACTCCTCCCAGCTGAGGGCCTTCGGGTGGTCCGGCTTCGGCGCGCCCCGCATGAGCACGACGCGCTCCACCTTGGGCAGGCCCTGGAGCTCGCGCTCGACCTTCTCCCACTGCTGGGTGTTCTCGACGAGCACGACGCGCGACTCCGCATGGCCGACGATGTAAGCGACCTCGCTCGGCGACGACGTCGTGTAGATGCCCGCTCCTGCCCCGCCTGCGGCCATCGCCCCCATCGTCATCATGACCCACTCGGGGCGATTGAACCCGAGCAAGGAGACCGTGTTGCCCGCCTCGAAGCCGAGTGACAGGAGCGCGCGGCCGACTCGCTTCACCGTGTCGGCGTAGGCGCGGTAGGAGAACGCGCGCCAGACGCCGTCACGCTTCTCGAACATCGCAGGGGCGTCCGGCCGGCGGTCGGCCTGATCGAAAACACGCTGGACGATGGTGTCAGCCATGGCGCGGGTCATACTAGATCCTGATGGCACGCAGCGTCGCTCTCCTTGCCACGCTCCTCCTCGGGTGCGCCGGAGCGTCGGAGAGGGCCCGGGTGGGGGAGGCCGGCTCGGCGCCGCGTGCCCGCTACGAGGCGACCTGGACCGGGACCGGTGATCTCGAGGTCGTCGTGCGCGCGACGGGCGGCTTCGACGAGGTGGCGCTCGAGCCGGGGGCGGAGGCGTACGTCAGCGATCTGCGCGTCGCCGACGCCGAGGGGCGACCGGCCGCCTACGCGCTCGGGGGATCGGTCTACCGTGTGCCCGCCTGCTCGGGGCCGTGCACGATCCGCTACAGGCTCGCGCTCGGCTCGGTCGCCGAGTGGTTCGACGACCCCGAGCTCGCGGCGGTCGTCGGGGGCGCTGTGTTCTCGCCGCCGACCACCTGGTTGCTCCACCCCGAGGGCCGCCCGGAAGGGCGCTTCGAGCTCGACGTGAAGCTCCCGCCGAACGTCGCCCACGTCAGCGGCTTGCACGAGCCGTCCACGCACCACTTCGCGGCCGAGCTGGCTGACTTGCCGCAGGCGCCCTACGCCGCGTTCGGGGATCTGCGCCGGCGCACGATCGAGCTCCGCTCGGGGAAGATCGATCTGGCCATCGCGGGTGACACGCCCGCGGTCGGGGACGAGGCGATCGAAGGCTGGGTTCGCGCCGCTGCCTCCAACGTGGAGGGTTACCTGGGGCGCTTCCCCATCGATCGTGCGGCCATCTTCGTCATCGTCGGATCGGGCGGCGCGATCGGCCACGCGACGGCCCTCGGCAACGGCGGCGCGTCGATCCTCGCGCGGGTCGGCGCCGACACGCCGGCCCGCGCGCTCGACGACGACTGGATCATGACCCACGAGATCGTGCACCTGGCGATGCCGGGCTTGCACGCGCGGCACAACTGGATGGAAGAGGGGCTCGCGACGTACCTCGAGCCGCTCGCGCGGGCGCGGCGGGGTGTCATCAGCGCGGAGGACGTGTGGTCGGAGTGGTACTTCGACATGCGCCAGGGCTTGCCGGCCTCGACCGACGGCGGCCTCGACGGGACCGAGAGCTGGGGGCGCACCTACTGGGGTGGCGCCGTGTTCTGGCTGCTCGCCGAGCTCGAGATCCGGAAGGCGGCGGGGCCCCATCGCTCGCTGCGCGACTGCCTGCGGTCCGTGGTCGACGCGGGCGGCAACATCTCCGTGCGGTGGTCGGCGAAGCGCTTCGTCGACTCGTGCGACGCGGCGCTGCCGGCGCCGGTCCTGGGTCCGCTCTACGAGCGCCACGCGCGCGAAGCCGTGCCGGTCGATCTCGACGCGGTCTTCGCCGAGCTCGGGGTGCGCCGTTCGCAGGTCGGTGTGGAGCTCGACGACTCGGCGCCCGGAGCGCGCATCCGCCGCGCGATCACCGGCGTCGAGCGCCAGGTCGCGAGCTCGACCGAGCGCGCTACTTCGGATCGATGAGCAGGGGCACGTTCGGGCTCGTGGTCGAGCCGAGGGGCGCGGCCGCGGCGTCGAAGCGTTCGGCGCAGCGCTCGCCTTGCGGGTGCTGGACGGTGACCAGGAACGGGCCTGCCGGCGATGTCGCGCCCGCGTAGGTGCGGGCCACGTCCCCGCAGCCGGGTGGTTGGTTCGAGATCGTCGCGCACACGACCACGGTCTCGTCGGGCACCCGCTCCGCGGCGTCGGCCGGCGCTTTCGCCTTCTTCCTGGCGCTGCCGCCCGCGAGGTCTCGCGCGAGAGACTGGAGGTCCGCCGGCGTGAGCACGGCCACCTGCTCGCAGCCCGCCGTTCGCACCGCGTCGGCGCCGGGGGCTTCGCCCGCTCGATCGATTACCTCGGACAGTCGCTTGGTGGCCGCGATGATCTCGGCGTTGCGCCCATCGAGGAAGACCTTGGCGGCCGCGATGCTGCCGACCCCGAAGAGGACGAAGAACCCGGCCGCGAGGAGGCAGCTCTTGGGACCGCTCACGGTCCCCGGCGGAGGGACCTCGGGGGCGTCTCGCGTGTGAGGCTCCACGGTCGTCGCAATAGCACGCCAAGGCTGGAAACGCGCGCAGCCAGGTCTTCCACCTTCCCGCCGAGGGGCGCTTTTCGTTACGTTCGGACAATGTCGATGAAGCTCGCCTCGCGTCTCTTGGTCTCCTTGGCTGCCGCCGGCGCCGTCTGCCTCGTGCAGGGCAGCAGCAGCGCGCATTTCCGCCTCGACGCGCCGCCGGCGGATCACGCGCAGAGCGCTCAGGGAGATCCGCAGAAGGCCGAGCCCTGCGGGGGTGGCACCACGCCCACCGGAATGGTGACCGCGGTGCAGTCGGGGCAAACGATCACGATCAACCTCGAGGAGACGATCTTCCACCCCGGCCACTACCGGGTCGCGATCGCGCAGGACCCGAGCCAGCTTCCGGCCGTGCCGGACGTGACGCCCGGCGCGACCGACTGCGGGAGCGTGGAGATCGTGGATCCCCCCGCCTTGCCGATCCTGGCGGACGGCATGTTGCTGCACGACGCACCGTTCTCGGGGGCGCAGTCCTTCGACGTGACGTTGCCCGACGACTTCACGTGTGACAACTGCACGCTGCAGGTGGTCCAGTTCATGTCGAACCACGGGGCGCCGTGTTTCTACTACCACTGCGCGACGGTGACCGTTCAGAGCGAGCCGGTCATGACGACCAGCGCCACGACCGGCGCGGGCGCCACGACGGCCGCGAGCGGAACGACCGGGAGCGGGAACGGCGCGACCACGACGGTTGGCGCCGGGAGCGGCGGCGGCGACGGCGTCGACTGGGTCCCTGAAGAGGAAGACGACGGCTGCGGCTGCCGCGCGGCCGGCACGCCGGTCGAGGGCATGGCGTCGCTGGCGCTCCTCGGGCTGGGCGCGATCGCGCTCGCCCGCCGCTCGCGCAAGCGCTGAGCGGTCCCTCGAGCGCTGTCAGCCGGGGCGCGGGTTGGACAACGTCCCGCCCGCGTCGCGGATCTCACGGTCTTCGACCTTCCACTCGTTGGCGATGCGGCTCGCCACGTAGAGCGCAGGGAACGAGAGGAACAGGCCCCAGAACCCGAAGACCGTCTCGAACATCAGGAGGCTGATGACGAGCGCGAGGCCCGGCAGCTTCACGTGTTGCGCCGTGAGCCGAGGCGAGAGGTAATAGCTCTCGACCTTGCTCAAGACGAAGGTGACGCCCAAGAACACGCCGACGCCGACGAATCCTTTGACGTCGTACGCGACGAGGCAGAGCACCCCGCCCGAGAAGACGCCGCCGACGACGGGGACCATGCCGCCGACCAGGACGAGCAGGAACAGGAGCGGCACGTTGGGGAGGCCCAGGAGCAAGAGGAGCGGGAGCGTGAAGACCGCGTTGAAGACGGCCACCACGACCTGCAAGCGCACCGTGATCGCGATCGCGTCGGCGACGTAGCTGAGCCACCGCACGAGCGTGCCTACGACGCTCTTCGCGTCGATGCCGTCGACCCACTGGTCGATGTCCTCACGCTCGAACAGGTACATCACGGCGAGGATGAAGCCGACGAAGACGAAGAGCGCCACGTAGGCCGTCGCGGTGACGTAGCCGACCGCCTCGAGCGCGTAGCCCTTCGCGCTCTCGGTCAGCTGGTGGGAGTCGACCCCGAGGCGCTCGCGGATCTTCTCGAGGAGGCCGCTCTTGGCGATCGAGTCCACCCAAGCGCGGCCGTCGGTCCGCGCGAGGTCCACCAGGGAGACCATCCGCTTGACCGACGTGAAGACCCCCAGCCCGATGGCCGCCGCAAACGCCGTCAGGATCCCTGCGATGGCGCCCTTCTTGTGGATCTTCGTGCGGGCCGCGAGCTGGTCGGCGCACCAACCAAACGCGCGCTCGAAGATGACGAAACAGATGAGGACGGGGGCGAGCTTGCGGAACACGAAGATCAGCCCGAGGAAGAGCGCCACGCCGAGGAGGCGCTTCCACCGGACGTCTTTCGGAATCGGTAGCGAGCTCGACTCCACGAAATCCTACTTGGCGGGCGGCAACCAGCCCGAGGGGAGCGCGGTCGGCAAGCTGCTCGGGAGCGCGGACGGCAGCGTCGACGGGAAGCCCGAGGGGAGCCCCCAGGGGTTCGCCTGCTGCGTCGGCTGCGGCTGCGGCTGCGGCTGCGGCTGCGGCTGCGGCTGCGGCTGGGGGTACTGCTGCTGCGGGTATTGCTGCTGCGGGTACTGCTGCTGCGGGTACTGCTGGGGATACTGCTGCTGAGGCTTGTCCGAGGAGCAGGCCGCGATGACCGAGCAGAGGCCGAGCGGGGCTAGGAGGAAGAGGAAGGGACGCATGGGCGGGCAGGGTACCACCCCGCTCCGACTTTTCGATACGTCGAGCCGGGCCCCCCTGTGCCAGAATACGCTCCGTCAGACCTGATGCGCTCCGATGACATCCATCCCGGCGACGTGATCGCGGGCAAATACCGCGTCCGCGCCATCCTCTCTCGAAACCCCAACCTGGTCGTCGAGGCGTTCCACGTCGAGTTCGACCAGCGGGTCGTCATCAAGCTCCTCCTGGCGGGGACGGGGGACGACAAGGAGATCGAGCGGTTCCGCCGGGAGGCTCGGGTGCTCGCCAAGCTCGAGACCGAGCACGCGGCCCGCATCCTCGACGTCGGCACCCAGCCCGACGGCTCGTTTTTCCTGGCGCGCCAACACGTGGACGGCGAGGACCTCGCCACCTACGTGCAGACGTTTGGTCCCCGGCCCCTCCCGGAGGCCGCGCTCCTGGTGCTCCAGGCGGCGGAGTGCGTCGCCGAGACCCACTCCCACGGGATCATGCTCCGCGAGCTGTCGCCGCAGACGATCGTCGTGTCGCGACGGCCCGGCGGCTCGCCCTCGCTGAAGATCACGGACTTCGGGACCGCCAAGCTGAACCGCGACGCGGCGGCGCCGTCCGGCGGCGCGTCGTTCACGCAGACGGCCCTCTTCGGGCTGTCTCCGTATTCGTCGCCGGAGCTGGTCCGCAAGGCCAAGAGCGTGGATGCCCGCGCCGACGTGTGGTCGCTCGGCGCCATCCTCTATTTCACGCTCGCCGGCCACCCGCCCTTCACCGGCGACATGACCAAGCTCATGCTCGCCATCACCCGGGAAGAGCCTCGGCCGCTCACCTCCATCCGCGGGGATTTGCCGCCGGAGATCGACGACATCATCGGCTGGGCGATGGCAAAGGACCTCGACCGGCGGTTCAAGAACGTCCACTCCTTCGCCCACGCGCTCGCTCCCTACGCCGCCGCCGAGGGCCGCGTGCTCGTCGAGCGCATCGCGCAGATCGCCCACCAGGCGAAGGCGCGAAAGTCGGGCGCAGGCGCGCCGGCTCCGATCAGCTACCGACCTCCGCCGCCTTCGCAGCCAGGCAGGGCACCCGGCTACACGAGCAACCTCCCGCCGCCGCCATCCCACCCGGTCGACATCGCTCAAGGTGGCGGAGAAGAGCTCGTCGGCGACGAAGAGGCCACCGTCGTGCTCAGCGGCTCGAAGCTCGCGCAGGAGGTCACCGCTGCGATGCCCGGCCTCGGCGGCTCGCTCGGCGGCTCGCTCGGGCTCGCGGCGCGCGGCCTCGCCATTCCGCCGCCGCCGCCATCCATTCCTCCGTCGCCCTATCTCCCCGGCGCCGACCGCATGCCGCGCCTCGTCCCGCCGGTGCCGGCGCAGGCGCGTATGGCGTACCCCTCGGCGCCCGACTCCGGCTTCGGCTTCGGGCGTCCGGCGCGTGACTCGTCTGCGCCGCCGGCCACGCTGCAGCCCACCACCTCCACGACGACGACCCGCACCACGGTCGCGCCGCGCCGCGGCTTCGACATGCGCATCCTGTGGGGCGCGCTCGCGGCCACCGCGGTGATGGCGCCCGTCGTGCTCTTGCTCCTCCTGCGCGACGCGCCCAAGCCGACGGTCGTCGCCGAGACATCCAACGGCGAACCGGCTCCGGCCCGCGAGCCTCGCCGCGATCGCCCGAACGAGCCGTCGGAGGTCGCGCCGCCCGTCGTCCTCGAAGCGCCGCCGCCTGGTGGGGCCACGCAGCAGCCCGCGGCCGAGACGCCTCCTGCTCCGCGGCAGCCGGGGGGCGCTCTGCCGACTCGCCCTCGCCAGGACCCCCCGAAGCGAGAGGACCCGCCGAAGAAGGAAGATCCACCGAAGAAGGAGGACCCGCCCAAGAAGGAGGACCCCGCCGCGAGCGGGGGCGGCAACGGCAAGCTCCTCGCCATCGCGTCGGGTGGCTCGTGCTCGTTCTCCGTCGACGGCTCGGGCCGCGGCAGCGGGTCCAGCCTCAGCCTCTCCTTGCCGGTCGGCAGTCACACCGTCGTGTGCAAGCCCACGAGCGGCGCGGCCAAGAGCCGCAGCGTCACGATCAAGAAGGATCAGACGTCGATGTTGACCTTCAAGCTGTAGCGCGGGCCCGCGTCCGAGCACCGGACCCGCTGGGTCGCCGAAAGAACAGAACCGTCAGTCTCGAGCGGTCGCTCTCACGTCGCCGTCGGCCAGCACTGGAAGTCGAGCACGGCGGAGTCGAAGGGCGCGAAGCACTTCTTGTAGAGCGGGTCCGTGTCGGGGATGCCGTCGTCCTCGTCGAGGCACTCCCCATGTCGACCCGAGGGGGCCGTCGGGCAGTCCTCGTCCGTGGTGCACGCGTCCGGGAAGCTGAAGTCGAAGCAGCCGCGCTGGCCGTCGTGGAGCTCCAGGCAACCGATCGTGCCGTCCGGCCCGCCGGGGCCGCAGTCGAGATCGTCGATGCAGTTGAAGCAGAAGTTGTCGGTTGCGGGCGGCTGGCAGACGCCCGAGCGCGGCACGCAGAGCGCCTCCTCCGAGCAGCGGAAGTCCGCGGGGCAGTCGACGTCGCCGGCGCACGTCTTCGCGCAGAACGTCCCGTCGCCCACGGCGACGCACGTCATCTCCACGTCCGCGCAGTCGACGTTGGAGCTGCACGGCGAGCAGAGCTCGCGCTTCACGCAGGCGCTCCGGAGGAGTGAGCGTGGGCCCTCCACGTAGGTGGCGCCGGTCGCGGCGTTGTTCGCCGGATCCACGCAGGGCTCCTCCTGGCCCTTCGTGGTGCCGCAGATCTTGTTGGGGCTCTCCACGACGCCACACGCGAAGCCCGGCGCGCAGTCCGCGTCGGAGCCGCAGTCGACCGTGGTGCAGAAGCTCTCGTCCCCCTGCTCCTGACACGCGAGCGGCTTGCAGTGCTCCACCGGGCAACCCCCGGCCGAGCACGGCGTGCCGTCGGGGCAGGCGGAGAACGCGGCGCACGCCTCGGCATCCTGGCAGGCGCGGCCAGCGTCTTCGATCTTCGTCGAAGGCACACACGCGAAGACCGTGTCGCCGTCGTTCAGGCCGCTCGCCGAGTCGGCCCGGACCTCGTAGCAGCCCTGCGTGAACGAGTCCCCGTCGAGCTTGGAGAAACAATCCGCGTGGGAGGTGCACACGAGCACGCAGCGGTTCCCCACACACGTGTTGTTCGTGACGCAGCTCGTGGGGTCGCACTTGCCCTCGCAGACCGTCTCTCCCTCGATCTCGACCGTGACCCCGCCCTTCGCCTCGCAGTCTTCGTTTGTGCAGCCAGGCACGAGCGATGACACCCCGGCGCCGAGGGCGAGGGAGGCGAGCGCAAAGCGGAGAAGGCCTGTCATGACGACCTCGATTTCCTACCAGATTGTCACTCGGTCCGGAGCACGACGTGAAACCCGAACTCGGTCTCCACCAGATCCGAGAGCTGCGCCCTGTCGAGCTCGAACGCGACGTCCGCAAACGGGGCGAGCACGTCCTCGCGCCTGATCTGCCCGATGGACCCGGCGCGTGTCGAGGCGCCCGCCTCGTCGCTGTATTCGCCCACGATGCTCTCGAACGACTCGCCGGCCCGGAGCTTGTCGCGCGCTTCCATCGCGCGCAGGCACGCCTCGGCCCGCGAGCGCGTCACACCGGGTCGTGGGCTCTTCGAGCCGGTGTGCTTCACGAGCACGTGACTGACGGTGATCGAGGCCGGCTCGTCGGGGCGCTTCGGATGCTCGGCGTTGGCGATCGCGAGGCACGCCGCGGCGGGGTCCGGAGCGCTCGGCGCGCCTGCGCTCGGCGCGCTCGCCTCGCCTTCCGTCGAGCCACAGGCCGCGAGCACACCCGCGGCGACGAGCGAGCAGAACCGGTCGATCGCCTTCACCCTGCAGGGATACCACGGCGGCGCGGCGCCGTGGGGCCAGCCGCCTCGCGGCTCGGCGCGCTCGCGCGGGGGAGCGGCTGGCACGGGCTTCGCCCTCACGAAGGGAGCCCCGCCCATGAGCTCACCGACGAAGACTGCTCCGTCATCGCAACGAGACACGGTTCCGTTCGACGCGCGCGTCGGCCAGCTCTTGCGTGGCAAATGGCGCCTCGACAGGCTGCTCGGCGTGGGCGGCACGTCGCGCGTCTATGCGGCGACACACCGGAACGGCCGCCGCGGGGCGGTCAAGCTGCTCAACCCCGATCTGCGTTATCTGCTCGAGGTCCGCGAGCGGTTCTTCCGCGAGTGTCTCGTGGCGAGCAGGATCCGTCATCCCAGCGTCGTCGGCATCATCGACGACGACGTCACCGAAGACGGGACGCCGTTTTTGGTCATGGAGCTCCTGGACGGCGAGACGATGGGCGCCACGCTCCGCCGCGAGCGGCGGCTCGACGCCGAGCGCGTGATCGAGATCGGCGGGCTCCTCCTCGACGCCCTCGAGGTCGTCCACGAGGCGGGCGTCGTCCACGCCGACATCAAGCCGGAGAACCTCTTCTGGACGACGGACGGCGCGCTCAAGCTGCTCGACTTCGGCATCGCGGTGGCCGGGTTCGAGGAGGACGGACAGCGCCACCGGCGCGAAGGCGTGACGATGGGAACGCCCGGTTACATGCCGCCCGAGCAGGCGAGGGGAGACTGGTCCAAGGTCGGGCCGCGCTCGGACCTGTGGTCGACGGGCGCCACCTTGTTCCGCCTCCTCACGGGCGCACACGTGCACGCGGCCGAGACGCCGGGCGGCCTCCTGAGAATGACGTTGCTCATGCCGACGCTGCCCGTCATGGCGCGCATGCCCGACGCGCCGGCGCCCCTCGCCGCGGTGCTGGACAAGGCGCTGTCGGAGGACCCGGAGCACCGGTACGAGAGCGCGCGTGAGATGCGCCGCGCGTTGTCGCTCGCTCGCGATCTCGTCCGCGAAGGAACGACGCCGCCGCTCGATCGATGTTTCGAGACGACGCTGCGTTCGGGCTCTCCGGCTCTCCTCGCCGCGCGACTGCCCGCCCGCCCCTCGCCCGGTCGGCGTGTCCTCGCGAGCTTCGGTCGGCGCAGCCTCTCGTTCGCCGCGCCGCTCTTCGTCGGCATCGTGGTCGGCGCGGCCGGTGTCTCGCAGGTCTCCCCGGCGCCGCGGCAAGCCGAGATGAGAGACAGGTTCGAGCCGTCTGCCGCCGGCACCCGGCCGCCTGTCTCGCGGGCCTCGGTCGCGGCGTGCATCGAGGAGCCGCCGCCCAGCGTCGCCCCCTACCTGGAGGTGGTCGAGACGCGCGCGCCCGACCAGTCCGAAGCGACGAGCTCGCTCGGCTCGGCGACCGAGAACGCGATGGCGGTGTGTGAGCCCGTCCGGCCGCGCTGACGCGTCAGACCGGAAACTCGACGCCTTGCGCGAGCGGCAGATCGCGCCCGTAGTTCACGGTGCACGTCTGCCGTCGCATGTACGCCTTCCAGGCGTCCGAGCCGGCCTCGCGTCCGCCGCCGGAGTCCTTCTCGCCGCCGAACGCGCCGCCGATCTCGGCGCCGCTGGTCCCGATGTTCACGTTGGCGATGCCGCAGTCCGAGCCCGCGGGCGACAAGAACCGCTCCGCGGATCCGAGCCCCTCGGTGAAGATCGCGCTCGAGAGGCCCTGGGAGACGGCGTTGTTCCGCTCGATCGCCTCGTCGAGGCTCCCCACCTCGAACACGTAGAGGATGGGCGCGAAGGTCTCCTCGGCTGCGATGGGGAGCGGCGCGTCCTTGGGCGCGCGCACGATGGTCGGCTCGACGAAATGGCCAGGCCCGGGCCGCCTCCGGCCGCCGGCGACGACCTCGCCGCCCTGCGCGCGCGCCGCCGCCACCGCGGCTTCGAACGCCTGGACCGCGCGCTCGGAGACGAGCGGGCCCATGAGCGTGCCCGGCGCCATCGGATCGCCGATTGTCACGCTGCCGTACGCCTTGGCGAGGCGGCCGAGGAGCGCGTCGATCACGCCCCGCTGGGCGAAGACACGCCGGGTCGAGGTGCACCGCTGCCCGGCCGTGCCCACGGCGCCGAAGGTGATGGCGCGCGTCGCGAGATCGAGGTTGGCGTCGTCGAGGACGGTGATGGCGTTGTTGCCGCCGAGCTCGAGGATGCTCCGCCCCAGGCGCTCCGCGACGAGGCCGGCGACCTTCCGGCCGACCGGGATGGACCCGGTGAACGAGAGCACGGGGATGCGGCGGTCGCGCGCCATCGCCTCGCCGATCTCCGGCCCGCCGACCACGAGGTTGAAGACGCCGGCAGCGTCCTCGGAGGCGGCCGCTCGGTCGCAGAGCGCTTGCACCGCGATGGCCGTCAGCGGCGCCAGCGGGGAGGGCTTCCACACCACCACGTCGCCGCAGACCGCCGCGATCGCGGCGTTCCATGCCCAGACCGCGACGGGGAAGTTGAACGCGGTGATCACGCCGACCACACCGGCGGGGTGCCATTGCTCCATCATGCGGTGCGCGGGGCGCTCCGACGCGATCGTGAGACCGTAGAGCTGCCGCGAGAGCCCGACGGCGAAGTCGCAGATGTCGATCATCTCCTGGACCTCTCCCAGGCCCTCGCTCTTGATCTTGCCCACCTCACGCGAGACGAGCTCGCCGAGCGGCTCCTTGTGCTCCCGGAGCAGCTCGCCCAGCCTCCGGACGAGCTCGGCGCGCTTCGGCGCGGGCCTGCTCCGCCACTCCGCGAAGCGCGCGCGCGCCGCGATCAGGACGGAATCGTAATCGTCCAGGGTCGCCGTCGTGACCTGGCCGAGCGGCTCGCCGGTGGCTGGGTCGTCCGACACGATCGGTGGCCCGTGCGGCGCGAAGAACGCGCCGGCGGACGCGCCGGGCAGGGCGCCGTCGGAGGCCAGGCGGTCGAGGCCCAGGGCGGTCGGGAGAGGGGCGAGGCGAGCGTTCATGGGGCCGTCATAGCGGCTCCGGGTCCGGCTTGTCAGTCGCCATTGGAACGGGTGGACCCTGCGCATCCGAGCGGGGCCGGGCAGGCTTGCAGCCGCCGCGCGGTCGGGGTTTCTTGGGCTGTCGGGGGAACGCTTGATCAATATCCTTTCCAATCTCGTGGACGAGCTGCCTGTCGGCGTGATCGTCCTCGATGTCGAAGGCCGAGCCGTGGTCTACAGCGCGACCGAGGAGCGTCTGTCGGGGCGTCCGCGGGGTGATGTCCTCGGTCGGGACTTCTTCCGCGAGCACGGCGTCTGCATGGACGTCCCCGCCATCGCGGGCGTCTTCCGTGAGAAGGTCGGTCGGGAGCCCTTCTTCGCCGAGGCGGACTTCTCGTTCCCGTTTCCGTTCCTCAGCACGCCGCGCGAGGTCCGCGTCCGGCTCACCTCCTTCGAGGCGAACGGAGCGCCCTACGGGCTCCTTGTCATTCGCGACGTCGCGTTCGAGCGGTCGGTCGATCTCATGCGGCAGACGCTGAACCAGATGATCGTCCACGACCTGAAGAACCCGCTCACCGCCGTCGCTTCGAGCCTCACGTTCCTCGAGGAGCACGCGAACGACGATGCGGATGCGCTCGCGGCGATCGCCGACGCGCGCGAAGCTTGCCGGCGGATCGAGTCGATCCTGTTGAACCTCCTCGACAGCGCGCGACTGGAGACAAACGCGCTGCCTCTCACGAAGCGCGAGGTCGATGTCTCGCTGCTCGCCGCCAAGGCGGCGGAGCTCGCGCGGGCTGCGGCCCGATCCGCGCCCGTCTCGATCGAGGTGATGCCCGCGCCGCTGCCGGCTCTCGCGCTCGTCGATCCGGACATCGTGCTGCGCATCCTGCAGAACCTGCTCGACAACGCGCTGCGCTTCGGGAGCCGGGTCACGGTGTCCACCGAGGTCGGAGACGACCGCGTCGTGGTCGCCGTTGCGGACGACGGCCCGGGGATCCCGCCCGAGGCCCGCGAGAAGATCTTCGAGAAATACGCCCGGGTCGGACCGGAGGGGAGCCACGCGCGCGCGCGCAACCAGGGCCTCGGGCTCACCTTCGTGCAGCTCGCCGCGCGGGCCCACGGCGGCGACACCACGGTCGATTGCCCGCCCAGCGGCGGGACGATCTTCCGGGTCGTGCTCCCGGTGCACCGAAGTCGTTAGGCGCTTGCACCACGCGGGTGCGCCCGCCTCGTCTCGCCGCTCTCCTGCGCCGAAATCCTGCCGGCACACCTCGTGCTCTGGAGCTCCGGCGGAGGTGACATGAGGAAAAACGAAGACGCGTTGGTGGTGAGGTTCTGGGGCGTTCGAGGCAGCATCCCGAGCCCCGGCGCGGACACGGCCGTGGTCGGCGGCAACACGTCGTGTGTGGAGGTGATCGGCGGCGGCACGCGCCTCGTGCTCGACGCCGGCAGCGGGCTCCGCGCGTTGGGCGACTCCCTCGTCGCGGAGGGCGCACACCAGAGCACGTTCATCTTGCTCTCCCATGTGCACTGGGATCACGTCATGGGTCTGCCCTTCTTCACGCCGCTCTACATGAAGGGCTCGCGGATCACGATCGCGGCAGGGCCGACGGGGGTGCTGCTCCGCGACGTGCTCAAGCGGCAGATGAGCGCGCCCATGTTCCCGGTGGATTTCGACGGCATCGGCGCCGAGGTCGCGACCGTCGAGCTGCCGGAGGAAGGCTCGATCGACGTCGGGGCGCTGCGCGTCACGATCGCAAAGCTCAACCACCCCGACCCGGTGCTCGCCTTTCGTGTCTCGTACGGCGGACGGAGCGTCGTCTACGCGACGGACACCGAGCACCGCGAGGGCGAGATCGACCCGACGCTGACTCACCTGTGTCGCGGCGCGGACGCGCTCATCTACGACGCGCAATACACGCCGGAGGAGTACGACGGGAAGGTCGGCCCGAGCCGGCGAGGCTGGGGGCACTCGACCTACGCGGCGGGCGTGGAGATCGCGCGCGCCGCGCGGGTCAAGACCCTCGCCCTGTTCCACCACGACCCGCGGCGCACCGACGAGGGCGTCGCCGAGATCGTGCAGCGGGCGCGCGCGAGCTTCCCCAGCACCGTCGCCGCGCGGGAGGGGCTGACGATGCGCTTCGAGTCGAGCCAGCCATCGTCACGGGTCGATGAGGTCGCCGCCACGTGAGGCGCGCCACAGCTGTGGCGAACCGGTACTGGTCGACCGGCGGCCTGGCCCGGCTTCGAGCCGCGGGCCATGCTTCTTCAACGGCGCCATGCATTGCTCTCAGTGTGGGCGGCCGATGCGGCCGCTCTTCCTCACCCTGGTCTGCGACTTCTGCGACGGGCTCGCCGCGGAGGAAGACGTGTGGGACCTCGGCTTCGTCGTCTGGCGCGGCCGTCCCATGCCGACCGAGGAGTACGTCTTCGCCACGCGCGAGGACGCGGAGACCTGGCGTCAAATGAACGGCATGGTGGGCTCGCCCATCCTGCCCGTGCGCGCGCCGGTGAAGTTCCGGTGGCGCAAGAGCACGGGGACGCTGAAGAGCGTCGTCATTGCTGACAGGCTCGTCATGATCTACCCCGATCGGCGGTTCCCGGCGGGGCCGTACAGGGCGTCGCTCGTCAGGGAGTAGTCGCGCGGTCAGAACGCGACGCCGATGACGCCGGTCACGAGGCCGGCGATCGTGGTCTCGCCGACCGCGGTCAAGCTCTGTTGCACCTCCGCGTCGGCGTCGGGGGCCTCCAGAGACAGGGCGGCGAAGGTGGCGCCGCCGCGGAGACCGAAGACGAGGATGCCGTAGTTGAAGAGGAAGCCGCCGGTGAAGTCGAGGCTGGCGCCGGATGCGGTGATCTGGGTGGTGACGTCGTCCTCGATGACCGGTTGGCCGTCCGAGGTGTCTCCGTCGAGGTTGATCCCGAGGTCCTCTTCGCTTCGGTCGACGCCCGAGAGATAGGTCGCGTAGCCGCCGCCGCCGGCCAGCTCGAGCGAGACGAAGTCGGTCAGCGGCACGGTCCATCGGAGCTGACCGCCGACGGAGATCGCCGTTCCGGACACCGGGTAGACCCGGAACGTCGCCATCAGGCCGAAGCCGGCACCGAGGTTCGGCAGGCCCAGGTTCACGCCGCCCACGAACCCATGGCCGCCGAGCGCGTAGGTCTTCTCGTCGTTCCTCAAGAACGTCGCGCCGAAGGCCGAATACCCGGCCTCTGCTTCGATGCCGATCGGCGTGCCGATCACCCAGTCCTTCTGGGCGGGGTCCGTCGTCGACGTGTCGGCGCTGGCTCCGGTGCCGCTCGCGCTCGTCCCTCCGGAGCTCGAGCTCGTGCCCGAGCGGAGCCCGAGCTCTTCGAGGTCCTTCTGGTGAGGGGCGTACGCGACGTCGAACTCCTTCCGCCAGGCCGTCTTCTGGGCGGGAGAGGCGAGCTGCTCGGAGGTGATGGCGAGGAGGTCGTCGAGCTTCCGTTTGTCCTCCAGGTATTTCTCGCGGAGCTTGTCGAGCGCCTCGCGGCGGCGCTCCTCCGCGTCGGCCACACGTTGCCACTCCTCCACGCGTGTCTCGGACTCGTCGCGGAACTCGCCGTCGGCCTTGTGATCGCGGACCTTCTCCCACGCGCGGACCTTGTCGGTCGCGGGGATCTTCTGCTTCTCGACCTGCATCGCCGAGTCGACCAGCTTCAGGTACGTGCTGTCGACGTTGCGGAAGCTCGCGGACGAGACGTTGAGGTTGTCGAGGTCGGGGATGTAGACGTTCCCCGTGGGCCCGAGGCCCGCGCCGAACCCGGCGTTGTTGAGGAGGCGCTCGCCCTCTCGCTGGAGCGGCGCGAGGCCGAGCTGGAGAACTGCGCCGCACTCCTTGCCGTTGGGCGAGCCGGCGCACGCGTCGACGTCGCCCGAGCCGCGCAGGTTGCGGCGGCTCTCCTCGCGGCCGACCCCGCCGCCTGCGTTGCCGATCTCGACGCTGCCGGCGGCCTTGCCCTTGGCCATGACGTCGAGGCTGTAGGCGCCGACGGTGATGGTGCGCACGAAGTGGGTCGCGCCCTCGCACTCGCCCTCGAGGACCTCGGGGGCGGACTTGGCGACGCGCTGGCCGACGGCGATGTAGTCGAGCTCGAGGCTCGAGCCGACCGAGAGCTCGCCCTTCAGCGAAGCTGCGCCGAGCGGGAGGCGCGCGTAGAGCTCGCTCTGATCCGCGATCTGCAGCTTGTCGCGGGCAGGGGTGACGCTCGTCAGGTCGTACGGGACGCCCTCCTGGTGCTCCTTCTTCAGGCGCGCGCGGCAGGAGGTGAGCACCTTCAGCGTGCAGCCCGCGTAGCTCACCACGACGACCGAGCGCTGGCTGGCCGAGTCGAGGTCGACCTTGCTCGTGCCCGGCCACTCGACGATGAGCGGGTTCAGCGGGTCTTTCGCGACCTTGCAGGTGGCCTGCTGCTCCTCCGCCGCTTCGACCGTCGGGGTCTCGGTGATGACCTGCTTGCCCGGGCAGCCGAGCAGAAACAGGCACGCGAAGAGGACGAGCCAAGACCAAGAGCGCGTGGCGAAGGACATCGGAGGGCGGCTTTTTTCCCCCCGGGCCGAAGCGCCGTCAATCGACGGTTTCCGGGGCCGCGCCGTCGTACGCGGGGGTGACGAGCACCTCCCCTCGGCGAGGCGTCAGGGCAGCTTCATCAGGCCGAGCTGGACCGGGGCGCTGCAGCCCGCGCTCCGCGCTCCGGCCTCGTCGAGATCCGCCTTGGAGGCACACGAGGCGACGTCGCCCGAGCCGCGGTTGCGCGAGCGCGACGCCTTCCGGCTCCCGCCGGTCTGGACGATGCCCGCGTCCACGTCTGCGCCCTGCGCCGCTCGCGCCGACGACTCGAGGGTGTACGCGCCGACGGAGATCGAGCGAACGAAATGGGTCGCGCCCGTGCAATCCCCGGTCATGCCTTGTGGGGCGGCCTCCGCCGTCTGCCGGCCGACGAGGACGTAGTCCAGCTTGAACGCCTTGCCCGACGCGAGCTCGGCCCGCAGCCCCGGAGCGGCCACCGGCAAGCGCGCGAACAGATCGCTCTCGTCTTTGATCTCGAGGCCGTCGCGCTGGGGCGAGACCGCCTCGAACTTGTAGGCGCCGCGCGCCTCGCAGAGCGGCAGCACCGAGAGCTTGCAGCCCTCGTAGCGGACGACGACGAGCCCGCGCTTGGCGATGCTCTCGAGCTCCACCTTGTGGGTCCCGGGCCACTCCACGATCAGCGGGCTGTCGCGGCCCTCCGCCTTCTCGCAGAGCTGGGCCGCCTCCGCCGGGCTCTGCGGGCCGCCCTGCGCGTCGGCCAACGTGGGGGCGCGCGCGTCCACGTCGGGGACCGAGGCGCCGCAGCCAGCCGCGACGAGCGCGGCGGCGAGGGCACCGAGGCAGACGCGCTTCACCCGCCGCTCCCGGCCGGCGCGACCTCTTCGGCGAGCAGCGCCTCCACGGCGGATCGAATGACAGCCACGTCATCTTCCTCCCCGCCCTTCGTGACGACGCGGAGCTTGCCGACCTTGTCGAAGATGAACGTCTGCGGCAGCTCGTCCACCTGGTAGGCGCCGCGCATCGACGACGCGGCGTCGTCGAGCAGGTTCGGGTAGGTGACGCCGAGCTTCTTGAGGCGACCCTCCACCTTGCCGGGGTTGTCGTCGATGGAGACGCCGACGATGTCCAGGCCTTGCCCGTGGCGCTCTTTGTACAGCGCCTCGATCGCGGGCATCATTTTCACGCACGGCTCGCAGGCGGTGGACCAGAAGTCCACCACGGTCACGCGGCCCTTCTGCGGGAACTTCACCACCTCGCCGGCGAGCGTCGGCTCCTCGAAGGCGGGCGGGCCCTTCGTGAGGAGCGGGTGAGGCTCCGACGCGGGGAGCGAGGAGCCGCCGCAGGCGGCGGAGAGCAGCGCGAGGAGTGCGAGGACGCGGTGTTGCACGGCGACCGCACGGTAGCTCGCCGGACTTGGGGAGGGAAGGTGCGTCCGCGTTCGCGTCGTGGCAAAGAGCCCACGTGCGAGCCCACGCTCTTCTGTTCGGTTGCCTCGCGTTCGCCGCGTGCGCGCCCAACCCAGCGGTCGAACAACAGTCGTCACACGCGGAGACGAGCGCGCGACCAACGAAGCCCGCCGCGTCCGCGCCGCCCGCTGCGAGCGCGCAGGCGGCCAGCGCGACGCCTGCGCCGAGCGCGAGCGCAAGCGCGAGCGCGAGCGCCGCCCCGTCGGCCGCGGTCGATCTCTCGAAGCACCCGGCGCTTCGGGACGAAGCCGGCAATCCCCTCGGCCAGCTCGAGGACAAACCGACGGTCGACTCTCCCGCGTTCCGTGCTCGGCTCGAGCTCCTGTGGAAGGCCATCGTGGCCGGCGATCCGGAGATCGCCGACCTTCCCGTCTTCTTCCCGGTCGAGGCCTACGAGCAGGTGAAGGACATCAAGAGCCCCGCGGCGGACCACAAGAGCCGCTTGCGGAAGGCGTTCGCGCGGGACGTCCGCGAGTACCACAAAGAGATCGGCCCCAACCCCGAGGCGGCGAAGCTGCTCGGGATCGAGGTCGACGAGAAGCGGCTCAAGTGGATGAAGCCGGGGAGTGAAGGAAACAAGCTCGGCTACTGGCGTGTGACGCGCTCGAAGATCCGCTACGCGAACGCGTCAGGCCAGGAGAAGACGCTCGAGCTGACGAGCTTGATCTCGTGGAGGGGCGAGTGGTTCGTCGTCCACCTCCACGGGTTCAAGTGAGCGGGCGCGGTCAGTCGGTCGAGCCGCCGGCCGTGCCCTCGTCCACCTCGTCCGGGCAGACGTAGGTCTCGGGCGCGGTGCCGGCCTGCGCGCAGTCCTCACCGCACGACTCGTAGCAGGCGACGCAGTCGTTGAACGACTCGGGCGAGTTGGTCGCCGGGTTGCGATCGGTCAGGTCCTGACAGATCGCGTAGGCGTCCTGGGTGCTGTAGTGATCCTCGCAACCGGCGGCGGCGAGGGCGAGCATCGTGATCGCGAAGAGCGAGCGTGACATGATCGTCTCCTTCACGGCGTGGGAGCCGGCGCAGGTTTCGGTTGATCGGCGGGGGCCGCGGGGGCCGCGGGCGCTGCAGGGGCGGGGGCGGCCGGTGCCGGCGCGGCAGGCGCGGGCGGCGTGGCGCTCGCGTCGGCTGCGGCCGGGGCGGCGGCGGCGTCCTCCGCCTTCTTCTCTTCGGCGGGCGGCGGCTCGGGCGGGCAGTCGCACTTCTTCTCCTCGACCGGGGCCTTGCTCCCGAACGCCGCGCCGATCGTCAGGAGCAGGTTGTTCGACACCTGCCACTCGTCGACGAGGAGCGGCTGGCGGCTGACGGTGAGCTTGTAGCCGAGGCTCGCCCAGTCGAAGAGCTTCACGTTGAGGCCCACGAGGCCCTCGACCGTCGTGAGCTCGACCAGGCTTCGATCGTCGTCCGCGGCGAGGTCACTCGTCACGAACGGGATGAGGACGCCCGCGCCCACGGTGTACGAGATGCGCTTGTCGGGGTCCATGAAGCCCCAGGCGTTCACGACGGCTTCGCCGCCGACCAGGTAGAAGTCGTCGAGCTCCTTCACCTCGACCACGGCGGTGGCGTCGTCGTCTTCGACCGCGAGACCGCCCTCGGCGAACGTCTCCTGGGCGCCCAGGCCTGCTCGCGCCTCGAGCTCGATCTCGGTGCGACGGATCGGCTGGACGAACACGCCGAGCGACTCCTTCAGCGTGAGCGGCTGGAAAGGATCGGTCAGGGCGAGGCGGCGGCCGGTGAAGTTGGAGGTCGTCCCGTCGAGGTTCGCGACGGCGTAGTCGACCGCGGTCGGCCGGATGTCGGTCGCGGGGAACATCTGCGTGTTCAGGCCGAACCGCGCGAAGGGGCCGAAGATCTCCATGAGGTGGAGGAGGTAGATCGACTCGAACGCGAGGCCGTCGTTCGTCTTGATGAACTCGTCGAGAGCGGGCGTGCGCGTGGTGCCGGCCGACATCATCAGGCCGTTGCGCCACTCGTGCATGCCCTCGTTGAACTCCAGCGCCGCGTCGAGCGCTGCGCCGAAGGTGAAGGTCGTGCCGTCCTGCTGGCCGACGACGGAGCGGGTGTCGACGAGGTTCACGGTCGCGCCGAGCGCGAGCCCCGGGCTCCATCCGTCGACGCGCTTCGCCTCGTCGGGCTTCTGGACGGCTTCGGTCTGGCCCTTCGTCGCGGCTCCTCCGGCGTCGTCGACGACGGTGGGGGGCGCGGCGGGAGCGTTTGCGTTGTTGTCCTGCGCCTGCGCCCGCGAGGTGCCGAGCAGCAAGAGGGCGGACGTCGCTACGAGCGCGTATTGCCTCATGGTGGGGCCACAGATCCCACGGGCGTGACCGCGCTTACAAGTCTTTGTGGCGGTTTCGCGCCAGACAGGTGACGACCAAAAGCGACGTTTGGTCAGCTTGGCCGCTACTTGCAGAAGCCGTCGATGCAGACGAGGCCGGGCGCGCAGCCCATCCCGGCGGTGGGGTCACACTCGCCGCCGAGGTTCTGGTCCGAGCCGCAGACGGGGAAGGTGCCGGCCATGATGGTGACCGGCTTGCAAACGTCGAACTCCGGCAGCGACGTGCACGCGTTTTCGTTCGGCGGCGCACACGAGATGTAGCAGCTGTGGTGGAGGCAGATGGAGCCGTCGGAGCAGGTGTCTTGGGTTCCCTCGACCGAGCAGACGAAGGTCGCGCTCTGGTCGGGGATGCAGCCGTTCTCGACCCAGACCGAGCCCGCGCTGCAGTCTCCGTCGACGGAGCGCGGGACGCAGGCGCCGGCCACGCAGACCGCGTCCGGGCCGCCGCAGTCGTTCGTGATCTGGCAGGGGGTCGTCGGGACGCTACACGTGTCGACGGCGTCGCACTGGTAGCTCGCAGGGCACATCTCGGCTCCGGCGCACGAAGGCACGCACTTGCCGTCGGCGCAGACGTCGCCGGTCGCGCACTGCGTCTGGTCGAAGCACTGATCGGCGGGCGCGGTGCAGACGCCGCTGACACACTTGAACCCGGCCCCGAGCTCGGCGCAGTCGAGGTCCTCGCCGCAACCGGCAGGGTTCTCCCGCACGCACGCGGGGGGGCTGAGGTCGGGGTCGCAGGTGAAGCCGAAGATGCAGTCGACCGCGGTGCAGTCGCCCGCCTGGCAGGTGCCGTCGGTTCCACACGTCTCGCCGGACCCGCAGTCGTCGGGGTTGCCGCACCAGACCACGTCTGCGCCGCCGCCGCCGCCCTGCCCGCCGCCGCCGCCCTGTCCGCCGCCGCCGGTGGTCGACACGTCGATCACGCAGGCGAAGACGTCGTCGCCCTTCGGGTCGCATCGGTAGCCGTCCGGGCAACCCCAGTCGTTGCACTGGCCGATGTGGCACTCGTTGTCGAGCCCGCAGACCTCGTCGGAGGCGCAATCGCTCGGCGCGGAGCAGTATTCTTGCTGGTTGCAGCGCCCGTTCGAGCAGTAGCCGTCGTCGCCGTCCGAGTAGATCGGGCAGCCGCCGATCGACATCGCGACGAAGCTGAGAGCAGAGAGGAAGGCTAGGCGGCGCATAGGCGCCTCCAGGATAGCAAGCCGTATGCCCGCAGGCTCGAGCGGAAAACCTGCTCGGTCACGACCGGCCGTCAACGGCCGTTCACGCAGGCCCTGACCACCCATGACGTGCAAAGTGCGCTCGCAGGTAGGCCCTGGTGCTACCGTAGGGGGCCTCTTTTTCCCGGCCGATGGACGTTACCTGCGAGAAGTGCCAGACGGAGTACGAGTTCGACGACGCGCTCGTCTCGGAACAAGGGACCAGCGTTCGCTGCACCCAGTGCGGTCATCGCTTCAAGGTCCGTCGGCCCACGGGCGGCGGGCCGGAGGTGTGGATCGTGCGCACCGTCGAGGGCCAGACGCTCGAGTTTCGCATCCTGCGCGAGCTGAAGAACGCGATCGCCTCCGGGAAGATTGGCCGCGACGACGTCCTCTCGCGCGGGGCGGGCCGCCCCCGCCGCCTCGCCTCCATTGCCGAGCTCGAGCCGTTTTTCACCGCGCCGCCGCGCGCCCAGCTGAGCACTTCGCCGGGCCTGGGCTCGCTCGAGAGCAGCCCGCGCGCGCGCAAGCAGACGCCCTCCGGCCTCGGCCCGGGGCCCGAAGGTCCGACCGAAGGCTCGGTCGCGATCCCGCTCCCGAGGGATCCCGACGCCGCGAGCGTCGCGAGCCACGCGCAGGCCTTCGACGATGAAGAGCGAACGGCGGTCAAGGATCGCCGCGCGACGAAGGAGCTGCGGATGCTCGGCGAAGAGATCGCGCCGCAGTCCAAGGATCCGCCGACCATCCCCGACCCGCCTCGCGCGGATGAAGGCCCGCAGACGAAGCTCGGCGTCGCGCCGCCCATGGCGCCGATGCCACCGTCGCCGGACTCGATCACCAAGACGATGTCGTACGGCACGCCGCGCGAGCGCACCGCGCCCGCGTCGACGCGTGCTGCGCCCGCGTCGACGCGCGCTGCGCCCGCGTCGACGCGCGAGCCCGAGCCCGTCACGGGCAGGCGCCCGCTGCCGGATCTCGAGCAGACGATCCCGCGGACGCCGCCACCCAAGTCGACAAAGCCGCCGGCGCTGGCCGAGCCCGCGCCGGTCGTCGCCCAATCCACGCCCGCGCCCGCCCCCGCGCCCGCCAAGGAAGAGAAGGAGCCGCCCACGAGCGGCGGCGCCGCGTCGTCGCGTGCGGCGCTCCCTCCGCCGGTGGCCGAGCCGGCCCCCGCGCCGACCCCGACGCCGCCGCCCGACGTGAGCGCTGAGCCGCCGCGCGTCGGGCCGCTCGCGAAGCCGGACGTCGTCGAGATGCGGCAGCTGGACGGCCGCGCCTCGATCATCACGCCCGCGCCCGCCGAGGTCCGTTATTCGCTGAGCGGCGAGGAGAGCGACATCGTCCCTTCGGGCACGCGCACGTCGAGCGCGGTGTCGCGCCGATCCAGCTCGTCGCGCCTCATCGTGGGGCTCGTGCTCGGTGGTGCCGTCGCGTTCGGCGGCGTCGTCCTCTGGCAGAAGTACCTTCCCTCCGAGCCTCCTCCCTCGAAGGGCGCGACCGATCCACGTGTGGCCGAGCTGCTCGAGACGGGGGAGAAGGCGCTCCGCGAAGGTGATCTGGAGAGCGCCAACGAGAAGTTCGTCAAGGCGAGCGGGATCGACGAGAAGAGCCCAAGCGTCGCGAAGTCGCTCGCGCGGCTCGCCGTCGTCCGCGCCGATCTCGCGTGGCTCGAGCTGCGCGTGCTCGCGCCCGACGATCGCGGACGCGACAAGGCGAAGGACCGCCTCGTCGCGGCGATCGACCGGGCGCAAAAGGCGGTCGAGCTCGCGTCGTCGCTGGCCAAAGACGACGCGGAGGTCGCCCGCCTCTCGGTCGACGTGAAGCGCATCGCCGGCGACGTCGCGGGGGCGCGCAAGGCCGCGGCGTCGATCCAGTCGCTCGCTTCGGACGAGACGGATCTCGTCCTCGGTGTGCTCGACATGACCGAGCAGAACCTCGCCCCGAAGGCGCCGGGGTGGCGCGACGTGCTCGACCGACTCGGCAAGGCAGCGGACGCGGAGGGTGGCCTCGGCAGGGCGCGGGCCATGTTGGTCTACGCCGCGGCCCTGTCCGGCGACGCGACGCGCGCGCGGTCCGAGCTCGATCGGCTGGGGAAGCTCTCGAGGTCGCACCCGCTCGAGTCGGACCTGAGGCGCTTCCTCGATCGCGTCGACAAAGGCGAGAGCCCGACCCTCGCCATCGACGAGCTGCCGTCGGTCCCCACCGGAGGAGCGAGCGGCGCTCCGCCCGACTCGCTCCTCAAGGTCGCGCAGGACGCTCTCTCCAAGGGAAATTACGCCAAGGCGGAGGAGCTCTATCGCGAGATCGTCGGTCGCGATCAGAGCAACGCGGAGGCGCTGTTCGGGCTCGCGCAGGCCTCGCTCGGGCAGGGTAAGCAGGTGCCCGCGAAGGCGTTCCTCGAGCGCGCCGTCGCCGCGAACCCTTCCCACGCGCCCGCCGTCATGACGCTCGCGGGGCTCAAATACGACGGCGGGGAGCGCGCCGAAGCCGCGGCCCTCTACCGCAAGGCCCTCGAGCTCGGCGTGTCCGGGAAGGCGGCGGAGATCGCCAAGTCCCGGACCCAGGCGACCCCGTCGAGCGGCCCCACCTCCACGCCGCAGACGCCCCCCGACTCCACCACCACGGGTGGCGCCGAGGAGCCTCCGCAGCCTCCGCCCCAGGATCCCGCCACGACGGGCGGTAGCGACGTCCCCCCCGACCTATGAGCCGCAGCTTGCCTCGCCGCAGCGTCCTTTTTGCCGCCACGCTCGCGGTTGCGACGAGCTTCGTCGGCTGCGAGGGGCGACCCGGGCTCGGCTCGGCCTCGAAGGAGGGCGAGAGCCTGACAGGACCGTATCTCGTCGAGCTGAACCTCACGCGCGGCGCGTCCGAGGGCGGCGCGTCGACGCTCTTCGGCGGCGTGCCCGGCACGAGCCACGCCGATCTGGTCACCGCGATTCGAGACATCGACACGGCCGAGGCGAAGGGCGTCTTCGTCAGGCTCGGGACCGCACGGTTCGGCCTGGCCGGGGCGGGTGAGGTCGGCCGGCTGCTCGGCGACATCAAGAACAAGGGCGTGCCGGTGATCTGCCACGCGGACGAGCTCGACAACGGCTCGCTCCTGCTCGCGGCCCGAGGTTGCTCGAAGCTCTGGCTCAGCCCCGGCGGCAGCGTCGACTCGGTCGGGATCGCCTTCCAGCTCATCTTTGGCCGGAGCCTCTTCGACAAGCTCGGGGTCACGGTCGACTTCCTCCAGGTCGGGAAATACAAAGGCGCGCAGGAGCCTTACACCCGCGACGAGCCCAGCCCCGAGGCGCGCGAGACGGTGGAGGGGACGCTCACCGATCTCCGGAAGGCCTGGATATCGGGCATCGTGGAGGGTCGCGGCGCAAAGGTGGAGGGCGCCCTCGAAGACGGCCCCCATCCGGCAGAGACCGCCAAGGCGCTCGGCCTCATCGACGAGATCGGCTTCTTGGACGACGCTCGCGACCAGGCGAAGGCGGACACGGGCGCGACGCGCACGACCGCGGCCTTCGGCGGCAAGGGCGCGGACGGCGGCGGCTTCGACGAGGTCTTGCGCGCGCTCTCGGGGAGCGATCCGAGCGCCGACCCCCACGTGGCCGTCGTCCGCGCGACCGGCGCCATCTCGATGGGCGGCGGCGGCGGGCTCCTCTCGGGGGACGGCGGCATCAGCGAGCAGAAGCTCGGCAAGATCCTGAAGGAGCTCGAGCACGACGACGCGGTGAAGGCGGTCGTGCTCCGCATCGACTCGCCGGGCGGCTCGGCCCTGGCGTCGGATCTGCTCTGGCACCGGCTGGTGCAGCTGAAGAAAAAGAAGCCCCTCGTGATCTCCATCGGAGGAATGGCCGCGAGCGGCGGCTATTACCTCTCCTGCGCCGGGAGCCGGATCTTCGCCGAGCCGACGAGCATCGTCGGCTCCATCGGCGTGGTCGCCGGCAAGCTCTCGTTCGACGAGCCGCTCTCGAAGCTGGGGGTGAACGTCGTGACGATCCCCGCCGCGCCGGACCCGAAGAAGGCTGTGCGTGCCACGATGCTCTCGAGCTTCGACAAATGGGACGACGCCACGCGGGCCAAGATGCTGGCCTCGATGGAATCCATCTACGCGCTCTTCCTGAAGCGAGTCGGGGAGGGCCGCGGGATCGACGCGGCCGCGCTGGAGAGCGCCGCCCAGGGCCGCATCTTCGGCGGCGAGCGCGCCAAGTCGCTGAAGCTCGTCGACGATATCGGTGGCCTGGCGGACGCCATCGACTTCGCGCTCGCGGAGAGCGGGCTCGGCTCCGAGGGCAAGGTGCGGCTGCGCGGACAGCCAGGCGGCCTCGCCGAGCTCCTCGCCGGAGGGGACGAGGCCGCACGCGCGGCCGTGCTCCAGGCGGCGCGCGAGATGGATCCGCTCAGCCGGCTGCTCGCTGGCTTCCCGGGCGAAGTGGAGGACTGGGTGCGGGCGATGGCTCCGCTCGGCGCGGGCGAGAAGATGGTGACCGCGACCCCGTTCGTGCTGATGGGCGTCGGGCCGCGCTGAGGGCTCGGCGGGTCTCGCGCCGTCGATTCACCCGACGAGCCCGGTGAAATTGTGCCCAAACGAAGGCCAGGTGGTACGCTGATGCCGCCCGCACGGACGTGATTGCGCATGCAAACGAGGGTGGCCGAGCCAGACCAAGGAGGAACGCGTCGCACCTCCATGCGCCCGGGCCCCGCGTCGTCGCTCCCGCGATTCGAGGGGCCCATCGCCTACCTGGCGCACCTGGCCGCCGTCCTCGAGGACGCGGTCACGTCCGGGGACACGGCGCGTGAGCGGGAGGCGAGCGAGTCTCTTGCGCGCGCCCTCTCGTCGCGCGGGATCGAGCTCCACCTCGCCGTCAAGCTGGCCCGGCGCGCGCTCGCCATGGAGGACGACCCCATCCTCCGCTCCGACGTCGCCGGTTGGCTCGCCGGTCTGGGCGATCCGGGGACAGCCGCCCTCGAGCTCCGCGCGGGGACCGAGGTCGCGCCGGGCACCACACGCGCGCGAACGCTGACCCGCGTGGCCGTCCTGCTCGCGCGGGCGAACAAGCCGGACAGCGCGCTCCTGGTGCTGGAGGAGGCCGCCGAAGCCGATCCGTCGGACCCGATGCCGAGCGAGCTCATCGGCCTCTTGTCGTCGCTCGCGCCCGAGATCGTCTCGGCCGAGCGCGGCGTGCGCGGCTACGTCGACGCCGCGGCCCGGAGGCGGGACGCCGGCGACGAGGAGGCCGCGCTCGAAGATCTCCTGCGCGCATTCGAGCTCGATCCGAGCTCGGTCGAAGCCGTCGACGCGGTCTCCTCGACGCTGCAAGGCCGCGGCCGCGTGTCCGCCGCGGACGAGCTCGTCCGCGAGCACGCGCTCGCCCTCGCGGAGATCGGGCGCGCCGCCGACGCGGCGCGCACACACGCGCGCAGCGTGAGCGGCGCGCTCGCCCGTCACGACGCGGCGACGGCGGCGTCGGTCGCGATCGATCTGGGGCTGGCCGAGTCGGACAGCGAGATCGCTTCCAAGGTCGACGAGGCGCTCGGTCGCGCCGGTCTGTGGGAGCTCGTCGCCGCGCGGCTCGAGCTCCGCGCGCGCACGGGGCCCGACCAGGCCGGCGCGTGGGCTGCGCTCGCTCGCCTCCACGAGGGAGCGTTGCCGAACGCCGAGCGAGCGACTCACGCCCTCATCGGGCAGCTCTCGGCCGACCCGACGGCGCGGAGCGCCGTCGACGCGCTGCGGGAGCACGCGAGCCGCACGGGCGATCACCGCTCTCTCGCCGAGGGGTTGCTCGCGGCGCTCCTCCGTGCGCGTACGCTCGGCGCGAGTCCCGGCGCCGAGCCGGTGTGGCTCGATCTGGCGAGGGAGCTCGCCGACGTCGCCGAGGGCGGGCTCGACGATCCGCGGCTCGCCGCGTGGATCTACGCGGAGCTCGCGCGCGCCAGCGACGCGGATCGCGAGCAAGCCGAGTTCGGCAGGATCCGCCTCGAGGCGAGGATCGCCGAGCGCTCGGCGGAGCTCGCGCGAGCCGAGGCCTTGCTCGACGCCTCCGGCGTCGAGCCGTCCTCCGACCCGCGCGCCCCATCCGCCGGCGGGGTGCGTGATTCAGCCCGCGAGGCGCGGCTCGCGAACCTCCGCAAGCTCGAGCGCCTCTACGGCCTCTCGCCCGATCTCGCCGACCGCAGCTTCGCGGTGCTCGCCTCGATCGTGCGCGCCGACCCGCTCGACGAGCGCGCGGCTCGATCGCTCGACCTCGCGCACGCCCGTGATCCGCAGGCCGACCTCCGCGCCGATCTGCACGAGAGCGTCGTCCGCGCGAGGCTCGAGGCCCCGGTCTCCGCACGGGAGCGCGCGCGCTTGCGGTCGGCGCTCGCGGGCGTCGTGTTCCAGAGCGGCGCGGTCGACCGCGCCCTGGAGGAGGTCGCGCCTCTCCTCGAGCAACCCGACATGGACGCGTTCGGCGCTGCCGCGGTCGCTCTCTTCGCCGCGGCGGCCGGCTCGCCGCGCGAGCTGGCCCGCGCGTTGTCCCAGCTCGCCCGCTCCGCGTCCGGGCCGGTCGCGGCGATCGTGCACGCCGCCGCCTCCGAGAGCTGGCACCGCGCCGGCGCCGTGGCCGAGGCTCGAAACGCGGCGGAGGACGCGCTGCTCGCGGACCCCGGCTGCGCGCGCGCCGCGAGCGCCCTCGCGCGCGCGGCCTCTTCGATCGGCGGCCGCGAGGGCGCCGTCGTGCTCGAGCGCGCGCTCGGGGTCGCCGTCACGCGGGCGTGGCTGTGCGACGCGCTCGCGCGTTGCCTCGAGTCCATCGGCGAGGTCGCGCTCGCGTTCGCTTGGACCCAGCGCTGGCTTGCCCTCACGCCCGGCGATCCCCGCGCGATCGCGGAGCTCGTGCGTCGGTGCCAGGTCGGGGCGGACTCGCGCCGCATCGCGGACGCCTTGGCGTGGGTGCTCGCCTCGCCCGCCCCGCCGCCCCCGCCGGCTTCGTTCCTCGAAGCCCTCGCTGCGCTCTTCTCGCTCGAGCGGACGAAGGGGGGACAGCTCGCGCGCCGCACGCTCGACGTGCTCGGTCCTCGTGACGAAATTGTCAGGAATCGCCTGCTCGCCCTGGCGGACGAGCACGGCGACGAGCCGCTCTCGATCGCGCTGCTCGAGCGCTACGTGGCGACGCTGCCCGAGCCTCCGGCGGAGCTCTACCTCGACCTCGCGCAGCGCCGGCTCCACGCGAAAGACTACGGCGGCGCGGCCCGCGAGGTGCTTCGCGCCGCGTTGGTGGGCGGCGACCCGCGTGCCGTCCTCGATCTCGTCGACGAGATCGAGCGTCGCGACGCGGTCGACAGCATCCTCGGCTCGGACGGCTTCGTCGCGCTGGCGGAGGCAAGAGCCCGCGGGCTCTCCGCCCTCCTCACGGAGGACGAGCAGCCGTCCTCCGAGGCCAAGGCCCACGTCGCGCAGGCCTGGCGCTCGGTCGCCGGCGCCCGCTGGGATCTCGCGCGCGATCCGCGCGGAGCGGAGCAGGCGCTCTTCACCGCCGCCGAGCAAGATGTCGATCGCGGCTTCGAGCAATACGCGCGGGACCTGTTCGAGCTGGCCGCGCCCGACCAGGCGATCGCGGCGATCTTCGAGCGGCTGATCATCGAGGAGGACGAGCCTCGCCACGTCCGCGTCGCCTTGTGCCTGGCCGCCGCGCAGCTCGCCACCGACCACGGGCTCGCGTCGTGGGCCCTCGACGCCGCCTGCCGCGTCCTCGCGCTCGAGCCCGGTCACCCCGAGGCGATCGCCATCGCCGAGATGCACGCGTCACAGGTGGATCGAGGCGCCGAGGCGATCGACGGGATCTACACGGCGCTCGCGACGAGCGCGATGGGTACGTACGGGCGCCGCGCGGCGCACTACCGCGCGGCGAGACAGCTCGAGGCGCTCGGCGCGCCAAACCTCGCGCTCTCACACGCCCTCTCCGCGATCGAGGCGGTGCCGAACGAGGGGACCATCTTCGACCTCTTGCACCGGCTCGTCGACCCGGAGCGTGGGTCGTCCGAGGCGGTCACGCTTTTGGAGCGCCTCGGCGACCGCGGCCCGCGGGAGGAGCGCGCGGCGTGGACGCGACGCGCGATCGACTTCTGCGGCTCGGACCGCGAAGGCCTCGTCCGACGGCTCGACGTCTCCATCCGTGGGCTCTCCGCGAGCCCGGAGGCGAGGTTGGTGGCGGCGGTGGAGGACGCGCTGGCGAAGCTCGCCGCCGACGGCGGCATCCCCGAGGGCGTTCCGGCGCAGCTCGAGGACGTGGCGCGACGCGCGCTGCCCCACCTCGAGGGGCCGGACGGCGCGCGCACCGCGGCGCTGCTCGCCCGAGCCTTCGTCGCTTGTGACGCGCCGGTCCCGGCGATCGAGGCGCTCGAGCGCGCGGCGCGGGTCGACGGCGACGTGGAGATCTACGACCAGCTCCTTCCGATGGCGGAGGCCTTCGCCGCGGTCCCGGAGGAGGCGACGGGCTTCGCCCGCGGGGTGCTCGAGAGGACGAAGTCCAAACACGAGCTCGTCGGCCCGCCGCTCATTCGCCTCGCCGCGACCATCGCCGACAACGTCGCCGACGGCGCGACCTCGGAGGCGCTCTACGCGGAGCTCGAGCTGCGAGAGGCAGCGGAGAAGGAGCAGGCGGGCGCTCCGGCGCCCACCCACGAGGATCCGTTCGCCGATCCCGCGATGTTCGACTCCCTCCCGCCGGCCGACGCCGCGCCCGCCCCAGATCCTGACGTGAGTGTCATCTCCGCGTCGCCGGAGACGATCGAGACGGTCGGCGCTGCGCTCGGGGAGGCAGCCGCGCTCTCCGAGGCGGCCGGCCTCGAGCCGGAGTCCGAGGTCGAGACCACCCCCGACGTGGAGGTCGCTCCCCGGGAGGAGCTCCCGCCGCCGGCCGAGGCCGCGTCGCCGCGCGCGCCCGAGGTGGAGGCCATCCTCGCGGAGGTGCTCTCGGTGCCGCCGCCGGCCGTGTCGCCCGTGCCGTCGCCCCCGCCGCCCTCCGTCCGCTCGGTGGCCCCGCGCGACGGCTTCGCGGCGCTCTTCGACGAAGACGACGACGGCGGGCCCAGCTCGATGGAGGACGCCGAGCTCGCTCGCCGCGAGGCGGAGGCGCGCGATCGCGGCGACCACGAGGCCGTCTCCGAGCTCTTGCATCGACGGATCATCTCGTCGTCGTGGACGGAGCAGGTCCGCGTCCTGAAGCTCAGGCGCGCGGTGGTCCTCGACGAGCGCCTCTCGAGGCGCGACGACGCGAAGCGCGAGCTCGAGGAGATCCTCGTGGCCAACCCTGAGGATCGCAGCGCGCTCGCGCTCCTCGCCGATCTGCACGCCAAAGGCGAGGCCCCGGCGCGCGCGGCCGCGCTGTGGGAGAAGCTCGCGGAGGCGCCGGGGCTCACCGAGGAGGAGCGCGTCGACTACTCGCTCCGCGCGGCGCGTTCGTTCCTGCACGCGGAGGACGCGGCGGCCGCGCTGCGCGTGACAGATCGGATCGGCGGCGCGTTCCTCGACGACGAGGCGCTGGCGATCCGGGTCGACGCGCTCCGCGCGCTCGGCGAAAAGCGCGGTCTGATCGACGCGATCGACCGGCTCGTCGCCGGCGGGCGCCTGGACAACGAGGCGTGCGCCGAGCTGCTCGTCGAGGCCGCGCGCGCCTCGGTCTCCCTCGGCGACGAGGCGAGCGGGCTCTCCCACGCGCGCCGGGCGCTCCGTTATGCGCCCGACTCGCCCGACGCGGCGCTCGAGTGCGCGCGGCTGGAGTACCGGACACGTGGGATGGGCACGCCACGCGAGGCGCAGGCGGTCGTCGAGGCGCTCGGGGCGATCGCCGATCGCCTCGATCCCGCGTCCGTGGCGCTGCACACCTTCCTCCTGGCCGAGGCGCTCGACGTGATCCAGGGCGGCGGCGCCGGCATGCGGGAGCTCTCGAAGCGCCACGCCGAGATCGGCCCCGAGCCTCTCCTCGCGCTGGGGATGGCGGAGCGACTCGCGCGCAGCCGCTCGTTCGGCTCGGCGGTCCCGCTCTTCGAGCGCGCCCTCTCGGGCGATCTGCTCGGCCTCCGCAGCAAAGGGCGCGTCGCCCTGGCCGGCGCCGACGCCGCGCTCCAGGGCGACGACCTCCCCGCAGCGGAGCGATTCCTCACCATCGCGGAGGCGTTCCCCGAGCTCACGCCCCACGTGGAGCGGCGGAAGCGAGAGCTCGTCGCCCTCGCCGGGGAGACGGCGGAAGCTCGGCCCATCCTCGAAGAGCTCGCCCGTTCGACGAACGGGATCGCCAAGGCGCGTTTCCTCCACCGCCTCGGTCAGCTCACCGTCAAAGACGATCTACCGGGCGCCATCGACCTCTACGAAGAGGCCATCCGCGCGTCGCGTCGCGACCGCCCCTTCGCGGAGAAGATCCGCAACGAGCTCATCGCGCTGCTGGACGTGCACGGCCCGATCTCGGGCGTGGAGGTCGACGAGATCCCGCCGCCCTCCTCGAGCGCGGTCGAGCCCGCAGAGGAGCCTCCGCCGTCTTACGCGGTGCCCACGCCGCCCGTGCCCTCCTCGGATCCGGCGACGGATCGGCCCGCCGTGCTCGATCTCGGCTCGGCGAGCATGACAGAACCGTCGTCGACCGGCGCCTCGCGAGCGCCGAGCGCCGAGGCCCAGCTCGAGATCGTCGGCGACGAAGACGTCGCGGACGACGCGGACGACGTCGAAGACGTCGCGGACGACGTGGAAGACGTCGAGGACGACGCGGACGACGTCGAGGACGTGACCGAGGAGCAGGTGCTCACCGTGGCGCCGCTCGGCTCGCTCGCCCCGCCGGTCCGCCCGAACTTCGCCGACCCCGAAGAGGAGCGCCTCTTCGAGGAGCTCGTGCTCCGCGGACACGTGCACAGCGGGCTCGAGCTCGCGGCGAGCCTCGAAGAAGACGAGTCGCGCACCCGCGATTTGCTCGTGGTGCGCCGCCACCTCGCCGCCTTGCGGCCGGGCCACCGTCCGACCGTCGAGGCGCTGCGGGACGCGGCGCTCGCCGAACGCGACGAGGTCTACGCGAGGAGCCTCGAGCACGTCCTGCGCATCTCGGCGAAGACACGCGTCACGCCGCCTCCCCTGGCCGCGCAGCCGCGGGAGCCGGAGCTCGTCCAGAACCTGCTCCTGCGCGGCGTGTCCTCGCGCGAGACCGAGGTGCTCGCGCTCGTCTGGGAGTCCGGCATGTACCGGCGCGATCTGGCGAGCTACGGCCTCTCGGGGGCGGACCGCGTCCCGCTGACGCTCCAGTCCGTCCTCGGCGAGATCTACTCGGAGCTCGCGGCGCACCTCGGCGCGCCTCGCGCGCTGTTCCACAAACGGGGCAAGGGGCCGGTCTCGGTCGGGATCGCGCTCCTCTCCCAGCCGGCGCTCGTCGTCACCGGCGACGTGACGGAGCGGTCGACCGACCTCGCGTACGCGCTCGCGGCCGCACACGTCACGGCGACGCAGGAGCTCGTGTTGGCCGCGAGCCTGCCGGACGCGCAGCTGAAGCGTCTCCTCGACGGTGTGGCCGCGGCCTTCGGGCCCGTGCGCCCGCCTTCGGACGACGCGCCGACCTCGTCGTCCGACGCGTTCCGCGCGGACGTCGCGCGGATCGCGGCGGAGCTCTGGCAGCGCGTCGGTCCTCGCGCCGATCGGCAGCTGCGCGAGCTCGCGGAGGCGGGCCCGTTCGATCTGGGCGCCGCGAGAGCGACGGCCCGCCGGGCGATGCGCCGGGCGGGGCTCTTTGCGTCGGGCGAGCTCGGGACGGCGCTCCGGTTCGCCGCCCTCGAGACCGGAGTGGACGAGGCGATCTTGCAGGATCCCGACGGGCTGGAGTCCCTCTGCAACGGACAGCCGGAGGCCGCCGACATCGTTCGGCTTGCGACCAGCCTCGAATACGCCGAAGCTCGCTGGCAAGCGCCCCCGCCGACCTCGCTGCGGCGCTGAAGCCCCCCGAACGCCCATGGCCTCGCCGCCCTCTCTGCCGCCGTCGCACCCCCGCGCGGACGAGGTGTGCCGCGTCGCTCCCCCCACGCCGAGCGATCGCGGTGCGGGAGCATCAACCGCGACAGGCTTGTCAGGGGACGAGCGTGATGGCCTCGGGCTCGGTGCCCTGCCGCGCCGGAGAGCGACCTTGGCATCCTTTTCGCTACTTGGTCGCGTGTCCCGACTCGCAATCACGCGAGCGCTTCTTTGGGCCGTCATGTCCGCTTCCGCCTGCCTCGTCACCTCGCAGCCGACCTTGGAGGAACCCGTTCCGACAAAGCCGTTCCTGGAGGTCGAGGGCGCCGACCCGGACCCGCGCCAGATCCTCGTCATCGACACCGCGGACGACGCGTTCACGGTCACGCTGTCGGCGAACGTGCGCTCGGAGGACGCCGAGAGCCCCGTCCAGGTTCGGGCCCTGCTCGACTACGGGACCTGCTTCCTGAACGGTGCGCCGTTCACCGCGACCTTCAGCGGCAACGACGTGAGCGCCGGCAACATCGACGACCCGGTGCGGAAGGCGACGGTGAACGCGACCTTCGGAGCGGTGGTCCTGCAGCCGGGTTGCCATCGTCTCACCTTGATGGCCTCGCACAGCTTCGACGGCCCGGGTTGTCCGAGCGACCCCGACGACTTCACGCAGATCACGTGGACCGTCTTCCGCTGCAACTCGATGCTCTCGGGCGACTGCGACGGCTTCGATCCGAACACGTGCCCGCCGGTCCAGGCGAGCTGCACGAACTTCCAAGCCTGTCAGGTGCCCCCGTGAGGGCGCGCGGTCTCGCTTGGCTCGCGCTCCTCGGGGTCGGCTGCAGCCTGCCCCTCGAAGACCAGACGCTGCCGTACCAGAACTCCTGCTCGGCGACGGCCGACTGCGGCGCCGGGGCTGCGTGTGTCACGACCCCCGAAGGTGGTGTGTGTGCCGCGACGGAGACGGACCTCGGTCGGGTGTTCATCGAGGTTCGGTCGGGTGACGTCTCCGGCTCGACGACCTCGTTCCTCTTCACGGACGCGCTGGTCCTCGATGCGCCGAGCGCGACGGGAATCGTTCGAGAGCTGGACCTGGAGCTCCCGGCGCTGGTGACGGTCAAGGGGTCGTTCCCGGCCTTGCCCGGCACGCTCGAGAGCTGCCGGCTGATGACGACCGAGGGCATCACCTCGGTCCCGGTGAAGATCGAGCTCCGGTCGACCTCCGTGCTGCCGGGCATCCAGAACAAGCTCTCGGCTCTCTCCGAGATCGTCGGCGACGAGCACCTGTTCGAGCTCGATGTCCCGCCGGGGGTGTACGACGTCTACATCGCGCCGCGTGACCAGGAGGACAAGCCGGAGTGTGTCGCCGCGCCGCCACGGTTTTTCCCGTCGGGCCTCGAGGTCACGACCGAATACGGGTTCATCAACTATCGCCCGCGCGAGGAGCCGCCGAGCGAGCTCTCGGGCACCATCCAGGTGTCCTCTCCGGACGCGGTGGTCGGGTGGGAGCTCGAGGTCGTCGACCCCGTCCTCGGCAAGCCGCTCTCGCCGACCGTCGAGCTGGGAGAAGCGGTGGGTGGCGTCGTTCCGATCCCGCTCACCCCGTACAGCTACACCGCGCAGGCGTTGCTCCGTCTGCGCTCCCCGTCCGGCGATCTCACCGCCCACTGGGTGCTCGAGACGGTGAACAACGGCGGCGTGGTCGGCCTGTTGCTCAGCGACCTCCAGACCGGGCCGCTGCACCGAACCGCGACCGTCGTCGGCCCCGAAGGGCCGGTCGCCGGCGCGACGGTGACGATCCAGAGCCGTGAGCTGACCGGCACGCCGAGCGAGACCGCCAACTACCGCCTCGTGACCGAGTCGGACCCCAGCGGTGTCATCGCCGTCGATCTCCCCCCGGGCACGTACCTCGTCAGCGTCGTGCCGACGAGCACGAGCTTGGGAACGTTCCTCGGCGAGTGGAAGGTCACCGCCGAGAACAACGGCGGCAACGGCATCGGCTTCGAGCTGCCGCTCCAGCCGCTCCTCAAGGGCAGCGTCCAGACCGCAGGAGGCGAGCCCGCGGTCGGCGCGCCCGTGGTGGCCACGCCCTCGCAGACGTCGATGTCGACCTACTTCAAGCAGGCGCTGGAGGAGCTCTCGCTCGCGCCTCGGCAGTTCAACGGCAGCGTGACGAACGCGGGTGGCATCGAGCTGTTCGTGGATCCAGGAACGATCGACTTCTCCGTCCAGCTGGACTCGACGTCGGGCTACCCCTGGATCGTCAGGCCGCGTCTCGTCGTCCAGGAATGGACGGACCAGACACAGGGGCTCGATCTCGGGCAGCTGCGGGTCTCGTATCCGGTCCTCGTCCGCGGCACGGTCCGATCGGCGTCGGGCCCCAGCTCGCTCGCGACGGTTCGTGCGTGGGTCGACGCCGGCAGTGCCGCGGAGGCGGAGAAGTCGGGCGCCCTCGTCCAGATCGGCGAGACCATCGCGGACGAGTCGGGCCAGTTCTTCTTGCCGCTGCCGCCCACGGTCACGCAGATCCAGTAACGCTGCTCGCTCCGCGGCTCTTTTTTGGTAGCCTCGAGGTTTGGTGGCACCGCCCCTTCCGC
>WBZM01000117.1_pt1 | contig 129610 bp, 124 predicted proteins | sample 5204271 | NCBI WGS metagenome assembly WBZM01 (sample SAMN12344346, study PRJNA552823) | activated sludge metagenome | biome: Activated sludge suspended growth; feature: Nitrification reactor; material: Wastewater; isolation source: activated sludge from nitrification reactor of wastewater... | reverse complement strand
GCGCCTTGGCCGCCGCGTCGCGCAGGTCGGCGGCCTTGGCCTGCAGCGCCCGCGCCAGCGTGAAGCGCGCCTGCGCCAGCGTCTCGATCGGCACGCGCTGCTCGTGCAGCAGGCGGTTGACCACGGCGGCAAACCACGGCTGGCGCTGCGCCGGCGTGAACTCGGGCAGGCTGGCGTACAGCGACTGCTCCAGCCAGCGCACCAGGTCCTGCGCGCCGATGCCGCTGACGCCATAGTCCAGCGCGATCTGGCCGGCCTCGGCCGGGCGCAGCCTGACCTGTTCGTCCTTCAGGTAGATCTCGAACGCGCGGCCTTGCTCGACCACCTGAAAGCCGGGCAGCTCGATCGCCTCGGGCGTCAGCAGGTCGATATCCACCGCCTCCAGCAGCGCCTCGCGCTCCAGCGGCCACAGCTCGGACTGGGAAGGTTCCCGGTACCCCAGCGGGGGCACCGGCGCAAAGTGCTCGCCGCGCGCGGCCGGGGCCGTTTGCGCCGCCACCAGCGCGTTGTGCCGCGCGATCTGCTGGCGCACGGCGTCCTGCTTCTTGGCGCCGCGCACGCCGGCCAGCAACTGGCCCTCCAGCTCGGCGCCGATGTGGCCGCTGACCACCACGCGCGGCGCGCCGGCGATGGTCCGCACCGCCACGCCGGGCAGCGCCGCCAGTGCGTCGGTCGGTGCGATCGATTCAAAATCAGTAGCTACTGGTGCTTGCTGGACGGGCGCTGGGGCCTGATTTTCTTCAAACAACGGCAGCGATGCGGCGGGTGCCAGCATCGAGGCCACGTCCAGCGCCTCGAAGCCCATGCCCTGGATCAGCCGGTCGGCCAGCGCGTGCGCCGCGCTGGAAAACTCGGCCTCGCACACATGCGCCCAGGCGCGGTTGAGCGGCTCGCGCCCGCGCCGCGTGGCGTAAGGCATGCGCAGCACGCGGCCCAGCAACTGCTCCACCGCCGTCGCGCTGGCCAGCTTTTGCAGCGAGCACAGCACATAGGCAAACGGGCAGTCCCAGCCTTCGCGCAGCGCCTGCACGGTGATGACGTGGCGCACCGGGCAGTCGCGCGCGGCCAGCTCCAGCCCGTCCAGCTCGCGCGTGCTGCCGGTGGCCACCACCACCTGCTCGGGCGGCACGTGCAGCTCGTCGATCAGGTGCCGGCGCAGCGCCTCGGGCGGCACGGCGTCGCCCGCGTTCTGCGCCTGGTACAGCGCGATCGGCCGCACGTAGCCGGCGCCGGCGGCCTCGTCCTTCAGCGCCTCGGCCTCCAGCGCGGCGCGCGTGCGCACCGTCGCCAGCACCGCCTGCGGCCAGCCCTCGGGGTGCTCGGCCAGCGCGATCGGCAGCTTGATCATGTGCTCGGCCGCCAGCTCCTGCGCGCTCACGTGGTAGAGCACGTTGGTGCGCGCCGCGATCGGCGTGGCCGTCAGCTCCAGCAGGCAGGCCGGGTTCAGGCGCTTGAGCGCCGTGAAGCTCTTGTCGGTCTTGGCGTTGTGCGCCTCGTCGACGATCACGATCGGCTGGTGCAGCGCCAGCCAGTTGGCCAGGCTCTGGCGCGGCTGGCCGACAAAGCCGCGCAGCAGGGCGCGGCCGTCCTGCGCCGCCTCGTCGGCCGTCACGCAGGCGCCCGGCAGCGCGGCCAGCGCCGCCAGCGCGCGCGGCTGCTCGCTCTGGGCGGCCTTGAAGTGGCGCTCGAACGACTCGGCAAAGCTGTAGACGTTGCGCTTGTCCGTGTCGTCGATGCGAAAGCTCTGGATCGTGGCCACCACCACCACCGCGGCGCGGCCCCAGTCGGGCGGGGCGATCTGCGCCACGTCCTCCAGCGCGCACACGCGCAGGCGCTCGCCATAGGCGTCGGCCAGCACCTGGCGCACCGGGTGGCCGGGCGTTTGCAGACCCTGGAGGGTTTGCGCCCGGATGGCGTCGCTGGGCACCAGCCACACCGCCACTGGCGCGTCGCTGGCGCGCCAGTGCCGCGCCAGCAGCGGCACGGCGTGCGCCGCCAGCAGCGTCTTGCCGCCGCCGGTGGGGATGCGCAGGCACACGCAGGGCACGTCGGGCCCGAACGGCTCGCTCTGGTACGGCCGCCCCGCCAGCGCCTCGAACGCCCGTGCCGCGCCCCCCACCTGCGCCGCCTGGGCAAAGGCGGTCAGCGTGTCCAGGGCGGCTTGCTGGTAGGACTTGAGGGCGAGGGTGGGCATGGAGTGAATCGAAAGCAGGCGGTATGTGCAGGGTTGCCGGCGGGGGTTAACAGGGTGTGCACCCGTTATCCACACCTTGTGCAATTGAACTAAAATTGCCCGCAGTGGGAACGAATGTCGGCTTCATGCCGTGTGAGTGCCACCCGCCGGGGCAACCCGGAGGCAGCAATCCTATATTCCCACCCCCCTTCACGAAGCCGCTCCCACGAGCGGCTTTTTTCTGGTGTAGTACACGCCGTAGCGGGCAGCCCGGGTTTCATCCACCGCGTGGATCAGGCTCACCTTGGGCCACATCAATTCGATGAAGCGGCTCTCGCCTCGCGCGTAGTGACGTTGCAGCGCCCACAGCAGGTAGTCCACCGCCTGCAGGCCGGCCGATTCGCTGGGGCGGGCGCTGGCGAGCGCGATCTCTGACTTCACCTGCGCGTTCCATTTGGCTTCAAAACGCTGGCGCGCCAGCTCAAGCGCCGCCCGCAGTGCCCGCGTGCGATCGCTGTTGCCGCGCCGCGCAAAGGTGATGGCATTGCGCTCGTGCTGGTGCAGGCGGTCCTTGAACAGCCGCGCCACCGTCTGGTCATACAGGTCATTGGGTCGGTAGCGATAGGCGTCATCGCGCCGATTGCGCTCTTGCACATACGCCAGCACGGCGCGCATGTCGCGCACCACGGCAAAGAACTTCATGTCGTGGCGCAGCAGCACGCGAAACACCTCGCGCCGCACTTCCGCCACGTCGTCCTTGGCGTGAAACGCCAGGGCGGTCTTGCGCGCCTGCGCCTGCATCGACGGCACGTGGCGAAAGTACGGGTCGGCCAGCAACTGCGCCCGCAGTGCCACCAGCTCCGCGCCCAGTGCTTCGGGGTCGGGCAGGTGCAGCAGGCCAAGCATGAAGGTCGGCACGCCCTCGGCCTGCTGAAGGGCCAGTTGGCCGCGTGCCGTGAACAGCACGCCATCGCCCGATTCGTCGACAAAGTAAGGCGCCGTGGCGGACGCGGTTTCCTTCATGCCCTCACCCCGCCCGGATGTCATGCGGAATGTGGCGGAACGTCACGCCCGCCTGCGCCAGCCGCGCGGGGCCGACGCGGCAGGCTTCGCCGTACACCACCAGGGGCGCCTGCGGCGCGGCGCTGCCCGCGTGCAGCGCCAGCAGCGCGGCCAGCACCTCGCGCGTCAGCACGTTGCCGCCGGCCGGGCGCTTGTCGCCCAGGATGCCGTTGAACAGCAGGTAGATGGCGGCGCGTGCAGCGGGCGCGGCAGCCTGCGGCGCTTCGGGTGAAATTGGGCTTTCGCGCCCGTCTGGCGAGCGCGGGCAGCTATCCAAATCGTAGTGGATGCCGAGCAGCGGCGTGCCGGGGCAGGCGCCGGTGGCGGGGTCGCCGGGGGTGTGGGCGCGGCCGGTTTCCTGCTGCCAGACGAAGGCGGCCAGGGTGTCGAAGCGCACCTCGGGGTGGATGTGGCCGGCGGCGTCGAACACCGGCGCGCCCAGTTGCATGAAGCGAAAGCCGCCGCCGCCGGCCCAGCCCACGGCGCGGCTGATGCCGCCTGGTTCGCCCTCGACGACTTTCAGCAGCCGCGGCAGGCAGTGCGTGCGCGCGTGCTCGCCCATCTCGATGCCGATCCAGCGCCGCCCCATCTTGTGCGCCACCGCCGCCGTGGTGCCCGAGCCGAGGAAGCTGTCGAGGACGAGGTCGCTGGGGTTCGTGGCGATGTGGAGGATGCGCTGGAGGAGGCGTTCGGGTTTTGGGGTGCCGAACAGGTCTTCAGTGAACAAGCCGCGCATTTCCTTCTTGGCCTCGTCGTTGTGTCCGACTTCGTCGTGAGACCAAATGGTGGTTGCCGGCATGGAGTCGGTCACCTCGCTGAGGAAGCGTTTGTAGGCTGGCCGCGCATCGCCATTGACGCCAAACCAGATGCGGTTGTCCGCGATGAGTTCAGCGAACTTCTCTTTCGTGTAGCGCCAGCTCGTCCCTGAAGGTGGCCACACCACGCGCCCTGATGGCAACGTGACGGGGAAAATGGCGTAATCACGCGCCTCGCTGCGCAGGACATCGCTGGCTTTCCAAGGCCCGCGCGAATCGTTGTCGCGATTGGTGTAGCGGGCGATTTGCTTGTCACCTTTCTCGATTCGATTCAGCGTCAACGCATCCAGCTTCCTGGCGTAACCCAGCACGAAATCGTGTGATTCGGAAAGGTACTTTGAGTCGGACTTTGGCGCGTATTTTTTCTGCCAAATCGCGGTGCTCACAAAATTCCCCCGCCCAAACACCTCATCCATCAGCACCTTGAGGTAATGCCCCTCGTGGTCGTCGATGGTGACCCAGATCGACCCGTCCTCACGCAGCAGCTCGCGCAGCAGTTGCAGGCGCGGCAGCATCATGGTCAGCCACTGGGCGTGCTCCAGGTTGTCGTCGTAGTGCTCGAACGCGCTCTGGGTGTTGTAGGGCGGGTCAATGAAGATGCACTTGACCTGCCCGCGATGCAGCGGCAGCAGGGCCTTGAGCGCCTGCAGGTTGTCACCCTGGATCAGCAGGTTGTCGGCGGCGGCGCGCGCGTCGCCGTGCTGGCTGATGGGGGCCAGCAGCCGATAGGGCACGCGGGCGGCGGCGCCAAAGGCGTCCGCGCGGCCAAGCCAGTCGAGGGTGGGCATGGGTCAGCGGCGGGGGGGGGTGTCAACAGTCAAAAATCATAGCTGCTGGCGCATGCCAGACGGGCGCCAGAGGCGGTTTTGACTAGATCACCACCTTGACCATGGGGTGGCTGCTGAGGGCGCGGTACAGATTGTCGAGCTGCTCGCGGCTGGTGGCGGTGACGGTGAGGGTGATGCCCAGGTAGTTGCCCTTGGCGCTTTCGCGCAGCTCGACGGTGGCGGCGTCGAAGCCGGGGTCGTGCTGGCGCGCCAGCTCGGTCATGGCGTGCACGAAGCCGTCCTGGCGCAGGCCCATGACCTTGATGGGGAAGGCGCTGGGGTAGTCGATCAGCGTGTCGCGGCGCGGGTCGGCGGGCGGGGCGGTCATGCGGCGAACAGGGCGTCCTTGGCGCGCTGGTAGGCGGCGTACAGCCGCTGGCTGACGGGGCCGGGCCGGCCGCTGCCGACGGGCTGGCCGTCGAGCGTGGTGATGGGCAGCACCTCCTTGGTGGCCGAGGACAGCAGCAGCTCGTCGGCGGCCAGCACGTCGGCGCGCGGGATGCGGCGCAGCTCGAAGCCGATGCCCTCCTGCCGGCACAGCTCCTCGATGGCGCCGTAGCGGATGCCTTCCAGCACCAGGTGGTCCTTGGGCGGGCCCATGACCACGCTGTTGCTGACCACCCACACGTTGCTGGCCGCGGCTTCGCTCAGGTGGCCGTCGCGGAACATCACGGTTTCCAGCGCGCCGGCGTCCACGCTGATCTGGCGCGCGAACACCGCGCCCAGCAGGCTGATGCTTTTGAGGTGCGCCTTCTGCCAGCGGAAGTCGTCGGCGGTGACGCAGGCCACGCCCTGCGCGCGCTGCTCGGCGGTGGGCGGCTTCATGGGCAGGCAGGTGGCGAACACGGTGGGTGTCAGCCCCGGCAGCATGGGGTGGTCGCGCAGCGCCACGCCGCGCGTGACCTGGAAGTAGAAGAACCAGTCCTGGGGCGCGGCTTGGGCATCGCTTGTGGCGTCGGCGCTTGACTGGCGGGCGTAAGCAGCTATCAGATCAAGAGCGATCTGGCGCCATTCGTCGGCCGTGTGGGGGTTGGGGATGCGGGTTTCGCGCAGGCCGCGTTCGAGCCGCGCCATGTGCTGCTCGAAGCGAAACGGCTGCGGCGCGTGGCCGGGCCGGCCGTAGATGGAGATGCCCTCGTAGATGCCGTCGCCGAAGATGAAGCCGCGGTCCAGCGGGCTGATGCGGGCTTCGCGCAGGTTGGTGATTTCGCCGTCGAGGTAACACGGCAGGGGCGGCAGGTGGGCGGCAGGGTCGCGGGGCATGGAACTGTGGTGTGGCGCAGACAGCGCGCATTGTCGCGCAGCGCGATGACCGCCGGTCTTTTGTGTGAAAGGCCCGGATCGACCTCGGACTAACCCTATAATCAGAGGCTTTGCAGTCGCAAGCAGGTGTTAGCGCACCGTCAACTGCGTGAAAGCCGACATGGCCACAATCGCTTCCGAAGCACACTCATCGGGGCGGGCGGGGTCTGCCGACGAGGCGGATGACGCCCCCGACGCCGGTTTCGAGCCCCTGAGCGCCGAGCAGGCAGCCCAGTGGCGCGCAGCCCATCCTCCGCAGTCGCCCTGGCCGGTGGTCGGCGCGCAGGCGGTGGTGGCGGTGCTGGCGGTGGCGGCGGGCTGGTGGGTGTCGGGCGGCGAACGCGCCGTGCTGCTGTCCCTGGCCTACGGCGCGCTGGCGGCCTGGTTGCCCGCGGTGCTGTTTGCCCGCATGGTGGCGCGCCGCATGCGACTGCAGGCCCACGCTGGCGGCGCCCTGATGGCGCTGATGGTGGGGGAGGGCATCAAGATCGCGTTGACCGTGGCGCTGCTGCTGGCGGCCCCCCGGGTGCTGACGCAGGTGCACTGGCTGGCGCTGCTGGCCGGGTTCGTGGTGACGATCAAGGCGGCGTGGCTGGCCTTGTGGTGGAGTTCGAGGCGCCGGGCGGTGATGCCGCGCGGAGTCTGATTCGGTTCGAAGACTGGGTGACACATGGCCGCTGATGCTGCGCAGGGACAGACCGCTGGGGAATACATCCAGCACCATCTGCACCACCTGCAGAAGAACTTTGCTTTCGAGAACGTGACGCAGAAGTCGATCATCGACTTCAGCCTGTTCAACGCCGATTCGGTGTTCTGGTCGGTGCTGCTGGGCGCGCTGGGCTGCTGGCTGCTGTGGCTGGGCGCGCGCAAGGCCACCTCGGGCGTGCCGGGGCGCTTCCAGGCGGCGGTCGAAATCCTGTCCGAAATGGTCGAAAACCAGGCCAAGGGCGTGATTCACAACGCCAAGAGCCGCAAGCTGGTGTCGCCGCTGGCGCTGACGGTGTTCGTCTGGATCTTCGCCATGAACGCCATGGACATGCTGCCGGTCGATCTGCTGCCGCTGGGCTGGCAGATCGCCACCGCCGACCACCACGCCTTCCAGCGCGTGGTGCCCACGGCCGACCTGTCCACCACGCTGGGCCTGTCGGTCAGCGTGCTGATCGTGTGTCTGGTCTACAACGTCAAGATCAAGGGCGCCGGCGGCTGGGCGCACGAGCTGGTGACCGCGCCCTTCGGCGCCCACCCGGTGCTGTGGCCCGTCAACCTGCTGATGCAGATCATCGAATTCGTCGCCAAGACCGTCTCGCACGGCATGCGACTGTTCGGCAACATGTTTGCCGGCGAACTGGTCTTCATGCTGATCGCCCTGATGGGCGGCGTATGGGCCTGGCAGTTCAACCCGCTGACGGGCGGGTTCTGGCTGGGTGTCGGGCACGTGATCGCGGGGTCTGTGTGGGCCATCTTCCACATCCTGATCATTACGCTGCAGGCGTTCATCTTCATGATGCTGACGCTGATCTATGTCGGTCAGGCGCACGACGCCCACTGAGTTTTCTCACCTTTCCTTCCCTCAACTTCCTCTTTTTTCACTAGGAGCAATCATGGAAAACATTCTCGGCCTCGTCGCTCTGGCTTGCGGTCTGATCGTCGGTCTGGGCGCCATCGGCGCGTCGATCGGCATCGCGCTGATGGGTGGCAAGTTCCTCGAATCCTCGGCCCGCCAGCCGGAGCTGATGAACGAGCTGCAGACCAAGATGTTCGTGCTGGCCGGTCTGATCGACGCCGCCTTCCTGATCGGTGTGGCCATCGCCCTGCTGTTCGCCTTCGCCAACCCGTTCGTCCTGAAGTAATCGGCGGATCCTTTCGCGACTGAAAGGAGTCGAACCGTGAATATCAACGCGACCCTGTTCCTGCAGGCCGTTGTCTTCGCGATCCTGGTGTGGTTCACGATGAAGTTCGTGTGGCCACCGATCACGAAGGCGCTGGACGAGCGGGCTCAGAAAATCGCCGATGGTCTGGCTGCCGCCGACAAGGCCCGCACCGAGCTCGCCGCCGCCAACCAGCGCGTCGAGCAGGAGCTGGCCAGCTCGCGCAACGACGCCGCGGCCCGCCTGGCGGAAGCCGAGCGCCGCTCGCAGCAGATCATCGAGGAAGCCAAGGTGCGCGCCACCGAGGAAGCCGGCAAGATCGTCGCCGCCGCCAAGGCCGACGCCGAGCAGCAGGTGCTGCAGGCGCGCGAGGCCCTGCGCGAGCAGGTGGCCGCGCTGGCCGTCAAGGGCGCCGAGCAGATCCTGCGCAAGGAAGTCAATCCGACGGTGCACGCCGATCTGCTGAGCCGTCTGAAGACCGAACTCTGATCCCGCGCCACGACGCGCAAAGGAAAGCCCATGGCAGAACTCGCCACCATCGCAAGACCCTACGCCGAAGCCCTGTTTCAGGTTTCGCGCGCTGATCTGGCGGCGACCCAGAGCTGGCTGGACGGGCTGGCGAGCGCGGCGGGCAACGACGAGTTGCTCCAGTTCGCTGCCAACCCCAAGGTCGGCGCGGAGCAGGTGTTTCAGCTCGTCAGCGGCGTGCTGAGCCAGTCGCTGCCGGCGCGCGGCGCCAACTTCCTGCGCGCCGTGATCGACAACGACCGGCTGGCGGCACTGCCCGAAGTGGCGCGCCAGTTCCGCCAGCTGGCCAACAGCGTGACGGGCAGCGCCGATGCGCTGATCCAGAGCGCCTTCCCGATCGGCGGCGCCGAGCTGGCCGATCTGACCGCCACGCTGGAAAAGCGCTTCGGCCGCAAGTTGGAGCCGAGCGTGCAGGTCGATCCGTCGCTCATCGGCGGCGTGCGTGTGGTCGTGGGCGACGAGGTGCTGGACACCTCCGTCAAGGCCCGCCTGGAACAGATGAAGATGGCCCTGACCGCCTGAGTCCGCTCAGGCCAGGCCCCTCGATAACCCCAAAGGACAAGGAAAGAGTCATGCAACTCAATCCCGCAGAAATTTCAGAACTGATCAAGAGCCGCATCGAGGGCCTGGGCGTCAGCGCCGACGTGCGCAACCAGGGCACCGTGGTGTCGGTGACCGACGGCATCGTGCGCGTGCACGGCCTGTCGGAGGCCATGCAGGGCGAGATGCTGGAGTTCCCGGCCACGCCCGGCGGCCAGCCCAGCTTCGGCCTGGCACTGAACCTCGAGCGCGACTCCGTCGGCGCCGTGATTCTGGGTGAATACGAGCACATCTCCGAGGGCGACACCGTCAAGTGCACGGGCCGCATCCTGGAAGTGCCGGTCGGCCCCGAGCTGGTGGGCCGCGTGGTCAACGCCCTGGGTCAGCCGATCGACGGCAAGGGCCCGATCGACACCAAGCTGACCGACGTGATCGAGAAGGTCGCCCCTGGCGTGATCGCACGCCAGTCGGTCAGCCAGCCGGTGCAGACCGGCCTGAAGTCGATCGACTCGATGGTGCCCGTCGGCCGTGGCCAGCGCGAGCTGATCATCGGCGACCGCCAGACCGGCAAGAGCGCGGTGGCGATCGACACGATCATCAACCAGAAGGGTCAGAACATGACCTGTATCTACGTCGCCATCGGTCAGAAGGCGTCGTCGATCAAAAACGTGGTGCGCGCGCTCGAAAAGGCCGGCGCCATGGACTACACCATCGTGGTGGCCGCCTCGGCCTCCGAATCGGCCGCCATGCAGTACGTGGCCGCCTATTCGGGCTGCACCATGGGCGAGTACTTCCGCGACCGCGGCCAGGATGCCCTCATCATCTACGACGACCTGTCCAAGCAGGCCGTGGCCTACCGCCAGGTGTCGCTGCTGCTGCGCCGCCCGCCGGGCCGCGAAGCCTACCCGGGCGACGTGTTCTACCTGCACTCGCGCCTGCTGGAGCGCGCCGCGCGCGTCAACGCCGACTACGTCGAAGCCTTCACCAAGGGTGAGGTCAAGGGCAAGACCGGCTCGCTCACCGCCCTGCCCATCATCGAGACGCAGGCCGGCGACGTGTCCGCCTTCGTGCCGACCAACGTGATTTCGATCACCGACGGCCAGATCTTCCTGGAAACCAACCTGTTCAACGCCGGCATCCGCCCCGCCATCAACGCCGGTATCTCGGTGTCGCGCGTGGGTTCGGCGGCGCAGACCAACTGGATCAAGGGCCTGTCCGGCGGTATCCGTACCGACCTGGCGCAGTACCGCGAACTGGCGGCCTTCGCGCAGTTTGCCTCCGACCTCGACGAAGCCACCCGCAAGCAGCTCGACCGCGGCGCGCGCGTGACCGAACTGCTCAAGCAGCCCCAGTACAGCCCGCTGCCGATCAGCCTGATGGGCGCTTCGCTGTTCGCCGTCAACAAGGGCTTCATGGACGACGTGGACGTCAAGAAGATCCTGTCGTTCGAGTCCGGCCTGCACGGCTACCTGAAGGACAAGCACGCGGCGCTGCTCGACACCCTCGAAAAGCACGGTGCCAAGTGGGACCCCAAGCCCGCCAAGGATTCCGACAGCGACGACAAGAAGGCCTTCAAGAAGCTGTGCATCGACGCCGAAGCCGAGCTGACCTCCGCCATCCAGGCCTTCAAGAAGACCTTCGCCTGAAGCCCTGACTCAAGGAGGCTGAAACAATGGCAGTCGGTAAGGAAATTCGCGGCAAGATCAAATCGGTGGAAAACACCAAGAAGATCACCAAGGCCATGGAAATGGTGGCCGCGAGCAAGATGCGCAAGGCGCAGGACCGCATGCGCGCGGCTCGTCCCTATGCCGAGAAGGTCCGCAACATCGCGAGCCATCTGGGCGAGGCCAACCCCGAGTACGTGCACCCCTTCATGCGCAGCCATGACGCGAAGCAGGCCGGCCTGATCGTGGTGACCACCGACAAGGGTCTGTGCGGCGGCATGAACACCAACGTGCTGCGCGCCGTCACCGGCAAGCTGCGCGAGCTGCAGGACGCCGGCACGCAGGCGCAGGCCGTGGCCATCGGCAGCAAGGGCCTGGGCTTTCTGACGCGCATCGGCGCCAAGGTGGTGTCGCAGGTCACCCAGCTGGGCGACACGCCCCACCTGGAAAAGCTGATCGGCCCGGTCAAGGTGCTGCTCGACCAGTACGAAAAGGGTGAGCTGAACGCGGTCTATCTGGCCTACACCCGCTTCATCAACACCATGAAGCAGGAGTCGGTCATCGAGCAGTTGCTGCCGCTGTCGGCCGAGAAGATGCAACAGGAAACCCACGACAGCGGCAAGCAGCTGGCCTGGGACTACCTGTACGAGCCTGATGCGCAGACGGTCATCGACGACCTGCTGGTGCGCTACGTCGAGGCGCTGGTGTACCAGGCCGTGGCCGACAACATGGCCTCCGAGCAGTCGGCCCGCATGGTGGCCATGAAGGCTGCCACCGACAACGCGGGCAACGTGATCAACGAGCTCAAGCTGGTCTACAACAAGACCCGCCAGGCGGCGATCACCACGGAGCTGACCGAGATCGTCGCCGGTGCCGCCGCCGTCTGACCCCGTTCACACACGAATCAAATCATTGGAGCAAGACATGGCTCAAGTTCAAGGAAAAATCGTTCAGTGCATCGGCGCCGTGGTCGACGTGGAGTTTCCGCGCGACCAGATGCCCAAGGTGTACGACGCGCTCAAGATGGAAGGCTCGGCGCTGACGCTGGAAGTGCAGCAGCAGCTGGGCGACGGCGTGGTGCGCACCATCGCGCTGGGCTCCTCCGACGGCCTGCGCCGCGGCATGATGGTGACCAACACCGACCAGCCGATCACGGTGCCCGTGGGGCCGGCCACGCTGGGCCGCATCATGGACGTGCTGGGCAACCCGATCGACGAGCGCGGCCCGGTCAGCCAGGCGCAGACCGCCCCCATCCACCGCAAGGCCCCGAGCTACGACGAGCTCAGCCCGTCGCAGGAATTGCTGGAAACCGGCATCAAGGTGATCGACCTGATCTGCCCGTTCGCCAAGGGCGGCAAGGTGGGTCTGTTCGGCGGCGCCGGTGTGGGCAAGACCGTGAACATGATGGAGCTCATCAACAACATCGCCAAGGCGCACTCGGGTCTGTCCGTGTTCGCTGGCGTGGGCGAGCGTACCCGTGAGGGCAACGACTTCTACCACGAGATGAGCGACTCCAAGGTCGTGGTGCAGGAAGATCTGAGCCAGTCCAAGGTGGCCATGGTCTACGGCCAGATGAACGAGCCCCCGGGCAACCGTCTGCGCGTGGCCCTGACCGGTCTGACCATTGCGGAATCGTTCCGTGACGAAGGCCGTGACGTGTTGTTCTTCGTGGACAACATCTATCGCTACACGCTGGCCGGTACCGAGGTGTCCGCCCTGCTGGGCCGCATGCCCTCCGCCGTGGGCTACCAGCCGACGCTGGCCGAGGAAATGGGTCGCCTGCAGGAGCGCATCACCTCCACCAAGGTGGGCTCGATCACCTCGATCCAGGCCGTGTACGTGCCTGCCGACGACCTGACCGACCCCTCGCCCGCCACGACCTTCGCCCACCTGGACTCCACCGTGGTGCTGTCGCGTGACATCGCGGCCCTGGGCATCTATCCGGCGGTGGACCCGCTGGACTCCACCAGCCGCCAGCTCGACCCCCATGTGGTGGGCGAGGAGCACTACAACGTCGCCCGCGCCGTGCAGGGCACGCTGCAGCGCTACAAGGAACTGCGCGACATCATCGCCATTCTGGGCATGGACGAGCTCTCGCCCGAGGACAAACTGGCCGTGGCACGCGCGCGCAAGATCCAGCGCTTCCTGTCGCAGCCGTTCCACGTGGCCGAGGTGTTCACCGGCTCGCCCGGCAAGTACGTGCCGCTGAAGGACACCATCCACGGCTTCAAGATGATCGTCAATGGCGAGTGCGACCACCTGCCCGAACAGGCCTTCTACATGGTCGGCACCATCGAAGAAGCGATGGAAAAGGCCAAGAAAGTCTGAACTTCGGGTTCGGCGTCCGGCGTTACGTGCTGAGCGCGGCGGTCCGAAGCATCGGCCCATCGTTCAGCGCGCAGCGCCCAACCAGGAGAAAGCATGGCCAATACCATTCATGTGGACGTGGTGAGCGCCGAGGAGTCGATCTTCTCGGGCGAGGCCACGTTCGTGGCGCTGCCCGGCGAAGCCGGCGAACTGGGTATCTACCCGCGCCACACGCCGCTGATCACGCGCATCAAGCCGGGCTCGGTGCGCATTCAGCTGCCCGGCGGCGGCGAGGAGTTCGTCTTTGTCGCGGGCGGCATTCTGGAAGTGCAGCCCGACGTCATCACGGTGCTGTCCGACACCGCCATTCGCGGCAAGGACCTGGACGAAGCCAAGGCCAGCGAGGCACGCAAGCAGGCCGAAGAAGCGCTGAAGAACGCCAAGAGCGAGATCGACATGGCGCGCGCCACGTCCGAGCTGGCGGTGCTGGCGGCGCAGATCGCCGCGCTGCGCAAGTACCGGCAAAAGCGCTGAACGGCGGCTTGATCGCCGCCAACCGGCATTTGTCCACAAGCCCGCTTTCGAGCGGGCTTTTTGTTGCGGCGTGCGGCGTCGTCGCGGTGCGTCGTCCCTCTAAAATCCTCCCCATGATGCCTGACCAGGAACGCTCCGACCCGAGCGCCTCGCTGCGCGCCGCGGCCTTGCTCGTCACCGAGGGGGCGCTGGTCGAGCTCAGCGCCGCCGATGCGCGCGAGGTGGTCAGCTACATGCGACCGCAACGCGTGGGTGCGGGGCAGATCGTCATCCGCGCCGGCGAGACCCGGCGCAACGACTTCATGGCGCTGGTGCTCCACGGCGAGGTGACGGTCGAGAACGCCCCCGCCGCAAGCCACGAAGGCATGGTGGTGTCGGTGCTGGGCCCGGGCAGCCTGATTGGCGAAATGGGTCTGGTGGACGGCGGGCCGCGCTCGGCCACCTGCACCGCCAACTCGGATCTGGTGCTGGCGGTGCTGACGCGCGAAGCCGTGCTGCACATGATGGACGCGCGCCCCGCGGTGGCGGCACGCCTGATGCTGGCGATTGCCAAGCGCATTGCCGACCATCTTCGCGACACCAACCGCAAGCTGATGACCCTGGCGCGGGTGAGCAAGGCGCTGCAGCAGGAGCTCGACGCCGTGCACGCGGTCAACAAGCGCCTGCTGGATCAGGTGCCGGCGACGCCGGTGGCCAAGGCCCGCGGCTGAGCGCCGGCGACTGCGCCTGTTGATTCGGCCTTTGGATGCCGACAGGCTTACGAAGCAGTAGGCTCAGCGCAGCACCGGCTCGTCCGGCAGCTGATGCGGCGCCGGGCCCTGGCGCTCGCCCGAGTTGGGGAAGTGCGCCACCAGCATGGCCGACACTTCTTCCAGCGCCTGCGTCAACCCCTCTTCGAAGCGGCCGTCGTGCCACGCCGCGCCCAGGTGGGCCACCGCCTCGTGCCAGGCCGTCGGCTCCACCACCCGCATCACGCCGCGGTCGGCCACCAGCTCGATCGCCCGCTCGGCCAGCAGCAGGTAGATCAGCACGCCATTGTTCTGCTCGGTGTCCCACACGCGCAGCTTGGAAAACATCATCAGCGCGCGCTGGCGCACGATCTGCCTGATTGGCAGGCGCTGGCGCAGGTGACGCCACAGGTAGCTGGCCGGCAGGCTGGCCTCGACGCAGATGCGCACCTCACCGCTGTGGCGTTGCTCGCTGGCAGCGATGCGCTGGCGCAGCCTTTCGGCCGTGGCGGCCGGGATGGCGCGCGCGGTGTGGGACCGATCCAGCCAGAGGTGGCGCCCCAGGCGCGTCAAGGTGGTCCACATGGTCTACCAGCTCCCACTGGCGCCGCCGCCACCAAAATCGCCGCCGCCGCCTGAACTGAAGCCCCCGCCGCCGGAGCCGAAACTCCCGCCGCCGAAGCCGCCGCCCCCAAGCCCTCCGCCGCCGAAGCCGCCGCCCCAGGGGCCACCGCGCGAGCGCGGCGAAGGCAGCGCACCGCTCACACCGCCCAGCAGCGCGATGAACAGCGAGAGCGCCGCGGCCACCAGCGCCAGCAGCCAGCTGGCGGTGACCACGAAGGCCAGCCAGCCCACCCCGGCGCCGGTGGCCAGGGCGCCCAGCTTGCGACCGAGCACGCCGCGCGCCACGGCGCCGATGATCGGCACGATAATGAACAGCAGCACCAGCATCTCGAACAGGCTGAAGTCCAGCTCGTCCTGCAGCGTGCCGGTGCCCGTGGTGCGCACGGGCGGCAGCGGTTCACCGCGGATGCGGGCGCCCAGTTGCTCGACGGCGGCGTCCAGCCCGCCGGCATAGTCGCCGCGCCGAAAATGGGGCGCCATGGCCTCGTCGATGATCTGACGCGCGGCGATGTCGGGCACCGCCCCTTCCAGCGTCTTGGCGACTTCGATGCGCATGCGCCGGTCCTGCACCGCCACCAGCACGATCAGGCCGTCGCCCACGTCGCGGCGGCCGATCTTCCAGCTGTTGCCGACGCGGTTGGCGTAGGCGGCGATGTCTTCCGGCGCCGTGGTCTGCACCAACAGCAGCACCACCTGCGCGCCCTTGTCCTGCTCCAGCGCGGCCAGCCGTGCTTCCAGCGCCGCCTGGCGGGCGGCATCGAGCGTGCCCGTGGTGTCGATCACGTGCGCCGTCAGCGCCGGTACCGGCTGCAGCGGCTGAGCCAGCGCCGCAGCGGTGCCGATAGCTACCAAAACGATAGCTATCAGCGCTTTCAGGACGGACGCCAGGCGCACTTTTTGCAGTGAACGAAGGGGGCGAGGAGCCGCCGGTTCAGCGCGATGCCGCCGTCGCAGGACCGAACTGCACGCGCGGCGCGGTGGAGATGGCGGCCTCGTTGGTGACGCTGAAGTTTTCCTTGGCGTGGTAGCCGAACACCATGGCGGTCAGGTTGGTCGGGAAGCTGCGTGCCAGCACGTTGTATTCCTGCACCGCCTGGATGTAGCGGCCGCGCGCCACGGCGATGCGGTTTTCGGTGCCTTCCAGCGCCACGCGCAGTTCGGCGAAGGCCTTGTTGGCCTTCAGGTCGGGGTAGCGTTCCACCGTCACCATCAGGCGGCTGAGCGCGCTGGACAGCTCGCCTTGCGCGGCCTGGAACTGCTTGAACGCCTCGGGGTTGTTCAGCGTCTCGGGCGTGACCTGGATCGAGGTCGCCTTGGCGCGCGCCTCGATCACCTTGGTCAGGGTTTCCTGCTCGAAGTTGGCCTCGCCCTTGACGGTGGCCACCAGGTTGTCGATCAGGTCGGCGCGGCGCTGGTACTGATTGACCACCTCGCTCCAGGCCGACTTGGTGGTTTCGTCCAGCCGTTGGAAATCATTGTAGCCGCAGCCGCTCAGCGACAGTGCCACCGCCAGCCAGGCGGCCATCTTGATGAACCAGCGAGTCATGTGCATGTGCTCTCCTGCAAAGGCGCACGGGACGCGCGCCACAACCGCAAGCATATATGGACACACGCCGCCGCAGTGCAAGGGGTGACGTGGCCGGGGCGGTGCGCGGCACAATGCACACCTTGGTCTCCGTCACGCCTCATCTTCGCCCGCGCCATGCCCAGGACCCGCTACCACGCCGCCCAGTTCGGCGGCTCCGCCGACGAAGTCGAAGTTGCGTTCTACGAGGCGCTGCAACAGGGCGACCTGGAGCAATTGATGGCCTGCTGGGCCGACGAGGACGACATCGTCTGCGTTCACCCGGGTGGTCCGCGCCTGGTGGGCGCGGCGGCGATCCGCCAGGCCTTCGAGCTGATGTTCAGCCAGGGCACGATCCGCGCCACGCCCGAGCGCCTGCGCCGCGTCGAAACCCTGGGCGCGGCCGTGCACAACGTGCTGGAGCGGGTGGATCAGCACAGCGCCGAAGGCATGCGCCGCGCCTGGGTGGTGGCCACCAACGTCTACCTCAAGACCACCCAGGGCTGGCGCCTGGTGCTGCACCATGCCAGCCCGGGGCGCAGCGAAGTGGCCGAAGTCTCCGAGCCGGCGCCACTGCTGCATTGAGCCCGAAGCCGTTCGTGTTCTCGCCAGTGGCAGGATGAATTGGCCCGTAGGTAGCCACAGGCTTGCGCCGGCAGCTATGCTATGGATAGCATATCGAGGGTGCCGCAGCACGCCGGACACACGGCGAGCGCGGTGCGGGTGGGTGGGTAGCGCGCTCACCCAAGAGGTGAAGGCCTTCGGAGCCGCCAAACCCTGCATGGACGCGGCCTGCCCGAAGATGACAAGCGGTCAACGGCCTTCTCTGGGTTCGAAGGCCGCTTCAACCTAGAAACCGCAGTTGACCGCTTGCAACCCTTGGGAATGCCGCATGAACGCTGACCTTGCGCCACTTGGGAGCCTTCACCTTCTGGGTGAAGGCGCTATGCACCTGCCAGCACCGCGCTCGGCGCGCCATGCGGCGTTGCTCCTCCTTGCGCACAGCAGTGCGCTGCGTCGTCACGCCTTGCCTGGCACACCGATCACGGTACTGGCAGGCGCATCCAACTGCCGTTTCTAGGTTCAATAAGATAGCGGCATGGACGACATCGTGCGCCAGGCCATGGCCAAGTGGCCGAACGTGCCGCACTGCCACGGCTGGCTGGGGCTGGACGCACGCGGCCACTGGTACCTGCGCGATGCCCAGGCGCAGGCCCTGGGGGGCTTTGCCAGCGGCGTGGCCGGCGCGCGCGGCACGCGCTTGCAGCACGAAGGCCTGATCGGCTTCATTCAGCGCAACTACGCCGCCGACGCGGCCGGCTGCTGGTATTTCCAGAACGGGCCGCAGCGCGTATTCGTCGAGCTGGAAGTGGCGCCCTGGGTGTGGCGTGTGGCGTCCGACGGCGCCGTGTCGGCGCACGACGGCCGTCCGGCACTGGTGCAGGCGGTGTGGCTGGACGAGCAGGGGCGCGTGTTTCTGCGCACCGACCTGGGCTTTGGCATCGTCCACACGCTGGACATGGGCGCCGTGGCCGACGCGGTGGAAGCCGGCGACTGGCAGCCCGTCGCGGTGCACAGCGCCGAGCTGCCGCAGCGCGAAGGCTATGTACTGAGCCCGCAGGCGCGATCGTGCAGGCCCTGAGCAGGGCGACCGGCACTATCAAAAATGTAGCTATCGGCGCTTGCCGATCGGGTGCCAGAGGCCTGAGCCTGGAACCGGTGGTTGACTGCTTGTCAACTTCGGGCAGGCCGCGTCCAAGCAGGGTTTGGCGACTGCGATGGCCTACACCGGCTGGGAGAGAGCGCCACACATCCACCCGCACCGCGCTCGCCGCGCCATGCGGCGTTGCTCCCCCTTGCGGGCACGAGTCCGCGGCGGCGTCGCGTCTTGCCTGGCACGCCGATCACGGCACGGGCGGGCGCGTCCAACTGCCGCTTTTGGGCTGAATGAACCAAAAAGAAAGCCGCTGAAGCAGCGGCTTTTCTAGCGGGTTCAGGGTTGCGGGCCGATCACTTGGCGGCGTCCACCATGAACTGCACGGCGGCGCGCAGCTCGTCGTCGCTGGCGGTGGAGGCGCCGCGTGGCGGCATGGCGCCCTTGCCGTTGATGGCGATCTTCATCATGGCGTCCATGCCTTCGGCAATGCGCGGCGCCCAGGCCGCCTTGTCGCCCAGCTTGGGCGCGCCGGCCACACCGGCTGCGTGGCAGGTGACGCAGGCCTTGTCGTACAGGGCCTTGCCGGCGGCCGCATCGCCCGCGGCGGCGGCCGGTGCCGGTGCTGCCGCGGCCACCGGTGCGGGGGCCGGTGCAGCGGCGGGGGCGGGTGCGGCAGCCGCGGCAGGCGCCGGAGCGGCGTCGGCCGCACTGGCGGCTGCAGCCGGGGCGGCCGGCTCGGCCAGTTTGCCGCCGGCAGCGTTGGCCATGTAGACCACGGCGCGCCCGATCTCCAGGTCACTGAAGTTGCCGCCACCCTGCGGCGCCATGGCGCCCTTGCCTTTGAGCGACGAGTTCAGCAGCGCCGCGTAGCCCTGGCCCAGGCGCGAGCCCCAGTCGCCGGCGTTCTGGAACTTCGGCGCGCCCGAGACGCCGGTGGCGTGGCAGGCGGCGCATTGCGTCTTGTAGACCTCTTCGCCGCTGGCCAGCGGGCGGTTGGCGTCGCGGATTTCCACTCGGCCCACCTTCTGCAGGCGTTCGGCGATGGCGCGTTCCATGTCGGACGCGCCCGGCGAGGTCTTGTTGCCCGAGGTGACGAAGGACACCAGGCCGATGATGATGAACACCGGCAGCACGAAGGCCGCCACACTGACCCAGAACATCTGCTTGGGTGACTTGATGGGTCCGGTATGGGCGTCGTCGTGCGTGCTGTCGCTCATGGCTTCCTCTGGCGGGCGGTCGGGGTTGTCTCGTGGTTGGGTGCGCGTCACGGCGCGGGCTGCGGGCGCGCCGTGCGTCGGGCGTGACAAAAATCAATTATAGGGACAGCGTGTCACGCCCCTCAGGCCTTGCCCTCAGGCCCCTGCGGCCGGCGACTCGCTCCAGCCGCCGCCCAGCGCCTTGTAGAGCTGCACCTCGTTGGCGCGCTGGGCCAGTCGTGCCTGGGCCAGCGCCTGTTCGATGGCAAACAGCGAACGCTGGGCGTCCAGCAGGTCGAGCGAGCTGGCCACGCCGTTGCGGTAGCGCAGATCGGTCAGCTGAAAGCGCGCGCGCTCGGCCTCGGCCTGCGCTTGCAGCGCGGCCAGCTGCTCGGCCAGCGTGGCGCGGCCGGCCAGGGCATCGGCGACCTCGCGGAAGGCGGTCTGGATGGCTTTCTCGTACTGCGCCACGGCGATGTCCCGCCCGGCCAGGGCGCTATCGAGCCCGGCCTGGTTGCGCCCGGCGTCGAAGATCGGCAGCGTGATGGCGGGGCCGAACGACCAGGCCCTGCTGCCGCCGGAGCCGAACAGGCCATCCAGGTCGCTGCTGACGCGCCCCAGGCTGCCGGTCAGCGTGATGCGCGGAAAGAAATTGGCGCGTGCGGCACCGATCTGGGCGTTGGCGGCGATCAGCTGCTGCTCGGCGGCGCGGATGTCGGGCCGGCGCAGCAGCACGTCGGACGGCAGGCCGGCCGGCACGTCGGCAAAGGCAGGCAGCTCGGCCGCCGGCGCCACGGTGGCGCTGGCCTGGGTCGGCTCGCTCGGGCTCTGGGGCGTGGGCAGGGCCGGGACGGCGGGGATGAGCCGCTCGGGCAGGGGCTGACCCACCAGCAGCGTCAGCAGGTGGATGTCCTGCGCGCGCAGGCGCTGCTGCTGGGCCCGCGTGGCGCGGGCGTTGGCGATCAGGGTCTCGGCCTGGCGCAGATCCAGCGCCGAGGCGGCGCCGTGCTCGAAGCGCAGCCGCGTCAGCGCCAGCGACTGCTCGCGCGTGCCCAGCGTACGCTCGGCCAGCGCCAGCAGCTCGGTGTCGGTCTTCAGTTGCAGCCAGGTGCTGGCCACGTTGGCGATCAGGCTGATCTGGGACGACTTGCGCGCCTCCTCGGTGGCCAGGTAGCTGGCCAGCGCGGCGTCCTTGAGCGCGGCCACGCGGCCGAAGAAATCGAGTTCCCAGGCCGACACGCCCAGCCCCACGCTGTAGCTGCTGCTCACGCTGGGCCCGCCCAGCGCCTGGTAGGGGTTGGGGGCCGAGCGCGTGCCGCTGGCGCTGGCGCCCACGCTGGGGAACTGGTCGGCGCGCCGGATCTGGAACTGGGCACGCGCCTGTTCGATGTTCTGTACCGCCACCCGCAGGTCGCGGTTGCTGGTCAGGGCCAGCCCGATCAGCTCGCGCAGCTGGTCGTCGCGCACGAACTGCTGCCAGGGCAGGTCGGCGGCGGTCGTGGTGTCGGCGCCGGGCGCGCCGGCGGTGTCGGGCCAGTGGCTGGCGATGGGGGCCGCCGGACGTTCGTAGGGCGGCACCAGCGAGCAGCCGGCCAGCAGGCCGACCGCCACCAGGCCGGCCAGCACCAGCGGGGCGCGGGAGAGGCGATGACGGGCGTGACTCATGATGGATCCTTGGTGAGCGGCGGTTGCGCGCCCTGGTGCAGCGCCTGGCGTTCGGCTTCGCTCATGCCCTGTTCAGCGGCCGCGACGTAGGCGTCGGCCGAGGCGGCGGTGATGCCGGCGTGCTCGGCGTGTTGCTGCGAGCGCTCCAGCTCGCGCTGGTTGGGCTTGAACAGGCTGCGCACGACGACGAAGAAGATCGGCACGAAAAACACCGCCAGCGTGGTGCCCACCACAATGCCGCCCATCACCCCGGTGCCGATGGCGCGCTGACTGGCCGAGCTGGCGCCGCTGGCGATGGCCAGCGGCAGCACGCCCAGGCCGAACGCCAGCGAGGTCATGACGATGGGGCGAAAGCGCAGGTGGGCAGCGGCCAGCGCCGACTCCAGCGCGCTCTTGCCCTGCGCCTGCAGGTCCTTGGCGAACTCGATGATCAGGATGGCGTTCTTGGCCGACAGGCCGATGATGGTGATCAGGCCGACCTGGAAATACACGTCGTTGAGCAGGCCGCGCCCGGTGACGGCCAGCAGCACGCCCAGCACGCCCAGCGGCACCACCAGGATCACCGCCAGCGGGATCGACCAGCTTTCGTACAGCGCCGCCAGCGCCAGCACCACCGCCAGGATGGCGAAGCCGTACAGCACCAGCGCCTGGTTGCCGGCCAGCTTTTCCTCGCGCGACTGGCCGGTCCATTCGAAGCCGAAGCCCTCGGGCAGGCGGCTGGCCAGGCGCTCCATTTCGGCCATCGCCTCGCCCGAGCTGTAGCCCGGCGCCGCGCCACCGTCGATGCGCATGGCCGGGTAGCCGTTGTAGCGCACGGTCTGCATGGCGCCGGTGACCCAGCGCGTGCTGGCCAGCGCCGACAGCGGCACCGCCTGTCCCTTGTTGTTGAGCACCGTCAGGCGCAGCACGTCGTCGGGCGTCATGCGCGCCGGTCCGTCGGCCTGCACCACCACGCGCTGCAGGCGGCCGGCGTTCGGGAAGTCGTTGACGTAGCTCGACCCCAGCGAGGCCGAGATGACGCTGTTGATGGCGCCGAAACTCACGCCCTGCGCGGCCGCGCGGTCGCGGTCGATGTCGATCTGCAGCTGCGGCGCGTCCTCCAGGCCGTTCGGGCGCACACCGGCCAGCAGCTTGCTCTGCATGGCCATGCCCAGCATCTGGTTGCGCGCCGCCAGCAGGGCGTCATGGCCCTTGCCACCGCGGTCCTGCAGCCGGAAGCTGAAGCCCGAGCTGACGCCCAGCTCCGGGATCGGCGGCGGGTTGAGCGGGAAGATGAAGGCATCCTTGATGGTCGACAGCGCGCCCATGGCGCGGCCTGCCACGGCATCGGCGGCGTGCTGCGGGCCGGTGCGCTCGTCCCAGGGCTTGAGGGTGACGAAGGAAATGCCGGCGTTCTGGCCCTGGCCGGAGAACGAGAAGCCCATCACCGCCACCATGCTCTGCACTTCGGGCTGCTTGAGCAGGTAGCCCTCGATCTGCTCCACCACGGTCTGCGTGCGCTCGGTGGTGGCGCCAGGCGGCAGCTGGATGTTGACCAGCAGGTTGCCCTGGTCTTCCTGCGGCAGGAAGGCGGTCGGCAGGCGCACGTACATCCAGCCGACCACGGCCGCCAGCAGCAGGTAGATCAGCATCAGCCGGCCGCTGCGCCTCAGCAGGCGCGCGACCACGCCTTCGTAGCCGCGCGTGGTGCGCGCAAAGCCGCGGTTGAACCAGCCGAAGAAGCCGCCCTTGGCCTGCTGGTGGCCGGCCTGTACCGGCTTGAGCAGCGTGCCGCACAGCGCCGGCGTGAGCGACAGCGCCATGAAGGCCGAGAAGAAGATCGACACCCCCATCACGGCGGCGAACTGGCGGTAGATGTTGCCGGTCGAGCCCTTGAAGAACGCCAGCGGCACGAACACCGCGATCAGCACCGCCGTCACGCCCACGATGGCGCCGGAGATCTGGCTCATGGCCTTGCGCGTGGCGGCCAGCGGCGGCAGGCCCTCTTCGCTCATGATGCGCTCGACGTTTTCGACCACCACGATGGCGTCGTCCACCACGATGCCGATCACCAGCACCATGCCGAACATGGTCAGCACGTTGATCGACATGCCGAACGCCAGCAGGGCGCCGAAGGTGCCCAGCAGCGCCACCGGCACCACGATGGTGGGGATCAGGGTGTAGCGCCAGTTCTGCAGGAACAGGAACATCACCAGGAACACCAGCACCACCGCTTCCAGCAGCGTCTCGACCACCTTGCGGATCGAGATCTTGATGAAGTTGGAGGCGTCGTAGGGGATGGTCCAGGTCACGCCGGGCGGGAAGAACGCCTGCAGCTCGCTCATGCGCGCGCGCACGGCCTCGGCCGCCGCCAGGGCGTTGCCGGTGGGCGACAGCTGGATGCCCATGCCGGCGCCGGGTTCGCCGTTCAGGCGCGCGGCGCTGGCGTAGCTCTGCGCCCCCAGCTCGATGCGCGCCACGTCCTTCAGGCGCACGCTGGAGCCGTCGGCGTTGGCGCGCAGCACGATGGCGCCGAACTGCTCCGGCGTGGACAGCTGGCCCGGCACCACCACGGTGGCGGTCATGGTCTGGCCCGCCACCAGCGGCTGGTTGCCGATGGCACCGGCCGACACCTGCGCGTTCTGCGCCTGAATGGCGCTGGCCACGTCGGACGGCGCCAGCTTGTAGCTGTGCAGCTTGTCCGGGTCGATCCAGATGCGCATGGCGCGCTCGGAACCGAACAGCTGCACCTGGCCGATGCCCGGCACGCGCTGCAGCTCGGGCTGCACGTTGCGCGCGGCGTAGTCGGACAGCCCGGTGACGTCGACGTCCGGGTTGGACGAGGACAGCATCACGAACATCAGGAAGTTGGCGCGCGCCTTGTCCACCCGCACGCCCTGCTGGTTGACCACGGCGGGCAGGCGCGGGGTGGCGCGCGACAGGCGGTTCTGCACCTCGACCTGGGCCAGGTCGGCGTTGGTGCCGGGCTCGAAGCTGATGGTGATCTGGCCGGTGCCGTCGGCCTGTGCCACCGATTCCATGTAGGCCAGGCCGGGCGCGCCGTTCATCTCGCGCTCGATCACGGCCAGCACCGAGTCTTCCAGCGTCTGCGCCGAGGCGCCCGGGTAGGCGGCGTTGACCACGATGGTCGGCGGCGCCACCGGCGGGTACTGCGCGATCGGCAACTGGGTGATGGCGGTGGCGCCGATCACCATCAGGAACAGGGCAATCACCCACGCGAAGATGGGTCGGTCAATGAAAAAACGTGCCATGCCGGGCGCCTCTCAGTTCGACGCGGCGCCCGCCGGTGCCGAGGCCGGGGCTTTGGTTGCTTCTGTTTTGGTAGCTGCCGGCGCTTGTCCATCGGGCGCCGCAGCCGATTTTGGCTGCCATGGCACAGGTTTGACCACCTTGGCGCCCAGCATCAGCTTCATGGCGCCTTCGACCATCACCTGCTCACCCGGCTGCAGGCCACCGGTGACGATCCAGTGCTGGCCCTGGGCGCCGCGGATGGTGATCGGGCGCGGCGCCACGCTGCCGTCGGCCGCCACCACCAGCACCGAGTCGCCCTGGCTGCCGCGCGTGACCGCCTGCTGCGGCAGCAGGATGGCGCCTTCCACCTGCGCCTGCTCGATGCGCACCCGCACGTACATGCCGGGCAGCAGCCGGCCGCCCGGGTTGGGCAGTTCGGCGCGCAGGCTGACTTCGCCGGTCGCGGGGTCGACGCTGAGGTCGGTGAACAGCAGCCGCCCGCTCTGGCCGAACGGCTGGCCGTTGTCCAGCAGCACCTGCACCTTGGCCGCTTCGGCGCCGCTGGCGCGCGCCAGCTGGCCGGCCGCCAGGGCCTCGCGCAGCTGCAGCACCTGGTTGGCCGACTGGGTGATGTTGATGTAGAGCGGATCGATCTGCTGAATCACCGCCAACGGCGTGCCGCCGTCCTGCTGTTGGTTGACCAGCGCGCCTTCGGTCACCAGCGCGCGGCCGATGCGGCCGGCAATCGGCGCCGTCACGGTGGCGTAGCCGAGGTTGATGCTGGCCGTGCGCACCGCCGCCTGACCGGCCGCCACCTGGGCCTGCGCGGCTTTTTCGGCCGCCACGGCGGCGTCGTATTCCTGCCGGCTGACCGCGTTGGCCGCCACCAGCGGCTTGTAGCGCGCAGCGGTCGCGCTGGTCTGCGCCAGCTGCGCCTGCGCTTGCGCCAGCTGGGCCCGGGCGCTCTGCAGCGTCGCTTCATAGGGGGCGGCGTCGATGCGGAACAGCGTCTGCCCGGCCTTCACATCGCTGCCTTCGGTGAACACGCGCCGCTGCAGGATGCCGGTGACGCGCGCGCGCACCTGGGCCACGCGCGAGGCCTCCAGCCGGCCCGGCAGCTCGGTGCTGATCGGCACCACGCCCGGCTGCACAGTGAGCACCGCCACCTCGGGCGGCGGCATGCCACCGCCCGGCCCGCCGGCGCCGGCGGCCGGGGGCTGGCCTTTGCCGCAGGCGGCCAGCGTCAGGGTCAGCGCGGCGGCGATGCCGACGGGCGCCAGGCGGCGCGCCCAGGTGCGGGAGACGGTTTGCTTTGAGGTCATGAGGCTTGTTCTTTGCGACGGAGGGATCGGCAGGCACGGCCGTCAGCGCCACGCCATGATGAGCGGCGGCCACCGAAGCGGTTGAGCGGGCGGCACCACTTCTGGGGGCGGCGCCGGCACGGCGTCGGGGACAACTGACGATGGCGCGAATTATACATACATTCTTGAATGTATGCGCTACAATGGATGCCGTGCCGATCGCTGACGAGCAGCGATTCTTCCCGTTTTTCCGGTTTTCTGCATGGCCCGACGCACCAAGGAGGATGCCCTCGCAACCCGTGCCGCGCTGCTGGACGCGGCCGAGTGCGTGTTTCAGCAGCGCGGGGTGTCACGTACCTCGCTGGCCGACATCGCCCAGGCCGCGGGGGTCACGCGCGGCGCGCTGTACTGGCACTTCAAGGACAAGGCGGCGCTGTTCAACGCCATGATGGACCGCGTCACGCTGCCGCTGGGCGCCGAGTTGGAGGGCCTGCTGGAGCAGCGCGACGATCCGCTGCAGGCGCTGTGTCAGCATCTGGACGAGGCGCTGCACCAGATCGTGCACGACGAGCAGACGCGGCGCGTGTTGCGCATCGCCATGCAGAAGGTCGAGCATGCCGAGGAACTGGGCCCGGTGATCGATCGCCACATCCAGATGCACCGCCTGAACACCGAGCGCGAGCGCCAGGTGTTCGAGCGCGCGGCGGCGCTGCGCCAGTGCGTGTTGCCGGCCCCGGCGGCGCAGCTGGCGCACGGCTTCTACGCCATGGTGCACGGGCTGATCTACAGCTGGCTGCTCGACGAAGGGTTTGACCTGCAAGCCACCGCCGCGGTGTCGGTGCAGGCCTTTCTGCGCGGCATCGGCCTGGTGCCGGCGCAGGCCGCGCCGTCACCGGCGGCCGATGGGCGATAATGCCCGGCTTGCATTGCACGCGGCTGTAGCTCAGTGGATAGAGTATCGGCCTCCGAAGCCGAGGGTCGTGGGTTCGATCCCCGCCAGCCGCGCCAGATCATCAAGAAAGCCTTGGCCAGCGTCAGGGCTTTTTTGTTGATTGCTACTTAGTTAATAGCTGCTTGCGCACGCTGGTCGGGCGCTGGCGCCTATTCTTCCAGTAAGGAACGCAGCATCCAGGCGGTCTGCTCGTGCACCGTCATGCGCTGGGTCAGCAGGTCGGCCGTCGGTTCGTCGCCGGCGGCGTCGGCCTGCGGGAACAGCTCGCGCGCGGTGCGCGCCACGGCCTCATGGCCCTGCACCAGCAGGCGCACCATATCCATGGCGCGCGGTGGCTCGGGCGGCGCATCCGCCAACGACGACAGCTTGCCGAAGGCGGCGTAGGAACCGGGAGCCACATGGCCGAGCGAGCGGATGCGCTCGGCGATCGGATCGACAGCGTTCCACAGCTCGGTGTACTGCGCCATGAACATGGCGTGCAGGGTGTTGAACATCGGCCCGGTGACGTTCCAGTGGAAGTTGTGCGTGGTCAGGTACAGCGTGTAGGTGTCGGCCAGCAGGCGCGACAGGCCCTGGGCGATGGCGGCGCGATCCTGTTCGCTGATGCCGATGTTGATGCGGGGCGTGTTCATGGCGAATCTCCTGAAGTCGATGGGATGGTGACGGTGGCGACCGCTCACACGGGCAGCGCCACCAGCGGGTTGCCGAACATGGGGTCGTCCTTCTGCGAGGCCAGGGCCTTTTGCAGATCCAGGCCCAGCGCCTGGGCCACGCCGGCGGCGTAGGCCGGGTCGGCCGCGTGGCAGTTGCGGATGTGGCGCTGCTTGACGAACTCGGGCGCATCGCCCATGGCGCGCGCGGTGTTGCCAAACAGCGCCTGTTTTTGCGCGTCGCTCATCAGTTGGAAGAGTTTGCGCGGCTGCTCAAAGTAGTTGGCGTCGTCCTCGTGGAAGCGGAAGTGCTGGGCATCGCCCGACAGGCGCAGCGGCGGCTCGGCAAACTGGGGCTGGGCCTGCCACTGGCCAAAGCTGTTGGGCTCGTAGTGCAGGGCGCCGCCGTAGTTGCCGTCCACCCGGCCCATGCCGTCGCGGTGGTTGCTGTGCACGGGGCAGCGCGCGGCGTTCACCGGGATCTGGTGGTGATTCGTGCCCAGGCGGTAGCGCTGCGCGTCGGCGTAGTTGGTCAGGCGCGCCTGCAGCATGCGGTCGGGGCTCACGCCTATGCCGGGCACCAGGTTGCTGGGGGCAAACGCGGACTGCTCCACGTCAGCGAAGAAGTTCTCGGGGTTCTTGTTGAGCACGAACTCGCCCACCTCGATCAGCGGGTAGTCGGCGTGCGGCCAGATCTTGGTCAGGTCGAACGGGTGGTAGGCCACCTTGTCGGCATCGAGCTCGGGCATGACCTGCACATACATGGTCCACTTGGGGAAATCGCCGCGTGCTATGGCTTCGTAGAGATCGCGCTGGTGGCTCTCGCGGTCACGGCCGATGAGCGCCTCGGCCTCGGCGTCCGTGAGGTTCTTGATGCCCTGCTGCGTCTTGAAGTGGAACTTGACCCAGAAGCGCTCGCCCTTTGCATTCCAGAAGCTGTAGGTGTGCGAGCCAAAGCCGTGCATGTGGCGGTAGCTCGCCGGAATGCCGCGCTCGCTCATGACGATGGTGATCTGGTGCAAGGCCTCGGGCAAGAGCGTCCAGTAGTCCCAGTTGTGCGTGGCGCTGCGCATGTTGGTGCGCGGGTCGCGCTTGACGGCCTTGTTCAGGTCGGGGAACTGGCGCGGGTCGCGGATGAAGAACACCGGCGTGTTGTTGCCCACCATGTCCCAGTTGCCCTCCTCGGTATAGAACTTGAGGGCAAAGCCGCGGATGTCGCGCTCGGCGTCGGCCGCACCGCGCTCGCCCGCGACGGTGGTGAAGCGGGCGAACATCTCGGTCTTCTTGCCGACCTTCTCAAAGATCTTGGCGCGCGTGTAGCGCGTGATGTCGTGCGTGACCGTGAAGGTGCCGAACGCACCCGAGCCCTTGGCATGCATGCGCCGCTCGGGAATCACCTCGCGCACGAAGTTGGCGAGTTTTTCGTTCAGCCACACATCCTGCGCCAGCAGCGGGCCGCGTGGGCCAGCGGTGAGGCTGTCACGATTGGTCGGCACGGGGGCGCCGAAGTCGGTGGTCAGGTGGGTGACGGGGCAGCGGCGCGAATCTTGGCTCATGGTTGACTCCTTGGAGGAAATGGGTGGGGCGGTGGATGACTGAGGTCATGATAGGTCGCATGCATTGATATGAACAATCAATAGTTTCAATCAAGGCATTAGGCCGGTTCAACCTAGAAACGGCAGTGCATAGCGCCTTCACCCAGAAGGTGAAGGCTCCCAAGTGGTGCAAGGTCAGAGTTCATGCGGCACCTCCAAGGGTTGCAAGCGGTCAACTGCGGTTTCTAGGTTCAACGCAGTTGGAGGCGCTCGCATTCGATCGGTGCGCCAGAGCACAGCCACGCGACGCCATGCCGGCGCGTCAGTGGTGGCTTCGGGCAGCGGTGACCGGCAGGCATCGGGCCGGTGCGCCGCCGTTGGGGCGGCCGGGCCGCCGGCGGCGTCAGGGCGCTGCGCTGGGCGCGGCGGCGGTGACTTCGGCCACGCGCCGCGGCGTCCCGATGGGGGCGCTGGCCTGGCCGCGCTGCAGCGCCGCGATGTCGGCTTCGCTCGGGTAGACGCCGGCCAGCCAGTAGTCCATCACGCGGCGCACCAGCGGCGCGGCGTGGGCGGCCCCGAAGCCGGCGTTTTCGACGATGGCCGCCACCGCAATGCGCGGCTGTTCGGCCGGCGCAAAGGCGATGTAGAGCGAGTGGTCGCGCTGGTGCTCGGCCAGCTTGGCGGCGTTGTAGCGGCTCTTCTGCCCGATGGTCACCGCCTGCGCGGTGCCGGTCTTGCCGCCCGAGAGGTAGGGCGCACCGGCGAACACCGCGCGCGAGGTGCCCTCCTGCGTCACGCCGACCATGGCACGCCTGACCAGCGCCACGTGCTCGGGCCGGTAGCCCAGCGGCTGGGCAGCCGGCTGCGGCAGCTCATGCAGCTGCAGGCTCACCGCGTCCTGGCGGGCCTTGACCAGGTGCGGCACATGGCGCACGCCGCCGGCCGCCAGCGTGGCGGTGGCGCTGGCCAGCTGCAGGATGGTGAAGTTGTTGTAGCCCTGGCCGATGCCCAGCGAGATGGTTTCGCCGGCGTACCACTTCTGCTGCTCGGGGCGCCGGTAGGTGGTGCGCTTCCAGTCGGTCGAGGGCAGCACGCCGCGCGCTTCGCCAGGCAGGTCGATGCCGGTGATCTGGCCAAAACCCAGCGGCTTCATGAAGTCGTGGATGGCATTGACGCCCATGTCGTTGGCCAGCTGGTAGTAGTACACGTTGCTGGACTTGACGATGCTGCGGTGCAGGTCCACCGGCCCGAGCGCGTGGCCGGAACGGAAGGTGTGGCCGCCGAAGGTCCAGGAGCCGCCGTCCATGGTGACGCTGCCCGGGGCGCGCTTGCCGGTTTCCAGCGCCGCCAGTCCCATGAAGGGCTTGTAGGTCGAGCCGGGCGGGTAGGTGCCGCGCAGGCCGCGGTTGAGCAGGGGCTTGTCGATGGAGTTGTTGAGTTCGTCCCAGCTTTCGTGGTCGATCCCTTCGACGAACAGGTTGGGGTCGAAGCTCGGCTTGCTGACGAAGGCCAGCACTTCGCCGTTGGTCGGGTCGATCGCCACCAGCGCGCCGCGGCGCTCGCCGTACATGTCTTCGACGAGCTTTTGCAGGTGGATGTCGATGGTCAGCCGGATGGCCTCGCCCGGGGTGGCGGGGTGGCTGCCCAGGCGACGCACGGCGCGGCCGCCGGCCGAGGTCTCCATCTGCTCCCAGCCGGTGGTGCCGTGCAGCAGCTTTTCGTAGCTGGCCTCGATGCCGAGCTTGCCGATGTGGTCGGTGCCGCGGTAGTTGGCCGCGTCGTCCGAATCCTCGATGCGCTCCTTTTCCTTCGGGTTGATGCGGCCGATGTAGCCGATCACATGGGCGCCGGTTTCGCCCAGCGGGTAGTTGCGAAACAGCCGCGCCTTGATTTCGACCCCGGGGAAGCGGTAGCGTTGGGCGGCAAAGCGCGCCACCTCCTCGTCGGTCAGGCGGGTGCGGATCGGCAGCGATTCGAAGCTGCGCGAATCCTCGCGCAGGCGCTTGAAGCGGCGCCGGTCGCGTGGCGTGACTTCGATCACCTGGGCGATCGCGTCGATGGTGTCGTCGATGCCGCGGCCGGTGCGCGAAGGTGTGATCTCCAGCGTGTAGGCCTTGTAGTTGGTGGCCAGCACCACGCCGTGGCGGTCGGTGATCTGGCCGCGGTGCGGCACCACCGGCACCACCGCCGTGCGGTTGGATTCGGCCTGACGCGCCAGTTCGTCGTGGCGCGCCACCTGCAGTTGGTACAGGCGCCAGCCCAGCAGGCCGAAGGCCAGCAGCACCGCCAGCGCGACCACCGCCAGCCGGATGCGAAAGCGCATCAGCTCGGCTTCGACGTTGCGCAGTTCGGTCATGGTGCCGCCTGCCTCGCGGGCGCAGGCCCGCCGTGCCGCCGAGCGTGTGGGCCGCCCGGGGCCCGGTGTGCCAGGGTCGCGCGCCTCCAGTGCCGTGCCATCATGTCCCGAATGCTATTAAATGCATAGCTGCTTGCGCTTGCCAGATAAGCGCGAAAGCGGTATTTGACCACGAAACCACCTACAGCGGGCGATTGGCGTCCGGGTTGGGCGCGCGGCGCTGCGGCGCCAGCAGCAGCCAGCTGACGATCGGCCACATCAGGGCCTCCAGCAGCGGCGCCAGCAGCACCGACCAGCCCGGAAAGATGCCGCCGCCGATCAGCCGCAGCACCAGGGTGATGGCGTGCGCCGCCGCGAACAGCGGCAGCATCTGCAGCGCCTGCGCCGGCACCGCGAACCACAGAATGCGCCGGTGCACCATGATGGCCAGGTAGATCAGCACCGCGTAGGCCAGCGCGTGCTGGCCCAGCAGCGAAGCCTGGTGCACGTCCAGCACCAGTCCGAACACGAAGGCCGCGCTCAGGCCCACGCGGCGTGGCTGGTGGATGCTCCAGAACACCAGCACCACCGCCAGGAAGTCAGGCATCCATGGCACCCGGCCCAGCGGCAGCAGGTCGAGCATCAGCGCCAGCAGCAGGCTGCCCCAGATGAACCCGGGGTGGGCCGGCAGCAGCAGGGGTTGACCGCGCGGCAGGATCATGGGCGGCCTCCGGTGGCGGCGCGCCGGCGCGGCGCGGCGGGGGCGGAAGCCGCTGCCGAGGCGGCTGCCGAAGCGGGCGCCGAGGCCTGGGCGGGTGCGCTGGCGGCCGTCGGCGCGCCGGAGTCGGCGGTGGCGGCGCCGGTCGGCCCCTCGGCGACCTGGGGCGTCAGCGGCGCCAGCACCATCACGTGCGTCACCCCCTGCAGCCGCGCCAGCGGCTGGCAGCGGATGCGGGCAAACGAGGTGTCGCTGCGCCGGTCCACCGTGGTCACGCGCGCCACCGGCAGGCCGGGCGCATACACGCCGTCCACGCCACTGGTCACCAGCAGATCGTCTTCCTTGACGTCCTCGTTGACCGACATGTAGCGCAGCTCCATGGCGCCGCCGTGCGGCGCCGGGTCACCATAAGCCACGCTGCGCGTGCCGGTGCGTGCGTTCATCACCGGGATCACCTGCTCGCGGTCGATCAGCAGGGTGATTTCGCTGACGAAGGGGTAGACGCGCGTGACCTGGCCCAGCACGCCGGACTCGTCCAGCACCGGCGAGCCCGGCTGCACGCCCTGCAGCTGGCCCTTGTCGATCACCACGCGCCGGCTGTAGGGATCGGTGGCGTCGTACAGCACCTGCGCCGCCATGCCCGGCGCCTGCACGCGCTGGCGCAGCTCCAGCAGCTCGCGCAGGCGGGTGTTTTCCAGCAGCAGCTGCTCGACCTGACCGGCGCGCTCGGACTGCTCGGCCAGTTTGCGCCGCGCCGCCTCCTCGGTGGCGCGCGCGGTTTTCAGGTCGGTCATGTAGCCGGTCAGCTGCCGCACCATCTGCACCGGCTGCAGCGCCAGCCATTGGGCCGGGTAGAGCACGGTGGCGATGGCCGCGCGCAGCGGCTGCACGATGTGAAAGCGCGCGTCGGCCACCATCAGGAACAGCGCCAGCGCACTGAAGAAGACCAGCCGCGACAGCGCCGACGGCCCTTGCTTGAAGAAGGGCGGCGGCGTGCGGTCGAGCGTGTCGAGCGGCATGGCGGGTCAGGCCGACATCGGTCGGGACAGACGCGATGCTACATTAATAAGAGCTATTTGCGCACGCCGGTAAAGCGCCAGAAGCAGTTTTTGCATGAAGCGGCGGAGCGTGCGGGCGGCGTCGGCGGCAGGCCGGGGCGTGGCGGCGCGCCGGCCACCTGCGGCCACCGGGACGCGGCGTCATTCGCTGGTGAAGATGCTGCCCAGCCGCTCCATGCGCTCCAGCGCCAGGCCGCAGCCGCGCACCACGCAGGTCAGCGGCTCCTCGGCCACCAGCACCGGCAGGCCGGTTTCCTCGGCCAGCAGACGCTCCAGGTCGCGCAGCAGGGCGCCGCCGCCGGTCAGCATCATGCCGCGCTCGGCGATGTCGGCGCCCAGCTCGGGCGGGGTTTCCTCCAGCGCCTTCTTGACTTCGGAGACGATGTTGTTGAGCGGCTCGGTGAGCGCTTCGAGGATCTCGTTGCTGCTGATGGTGAAGCTGCGCGGCACGCCCTCGGACAGGTTGCGGCCCTTGACCTCCATCTCGCGCACCTCGCTGCCCGGGAAGGCGCTGCCGATTTCCTTCTTGATCAGCTCGGCCGTCGGGTCGCCGATCAGCATGCCGTAGTTGCGGCGGATGTAGTTGATGATGGCGTCGTCGAACTTGTCGCCGCCCACGCGGGCGCTGCCCTTGTAGACCATGCCGCCCAGGCTGATCACGCCGACTTCGGTGGTGCCGCCGCCGATGTCCACCACCATCGAGCCGCTGGCCTCGCTCACCGGCAGGCCGGCGCCGATGGCCGCGGCCATGGGTTCTTCGATCAGATAGACCTCGCTGGCGCCCGCGCCCAGGGCCGATTCGCGAATGGCGCGGCGCTCGACCTGGGTCGAGCCGCAGGGCACGCAGATGATGATGCGCGGGCTGGGCTTGAACATGCCGCGCGGGTGCACCATCTTGATGAACTGCTTGAGCATCTGCTCGGTGACGGTGAAGTCGGCGATCACGCCGTCTTTCATCGGGCGGATCGCCTCGATGTTGCCCGGCACCTTGCCCAGCATGGCCTTGGCCTCGCGGCCCACGGCCTGGATGGTCTTCTTGCCCTGCGGGCCACCTTCGTGACGGATCGCAACCACCGACGGCTCGTCCAGCACGATGCCCTTGTCGCGCACGTAGATCAGGGTGTTGGCGGTGCCGAGGTCGATGGCCAGGTCGGTGGAGAAGTACCGACGGAGAGCTCCAAACATGAAAAACCCTTCTGGGCCGCCGGCCAGCACCAGACGCCGGCAACCGCTGAATCAATGCGAAATGAGCGTGATTTCGCGCAAATGGCGCCCAATTCCGGGCCGTTGCGCCAAAGGCGGGATAATAGCGCATCCCCGTCGCCGGCCCCTGCGGCGCACCCGCCGCGGCAGCCGGGCTCCTGCTGTTTTTTCGTGCCTTTTTCATGGCCCTGACATCTGATGACATCCGCCACCTCGCCCATCTGGCGCGGCTCGAGCTGAATGCCGAACAAAGTGAGCGCATGCTTACAAGCTTGAACTCGTTCTTTGCCATCGCCCAGGCGATGCAGGCCGAGGACACCCGCGGTGTGGCGCCGCTGGCGCACCCGCTGGCCGCCGTCCAGGACGTGCAGCTGCGCCTGCGCGACGACGTGGTGAGCGAGCCCGACCGGCGCGAGGCCTACCAGCGCAACGCGCCGGCGGTGGAGGACGGCCTGTTTCTGGTGCCGAAGGTGATCGAATGAGCGCGCTGCACGACCTGACCGTGGCCGAGGCGGCCCGCCGGCTGCGCGCGCGCCAGCTGTCGGCGCTGGAGCTGGCCCGGCACCTGCTGGCGCGCAGCCAGGCGCATGCCGGGCTGGGCGCCTTTCTGGCGCAGGACGAGGACGTGACCCTGGCGCAGGCGCGCGCGGCCGACGCCCGGCTGGCGGCCGGCGACGCTCCACCGCTCACCGGCGTGCCGGTGGCGCACAAGGACGTGTTCGTCACCACCGACTTCCCCAGCACCGCCGGTTCGTGCATCCTGGCCGGCTATCGATCGCCGTTCGAGAGCACGGTGACGGCGCGGCTGGCCGAGGCCGGCATGGTCTGCCTGGGCAAGCTCAACTGCGACGAATTCGCCATGGGCTCGTCCAACGAGAACTCGGCCTTCGGTCCGGTGCGCAACCCCTGGGACACCACGCGCGTGCCGGGCGGTTCTTCGGGCGGCAGCGCCGCGGCGGTGGCGGCGCGCCTGGTGCCGGCGGCCACCGGCAGCGACACCGGCGGCTCGATCCGCCAGCCCTCCAGCTTTTGTGGCCTGACCGGCATCAAACCCACCTACGGGCGGGTGTCGCGCTACGGCATGATCGCCTACGCCTCCAGCTTCGACCAGGCCGGCCCGATGGCGCGCAGCGCCGAAGACTGCGCGCTGCTGCTGTCCAGCCTGTGCGACCCCGACCTGGACCGCGACTCGACCTCGCTCGAGCTGCCGCCCGAGGACTTCACGCGCCAGCTGGGCGCGTCGATCGAAGGCCTGCGTATCGGCATTCCGCGCGAGTTCTTCGGCGACGGCCTGGCGCCCGACGTGCGCGCCGCGCTGGATGGCGCGCTGGCCGAGCTGTGCAAGCTGGGCGCGCGGCTGGTGGACATCCGCCTGCCGCGCACCGAGCTGTCGATTCCGGTCTACTACATCCTCACGCCGGCCGAGGCCAGCACCAACCTGAGCCGCTTCGACGGCGTGCGCTACGGCCACCGCGCGCCCGAATACGCCGACCTGGAGGAGCTGTACAAGAAGAGCCGCAGCCAGGGCTTTGGCGAAGAAGTGCAGCGGCGCATCATCATCGGCACCTACGTGCTGTCGCACGGCTACTACGACGCCTACTACCTGCAGGCGCAGAAGTTGCGCCGCATGATCGCCGACGACCTGCAGCGCGCCTTCGGCGAATGCGACGTCATCGCCGGCCCGGTGTCGCCCGGCGTGGCCTGGCCGCTGGGCGCGCACAGCGCCGACCCGCTGGCCGACTACCTGGCCGACATCTACACCCTGACCGCCTCCATGGCCGGTCTGCCGGCCATGAGCGTGCCGGCCGGCTTTGGCGCCGGGGGCATGCCGGTCGGTCTGCAACTGATCGGCAACTACCTGCAGGAAGCGCGTCTGCTGAACGTGGCGCACCGCCTGCAGCAGGCCACCGACTGGCACACCCGCAAGCCCCAGGGTTATTGAAGAGGGGCCGCGCATCATGAGCACACTGATCCAGGGCTACGAAGTCGTCATCGGCTTCGAGACGCACGCCCAGCTGCGCACGCGCAGCAAGCTGTTTTCACGCGCCGCCACGGCGTTCGGCGCCGCCCCCAACACCCAGGCCAGCGCGGTCGATCTGGCGCTGCCCGGCACGCTGCCGGTGATGAACCGCGAGGCGGTGCGCTGCGCCATCCGGCTCGGGCTGGCGCTGGGCTCGCGCATTGCGCCGCGCAGCGTGTTCGACCGCAAGAACTACTTCTACCCCGACCTGCCCAAGGGCTACCAGATCAGCCAGTTCCAGCAGCCGGTGGTGCAGGGCGGCGAAGTGTCGTTCTTCGTCGGCCCTTCGACAGGCTCAGGACAGGCTCAAGAGAAAAAGACCGTGCGCCTGGTGCGCGCCCACCTGGAAGAAGACGCCGGCAAGTCGCTGCACGAGGACTTTCACGGCATGAGCGGCATCGATCTGAACCGCGCCGGCACGCCGCTGCTGGAGATCGTCACCGAGCCCGACATGCGCAGCAGCGCCGAGGCCGTGGCCTACGCGCGCGAGCTGCACAAGATCGTCACCTGGATCGGTATCTGCGACGGCAACATGCAGGAAGGCAGCTTTCGCTGCGACGCCAACGTATCCGTGCGCAAGCCCGGCCAGCCGCTGGGCACGCGCCGCGAGATCAAGAACCTCAACAGCTTCAAGTTCATGCAGCAGGCGATCGACTACGAGATCCGCTGGCAGATCGAGCAGCTGGAAGACGGCCACGCGATCCAGCAGGCCACCGTGCTGTTCGACCCTGACAGCGGCGAGACGCGCGCCATGCGCACCAAGGAAGACTCGGCCGACTACCGCTACTTCCCCGACCCGGACCTGCCGCCGCTGTGCATTTCGGAGTCATGGATCGAACAGGAGCGCGCCCAGATGCCCGAGCTGCCGCGCCAGATGGCGGAGCGCCTGGTGGCCCAGCATGGCCTGCCCGAATACGACGCCGCGACCCTGACGCAGTCGCCCGCCATGGCCGCCTACTTCGAGCAGGCGGCGGCCGCCAGCGGTCAGCCCAAGCTGGCCAGCAACTGGGTGATGGGCGAACTTTCGCGGCGCCTGAACGCCGAGGACATCGGCATCGAAGCGGCGCGCGTGTCGGCGGCGCAGCTGGCGCAGCTGATCGGCCGCATCCAGGACGGCACCATCAGCAACGCCGCCGCGCGCCAGGTGTTCGAAGTGCTGTGGAGCGGCGAGGGCGAGACGGTGGACGCCGTGATCGAGGCCAAGGGCCTCAGGCAGATGAACGACAGCGCCGCGCTGGAGAAGATCGTCGACGAGGTGATCGCCGCCAACCCCGGCAACGTCGAGCAGTTCAAGGCCGGCAAGGACAAGGCCTTCAACGCCCTGGTCGGCCAGGTGATGAAAGCCAGCCGCGGCAAGGCCAACCCACAGCAGGCCAGCGAGCTGCTGCGGGCCCGCCTGGGTACTTGACGAAAGCTATATTTATAATAGCTGCTGACGCAGTCTGGACAGGCGCCAGCGCTTGATTTGGTTGCATCAGCGCTTGGGCGCATCGCCCGCGCGGGCGGTCGGCCACAGCGCCTGCAGGCGCAGCGCCTCGGCGTCGAAGCGGGCGTGGATGCGGCGCTGCTCTTCCTGCTGGGCGGCGATGGCGCGGCGCTGGGTCGCCACCGCCTCGGCGTTGTCGGTCAGCGCGCGGCGCAGCTTGGCCGGGGCGCGGGCCGGGTCGCGGACGTAGAACTCCATCTCGTCGTCCAGCGCCTTGCGCTCCTGGCCCAACTCGGCGATGCGCTGCTGCGCCGCCTGGATCACCTGCTGGGTCTGCGCCAGCTCTTCGGCGCGCCCGGCGTCGTGCGCGGCCTGGTCGGGGTAGCGGGTGAGCAGCGCCTGATCGCGGCGCAGCAGATCGCGTTCGCGCTGGCGCTTGAGCGCCGCTTCGCGCTCGCGCGCTTCGAGGGCCTCGCGCTCGGTGGCGCTGAGCGTGGGTGGGATGACGCGCCGCACGGTGCCGTCGCGGTTGAGCTCGCGCTGCTCGCGGTCGATGCAGGCCGCGATTGGGCGGTCCGACGTCAGGCGCCGGCCATGGGCGTCGATGCAGGTGTAGATGCCACTGGATGGCGCCGCGCCACCACCCTGGGCCAGCGCGCCAGCGCCACCCCCCAGCAGCAGCGCACCGGCCGCCAGCGCACGCCACCGCCATGCCGCGCCGGTGGCGGCAGGCAAGCGGGCAGCTGCTGGCGATGCGTTCATGTCGTCTGTGTAACGCCGTACCGTGCCCGATAGGCCGACACGGCGTCGTAATGCGCTGAGAAGTGTGCAGTATGTGACAAGTGTTGCAGAAGATCCGACAGGCTGGCGATGGCGCAGACCTGCAGCCCCAGCGTTTCGCGCACGTACTGCACGGCCGACCAGGGTACGTCCTGGCCGTTTTCGGTGGCCTTTTCCTGCCGATCCAGCGCGATCGCCACCGCGTGCGGCGTGGCGCCGGCGGCCTGGATGAGGGCAATCGATTCGCGCACCGCGGTACCGGCGGAGATCACGTCGTCGACGATCAGCACCCGACCGGCCAGCGGCGCGCCGACCAGGGTGCCGCCTTCGCCGTGGTCCTTGGCTTCCTTGCGGTTGTAGGCAAACGGCTTGTTGACGCCCAGGCGCGCCAGCTCGATGGCGACCGCCGCGCCCAGCGGAATGCCCTTGTAGGCCGGGCCGAAGATGAGGTCGAACTCGATGCCCGACGCCAGCAGGGCGCGCGCATAGAATTGCGCCAGCCGGCCCAGCTTGGCGCCGTCGTCGAACAGGCCGGCATTGAAGAAGTAGGGCGACAGGCGCCCTGCCTTGGTCTTGAATTCGCCAAAGCGCAGCACGCCGCTTTCGATGGCGAATTGCACGAATTCCTGCGCCAGCCGGTTCTGCTCGTCACGGGTTGGCAGTGTCACGCTCATGGGGGTCCGTTCCTTGTTCAAGCTCACCAGCCTCAACCTCAACGGCATCCGCTCGGCCGCCACCAAGGGCGTGCAGGCCTGGCTGGAGGCGCACGCGCCGGATTGTATTTGTGTGCAGGAGATCAAGGCCCAGTCGCCCGATCTGGCCGGCCGCTTCGAGTCGCTGGCCGGGCTGCGCGGGCACTTTCATCTGGCCGAGAAGAAAGGCTATTCGGGCGTCGGCCTCTACACCCGCCATGAACCGAGCGCCGTGCAGGCCGGCTTCGGCTCGCCCGAGTTCGACGCCGAGGGCCGTTATCTGGAGGCGCGTTTCGACACCCCGCGGCGCCGGTTTTCGCTCATCAGCGCCTACTTTCCCAGTGGCTCCTCCGGCCCCGAGCGGCAGCAGGCCAAGTTCCGCTTTCTGGCCGAGTTCTACCCGCACCTGCAGCGCCTCAAGCGCGAGCGCGACTTCATCCTGTGCGGCGACGTCAACATCGCGCACCAGGAAATCGACCTCAAAAACTGGAAGAGCAACCAGAAGAACAGCGGTTTTCTGCCCGAGGAGCGCGCCTGGATGAGCCAGGTGCTCGATGAACTGCAACTGGTGGACGTCTACCGCCGCCTGCACCCCGACACCACCGGCGATTCCTACACCTGGTGGAGCAACCGCGGCCAGGCTTATGCCAAGAACGTGGGCTGGCGGCTGGACTACCACCTGGCCACGCCGGCGCTCGGTGCGTGTGCGCGAGCGGCGGCGGTGTACAAGGCGCAGAAGTTCAGCGACCACGCGCCCATCACCATCGACTACGCGTTTTCCCTTTGAGAGCGCTATGTTAAATATAGCTGCCGGCGCTTGTTGGTAGCGCGCCGTTGCCGTTATTGCTTGAGAATGGACGTGAGATGAGCAAAGCCCTGCGCCTGTCGGAGAAATGGTTTCAGCGCGGTCTGTGGCTGGTGGCCCTGGTGTTTGCCAGCTTCCTGATCGGCCTGGGCAGCACCCTGGTGGGCGATCTGCCGCGGGTCGAGAGCGTGCCGGCGCTGGACGACTTCATGGACCGTCAGGCCGCCCAGGCCGCGCGCGACAGCGTGCAGGCCGGCGAACGCCAGGCGCAGGACCACGCCGACGCGCTGGAGCAGGCGCGGCTGAAGCTGCAGGTGGCGCAGTCCGACGTCGGCGCCCAGCGGCAGAGCTTTGCCAACTGGATTGCCACCCGCCGCGCCACCGAGCGCGCCGAGCAGGACCCCGAGCTGCTGGCCCGCACCCGTGCGCTGGACGAACTGCACCAGCGCGAGCGCGCCGCCCGCGCCGAGCTGGAGCGGCAGCAGCAGGCGTTGCTGGATGCGCGCCAGTCGGTCGAGCAGGCGCGCCGCACGCTGGCGGACATGCAGCGCAACGCCCAGGGCGCCTACGAACAGGCGCTGCGGGTGCAGGAGCTGCGCGTGTTCGGCTACCGGCTGGCGCTGACGCTGCCGCTGCTGGCGCTGGCCGGCTGGTTGTTCGCCCGTCAGCGGCAGAGCCGCTGGTGGCCCTTCGTGTGGGGCTTCATCCTGTTTGCGGTGTTCGTGTTCTTCGTCGAGCTGGTGCCCTACCTGCCCAGCTACGGCGGCTATGTGCGCTACACGGTCGGCATCGTCGCCACCGTGCTGGTGGGGCGCTGGGCCATCGTGGCGCTGCAGCGCTACCTGGAGCGTCAGCGCGCGGCCGAGGCCCAACCGGACGCGCAGCGCCGCGCCGAACTGGGCTACGACACGGCGCTGGCGCGCCTGGCCAAGGGCGTGTGCCCGGGCTGCGAGCGCACGGTGGACCTGAAGGACGGCAGGACCGACTTCTGCCCGCACTGCGGCATCGGTCTGTTCGATCGCTGTGGCCCCTGCCAGGCGCGCAAGAGCGCGTTTGCCCGCTTCTGCCCCGCCTGTGGCAGCAGCGCCGCCAGCCCATCGCCGGCCGCGATGGCGCTGCCGCACAACTAGATTGCTACAATTAAAGTAGCTAATGGCGCTTGCTGGACAAGCGCCGGATGGCGATTGGGCGCTGGATACGGGCTCAGCGCACCAACCCCGCCAGGCGCTGCGTGATCAGCGCCTCGGCCTCGGCCATGATGCGGTCGATCAGCGCCTTCACGGTCGGGATGTCGTGGATCAGGCCGGCCACCATGCCGCAGCTCCAGGCGCCGGCGTCCATGTCGCCGGTCTGCATGATGCGCGGGTAGACGCCGGCCACTTCGTCGATGATGTCCTCGAACTTCAGGCTGGCGCCGAGCTGCCTTTCCTTGGCCAGCAGGCGCTCGACGGCGGCGTTGGTCAGCACGCGCTCGGTGTTGCGCAGCGGGCGCATCACCAGCCGGGTGTCCAGCTCGCTGGCGGCGACGATGGCCTGCTTGACGTGCTCGTGCACCGGCGCTTCCTGGGTGGCGATGAAGCGCGTGCCCATGTTCATGCCCTCGGCGCCCAGGGCCAGCGCCGCCACCAGGCTGCGCCCGTCGGCCATGCCTCCCGAGGCGACGAAGGGAATCTTCAGCGTCTCGGCGGCGCGCGGCAGCAGGATGAAATTGGGCACGTCGTCCTCGCCCGGGTGGCCGCCGCACTCGAAGCCGTCGACACTGACGGCGTCGCAGCCGATGGCCTCGGCCTTCAGCGCGTGGCGCACCGAGGTGCATTTGTGGATCACCTTGACGCCGTGCTCCTTCAGCAGCGGCAGCCACTGCTGCGGGTTGTTGCCCGCCGTCTCCACCGCCTTCACGCCGCCTTCGATGATGGCGCGGATGTAGCCCGGGTAGTCGGGCGAGCTGACGGTGGGCAGGAACGTCAGGTTGACGCCGAAGGGCCGGTCGGTCATGTCGCGGCAGCGCGCGATCTCGCGCGCCAGCAGCTCGGGCGTTTTTTGCGTCAGGCCGGTGATGATGCCCAGCCCCCCGGCGTTGGAGACGGCGGCGGCCAGCTCGGCAAAGCCGACGTAGTGCATGCCGCCCTGGATGATGGGGTGTTCAATGCCGAACAGCTCGGTGATGCGGGTCTTCATGGTGGAGGCTCCGGAAGGGTTGGATGGTCAGGGGGCAGAGCCGCGCAGCATAGGCGTGGCGTGGCGCCGCCGCAGTCACCTGGGCGCCACGGCCATCAGACGCCGCGCGCGCGTTCGGCGGCGAAGCGCTGGCGGAAGGCGCCGAACGCGCCGGCATCGAGCGCGGCGCGAACGTCGCGCATGAGCTGTAGGTAGTAGTGCAGGTTGTGGATGGACGCCAGCATCGGCGCCAGCATCTCGCCGCAGCGCTCCAGATGGTGCAGGTAGGCGCGCGAAAAGCCCTCGCGCCCACCGTCCTGCCAGGCCACCCCGCTGGCGCCGGCGCAGGTGTGGCAGGTGCAGCTCTCGTCGATCGGGCGCGGGTCGCTCTTGTGGCGGGCGTTGCGAATCTTCAGGTCGCCGAAGCGCGTGAACAGGTGACCGTTGCGCGCGTTGCGCGTGGGCATCACGCAGTCGAACATGTCCACCCCGTGCTGCACGCCGTACACCAGGTCTTCCGGCGTGCCCACGCCCATCAGGTAGCGCGGCTTGTGCGCCGGCAGGCGGTGCGGCGTGTGGGCGGTGATGCGCAGCATGTCTTCCTTGGGTTCGCCCACGCTGACGCCGCCGATGGCGTAGCCGGGCAGGTCCAGCTCCACCAGCTGCGCCAGCGATTCTTCGCGCAGCTGCTCGAACATCCCGCCCTGCACGATGCCGAACAGCGCGTTGGGATTGCCCAGGCGCTCGAACTCGGCCTGGCTGCGGCGTGCCCAGCGCAGGCTGAGCGCCATGCTGGCGTGCGCTTCGGCCTCGGTGGTGACGTGGCCGCGCGTCTCGTAGGGCGTACATTCGTCGAACTGCATGACGATGTCGCTGTTCAGCACGGTCTGGATCTGCATGCTGATTTCGGGCGTGAGAAACAGCCGGTCGCCGTTGACCGGGCTGGCGAATTTCACGCCCTCCTCGCTGATCTTGCGCATCTCGCCCAGCGACCAGACCTGAAAGCCGCCCGAGTCGGTCAGGATGGGTTGGTGCCAGTTCTCGAAGCCGTGCAGACCGCCGAACTGCCGCAGCACGTCCAGCCCGGGCCGCATCCACAGGTGGAAGGTGTTGCCCAGGATGATCTGCGCGCCCATCTCGCGCAGGCTGCGCGGCAGCACCCCCTTGACGGTGCCGTAGGTGCCGACGGGCATGAAGATCGGCGTCTCGACGACGCCGTGGTTCAGCGTCAGGCGTCCGCGGCGCGCGTGGCTGGACGGGTCCTGGCCCAGCAGTTCGAAGCGCAGCATGGCTGCGTCAGGCCGCCGGCGGCTTGCGCGCCGTCACCAGAAAGCCCGGCAGCGGCTGGTTGTTTTCCATGCGCAGCGTGGGCAGGTGTTCGATGCGGATGTCGTCGAAGCCGGCTTCGCGGCACTGGCGCTCGACCGCGCTGGCCTTGTGGGCGTAGCGCTGGCTGGGACGCAGCACCAGGTCGGCTTCGTCCTCGGCGGCGGCCTCGCACGAGAAGATGAAATGCCCGCCGGGTTTGAGGATGCGCAGCGCGTTGGGAATCACCGGCGCCAGATCGCCCACGTAGACCAGCACGTCGGTGCAGGTGATGGCTTCGTAGTGCTCGGCCGGCGTTTCGCGCAGGGCGTCGAGCACGTTCACGCGATGAAAGCGCGAATAGAGCTGGTGGCGTGCGGCTTGTTCGATCATCTTTTCCGACAGATCGACGCCGATGATGTGCCCTTCGATGCGGCCCAGGTAGACACCCACCAGCCCGGTGCCGCAGCCCAGGTCGAGCAGGTTGAAGCGGCGGTCCGGGTGATGCTCCAACAGGATTTGAGCCACGCGCTCGGGCACCCGATACTGCAGGCCACGCACCAGATGGACGTCGAACTGGTCGGCGTAGCCGTCGAAGATGCCGGTCACCACCTGGGCTGGCTGCGTCGGCGGCGTTTGCCCATGAACCACGGCGTGCCAGTAGCGCGCGTTCTCGTCGAAAGGTTTGAGGGCCAGCAGACGCTCGGCGTAGGTTCGGGCCCGCGCCTGATCGTCCATGCTCAGGGCGCAGCTGAGCAGGCCCTGCAAGGTCTCCTCGTGGTGCGGCAGGCGCTGGAGGATGAACTCGTAGTGGGTGGTGGCGTCGGCCAACCGCCCCTGCGCCGCCAGAAAGCGCGCCAGAAACAGGCGGATGCCGGCGCTTTCGGGGAAGCGCCGCACGCCGTCCTCGGCCCACTTCAGTGTCTGCTCATGGCGTTCCGCCGACAGGGCCACGTTGATGGCACCCACCATCACCTGAGCCTCCTGGGGGGCGCTGGCCAGCGCCCGCATGGCCAGGGAGATGGCTTCGTCGCCCTGCTTCTGCCTGGCCAGCAGCAGCGCCAGCTCGATCTGTGCCACATGCCAGTCCGGCGCCAGCGCCAGCGCGCGACGGGCCGCCTGGGTGGCGCGCTCCAGGTTGCCGGCGCGTTCGGCCAGCCGCATGCCCAGCAGCGGGATGCGGGCGTCCTTGGGCGCCTGCTGCTGGGCCGCGTTGAGCGCCTGCGCGGCCTGTGGCAGTTGATGGGCTTCGATCAGGCCGCGGATCTGCTGCAGCTGGAGGGTGAAGGGGTCGGCGGTGGGGGTGGAAGCAAGCATCGGTGGACCTGGGGGAGGAACCGTCAGAGCCGCGCGAGCGCGCGGTCGGTAGCCCTGATGTCGGTCCCCGGATTATCCTCAATGCGCCAGTTGACCGCTGGTGCCCCTGGTGAGATGTGCATCCCAACGGGGTCTCGCGGCATCGATGGGTTTGACCTGTTCGGTGAGCGCGCTACGCACCTGTCCGTACCGCATCGGCGCGCGGCACGAGCGGGCGCGTCCAATGGCCGTTGCCAGGCTGCAACGAAGATCGCCGGCGCTTGTCCGTCAAGCGCGACGATGCTGCGGTCAGCGGGCAGGCTCGCCATCGCGGCGCGTCAGCCACATGGCGTCGCCATAGCTGAAGAAGCGGTAGCGTGCCGCCACCGCGTGGGCGTACAGCGCCATCACATGGTCGTGTCCCGCCAGGGCGCTGACCAGCATCATCAGGGTGCTGCGCGGCAGGTGGAAGTTGGTGACCAGGGCATCGACCACACGGAAGCCGAAGCCCGGGGTGATGAAGATGTCGGTGTCGCCCTGCCGCTGGCCGCTGGCGGCCCAGCTCTCCAGCGTGCGCACGCTGGTGGTGCCTACCGCCACCACGCGGCCGCCGCGCGCGCGGCACTCGGCCACCGCCTGCGCGGTGGCGGGCGGCACCAGGTAGCGCTCGCGGTGCATCAGGTGTTCGGCCAGGTTCTCCGTCCTGACCGGTTGAAAGGTGCCGGCGCCCACATGCAGGGTGACGAAGGCGCGCTGCACGCCACGCGCGTCGATGGCGGCCAGCAGCGCGTCGTCGAAGTGCAGCGCCGCCGTCGGCGCCGCCACCGCGCCGGGGTGGCGCGCGAACACGGTCTGGTAGCGCGCCACGTCCTGCGCCGAGTCGGTGTGCTGGATGTAGGGCGGCAGCGGCACATGCCCGTGCGCCGCCATCAGCTGGTAGGCATCGCCCGACAGACGCAGGTGAAACAGCGGCCCGTCGGCCTGCGGCCAGCGGCCCAGCACGGTGGCCGTGAAGCCGCCGGCCATGCGCAGCACGGTGCCGGGCGGGGGCTTCTTGCTGACCTTCATGTGCGCGGCCACGCTGCCGTCGGGCAGCACCCGCTCGACCAGCAGCTCCAGCTTGCCGCCACTGGGTTGCCCGTCGGCGCCGGGCCGCCCCAAGCCGATGGGCGCCCCTTGAGGGGAACGGCGCGAACGCGCCAACGGGGCGGGTGGTTTGTGGCCGTACAGCCGGGCCTTGACCACCTGGGTGTCGTTGAACACCAGCAGGTCGCCCGGCTGCAGCAGCGCCGGCAGGTCGCGAAACACCCGGTCGATGGGTGCGGCGCCGCTGCCATCCAGCAGGCGCGAGGCGCTGCGCTCGGGCGCCGGGTGCTGGGCGATCAGCTCGGGCGGCAGGGCAAAGTCGAAATCGCTGGTGGTGAAGGTGCGGTCAGACATGCTTGAGGGCCGGACGGGCCCGTACCAAGAAGAAGGGAAGGCAGAATTGTCCCATGCCCGCCACCGAGGCCACCGCCGCCCCCGCCGCCGAGCGCGCGCTGTCCGCGCCCCAGAAGGCGCTGCGCAAGCTCGGCCTGGTGCGGCCGATCGATCTGGCGCTGCACCTGCCGCTGCGCTACGAGGACGAAACCCACCTGACGCCGCTGGCCGAGGCGGCGCGCACCCTGAGCGACGCGCCGCTGCAGTTTGAAGCGACCGTGGTGCATCACGAGGTGGCGTATCGCCCGCGCCGCCAGCTGCTGGTGACGGTGGAAGACGGTGGCGAGCGCTGTCTGCTGCGCTTCTTCAATTTCTATCCCTCGCAGCTCAAGCAGATGGCGGTGGGCACGCGCCTGCGTGTGCGCGGCGAGCTGCGCGGTGGCTTCGGTGGCCTCGCCATGATGCATCCGGTGGTGCGCGCCGCCGGCGGCGCGCTGCCGCAGGCGCTGACGCCGATTTACCCCACGGTGGCCGGGCTGCCGCAGCCCTACCTGCGCAAGGCGGTGCTGGGGGGGCTGGAGCAGGCCGATCTGAGCGACACGCTGCCCGACGAGGTTTTGAGCGAAATCGGCCATCTGCGCCCGTGGGACCTGCGCAAAGCGCTATCTTTTTTGCACCACCCGACGCCCGATACGGCGCTCGCCCAGCTGGAAGACCACAGCCACCCCGCCTGGCAGCGCCTGAAGGCCGAGGAGCTGCTGGCGCAGCAACTGTCGCAGCTGCGGGCGCGGCGCGCGCGCCAGCACCTGCGCGCGCCCGTGCTGCCTGCCCAGCGCGGTGGCCTGCACGAGGCGCTGCTGGCGGCGCTGCCGTTTCAGCTGACCGGCGCGCAGCGCCGCGTGGGCGAAGAAATCGCGCACGATCTGGCGCGCGCGCAGCCCATGCACCGCCTGCTGCAAGGCGACGTGGGCAGCGGCAAGACGGCGGTGGCCGCGCTGGCCGCCTGCATCGCCATCGACGCCGGCTGGCAGTGCGCGCTGATGGCGCCCACCGAAATCCTGGCCGAGCAGCATTTCGCCAAGCTGGCCGACTGGCTGGCGCCGCTGCTGGCGCCGCGCGGCCGGCAGGTGGCCTGGCTGACCGGCGGGCAGAAGAAGAAGGCACGCGCCGACATGCTGGCCGCCATCGAATCCGGCGCGGCGGCGCTGGTGATCGGCACCCACGCCGTCATCCAGCAGCAGGTGCGCTTTGCCCGGCTGGGCCTGGCGGTCATCGACGAGCAGCATCGTTTCGGCGTGCAGCAAAGGCTGGACTTGCGCAACAAGCTATCGGAAGCAGAGCAGGAGCCACACCTGCTGATGATGAGCGCCACCCCCATCCCGCGCACCCTGGCGATGAGCTACTACGCCGACCTGGACGTCTCCACCCTCGACGAGCTGCCGCCCGGCCGCACGCCGGTCATCACCCGGCTGGTGGCCCAGGCGCGCCGCGGCGAAGTGATCGAGCGCATCCGTGCCCAGATCGCTCAGGGTCGGCAGGTCTACTGGGTGTGCCCGCTGATCGAAGAGAGCGAAGCGCTGGACCTGCGCCACGCCAACGCCACCCACGCCGAGCTGGCGGCCGCGCTGCCGGGGCAGGCGGTGGGCCTGCTGCATTCGCGCCTGCCGCCGGCCGACAAGCAGGCGGTGATGCAGCAATTCGTCAGCGGCGCCATGCCGGTGCTGGTGTCCACCACCGTGATCGAGGTCGGGGTCGACGTGCCCAACGCCAGCCTGATGGTGATCGAGCACGCCGAGCGCTTTGGCCTGAGCCAGCTGCACCAGTTGCGCGGGCGCGTCGGGCGCGGCGCCGCCGCTTCGGCCTGCGTGCTGCTGTATGCCACGCCCGAAGGCGGCCGGCTGGGCGACAGCGCGCGCGAGCGCCTCAAGGCCATGGTCGAAACCAGCGACGGTTTCGAAATCGCCCGGCGCGATCTGGCCATCCGCGGCCCGGGCGAATTCCTGGGCGCACGCCAGTCGGGCGACGCCCTGCTGCGTTTTGCCGACCTGGCCGAAGACGCACCGCTGCTGGCCTGGGCCCGCCGCGCCGCGCCGCGCCTGCTCGACCACTGGCCCGAACGGGCCGCGCGGCATGTGGACCGCTGGCTGGGCGGGCGGATGGATTACCTGAAGGCTTGAGCCACCTGCCGGGTGGACCGGCGCCAGCGGCAATTCGGCCTCGTGCCCCATGGCTCGGAATGCAGGCCGGGCTTGTGTTCGATCCCTTGTTGTGGACAACCACCTGCGACGGCGTCACCTTGCAGGGCGCGACTTGTCCAGAGGCCGACCCCGTTCACGTTGCCCGAAGGCGCGCGAGCGCCATTGGAACCACAGCGTTCGCATTCGCACGGCACGCCGGTCACGGCTCAGGCGGACGCATCCAGCGATCGCTGCTTGATGGAGTCGTTGCCCCAGGGGGTTTGGACTGAACCAAGGGTTTGTCCCAGTTTCATAATGAGTCAACCTCACTAACAATGCAATCCATTGGTTCATCATGGGCAGTCAGGCAGAAATTTCACAGGCATCAAATGGGATTGATCGCCTCCATCACTAATGTGGTCAACTCATTAATATGCTGAGCATCACCAATCTTCGTGTCATGTACGACGGCGTGGTGGAAGGTGTCCGCGACGTGTCGCTGAGCGTGGAGCGGCAGCGCATCGTGGCCCTGCTGGGGGCCAACGGCGCGGGCAAGTCGACAGTGCTGAAGGCAGTGTCGGGCATTCTCTACACGGAAGACGGGGCCATCACCGATGGTTCCATCCAGTTCGACGATCAACCCATTGACCGACTGGGCCCGCAGGCGATCGTGCGCGCAGGGCTGGTTCAGGTGCCCGAGGGCAGGCGCCTGTTCGACACCCTGACGGTGAATGAAAACCTGCTGGCAGGTGGTGCGGCCCTGCGCAGAGATGCCTTGCGCCAGACGCTGGATCAGGTGTTTGATCTGCTTCCCGAGCTGGCAGACCATCGCGGGCGCGTGGCCGGTTTGCTGTCGGGCGGTCAGCAGCAGATGGTGGCAATCGGCCGGGCGCTGATGGCCAAGCCCCGGCTGCTGATGCTCGACGAACCCTCGCTGGGCCTGGCGCCGCAGGTGTCGGACAAGATTCTGGGGGCCGTGCGCAGGCTGCGTGACGAGGCGGGCCTGACGGTGCTGCTGGTCGAGCAGAACGCGCGCGCTGCGCTGGAGCTGGCCGACTATGGCTACATCATGGACCGAGGGCGTGTCGTGCTCGACGGCGAATCCACCGCGCTGCTGCGCAACGACGACGTGCGTGAGTTCTACCTGGGCCTGGGGGCGCAGGGGCAGCGGCGCAGCATGCGCGATGTGAAGCACTACCGCCGTCGCAAGAGGTGGCTCGCATGAGCGCTGTCCATCAACTGCACGGCACTCCTGGCAGCGCCATGCTGTCCATCCAGGGGCTGAACAAGCGCTTTGGCGGCGTGCAGGCGCTGACCAACGTCAGCATGCAGGTGCTGCCCGGCGAGATCTGCTCGGTCATCGGCCCCAACGGGGCGGGCAAGACCACGCTGTTCAACATCATCTCGCGGTTCTTTCGGGAAGATGAGGGCGAGTTGAGGCTACAGGGCCAGGCGCTGCGCGCCCTCAGGCCGCATCAGATGAGCGCGCAGGGCGTGGCGCGCACCTTCCAGAACCTGGCCATCTTCAAGCACCGTACCGTGGTGGAGAACATTCTGGTGGGCATGCACGCGCGCCTTCGCACGGGGATGCTGGCGGCGGCGGCCTTTCTGCCGTCGGTGCGTCGCACCGAGATCGCGGCACGCGAGGAGGTGGAAGAGATCATCGAGTTTCTCGAGATCGAAGCGCTGCGCGATCAGCCCGTGGGCAGCCTTTCGTACGGATTGCAAAAGCGCGTGGAGCTGGGGCGCGCCCTGGCGGTGAAACCGCGCCTGCTGCTACTCGATGAAATGGTCTCGGGCATGAACCAGGAAGAAACCGAGGACATTGCCCGCTTCATCCTCGACATCCGCGAGCAGCGCGGCACCACGGTGATGATGATCGAGCACGAGATGGGCATCGTCATGGACATCTCCGACCGCGTGGTGGTGCTCAACTTCGGCCACAAGATCGCCGAGGGCACGCCCACCGACGTGGCGGCAGACCCTGCGGTGATCGACGCCTATCTGGGCCAGCGGAGGGCAGCATGACCTCATCCATCCGTCACCCGCTGGCGGCGTTGCACCCCAGCGTGCCTGCACGTGCCGCCACGCTGCCGGCCCTGCTGCGCCAACGTGCGAGCGAACATCCGGACAGGCTGGCCCTGCGCCACAAGGATCGTGGCATCTGGCGGCGTGTGAGCTGGGCCGAGTACGACGCCCAGGTGATGCACCTGGCGCTTTTTCTGCGCGCGCGCGGCCTGGGTGTGGGCGATTGCGTCGCCATCGTCGGTGACGGCAGCCCCGGCTGGTTCTTCGCCGACCTGGCGACCCAGTCGCTGGGCGGCATCGCCGTGGGCATCTACCCGACCAATCCCTGGGCCGAACTGCAATACATCGTGCGTCACTGCCGCGCCCGGGTCGTGGTCTGCGGCGACCAGGAACAGGTGGACAAGGTGCTGGACGCCCTGCGTGAAGAGGGCGGTCTGCCACACCTGGAGCTGATTCTCGTCGTGGATCCCAAAGGTCTGCGGCACTACGAGGAAGAGCGCCTGGTGGTGCTGGACGACGCCATTGCCGAAGGCGCCCGCCTGGCGGGTGCGGTGCCCGAAAAACTGCTTGCACTGCACGCCGACGTGCAGGCGCTTCGCCCCGAACAGGACGCGATCATCGTCTATACCTCCGGCACCACGGGCATGCCCAAGGGCGCTCGCATCAGCCACCGCAGCGTCATCACGGCGTCCTGGCGGCTGGGCCAGGTCTATGGATTCGAGGGCCGTGCCCTGTCGGCGCTGTGTTACCTGCCGCTGTGCCACGTAGCCGAGCGCCTGTTTTCCACCGTGACGCAATTGGTCTGGAACGGCGTGGTCAACTTCGCCGAGTCCATCGACACGGTGACGGCCGATCTGAGGGAGATTGCACCTTCGTACTTTCTGGGCGTGCCGCGCATCTGGGAAAAGATCCAGCGCGACATCATGCTGGCCTCGCGGCAGTCGCACCCGCTGGCGCGCACGGCGTTCGGCTGGGCGCTGGGCCGGGCAGAGCGTCTGGCGCATGCCGCCAACGAACGCCCTGGTCAGCATTTGCCCTGGCAGCAACGCCTGGAGGGTCGCGTGTTGCAGGCGCTGTTTTTCAACAATCTGCTGGCTGGCCTGGGGCTCGATCGCATGTTCTTTGCTGCCGCGGGTGGTGCGCCAGTGCCCGCACACACCACGGTGTTCTTCCAGGCACTGGGGCTGCTGGTCAACGAGGTCTACGGCATGACCGAAACCTGTGGCCTGATCAACGTGCAGCGCCCTGGCTCAACGCGGCTGGGGTGGGCCGGGCCGCCGGTCGAGGGTATCGAGCAGTGCACCGGCCCCGATGGCGAGCTGCTGGTGCGCGGGGACATGGTCTTCAGCGGTTACCTGCACGACGAGGCCGCCACCCAGGCGGCCATGGAGGGGGGCTGGCTGCACACGGGCGACATCGCCGAGCGCGACGCGGCCACGGGCGATATCCGTATCGTCGATCGCAAGAAGTCGATCATCATCACCAGCGGCGGCAAGAACATCACGCCCTCGCTGATCGAGAACGCGCTCAAGGAGAGCCCTTACATTGAGGAGGCGATCCTGTTGGGTGATGGCCGGCATTTCCTGGCCGCGCTGATCCAGATCGACCTGGTCACCGTGGGTCACTGGGCGCAGGAGCAGGGTCTGGCCTACACCCACTACGCGCACCTGGCCTCACTGCCCGAAGTGCACGAGCTCGTCGATGCTGCCGTGCAGGCGGTCAATGGACGCTTTGCCCGGGTGGAGAACGTGCGCAAGTTCGTGATCCTGCGCAAGCAGCTCGATCACGATGACGGCGAGGTGACGGCCACCATGAAGGTGCGCCGCGCCGCCATCGAAAAGAAGTTCCGCGCCGAGATCGAAGAGATCTACGGCCCCGCCAAGCAAGAGGAGACGGCCTGATGGATCTGCTGCTCAACCTCACCGCGGCGGGCCTGATTGTGGGTGCCGTCTACGCGCTGCTGGCCATGGGCTTTGCAGTGGTCTACCGCGCCACTGGCTTGCTGAACTTCGCCCAAGGCGACGTGATGCTCCTGGTGGCCTACACCAGCTACGCGGTGGCCAGTGCCGGTCAATGGGGCTTTGTGGCCACGCTGGCCACGGCCCTGGTCACGGGGGTGGTGGTCGGCGTGCTGCTGGAGTTCATCTTCATCCGCCCCATGGCTGGTGAATCGATGTTCTCCAAGGTGATGGTGACCATCGCCCTGGCCATCATGATTCGTGCCGCCGTCGTCATGGTCGCCGGTGCCGAGCCGCTGCCCATGCCGCGCCTGTTGGGCAGTGCCTTGCTGCGCGTCGGCCCGATCAGCCTGTACGCGGCGCAACTGGCGACGCTGGGGTTGACGGTGCTGTGCTGCCTGGCGACCTGGATGCTCTTCAACCACACGCGGGTGGGTATTTCGATGCGCGCTGCGGCCTGCGACGAAGGCGCGGCGCTGCTCGCGGGCATTGCCGTCAGGCGGGTGCATGCACTGGCCTGGGCGATGGCAGGTCTTTACGCGGGGCTGGCGGGCATGGGCTGCGCGTTGATGTTCAACGTCGATCCAACGCTCTCCAGCCTGGGGCTGCGCGCCTTCCCGGCGGCCATTCTGGGCGGCCTGGACTCGGTGCTCGGGTCAGCTCTGGGCGGGCTGCTGATCGGCCTGCTGGAGAGCTACGCCGGAGGCTACCTGGGACGGGGCATGAAAGACGTGATTGGGTTCGCCATGATTGTGGTGGTGCTGATGGTCAAACCATACGGCCTGTTCGGCGTGCGCCGGATCGAGAGGGTGTGATGCGCAGCGGAACGTTCAAGGAAAACTACGCCGGGCTCATCGTCCTCACGGACAACCCGGTGAAATGGGTTTGGGCGGCGGTCGCGCTGACCCTGGTGGCGGTCTTTCCGCTGGTGGCCAACAGCTACACGCTCAACCTGGCCACCATGGTTGCGGTTGCCGGGGTTGCGGTGATCGGCCTGAATTTGCTGACGGGCATCGCGGGCCAGCTCTCGCTGGGTCATGCGGGCTTCATGGCAGTTGGTGCGTATGCACAGGCGATTCTGACCACCGATTACGGTTGGCCAGGACTGCTGGCCATACCCGTGGCAGGCGTGCTGGCGGCGATTTCAGGCCTGGTGGTTGGCGTGCCGTCGCTGCGTTTGAGGGGACTCTACCTGGCGCTGACCACGCTGGGTTTTTCCTACATCGTCACGCATATTCTGGTGGAGTGGGAAAGCGTGACCCGGGGGCCGAGCGGCATGCCCGCCGAGGCGTTGCGCATTCCCGGTACCGACCTGGGGCCTGATCAGGCGGTGTATGCCGTGGCCTGGAGCGTGCTGGTACTGGCGGTACTGGCCAGCCTGAATCTGAACCGCAGCCGCATCGGGCGGGCATGGCACGCGCTGCACGAGCACGACATCGCGGCCAGTGCGATGGGCATCAATCTCACGGCCTACAAGTTGCAGGCGTTCCTGGCGAGCTCGTTTTTTGCCGGCTGTGCGGGCGCGCTGATGGCCGGGCAGACGCGCTACGTCAATGTGGACAGTTTCAGCATTCTGCTCAGTGTGGAGATGCTGGCGATGTTGATCGTGGGCGGCATCGGCCGCGTCTCGGGTGCTGTGCTGGGCGCTGCCTTCATTGTCATGTTGCCGGAGTTGCTGCGATGGGGTGTGGACGGCGTGGGCGCGGGGCTGCAAGCACTGCTGGCGAACCACGCCCCTGAGACCAAGGAGTTGCTGTACGGAGCAGTGATCCTGCTGTTCCTGCGCTTCGAACCCGAAGGACTTGCCGGTATCTGGCGCAAGTTCAAGCGGTTTTTCGTGAACTGGCCGCTATCGCGTTGAGCGGCCACCCATTCAATCACTGAAGGAGACAAGCATGACTGCAACAGGAAAATCGCGTCTGAGTCAGGCCCTGGTGGGTCTTTCCTTGGCCGTGCTCGCGCACGGCGCGCAGGCGCAGGACAGTGGCATTACCGACAAGGAAATTCTCATCGGCGAGGTCCTGATGCTTTCCGGGCCGGCAGCTTTCATTGGCAAATCGGCCCAGGTTGGCTCCAAGCTTGCCGCCGCCGAGATCAATGCCGCCGGCGGCGTGCTGGGCCGCCAGCTGAAGGTACTGTACGAAGACGATGGTTATGTGCCCTCTCGCTCCGTGTCATCGGTGCGCAAGCTGATCGACGTGGACAAGGTGTTTGCCATCACCGGTACCACGGGCGGTTCGGGCGTGACTGCCATCATGCCGGTGATCGAGCAGGCTTCGGTGCCGACCATCGTGCACGTGGCGCCCAACGCCGCTGTGCTCAACCCGCGCAAGCCCACCGTGTTCATGATCGGCCCCGACTACGACGTCGCTGCGTACGAAGGACTGCGCTACCTTGCCGAGAAGCAGGGCAAAAAGGGCGCGAAGTTTGCCGTGCTCTACCAGAATGACGACTATGGCAAGGGCGTGCTGCGTGGCTTCCAGAAGGCGGTGAAGGAGCTGGGGCTGAATGCAGTGGCCGAAGTGCCTTACCAGCGCGGAGCCCGCGATTTCAGCGCCGAGGCACTGCGCCTGCAGCAGGCGGGGGCCGAAGTGCTCTATCTGGGCACGACCGTGACCGAACCGGGCGGCATTCTGACCGAGACGCGCCGGCTCGGCATGGACATGACCGTGATCGGCAACTGGGCGGCAGGGTTGTCGGCCACCATCCGCCTGGCTGCGCCGGCTGGCTATGACTACTTTTTCAACGACTACTACGCCGCGCTCAATGACCCGGCGGGCAAACGCCTGGTGGAAAGCGCCCAGAAACACCTGAGCGCGGATGAGCAGGCCTCGCTGAGCCGCTATTCGATCAGTGGTTACGTGGGCATCCGCGTCATGGCAGAGGCCATCAAGCGCTGCGACAAGCGCCTGACGCGCGCTTGCGTGACCGAGCAGCTTGGAAAGCTCAAGGACTTTGCCACCGGCGGTCTCAGTGGCCCGATCTCGCTGGATAACCCACAGGGCCATGCGGTGCCGCCGCTCAAGATGTTCCAGGTCAACGCCAAGGACGGCAGCCTGCGCGCGGTCACCGACTTCATGCCCTACACCAGCCGGTAACCTCATGACAGTGCATTACATGAACCGCGGTCCGGCGGCGTGGATCGTCCTGGACCGTCCCGAGGCGCTCAATGCGCTGGATTTCGGGATGCTGGAAGAGCTGGCGCAGGCCATGCAGCGTGCAGACGCCGATCCGGACGCCCGCGTGGTGGTCCTGACGGGTCAGGGCCGCGCCTTCTGCGCCGGCGGGGACATTGCCCAGCTGCGGGCGGACATGGAGGCCGCACCGGGCCAACCCAGCCGGTATGTGGACGCCGTGGAGCGCGGTTTTGACGCAGTTCGTGCACTCAGCAAACCCCTGGTCGGCTGTGTCAATGGCGTGGCCGTCGGGGGTGGGTTGGAGTTGCTGCTGTGCTGCGACCTCGTGATCGCGGCAAGAACGGCACGCATCGGTGATGGTCATGCCAACTACGGCATCTTTCCTGGCGGAGGTTCTTCGGCCCTGCTGCCGCGGGCGCTGCCCATCAACCTGGCACGGCATCTGTTGTTCACCGGGGCGCTGTGGCCTGCCGCGCGGTGGCACGAACTGGGCCTGGTCAATCAGCTGGCTGATCTCACGGCGCTTGAACAGGAAACCCAGACCCTGGCCGAAGACCTGGCCCGCAAGAGTCCGCGTCTGCTGGCGCGACTCAAGCAAACCATCAACACCTGCCTGGACAAGCCCCTGGCCCAGGCATTGCGCGACGAGCTTGGCGAGTTGCGCAGTCACATGCAGTCGGCCGACATGCGCGAAGGCACCTCGGCCTTCCTGGAAAAGCGCACTCCGCTCTACTCCGGCAACTGATCGTATTCACATGACGCAAGTTCTCATCGTAGGCGTGGGCATGACGCCGTTCGCCCGTCACCCCGAATTGACGGCCAAGCAACTGGTCGAATGGGCTGTGCGCGATGCGCTGGCCGATGCCGGCTGTGAGCCGGCGCAAGTCCAGTCGGCCTTCTATGGCAACTGTGCGCAGGGGCTGCTCGATGGCCAGCACCTGGTACGCGGCCAGATGGCGCTGCTGCCTCTGGCGCTGCAGGGCATACCCATCATCAATGTGGAAAACGCCTGCGCTACCGCCAGCACGGCGTTGCACATGGCCTTTCACTACCTGCGCTCGGGCGCCTGCGACATTGCGCTGGCGGTGGGGGTGGACAAGCTGTTCACCGCCGAGCGCGAGCGCCGGTTCGCCATCTTTGACGCCGCCTGGGATGTGGACACGCCCGCGCAGAACCATGCGCACTTCACGGCGCTGGGCAAGGGTGTCGCCATCCCCGAAGGATCCGTTTCCCCGGCGCAGTACAGCCCCTTCATGGATGTCTACGCCGGGTTTGCGCGTCAATACATGGAGCGCTTCGGCATCACGCAGCGTCAGTTGGCGGCCATTGCTGCGAAAAACCGCAACCACGCCGTTGCCAATGAGCGAGCCCAGTTCCGCCAGGCCATGACGGTGGAGGAGGTGCTTGCCTCGCCTCCCATCACCTACCCATTGACATTGCCCATGTGCGCACCCATTTCCGACGGCGCCGCCGCTGCCCTGTTGTGCACTCCGGCGGGTCTGGCGCGCCTGCAAGGGCTCAGGCGGCGCGCTGTCATCGTGCACGCCAGCGTGCTGCGCACGGCCACTGCGCGCGACGCGCAAGACCTGGAGCATCACCTGACCCGCCTGGCTGCGCAGCAGGCCTATGAGGCGGCGGGCATGGGCCCGGGCGACATGCACCTGGCCGAGGTGCATGACGCCACCGCCATGGGAGAGCTGATGCAGACCGAGAACCTGGGATTCTGCGGCCTGGGCGAGGGCGGCGAGCTGGCCGAGCGCGGCGAGACAACCCTCGGCGGCCGCATCCCGGTGAACCCTTCCGGTGGACTGGAGAGCAAAGGACATCCCATTGGCGCCACCGGGCTGGGGCAGATTTTCGAGCTGGTCGCACAGTTGCGCGGTGAGTGTGGCTCGCGCCAGGTTCAGGGGGCGCGACTGGCCGTGCAGGAGAACGCCGGCGGCATCTGGGGCGTCGAGGAGTCGGTGGCCCATATCGGGATCTATGGAGCCGCATCATGAGAATGCGGGACGCCGTGGTGCTGATCTCGGGCGCGGCATCCGGCCTCGGGTGGGGCGCTGCCCAGTACTGTGTGCGCGAGGCAGGCGCACGCGTGGTGATGCTGGATCGCAACGCTGAACAGGGCGCGGCGCGGGCGGCGGAATTGGACCCAGGTCGATGCCTGTTCGTGCAGGCGGATCTGGCCGATGAGGCGCAGGTGGCAGGGGCCGTGCAGCGGGCCGTCGAACACTTCGGTTCCCTGCATGCCTGCTTCAGCTTTGCGGGGGTGGTTTCACCGATGCGCATGCTGGATCGAGACGGCAAGGCCAGCTCGGGCGCGACGTTCGCTCGCACCGTGGCCATCAACCTGGTGGGGACCTTTCATCTGCTGTCTCACTGCGCGCAGCAGATGCAGCGCAACCCGCCAGACGACGACGGGGAGCGCGGCGTGCTCGTCACCATTGCCTCGGGCGCGGCCTTCGATGGCCAGGTCGGGCAGACCGCCTATGCGTCTAGCAAAGCCGGACTGGTGGGTCTGTGCCTGCCAGCGGCGCGCGAGCTGGCAGGGATCGGCATTCGGATCAACACCATTGCTCCGGGCGCGTTCTGGACGCCCATGCTGGAGAGCTTGCCGGAAACGGTGTTGGAGCGCATTCAAGCCGATTTTCAGTTTCCGCGGCGCTTTGGACGAGCAGAGGAGATTGCCGCCTTGTGCTGTCATATCGCCGAGAATCACTTCATCAACGGCGAATGCATCCGGCTCGACGGAGCATTTCGACTGCCCCCTCGGTAGGATGGTTGCCGTCCGCAGGCCATCTGGGTTGATCCCCCCCCACGTCACCAGACATGTCGCGAGTTGCCCGTTCACCCCGCCGTTCGGCCGACGCCAACCCTGTCGCTTCGGCGCCCGCACGGCGCAGGCGCCTTTCCAAGGAGGAGCGCTGGGAGGAAATCCTGGTGGTGGCCGAGCAGGTGTTCAGCGAGATGGGCTATGACTCTGCCACGGTGGCCGAAGTCGCGCGGCGGGCCGGTGTGGTGGAGGGCAACGTCTATCGCTACGTCAAGACCAAGCGCGAGTTGCTCGCACACGTGATTTCCGAGTGGTACAGCCGCACGAATGCGGAGCTCGAGAACGAGTTGCGGCATATCACGTCGGTACGCAGCCGCTTGCGCTTTCTGATTGCGGCGCATCTGCGCGCCTTGCGGGACAGTCCCGGTCTGATGCGCCTGATCATTCGCGAACTGCGCACCAGCGATACCGAGTTTCGCGCCATCGTCGGCAAACTCAACCAGCGCTATACGTGGCACCTGCGTCACGCCATCGAGTGCGGGGTCGAATCTGGCGAGTTCGGCAGGGACATTCCTGTCAGGCTGGTGCGCGACATGATCTTCGGGGGCATCGAGCACCACGCCACGCGCTACCTGATGGGGGAAGGTTCGCTGGATGTCGAAAGCACCGCGGATCAGATCCTGTTTCTGCTGCTTCATGGGGTACAGGCGCCCCCCGGCGCGGGAAATGCCAGACGCAGTCGAAAGCCGGGCGACAAGCCTTTGACGTGACCGGCGTCGGACACTAGTATCACGACACATAAATAACGAAACATGAATACACTTTGCAAGTCGTCATCTGACCGACGGAGGTGTATTCATGCGCCAGACGCAATTGCATTTGAGCGAGGAAGACCGCGCTGTGGTCGAAGAGGTCCGCAGCAAGGGGCTTCATCGCAGTCGGGAGATCCACCGGGCGCACATGCTGGCGTGCCTGGATCGGGGCGTGCCGGAGGCACAGATCCTGGCGGTACTGGGTGTGGGACGCACGGCGTTGTGGCGCACACGGGCGGCGTACTTGCAAGGCGGCCTGGAACTCGCGCTGTTCGACGTGACCCGCCCCGGCCGCCCGCGCACGTACGACACGGACGTGGAGGCGCAAGTCACGGCGCTGGCGTGCTCGGCGCCGCCCGAAGGACGCAAGCGCTGGACGATGGTCGAGCTCGAGCGCGCCGCCCGGCGCGAGCCAGCGCTGGGCAATTTGAGTCGCGAGACGGTGCGCCGCATGCTCAAAAAAACGACCTCAAACCCTGGCGGCGGCTGATGTGGTGCATCGGCGAGCTGACCGAGGAGTACCGTCACCGCACGTACGCGCTGTTGGCGCTGTACGCCCAACCGTTCGATCCACGCGAACCCGTGGTGTGCATCGACGAGAAGAGTCTGCAGCTGATCGGTCACAGTCGTGCGCCATTGCCGATGTCGCCCGGCATCCTCGCCAAGGACGACTACGAGTACGTCCGGCGCGGCACCAGCAACCTGTTCGTCGCCGTCGAGCCCAAGGCAGGACAGCGCTTGATCGCGGTCACCGCGCAGCGTGGCAAGGTCGACTTCGTCGAATTCATCGCCTCGCTGCTCGGTGGCGCCTACGCCAGGGCGCGCCGGGTCCACCTCGTGTTGGATAACCTGAACATCCACTTCAGGAAATGCTTCGACGATGTTCTGGGGTGCCGCGCGGCCGCCAAGTTGCTGCGGCGCGTGCAATTTCACTACACACCCAAGCACGCGAGCTGGCTGAACATGGCGGAGATCGAAATCGGCATCCTCAGCCGCCAATGCCTGGATCGTCGCTGGGCCGACCGCCACACTCTGCGGCGCGAAGTCGAGCAGTGGCAGCTCGCTCGCAACGCTGCCAAGCAAACCATCGAGTGGAAGTTCACTCGACAGGATGCGGATCGGAAGCTCGGGCGCCATTACGTTCCGTTATTTACGTGTTGATGTACTAGGTTAGTCCAGCGTCAGACCGATCGACTTGATCAGGGCCGTCCAATCCTGCAGATCCTTGGCCACAGTGGCCTTGAACTGCTCCGGCGTGGCGAGCGGCAGGTCGGTGAAGTTCAGCTCGAGCATGCGCTTGGCGACGACCGGGTCTTTCAATGCGGTCTGGATCGCTTCGTTCAGCTTGGCGACGATCGCCGGCGGCGTCTTGCCGGGCGCGAACACGCCGTACCAGGAGTAGGTGGTGAACGGGTAGCCGGCTTCGTTCAGCGTCGGCACGTCGGGCAGCTGCGGCAGGCGGGTCGGGGTCGAGCTGACCAGCGCCTTCACCCGGCCGGCCTGGACCAGCGGAATGCTGGTCGAGACATCCGACCAGTTGGCGTCCACCTGACCGCCGACCAGGTCCTGGTTGCACGGCATGCTGCCCTTGTACGGGACGTGGGTCATGGTCAGGCCCGCCTGCTTCATCAGTACCTCCATGGTCAGGTGCCCGCCCGAGCCGGCGCCCCAGGAGCAGTAGTTGAGCTTGCCGGGGCGCGCCTTGGCGTAGTCGACGAATTCCTTGAGGTTGCTGACCGGCAGGTCCTTGCGCACCATCATGATGTTGCCGCCGCGGCCGATCTGCGCCACCGGAGCGAAGTCCTTCAGGGGATCGAACGGGGGCTTCTTCAGCAGCACGGGGTTGACCACCATCGCCGCCGTGTAGGTGAACAGCAGCCGATAGCCATCGGCCGGCGCGCCGAGGACGTTCTCGGCACCCAGCAGGCCGTTGGCGCCCGGGCGGTTGTCGATGATGAAGGGCTGCTTCAGCGCCTTGCCCAGGACGTCGGCGAACATGCGCGCGATGGTGTCGGTGCCGCCACCGGCCGCCGTGGGCACCACCAGGGTGACCGGCTTGATCGGGTAGCTGGCGGCGTCCTGGGCTTGCACCGCCAGGCTGGCGGCAAGGGCGACGACGGCGCAGGTGGCGCGCAGGGCGAAAGAGGTCATGGTGGTCTCCTGTTGAAATGGTCAATGAATGCCAAAGCGGTCCTGCGTGCCCTGCTCGATCATGTCGGCGCCCACGCGGTACAGGTTGCGTGACACGTAGCTGGGCACCTGCCGGGCGCGCTCGCGCAGCCATTGGGCCTTGAGCCGGCGCGCGTGCGCGATCTCGGGTGCCGGGCCGCTGGCGGTGGCCAGCAGGTCGATCACGTGCAGCGCCAGCTGCCAGCGGCCGGCGTCGGCCAGCGCCTGGGCACTGGCGATCACCGCCGCCTTGTCGGTGATGGCGGCCGCCACGGCCTCGCCCACCGCCGGCGGTGGCTCGGGGTGCAGCGTGGTTGGGTTGCGGTCCCACCAACCGTTCTCCGACCGGTAGATGTCGCGCACGATGTAGCTGGGGTCGCCGTAGGTGGGCTTCATCCAGGGCACGGCAAACAGCTCGTCGGGGTAGTGCATGGCGGCCAGCACCTGCTGCTCGTTCAGGCCTTCGTTCATCAGCCGCACCACCTCGGCGCGCAGCCAGCGCAGCGCCTGGGCCGTGTGCAGCAGCACGCGCTGCACCTCGTCCTCGCCGGCAATCGCCGGGCCAAATTCGCGCACCGCCGAGACCGGGCGCAGCGCCGCCATGGCCTCCAGCGTGTCGGCCCAGCGCACCGTGTCGCGCAGGGTGCGAAACGGCGTGCCGATATTGGGGATCGAGTCGAGCAGGGCCGGGCCGCCGTACAGCAGGCGCTGGCCGGGGTGCCACAGGGCGATGGCGTCGTCGGTCTCGGAGGGTGCCCAGAACAGCTCGACCCGCTGCTCGCCGCTGCCGATGACGAGGCGCTCGCCAAAGGTCTCGGTCGGATCGTGCATGGGCAGGCGCTGGTCGAAGAATCCCGGCGCCCGGTTGAACTGGATCTCGGCCATGCGGTGCTGCAGGGCCTGGGTCTCGCGGTAGCGCGCGTAGCGGCGCGGCAGGTTGGCGTGCGCGATCAGGCGCGGCGCCGGCTCGCCGCGCTGGCGTGCGTGCTCCAGCCACACCGGCACGCCCGAGTTGTAGCCGATGTGGCCATGGCTGTAGCACAGCGCGTGCACCGGCGCGTCGCTGAGCTGGCGCAGGGCGTCGATCATGCCCTGCGTCACCTTGCCGCCGGGGCCGGCGTCGATCACCACCAGGCCGGCGTCGGTCTCGGCGACGAAGGACTGCCCCTGCCCGCGCAGGATGTGCAGGCCGGGCGCCACGGTTTCGCTGCCGGTGCCCACCAGCAGCAGCGGCTTGTCGTCATCGGAGGGGTTCATTGCGGGGCTCCAGCCTCATCCAGGCGGTCCAGGGCGGGCAGCGCGTACCGGCCGTCCAGCAGTGCCTCGCGCGGCACGTAGGCGCGCAGGCAGACGTAGAAATCGCCAGCCGGCGCCGGCAGCCAGTTGGCGTGCGCGGCGGCGTCCGTGGGTGGCGCGTGCTGCAGATACAGCGTCAGGCCGCCGTCGGCGTCGGGGCGCAGGCCGGGCGTGCGGTCGCCGATGGCGTAGCGGTCGATGGGGTTGTCGACCAGCATGTAGTCGCGTGCGTCGTACATGGTGAGCGACCAGAAGGCATCGACCGGCGGCAGCGCGCCGGGTGCGAAACGCAGGCGGTAGCGGTGGGCGCCGTTCAGCGGCCTGCCGTGCCCGTCGTGCCAGGCGATCGGATAGGTGGCCTCGCGGCTTTCCAGCATGCCGATGTACTTCAGCGCCACCTGGGCCCGTGCCAGGTGGTCGTTGCCGAAGTGGCCTTCGGTCAGCGGGGGCTGGTTCCAGCCGCTGGGCAGCAGGCGCCCGATCTGGGCCTGGCGCAGGCGCGGCAGGGTGGTGTCGAGCGCGTCTTGCAGCACCTGCGCCTGCGCCGGCGTCAGCGGCGCGGCGTCGGGGCCGATGCCGACGGCGGCCAGGCGCGCCAGCTCGGCCTGTTCCTCCGCCGGCGGCGGGTTCTGGCGCAGCGCGGCGTTCACCTGCGCGGCAAAGTGCGCCGCGCTGGCCGGCGCCTTGGGATCGCACGCCGGGTCGAACAGGCGTGGCGCAGGTGGCCGGCCCGCCACCCAGTCGGCCAGTGGGCGCAGCTTGAAGCCGTCCTGCAGCGCGTTCACCGCGGCCACGTCGTGCGGGCCTTCAACCAGGATGCGGCCGATGATCCACAGCCAGCGTGTGGGCGCCTGGATGCGCGCGCCGGGGGCGTCGAACGCGGCCGGCAGCTCGCCCTGCCAGCCGGGTGGCACGATCACGAACGCGCGCGCCCGGGTGCCCGTCAGGCGCTGGCCGAGGTGGGCGAACGGGTTGGTGTAGAAGTCCAGCAGGCCGAGCACGTAGTAGCGCCCGGCGGTGTCGGGCACGTCGATCACCAGCGGGCCCGCGCCCAGGTCCAGCCAGGCGTTGGTGTAGAGCGTGTCGTGGTTAGGCGTGACCACCCTGCTGCCGCCGGCGCGCAGCAGCTGGCGCGCATGCACGAAGGTGTTGCACCAGCGCTGGGGCGCTGGCGCCTCGGCGCCGGACTCGGTGCGGCGCGGCGAGGTGGCGGCGCGCATGCGCGCCATCTCGTACAGCGGGTAGGCATAAACCACGGCCGCTTCGGCCAGGTCGGACGGCGCGGCGTCCGAACGTTCCGTCGCGTTCATGGCTGGTCCTTGAGCGGCTGCAATTCGGGGATGCGCCAGTCGCGAAAGCCTTCGCGCGGGTGGTACATGCGCAGGATCAGGTAGAAGCGCCCGGCCGGCGCGGGCAGCCAGTTGCGGGTGTCGGCAGGCCGCTGGTGGCCGATCTCCAGGCGCAGACTGCCGTCGGCCGCGTGGTGCAGGCCGGGTGTGCGGTCACCGATCGAATGGCGCTGGATCTCGTTGCCGTACAGGAAGCGGTTGCCGTCGTAAAGCGTGACCGACCAGAAGGCATCCACCGGCGGCAGCTCGCCGGCTTCGAACTGCATCACGTAGCGTTGCCGGCCATCGAGCGGCTGCTGCTGGGCGTCGAAGTGCGCCGCCGCATACACCGCCTCGTCGGTGGCCAGGGCCCCCAGGCCCAGGTAGGCCACGCGGGCGCGGCCCAGGTATTCGTTGCCATAGCGCCCGGTGGCGCCGTGAATCATCCACGGCCTGGGGCGGCGATTGCGGCCCTGGGCGGCCACCAGATTGACCCCGTCGGCAAAGCCCTCGATCAGGCCTTCGCGCGCCGGTTCGTCCAGCGCCTCCCAGGCAAAGCTGGCCAGGGGCAGCAGGCCGATCTGGCCGAACCAGGCCACCAGGCCACGGTCTTGCGTCCGGCCGGGCGCTTCGGCCATGGCCTGGCAGAGGTTGGTGAAAAAGCGTGGCGCCACCTGGGCAGCGGGTTCGCCGTTCTCGAAGGCGGCGGCCATGGCATCGACCGGCTCGCCCCTCCAGTGCTCGACGGCCGCCGGGCGCGCGCCGTCCGGCGTGCCGGGGGCCGGGCGCAGCACGATGTCGGCCTGCAGGCGGCGCGCCGCCGACCGGTCGCTTTCATCGCCCACCACGATGCGGCCGATCAGCCACACCAGGTCGGTGGGGCAGCGCACCACGCGGTGACCCCGCAGGGCTTCGGGCACGCTGCCGTGCGGGCCGACCAGCACCACGGTGCCGCCCTCGGTGCCGCAGTTGCGCGGACCCAGGTTGTCGAAGTTCTCGGTGTAGGCGTCGTACAGCGCCAGCACGAAGTAGCGGCCGGCGTGCGCGCTGGACGACGGCACGGTGAGCAGCTGCGGCCCGTCCTTCAGGTGAATCCAAGACAGCGTGTAGAGCAGGTCGTTGGCGGGGGTGACCACGTCGCGGTCGGTGTCGGTGGAGGGGCGCTCGCTGTGGTGCAGGGTGTTGCAGCGCATGCCGCGCGCGTCCATGTTGCGCGCGTCCGCCTTGCCGGCATCGGGCGGATCGGTCTGCTTGCGGCAGGTGCGGTAGGTCTCGGTCAGCGGGTAGCCGTAGACGAAGGCGGTCAGACCGATGGAGCGCGCCAGGGCGCGCCGGGCCTGCGACAGATCGGGAGGGGTTCGTGCCATTGTCGGATCCTGGGTGTCGAGCGGGATCAATCCACGGTCACGCCGGTGTCGCGCGCCAGCTTCAGCAGCTTGGGCAGGGCGTCCTTGTAGAGCGCGGTGGCTTCGGCCGGGGTGTCGCCCATGGGCTCCAGGCCCAGGCCTTCCATGCGCTCCTGGACTTCGGGCTGGCGCACCACCAGCGCGACTTCCTTGCCCAGGCGTTCGACGATGGCGTCCGGCGTCTTGGCGGGGGCCATGAGGTAGTAGGGCGCCGTGGTCATGTAGACGTCGTCCTTGTAACCCTGCTCGGCGAAGGTGGGCACGTCAGGCAGCGCCTTGGTGCGGGTCGACCCGAACACCGCCAGCGGGCGCAGCTTGCCGGCGGTGATGTGGGGTTTGAGCGCGGCGGTCGAGCCCACCGCCATCGGGATCACGCCGCTGATCAGATCCATGGCCATGGGGGCCTCACCCTTGTACGCGGCCAGCGCCGTCTGGGTGCCGTAGGTCTTGTCCATGAAGACCTGCAGCTGGTGCGGCTGCACGCCCGGCCCCCAGGAGCCCATGGTGAATTTGCCGGGTGCCTTCTTGACCAGATCGAGCAGCTCCTTGTAGGTCTGGGCCGGCACCGACGGGTTGACGGCCAGCACGGTGCGCGGCAGCGCGATGTCCGAGATCAGGCGCAGATCGGTCTCCGGGTCGTAGGGCAGCTTCTTGTAGATCGCCTTGAAGGAGGTGACCGCGCCGGGAATCGTCAGCAGCACGGTATAGCCGTCAGGCGCCGCCTTCGCCACATGGTCGGCGCCGATGATGCCGCCCGCGCCGGCCTTGTTCTCCACGATGACCGGTTGCCCGAGTCGCCTGGACAGCCCGTCGGCGATGGCGCGCGCCAGCGTGTCGCTGCCGCCTCCAGCCGCAAACTGCACCACGATGCGCACCGGCTTGTTCGGATAGGCGCTCTGTGCCCAGCTGCCGGTCAGCGGTAGCAGCAGGCTCACACTCAGGCCCAGGGCGCGCAGCCAGCGGGCGTGTCTGTGGGTTCGGCTCATCTTCATCTCCTCAGATATCCAGGTTCAGGCAAACCAAAGCGAAAGGCGCCGGCACTCAGCCCGCACCCGTCGCGGCGCGACCGATCACCAGGGCGTCGACGGCGATCGCACCGCCTTCCGCCGCCGGGCGGGCGATCAGCGGGTTGATCTCGGCGCTGACCAGAGAGTCACCGGCACGCATGGCGAACTCGGCCAGCGCGCACAGGACCTCGGCAATCGATTCCACATCGACCGCCGGCTGCCCGCGCACGCCGTGAAAGATGGCCGCTGCGCGCAGCTCCATCACCATGGCACGGGCCTCGTCGCGACCGATCGGCAGCACACGCAGCGACACGTCGCGCAGCAGCTCGACGTGCACGCCGCCCAGCCCGAACATCAGCACCGGCCCGAACACCGGGTCGCGGTGCACACCGGCGATGCATTCCACGCCGCCCGTCACCATGCGGGCCGCCAGCGCGCCATCGATGCGGGCATCGGGGTGGGCCTGGCGGACGTTGTGCGTGATGCGCTCGAAAGCGGCGCGCGCCTGGTCGGCGCTGCCCAGCCGAAGCATCACGCCGCCGGCGTCCGACTTGTGGGGGATGTCGGCGCTGGCGACCTTCAGTGCGATGGCGCCACCCAAGGCATCCACGGCGGCGGCGGCCTGATTCGGTGTGTGGACCAGCCGGTGCTCGACCAGCGGCACCCCGGCGGCGGCCAGCAGCGCCAGACTGTCGGCCTCGGACAGCGTGCCCGGTGGCACGTGCAGGCGGGCAGCGGTCAGGGCGGGGGCCTGCGCCGGGGCGCCTTGGGTGCCCCAGCGGGTCAGCGCCCCGATGCAGCGGATGGCGATGCCCGGGTCGGCAAATACCAGGCAGCCCAGGGCCTCCAGCTCGGCGCGGCGCTCGTCGCTGCACAGCGTGCTGACCGCCAGCAAGGTGTCCGGATGGCGCGCGCGCAGGGTTCGCACCAGGCCCACGATGGCAGGCCAGACCGTAGGTGAAAGCCCCGCTGCCGCGAAGAAGCCCAGCCAGCTGTGAAACGGCTGATCGTTCAGCATCAGCGTGGCGCTGCGCTCCAGCAGGGTGTCGTCGTTGGTCACCTGGGCGGTGACGTCGACAGGGTTGCGCGGGCCGGCAAACGGCACCCAGTCGAGGAGCTGGCGCTGTGCGGCGGCCGACAGCGGTGGCACCTCCAGCCCGGCGGCGCTGGCGTCGTCGGCCATCAGGGCGCCGACGCCGCCGGAGACCGTCATCAATCCGATCGAGCGCCCCTTGGGCGGGCGGGCAATGGCGGCGCTGGCGGCCAACGCAAAAAACTCGCTGATGCTGTGCACGCGCAGCACACCGTAGCGCCGGAACACGGCGTCGTAGACCGCATCGTTGCCGGCCAGCGAGGCGGTGTGCGAGGCCGCTGCCGCCGCGCCCAGTGCGCTGGCGCCGACCTTGACCATCACCACCGGCTTGCCGCGCTGCTGCGCCAGCGCCAGCGCAGCGCGCAGGCGTGGGCCATCGCGGCAGCCTTCCATGTAGGCCATGATGACGTCGGTCTCCGGGTCCTGTGCCAGCCAGGCCAGACCGTCGGCCAGCTGCACGTCGGCCTCGTTGCCGGTGGTGGCCCACAGCGACAGGCCCAGGCCGCGCTCGCGCGCCAGGCTGTAGGCGTAGACGCCGAACGCGCCCGACTGGCTGATCAGGCCGATGCGCCCGGGCTTGACCAGGCCGGCGTTCACCGCCGGCGCGAAGGTGGCGTAGACGTTGTGGCTCGGCCGCATGATGCCCAGGCAGTTGGGGCCCAGCAGGCGAATACCGGCCGCCTGCGCGCGCGCCGCCAGCGCCTGCTGCTGCGCCGCGCCCTCGGCGCCGACCTCGGCATAGCCGGAGGAAAACAACACCATGGTGCGCACGCCGGCGTCGGCCGCGTCGTCCAGCACGGCCGCCACCTGGGCCTGCGGAACGGCCACGATGGCCATGTCCACCGGCGCGCCGATGGCGCGCAGACTCTCGTGCGCGGGCAGGCCCTGCACGCTGCGCGCGCGCGGATTCACCGCGTGCAGCCGGCCGCTGTAGCCGAAACGCCGCAGGTAATCGAGCGGGATGCCGCCGATCTTGGTGGTCTGCTCGGACGCGCCCACCACCGCGATCGAGCGCGGCGCAAACAGCGTGTCGAGCTGGGTGAAATTGAAGTGCTCCATGCTCCGTGTCGTGGGGTGGCATTGCCGGCCCGGCCCTGCGCGCGATCGGTGCGACGCGTCGTCAGCCGACTGATCCGTACTATGCGAAGCTGGGCACCGCAGCGTCTGTCAAGTGATTGACAATTGAGGCCGATTGGGATTGCGTGGAAACCCTATGGACACAGCCCCGGGCCGCAGTGGCCCAGCAATGACGTCAGCGTCGCCGGCCGCTGCCGCGGCGTCGAGCCTGATCCGTCGCGCGCTGGGGCTGTGCCGGATGCTGCGTGGCTGGCCGGGCGAGGTGCTCGATCAGCTGGCTGCCGTGTCCTGGGTCGGGCGCTACCAGCGCCACGAGCAGATCATGGCCGACGATCCGCAGCGGCGCGAGGTGCTGGTGGTGGCTTCGGGTTGCATTGCCGTCGACCACATCGACGCCTCGGGTCAGCACTTTCTGCTGTCCATGTACGGCCCGGGCGACATCACCTCGCTGATTCGCCTGCTGACCGACGCGCCGTTTCACTTCGGCTTTCATGCCCGCGAGCCGTCAACCGTGGTGCATCTTCCCTGTGACGCCATGATGGCCGTGCTCGACGCCCACCCCATCCTCTGGAAGGACCTGTGCCTGCTGATGCTGGCGCGCACCCAGCAAAGCATCCTGCTGCAGCAGCAGCGCTCCAGTGGTCAGATGAAGCAGATGGTGGCGGACGCGGTGGTCCAACTGGTGCGCGCGCGCGGCCTGGACACTGCGGCGCCCGGGGCGGTGTGTGTGCGGGTGTCGCAGACCGAGCTGGCGGCCATGCTGTCGGTGTCGCGCCAGACCGTCAACAAGGTGCTGCAGGCTCTGTGTCAGGCGGGTCTGCTGCGCGTCCACTATGGACGGCTGGAGGGCATCAACCTGGGCCGACTCGAGCGGGTGGCGCGGGGTGAACCTGAGCCGCACTGACCTGGCACACGCCGTGCCCTGCGCCGGCCGCCCGGCCTGCGGCACGCTCTGGCGCTATCGTGTCGGGGCGGCGCGCCGGCCGCCGGCCCGTCGCGGCGCTCCGGCCGTGCGGGTCGCCAACCCTTGCCTGGAGCTGCCATGACCCTGACCGAACTCAAATACATCGTCGCCGTGGCGCGCGAAAAGCACTTCGGCAAGGCGGCCGAGGCCTGCTTCGTGTCGCAGCCCACGCTGTCGGTGGCCGTCAAGAAGCTCGAAGAGGAGCTGGAGGTCAAACTGTTCGAGCGCGGCGGCAGCGAGATCGCCGTCACCCCGCTCGGCGCCGAAATCGTGCGTCAGGCCCAGAGCGTGCTGGAGCAGGCCGCCGAGATCAAGGAAATCGCCAAGCGCGGCAAGGACCCGCTGGGCGGGCCGCTGACGCTCGGCGTGATCTACACCATCGGCCCCTACCTGCTGCCCGAGCTGGTGCGCCACAACATTGAGCGCACGCCGCAGATGCCGCTGATGCTGCAGGAAAACTTCACCGTGCGCCTGCTGGAAATGCTGCGCACCGGCGAGATCGACTGCGCCATCCTGGCCGAACCCTTTCCCGACTCGGGGCTGGCGATGGCGCCGCTGTACGACGAGCCCTTCATGGCCGCGCTGCCGGCCGCTCACCCGCTGGCGCGCGGCGCCGCCGTCACGTCGGAGCAGCTGCGCGGCGAACACATGCTGCTGCTGGGCACCGGTCACTGCTTTCGCGACCATGTGCTGCAGGTCTGTCCCGAATTCGCCGGCTTCGCCAGCAGTGGCGAAGGCATCCGCAAGAACTTCGAAGGCTCGTCGCTTGAAACCATCAAGCACATGGTGGCCGCCGGCATGGGCGTGACCCTGGTGCCGCGGCTGGCGGTGCCGGCCGAGGCGCTGGTGGCCCAGGCCGCGCAGGCCGACGCGCCCGGCGCGGTGCGCTACCTGCCGGTGCGCGACGGCGGCGGCGCCGCACCGCCGACGCGCCGCGTGGTGCTGGCCTGGCGCCGCAGCTTCACCCGCTACGAAGCCATCGCCGCCCTGCGCAACGCCATCTACGCCTGTGAGCTGCCGGGGGTGCAGCGGCTGTCGTGACTCGAAACCTTGGTTAAACTGGGCTGCGTGGCGCTTTCAGCAAGCGCCGACAGCTATCGATTCAGTAGTATGACAGGCTCCCCATCGTCCCCGCCCCGTAGCAAGTGGTCGCTCTACCTCGACCTGATCCGCTGGGACCGCCCGGCCGGCTGGCTGGTGCTGCTGTGGCCCGCCCTGTCGGCGCTGTGGCTGGCGGCCGGCGGCTTTCCGGGCTGGCACCTGCTGGCGGTGTTCGTCGCCGGCACCATCTTGATGCGCTCGGCCGGCTGCTGCGTCAACGACGTGGCCGACCGCGAGTTCGACCGCCACGTCAAGCGCACCGCGCAGCGCCCGGTCACCACCGGTGCGGTCGGCGTGCGCGAGGCGCTGGCGCTGGGCGCGGTGCTGGCGCTGGCGGCCTTTGTGCTGGTGCTGACCACCAACGCCAGCGCCATTGCGCTGTCGTTTCCGGCGCTGGCCATCGCCATCGCCTACCCGTTTGCCAAGCGCTGGGTGTCGATGCCGCAGGCGGTGCTGGGCGTGGCCTTCAGCTTCGGCATCCCGATGGCCTTTGCGGCGGTGCAGGGCCAGGTGCCGTGGCAGGCCTGGGCGCTGCTGGCGGGCAACCTGTTCTGGGTGCTGGCCTACGACACCGAATACGCCATGGTCGACCGCGACGACGACTTGAAGATCGGCATCCAGACCTCGGCCATCACCCTGGGCCGCTGGGATGTGGCGGCGATCATGGGGTTTTACGCCGCTTACCTGTCGATCTGGATTGGGATCGTTTTGCAGCAAGCGCCGACAGCTATTGTTTACATAGCGTTCGGGCTGGCCGCGGGGCAGGCGCTGTGGCACTACACGCTGATCCGCGGGCGCACCCGTGAAGGCTGCTTCACGGCCTTCCGGCAGAACCACTGGCTGGGCGCCACGGTGTTCGCCGGCATCGCGCTGGCGCTGCGATGAGGGTGGTTTCAGCGCAGCGCGGCGTACTGGTTGGTCACATCGTCCAGCACCAGCAGCAGGTTCTCGCTGGTGGTCATGATGTGCGCCAATGCTTCCTTGACCGGCTGGCCGCTGCGGCTGGACGACCTGATGGCGGCATCGAACAACAGCCACTGCTGCTCGCCCAGTTTCAGCGTTTCGCGGATGCGCGGCGTGGCCTGGGGCGCCTCGGCCAGGACCTCGAGGCCGGTCACGAACTCGCTGCGGTTCTTTTCGATCTCCGTGGTGGCGGCTGCCAGCTGGATGCGCGCCCCGCTGGCCAGCGCGTACTTGGCCAGCCGCTGGGACAGCATGCGCTGGCGCCCGGCCAGGTTGACCAGGCGCCCTGACGGCTGGCCGGATGCCTTCTCCAGTTGCGTGGTGCCCTGGTGTGCCAGCGCCAGCACGGTTTCGGACTGTGCCAGCACGGCGTCGGCGCCCGCCATCGAGGCGGGCTTGCCGACCAGCCTGTCCTTGAAATCCAGCCAGGCGCGTTCGAGTTGGCCGTAGGTGTCGCGGATGCCCGGGTTGGGGGCGAAACCCTTGAGTTCGACCAGTTGGCGGTCAAACAGCGCCATCGACTGGCTCAGCACCTTTTCCGCCTGCGCGGGCAGCGCCTCCAGCGCCACACCCAGATAGGCCTTGGCCACGCGCTGCGACAGCATGCGCTGGCGACCGGCCTTGTTGATGGCGTCGTTCATGTCCTTGACCTGGGCCCAAACGGGCGGGATGGTCAGGCCGACCAACCCCAGGGCGGCGAACTGACGGCGGGAAAGCGTTGGCATGAGCGGCACTCCATTTCCTGCGGCGGGGTCAGGGTGTGTCCTTCCAGTGGCCGCGCACCCGCGTCAACCCGGTCAACACCTGCCACTCGCAGGATCAGGGCGAAATAGTAATATCAAAGTACACGAGGCAACCTTGACCTGGCTTCAGGTTTCGGGTGCATGGCGCGCCGGCAGCAGGGTAGGCCCCGGCCGACCCGGTTGAAAGGCAATGCGCTCAGCGCCCGAACTCGTCGCCCAGTTCCTTGGCGCGCGCACAGGCGGCGTGCATGGCGGCGACGAACGCGGGCTTGACGCCGGCCTGGTCCAGCGCGGTCAGGGCGGCGTAGGTGGTGCCGCCCTTGCTGGTCACGCGCTCGCGCAGGGTGGCCAGCGGCTCGCTCGAGGCGGCCGCCAGGTGCGCGCCGCCGGCAAAGGTGGCCACGGCCAGGCGGCGCGCCTGTTCGGGCGACAGGCCCAGCTCGCTGCCCGCCTGCTGCATGGCTTCGAGGAAATAGAACACATAGGCCGGGCCGGAGCCGGACAGGGCGGTGACGGCGTCGAGCTGCGCCTCGTGCTCCAGCCACAGCGCCTCGCCGGTGGTGCGGATCACGGCTTCGGCCAGCGCGCGGTCGGCCGCGCTCACCTCGGGCGCGGCAAACAGCCCCGTCATGCCGCGCCCGACCAGGGCCGGGGTGTTGGGCATGCAGCGCACGATGCGCCGCGCGCCGCTGGCGGCGGCGATGTCGCCGCTGCGGATGCCGGCCATCACCGACAGCTGCAGCGCGCTGCCCACGTGTGGTGCCACCGGCGCCGCGGCGGCACCGAAGCTCTGCGGTTTGACGGCCCAGACGATCAGGTCGGCGCCGGCGAGCTGGGGGCCGGCGGCGGGCAGTGCGGTCACGCCGTGCTGCTGCAACAGGGCGGCGCGCGTGGCCTCGAAGGGCTCCACCACGTCGATGCGCGCCGCCGGCAGCCCCTGCCGGATCAGCCCGCCGATGATGGCGCTGGCCATGTTGCCGCCGCCGATGAAGGCGATGCGGGTGGAGGCGGGCAGGGCGGTGGCGGTCATGGCGGTCGGGCGGCGTGGCGGGTGACGGAGGGCGGTCAGTGTAAGCGCGCCCTGGCGCAGGGCGGGCGACCCGGGCGCAGCCGAATCCGCTACCCTTGCACCCATGCGCTACGTTCTCGCACTCGATCAGGGCACCACCAGCAGCCGCGCCATCGCGTTTGACGAGCAGGGCCGGGTGGCGGCGCTGGCGCAGCGCGAATTCGCGCAGCATTTTCCGCAGCCCGGCTGGGTCGAACACGATGCGGACGAGATCTGGGTCAGCCAGCTGGCGGTGGCCCGAGATTGCATACAAAAACTGGCTGCAGCGCAGCATGGGCAAGCGCCAAAAGCTATTGAAATTGTAGCTATCGGCATCACCAACCAGCGCGAAACCACGCTGCTGTGGGAGCGCGCCACGGGTCGTCCACTGGCGCCCGCCATCGTCTGGCAGGACCGGCGCACCACGGCGCGCTGCGAGCAGCTGCGCAGCCAGGGCCAGGCCGGGCCGATCCAGCGTCAGACCGGGCTGGTGCTGGATGCGTATTTCTCGGCCACCAAGCTCGAATGGCTGCTCGACCAGGTGCCCGGCGCACGCGCCCGCGCCGAAGCCGGCGAGCTGGCCTTCGGCACCATCGACAGCTGGCTGATCTGGCAGCTGACCGGCGGCCGCGTGCACGCCACCGACCCCAGCAACGCCGCCCGCACGATGCTGATGAACATCCACACGCTGGACTGGGACGACCAACTGCTGCGGCTGTTTCACATCCCGCGCGCCGTGCTGCCGCGCATCGTGCCGTCCAGCGGCGTGCTGGGCGAGACGGCGCCGGTCCTGTTCGGCCGCCCGATCCCGATCGCCGGCGTGGCCGGCGACCAGCAGGCCGCCACCTTCGGGCAGGCCTGCTTTGCCCCCGGCATGGCCAAGAACACCTACGGCACCGGCTGCTTCATGCTGATGAACACCGGCCACCAGGCCGTGCCCAGCCGCAACCGGTTGCTCACCACCGTGGGCTGGCAGGGCTCGGCGGCGGGCGCGCGCCACCGCACGGCCTATTGCCTGGAAGGCTCGGTGTTCATGGCCGGCGCCACCGTGCAATGGCTGCGCGACGGCCTGCAGATGATCCAGACCGCCAGCGAGATCGAGGCGCTGGCGGCCAGCGTGCCCGACACCGGCGACGTGTTCCTGGTGCCCGCCTTCGCCGGCCTGGGCGCGCCCGACTGGGACGGCCGCGCGCGCGGCACCCTGGTGGGGCTGACGCGCGGCAGCACGCGCGCGCACATCGCCCGCGCCGCGCTGGAAGCCATTGCCCTGCAGTCGGCCGACATCTTCGGCGCCATGAGCCGCGACAGCGGCATCGCCCTGACCGAGTTGCGCGTGGACGGCGGCGCCAGCCGCAACGACCTGCTGATGCAGATCCAGGCCGATCTGCTGGGCGTGCCGGTGGTGCGCCCGCGCGTCACCGAAACCACCGCCCTGGGCGCCGCCTACCTGGCCGGGCTGGCCACCGGCGTCTGGCCCGACGGCGCGGCGATCGCGGCGCAGTGGGCGGTGGCGCGACGCTTCGAGCCGCGGCTGCCCGAGCCCGAGCGGCACGCCCGCATCGCCCGCTGGCGCCAGGCGGTGGCGCGCGCGCGCGGCTGGGCACGCGACGCCGCCGGGTCATCGCCGTCGCAGCCATGAGGCATTGCATCGGCATTCAGCGCTTATCCAGCAAGCGCCGCTAGCTATCAAAACAATAGTAATTTCGAGCCATGGACAGCCGCCCCCAGCCGACCGACCGCGCCACCCTGCTGGCCCGTCTGGCCGAGCCCTGCAAGTACGACCTGGCCGTGGTGGGCGGCGGCGCCACCGGCCTGGGGGTGGCGCTGGACGCCGCGCAGCGCGGCCACCGCGTGGTGCTGGTGGAGGCGCACGACTTCGCCAAGGGCACCTCTTCGCGCGCCACCAAGCTGGTGCATGGCGGCGTGCGCTACCTGGCGCAGGGCAACGTGCACCTGGTGCGCGAGGCGCTGCACGAACGCGTGCACATCCTGCAGAGCGCGCCGCACCTGGCGCAGCCGCTGCCCTTCGTCATGCCGTCGTACCGGCTGTGGGAAACGCCGTTCTACGGCGTCGGCCTGAAGATGTACGACCTGCTGGCCGGCCGTGCCGGTCTGGGCGCCACCCAATGGCTGGGCGCGCGCGAGACGCTGCGCCTGCTGCCGGGGGCGCAGCCGCAGGGTCTGAAGGGCGGCGTCAAATACTGGGACGGCCAGTTCGACGACGCCCGTCTGGCGCTGGCGCTGGCACGCACGGCGGCGCGGCACGGTGCGCTGCTGGTCAACCACTGCGAGGCGATCGACGTGCTGCACGACGCCGGCCGCGCCGTCGGCCTGGTGGTGCGTGACGCCGAAAGCGGGCGCGAACTGCGCCTGCAGGCCGGCTGCATCGTCAACGCCACCGGCGTCTGGGTGGACGGGCTGCGCCAGCACGACGCGCGCGCCGGCGGCCAGCCGGTGCAGCCGGTGGTGGCGCCCAGCCAGGGCGCCCACCTGGTGGTGGAACAGTCGTTTTCGCCCGGCGATCACGCCTTGCTGGTGCCCAGCACCACCGACGGCCGGGTGCTGTTTGCCGTGCCCTGGCTGGGCAAGCTGATCCTGGGCACCACCGACCACCCGCGCCCCGACGTGCCACTGGAGCCGCAAGCCGGCGCCGACGAGGTCGATTTCATCCTGCGCGAAGCCGGCCGCTACCTGCGCCGCGCGCCCACCCGCGCCGACATCCTCAGCCGCTGGGCCGGCCTGCGCCCGCTGGTGCGGCCGGCCGACGCCGGCAGCGACACCAAGGCCATCAGCCGCGAGCACACCATCCTGGTGTCGCCCTCCGGCCTGGTCAGCGTCACCGGCGGCAAATGGACCACCTACCGCGCCATGGCCGAAGACGTGCTGGCGCGCTGCACCGAAGCCGGCGTGCTGCTGCCGCGCGGTCCCTCGCGCACCGCCGGGCTGCCCCTGGTGGGCGCCGTCGGCGCCGGCCGGCGCACCCCCCTGAGCGCGCCGCCCGGCCTGCACCTGTACGGCAGCGAGGCCGAGACCGTGGCGGCCCTGCCCGGCGCCGATCGCTGGCTGGCGCCCGGCCTGAGCGAGGCCATGGTCCGTTTTGCCGTCCGCCACGAATACGCCCGCACCGTCGAGGACGTGCTGGCGCGCCGCTCGCGCCTGTTGTTTCTGGACGCCGCCGAGGCTGCGCGCGCCGCCCCCGCCGTGGCGCGCGTGCTGGGCGAAGAACGGGCGGGCGACCCCGCGCTGGCGGCATTCCAGGCCCTGGCCGGGGTCTACGCCGGCCAGGGCGCTTGACAAAGCCAGCTCGCTTTGCCACAATGGCGGGCTTCGCCCTTATTGGGTGAGGAATCTGCCCCACATCGCCTGGCGCATGCGCGCATGAAAAGAGCGCGCGGCCTGGGTGGCGGGCCCAAGACTGTTTCGGTGTCGGCTTCACGTCAGAGGCGGCCGGATGCAAGTTGGGAAACTTACAAATGATCCAGACTGAATCTCGACTCGAGGTGGCCGACAACACCGGCGCCAAGTCCGTCATGTGCATCAAGGTGCTGGGCGGCTCCAAGCGCCGCTATGCCAGCGTCGGCGACATCATCAAGGTGAGCATCAAGGAAGCCGCGCCGCGCGGTCGCGTCAAGAAGGGCGAGATCTACAGCGCCGTCGTGGTGCGCACCGCCAAGGGCATCCGCCGCGGCGACGGTTCGCTCGTCAAGTTCGACGGCAACGCCGCCGTGCTGCTCAACAACAAGCTGGAGCCCATCGGCACCCGCATCTTCGGCCCGGTCACGCGCGAGCTGCGCACCGAGCGCTTCATGAAGATCGTGTCGCTGGCCCCTGAAGTCCTGTAAGGAAGGCGCGTCATGAACAAGATCCGCAAGGGCGACGAAATCATCGTCATCGCCGGCCGCGACAAAGGCAAGCGCGGCACGGTGACGCTGCGCGTCGACGACGAGCGCGTGGTGGTCGATGGCATCAACATCGTCAAGAAGCACGCCAAGCCCAACCCGATGAAGGGCGTGACCGGCGGCATCATCGAGAAGGCCATGCCGATCCACCAGTCCAACGTGGCCATCTACAACAAGGCGAGCGGCAAGGCCGATCGCGTCGGCATCAAGACGCTGCAGGACGGCACGCGCGTGCGTGTCTTCAAGTCCAGCGGCGAAGAAATCAAGGCCTGAGGACCATCATGGCACGACTGCAACAACACTACCGCGAGAAAGTGGCGCCCGATCTGATGAAGCAGTTCGGCTACAAGTCGCCCATGGAGGTGCCGCGCATCACCAAGATCACGCTCAACATGGGCGTGAGCGAGGCCGTGGCCGACAAGAAGGTGATGGACAACGCCGTCGCCGACCTGACCAAGATCGCCGGCCAGAAACCGGTGGTCACCAAGGCCAGGAAGGCCATCGCCGGCTTCAAGATCCGCGAGCAGCAGGCCATCGGCACCATGGTCACCCTGCGCGGCGCCCGCATGTACGAATTCCTCGACCGCTTCGTCACCGTGGCGCTGCCGCGCGTGCGTGACTTCCGCGGTATTTCCGGTCGTTCCTTCGATGGTCGCGGTAACTACAACGTCGGCGTCAAAGAGCAGATCATCTTCCCGGAAATCGAGTACGACAAGGTCGACGCCCTGCGCGGCCTGAACATCAGCATCACGACCACGGCCAAGACCGACGCAGAAGCCAAGGCGCTGCTGGCGGCTTTCCGTTTCCCGTTCAAGAACTGAGGTAAGGCCATGGCAAAAGTAGCTTTGATCGAGCGCGAACTCAAGCGCGAGAAACTGGTCGCCAAGTACGCCAAGAAGCACGCCGAGCTGAAGGCCATCGCCGGCGACGCCAAGCGCAGCGACGACGAGCGCGCGCAGGCTCGTCTGGCGCTGCAGAAGCTCCCGCGCAACGCCAACCCCACGCGCCAGCGCAACCGCTGCGAAATGACCGGCCGCCCGCGCGGCACCTTCCGTCAGTTCGGTCTCGGCCGCGCCAAGATCCGCGAACTGGCCTTCGAAGGCCAGATTCCCGGCGTCACCAAGGCCAGCTGGTAATCGGCAGGAGTAAGCAACATGAGCATGAGTGATCCCATCGCCGATCTGCTGACCCGCATCCGCAATGCGCAGATGGTGGCCAAGCAGACCGTGTCGGTGCCGTCGTCCAAGGTCAAGGTGGCCATCGCCCAGGTCCTGAAGGACGAGGGCTACATCGACGGCTTCGAAGTCAAGAGCGAAGGCGGCAAGTCCGAACTGGAAATCGCCCTCAAATACTACGCCGGCCGCCCGGTGATCGAGCGCATCGAGCGCGTCAGCCGTCCCGGCCTGCGCGTCTACAAGGGCCGTGACGCCATTCCCCAGGTCATGAATGGCCTGGGCGTGGCCATCGTCACCACCCCGCGCGGCGTGATGACCGATCGCAAGGCGCGCGCCACCGGTGTCGGTGGCGAAGTGCTGTGCTACGTGGCGTAAGGAGAAATCGAAATGTCGCGTATTGCAAAAATGGGCGTCACCGTCCCCGCGGGCGTGGATGTTCAGATCAAGGAAGACCAGATCATGGTCAAGGGCAGCGGCGGCGAGCTCAAGCTGGCCCCCAGCGCCCTGGTGAAGATCGCCATGGCCGACGGCAAGCTGTCGTTCGAGCCGGCCGACGAGTCGCGCGAGGCCAACGCCATGAGCGGCACCATGCGCCAGCTGGTCAACAACATGGTGGTCGGCGTCAGCAAGGGTTTCGAGAAGAAGCTCACCCTGGTCGGCGTGGGCTTTCGCGCCCAGGCCCAGGGCAGCAAGCTGAACCTGGCGATCGGCTTCTCGCATCCGGTCAACTTCGACATGCCGGCCGGCGTGACGGTGGCCACGCCGACGCCGACGGAAATCGTGATCAAGGGCGCCAACCGCCAGGTGGTGGGCCAGATCGCGGCCGAGATTCGTGACGTGCGTCCGCCCGAGCCCTACAAGGGCAAAGGCATCCGCTACGCGGACGAGCGCGTCGTCATCAAGGAAACCAAGAAGAAGTAAGGACCTGCATCATGACGACCAAGAAAGAGCAGCGCCTTCGCCGTGCCCGCCAGACGCGCATCCGCATCGCCGACAAGGGTGTGTGCCGCCTGAGCGTGAACCGCACCAACCTGCATATCTACGCCACCGTGTTCTCGGCCGATGGCACGCGCGTGCTGGCCACGGCCTCGACCGCCGAAGCCGAGATGCGTCAGGCGCTGGGCGCCGCCGGCAAGGGTGGCAACGTGGCCGCCGCGCAGCAGATCGGCAAGCGCATCGCCGAGCGCGCCAAGGCCGCCGGTGTCGACAAGGTGGCGTTCGACCGCGCCGGTTTCGCCTACCACGGCCGTGTCAAGGCGCTGGCCGAAGCCGCGCGCGAAGCGGGCCTGCAGTTCTAAAGGACCAACGAGATGGCAAGCAAGTTTCAAGCACGCGCGCAGGGCGATGGTCCCGAGGACGGCCTGCGCGAGAAGATGATCGCGGTCAACCGCGTCACCAAGGTGGTCAAGGGTGGCCGCATCCTGGGTTTTGCCGCACTGACCGTGGTGGGCGACGGCGATGGCCGCGTCGGCATGGGCAAGGGCAAATCCAAGGAAGTGCCGTCGGCCGTCCAGAAGGCCATGGAAGAGGCGCGTCGCAACATGCTGAAGGTGTCGCTCAAGGACGGCACCATTCACCACAACGTGACCGGCCACCACGGCGCCGCCACCGTCATGATGGCGCCGGCGCCGCGCGGTACCGGCATCATCGCCGGCGGCCCGATGCGCGCCGTCTTCGAGGTGCTGGGCATCACCGACATCGTGGCCAAGAGCCACGGCACCTCCAACCCGTACAACATGGTGCGCGCCACGCTGGATGCGCTGCGCAACTGCACCACGCCCGCCGAAGTGGCGGCCAAGCGCGGCAAGTCGGTCGAAGACCTGTTTGCCGCCTGATGGGGAGTCAAGACATGACCACTGAACAGAAAACCGTCAAGGTGCAACTGGTGCGCAGCCCGATCGGCTGCAAGCAGTCGCACCGCGACACCGTGCGCGGCCTGGGCCTGCGCAAGCTGAACAGCGTGCGCGAGCTGCAGGATACGCCTGCGGTGCGCGGCATGATCAACAAGATCGACTACCTGGTCAAGATCGTCTGAGGAATCGGATCATGGAACTCAACAGCATCAAGCCCGCCGACGGCGCGCGTCGTGCCCGTCGCCGCGTCGGTCGCGGCATCGGCTCCGGCCTGGGCAAGACCGCCGGCCGTGGCCACAAGGGTCAGAAGTCGCGCAGCGGCGGCTACCACAAAGTCGGCTTCGAAGGCGGCCAGATGCCCCTGCAGCGCCGTCTGCCCAAGCGCGGCTTCAAGTCGGCCTCGCTGAAGTACAACGCCGAGGTCACGCTGGCCGATCTGGAACGCCTGGGTGCCGCCGAAGTCAACCTGCTGGTGCTCAAGCAGGCCGGTCTGGTGCGCGAGCTCGCCAAGGTGGTCAAGGTCATCAAGACCGGTGAACTGACCCGTGCCGTCAAGCTGTCGGGCATTGGCGCCACCACTGGCGCCAAGGCGGCGATCGAGGCTGCCGGTGGTTCGCTGGCCTGAGCCGGCTCCCGCTTGCATTTCTTGAAAGTGACTGAGTAGTGGCCACCAGCGCAACGCAAATTGCCAAGACCGGCAAGTACGGCGACCTGCAGCGTCGGCTGGTGTTTCTGCTGCTGGCGCTGGTCGTGTACCGGATCGGTGCGCACATTCCCGTGCCCGGCATCAACCCGGATCAGCTGCGTCAGCTGTTCCAGGGCCAGCAGGGCGGCATCCTGAACCTGTTCAACATGTTCTCGGGTGGCGCGCTGTCGCGCTTCACGGTGTTCGCGCTGGGCATCATGCCCTACATCTCCGCGTCGATCATCATGCAGTTGATGACCTACGTGGTGCCGACCTTCGAGCAAATGAAGAAGGAAGGCGAGGCGGGCCGTCGCAAGATCACCCAGTACACGCGCTATGGCACGGTGGGCCTGGCGCTGTTCCAGTCGTTCGGCATCGCCGTCGCGCTGGAGGCGTCGCAGGGCCTGGTGATCAGCCCGGGCTGGGGCTTTCGCCTGACGGCGGTGGTCAGCCTGACGGCCGGCACCATGTTCCTGATGTGGCTGGGCGAGCAGATCACCGAGCGCGGCCTGGGCAACGGCATCTCGATCCTGATCTTCGCCGGCATCGCCGCTGGTCTGCCGAGCGCCATCGGCGGCCTGCTGGAGCTGGTGCGCACGGGGGCCATGAGCATCATCGTGGCGCTGTTCATCGTCGTGCTGGTGGTGGGCGTGACCTACTTCGTGGTGTTCGTCGAGCGCGGACTGCGCAAGATTCTGGTCAACTACGCGCGCCGCCAGGTTGGCAACAAGGTGTATGGGGGTCAGTCCTCGCACCTGCCGCTCAAGCTCAACATGTCGGGCGTGATCCCGCCGATCTTCGCCTCGTCGATCATTCTGCTGCCCGCCACCGTGGTCGGCTGGTTCAGTGCTGGCGACTCGATGCGCTGGCTCAAGGACATCGCCGCCACGCTGACGCCGGGGCAGCCGATCTACGTCATGCTGTATGCGGCGGCCATCATCTTCTTCTGTTTCTTCTACACCGGCCTGGTGTTCAACAGCCGCGAGACGGCCGACAACCTGAAGAAAAGCGGTGCCTTCATTCCGGGCATCCGTCCGGGTGAGCAGACCGCGCGCTACATCGACAAGATCCTGATGCGTCTGACCCTGATCGGGGCGGCCTACATCACGGCGGTGTGTCTGCTGCCGGAGTTCCTGATCCTGAAGTACAACGTGCCGTTCTACTTCGGTGGTACCTCGCTGCTGATCCTGGTCGTCGTGACCATGGATTTCATGGCGCAGGTGCAGAATTACATGATGAGTCAACAGTACGAATCGCTGCTCAAGAAGGCCAACTTCAAGACCACGCTTTGACCGCTGACCGCCATGTCGAAGGATGATGTCATCCAGATGCAGGGCGAGGTTCTGGAGAACCTGCCCAACGCCACGTTCCGGGTAAAGCTGGAAAACGGGCACGTGGTCAAGGGCCACATTTCGGGAAAGATGCGGGTGCATTACATCCGCATCCTCCCCGGTGACAAGGTGACGGTGGAACTGACGCCGTACGACCTGTCGAGGGCACGCATTGTGTTCCGTGCGAAGTGAAGCAGGTGCTTCCGGTTCGGATGGAACGAAAGAGTTTTAGGAGAGTGAAATGAGAGTTTCAGCTTCGGTCAAGAAGATCTGCCGCAACTGCAAGATCATCCGCCGCAAGGGTGTGGTGCGCGTGATCTGCACCGACCCGCGTCACAAGCAGCGCCAGGGTTGAGCGCCGCCTGCACGAGCATTCTGAAGGATTAGAAGACCATGGCACGTATTGCTGGTATCAACATTCCGCCGCACAAACATGCGGAAATCGGCCTGACGGCGATCTACGGCATCGGCCGCACGCGCGCACGCCAGATCTGCGACGCCTGCGGCATCCCCTACTCCAAGAAGGTCAAGGACCTGACCGACGCCGACCAGGAGAAGATCCGCGACCAGATCGCCCAGTTCATCATCGAGGGTGACCTGCGCCGCGAGACCACGATGAACATCAAGCGCCTGATGGACATCGGCTGCTACCGGGGCTTCCGCCATCGCCGCGGTCTGCCCATGCGTGGCCAGCGCACGCGCACCAACGCCCGCACCCGCAAGGGCCCGCGCAAGGCTGCCCAGGCGCTGAAGAAATAAACCAAGGAACGCTAAGACATGGCCAAATCACCCGCCAGCAACGCCGCCCAGCGCGTGCGCAAGAAGGTCCGCAAAAACATCGCGGATGGCATCGCGCACGTGCACGCGTCGTTCAACAACACGATCATCACCATCACCGACCGCCAGGGCAACGCACTGTCCTGGGCTTCGTCGGGTGGCCAGGGCTTCAAGGGTTCGCGCAAGTCCACGCCGTTCGCGGCCCAGGTGGCTTCCGAATCGGCCGGTCGCGCGGCCATGGAGCAGGGCATCAAGAACGTGGACGTGGAGATCAAGGGTCCGGGCCCGGGCCGCGAGTCTTCCGTGCGCGCGCTGGCGGCCCTGGGCATCCGCATCACCTCGATTTCCGACGTGACGCCGGTGCCGCACAACGGCTGCCGCCCGCAGAAGCGCCGCCGCATCTGATGGCGCTCGGCGCCGGAATGCCCGGGCGCCTCATGTTTTTCTAGCAAGACCACCGCCACCAGTGCTTGCACCGGTGGCTCCTCCGGCACAGGGCCGGAGCAGACCAACCCAAGGAAATTGACGTGGCACGTTACCTCGGCCCCAAGGCCAAACTCTCCCGCCGTGAAGGCACCGACCTGTTCCTGAAGAGCGCGCGCCGCTCCATCAGCGACAAGGCCAAGTTCGACTCCAAACCCGGCCAGCATGGCCGCACCTCCGGCCAGCGCACCTCCGACTACGGTCTGCAGCTGCGCGAGAAGCAGAAGGTCAAGCGCATGTACGGCGTGCTGGAAAAGCAGTTCCGCCGCTATTTCGCCGAGGCCGAGCGCCGCCGTGGCAACACCGGTGCCAACCTGCTGTCGCTGCTCGAGTCGCGCCTGGACAACGTGGTCTATCGCATGGGCTTCGGCTCCACCCGCGCCGAGGCGCGCCAGCTGGTGTCGCACAAGGCCGTCACGGTCAATGGCCAGCCCGTCAACATTCCGTCCTACCTGGTCCAGACCGGCGACGTCATCGCCGTGCGCGAGAAATCCAAGAAGCAGACCCGCGTGCAGGAAGCGCTGCAACTGGCCGGTCAGCTGGGTTTCCCGGCCTGGGTCGAGGTCAGTGCCGACAAGGTCGAGGGTGTCTTCAAGAAGCTGCCCGACCGCGACGAGTTCGGTGCCGACATCAACGAATCGCTGATCGTCGAACTCTATTCGCGCTGATCCTTGGCGTCTCGCGCCATTTTCGTTCCGACCCGCCAGCCTGGCGGGTTTGGCGCTTCACCAGCCTTACCGGTGTAACGAGCCGGGGGTATTGAGAGGAAGTCAATAAGCATGCAACCCCAACTGCTGAAACCCAAAGCGATCAACGTCGAGCCGCTGAGCGAGCACAAGGCCGAGGTCACGCTGGAGCCGTTCGAGCGCGGCTATGGCCACACCCTGGGCAACGCGCTGCGCCGCGTGCTGCTGTCGTCCATGGTCGGCTACGCACCGACCGAGGTGACGATCGCCGGCGTGCTGCACGAGTTCTCCAGCATCGACGGCGTGCAGGAGGATGTGGTCAGCATCCTGCTGAACCTCAAGGGCGTGGTGTTCAAGCTGCACAACCGCGACGAAGTCACGCTCAGCCTGCGCAAGGACGGCGATGGCGTGGTCACCGCCGCCGACATCCAGACCCCGCACGACGTCGAGATCATCAACCCCGGCCATGTCATCGCCAACCTGTCGCAGGGCGGCAAGCTGGACATGCAGATCAAGGTCGAGAAGGGTCGCGGCTACGTGCCCGGCACCCTGCGTCGCCACGCCGACGAGCCGTCGCGTTCGATCGGCCGCATCGTGCTCGACGCCTCGTTCTCGCCGGTCAAGCGCGTCAGCTACGCGGTCGAAAACGCCCGCGTCGAGCAGCGCACCGACCTCGACAAGCTGGTCATGGAGATCGAAACCAACGGCGTCATCAGCGCCGAGGATGCGGTGCGCCAGTCGGCGCTGATCCTGGTCGAGCAGCTGGCCGTGTTCGCGCAGCTGAGCGACGGCGAGATCCCCGGCATCGGCGGCGCCCCGGCCCCGCGCGGTGGCGCGGCCAGCTTCGACCCGATCCTGCTGCGTCCGGTCGATGAGTTGGAGCTCACGGTGCGTTCGGCCAACTGCCTGAAGGCCGAGAACATCTACTACATCGGCGACCTGATCCAGCGCACCGAAAACGAGCTGCTCAAGACCCCCAACCTGGGTCGCAAGTCGCTCAACGAGATCAAGGAAGTGCTGGCGTCGCGCGGCCTGACCCTGGGCATGAAGCTGGAGAACTGGCCTCCGGTGGGCCTGGACAAGCGCTGATTCAAGGTCGAAAAGGGCTATGGCGCTTGTCCATCAAGCGCCGATAGCTATCAAAATCATAGTTAACGCTTCGCATCGAAGCCCATCGTGCAAGGGCCGTACCTGATCCGGCGGCCCTGTTAATAAAGGAAAGGAAAGCACCATGCGTCATGGCAACGGCCTTCGCAAACTCAACCGCACCAGCGCCCATCGTCAGGCGATGCTGCGCAACATGATGAACTCGCTGATCGCTCACGAGGCGATCAAGACCACCGTGCCCAAGGCCAAGGAACTGCGCCGTGTGGTCGAGCCCATGATCACCCTGGCCAAAAAAGACAGCGTGGCCAACCGCCGCCTGGCCTTTGCGCGCCTGCGCGACGATGCCAGCGTGAGCAAGCTGTTCGGCGAGCTGGGGCCGCGCTACCAGAGCCGCCCGGGTGGCTACACGCGCATCCTGAAAATGGGTTTCCGCGTCGGTGACAACGCCCCCATGGCCTTCGTCGAGCTGGTCGATCGCCCTGAAGCGTCGGACGGCGAGCAGGCCGGCGAGGAATAAGCTATAATAGATGTCTTACCGCGCGATGGAGCAGTCTGGTAGCTCGTTGGGCTCATAACCCAAAGGTCGGAGGTTCAAATCCTCCTCGCGCAACCAGGATACCCCGGTCAAAAATCCCGCTCCGTGCGGGATTTTTGCTTTCCGGCCCCGCTGTTGTGTACCGCACCATGACCGCCACCACCCTTTCCGCGCTGCGTTACCTGACCGTACCGGTGACGCCGTTTGCGCAGAACTGCTCCATCGTCTGGTGCGAGCGCAGCAGGCAGGCGGCGATCATCGATCCGGGTGGGGATCTGCCGCGCATCGAAGCCGCGCTGCGCGAGCTGGCGGTGACCCCGACCCAGATCTGGCTCACCCACGCCCACATCGACCACGCCGGAGGCAGCACCGAACTGAGCGCCAGGCTGGGCCTGCCGATCGTCGGTCCGCACCCGGGCGACCAGTTCTGGATCGACGGTCTGGCCGAGCAGGGCCGCATGTTCGGCTTTGCGCGCGCCGAGCCGTTCACGCCCACGCGCTGGCTGCACGATGGCGACACGGTGCAGGTCGGCGACTGCGAGCTGCAGGTGCGCCACTGCCCTGGCCACACCCCGGGGCACGTGGTGTTCCATTCGCCCGAGGCGCGCCGCGCCTTCGTCGGCGACGTGCTGTTTGCCGGCAGCATCGGGCGCACCGACTTTCCGGGCGGCAACCACGCCCAGCTGATCGCCAGCATCCGCGAGCGCCTGTGGCCCATGGGCGACGACACCGTGTTCATCCCCGGCCACGGGCCGGAGAGCACGTTTGGCGAGGAACGGCGCCACAACCCGTTCGTGCGCGATGGCCTCTGAGGCGCCGGCGGCAGGGCGGCCGCGGCGCGACTGGCGCGCCAGCCTGCGCATCTACCTGTCGCCGCCCAGCCTGCGCATGCTGGCGCTGGGCTTTGCCGCCGGACTGCCGCTGCTGCTGGTGCTGGGCACGCTGAGCTTTCGCCTGCGCGAGGCCGGCATCGACCGCTCCACCATCGGCTACCTCAGCTGGGTGGGGCTGGCCTATGGCTTCAAGTGGGCCTGGGCGCCCCTGGTGGACCGCGTGCCGCTGCCCGGGCTGACGCGCCTGCTGGGGCGCCGGCGCGCCTGGCTGCTGCTGGCCCAGCTCGGCGTGATGGCCGGGCTGGTGGCCATGGCCTGGGCCGATCCGCGCGTGTCGCTGGCCGCCGTCGTGTGGAGCGCGCTGGCCGTGGCCTTCGCCTCGGCCACGCAGGACATCGCGCTGGACGCCTACCGCATCGAATCGGCGCCCACCGATGCGCAGCCGGCGCTGGCGGCCAGCTACCAGACCGGCTACCGGCTGGCCATGATCTGGGCCGGCGCCGGCGTGCTGTGGCTGGCGGCGCGCGCGCAGGGCGACGCCAGCGGCTACCAGCACGAGGCCTGGCGGCAGGCCTACCTGGTGATGGCCGCGTCCATGCTGCCGGGGCTGCTGACGCTGCTGCGCTCGCCCGAGCCGGCGCCGCAACCGCTGGCGCCGGCGCGCAGCGCGGGCGAGTGGCTGCGCACCGCGCTGATCGAGCCGTTCGCCGACTTCCTGCGCCGCTACCGCTGGCAGGCGGCCCTGATCCTGGCGCTGATCGCCGTCTACCGCATCAGCGACGTCGTGATGGGCATCATGGCCAACCCGTTCTACGTCGACATGGGCTACACCAAGGACGAAGTGGCGGCGGTGACCAAGGTCTACGGCGTGGCGATGACCCTGCTGGGGGCCTTTGTCGGCGGTTCGCTGGCGCTGCGCTTCGGGGTCATGCGCATCCTGATGCTGGGGGCGCTGCTGTCGGCGCTGACCAACCTGCTGTTCGCCTGGCTGGCCGGCCATGGGCACAGCCTGCCGGCGCTGATCGCCGTGGTGTCGGCCGACAACCTGGCCTCGGGCATGGCCTCGGCGGCGTTCGTCGGTTACCTGTCGAGCCTGACCAACCTCAGCTACTCGGCCACGCAGTACGCGCTGTTTTCCTCGCTGATGCTGATGCTGCCCAAGTTCATCGCCGGATTTTCGGGCGACTACGTCAACGCCTTCGGCTACGCCGGCTTTTTCACCAGCACCGCACTGCTGGGTCTGCCGGTGCTGCTGCTGGTGGCGCTGGCGGCGCGGGTGCCGACCCGTCATGCAGGGCAAAATGAGCCTGTGGCGCAGGCGGGTGGTGCGCCATAAGCTATTGATTTTGTAGTATCTGGGGCGCCGTGCCGGTGTGGCGGCGCGCATCGACATGGACTCCTTCAGCAACCTGGCCGTGCTGGCGCTGGCTGCCTTTGGCGCCGGTGTGCTCAACGCCATCGCCGGCGGCGGCACCTTCCTGACCTTCCCGGCGCTGGTGTGGACCGGCGTGCCGCCGATCGCCGCCAACGCCACCAGCGCGCTGGCCGTCTGCCCCGGCTACCTGGGCAGTGCGCTGGGCTTTCGGGCCGAGCTGGCGGCGCTGCCGCGTGCGCTGCGGCTGCGCGAGGTGGCGCTGAGCGCGCTGGGCGGCGTGGCCGGCGCACTGCTGCTGCTGGTCACCCCCGCCAAGGTGTTCGCCGGCGTGGTGCCCTGGCTGCTGCTGTTCGCCACCGTGCTGTTCGCACTTGGGCCGCGGCTGGCCGCCTGGGCTGGCGGCGACCATGGCGGCGGTCTGGCGCGCTGGCGCCTGCCGGCGCTGCTGGCGGTGGCGCTGTACGGCGGCTATTTCAACGGCGGGCTGGGCATCCTGCTGATGGCGCTGTACCTGTTGGTGGGCGAAACCCGCATGAACACCGTCAACGCGCTGAAAAACCTCAACTCCTTCGTGCTGTCGGTGGTGTCGGTGGTTGCCTTCGCGCTGGGCGGCGCCATCGTGTGGCGCCAGGCGCTGCTGATGGCGGTGTTCGCCACCCTGGGTGGTTTTGCCGGCGCGCGGCTGGCGCGGCGGCTGCCGGTGGCCTGGGTGCGTGCCATCGTGATCGTCACCGGTCTCGCGATGAGCGCGCTGTTTTTCGCGCGCAGTTCCTGAAGGCGGCGCATCACGGTCCGAGAGCCCGCAGTGCGTGGGTCAGGCCATGCCAGCGCCAGCCGTGGCCCAGACTGATCCAGCCAGCGGCTGCGTTCCTCCAAGATGGCGAAACGTCGCGAAGCGAGTGGAGTCTGGGTGTGGGCAGTCTATCGCTTGAAGCGACCATCGCGGCCGATGATGGACAGTTCCACGTAGCTCAGCCCCGTGTGGTCGGTGGCGCTGAAGCCCAGCTCCAGCCCGCCCAGGTCGAAGCGCTGCAGGCCGTTGAGCGCGTCGATGATTTTCTCGCGCGTGGGCTTGGGGCCGGCGCGGCGCAGCGCTTCGATCAACACCTTGGCGCTGGCAAAACCCTCCATCACCTGCGGCGTCAACTCCCCCTTGCCGGCCAGCAGGGCAACGGCTTCGCGGTTGATCGGGATGCCCAGCGCTCGCTCGCTGGGGAACACCTGCGACACGACAACCCCACGCGCATGCTCGCCGAGCTGCTTGATGAAGCCGCCCGAGGCGTTGTTGGAAACCGTCAGCACCTGTGCCGCCGATCCTGCCTGGCGCAGCGCCTTGACGCCATCGCTCACTGCCACGCTGGAGCCGATCCAGAGCACCGCCTGGGCGTTCGCGTCCGTCAGTTGTTTGACGATGGCCGGGTAGTCGGGCTTCTCGCGGTCGGCCTTGATGACGGCCACCGGCTTTTTGCCGGCACGTTCAAAGCCCTTCTGCGCGCCTTCCAGGCAGTCGGCGCCGAAGCTGTCGTCCACGTGCACCACGGCCACCCGCTCCAGCGTGACCTGGAAGACGTGCTCGATGGCACGCTCGGCCTCCGCCTGGTAGCTGGAGCGCACGTTGAACACATACGGATTCACAGGCCGGTGAAACACCATGGCGCCGGTGGAAGGCGCCACCAGCGCCAGCTTGTGCTTGGCCAGCAGTGGCAGGATGGCCTGGGTGTGCGGCGTGGCCCGGCTCATGAACAGTGCCACCACGCCCTCCTGCTCGATCAGCTTGCGCGCGTTTTCCGCCGCCAGCGGCGGCTTGAAGTTGTCGTCGAGCGTGATGAGCTTGATCTTCTCGCCATGCACACCACCCTGGGCGTTGACGTGGTCCAGGTAGGCGCGCACACCCAGCAGCGTCTCGCCCACGCTGGCGGCCACGGGGCCGGTCACGGCGGTGGTCTGGCCGATCAGGATGTCGGCCTGTGCCGCGCCGCCCAGGCACAGCAATGTCGTCAGCGCCAACTTCCGCAGACGACCATGCATGCCCGGAGCGAATCCACGGGACATCAGGATGGGGTGACGTTTGCGCGCAGTGAACATAGGCAGCCATGCAACTGGAATAGGGAAACGTAACCATACGCACAATCCCTTCACGCTGTCCACCCGGTCTAACCCAGAATGGACGGCAGTGCCTGCGAAAATGGTCAGATGCAGACGAAGCAACGCATCGTGGTCGGGCTGTCCGGCGGGGTGGATTCGGCCGTCGCCGCCTGGCTGCTGCGCCAGCAGGGCCACGACGTGGTCGGCATCTTCATGAAGAACTGGGAAGACGACGACGACAGCGAGTACTGCTCGTCCAACGTCGACTTCGTGGACGCGGCGGCGGTGGCCGATGTGATCGGCATCGAGCTCGAACACGTCAACTTCGCCGCCGAATACAAGGACCGCGTGTTCGCCGAGTTCCTGCGCGAGTACCAGGCCGGGCGCACGCCCAACCCGGACGTGCTGTGCAACGCCGAGATCAAGTTCAAGGCCTTCCTCGACCACGCCATGCGCCTGGGCGCCGAAAAGATCGCCACCGGGCATTACGCCCGCGTCCGCTTCAATGCCGCCACCGGCCTGAACGAGCTGCTCAAGGGGCTGGATCCGTCGAAGGATCAGAGCTATTTCCTGCACCGGCTGAACCAGGCGCAACTGGCGCGCACCCTGTTCCCGGTGGGCGAGCTGCACAAGACCGAAGTGCGCCGCATCGCCGCCGAAATCGGCCTGCCCAACGCGAAGAAGAAGGACTCCACCGGCATCTGCTTCATCGGCGAGCGGCCGTTCCGCGAATTTCTCGGGCGCTACCTGGCCCAGCAGCCGGGGCCGATCAAGGACGAGCGCGGGCGCACCATCGGTCGCCACCAGGGCCTGTCGTTCTACACCCTCGGCCAGCGCCAGGGGCTGGGCATCGGCGGTGTCAAGGACCGAGGCGCGGCGCGCGGCGGCGGCGACCACGCGCCCTGGTTCGTGGCGCGCAAGGACATGGCGCGACACACCCTGTACGCCGTGCAAGGCCACGACCACCCGTGGCTGCTGTCGCGCGCGCTGGTGTTCGACAACGCCAGCTGGATCGCCGGCCAGCCACCCGCCGCCGGCGCCTGCTCGGCCAAGACCCGCTACCGCCAGCAGGACGCCGCCTGCACCCTGTCGGCCACTGCGGTGGCGGGCAGCTGGCGCCTGCGCTTCGCCGAGCCGCAATGGGCGGTCACTCCCGGCCAGAGCGCGGTGCTGTACGACGGCCCGGTGTGTCTGGGCGGAGGGGTCATCGCGGCGGCCGAAGAATATGAACCCGATGCGGCCACAGGGCTTGCGCAGCAAGCGCCAGAAGCTATGTAAACAATAGCACTAACGCAGCGACAGCCCGTAGGCCAGCAGAATCAGCAGCACGATCAGCGTCAGCGCACCGATCAGCGTCCGTCGCCAGCGCGCCGGGGCGTGCTGCAGCTCCATGAACTGCAGGATCACCGCCAGGCCCTTGAGCCAGGCCAGGGCAAACACCAGCGCCATGCCGGCCAGCCCCGCCGACGCCACCCAGCCGCTGCGGCCCAGCACCCAGGTGATGGCGGTGGCCACCAGCATGGCCAGCCAGGCAAGGTCGAGGATCGGGCGTCCTGGGGGCATGTCGCTTCGCGCCTCAGCGCATCACATAGACCAGCGGGAACAGCACCAGCCACAGCAGGTCCACCAGGTGCCAGAAGGCGCCGGCGGTCTCCAGCGTGTGCGGCTGCAGTCGGCCGCGCTGGCGCGCCAGACCGACGGCGGTCAGCGCCAGCGCCAGCAGCCCGGCCAGCACGTGCAGCAGGTGAAAGCCGGTCAGGATGTAGTAGAAGTCGAAGAACAGGTTGCCGTCGCCCATGCCGATGCCCTGCGCCGCCTTGTCGGCGTATTCCCGCAGCTTGAAGACCACGAAGCCCGCGCCCAGCAGCCAACCCAGGCCCAGCCAGCCCAGCGCCGCGCGGCGCGCATCGGCGCGCGTGGCGTGCACCGCCCGCGCCACCGCCCAGCTGGCCGACAGCAGCAGCGCGGTGTTGAGGGCGCCCGCGCTGACGTCCAGCGCCTGCTGCGAGGTGCGAAACAGCTCCAGGTGCCACAGCCGCGTGAAGGCAAAGGCGCCGAACAGCACGCAGAAGGTGGCCAGCTCCAGCGCGATCACGTACCAGATGAACTGGTCACCCGGCAGGCGTGGCGCGGGGGCGTGGCGTGGGGTCACAGATGCTTGCAAAATGATAGCTGCTGGCGCACGTCCGACGGGCATCAGAGGCCAGAATCATCATCCAGTGGCTCACTGCGCCTGCGGTGGCGGCGCGCTGGCGGTCGCGGCCATCACGGCCACCGGCTCGGGTTGCAGCAGGCTGCCCTGGCGCCAGCCCTTCCAGGTGGCGATGCCGAGCACCAGCACCACCAGCGACGCCAGCGCCAGCGCCACCAGGGCCGGCAGCTGGGCCGCGCCGTCCTGCTGCGCCAGCCGCAGCGTCAGCGCGGCAAAGGCCGCCAGCGGAAAGCCGAGCGACCAGAAGGCGATGGAAAACGGCTGCGCCAGCATGCGCCGCAGCACCTGACCGCTCCACAGCAGAAAGAACAGCGCCACCCCCCAGCACATCCAGGCCAGCGTCAGCGGTCCGCCCAGCAGCAGCACGCCGCTGCCGACCACCGACGGCGGCGCCACGCTGATGAAGGTGACGGCCAGCAGCCGCTCCGGCCACAAGCCCTGGGTGGCGATGCGCGCGCCGATCAGCGCCAGCAGCACCGGCCACAGCAGCAGCCCGAGGCCGAACTGCGCCGCCGTCCAGGCTGGCGCGCCCAGCATCACGCCGCCCAGCGGCGCCAGCACGTTGCCCACCACCGGGATGAACAGCACCGGCGTCAGCGCCGCCCAGCTCAGGCCCTGGGTCTTGTCGGCGCTGAGCCAGCGCGCCAGCACCCACAGCGTGACGCCGAACTGCGTCAGCGAGCCGAGCCACCACAGCACCGCCACCCAGCTCTCGGGGCCGAACAGCATGGCCGCCGCCGACGCCAGCAGGATCAGCGACACCGGCAGCGTGGCGATGAAGGCGTGGCGCACCGGGTGCTTCAGGTCGGCCGCCAGCGCCTCGGGGTGGTGCTGCCAGCGGATCCACGACAGCACCAGCAGCGCCACGAACAGCAGCGCCGCCGCCGCCGCCAGCACCAGCGCGCCGGCGGTGGCCAGCTCACCCAGCAGCGGCGTGGCGCGCGCCCAGGCGATGGCCAGGCCGGCCACGCTCATCACCATGGCAAACCAGTTGGGGGCGAGGTACTTCAAGGCGTCGGGTCGCTGTGGCATGCGGCGATGATGCCACGGCCCGCACCGGCAGGGCGCTGGTGCTCAGCGGTGCGGGCATTGCACGGGTGCGTCAGGGCGTCATCGGGTCTGCCTGCCGGGCGGCTGCAAACCGACCAGATTCCACACGCGACATGGTCCAACCCTCAACAACGCATGAACCTGTGGTCTGTCGCTCAGTTGCAGCCAAGTGATGCGCCCCATCGTGTCGCATCACAGAGCCCGTTCATGGCGCCATGCGCCGCAGACGCCGACCCGCCAGCAGCGCGGCCACTGTGGCCAGCAGGGCGAGCCCCCATTGACCGAGCGTAGGCACGGCCGTCGCCAGCAGCGGGGTGATGACGACCTGTCCATGGGTCCCCGTGACTGCGGCAGTACCAGATGCCAAGCCGCCGGCACCACCTGCGCCACCGGCATTGCTGGTGGTCAAGCCTTGCACCGCTCCGAGATGGCACGAGCCGCCTGCACCACCAGGGCCACCATGGGCGATACCGTCCTGCCCGGCTGTGCCTGCGCTTCCGGAAGTGACGCCGCCGCCACCACCGCCGCCACCACCACCATCTCCCCCACCGGGGCTGCCACCGGTGCCGCCAACCGTTCCTGTGGCGCAGTTGGCATCGCTGGGCGCCGAGCCACCAGCTGACGCCCCTGAGGCAGCAGTGCCACCGAGCGATCCGCTGCCGCCGCCGCCACCGCCACCCCCCGCGGCCTGAAGCGCGATGGCGCCCACTACCAGGCTGCTGCTGCCACCCCCGCCACCGCCTCCACCACTGCCCCCGGTGCTGCCCGGCGCGCCGCCGGCGCCTCCTGAACCCAATCCCGCACCCCCGTTGCCACCAGCGGCCGGATTGCCATCAGAGTCGGAAGTGCCGCCGCCACCTCCACCACCCACGGTGATCTGCACCGTGCTGCCGGGCGTCACAGGGAGCCTGCCCTGCAGCAATGCACCAGAGCCGCCGCCACCGCCGTTCCCGGTTTGCAAGAGGTCGTAGCCACCACCACCACCACCACCACCGGCCACCGTGACCTGCAAGGCAGTGACGCCCGCCGGCACGATGTAGGTGTAGTTGCCGGGTGTGGCGTAGGTCTGTGTCTGGGCCAGCGCACCGCCCGTTCCAAGACTGCACAACATCAGCATCGAAATGCGCGGCCAGCGCGACGTGAGACAACTCATCTTCTTCTCCTCTCCGCAGTAGTGAGGGGTTGGGAGACCCCAGTGGTTTCAAAAGGGAATGTCGTCGTCCATGTCATCGAAGCCCGACGACGGCCGCGCGGCAGGGGCCGCCGCGCGCGGGGCGGGGGCGGCGCGCGGTGCCGGTGCGCTGCGGCGCGGGGCGTCGTAGCCGTCGCCACCACCGTCGTCCGACGGGCCGCCCATGCCCTGACGGCTGCCCAGCATCTGCATCTGGTCGACGCGAATTTCGGTGCTGTAGCGGTCCTGGCCGGTGGCCTGGTCCTGCCACTTGCGGGTGCGGATGCTGCCTTCGACGTAGATCTGGCTGCCCTTGCGCAGGTACTGACCGGCGATTTCGGCCAGCCGGCCGTTGAACACCAGGCGGTGCCATTCGGTGTGTTCGCGCGGCTCGCCGGACTGCTTGTCCTTCCACTTGTCGGTGGTGGCCAGCGTCACGTTGGCCACCTGATCGCCGTTGGGGAAAGAGCGCATTTCGGGGTCGCGCCCCAGGTTGCCGACGAGGATGACTTTGTTGACGGAGGCCATGGCGTTGTTCCTGTGAAGTGGAATGGGAAACAGCGGGTGATCGAGCCCGTGATTGTGCCCCATGCACCGCCGCCGGGCCGGCGCGGCGCGCTCGGGCGCTGCATGCCTGGCCAGAACCCGGCGGTCACGCCTCGACGGTCACACCCAGCGGCGTCAGCCGGCGCGCCAGGGTGATGATCTGCCGGTCCCTGCTGAGCAGCCGGGCGCGCCAGGTCACGGCCAGGTCGATGAAGATCTGGTCGTCGGGGTCGCGGCAGCGCACCGGTGCGGGCGGCGCCGCAGGCACCCGTTGCACCCAGCGGTCGAACGCCGCCAGCACGGCGTCGGCGCCGCGCCGGTGGCGCTGCAGCTGCCGTGCCACGGCGGGGTAGGTCAGCACCCGGGCCAGTTCGACCCGCATGGCCGGCTGCGCCATCCAGTGCAGCCGGCCCGCTTCGATGGCCAGACGCAGGGGCGCCACCTCGGGATCCCCGAACAGCCACAGATCGAGCACCCGGTTGGTGTCGATCACCACCGGTGGCGGTTCGGGCGGTGGCGCGGCCGGGGTCAATTGATGGCCAGCTTGAGGCTGCGCACGAAGGGCACCCAGCGCTCGCGCTCCTTGCGACCGAAGGCGTCGGCCTGGGCCGGGGTGGAGGGACCCAGGTTGTCCGCGCCGCCGCGCGCCAGCCGCTCCTTCATCGCCGGCAGGGCCAGGGCGGCGTTGAGCGCCTGGTTCAGGCGCGTGATGTCGGCGTCGGCCACCTTGGCCGGGGCGAACAGGCAGTTCCAGGTGTAGGCGTCGTAGTCGCGCAGGCCCTGTTCGGCAAAGGTGGGCACGTCGGGGATGGCCGCGTTGCGCTGCTTGCCGCCAAAGGCCAGCAGGCGCACGCGGCCCTGCTGGGCCATGGGCTGGGCGGTGATGATGCCGTCGAACACCATGTCCACATGGCCGCCGGCCAGATCGGCCATGGCCGGTCCGTTGCCCTTGTAGGGCACGTGGTTGAGGCGGATGTCGGCGGCGCGCGCAAAGGCTTCGCCCACGATGTGGCTGATCGACCCGATGCCGCCCGAGCCGTAGCTGAGCTGGCCCGGGTTGGCGCGCGCGTTGGCGATCAGCTCCTTGAGCGTCCTGGCGCCCGCGGCCTTGCCGACCAGCACCAGCGGCGTGCGGCCGACCAGGCCGATCTGGCGCAGATCGCGCTCGACATCGAACGGCAGGTTCTGATAGAGCGCCACATTCATCACCATCTGTGAGCTGGTGCCCAGGCCGAGGGTCAGGCCGTCGGGCGCCGCCTTGGCCACCGCCTCGGTGCCCAGCGAACCGCCCGCGCCCGGCTTGTTCTCGACGATCACTGGCTGCTTCAGCGACTCGGCCATGTGGCGCGCCAGATCGCGCGCGATCAGATCGTTGGCGCTGCCGGGCGCAAAGCCGACGATGATGCGGATCGGGCGGTCCTGCTGGGCCCAGACCGCCGGGGTGGCGACGCTGGCGGCCAGCGCCGCCAGGCTGGCGCGGCGCGAGCGGGAAAAGTTGTGGATCGGGGGCATGCTTGTCTCCTTGCTTGTGTTCAGTTCACCCAGCTCATGGGCACGCGCACCGGCATGGCCAGCAGGATCTGCCCCATGCCCTTGCCCAGCGCGTCGTTGCGCAGCGAGGCCATGCCGCCGCCGCCCAGCGCCTGCTGGCAGACGAAGTTGAAGGCGTGAATGCCGGGCACCTCGTAGCGCGTGACTGGCCCCTGCACCAGGTGCGCCAGCCAGTCCTTGACCCGCGCTTCGGTCAGCTGCGCGCGCAGCAGCGGCAGCCATTCGGGCTTGCGGGCGATGACGCCGATGTTGGAGGCATCGCCCTTGTCGCCCGAGCGCGCCCAGGCCAGGCGGATCAGCGGCACCTCGACGCTTTCTACGCCGGCAGGCAGTGCATAGGCCTCCTTATTCACTATTGATTCAATAGCTGCTGGCGCTTGTACCACAGGCGCTGCAGGCTGATTGGGCACTGAAACCGTGACCCCGTCGAGCGTCACCTGGGGCGCGATGCGCGCCTTGTCGAGCAGGAAGGCGTACTGCCGGATCAGCGGCGACACGCTGGCGCGCCCGCCGGCGCCGGTGGTGCCGGGCGCAAACGAGGTGCCGGACGGCGCGATCTCGCGCGCCAGCAGCTCCAGCGCCGCCTTGGCGGGGTGGCGCGCGGTCAGGCGCAGGATGGCTTCGCGCATCTGCGCCGCCGCCGGCTGGGCGTGCGGGCCATAGGGGCTTTCCGCGCCCAGCACCTCCAGGTGGGTGGCGCTGAAGGGGCCCAGGCCCTGCTGCTGAAGCAGCTCGCCCACGCGCTCGAGGATGGCCTCGCCGGTGCGGCGCGCCTTGGCCACGGCGTCGAAGCCGACGATGGTCAGCTGCGCCGAGGTCTTGAAGCCGTCCACATAGGTGGCGCTGACCTTGTAGCTGGCTGGCGGCGGCAGGCCGCGCGCACCTTCAACCTGTACCCGCTCGGGGCCGGTCTGGGTCAGCCGAACCTGGGTGAAGTCGCACACCACGTCGGGCAGCAGGTAGCGGGCCGGGTCGTGGATTTCGTACAGCAGCTGCTCGGCCACCACCTGCGGCGCAATCAGGCCGCCGGTGCCGGCGGGTTTGGTGACGCTGAAGCTGCCGTCTTGCGCGCACTCGACGATGGGGTAGCCGATGTGGGCCCAGTCGGGCACGGCCTGCCAGTCGGTGTGCAGCCCGCCCGTGCCCTGGCAGCCGCATTCGATGATGTGGCCCGCCAGGCTGGCGCCGGCCAGCCGGTCGTTGTCCGTGGCCTGCCAGCCGAACTCGTGCATCAGCACGCCCAGCGTCACCGCCGAATCGACGCAGCGGCCGGTGATGACGATCTGCGCGCCGGCGTCCAGCGCCGCCTTGATCGGCAGCGCGCCGAGGTAGGCGTTGGCGCTCACCACCCTGGCCGGCAGCGGCGCGCCGCTTTGCAGCTCGGCCACCGGCGGCTGCTGCTCGCGCAGCGCGGGCAGCAGGGGCATGACGTCGTCACCCGTCACGGTGGCGATCTTCACCTGCACGCCCAGCTCGGCGGCCAAGGCGCGCAGCGCGTCGGCGCAGCCCTCGGGGTTGACGCCGCCGGCGTTGCTGACCACGCGGATGCCCTGGGCCACCACGTCCTTCAGCACGCTCTTCATGGCCACGCTGACGAAGTCGGTGGCGTAGCCCAGCTCGGGCTTCTTCAGGCGCGCGGCGGCCAGGATCGACATGGTCAGCTCGGCCAGGTAGTCGAACACCAGGTAGTCGATCTGGCCGCTTTGCACCAGCTGCGGCGCGCCCACGCTGGAGTCGCCCCAGAAGCCGCTGGCGCCGCCGATGCGGACGGTTTTTTTCTGCTCCTTTTGCCGCTGGGCCGCTCCCGAGGCAAAAGGCGCCCCCTCGGGGGGCAGCGAATCCCGCGCAGCGGGTGAGCGTGGGGGCACACTAGTCATCGACCACTCCAGTTGGGTTTGCGTTTTTCACGGAAGGCGGCCTGTCCCTCGGCGGCGTCCTCGGTCAGGGCGAACAGGGCGATCTGGCTTTCGGTGAAGGCCATCGACTGCTCGAACGACATGGTGCCGATGCGCTTCATCAGGTACAGCCCGCGCCGGATGGCGGCGGGCGACTTGTCCAGAAAGCGGCCCAGCAGCGCCTGCACGCCGGCGTCCAGATCGTCACTGACGTGGTTGATCAGGCCCAGCTGCAGGGCCTGCGCGGCCGTGATGGGCTCGCCGGTGATGCACAGCTCGGTCAGGGCGCGCGGCCCGATCAGGCCGCTGAGCACCGACAGCACCTGGGCCGGAAACACACCCACCTTGACCTCGGGCAGGCCAAACACGGCGTGCGGCGCCGCCACCGCCATGTCGCACATCGCCATCAGGCCCATGCCGCCGGCCATGCAGGCGCCACCCACGCGCGCGATCAGCGGCACGTTGAGCTGGCGCGTCAGCCGAAACAGGTTGGCCATGCCCTGCGTGGGCTCGGAGTAGTCGAACTTGAAGGACTGGCCGGTCTGCAGGTCGGCGCCGGCGCAAAAGGCCTTGTCGCCCACGCCGGTGAGCACGATGGCGCGCACCTCGCGATCCTGGTTGGCGCGGCCCAGCGCTTCGCTCAGGCCGGCCAGCACGGCGGGGCTGATGGCGTTGCGGCGCTCGGGCCGGTTGATGGTGAGCCACAGCACGCCGTCGTGCTGGCGGCTGAGCAGCTCGGGCTCGGGGGAAGAAGTCATGGGGGTATCGCTCCGATCGATCAGACAGTGGAACTGGGGGGCTTGGCCGCGCGCGCCGCGCCGCTGGCCAGCAGGGCGTCGATGTCGGCCGGCGCAAAGCCGGCCTCGCGCAGCACCTCGGTGGTGTGCTGGCCCAGCGCCGGCACCGGCCGCTGGTGGCGAGGCACGGTGTCGGACCATTCGCTGGGCACGGCGGTCTCCAGCACGGCGCCGACCACCGGGTGTTCGGTGTGCTGGAAGAAGCCGGTCTGCTGCAGGTGTTCGTCGTGCAGCAGCGATTCGAAGGTGTGCATCGGGAAGATCGGAATTTCCGACTCCGGCAGCAGCGCGCGCCATTCGGCCGTGCTGCGCTGGGCCAGCTCGTCGGCCACCAGCTGGTACAGCGCATCGATGGCCTGGGTGCGGGTGCGGATGTTGGCCAGGCGTGGGTCGGTTTTCAACAGCTCGCCCTTGCCGATGGCGTTCAAGAACAGCTCCCAGTGCCGGTCGGTGTAGATCAGGCAGCAGACGTAGCCGTCGCGCGTCTTGTAGGGCCGGCGGTTGGGGCTCATCAGGCGCGGGTAGCTGAAGTCGCCCCGGGCCGGCTCGAAGGTGCGGCCGTACAGGTGGTCGCCCAGCACGTAGGGGATCATGGTTTCGAACATCGGGATCTCGACGCTCTGGCCCCGGCCGGTGCGCTCGCGCGCATACAGCGCCGCGCTGATGACGCCAAAGGCATACAGCCCCACCGAGCGGTCGGCGATGGTGATCGGCAAGTAGCGCGGCACATCGCCGGCGGCCTCGCCGACCACGGCGGCCAGCCCGGTGGCGGCCTGGATCATGTCGTCGAACGCCGCCTTGGCCGCGTACGGCCCGCGCTGCGAAAAGCCCACCATGCTGGCGTAGATCAGGCGCGGGTTGGCCGCCAGCAGCACATCGGGCCCCAGCCCCAGGCGGCGCATCGCCGCCGGCCGCACGTTGGTGGCGAACACGTCCGCATCGCGCGCCAGCTGCAGCAGCGCGGCCACCGCGGCCGGCTGCTTCAGGTCCAGCACCACGCTGCGCTTGTTGCGGTTCAGGCCCAGGAACAGCGGCCCCAGGCCGATATCGCCGCAGGGCCCGATGCTGCGCGTGGAATCGCCCGACGGCGCCTCGATCTTGATCACGTCGGCGCCCAGATCCCCCAGCAACTGGGTACACGATGGGCCCATGAACACCGTGGTCAGGTCGAGCACGCGCACACCAGCCAGCGGGCCGGCGGGCTGGGTGGGGCTTGCCGCTTGTGGCGTCATTGCGCCTCGATGCCCGCCGCGCGGATCACCTCGCCCCATTTTTTCGATTCCGCGGCCTGGAACTGGGCCAGGCCTTCCGGGGTGCCGAGCGCCAGCACGCCGCTGGTGCGCGCCAGGCTGGCCTTGACTTCCTCGGTGGCCGAGGCCTTGGCAAACAGCTGGTTGAGCTTGGCGATGACGGCCGGCGGCGTGCCGGCCGGTGCATAGGCGGCAAACCAGTACGACATGTCGTAGCCCTTGACGCCGGCCTCGGCCACCGTGGGCACATCAGGCAGGCTGGCCAGCCGCTTGCCGCTGCTGGCCGCCAGCGCGCGCAGCTTGCCGCCCTGCACCTGGGGCAGGGCGGTGGGGGCGTCGGCGAACATGAAGGCAAAGCGCCCGCCGATCAGGTCGGTGATGGCCTGCGGGTTGCTCTTGTAAGGCACGTTCAGCATGTCCACGTGGGCCATCTGCTGCAGCAGATAGCCGGCGACCTGGCTGGACGAGGAGCCGCTGCCGAAGTCGATCTTGCCGGGCGCCTTCTTGGCGGCGGCCAGCAGATCGGCCAACGACTTGTAGGGCGAGTCGGGCCTGACCAGCAACAGCATCTGCCCGGTGGAGAGCAGGCCGATGGGGGCGAAATCCTTGACCGGGTCGTACGGCAGCTTCTTGAACAGGTGTTCGTTGGCCGCGTGCGTGGTGTTGGTGGTCATCATCAGCGTGTAGCCGTCGGGCGCCGCCTTGGCCACGTGCTGCGCGGCGATGAAACCGCTGGCGCCGCCCTTGTTGTCGACCACCACGGACACCTTGGCTTCGTCGCCCAGCGCCTTGGCGTACAGGCGTGCCATCTGGTCGGTGCCGCTGCCGGGGCCAAACGGCACCACCAGCGTGATCGGCTTGCTGGGAAAGTCCTGGGCTGCGGCCGGTTGTGCCAGCAGCGTGGTGGCCGCCGCGGTCAGCGCGAGCAGGGTGTGGATGGGTCGAAAGCTCATGGTGTCTCCTGTAGGTTCTGGGTGAAAGGCGTGACGGTCGCCGGCGGCAGGCCGTGCGCTGCGTTGTCCGCGCCCAGGCGCGGCGCTGCCGAGCGCGGCAGGGGGCGCGCGCCGTCGATGGAAAACGGCAGCGCGGTGAGCGCGAAATCCTCGCCCGGCAGCGGCGCCAGGATGCCCAGCGCCTGCACCTGCGGATGCGCCAGCGCTTCGGGTACGCTGTGGATGGGCGCGCAGGGCACGCCCGCGGCCTCGAAGCGCGCGGCCCATTCGGCGCGGGGTCGCGCGCGCAGCAGCGGCTGCAGCTGCGCCAGCAGCTCGGCCTTGTGCGCCAGCCGCGCGCGATTGCTGGCAAAACGCTCGTCGGCCAGCCAGTCGGGCCGGCCCAGCTCGGTCGCCAGCTTGGCAAACAGGCGGTCGTTGCCGCAGCAGATCAAAAGCGGTGCGTCCTGGGTGTCGAACGCCTCGTAGGGCACGAAGCCGGGGTGGCCCGAACGGTCGCGCAGCGGCAGGCGACCTTCGTTGACGTAGGCATCGGCCTTCTGGCCGTTCCAGACCAGGGCGGTTTCGAGCAGCGAGGTCTGCAAGATGCCGCCGCGCCCGGTCTGCTGGCGCCGCTGCAGCAAGGCCAGCGCGCCGATCACGGCCCACATGCCCGAGCCCTGGTCGCACATCGACGCGCCCGAGCGCATGGGCGGGTCATCCGGGCCGCCGTTGATGCTGGACAGGCCGCTGAAGGCCTGCACGAGGGGTTCGTAGCCCGGCTGCATGGCCATCGGGCCGGTGCTGCCGAAGGCCGAGATCTCGCAGTAGATCAGGCGCGGGTGGCGTGCGCACAGGCTGGCCCCGTCAATGCCCAGCTTGGCCGGCACGCCGGGGCGCAGGTTGTGGATGAAGATGTCGGCCTCGCCCACCAGGCGCTCGAACGCGGCCAGCCCGTCGGCGCTTTTCAGGTCCAGCGCCACCGACTGTTTGCCGCGATTGAAGATGTGGAAGTTGAGCGCGTCGCCATGCCGGAACGCCGGTCCCATGGCGCGCGCGTCGTCGCCGCCTTCGACGCGCTCGACCTTGACCACTTCGGCGCCCAGGTCGGCGAAGATCGCGCCGGCAAACGGCCCGGCCAGCACCTGGCCCAGCTCCAGCACGCGCACACCGGCCAGCACGCCCATCGCGCTCGCATCACTCACGCTTGTCTCCTTTGGATGAAAGGCAGTCTAGGCTCGCACGTCTGATATGGGAATAGCTATATTTCTATATCTGTGATAACGATTGGGGATCAATGCCATGCGCCTTGACCTGAGTCTCCGTCAGCTCGAAGCCTTTGTGCAGGTGGCCGCCAGCGGCAGTTTTCGGCGCGCGGCGGCGCGGCTGGGGCAGGCGCAGCCGGTGCTCAGCCGCCTGATTGGCCAGGCCGAGCAGACGCTGGGCGCGCGCCTGTTCGACCGCGACACGCGCCGGGTCGAGATCACGCCGGCCGGGCGCGAGCTGCTGCCGCTGGCCCAGCGCCTGCTGCGCGACTTCGACGACACGCTGGGCGACTTTGGCGCCTTCATGGCCGGGCGCAGCGGCCGCGTGTCGATGGTGGTGCTGCCCTCGGTCAGTGTGGCCTGGGTGCCGCGCGCCATGGCCGCGTTTGCGCGCACGCATCCGCAGGTGAACTTTGCCCTCGCCGAGGCGCCGGCCGACACCCTGCTGGCGCTGCTGGAGGCAGGGCGCGCCGATTTCGGCATCAGCGTGCGGCCGGCGCCGCAGCAGCGCCTGCACTACCGTCACCTGCAGGACGACCCCTTCGTGCTGGTGTGCCGGCGCGACGATCCACTGGCGGCGCGCGCGGCCGTGCCCTGGTCGGTGTTCGGCACGCGCGATTGCATCATGAGCGCGGCGCACAGCAGCATCCGCCAGATGACGGACGCTGTTTTCCTGCGCCAGCGCACGCCGCCCAGCCCGGTGCTGGAATACCCCAGCGTGGCGGCGGCCGGCGCGCTGGTCGCGGCCGGCCTGGGCATCACGGCGCTGCCGGTGCTGGCGCTTCAGCTGGTGGACATGCGCGAGCTGGTGGCGGTGCCGCTGGTGCGCCCGGCCATGGCGCGCCCGATCGGCATCGTCACGCGCATCGGGCGTTCGCTGTCGCCTGCCACTCAGGCGTTCATGGCGTCGCTGCAGGCGGCGCCGGCGGGGGCGCCCGACGCGCCGTGAGGTCAAAGCGCAGCAGCCGGCACTCGATCGGGCCGTTCCACAGCGGCACGCGGCGCGATTCCTTCAGGCGCAGGCGGCCGGGCAGCTTGCTGTCGGGCGTCAGCAGCCAGGCGCTCCAGCCGGCGTAGTGGCTCTTCCAGTGCGCGGCCAGGCGGGCGAAGAACGCGTCGCCGGCGTTGACATCGTCGGCAGGCGCCGCGCCCCCCGCGCGCTGGCGCGCCAGCGTGCCGGACTGAAAGGCCTCGCGCCCGCCGCGCGCGCCGGCCACGCCGGCGGCGGCGATGCGCTCGCCATAGGGCGGATTGAGCAGCAGCACGCCCGGCTCCGCGCAGGGCGGCAGGCGCTGCAGCGCGTCGCCGCCGCGCAGCTGCAGGGCAGCTGCCACGCCGGCGCGCCGGGCGTTGCGCTGGGCAAAGTCGACCATGCGGTGGGCGACGTCGCTGCCGAAGATGCGCACCGCCGGGGTTTGGGCATCATTTTGGCCTCCGGCGCTTGTGGGGTAAGCGCCAGCAGCTTCGATTTTGATAGCGTTCCAGTGCGCCGGATCGTGCGGCCGCAGCTGCTCGAAGGCAAAGCGCCGCTGGCCGCCGGCGGGCAGGCCGAGCAGCAGTTGCGCCGCCTCGATGACGATGGTGCCCGAGCCGCAGCAGGGGTCGTACAGCGGCAGCGGCGACACGCTTCGCGTGGCCGGCTGCCACCAGCCGCAGGCCGCCAGCATGGCGGCGGCCAGGGTTTCCTTCAGCGGCGCGTCGCCCTTGTCCTGGCGCCAGCCGCGCTTGAACAGCGGCTCGCCGCTGGTGTCGATGTAGAGCTGCGCGTGCGTGGCCGTCAGGTGGGCCTGCACCCGCACGTCGGGGCGCTGGGTGTCGATGCTGGGGCGCAGGCCGCCGGCCTGCGCGCGAAAACGGTCGGCCACCGCGTCCTTGATGCGCAGGGTGGCGAAGTTCAGGCTTTTCAGCGGGCTGGCCTGCGCCGTCAGATCGACGCGAAAGCGCTGGCGCGGGGTGAACCACTGTTCCCACGGCACGCCGGCGGCCAGCGCGTACAGGTCCTGCTCGTTCTGGTAGGGGCCGTGCGCCAGCTCGATCAGCACGCGCTGGGCCAGTCGACTGTGGAGGTTCAGGCGCTGCATCAGCGCCCAGTCGCCGCGCACGCGCACGCCGCCGCGCAAACTCAAGAGGTCGTTGCCCACCAGGCCGGTCAGGCCATGCACCTCGTCGGCCAGAAAGTCCTCCACGCCGCCGGCGCAGGGCAGAAACAGGGTCAGCGCGTTCATGGCGTCGCTGCCGCGGCGCAGGCCAGCAGCTTGCCCTGAATCGGCGCCGGGATGGGGGTGACGCGGCGCGAGACGGGGTCGATGAACACGATGCCGGTCTTGCCGCGCGCCACCTCGCGGCCCTGGCTGAGTTCGGTCATGCGAAACACCAGATCGAAGCCGTAGCGGTTGAAGTCGGCCGGCTGCATCTGCACGCGCAGCGTTTCGCCGTGAAAGGCCTCGGACTTGTATTGCGCCAGCATGTCGCCCACCACGATGGCGGCGCCGTCCACATGGCCTTCGCGATAGCCCAGGGCGTGGAAAAAGCGCAGTCGCGCCTCGGACACCAGCGCCAGCAGCTGGGCGTTGTCCAGGTGCCCGCCCTGGTTGACGTGGCTGATGTAGATCTGCAGCTCGGTGGCAAAGCCGAACTGCGCGGGAAGGTCGAAGACGAGACGGGCCATGGTGAAACGGGGGCTCAGTGGCTCTTGCGCAAAGAGGCGGTGGGCAGGCGCAGGGCCTCGCGGTACTTGGCCACGGTGCGGCGCGCGCAGTCGATGCCCTGGGCCTTCAACTGCTCGGCGATCTGGGCGTCCGACAGCGGGCGCGCGCGGTCTTCGGCCTCGATCAGCTGCCGGATCAGTGCGCGCACCGCGGTGCTGCTGGCGTGGCTGCCCGATTCGGTGCCCAGCGCCGAGCCAAAGAAGTACTTCAGCTCGAAGGTGCCGCGCGGTGTGGCCATGTACTTGGCGGTGGTGACGCGCGAGATGGTCGATTCGTGCACCCCCAGCTCGTCGGCCAGCTCGCGCTGGATCAGCGGGCGCATGGCCAGCTCGCCGTGGATGAAGAAGTCGCGCTGGCGCAGCACGATGGCGTTGGCCACGCGCAGGATGGTGTCGAAGCGCTGCTGGATGTTGCGGATGAACCAGCGCGCTTCCTGCAGGCGTTCGCTGAGCGCCGGGTGCCTGTCGCTGCCACGCAGGGCGCTGGCGTACTGCTCGTGCACGCGCAGCCGCGGCACCACGTCGGGGTTGAGCGCCACGCGAAAGCGCGGCCGCTCGGCCGTGCCGACGGCGCTGACGATGACATCGGGCACGACGATCTGGCGCTCGACGTCGGCAAAGCGGCGCCCCGGCTTGGGATCGAGCCGCCCGATCAGGGCCATGGCGGCGCGCACCGCGTCCTCGCTCTCGCCGACGAGCTGCGCCAGCTTGCGGCTGTCGCGCCGCGCCAGCAGCTCGACGGCGTCGTGGCGGGCGCAGATGCGCAGCGCGGTGGCGATGCGGGCCTGCTCCTGCGGCGCCAGCGCGCGTTCGGCCTGGCGGCTGCGCAACTGCAGCGTCAGACATTCGGCCAGGTGGCGCGCGCCCACGCCGGCCGGCTCCAGCGACTGCAGCAGCTTGAGCGCCAGCGTCAGGCGGTGCACCAGCTCCTGCATCTGCTCCAGTTCGTCGCCGTCCTCGGTCAGGCTGGCGGCCAGCTGCGCCAGCGAGTCTTCCAGGTAGCCGTCGTCGTTCAGCGAGCCGATCAGAAAGCGCAGCGCCGCCGCGTCCTCGGGCGCCAGGCGCAGCGTCAGCGCCTGGCGCAGCAGGTGCTCGGCCAGCGATTCCTGGCCGCCGACGCGCTCGCCCGGGTCGGTGTCGTCGTCGCCCGCCTCGCGCTGGCGCGCCGGTGCCTCGCCGCCCCATTCGGCGTCGTCCGGGGCGATGTCCACGCTGCCGTCGCCGTCCCAGTCGTCCGGGGTCAGGGGTTCGGCATCAAAATCGGCTTCGGCGCTTGTGGAGTCTGCGCCAGCAGCTCCTGAATCAATAGCGTTTTCGTCGGTGCGTTCGCCCCGATCGGCCGGCGTCGGCGCGGCTGCGTCGCCGGCCTCGTCGTCGCGCTCCAGAAACGGGTTGTCGGCCAGCATCTGCTCGACTTCGCCGCTCAGCTCCAGCGTCGACAGTTGCAGCAGCCGGATCGACTGCTGCAGCTGGGGCGTCAGCGCCAGCTGCTGCGCCACGCGCAGCGAAAGCCCGGGTTTCACAGCCGGAAATGCTCGCCCAGATAGACGCGCCGCACCTCGGGGTTGGCCACGATGTCGGCCGGCGTGCCGGTGGCCAGCACGCGACCTTCGCTGATGATGACGGCGTGGTCGCAGATGCCCAGGGTTTCGCGCACGTTGTGGTCGGTGATCAGCACACCGATGCCCTGGCTCTTGAGGAAGGCGATGATGCGCTGGATCTCGATCACCGCGATCGGGTCGATGCCGGCGAACGGCTCGTCCAGCAGGATGAAGCGCGGCTGCGTCGCCAGCGCGCGCGCGATCTCCACCCGCCGGCGTTCGCCGCCCGACAGCGCCGGCGCCGGCGAATCGCGCAACGGCTCGACATGCAGCTGCTGCAGCAGCTCGTTCAGGCGCTGCTCGATGGCGTCGCGCCCCAGGGGCCGACCCTGGGCGTCCACCTGCAGCTCCAGCACCGCGCGCACGTTCTCGGCCACCGTCAGCTTGCGGAAGATCGAGGCCTCCTGCGGCAGGTAGGACAGGCCCAGGCGCGAGCGCCGGTGGATCGGCATGTGCTCGATCGGCTGGTCGTCAATGGCGATGCTGCCGGCGTCGGCACGCACCAGGCCGACGATCATGTAGAAGGAGGTGGTCTTGCCGGCGCCGTTGGGGCCCAGCAGGCCGACCACCTCGCCGTTGACCACGTCCAGCGACACGTCGTGCACCACCCGGCGTGCGCCGTAGTTCTTGCGCAGGCCGCGCACCTGCAGCCGGCTCTGGCCGTGCGCGCGCGGCGCGTCGGCGGCGGCGGGAGCGTCAAGGCGCGACGCCAGCGCCTCCAGCGCCGGTTCATGCACGGGCGTGTTCACTGTCCGCTTCCTTCGGGCAGCGCAGCGGCCGGGCGCAGCTGCAGCGCCGGTGCCGAAGCCGCGGACGCGGCGCTGGCGGCCTGGCGCGGCGCCAGCGTGGCGCGCACGCGTCCGCCCGGCGCCGCCGAGGGTGCGCCGGCCGCGGGTGCGCCGTCCACCGTGTACACCTCGGTGCGGTTGTTGTAGACGATCAGGCTGCCCAGCACCTGGTCCAGCTGGGTGGCGCCCTCCAGGCGCCGCATCTCGGCGCGGCGGATCAGGCGCACGGTGTCGGTCTTGCCGTCGTATTCGATGGTTTCGCCTTCGCCTTCGATGAACTCGTTCACGCCCTCGCGCTTCTGACGGAAGAAGGCGCGTTTGCCCGGCTCGCCCGACAGGGTGCCGAACTGGTTGCCGGCGCTGTCCTGGCGCACTTCCAGGCGGGCGCCGCGCATCACGATGGTGCCCTTGGTCACCAGCACCTTGCCGGTGAAGGTGGACTGCTGCTTCTGCTCCTCGTAGCGCAGCGCGTCGGCCTCGATGTTCATGGGCTTGTCGCGGTCGGCGCGCTCGGCCCAGGCCGGCGCGGCCAGGCCGAGCAGCAGGGTGGCGCACAGCAGGCGCAGGCGGGGAGCGAACGGCGGTACGGACGACTTCATCGCGAAGGCACGGTTTTTGCTTTCAGTATGAAACATTCTAAGCGGCCGCCATGCGTGCCGCAGCGGTGCGGCGCATCAAAAAAGCCCGCCAAGGCGGGCTGCTGCGTGCGTCGCCCGAGCGGCGCGTCACTTCTTGCGTTCCTGGGCGATCAGGTTGTTGGCGATCTGGATCATGCGCTCGAAGCCGCCGGCCATCGAGCCGTCGGTGTAGTAGCGCCCGGCAATGCCCAGCGCCGGCGTGCCCTCGACGTGGTAGGCCTCCTGCAACTGCACCGCGCGGCGCAGCTTGTTGGCGATGCCGAACGACTTGTAGGCGGCCTCGAACTTGGCCCGGTCCACGCCCTGCTCGGCGATCCAGGGCAGCAGCACGTCCGGCTTGTCCAGGCGCTTGCGCTCGGTCTGCAGGGCCTGGAACACCTTCATGTGCACCGGCTGCTCGGTCAGGCCCAGGGCGTCGAGCGCGTAATAGATGCGCTGCAGCGGCTCGAAGCTGCTCTGGAAGCCGACATGTTCGCGCCGCACCGTCACGTCCTTGGGGGCGGCCTTCTTCCAGGCCTCGAACACCGGCTCGAAGTTCTTGCAGTGCGAGCAGCCGTAGGAGAAGAATTCGATCACCTCGATCTGGCCGGCCGGCGCGTCGACCGGGGCGCGGTCCTTGAGCGTGGCGTAGCCGGGGCCCGACTGGGCGCGCGCCGGCAGTGCCAGCAGGCCGGGCAGGGCCAGCGCGCCAGCGAGGGTGAATTCACGACGATTCATGGAAACGGACTCCTTGTCTATGGACTGGGTTCAGAGCGTCGCCGTCGGGCGGAGTTCCCGCGCGGCGGTCATTTCTGCACCCGCACCAGCGCGGCGTCGAAGCCCTCGCCGTCCAGCCGCTGCTTGACGCGGTCGGCCGCATCGCGGTTCTGGAACGGGCCCACGCGCACCCGGTAGACGGTGCGACCGGCCTGTTCGCGCTCGCTCACGCGCGCTTCCACGCCCATCAGCGACAGGCGGGCGCGCTGGGCATCGGCGTCTTCCGGGGTGCGGAAGGCGCCCGCCTGCACGAAGTAGGCGAAGGGGTCGGCGGCGGCCGCCGCGGCAGGCGCCGCCGGCGCGGCGCCGCTGCGCGCCGCGGCCAGATCGCCCAGCGGATCGCTGGACGGGCGGGCCGGCGCCGGCCGCGCGGTCACTGCGGGGGGTGCCGGCTCGGCCGTCTTGTCGGCGCCGCGCGCCGGGGCACGCGCATCGGCCGGCTTGCTGTCGGGGGCCGGGCGGGCCACTTCGGTCGGTGCCGGGATGGGCGCCGGCGCCGGTGCCGGCACCACGCTGCCGCTGGCGGCGGGGCCCGGGCCGGCCGGGCGGGTGCCGTTTTTGCCACGCAGCGCGGCGTTCGGGTCCCAGTCCTTGTTCTTTTCGGCCTCGGCCGCGTCCTGGCCGTTGGTGCGGGTGGCGTTCTTGCTGACCAGCGGCACCGGCACCTTGGCCACGTAGATGGCCACCGCCAGTGCCGCCGCCAGGCCCACCAGCACCCCGAGCAGCAGACCCAGGAAGGTGCCGCCGCGTTGCTTGCAGATCATCATCGTTGGAGCCATGCCATCACATCCGGGTGGGCGCCGTGACGCCCAGCACCGTCAGGCCATTGTGCAACACCTGGGCGGTGGCGGCGACCAGGGCCAGGCGCGCGGTCTTCACCGCGGGGTCGTCCACCAGGATGCGCTCGGCGTCGTAGTAGCTGTGGTAGGCGGCGGCCAGTTCGCGCAGGTAAAAAGTGACGTCGTGCGGCGCGAAGTCCTGCGCGGCGGCGCTCAGCATGTCGGGGTAGCGGGCCAGCTGCAGCATCAGCGCCTGCGCCGCCGGCGTGTCCAGCGGCGTCAGGTCGGCGTCGGCCAGCGTGGCCGCGTCGCCGCCCCAGGCCTGCAGCACCGAGCAGATGCGCGCGTGGGCGTACTGCACGTAGTAGACCGGGTTGTCGTTGTTCTGCTGTACGGCCAGATCGACGTCGAAGGTGTATTCGGTGTCGGGCTTGCGCGACAGCAGGAAAAAGCGCACCGCGTCGGCGCTGGTCCAGTCGATCAGGTCGCGCAGCGTGACGTAGCTGCCGGCGCGCTTGCTGATCTTGACCTCCTGGCCGCCGCGCACCACGCGCACCATGGTGTGCAGCACGTAGTCGGGGTAGCCGGCCGGAATGCCGACGCCGGCGGCCTGCAGGCCGGCGCGCACGCGCGCGATGGTGCCGTGGTGGTCGGTGCCCTGGATGTTGATGGCTTTCCTGAAGCCGCGTTCCCACTTGGTGATGTGGTAGGCCACGTCGGGCACGAAATAGGTGTAGCCGCCATCCTGCTTGCGCATCACGCGGTCCTTGTCGTCACCGTAGTCGGTGCTGCGCAGCCACAGCGCGCCGCCTTCCTCGTAGGTCTTGCCGGCGTCGATCAGGCGCTGCACGGTGGCTTCGACGCGCCCTTCGGCGTACAGGCTGGACTCCAGGTAGTAGCGGTCGAACTTGAGGCGAAAGGCCTGCAGGTCCTTGTCCTGCTCGTGGCGCAGGTAGGCGACGGCGAACTGGCGCATGCCGTCCAGGTCGTCCACGCTGCCGCTGGCGGTGAACTGGCGGTCGTCGGCCTGCACCGTGCGGCGGGCCAGAAAATCGTCCGCGATGTCCTGGATGTAGTCGCCGTTGTAGGCCGCCTCGGGCCAGTCGGCGTCGCCCGGTTTCAGGCCGCGGGCGCGGCATTGCACCGAGGTCGCCAGGGTGTCGATCTGCACCCCGGCGTCGTTGTAATAAAACTCGCGCTGCACCTGCCAGCCCTGGCTGGTGAACAGGTGGCAGATGGCGTCGCCCAGCGCCGCCTGGCGGCCGTGGCCGACGTGCAGCGGGCCGGTGGGGTTGGCGCTGACGAACTCGACCAGCATCTTCTCGCCGCGCGCCGGGCGGCTGCCGTAGCGCGCGCCTTGGCTCAGCACCTCGCGCACCACCTGCTGCTTGGCGGCGGGCTGCAGGCGGATGTTCAGAAAGCCGGGGCCGGCCAGCTCGATCGCCGACACCCAGCGCTGAAAGGCCGGCGCGGCCTGCAACGCTTGCTGAAGCTGCTCGCCCAGCGCGCGCGGGTTGGCCTTGAGCGGCTTGGCCAGCTGCATGGCGGCGGTGCAGGCGAAGTCGCCATGCGCGGCCTGACGGGGCGATTCAAAGGCGGCTTTCGACCCGCTGCCGGGCCACAGCCGCTCCAGCTCGGCCGCCAGCGCGGCGAGCAGTTCGGTCTTCACGGATTGCATCGGCGGATTTTACGGGGCGGGCGCCGGGCCCCGGGGTGTGTCGCCCAGGCCCCTGGGTGGCGCATCGAATCTGGCTCTGGTGCTCATCCAGCAAGCGCCACAAGCTATGCTAAAAATAGCAAATGCCGGCTTCACGCGCCGTAACCACGGGCCAGGAACACCGCCGCCAGCGGAATCACCGCCACCAGGTGGGTCTCGATCATCACCAGGCGGCGCACGCCCTGCACCTCGTGCGCTGCCGGCAGGCTGGCGTCGGCCGCCAGCGCCCGCTGCCAGCGTGCGATGCGCCGCGTCGGCCCCAGCATCAGCACGGCGGCGACCAGGAACAGCGTCAGCTTCAGGTGCAGCAGCGGGTTGCTCCAGTACCAGGCGGCGCCCTTGGCGCCCCAGCAGATGCGAGCCAGCCCGGACAGCAGCACGGCGGCGGTGGCGATCCACAGAATGCGGTCCAGCCGCGCCAGCCGCTGCACCACGGTGGCGTTGAGCCATTCGGCGCGGCAGATCGCCGCCTGCGCGGACGCGAACACCACCCAGCCGATCACGGCGCTGATGTGAAAGAAGGCAAGCCAGGCTTCGAGCATGGCCCGGATCGTACCCGGGCCGCCCAGGCGTCAGCCCGGCCGGCGCCAGAAGGCCGGATCGCCGTAGCGCTGGCGCAGGTGATCGACCCACAGCCGCACGCGCAGCGGCAGGTGGCGCGTGGGGTGCGGCACGATGGCGTAGATGCCGTTGGGCGGCGCCGCGAACGCCTCCAGCACCGGCACCAGCCGGCCGCTGGCGATGGCGTGCTCGACTTCCCAGGTCGAGCGCCAGGCGATGCCGTGGCCGGCCAGGCACCAGTCGTGCAGCACCTGGCCGTCGGTGCAGTCCAGCCGGCCTTCGGGGCGCAGGTGGATGACGTCGTACTCGACGTCGCTGCGCTGGATCGGCACGCCCGCCCCCGCACGGGGGCGTTCTTCATTCTGCCCGTGGGCCTGGCGCGGCACGCGAAAGGCCCAGCCGCGCGACTGCGAGGCGTCGGACGACAGCATCAGACAGTCGTGCTGGGCCAGCTCGCGCGGGTGGCGTGGCCGGCCGCGCCGCGCCAGGTAGGCGGGCGCGGCCACGCACAGGCGCTGGTTGTCGGCCAGGCGGATGCTGATGAGCGACGAGTCCGGCAGATCGCCCACGCGCACCGCGCAGTCGTAGCCTTCGGCCGCCAGATCCACCACCCGGTCCGACAGGTTGAGCGAAATGCGCAGGCGCGGGTGCAGGGCGTGGAATTCGGGCACCAGCGGCGCCACATGGCGGCGCCCGAAGCCGGCCGGTGCCGTCACGCGCAGGTGACCGCTGGCCTGCACGCCGCCGGCCGACACGCTGGCCTCGGCCCCCGCCACCTCGGCCAGGATGCGCTGGCAGTCGTCCAGAAAGGCCGTGCCTTCATGCGTCAGCGCGATGCGGCGCGTGGTGCGCACCAGCAGCTTGACGCCCAGGTGCTCCTCCAGCGCGTCCAGGCGCCGGCTGACCACCGCCGGGGCCACGCCCTCGGCGCGCGCGGCGGCGCTCAGGCTGCCGCGCGTGGCCACCGAGGCGAAGGTCTCGAAGGCCTTGAGCTTGTCCATGCGCGGCAATTATGCGCAGCCGCGCCCATCGGTTGCGGCCGGCGCGCCACAGGCCGCTGCGCCATGCGGGCGTGACGTGCGATCATGCGCGCTCACATCTGCCTGCACCCATGCGAGCCGAATCCGCCCCGCCGATCGACAGGCGCCACATCGATGTGCGCACGATGAGCCTGGCGCAGCTGCAGAAGCTGGCCGAGCGCGGCAGCCGGCGCGCCCGCGCCGAACTGGAGGCGCGCATGCGGGCGCCCGGCCCCGTCCTGCTGCCGGCGTCCGTGCCGGCCGACCGCACGGCACCATCCGCGCCGAACCGGCACCCGCCGACGCTGACCGCGCGCGCCGATCCGCCGCCGCAGGCCACCGCCGCCGGAGCGGCAGCGCCCGCGCCCGGCGCGGTGCCGGCTGGGCAGGGGGTGCCGGTGTCGGCCGACGCGCTGGCGCAGCAACTGCACCTGATCGCCCGGCAGGACGAGGCGCACGCCCGCGCCGCCGGGCCGCCGCGCCTGGTCGGCCTGGTGCTGACGGCCTGGGGCGTGCTGTTGCTGCTGGGAGGGCTGCTGATGCTCGGGCGCGGTGGCGCGGCGCTGTACTACCTGTTCTGCGGCCTGGGCGCGGCCGCCGTCGGCGCGCTGCTGATGCGGCGCAGCCGCTGGGCCCTGGCCCTGCATGGCGCCCTGCTGCCGCTGGCGCTGGGCTGGGCCTGGGCCGGTGCGGGGCGCCACAGCCTGCCCCTGAGCGTGGTGCAGGCGGCGCCCTTGCTGATCCCGGCGCTGTGGATGGCGCTGCGCCAGGTGCGCGAGGCGCTGGAATGATATGGATTGAATCTAGGTTAAAAGTGCCTCCGGCGCTTGATGGGCAAGCGCCGGCAGCTATCGTATTCATAGTGAACTGAGGGTTCCGATCCGACCCGGGGGGGCGCCGTGCGGGCGTTGGCTGGCCGATCTTTGCTTCAGACGCAAAGGTTTTTTGGTTTTTCACCTGTTTGATGCCCAAAACAAATCGAATAAAGTGCCCACACCGGGCGCCAGGCGCCTGTTTTTTTCTTTGTTTCTTCCACAAGGCCACCCCATGACCGCACGCACCCGCATTCACGACCTGCACGTTGCCGACACGCTGTACGAGTTCATCAACCGTGAGGTTCTGCCCGACGTCGGCGTGGACGCGGCGCGCTTCTGGCAGGGTTTTTCGGCCATCGTGACCGAGCTGGCACCCAAGAACATCGCCCTGCTGGCCGAGCGCGACCGCCTGCAGAAGGAGCTCGACACCTGGCACCAGGCCAACCCCGGCCCGATCAAGGACATGCGCGCCTACCGCGCCTTTCTGGAGCGCATCGGCTACCTGGTGCCGCAGCCGGCCAAGGTGAAGGTGACCACCAAGCGGGTCGATGCCGAGCTGGCCGTGCAGGCCGGCCCCCAGCTGGTGGTGCCGATCCTCAACGCCCGCTATGCGCTCAACGCCGCCAACGCGCGCTGGGGCAGCCTGTACGACGCGCTGTACGGCACCGACGTGATTGCCGAAACCAGGGGCCTGGAAAAGGGCGCCAAGTACAACCCGCGGCGCGGTGCCAAGGTGATCGAGTGGGCGCGCCACGTGCTCGACCGCACGGCGCCGCTGAAGAAGGGCTCGCACGTCGATTCGGTCGCCTACCTGGTGCGCGACGGCGAGCTGGTGGTCAAGCTCAAGGACGGCAAGAGCAGCAAGCTGGCCGACCCGGCGCAGTTCATCGGCTACCAGGGCGAGCCCAAGGCGCCGTCGTCCATCCTACTGCTGCACCACGGCCTGCACCTGGACATCCGCATCGACCCGGCGTCGCCCATCGGCCGCAACGACCCGGCCGGCGTGGCCGACCTGGTGGTGGAGGCGGCGGTCTCCACCATCCTGGATCTGGAGGACTCCATCGCCGCCGTCGATGCCGAGGACAAGGTGCTGGGCTACCGCAACTGGCTGGGCATCCTGCGCGGCACGCTGACCGAGTCGTTCGACAAGGGCGGCAAGACCCTGACGCGCGGCCTCAACCCCGACCGCCTCTACACCGCCGCCAGCGGCAAGGGCCAGGTGCGGCTGCACGGGCGCTCGCTGATGTTCGTGCGCAACGTCGGCCACCTGATGACCAACCCGGCCATCCTGTATCGGGCGGCCGACGGCAGCCAGCGCGAGATCCCCGAAGGCATCATGGACGCCGTGGTCACCACCACCATCGCGCTGCACGACCTGCAGCGCAAGGGCGCGAACGGCATCCGCAACTCGCGCACCGGCAGCGTCTACATCGTCAAGCCCAAGATGCATGGCCCGGCCGAGGTGGCGTTCGCCGCCGAGCTGTTTGGCCGCGTCGAGCAACTGCTGGGCCTTGCGGACAGCACCGTCAAGCTGGGCATCATGGACGAGGAGCGCCGCACCAGCGTCAACCTCAAGGCCTGCATTGCCGCCGCCAAGAGCCGCGTGGCCTTCATCAACACGGGCTTTCTGGACCGCACCGGCGACGAGATGCACAGCTGCATGCGCGCCGGCCCGGTCTACCGCAAGGGCGACATGAAGACCAGCGCCTGGATCCAGGCGTATGAGCGCAACAACGTGCTGGTCGGTCTGGCCTGCGGTCTGCGTGGCAAGGCGCAGATCGGCAAGGGCATGTGGGCCATGCCCGACCTCATGAAGGCGATGCTGGAGCAGAAGATCGCCCACCCCAGGGCCGGCGCCAACACCGCCTGGGTGCCCAGCCCCACCGGCGCCACCCTGCACGCCATGCACTACCACCAGGTGCTGGTGAGCGAGGTGCAGCAGCGCCTGGAGGCCGAGCTGGCCCAGGCCGACCCGGCGGCGCTGCGCGACGAGCTGCTGACCGGCCTGCTGACCATCCCGGTGGTGAGCGAAGACAAGTGGACCGCCGCCGAGAAGCAGCAGGAGCTGGACAACAACGCCCAGGGCATTCTGGGCTACGTGGTGCGCTGGGTCGATCAGGGGGTGGGCTGCTCCAAGGTGCCCGACATCCACAACGTCGGCCTGATGGAAGACCGCGCCACGCTGCGCATCAGCAGCCAGCACATGGCCAACTGGCTGCTGCACGGCGTGGTCAGCGAAGGTCAGGTGCGCGCCACGCTGCAGCGCATGGCGGCGCTGGTGGACCAGCAGAACGGCGGCGACCCGCTGTACCGCCGCATGCACGACCACTTCGAGCAGTCCGCCGCCTTCCAGGCCGCCTGCGACCTGGTGTTCAAGGGGGTGCAGCAACCCAGCGGCTACACCGAGCCACTGCTGCACGCCTGGCGTCAGAAGGTCAAGGCCGGCGCTTGAAAAAGCATAGCTTGCGGCGCCCGAAAGGCGGGCGCCGCAAGCTGTTCAGACCATGACAAAGGGCGCCGCGGCGCCCTTGGTTCTGTGCCGTCGCGGTCAGCAGGTGGTTGCGCCCGCTCAGGCGCGGGCCAGGCCCTGCTTGTGCTCCCAGGCCGACTTGCAGGCCACGCAGTGCTGCGTCATGGGTTCGATCTGCAGGCGCTCGAAGGGAATCTGGCAGCCGCATTCGTCGCAGCGGCCGTAATCGCCGGCGTCCATGGCTTCCAGCGCGCGGTCGATGCGCGCCAGCTCTTCGGCGTCCAGCGCGGTCAGGCGCGTGTCCACCTCGCGCGTCTGGTTGGCCAGGCGGGCGTTTTCGTCCTGCGACACGCTGCCGGCGGTGTTTTCGGCCGGCGCCAGGTTGGCGCGGTTCTGCTGCATCTGCGCGTACAGCTCCTGGCGGCGGGCCAGCAGCCGCTGTTTCAGCTGTTCGAGCTGGGCGGGGGTCAGGGTTTGGCTCATGCTCCATCTTTCCTGCAAAGTCGCGGATCACCATGCCGCGCGGCGGCGCGGCGCTTCATCCCGCAGAATACCACCCACATGCCGCTGTCCGCGCCACCGATCGACCCCACGCGCTGCCCCCTGTGCGGGCAGCCGAACCGGTGCGCGCAGCAGGCGCGTCCTGCCGGTGCGCCGGCGGCGCCGCACTGCTGGTGCATGGAGCGGCGCGTGGCCCCGGACGCGCTGGCGCGCGTGCCGGCGCAGGCGCGCGGGCGCGCCTGTCTGTGCCCGTCCTGTGCCACCCCGAGGGCGTGAACGCGCAGCCGCCGATGCACGATCCGCCCCCGTCCAGTTCGGCCGAGGCGCTGCGCGCGCGCCATGGCGCGCGCTGGCGCTGGCTGCTGCTGCTGACGGTGATGGTGGGCACCATGGCCTCGATCATGTCCTCCACCGTGGTCAACGTGGCGATTCCCGGGCTGTCGCAGCAGTTCACCCTGGGGCAGGCGCGCGCACAGTGGGTCAGCAGCGGCTTCATGGTGGCGATGACGGTGTCGATGCTGACCACGCCCTGGCTGCTGGCGCGCTTCGGCTACCGCGCCACCTACAACGGCTGCATGCTGCTGCTGCTGGCCGGCGGCGTGCTGGGCGGCGTGGCGCAGAGCTACCCGCTGGTGCTGGCCGCGCGCGTGGCCGAAGGGCTGGCGGCGGGGGTGGTGCAGCCGATTCCGGCGGTGATCATCATGCGCGCCTTTGAGCCCAACGAGCAGGGCCGCGCCAGCGGCCTGTTCGGCATGGGGGTGGTGCTGGCGCCGGCGCTGGGGCCGTCGATCGGCGGCGTGCTGGTGGACTGGTTCGGCTGGCGCTCGATCTTCTTCATGGTGGCGCCGTTCTGCCTGCTGGCGCTGTGGCTGGCGCGCCGCTACGTGCCGACCACGGCACCCGGCGGCGCCGCCACCCGGCGCGACGAGACGCTCGACGGCGTCGGCCTGCTGCTGGGCAGCGCCGGCACGCTGTGCCTGCTCAACGGGCTGGTGGCACTGCGCGCCGGGCCGGCGGTCGAAGCGGCGGCGCTGCTGGCGCTGGCGGCGATCTGCCTGGCCGGCTTCATCGGCTGGCAGCGCCGCTGCGTGCGCCTTGGGCGCGCGCCGCTGATGAACCTGGCGCTGTTCGCCTGGCGACCGTTTGCCATGGGGGTGCTGGTGGCGCTGATCTACGGCACGGCGCTGTTCGGCTCCACCTACCTGCTGCCGGTCTACATGCAGATGGGGCTGGGGTTGTCGGCCTCCAGCGTGGGCGCCATCCTGCTGCCGGCCGGTCTGGTGCTGGCGGCCACCATCCCGCTGGTGGCGCGCTGGGCCGACCGGCTGCCGGCCAGCGGCCTGGTGAACACCGGGCTGGCGCTGCTGGCACTGTCGTTCGCGGCCATGGTGACGGTGGGGCTGGCGCCCGGGCTGTGGCACCTGACGGCGCTGGGCATCGTCGGGCGCATCGGGCTGGGCTTCATCCTGCCCTCGCTCAACCTGGGCGCCATGCGCGGGCTGGCGCTGCCGCTGATCCCGCAGGGCTCCAGCGTCATCAATTTCGCGCGCACCCTGGGCGGGGCGGCCGGCATCAGCCTGTGCGGCATCGCACTGGAATGGCGGCTGGCGGCGCATGGCACCTCGCTGACCGAAGGTGCGCCCAGCGCGGCGCGGTTGGCGGCGTTCGACGAAGTGTTCCTGATGCTGGCCGCGCTGTGCGGCATGGCCATGCTGGCGGCGCGCCACCTGAGCACGCCGGCCGCGGGCGCCGACCGATAAACTGCCCGCCATGTGCCAGCTGCTGGGAATGAACTGCAACACGCCGACCGACGTGAGCTTCAGCTTTTCCGGCTTCGCGCAGCGCGGCGGGCGCACCGACCACCATGCCGACGGCTGGGGCATCGCCTTTTTCGAAGGGCGTGGCGCGCGCGTCTTCCTCGACCCCGGGGCCGCCGCCGATTCGCCGGTGGCGGCGCTGATCCGCAGCTACCCGATCAAGAGCCGCAACGTGATCTCGCACATCCGCAAGGCCACGGTGGGCGCGGTGACGCTGGAGAACTGCCACCCCTTCGTGCGCGAGCTGTGGGGCCGCTACTGGGTGTTCGCCCACAACGGCGACCTGAAGGACTACGCGCCGCGCCTGCACGGCCACTTTCATCCGGTGGGCAGCACCGACAGCGAACACGCCTTCTGCTGGCTGCTGCAGGAACTGGCCAAGGCGCACGCCGACGTGCCGCCGGTGGCCGAGCTGACGCGCACCCTGCGCGAGCTGCTGCCCCAGGTGGCGCGCCACGGCAGCTTCAACCTGCTGCTGTCCAACGGCGAGGCGCTGTGGGCGCACGCCAGCACGCACCTGTCCTACATCGAACGGCGCCACCCGTTTGCCAGCGCCCGGCTGGCCGACGAGGACCTGAGCATCAACTTCGCCGACTGCACCACACCGAGCGACCGCGTGGCCGTGATCGCCACCCAGCCGCTGACCTGCGACGAGCGCTGGACGGCCTTCGAGCCGGGCAGCCTGAAGGTGTTCGTGGACGGGGCATTGCAGAATCTGTGAGCCCGGTTGGGCTCCAGAAAGCTATTAAAACGATAGCTGTTGGCGCAGGTCGTTGCTGCGTCAGACCTGAATTTCTATGTCGATGGGCGCTCGCCGCGCACCGTGCTTTCGCGCACTGCGCGCCGGACGATGGGCGGCTGCCCGCCGATGTGAAAGGCCAGCTTGCGCTCGCGCAGCGCGGCGTCCTGCACGCTGACGCGCTCGAAACGGCGCAGGTGCTCGGTCCAGGAGGCGTCCTCGATCACCTCGATGAAGCGGCCCGGGTCGTTGATATCCGACAGCAGCTCCCAGCCCACCGCGCCCACGCGCAGGCGCGAGCGGCGGCTTTCTTCCATCAGGGCGCGGAAGGCCGGCGCCTGGGCCGGGTCGATCTGGTATTCGACGGTGACGATCACGTGGCCATGGGGCGGCGGCGCCTCGGCCTGCGGCAGGGGCCAGGGGCCGGCCGGCGTGGGGTCGTCGATGCTGCCGCGGTCGGGCCAGCGCCAGGTCGCCAGCGCCATGCTGGCGATGCCGCTGGCGGCACCGATGCCCAGCGTGACGGGCACGCTGCTCCAGGTCGCCACCTGGCCCCACACGGCGGCGCCGACGGCGGTGGCGCCCATGATGGCCATCTGGTACATCGACATGCCGCGCGCGCGCACCCAGTCGGGCAGGCTGATCTGTGCCGACACGCTGAGCGAGTTGGCGGTGGTCAGCCAGGCCACGCCGCACAGCAGCATGGCCGGCACCGCCAGCCACAGGCTGTGGGTGAACGCCATCAGCGCCATCATCAGCGCCTGCGTGCAGGCGCCGGCCAGCACCAGCCGGTCGCGCGTGAACATCTGGCGCCACCGCGGCAGCACGAAGGTCGAGCCGATGGCGCCGGCGCCCATGGCGGCCAGCAGCACGGTGAAGGTGCCGGCGTGGCCGCCCTCGATCTGGCGCGCCACCAGCGGCAGCAGCGCGATCAGCGCGGTGGAGTGAAAGAAGAACAGCGCCACGCGCAGCAGCACCCCCTTGAGGTGGTAGGACTGCATCACATACTGCAGGCCCACGCGCATGGCGCCGCGCAGGCTCTCGCGCCCCAGCGGGTGCGGCCGGTGCGGGCGCCGCCAGCGCGAAATCACGATCGCTGCCGCCACCGACAGCACGGCGTTGAGCCCGAACACCCAGGCGCTGCCCAGGCTGGCGATCAGGGCGCCGGCCGCCAGCGGACCCAGGATGCGGGCGGCGTTCATCGACGCGCCATTGAGCGCCAGCGCCGCCGGCAGCTGGGCGCGCGGCACCAGCTCGGGCACGATGGCGGCAAACACCGGCCAGCGCAGCGCCAGCCCCACGCCGTTGGCAAACAGCAGCAGCAGCAGCAGCGGCGGCGTGATCACGCCGGCAAAGGCCACCAGCGCCAGCAGCGCCCCCACCAGCGCCACCCACAGCTGGGTGAACAGCAGGAAGTGCTTGCGGTTCAGGATGTCGGCCAGCGCACCCGAAGGCAGGCCGAGCAGAAACACCGGCAGCGTGGCGGCGGTCTGCACCAGCGCCACCCAGTTGGGCCGGTCGGTCAGCGTGGTCATCAGCCAGGCGGCGGCCACGTCGTTCATCCACATGCACAGGTTGGCGATCAGCCAGGTGCTCCACAGCAGGGAGAACACACGGTGGCGAAACGGCGCCAGCGCGCCAAGGTCGTCGGCCGGCGGGGCGCGGTCGGCGGCGGCCGGGGGGTCGGTGTCAGGCATGGGCGGTGGCCGATCCGGCCGTCGGCCGCCGGGCGCCTGCGCGCCAGGTGGGCGCCGCAGGCGCGGGGGGGCGGGCGGGCTCCCTGGCCCTGATCGGCGGGTCGATCACGCTATCGGGGGCGCCCGGCCACCACGTTTTCGACCGCGTCCAGAAACAGCGCCGGCACGTCGCAGCCGGTCTGGTCGAGGATTTCGCGAAAGCCGGTGGGGCTGGTGACGTTGATCTCGGTCACCCGGGTGCCGATGATGTCCAGCCCGATCAGCAGCAGCCCGCGCGGCGCCAGCACCCGGCCGATGGCGCGCGCGGTGGCGCGATCGCTGTCGGTGATGGGCTGGGCCACGCCCTTGCCGCCGGCCGCCAGGTTGCCGCGGATTTCGCTGCCCTGCGGAATGCGCGCCAGCACGAAGGGTGCCGGCTCGCCGTCGATGATCAGCACGCGCTTGTCGCCGGCGGCGATCTCGGGCAGGAACTTCTGCACCATCAGGGTGGTGGCGCCGTGGTGGTTCAGCGTTTCGGTGATCGAGCCCAGGTTCAGCCCGTCCGGGCCGACGCGGAAGATGCCCATGCCACCCATGCCGTCGAGCGGCTTGAGGATGATCTCGCCATGTTCGGCGTGAAAGCGCCGCACCGCCTCGGGCTCGCGCGTCACCAGCGTCGGGCCGATGAACTGCGGCCACTCCATGATGGCCAGCTTTTCCGGGTGGTTGCGCAGCGCCGCCGGCCGGTTGATGACGCGCGCGCCGTCGCGTTCGGCCTGCTCCAGCAGGTGGGTGGCGTAGGTGAATTCGGCGTCGAACGGCGGGTCCTTGCGCATCAGCACGGCGTCGAACTCGCGCAGCGCCGCCACGCGCCGGCCGCGCTCGGCGAACCAGGGGCCGTCCTCGCCCGTGAGGGCGATCTCGCGCAGCTCGGCCTGCACCGGCTGGCCGGTCTGCCAGCGCAGCTGGCGCGGCTCGCAGGCGGCCAGCGTGTGGCCGCGCCGGGCGGCTTCGCGCATCATGGTGAAGGTGGTGTCCTTGTAGGTCTTGAAGGACTCGATCGGGTCGGCGACGAACAGCAGCTTCATGGCGGCGGCGGCGGGCGGCGGTGAAAGGGCCATACTGTTGCACAAACCACCGCGCGGCGTCGGCCGCGCCCCGATCTGACGAGGTCCGCATGCAAGCAGTTTCCCCCGCCGCCCTGGCCGGCGTGCGCGTGATCGAGATGGGCCAGCTGATCGCCGGGCCGTTTGCCGGCAAGACGCTGGGCGACTTCGGCGCCGAGGTGATCAAGATCGAGCCGCCCGGCCGGGGCGATCCGCTGCGCGGCTGGCGCCTGCTCAAGGCAGGCACCTCGGTGTGGTGGCAGGTGCAGTCGCGCAACAAGCGTTCGCTGGCGCTGGACCTGCGCCAGCCCGAGGGGCAGGCGCTGGCGCGCCAGCTGATCGCCGAGGCCGACGTGCTGATCGAGAACTTCCGCCCCGGCACGCTGGAAGGCTGGGACATGGCCCCGGCGCAGCTGCACGCGCTCAACCCGGGGCTGGTGATCCTGCGCGTGTCGGGCTACGGCCAGAGCGGGCCGTACCGCGATCTGCCGGGCTTTGGTGTGGTGGGCGAGGCCATGGGCGGGCTGCGCCATCTGACGGCCGAGCCTGGCCGCGTGCCGGTGCGCGTGGGGGTGTCGATCGGCGACACGCTGGCGGCGCTGCACGGCGTCATCGGGGTGCTGCTGGCGCTCTACCACCGCAAGGCGCACGGCGGGCCGGGGCAGGTGATCGACGTCGCCCTGCACGAAGCGGTGTTCAATTGCATGGAAAGCCTGATCCCCGAGTACAGCGCCTTCGGCGCCGTGCGCCAGCCGGCCGGCAGCGCGCTGCCGGGCATCGCGCCGTCCAACGCCTACCCCTGCCAGGACGGCTGGGTGCTGGTGGCCGGCAATGGCGACAGCATCTTCAAGCGCCTGATGCAGGCCATCGGCCGCGCCGACCTGGCCGCTGCGCCCGACCTGGCCGACAACGCCGGCCGGGTGGCGCGCGTGGACGAGATCGACGCCGCCATCGGCGCCTGGACCGAGCCGCGCACCGTGCAGGCGGTGCTGGACGCGCTGGCGGCGGCGCGTGTGCCGGCCGGCAAGGTGTACACCGCGCGCGACATCGCCGAAGACCCGCACTACCGCGCGCGCGAGATGATCGTGGCGCAGCGCACGCGCGACGGCGACGTGGTCGAGGTGCCCGGCGTGGTGCCCAAGCTGTCGGTCACGCCCGGCACCCTGCGCCGCAGCGCCCCGCACCTGGGCGACGACACCGACGCCGTGCTGCGCGAGCTGGGCCTGGACGCGGCGCAGATCGCGGCGCTGCGCCAGCGCGGCATCGTGCAGTGAACCGGGACACCGCGGCTCCCGGAATACTATATAAATAATAGCTGTTGGCGCTTGTCTGACAAGCGCTGGAGCTCGTTTTGGCTCAGATTTCGACCTTGCTGCCCAGCTCCACCACGGCGTTGCTGGGCAGGTTCAGGTATTCGGCCGCCGCCGAGGCGCCGTGGTGCATGGCGGCGAACAGTTTTTCGCGCCAGAACGCCATGCCCGAGCCGAGCGTCGGCGTGACGATGTCGCGCGACAGGAAGTAGCTGGTGGTCATGGGGTTGAGGTCGATGCCGCGGCCGGCCAGCAGCTCCAGCGCCTTGGGCAGGTCGGGCTCGTTCTTGAAGCCGTAGTGCACCACCACCTGCCAGCAGTCGCTGCCCAGCGCCTGCACTTCCAGCCGCTTGTCCAGGCCGATCCAGGGCACCTCGTGGGCGCGCCGGGTGACGAACAGGTTCTGCGCGTGCAGCACCTTGTTGTGCTTGAGGTTGTGCATCAGCGCGTTGGGCACGATGCCCGGCTCGGCGCTCAGGAACACCGCCGTGCCGGGCACGCGCGTGGGCGGGCTGAGGAACACCGATTCGAGGAACGACGTCAGGTCGATCGAGCTGTCGCGCAGGCTGCGGCTGAGCAGTTCGCGGCCGTCCTTCCAGGTCACCATCAGGGTGAACACCGCGCCACCGATCAGGATCGGGAACCAGCCGCCTTCGGCCAGCTTGAGCAGGTTGGAGCTGAAGAACGCCAGGTCGATGGCGAAGAAGAAGCCGGTCGCCGCCACGCACAGCGCCAGCGGGTAACCCCAGCCGTAGCGGATGACGAAGAAGGTCAGCACGGTGGTGATGGTCATGTCCAGCGTCACCGCGATGCCGTAGGCCGCCGCCAGGTGGCTGGAGGAGCGGAACAGCACCACCGCCAGCACGATCATCACGAACAGGCTCCAGTTGACGAAGGGCATGTAGATCTGGCCGGTGTCGCGCGTGCTGGTGTGCTGGATCTGCAGGCGCGGCAGGTAGCCCAGCTGGATCACCTGCTTGGTGACGCTGAAGGCGCCCGAAATCAGCGCCTGCGAGGCGATCACCGCCGCCATGGTGGCCAGCCCGACCAGCGGCAGGGTCAGCCAGTCGGGCGCCATGTGGAAGAACGGGTTGCTGACGGCCTGCGGCTCCGACAGCAGCAGCGCGCCCTGGCCGAAGTAGTTCAGCGTCAGGCAGGGCATGACGATGGAGAACCAGGCCACGCGGATCGGCCGCTTGCCGAAATGCCCCATGTCGGCGTACAGCGCCTCGCCGCCGGTGACGCACAGCACCACCGCGCCCAGGATGATGAAGCTGGTGCCCGGCTGTCGCACGATGAAGCCGATGGCGTGGTGCGGGCTGAGCGCGGCCAGGATCTCCGGGTGGCCGGCGATGTGATGCACGCCCAGCGCCGCGATGGCCAGGAACCACAGCACCATGATCGGCCCGAAAAAGCGCCCGATGCCGGCCGTGCCGCGCTTTTGCACCCAGAACAGCGCCAGCAGGATCAGCAGCGTCAGCGGGATCACCGCCTTGCGGAACGCCGGCGACACCACGTCCAGCCCCTCCACCGCCGACAGCACCGTGATGGCCGGGGTGATCACGCCGTCGCCGTAGAACAGGCAGGTGCCGAAGATGCCGATCAGCAGCATCCACTTGCGCAGCGCCGGCGCCTTGTCCTTCACCGACTGCGAGGCCAGCGCCAGCATGGCCACCAGGCCGCCTTCGCCGTGGTTGTCGGCGCGCAGCACCAGGGTGACGTACTTCAGCGAGACGATCACCGTCAGCGTCCAGAACACGATCGACAGCACGCCGTAGACGTTGTCGGTCGTGAACGGCACGTGGCCGCTGCCGAACACTTCCTTCAGCGTGTACAGCACGCTGGTGCCGATGTCGCCATACACCACGCCGATGGCGCCCAGCGTCAGGCTGGCGAGGGAAGACTTGGAAGCCGACATGGCGTAGGGGTGTTCTTGCGGGAGCGCGATGGTGCGCCCGGCGCGGTGGTGCGGTCCGCCTCAGGCCAGGGCCTGCAGCTCCGGGTCGGTGGCTTCCAGCTCGTAGCTGGCCGCCACCATGGCCAGGCGGGCGATCACGCCGTACATGTAGAAGCGGTTGGGCGGGCGCGCCTCGCCCTTGGCGCCCGGGCGCGGCAGGTGGGCGTTGCCGGCAAACGGCAGCGGTACGAAGCGCGCGCCGGGGGCGTTGAGGTTCTCGTCCACGCCGCGCTCGGCGTGGATGCGGTAGAAGCCCCCCACCACGTAGCGATCGATCAGGTACACCACCGGCTCGGCCACCGCATCGTGGATGCGCTCGTTGGTCAGCACGCCCTCCTGGATGATGACTTCGCCGCGCGGCAGCTCCGGCACCGGCCGGCCGGGGCGGTCGAGCCCGGCCAGATCCTTGAGGTCGCGCACCGTCATGATGCCCATGCCGCGCGTGCCCTGGTCGGCCTTGACGACCACGAACGGCTTTTCGGCGATGCCGTATTCCTTGTACTTGCGGCGGATCTTGGTCAGCAGCGCATCGACGTGGCTGCGCAGGCACTCGCCGCCGTCGGGCGCGTGGATGTCGATCTCGCCGCAGGTGGCGAACAGCGGGTTGATGAGCCAGGGGTCGACCCCCAGCAGCTTGCCGAAGCGCTTGCTCACTTCGTCGTAGCTTTGGAAATGGCGGCTCTTGCGGCGCACGCTCCAGCCGGCCTGCAGCGGCGGCAGCAGGTATTGCTCGGGCAGGTCTTCCAGGATGCCCGGGGCGCCGGCCGCAAGGTCGTTGTTGAGCAGGATGGTGCAGGGGTCGAAGTGCTTCAGCCCCAGGCGAAAGCGCGTGCGCTGGGCCGGCTCCAGCGTCAGCTTGTCGCCGTCGGGCAGGGTCAGGGTGGTGCTGCGCTTGAGCGCCGGGTCGATCGAGCCCAGGCGCACGTTCAGCCCCGCCATGCGGAAGATCTCCTGCAACCGCTGCAGGCTGGCCAGGTAGAAGCTGGAGGGTTTGCCGTTTTCCGGCACGATCAGCAGGTTGCGCGCCTCGGGGCAGATCTTCTCGATCGCCGCCTGCGCCGCCTGCACCGCCAGCGGCAGGGTGTCGGGCGACAGGTTGTGCCAGCCGTCGGGGTACAGGTTGGTGTCCACCGGCGCCAGCTTGAAGCCGGCGTTGCGGATGTCGACCGCGCAATACAGCGGCGGCGTGTGCTCCATCCACTCCAGCCGGAACCAGCGCTCGATCACCGGCGTGGCGTCGAGGATGCGCTGCTCCAGCTCGTTGATGGGGCCGGTCAGGGCGGTGACGAGGTGGGGAACCATGGTTGAGAGGGCGTGCGGATAGCCGCAGTGTAAGGGCGTTGCGGCGCCCGCCGACGCCCTGCGCCGCCTGGACTTGTACAAAAAGAACTATCGATTCAATAGCTGCTGGCGCTGGTTCACCGGGCGCAAAACCCCTGTTCGAGCACCAAAACCGCACCCCGGGCGGGCGGGGCGGCCAGCGTCAGGGCGGCGCGCCCACCGCGCCGCCCGCCGGCAGCGCCAGGCGCACCAGGGTGCCGCCATGCGCGCCGGGGCCGACGTTCAGCTCGGCGCCGATGGCCTGGGCGCGCGCCTGCATGCTGCTCAGCCCCTGGCCGCCTGCCGGCGCGGTGGCGCCGCCATCGTCGGGCAGGCCGCGGCCGTCGTCCTCCACGCTCAGCACCAGGCGCGCGGGCGGGCCGTGGTCCAGCCAGGCGCGCACCCACAGGCGGCTGGCCCGGGCGTGGCGCAGGGCGTTGGTGAAGGCCTCCTGCAGCACGCGCTGCAGTTGCAGCACCACGGTCGGCGTCAGGCCTTCGATGGGTGGCAGCTCGTCCACCTGCCAGTCGATGGCGATGCCGGCCGCCTGCAGGCGCGGTTGCAGGCGGTAGCGCAGCGTGGCCAGCACCGTCGTCAGGTCGCCGTGCGTGGGTTGCAGCGCGTCCACCGCCATGCGCAGCTCGTCCAGCGCCGTGCCCAGCTGCTGGCGCAGCAGCTCGCGCGGCGTCGCCTCGTGGTCCAGCAGGTCGAGCAGGCCCACCAGTTGCACGCCGACGCCGTCATGGATGTCGCGCATCAGGCGCTGACGCTCCTGCAGCGCCGCCTGGTGGGCGTACTCCTGGCGCAGTTCGGCGTGGCGCTGGTTCAGTTCGACTTCGCGCTGGCGCACGCGCGCCTCCAGCGTGGTCAGCAGCGTGCGTCGTTCGCCCGCCACGCGCGCAAAGCGCTGCACCAGCACGGCGCCCATCAGCAGCGCGAACAGCAGCAGCGCATGCGGCATGAACGAGACCGTGCCGGCGCCGTCGCCATACAGACGCACGTTCCACCAGTCACGGACCCCCGTGCCGATCAGCGCCGAGCCGGCCACGAACACCGCCAGCGCCTGGCCGCTGCGCTGGCGCCAGGCCGCCTGCGCCATGGCGATCCAGGACAGGATGGCCGGCACCACCAGCGAGGTCAGCGTCAACGTCCACAGCTGGGGTAGTCCCAAGACATACGCCGCCGCAGTGAGCAGCAGATCCAGACCGACCAGCAGGCGAAACCAGGGGGCGTCCAACAGGCTCTGTCGGTGTACCAGCATGAGGGCAAAGTAGACCATCAGGACCATGAGGGCGACCATGGCCCAGGCCGTCACCAGGCCCCACACGGGCCAGGGCAGAGGAGGGTGTTCGATCAGCCGGTCAGCGATGCGCAGCACGCCGGCCGCGGACGCCAGGCAGAAAATCAGGTACAGACGGTCGCGCTGCACCCACCAGAAGCCGGCCGCCATCAGCGCCATCAGGCCCAGCACCGCGCAGACGATCAGACCACCGTACTGACGCAGCCGATAGTGTTCGCGGTAGCGCGCGTACAGCTTGTCGCGCGGCCCCACCCAGGGTGCCGACAGCCCGCCCCAGCGCGCCGCCTGCGCGCTCAGCCGCACCTGCACGCGCGCCGCCGGCTGGCCGGAGGCGTGTGCGACCTCGGGCAGGGGTATCCAGTGCGGGGCCTTGGCCGCATCGGTGCGCTGGTCGCCCAAGCGGCCGACGCGATGAATCAGCCGATCGTTCAGCCATACCTCGATCTGATTGCCCGCGCGCGGCAGGTACAGCGCGCGCGGGCTGGGGTCGGGCGTGGCGGGCAGCTCGAACTGGTAGCTGGCGCGCCCGCCCCGGCCGGGAAAGCTGTCGTCCCAGCGGTGCGGCAGCGTAATCTCCAGCGTCTGCGGCGGGCCGCCGTCCGGTGTCAGCGTGGCCATGACCTGCGTCACGCGCTGGGGCGCCGCGGCCACCGCCAGCCCGGTCAGGCTGAGCGCGGCGGCCAGCAGCAGACGCAACCAGAAGGGCAGGGTGGCGGGCATGGGCGGGGCGCGGCTGGCTGGGGGTCGGTGCCCGCCAGCCTATCAGAGCAGGCCCAGCTGGCGCGCCTCGAAGATCGCCTCGGTCTTGGAATGCACGGCCAGCTTGCTGTAGATGTTCTTCACGTGCGACTGCACGGTCGAGGGCGCGATGCCCAGCAGGCGCGCGGCTTCGTCGTAGGTGTAGCCGCGCGACAGCGCCTGCAGGATGTCCTTCTCGCGCGCCGAGATCGGCTGCGACGCCGGCGCCGGCGGGCGGGCCGGGCTGGTCAGGCGCGCCAGCAGCTGGCGCGCGATCAGCGGCGTCATGGGCGAGCCGCCCGAATGCAGGCTGAGCACGTGGCGCGCCAGCTCGTCCTCGGTGCCGTCCTTGAGCAGGTAGCCGCGCGCGCCGGCCTCGAAGGCGCCGATCATGTGGGCTTCGTCACCGAACAGGGTGACCACCATCACGTTGGTGGCCGGCTGGTGGGTGCTGCACCAGCGGATCACTTCCAGCCCCGAGCGGTCGGGCAGCCCCAGGTCCACCAGCAGCACGTTGACGCTGTTGCCGGCCAGCCAGTCCAGCATCTCGCGGGCGCTGGCCGCCGTGTGCACCAGGGCGATGCCCGGCGCCGCCGCCAGCACATGGCTCAGGCGTGCGCGCGTGGCCGCATCGTCCTCGACCAGGGCCACCGAAATGGGGGGCTCAGAGCTTGTGAAGTAAACGGTTCGCGTTGACTGGCGAGCCGGCTGCTGCGAACCGCGCGGTTGAACGACCCTGAGGCGCGCCGAGTTCATCCAGTAGGTCGCATTGGCCCACGCGGGGAGCG
>WBZM01000116.1_pt1 | contig 130078 bp, 124 predicted proteins | sample 5204271 | NCBI WGS metagenome assembly WBZM01 (sample SAMN12344346, study PRJNA552823) | activated sludge metagenome | biome: Activated sludge suspended growth; feature: Nitrification reactor; material: Wastewater; isolation source: activated sludge from nitrification reactor of wastewater... | reverse complement strand
TCGTCCTGGCGGAAGTCGGGCAGGCGCAGCCGCGCGATGGTGGTGGGGATGCCGAACACGTCGTGCGCCACCTTGCAGGCCACCAGGTTGGTGGCGTCCAGGTCGGCGCAGGCGATGAACAGGTCGCAGTCGTCGGCGCCGGCGTGGCGCAGCACCGAGGGCTGAACGCCGTTGCCGGCCACGCCGCGCAGCTCCAGCCGCTCCTCCAGCCCGCGCAGGCGCTCGGGGTCGGGGTCGATGATGGTGATGTCGTTGGCCTCCGAGGCCAGCGTCTCGGCCACGCTCTGCCCCACGCGGCCGGCGCCAAGAATCAGGATCTTCATCGGGGGCGACCTCCGAACGATCGGCCAATGCTCATATTTTTATAGCTGCTTGCGCTTTCAGGACGGGCGCCAGAGGCCGGAAACACCTAGGACAGATCACCATCCAGGTAAAACCAGCGCCAGCCGCCCTGGACATTCTCGCGCACGAAACGGCTGCGCTCGTGCAGCCGCGTGGCGCGCCCGCCGGCGACGCGCGAGCGCGCGACGAACTCGACCTCAGCGTGCGTTTCGTCCAGCACCCGGTGCGCGCGCACCTGCAGGCCCAGCCATCGGATGTGCGGCTCCAGCGCCAGCGTGGCCGGGCGCTGGCTGGCGTGCCAGCTGGCCAGCAGGTAGTCGGCGTCGCCGCGCACGAAGGCGGTGTAGCGCGAGCGCATCAGCGCCTCGGCGTCGGGCGCGGGCGTGTCGGCCCAGTGATCGAGGTAGCGGCCGCAGCAGGCACCGTAGGGCGTGCCCGGCGGGCGGCCGCCGCAGGGGCAGGGTTCGGCGCCGCGGGGGCGGGCCGGTGTGGAGGCACTCACAGCGCGCGCGTGATGATGATCTTCTGCACGTCGCTGGTACCCTCGTAGATCTGGCACACGCGCACGTCGCGGTAGATGCGCTCGAGCGGAAAGTCGGCCACGTAGCCGTAGCCGCCCAGGGTCTGGATGGCGGCGCTGCACACGGCCTCGGCCGTCTCGGTGGCGAACAGCTTGGCCATGGCCGCTTCCTTCAGGCAGGGCTGGCCGGCGTCGCGCAGGGCGGCGGCGTGCCAGATCAGCTGGCGCGCCGCTTCCAGCCGGGTGGCGCACTCGGCCAGGCGAAAGGCCACGGCCTGGTGCTCGATGATGGGTTTGCCGAAGCTCTCGCGCTCCTTGGCGTAGGCAATGGCCACGTCGAGCGCGCTGCGCGCCATGCCCACGCTTTGCGCGCCGATGCCGATGCGCCCGCCCTCCAGCGCCGACAGGGCGATCCTGTAGCCCTCGCCCTCCTCGCCGATCAGGTTGGCGGCCGGCACGCGGCAGTCGACCAGGTTGATCTGCGCCGTGTCGCTGCTGTGCTGGCCCAGCTTGTCTTCCAGCCGCGCCACCTGCCAGCCGGCGTTGCCCAGGCGGTGCGTGGGCACGATGAAGGCGCTCATGCCGCGCTTGCCCGCGGCCTTGTCGGTGACGGCGATGACCACCGCCACGTGGCCGTTGTGCCCGCTGGTGATGAACTGCTTGACGCCGTTGAGCACGTAGTCGCCGCCGTCGCGCCGCGCCGTGGTGCGCAGGCTGGAGGCATCCGAGCCCACGTGCGGCTCGGTCAGGGCAAAGGCGCCCAGATATTCGCCGCGCGCGGCGGGCGCCAGCCACTTTTGCTTCTGCGCCTCGCTGCCGTAGCGCATCAGGATGGCGTTGTAGGGGCAGTTGGTGACGGAAATCGCGGTGCTGGTGCCACCGTCGCCGGCGGCGATTTCTTCCAGCACCAGCGCCAGCGTCAGGTAGTCCAGGCCGGCGCCGCCGTAGGCTTCGGGCACGCAAATGCCGTAGGCGCCCAGTTGCGCCAGGCCCTGGTGCGCCTCGGCCGGGAAGGCATGCGCCTTGTCCCAGGCGGCGGCCTGGGGCCAGAGTTGCTCCTGCGCGAAGGCGCGCACGGCGTCGCGGATCAGGCGTTGGTCTTCGGTCAGCAGCATGGTGGACTCACTTGGCGCTGGACAGGTCCATGATCAGCCGCGTGGCCAGGTACAGGCGCCGCGGGATGGCGTCCAGGTCGACGTATTCGGCCTGGTTGCTGTGGTAGCCGAAGCCGGGCAGGCCCAGGCTTTCGATGACGGGCTTGCCCGACAGCGCGGCATAGGCCGCGTCGGTGCCGCCGCCGGTGCGCGGGATCACGGTCAGGGTGCCACCCGCCTCCTTGTAGATGGCCACGGTCTGATCGACCAGCCGACGCCCGCCCTCGCCCGCGTTGAAGGCCGGACGACCACGCTCGGGCGCGATGGTGATCTCGGACTTGGGCAACTTCTTCTTGCCCTGGATGCGCGCCTCCAGCGTCTTCAGCAGCTGGTCCAGGTCCTCGGGCCGGGCGTAGCGGATGTTGGCTTCCAGCTTGGCGGCGTCGGGAACGATATTGGGCTTGTCGCCGGACTGGAAGATGGTCCAGTTGAAGCGCAGGTCGCGCGCCTTGTCGTCCAGATCCATCGTGCGCGCGATGATGTCGGCGCCTTCCACCGCGGCGTTCACGCCCAGCTCGGGGTTGGCGCCGGCGTGCGCCGCCAGGCCCTTGACGCCGACGCGGTAATAGACGATGCCGGATGTCCCGAGGGTCAGCCCCTCGCGCCCGGCCGCCGTGGGTTCGAACGACAGCACCTCGTCGGCCTGCGCCGCCAGCTGCTGGATCAGCGCGCGCGAGCCGAAGGAGCCCATCTCCTCGTCGGTGTTGAACATCACCGTCAGTTCGCCAAAGCCGTCGAAGCCGCGGGCCTTCAGCAGCCTGAGCGTGTGCAGGATCACGGCCACACCGCCCTTGTCATCGGCGATGCCCGGGCCGTAGGCCTTGTTGCCCTCGATGCGGAAGGGGGCCTTGGCCAGCGTGCCCCTGACGTACACCGTGTCCATGTGCGCCATCAGCAGCAGCTTCCTGCCGCCCTTGCCCGGGATGCGGCCGACGATGTTGTCGCCCACCCGGCTCTCGGCCGCCTTGTGGCGCGTGACGGTGGCGCCAAGCGCGCGCAGTTCGCCCTCCAGCAGTTCGGCCATGGCGGCCATGCCCTGGGCGTCGCCGGTGCCGGTTTCGATGTTGACCAGGCGCTCCAGTGTCTTGATGGTGGCTGCCTTTTCAGCCTGCGCGGCGGCCAGCAGGGCCTGATCCGGACTGCGAGCCGCCGCTGCGCTGACCTGCGCCGCGGGTGCGCTGGCGCCCGGGCCCGGCTGGGCGCAACCGCCCAGCCCTACCAGGCAACTGACGGCGGCCGCGGCGGCGCTGAATCGACGTACCAGAACCATGTGATGCTCCTCGTGAACCCATCGGGTGGACACCACACTGTAGCGCCGCCGCCGGCGCCCGCCGGGGGCCGTCGGCGCGAGCCGATCAAGTGGCGCGGCGCGCCCGCACCGCCGCCGCCAGGGCCTGCAGCACCGGCACGGTCTGCGCAAAGCTGATGCAGGCGTCGGTCACCGACACGCCGTGGCGCAGCGGCTGGCCGGGCACGATGTCCTGACGGCCTTCTTCCAGATGGCTTTCGATCATCACGCCCATGATGCGGCGATCGCCCGCCGCCACCTGGCCGGCCACGTCCTGCGCCACCGCGATCTGCCGCTGGTGCTGTTTGCTGGAGTTGGCGTGTGAGCAATCGATCATCACCTGCTCGCGCAGGCCGGCGGCGCGCAGCAGGGCGCAGGCGGCGTCGACGTCGGCGGCGGCGTAGTTGGGCTGGCGGCCACCGCGCAGGATGACGTGGCAGTCGTCGTTGCCGCGCGTCTCGAACACCGCCGCCTGGCCCATCTTGGTCAGGCCCAGGAAGGCGTGCGGGGCGCGCGCCGCGACGATGGCGTCGGCCGCCACCTTGACGCCGCCGTCGGTGCCGTTCTTGAAGCCCACCGGGCACGACAGGCCGCTGGCCAGCTGGCGGTGGCTCTGGCTTTCGGTGGTGCGCGCGCCGATGGCGCCCCAGCTCACCAGGTCGCTGATGAATTGCGGGCTGAGCAGGTCCAGGAACTCGGTGCCCACCGGCAGGCCCAGCGCCAGCACGTCCAGCAGCAGCTGGCGCGCCATGCGCAGCCCTTCGTTGATGGCGAAGCTGCCGTCCAGGTGCGGGTCGTTGATGTAGCCCTTCCAGCCCACGGTGGTGCGGGGCTTTTCGAAATACACGCGCATCACCACCAGCAGCTCGCCGGCGTGGCGCTCGGCTTGGGCGTGCAGGCGGCGGGCGTAGTCCAGCGCCTGGTCGTGGTCGTGGATGGAGCAGGGCCCGACCACCACCACCAGCCGGTCGTCCTGGCCGTGCAGCACGCGCGACAGCGCCGTGCGGCTGGCTTCCACCAGGTCCTGCGCGGCGTCCGGAGCAGGCAGCCATTCTTCCAGCAGGGCCGGCGTCAGCAGCGGGCGCACGGCGCGGATGCGGGTGTCGTCGATGCGGGTGGTGTCGTGAGTGGAGGGGTTTTCGATCGGGAGCATCGGCCGATTATCGGTGTTTTGCGATTGCAGGCAGCGCGCAGCAAGCGCCACCAGCTATCAATTTGATATTCGGCCGGCGTCGGACGCCGGGCCCGCCTCGGTCGCCTGGGCCGGCCGGCGCCGCATGCGGATGGCGCCGAACGGGCAGCGCAGCGCACACAGGGCGCAGCCGGTGCAGCCGGCCGCGTCGTCCAGCGCCGAGGCCTTGCGCCCGCCGTCGGCGTGCAGCGACAGCACATGCGGCGCGCACACCGCCACGCACCAGCCGCAGCCGGTGCAGCGCGTCGGGTCGATCTGCGGCAGGGCCGCGCGGCGCGGCGCGGCGGTCATGCCAGGGTCATCACAGCGCACCCAGCGGCGCCACCCCGATCCAGGCCGCGTGCAGCCAGAACGCGAACGCCACCCAGGCCAGCGCGCCCACCAGCAGCGTCAGCAGCGTGGCGCCCCACCGGCCCGGTGGGGCGGCCGTGCCCTGGGCGCGGTCGCGGCGCATCGCGGCGCGCCAGTCGAGCAGCGCCCACAGCAAAAAGGCGCCGAACAGCAGCAGGCCGGCGCCGCTGCCGCTGGCCAGCAGATGGCCCAGCGCCCACAGCGCCACGCCCAGCACCATGGGGTGGCGCAGGCGGGCCTTGACCAGGTTGCCCGGCACGTAGGCGGCCGCCAGCAGCACGAAGGCGGCCAGCGTGAACAGCGCGTTCAGGTGCCGCAGACCGGCCGGCGGCACCCACCACACCACCGGCTGGCGCCGCGCCAGGGCCCAACCCCAGACGATCAGCGCCAGGCCGAGCAGCGACAGCAGCGCATACAGCCCCTTCCAGCGCCCCGCGCCCAGGCGCGCGATGCCGCGCGTGCGCCAGCCGTCGGCCACGATGCGCACCGAATGCACGCCCAGAAACAGCAGCAGACCGAGCACCAGCAGCCACATCGCAGACCTCCTTGGGGCGGCCGGGCGCGCGGGCCCGGCGCCGGCATGGCAGAGCGAACCATTGTGGAAGCGAACGCGGCGCCCGTGCGAAGATCGCGCACGCCCGCCGCCCCAGGAGCATCGCCTTGACCGCCCCCGCCCCGCCCCCGGCCATCACCCTCATCGGCGCGCCCACCGACGTGGGCGGCGGCGCACGCGGCGCCAGCATGGGACCGGAGGCGCTGCGCGTGGCCGGCCTGGTCGAGGCCTTGCGCGCCCTGGGTGCCGACGTGCAGGATGCCGGCAACCTGGCCGGCCCGCCCAACCCCGGCCTGCCGCCGGTGCAGGGCTTCCGGCACCTGGCCGAGGTGACGGCCTGGAACCAGGCGGTGCACCAGGCCGTGCAGGCCTCCCTGCAGGACGGCCGGCTGCCGCTGCTGCTGGGCGGCGACCACAGCCTGGCCATCGGCTCGATCAGCGCCGTGGCGCGCCATTGCCGGGCCCGGGGCCAGCCCCTGCGGGTGCTGTGGTTCGACGCCCACGCCGACTTCAACACCGCCGCGCTCACGCCCAGCGGCAACCTGCACGGCATGCCGGTGGCCAGCCTGTTCGGCGACGGGCCGCCGGCGCTGGTGGGTCTGGGCGGCTTTTCGGCCGCCCAACCGGCGCTGCGCGCGCACGAGTTGCGCCAGATCGGCATCCGCAGCGTCGATGCGGGCGAGAAGCGCCTGGTGCACGAGGCCGGCATCGAGGTGTTCGACATGCGCGCCATCGACGAGCTGGGCATGCGCGCGGTGATGGCGCGCTGCCTGGCCGGGCTGGATCCCGGCAGCCACCTGCACGTCAGCCTGGACGTGGACTTTCTCGATCCCGACATCGCCCCCGGCGTGGCCACCACCGTGCGCGGTGGCCCGAGCTACCGCGAAGCGCAGCTGTGCATGGAAATGGTGGCCGACACCGGGCGCCTGGGCTCGCTCGACATCGTCGAGCTCAACCCGGCCTGCGACAGCCACAACCGTACCGCCGAGTTGGCGGTGGATCTGGTGGAAAGCCTGTTCGGCAAAAGCACGCTGATGCGCCAGCGCGGGCGCGGCTGAGGTGGCTGCGCGCGCAGGCCGTGGCTGATGAACCTGGAAACGGCAGTTGACTGCTTGTCAACTGCCGTTTCCAGGTTCAAGCATCAAATCAGACCCTGGCGCTTATCCAGAATGCGCCAGAAGCTATTGTTGTGATAGCAAATGTCTGGTTGCCGAAGGCTGCTCAGGCAGCGCCCGCGGTGGTGTGGCGGGCGATGAAGTGCTCCACCTGCGGCGCCGGCATGGGCGGTGCCAGCAGAAAGCCCTGGAACCCGTCGCAGCCGCGCTGGCTCAGCAAGCGCTGCTGCGCCTCGGTCTCCACGCCTTCGGCCACCACCTTCAGGCCCAGGCTGTGCGCCATGGCGATGATGGCGCTGGCGATGGCGGCGTCGCCGGAGTCGGTCAGCACGTCGGCGACGAAGGCGCGGTCGATCTTGAGCTGGTCCAGCGGCAGCCGCTTGAGGTAGGCCAGCGACGAGTAGCCGGTGCCGAAGTCGTCCAGCGACAGCGCCACGCCGAGCTGCCGCAGGCGGTCCATCTGCGCCAGCGTGATGTCCAGGCGGTCGGCCAGCAGACTCTCGGTGAGCTCCAGCCGCAGGCGCGCGGCGGGCGCGCCGCTCTGGCGGATGACGGCCGTCACCTGATCGACGAAGTCCGGGTGGCGGAACTGCTGCGCGCTGACGTTGACCGAGACGCTCAGAGCGGCCGTGTGCGGCTGCGTCTGCCAGCGCGCCAGCTGGCGGCAGGCCTGGGTCAGTGCCCACAGGCCCAGGGGCACGATCAGGCCGCTGTCTTCGGCCACGGGGATGAACTCCGTCGGCCCCACCAGGCCGCGCTGCGGATGCTGCCAGCGCAGCAGGGCCTCGACACCGGTGATGCGCCGCGCGCGGTCGAACTGGGGCTGGAAATGCAGCTCCAGCTGCCGCTCCGCACCCAGCGCCGCGCGCAGGTCCGCCGCCAGTGTGGTGCTGGCGTTGAGCGCCGCCTGCATCGCCGGATCGAAGAACGCCACCGTGTTGCGCCCCATGTGCTTGGCCTGGTACATGGCCAGGTCGGCCTGCTGCAGCAGCTCGGCCACGCTGTCCGGGTCGGCACCAAACAGCGTGACGCCGATGCTGGTGGTGCAGTGGTGCCGATGGCCGTCGAGGTCGAACGGCTCGATCAGGCGCGCCAGCACCTTGCGGGCCACCGCCTGCGCCTGGCGCGCCGCCAGCGCCGGGTCGCGGTCCAGCGCCGGCAGCAGCACCACGAACTCGTCGCCGCCGAGGCGCGCCACCGTGTCGCCCTCGCGCACACTGCCGCGCAGGCGCGCGGCCACGCCGCGCAGCAGCAGGTCGCCGGTGTGATGGCCACGGGTGTCGTTGAGCACCTTGAAGTGGTCCAGGTCGATGAACATCAACGCCCCCGTCGGGTCCTGGCCTGCGCAGGCCGCGCGCGCCGCCTCCAGCCGCTCGATCAACAGCTGGCGGTTGGGCAGGCCGGTCAGCGGGTCGTAGAACGCCAGGTGGTGGATCTTGGCTTCGGCCGCCTTGCGCTCGCTGACGTCGCGCAGGTACACCGCCAGCCCCTCGGCGTAGGGATAGGCGCGCAGCTCGATCCACTTGCCCGCCGCCGGGTAGAAGTCCTCGAACTCGACGCGCTGATCCTGCCGCAGCGCCTCATGGACGCGCGCCTGCAGCAGCCCCGGCTGCTGGCCCTGCAGGTGCTGCCAGATCGGCTCGTCCAGCAGCTCCCGGCTGCTGGCGCCCAGCAGCCGCTCGCTTTCCTCGTTCACATACATGAAGCGGCCCGCGCGATCCAGCGTCACGAAGGCCTCGGTGATGCTGGCCAGCGTGGTGGTCAGCCGCATCGCCAGGCGCAGGGTTTCTTCCTGCGCCTGCTTGCGCGAGCTCACGTCCTGCACTGCGCCCTGGATCGCCGTGCCTGCCGCGGTGGCCGCGCCGTCCGCCTCGCCCACCACGCGCAGCCAGCGCCTGGGTTCCTCGCCAGGCGCCAGCTGCACCTCGACGTCGATCGGCGCACCGCCCTGCTGGCAGCTCAGCAAGGCACGCGCCAGGCGCTGCGCCGATTCTTCCGCCAGGCGCGGCCACAGGTGCTCGACCGTGATCGACCCCGGCACCACGCCCAGCAGCGCGGCCGCGTCGCCGCTCAGCCAGAACCGCTGTGTGGCCGGGTCGTACGACCACTCGCCCACCTGCAGCGCCCGCATCAGGCGCGCCCGGAGGTGCCGCGCCGCGTCAGGCATGCGCGCCTCGCGCGCAACGACACCACGGCCTGCCGCGGTCGCGCGGCCACCCCGACCGATGACCGGTCGCAACCGCCAGGACGAGCGCGTACCTCATGTGCGGATCATCCGCCAGAACCTCTTTGTCGCGCAATGCATCGATTGTTTCGTTCAGTTGCATGTCGCCAAGATCAAGGGATGCGCCAGCGCTGACGCCACGTTGCGTTCGCCCCGCGGCGGTCCGGCAACCCCAATCCGGGTGAATTGCTCCGGAGCGGCGCTTCCGAAATAGTCTGAAACACGTCGCCTCGATCCGTTGCGGGCGACCGCAGGGAGATACAAATTGAACGTCTTTCAGGAATTTCGCCGCTGCCGTGACCTGGGCACCCTCAGGTCGCGCGTGACCGAGCTGAGCGCCAGGTTCGGCGCACTGAGCCGTCTGGACATCCTGACCGCCGTGCATGCCGGCCGACAGCAGGCCATCTGCTTTTTGCGCATGCAGACCGCCGAACAGGAGCGGAGGCTGATGAAGACGCTGGGCGTCGGGCGCTTTGGCGGCGAAATTGTGTTCGTGGTCGATCTGCCGGAACCGACGGGTTTCGACGATTCGCTGCCCTCGTCGCAGTGGGCCGACAGTGAGGTGCAGTGATGGACGCCCGCGTCCGCGACCGCAACCGCGGCGGTGTGGCTGCCGCCGCCTCGATCCTGATCGTCTGTGGCACCCGGCCGGAGATCATCAAGCTGGCACCGCTCTACCACGAACTCAGGCGCCAGCCCTGGGCCCATGTGGTTTGGCTGCACACCGGCCAGCACGCGCAGATGGCCCAGCCCATACTGGACAGCTTCGACATCCGGCCCGACCTCACCCTGACGCGCCAGGGCGATTCGCTGCTCGACTTCAGCCTCGGCTGCCGCGCCCAGCTGGAGGCGGTGCTGGCGGGCGGCCGCTGGGCGGCGGTGGTGGTGCAGGGCGATACCGAGAGCGCCTTTCAGGGCGCGCTGGCGGGGTTCTACCACGGCGTGCCGGTGGCCCATGTGGAGGCCGGCCTGCGCACCTACAACCTGAACCGGCCCTTCCCCGAAGAAGGGCTGCGCCAGATGATCGGCCGCATTGCGCGCCTGCACTTTGCGCCCACGGCGCGTTCGCGGCAGGCGCTGCTGTCCGAGGGCGTGCCGCAGCAGCGCATCTGGGTCACCGGCAACACCGTCATCGATGCCCAGCAATGGGTGTGCGCACACCGCGGCATCGGCCGCCGGGTCAACGGTCGTGGCCACCTGCTGGTGACCATGCACCGGCGCGAGAACTGGGGGCAGGACATCGAGCGCGTGTGCCGCGCCATCGCCCGCATCGCCCGCGAACAGCCCGATCTGGAGGTGCTGTTTCCGGTGCACCTGAATCCGGTGGTGCACGGGCCGGTGCACCAGTTGCTGGCCGGGCTGCCCAACGTCCGGCTGACGGCGCCGCTGGACTATCTGGAAATGCAGCAGGCGCTGCGCGACGCCTGGATCGTGCTGACCGACTCGGGCGGGCTGCAGGAAGAGGCCCCGACCTTCGGCATTCCCCTGCTGGTGTTGCGCGAGGAAACCGAGCGCCCCGAAGCGCTGGAAGCGGGCTGCGCGGCCATCGTCGGTACCGCGACCGACACCATCGTGGAACAGGTGCGGCGCCTGTGGCGCGAGCCGGCCGAGTTCCTGCGCATGCAGCAGGCCGGCAACCCGTTCGGGGACGGCACGGCGTCCCGGCAGATCGCCCGCCATCTGGCCCGCGAGCTCGGCGTTCACGCCAGCCATGCCGGTGCCCGACAGGAGCAGGCGCATGTGGTGGGTTGACTACGTCTCGAGCTATCTGTACGGGCTCAAGTCCGTGGCCCTGGCGCTGGCCGTGATCATCCTGGTCAGCAGCCTGGACGACCTGTTCATCGATCTGGCCTACTGGTGCCGCCGCCTGTGGCGCAGCGCCACCATCTACCGGCGCCACGCGCGCGCGCGACCGGCCGATCTGCAGGCGCGCGACGAAAAGCCGATGGCCATCATGGTGCCGGCCTGGCAGGAGCATGGGGTGATCGACCGCATGGCCGAACTGGCGGCCACCACGCTGGACTACGAGAACTACCACATCTTCGTCGGCACCTACCCGAACGACCCGCAGACGCAGTCGGACGTCGAGAAGGTGTGCGCCCGCTTCCCGAACGTGCACAAGGTGGTCGGCGCCCGGGACGGCCCGACCAGCAAAGCCGACTGTCTGAACAATGTGCTGGACGCCATCTTCCAGTTCGAGCGGCGCGCCGGCATCCATTTCGAGGGGTTCATCCTGCACGATTCGGAGGACGTGCTGTCGCCGATGGAGCTGCGGGTGTTCAACCATCTGGTGGGCCGCAAGGACCTGATCCAGTTGCCGGTCTACCCGCTGCCGCGCCCGTGGACCGACTTCACCAGCTGCCACTACCTGGACGAATTCGCCGAGTCGCATGGCAAGGATCTGCTGGTGCGCGAGGCCCTGGTCGGCCAGGTGCCGAGCGCCGGGGTCGGCACCTGTTTCAGCCGCAAGGCCGTGATGGCCCTGCTCAGCCACGGCAAGGGCATTGCGTTCGACGTCAAGAGCCTGACCGAGGACTACGACATCGGCCTGCGCCTGAAGGGCATGGGCATGCAGGAGGTGTTCGTGCGCTTCCCGATGAAGCCCCACCACGCGCGCGACGCCGGCGCCCCGCTCGGGCAGAACGCCCGCGAGGCCAGCACGGTGTGCGTGCGCGAATACTTCCCGTCGGTGACCCGTGCCGCCATTCGCCAGAAATCGCGCTGGATCATCGGGATCATCTACCAGGGCACCAAGACCATGGGGTGGTCACGGCACTGGGGCCTGAACTATTTCCTGTGGCGCGACCGCAAGGGCGTCATCACCAACTTCGCCGGCATGCTGGCCACCCTGGTGCTGCTGCAGCTGGTGGCCCTGTGGCTCTACCAGCGGCTGGTGACCGACAGCTATCAGTTTCTCTCCATCTTCGAAGACAGCGCCTGGCTGACGCTCCTGCTGGTGGCCAATCTCGTGCTGCTGTGCAACCGCGCCGTGCAGCGCATCTATTTCGTGTCGTCCTACTACGGCATCCGGCAGGGCCTGCTGTCGCTGCCGCGCATGGCCTGGGGCAACGTGATCAATTTCTTTGCCAACTGGCGCGCGCTGATGCAGACCCTGCAAGCCCAGGATGTGCGGCGCATCGCCTGGGCCAAGACCGAGCACGACTTCCCCACCCTGGGCGATGAAGGCGGCGCCCGCGAGCCGCTGGGACAGATCCTGGTGGCGCAGTCGGCACTGACCCAGGAACAGCTCGATGAAGCGCTGGCCGAGCCGGTGCCGGGGCTGCGGCTGGGGGCCATGCTGGTGCATCGCGGCCTGGTCACCCCGGAGCAGCTCGCCCAGGCGGTGGCCACGCAGTCGCGCGCCGACTGGGAGCCTTTCGACAGCCGTCAGCTCGGCCCCGAGCTGGTGGCCTGCGTGCCTGCGGCGGTGGCGCTGCACTATGCCGTGCTGCCGATGCGGCAGACCGAGGACACGCTGGTGCTGGCGTGCGAGTCGTACCTCGACCCGGTTTCGCTCGCCGCCATCGCCCGCAAGCTGGATCGCAAGGTCAGCTACGTGATCGTGCCCAAGGGCGAGGTCACGGTGGGGCTGCGACGCTGGTATGGCCGTGACGGCGATCTGGTCGCCGCGGATGCAGGCCGTGGCGGCGTCCATGCCACACCGCAGACCGCGGCGCTGATGTGGCGCGTCTATGTCGGGGGACAGCTGCTGCTGGGCGACATCCTGTGTGCGCTGGGCCATGTCGATCCGGCGGCGCTGAAATCGGTGCTGATCCAGCGCGCCAAGACCGGGCAGCGTCTGGGCGAATTCATGGTGGCGCGTGGGCTGCTGACGCCGCAGGTGCTCGACGAGGCACTGGCACTGCAGCGATCGCTCCAGCCCTCGATCGACACCTTGCTGGGCGGCCTGGTGCCGGGCCGCGTCGGCAGCGGCCCGCTGGCGACGGAGGCATGAATGAAGCGCCTGTCGCCCTCCCTGGCCCTGACGCTGCTGCTGGCCGCGCTGCCGGCGCTGGGTCAACCGGTCGATCTGGGGCCGGGGGTGTCGGGCTACACCCGATTTCTGGTCTATCCGCACCTGCAAAAGGGCTTTCAGGCCCTGCGGGAGGCCCAGCAGACCCTTGCCTACGAAGAGTTCGAGCAGGCCCTGAAACTGGCGCCCGACAGCGCCGTGATCGCGGGCTACCTGGTCGAAGCCTATCGCCATTTCGGTGACCACGACAAGGCGCGCCAGTTGCTGCAGCGGCAGCTCGCCCGCCATCCCGACGACCCCCGCCTGCGTCAGGCCCTGGCCAGCCTCGGCCCGGCCGCGCCGACCCGGCCGCCTGCACCGCAGGTGACGGCGGGCGGGGCGGGCGACCGGGCGGCCGAGCTTGCCGCCGCCCCAGCGCCAGCGCCAGCGCCTGCGCCTGCGGTCGAGGCCGCGCCGCCACGCGCGCGCGCTGCGGCGACCCCCGATGCCGCATCGGCCGACGCACGCCAGACCAGCCGTCGTGACCGGGCGTCATCGGCCGGCGGCCGCCCGCCGTCACGCTCGGCCCCAGCCACCACACGCCTGGCCGCGCTGGCCCCGCCTGCCATGCCACCGGCCAACCAGGCGCCGCAGCACGGCGCCCGCGCGGCCTACGCGCTGGCCGACGCCGCCTACAAGGCCAGCGCCACGGGCGACTTTGCCGCCGCGGCGCGTGACGCACGCCAGGCGCTGCAACTGCAGCCGGACAACGCCGACTACCGCCGTCTGCTGGCCTACGCCTTGCTGGAAACCGGCGCCTACGCCGACGTGGAAGCGCTGGCCGGCGAGCGCTCCAGCTCCGACCCCGCCATGGTGGCGCTGGCCGATCAGGCGCGTCGGCAGCGCGCCTACGTCGAGTTCGAGGCGGCCAGCCGGTCGCTGGCCGCCGGCGATGTGGATGGCGCCGTCACGCAGGCGGCGCGCGGCGCCCAGCTCGCGCCCGCCACACTGGCTCAGCAGGTGCAGTGGCTGGGTGCCCTGGCGGCGGCGCAGCGCTGGTCGGCGCTGGACGACGCGGCCAGTCAGGTGCTGCAACGTCCTGGCATGGACGACGCCGACATCCGGTTGCTGCGCGCGCATGCGCGCCAGCGTCTGGGCCGCCTGGACGACGCCAACGCCGACTACGACCGCGCCCTGGCGCTCTCGTCCGACCCCGACACGCGCAGCCGCAACGCCCGCCTGATCGTGGCCGACGCCGCCCTGGCAGCCGGCCAGACGGTGCGTGCCGAGCAGCTGCTGGCCGCGCTGTCGGGACCGGCCGACGCCGCTGTCGACGCCCGGCTCCGGCAGGCCAGCGCCGGCGCGCGCCGCACCCTGCTGCCCAGCCCCACCGTGGTGCCCGCCCTGGCCACGCCCAGGGTGGTCTGCGTCGGCTCGGCGCACACCCCCTATTGCGAGCTGTGGCCGGGCGACGCCCCGGCCGATCCGGGCGCCGTCCATGCCGATGCCGCGCTGCGCGCCTATGCGGCACGGTCCTATGCGGTGGCGGCGACGCAGGCGCGCAGCGCCGTCGAGCAATCGCCCGCCAACCGGCGCTACCAACTGCTGCTGGTGCGCGCCCTGCTGGCCGCCGACCAGCCGCAGCAGGCGCTGGAGCGCGCCAACGAATTCCTGTCCCACGGCGAACCTGAACCGGAGCTGCTGGCCCTGCGCAGCGCCCTGCATCGGCAACTGGAGCATCCGCAGGCCGCGGCGGCCGACGCGCGCGCCGCGCTGGCCGACCCCAGGTTGTCGGTATCGAGCCAGATCGATCTGCTGCTGCCCAGCGATCCGGCGCAGGCGCGCGCCGTGTTCGCCGCCGCGCAGCACTCGCCCATGATGGGTGAGCTGAGCGACACCGACGCCGCCTACCTGGCCGTGCGGGTGGGCGACGACGCCAGTGCCGCCCAGGCCTTTGACCGCGCCGCCCAGCATGGACAGCTGCCCGACCACGCCTTGCTGGATGCCGGCTACGTGGCTGGCCGGCTGGGCCGCTCCCAGGTCGCCGTCGACTACTTCAAGCGCGCCATCGACGCGGCCGAGGCGGGTCGGCTGGCCCTGACACCGCAACGGCTGTTCGAGACGCGGCGCGAGGTGGCGGACCGCACCCGCACCTGGGGTGCCATCCTGTCGCTGGGCTACCGCGGCGTTTCCCCCGGCGGGCAGATGGCGGGCACGCCCACCACCCTGGGCGACAGCCTGCAGGCGGGGATGGAGCTGTACTGGCGCCCGGCCGGCTATCGCGACGGCAGCTACTACGAGCTCTACGGCGGAGGCTTCCAGACCCCCTGGGCCAAGGGTGCGGCGCCGTCGGGCGGGCCCACCACGCAGGCCATGCTGGGCGCGCGTGTCAAACCGCTGTCGTCGCTCAACCTGGTGCTGGCGATCGAGCGGCGCCTGAAGGTCGGTCGGCTGTCCAGCAACGACTGGCTGCTGCGCGCCGGCTACTCGTACACCCACGGCACCGACCTGCGTATCGATGCCGACAGCTGGTTCACCGTCCAGGTCTATGCCGAAGCGGGACGGTTCCTGCGTGCGCACCGAAGCTACGCCACCTTCGAGGCGAACCTCGGTCGCAGCATCCGGCTGAACGACATCGACGCCCAGCTGGTGCTGTTTCCGCACCTGGTGCTGGCCGCCGATCACGACTCGAAGCTGGCCCCCGGCCAGCGCAGCGCCAGCGGCGCCGGCATCGGTGTGGCGGCGCGCTGCTGGTTCAACCAGGACCGCTACCAGGCCCCGCGGTCCTACCTCGACGTCTCGCTGCAGTACCGGGCCCGGCTGGGTGGCGACGCCCGTGGCAAGGGCGTGTTTCTGCGCGCCACCCTCAACTTCTGATCCGGCCTCGCCCGCGCACGGCAGCCACTCATGTTCCGTTTGATTGACAACTGAAAGGGGATCGACGATGAAAACGCTCAGCACCCATCCACTGCGCGCCGGTGTTTCGGCCACCCTGCTGCTGTGCAGCCTCGCCGCCAGCGCCACCACCGTGGCACCGCCGCCGCTGCCCATGGGCTCGGCGATGGCCAAGCCCCAGGTCGGCGCCTCACCCACCGAGGAAAAGCGCGCCGAGAAGGCGCACAAGCAGCCCAGCGTGCTGCGCCGCAATCACCTGCACGATGACTCGCTGGCCCCGCCACGTCAAGGCGCCATACCGCGGGCGACCGTTTCGGTGCCCCGCGATTCGAAATAGACCGCTTGGTCACGTCACGAACACACCCAGGAGCCGATCGTGAAAACCCTCAGATACTTCGTTGCACTGCTGTCCGCCCTGTGCATGACGGCGGCGACCGCAGCCGACACCGGATTTCGCATCTCCATCAGACTGCCCTGGCTCATCGCGCCCAGTGCACCGCCGCCCGTTGCACCTCAAGCCGGCCCGCGCACCCTGGTGCTCTACGACGCCCCGCCCGGTCAGACCTTCACCAAGCTGGGCATGGCCTACGCCATCATGATGCGCAACCTGCTGGGGCACTTCGACAGCCAGGTCGACATGGTGCCGGTGCACGACTACGTGACCGGGCAGGTCAACAACTACGACGCCACGTTCTACCTCGGCGCCTACTACGACAACCAGGTGCCGCCGGCCTTCCTGGCGGACGTGACCACCACCACCAAGACCGTGGTCTGGTTCAAGTACAACCTGTGGCAGATCGCCTGGAACCCGGCCTACGACTTCCAGAACCGCTTCGGCTTCGGGTTCAGCGGGCTGCGCGGCCTGAACGCCCTGCCGTCGGCGGCCAATCCAGCCCCCGGCTTCTTCGACACCATCACCTACAAGTCACTGCCCTTCGTCAAGTACTACGACTATGCGGGTGGCGCGGTGGCCGCCGATCCGGATGTGGGCATCGTCGCCGTCACCGACACCCAAAAGGCCACCACCCTGGTGCCGATGTCCAACCCCAAGACCAGCGAAACCGCCCCCTACATCGTGCGGGCCGGCAACTTCTGGTACGTGGCCGACCTGCCGTTCAGCTACATCGGCCCGCGCGATCGCTACCTGGTGCTGACCGATCTGCTGCACGACATGCTGGGGGTCAACCACGCCACCAGCCACAAGGCCATGGTGCGACTGGAAGACGTGGGCGCCATGGTCAGCGTGAGCGCCATGAAATCGCTCACCAACTACCTGTACCAGCGGCGCATCCCGTTCTCGATCGCCACCATTCCCTACTACGCCGATCCGCTGGGCACCTACAACGGCGGCGTGCCCATGTTCGTGCCGATGTCGCAGGCCAGCAACCTGAAGACCTCGCTCAACTACGCGCTGGCGCGCGGCGGCGAGATCGTGATGCATGGCTACACCCATCAGTACAGCAACATGCGCAACAAATACACCGGCGTGAGCGGTGACGACTACGAGTTCTGGAACATCGTCGACAACACGCCGGTGATGGAAGATTCGCTGGCCTGGGCGCTGTCGCGCTACCAGGCCGGGCTGCAGGAGCTGTCCAGCAACGGCTACACGGCGACGGCCTGGGAAACGCCGCACTACCACGGCTCGGCGCTGGCGTCCAAGGCGGCCGCCCAGACCTTTGCCAAGACCTATCAGCGCGTGGTGTACTTCACCGCCGATCAGCCCAACTTCAACGCCCCGGTGGCCAAGGACTTCGGGGTGGGGCAGATCTTTCCCTACCCGATCAAGTCGGACTACTACGGGCAGCGGGTGCTGCCGGAAAGCCTGGGCAACATCGAGTACGACATCAGCAGCATCGACCCGACGTCGAACTACAACTACACGTGGCAGGACATCGTGACCAACGCCCAGTACGTGAAGACCGTGCGTGACGGCTATGCGTCGTTCTTCTTCCATCCGTTCTGGCTCGAGCCCGCCCTGGGCGTGCCGGGCCTGGCGGACTTCAAGAAGGTGATTCAGGGCATCAGCAATCTCGGCTTCACCTGGACCGTGCCGAGCCAGATCAACTGAGCACCCTGCCACGGCGCGCCGCGGGCGGGCCGCATGGCCAGTGGCCACCGATCGACGCCCGTGGCAGCCCTGTGATGCCACGGGTCTTCACATGGACACCGACCTGCCGCGCACGCCGCCCCGCGGCCGCCACCTGAGCCGGCGCCAGGTGCTGGCGGCCGCGATGCTGCCGTGGTCGGCTGCGGCGGCGCCTGCGGCGCGCCGCCTGACCGGCATGGTCTGGCAGCCCAGCCGCCAGACCCTGCAGCCGCGCGGCAACTGGGCCCAGCTGGGCATACGCCGGCTGCTGGTGCAGTGGACGGCGGTGGACAACCTGAGCTTTCTGCCCCATGCCGGCCTTGCGCTGCAACCGCCGCCGCTGCCGGACTGGGACCGGATCGCCGGCGAGCCCTGGGCACAGGAGGTGATCGTCGGCCTGGCCGGGCTGCACGCCGAGCCGCTCGCGCGCGCCGCCCTGCCGGCGCTGGTGGCGCAGTCGCGCGCGCTGTGCGTGGCTGCCGCGCCGTGGCCGCTGCGCATCGGTGGCTGGTACTTCCCGGTCGAGATCGACCCCGGCTGGCAACCGCCGGCCGACCTGCCCGAGCGGTTGAACGCCCTGCCGCGGCCCCTGTGGGTGAGCGTGTACGACAGCGCCAACCTGGGGCCGCATGCGCTGCTGGCCTGGATCGAGCGCTGGCTGCCGACCGATGTGGGGGTGCTGTTTCAGGACGGCGTGGGGGTGCATGCGCGCGAGCCGGCGCTGGCACGCCAATACCTGATACAGCTCGGTGCCCGGTTGGGGCGCACCCGCGTGCAGGTGATCGCCGAAGCCTTCCGACCGGCCCCGGGAGGGGGCTTTCGCAGCGCCACGGCGCAGGAGTTCCTGCCGCAGCTCGACGCCTACCAGGATTGGCCCATCCTGGCCTTCGATGGCCCGCACTACCTGAACGAAGCCCTGATCCAGGATCTGGTGGCCGCCGGTGTGCGGCCCGCCTGAATCCAGAAAGCTACGATTTTGATAGCTGTTGGCGCAGTTCAGGCGCCGTCAAGAGGCTGATTTATTTCGAATTTCCCAGGCCCTGCAACAGCGCGCTGGCGCCGTCCCACACGATCTGCACGCCCACGCACAGCAGCATGAAGGCCATCAGGCGCAGGAACACGATCTGCCCGACCTCGCCCAGGGGGCGCAGCAGGCGACCGGCGTAGCGAAAGGTCAGGGTCACCAGCAGGCCCACCAGCAGGGTGGCGGCCAGGCCACCGGCAAAGTTGACCAGGGCCTCGGTGACCCGGCGGCTGTGCAGGCTGGCGCCGACGGTGATGGCGGCCGCGATCGAGCCCGGCCCGCAGGTGAGCGGGAAGGTCATCGGATAGAAGGCCTGGATGCGCACGTTGTCGGCCGTCAGCGACTGCGCCAGCTGCGCCTTGTCGTCCTGCGCCAGATGCTGGACATGCAGCATGCGCCAGGCGGTGGAGGCCACGATCAGCCCGCCGGCCACGCGCACGATGGGTAGCGAGATGCCGAAGAAGTCGAGCACGTACGACCCCACCAGCATGGCGCCGGCCAGCAGCATCACCACATGACGCCCGATGCGCCGCGCCAGCATGGCGCGCGTGTCATGGTCCAGCCCGCGCGTGAGGTTGACGAACACCGGCGCCGACGCCGGCGGATTGAGGATCGGCAGCACGGCCGCCAGGGCGAACAGCAGGCTCTTGCCGAACGCCAGGGCGAACGCGGGAATGTCCATGGTGGCGCCGATGTTACGCCAAGGCTGCGCCCGCCCCGCGCGCGCAGCGGCTGCCGGTTCGGGGCGCCGCACCTCGGCCACACAGGCAGCGTGGCCTGAACGGGTGGCGCATGCTAAGCTGATTTTTTTGCCGGCCGCGCGGCGCCCGTGCCCGCGGACCGATCTGGAGAACCCCATGCCCGGACTGCTGCCCCACATCGACCCGCAAGGTCTGCTTGAATTTTCGGTGGTCTACACCGACCGCGCGCTCAACCACATGTCCGTCAGGTTCCAGGGCGTGATGAAGGACATCGCGGCCACGCTCAAGCAGGTCTACCACGCCGACGCCGCCGTCATCGTGCCCGGCAGCGGCACCTTCGGCATGGAGGCGGTGGCGCGCCAGTTCGCCACCGGGCAGAAGGTGTTGATCGTGCGCAACGGCTTCTTCAGCTACCGCTGGAGCCAGATCCTGGAGATGGGGCAGATCACCGCGCCCGATCACATCCGCGTGCTCAAGGCGCGCCGCACCGCCGACGGCCCGCAAGCCCCCTGGGCGCCGGCACCGATCGACGAAGTGACGGCAGCGATCGCGCACGAACGGCCGGCGGTGGTGTTCGCTCCCCATGTCGAAACCGCCAGCGGCATGATGCTGCCCGACGACTACGTCCGGCGGCTGGGCGAAGCCACGCGCGCCGTCGGTGGCCTGTTCGTGCTCGACTGCGTGGCCTCGGGCGCCATGTGGGTGGACATGCAGGCCCTGGGCGTCGACGTGCTGATCAGCGCGCCACAGAAGGGCTGGAGCAGCGCCCCGGCCTGCGCCATGGTGTGCCTGTCGGAGCGCGCACTGCAGGCGATGGAAGGCCGCACCAGCACCAGTTATTCGTGCGACCTCAAGAAGTGGCACCAGATCATGCGGGCCTACGAAACCGGCGCCCACGCCTACCACGCCACGCTGCCCACCATGGCGCTGCTGGAGCTGCGCGACGCCATGGCCGAAACCCGTGCGCGCGGCTTTGCCCAGGTGCGCGAGCAGCAACTCGAACTGGGCCACAAGGTGCGGGCGCTGCTGGCGGCGCGCGGCTTTCCCAGCGTGGCCGCGCCCGGCTTTGAAGCACCGGGGGTGGTGGTCAGCTACACCCGCGACCCGGACATCCAGAACGGCAGGAAGTTCATCGAGCAGGGCCTGCAAAGCGCGTCCGGGGTGCCCCTGATGTGTGACGAGCCGGCCGACTTCAGCACCTTCCGTCTCGGCCTGTTCGGCCTCGACAAATGGGCCAACGTCGATCGCAGCGTCGGCCAGCTGGCGACGGCGCTCGACCGCATGGGCCACCCGGCGCCGGCAGGCGCCCCAGCCTGAAGGCGGGCCGGGCCATGGCCGCGCCCTTGCCCTGGCTGGTGGTCACCACCGTCGGCTCGCGCGAGCAGGCGCAGGCGCTGGCGCGCACCCTGGTGCACCTGCGGCTGGCCGCCTGCGTGCAGATCGAAGCCATCGACAGCATCTACCGCTGGCAGGGCGAGGTGCTCGAAGACGGCGAATTTCGCCTGCTGTGCAAGACCCAGCCGGCCCAGTACGCGCAGCTTGAAGCCGCCATCCGCCAGCACCACCCCTACCAGCTGCCGGCGATCCACGCCATCGCCACCGTGGCGGCCGACCCCGCCTACGCCGCCTGGGTGGCCGACAACGCCGGCGGCCCGGCGGCCCCGACTTCAGGCCGCAGATAGCTATCGTAAATATAGCTGTTGGCGCACGCCCAGCAAGCGCCAGGGCCATATTGGAGGCTCAGGACCGTGAGCGTGCAAAGGCGCGATCGAGCGAGCAGCGCCCGGCCCCGCTGAAGGCCAGCGACAACGCCGCCGCCAGCAGCGCCAGCGCGTACTCCAGCCCGCCGCTGGCAAGAAAGAAGCCCTTGCCCCCATGCGCCGAGACGATGGCGACCAGCATGGCGAAGGCCAGCGCCGCGCCGGCCGGGCGCACCAGCAGTCCGACGATCAAGGCCAGCCCGCCGAAAAACTCCGCAGCGCCCGCCAGCAGGGCCATGAGATAGCCCGGCGCCAGCCCGATCGAGGCGAAGAACTGGCCCGTACCTTCCAGGCCATGGCCGCCGAACCAGCCAAACAGCTTTTGCGCGCCATGCGCCGCAAAGATGATGCCCACCGGGACACGCAGGACCAGGGCAGCGCTGCCGTTGCCTGTGGCCAGCAAGCGTTGGATGAGGGATTCGCTCATGAGATGTCTCCGGATGGGGTGGCTCAAGCCTTGCGGATCCAGGTCGGCGCAATGGCCGTGCCCAACCCGGCGCCATAGCCCAGGTAGATGTTCAGGCCCGCCAGCGGCTCCAGGTAGCGCGCGTTCTTCAGGCCGCCGGCATCGACCACCTCGAAGCCCATGCTGTGCGCCAGCGCGCTGGCGGTCTGCCTGGCACGCTCGCTGTCGCTGGCGACGAACACCGTGACGCTGCGGCCGGCGCCGAAGTCCGCGCCTTCGGCCAGCACCTGGGCAAACACGGTGTTGAAGCCCTTGACGATCTGCGCCCCCGGCACGGCCTTGGCGATTTCCTCGGCAGCCGAAGTGCTGTGACCCAGCGTCAGGCCCATGTAGTCGGCCGTCAGCGGGTTGGTGATGTCGATCACCACCTTGCCCTGCAGGTCGCCCACGGACTTGAGTGCCTCCACAGCGTCGCCGTAGCCCGTGGCCAGCACGATGACATCCGCGCCGGCGGCAGCCGTTGCTGCAGGCACCGCCTTGGCGCCCGGATGGGCGGCGGCGAGCCGCTCGGCCTTGGCGCGGCTGCGCGCCGTGACGCTGACCTCGTGGCCGGCCTGGACCAGTTGCTTGACGAATGCCGAACCCATATGGCCGGCGCCGATGACGGTGACTTTCATGATCTGTTCCTCAGTGAAATACAGCGGATCGCTGCGATGGACTGAACTTTATGGTTCAGAGAATCTTTGATAAACCGCCGATCGATTGACAAAATGTTCCGATCATCAAAACAATGGGCGATGGACAAGTTTCAGGAAATGCGGGTGTTCGTGGCCGTGGTGGACGCCGGCAGCTTTGTGCGTGCGGCCGATGCGCTGGATCTGTCCAAGGCCGCGGTGTCGCGCCTGGTCGGCGATCTGGAAGCGCGCCTGGGCGTGCGCCTGCTGCACCGCACCACGCGCAAGCTGTCGCTGACCGAAGTGGGCGAGGCGTTTCACGAGCGCTGTCGGCAACTGCTCGACGGCGTGGCCGAGGCCGAGGCCGAGCTCAGCACCCACTCGGGCGCGGTGATCGGGCGCCTGAAGATCAACGTGCCGTTCACCTTCGGGCTGCTGCATCTGGCGTCGCTGTGGCCGCGCTTCATGGCGCAGCACCCCCAGGTGGTGCTCGACGTCACGCTGTCCGACCGCTTCGTCGATCTGGTCGACGAGGGCTACGACCTCGCGGTGCGCATTGCGCGGCTGCAGGCTTCATCGCTGGTCAGCCGGCGGCTGGCCAGCACCCACATGGTGCTGTGCGCGTCACCACAATACCTGCGCGAGCACGGCGCACCCGTGCACCCGGCGGAGTTGGAGCAGCACGCGCTGATCTCCTACACCCTGCTGTCCACCGGCGAACAGTGGGAGCTGCAAGGCCCCGAAGGCAGCCTCAACGTCAGGATCAACCCGCGCATGCGCACCAACAGCGGCGACACCTGCTGCGCCGCCGCGATCGGGCATCAGGGCATCGTGTTCCAGCCGACCTTTCTGGTGGCGCAGCACCTGGCCTCGGGCGCGCTGGTGCCGGTGCTGCCTCAATACCGCTCGCCGGAGATCGGCATCTATGCGGTCTATCCGACGCGCAAGCACCTGACGCCCAAGGTGCGCGCGCTGATCGACTTTCTGGCCGAAGCCTTGCGCACCCCGGCGTGGTCAGGCTGAGGCCGCGCCAGACCACAGGGTGCCCACCGGGCGCCAAGCGGGCCTCACCGGGCGCAAGCCTGCGCCCCGCGCCGCTCATCCTGAGCCTGCAGGATTCGCGGCAGGCTGGTCTCGATCCAGTCCGCCAGCCCCTGCACCCGCTCGGCCGCCTCGCGCCCCAGCGGCGTCAGGCGGTATTCCACGTGCGGCGGCACCACGTCGAAAGCCAGGCGATCGACCAGACCGTCGCCTTCCAGCCACTGCAGCGTCTGCGCCAGCATGCGCTCGCTCACGCCCCCGATGGTGCGGCGCAACTCGCTGAAGCGGTGCACGCGCGTGGCCAGCACCAGCAGCACCAGCACGCCCCAGCGGCTGGTGACGTGCTTGAGCACCTCGCGCGAGGGGCAGGCGGCCGCCAGCAACTGGCCCCGCTGCATCTGCTCCAGCAGCGGGGAATCGGCTTCGATGGGGCTCGGTGCGGGCGCAGGGGTGGGCGGCAAAGGCGTTTTCATACTTACCTTTCTGTGCGTACTTCTCAAAAGTAAGTTCAAATCCTAGACTATGGGCTTCCATCCGTCAACGCAAAGGAAGCACCATGAAAATCGCCATCACCGGCGCCACCGGCCAACTGGGCCGCCTCGTCATCGCCAGCCTGCGGGGCAAAGTCCCCGCCAGCGACATCGTCGCGCTGGCACGCACGCCCGCCAAGGCCGCCGACCTGGGCGTCACCGTCCGCGCGGCCGACTACGCCCGCCCCGAAACGCTGGAGCCGGCCCTGGCCGGCATCGATACGCTGCTGCTGATCTCCAGCAGCGAAGTGGGCCAGCGCGCGGCCCAGCACGCCAACGTCATTGCCGCGGCCAGGAAGGCCGGTGTCCAGCACATCGTCTACACCAGCCTGCTGCATGCGGACACGTCGGTGCTGAACCTGGCCGAGGAGCACAGGCAGACGGAGGCGATGCTCGAGGACTCGGGCATCCCCCATACGCTGCTGCGCAACGGCTGGTACACCGAGAACTACACCGCCTCGGTGCCGGCGGCGCTGGCCAATGGCGCCTTCTACGGCAGCGCCGGCCAGGGACGCATTGCCTCCGCACCGCGCGCGGACTATGCCGAGGCCGCCGCCGTCGTGCTGGCCGGCAGCGGCCATGAGGGCAAGGTGTACGAGCTGGCCGGTGACGCGGCCTATACCCTGGCCGATCTTGCGGCGGAGATTTCCAGGCAGACGGGCCGCGCCATCCCTTATGTCAACCTGCCCGAGGCAGAGTACGCCGCCGCCCTCAAGGGCGCCGGCCTGCCCGCAGGCCTGGCTGAGGGGCTCGCGTCCTGGGATGTCGGCGCAGCGCAGGGCGCGCTGTTCGATGACGGCCATGTGTTGTCGCGGCTGATCGGCCGGCCCACCACCTCGCTGCAAACATCGGTGGCTGCGGCGCTGGCCTGAGTTTGCTCAGGCCAGCGTCGCCTGGCGGCAGCCGCATGCCATCACGGAGGATCTCGTGAAAAGCCACAAGTACCACATCAGCGTCACCCGCGTCGAAGACAAGGAGGGCCACCCGACCGACGGGCCATCGATCACGTTCAGCGCGTTCAACCACGACGAGCTGATCGAGATCGTGCGCCGCGTGCAGGGCGCCGGGCGCTTTCCGGCCGACGAAGCGGCCTGCTTCGCCCTTGGGCTCAAGTTGTTCGGCGAGGCCATGCTCACGCACAAGGAGTCCGATCTGTTCACCGAACTCCGGCCGCACTTCATGGCCTTCATGAAAAAGCTCAAGGCGTCGCTGAAGGCCGCCTGATCGCTCAGGCGTGCTGGTGCGCTCCAGGCGGCCGGCGGCTCAGAACCGCGCCAGCTCCGGAAACGGCAGCCGCCCGCCGCGCACCAGCATCTTGCCGTACTCGGCGCAGCGGTTCAGCGTCGGGATCAGCTTGCCGGGGTTGAGCAGGCCGGCCGGATCGAAGGCGCGCTTGACGCCGAACATCTGCTCATTCTCCGCCGCTGAAAACTGCACGCACATGGAGTTGAGCTTTTCCACGCCCACGCCGTGCTCGCCGGTGATGGTGCCGCCCATGGCGACGCTGGTCTCCAGAATGTCGGCACCGAACAGTTCGGCCCGATGCAGCTGGTCGGGGTCGTTGGCGTCGAACAGGATCAGCGGGTGCAGGTTGCCGTCGCCGGCGTGGAACACGTTGCAGCAGCCCAGACCGTACTTCCGCTCCATCTGGCCGATCGCCAGCAGGATGTCGGCCAGGCGCTTGCGCGGAATGGTGGAGTCCATGCACATGTAGTCGGGGCTGATGCGCCCACTGGCCGGGAAGGCGTTCTTGCGCCCGCTCCAGAACTTCAGGCGCTCGGCCTCCGACTGGCTGACGGCGATCCTGGTCGCGCCGGCCGCGCTCAGCACCTGCGACATGCGCTGGATTTCTTCCTCCACCTCTTCCGGCGTGCCGTCGCTCTCGCACAGCAGGATGGCGGCCGCCTGCAGGTCGTAGCCGGCGTGCACGAAGTCTTCCACCGCTGCCGTCATGGGTTTGTCCATCATTTCCAGCCCGGCCGGGATGATGCCGGCGGCGATCACCGCCGCCACCGCCTCGCCGGCGCGCCGCACATCGTCGAAGCTGGCCATGATGCAGCGCGCCAGGCGCGGGCGCGGCAGCAGCCGCACCGTCACCTCGGTCGTCACCGCCAGCATGCCTTCACTGCCATGCACCAGCGCCAGCAGTTCGTAGCCGGGCGCGTCCAGCGCCTGGCTGCCGAATTCGATCGGTTCGCCTTCCACCGTGAAGCCGCTGACCTGCAGCACGTTGTGCACCGTCAGGCCGTATTTCAGGCAGTGCACGCCGCCGGAGTTCTCGGCCACGTTGCCACCGATGGTGCAGGCGATCTGGCTGGACGGGTCGGGCGCGTAGTACAGGCCATGGGCGGCCGCCGCCTCGCTGATGGCCAGGTTGCGCACCCCGCACTGCACGCGCGCCGTGCGCGCCAGCGGGTCGATGGCCAGGATGCGGTTGAAGCGCGCCAGCGACAGCGTCACCCCCCGCTCGTGCGGCAGCGCGCCGCCCGACAGCCCGGTGCCGGCGCCGCGCGCCACCACCGGCACGCCGAGGCGGTGGCACACGCGCAGCACCTCGCGCACCTGCTCCGCCGTGTCGGGCAGCGCCACCGCCAGCGGCCGCTGGCGATAGGCGGTCAGGCCGTCGCACTCGTAGGGCGTGGTCTGCTCATCCGTCCACAGCAACGAATGCGCAGGCAAAACGGCTTGTAGCGCTTGTACCACTTGCGCCTGCAGCTCTTGTTTTGGTAGCAATTCGGTGGCTTCGGCGGACATGGTGTGGCTCCTGGGGCGATCCCTGCTGCCGACTATAGGCGATGACCCGGAAATCGGCCTGCCAGCCAATGGCCAACAAAAAAGCCCGCACATGGCGGGCTTGGGCGATCGGCGATCGGTTTCAGGCGGCGCTGAGCCAGTAGCCCGCGTTGAACGGGCTGCTCATGCGCAGCGCCAGCGGGGAAATGTCGACCAGCTTGTCGGTCGGCATTTTTTCGCCATCGTCGGCCTCGATGCCCTGGGGCGCCGGTTCGCCCTGGGCCTCGTTCGCCCGTTCTGCCTGGCCAGTGGTTGCAGAACGGGCTACAGAAAAGAATAGAAGCACCTGAACGGGATCTTGCGGTCGCCCCAGTAGTCGGCGGCGTCGCGGAAGATGTCGAGCAGCTGCTCGCGCGCCTCCTTGTCGAACTTGGCGGTGGCCGGGATGTGTTCCAGCACCACCACGAAGCCGGGCTGCGCGCCGCTCTTGTGCAGCGGGTCGGTCATGCAGTCGTACAGGGCGTCGAAGTTCTTGCCGAAGTGGGCCGGGAAGGTGAACTGCGCCGCGATCATGTCCAGCACGTCCTGCTTGGTCTGGGCATGGGCCAGGTTGGCGTACAGGAAATGCTGGCCCAGCTGGGCCGCCGCCTGCTGCAGGTCGTGCGCGTGGAACGCGCGGATCGACTGCACGATGTTGCTGCGCACATTCCTGAGCGGCACATCCTGGGGTTGACGAAGTGGTTGATCCATCCCCGCTGCTTTCTCTGAAGTCAATAACCGGTCGGCGCCCACCGCCACGGCGGGCGCGGGCTGAAACTGTTCAAACGCCTTCATTGCACGATCTTCCTGAAGCTCGAATAGTGATCGCTGGTGTAATAACAGGCCTCGGGTGCGGTCGGGCGCTGGCCGCCGCAGACGATGCGCCGTGCACCACGGCCGCGCGCGCGCGGGGTTTCGACGGTGTATTCGCGGTAGTAGCCGCGCCGCTCGCGCGGCAGCAGACGCTCCCGGTTGCCGAACACCGACCCGTCCTTGTCGTGAGGAAATGGCCCGCCTTGCAGAATCAGCCGGTAGGTGTGCTGGCCCTGGGACGGCAGTTCGGCCACCGCCACGGTGGCCGGCTCGACCCCCCAGGACAGCCCGCGTGCCTGGGCCACGCCCGCCATGGGGAGTGCGACCGTCAGCACCGAAGCTGCCAAAACCAACCGGGACACGCGGGCAGCACCGGACGCCGCTGTTCGCCACATGGAAGACACCCTTTCGGAAACCCCGGGTTAACCCGAAAATTCCAAGGCGCTAGTGTGACGCATGCGTCACCAAAAAGCAAGCGCCTGCCTAAAAATCAGGCAGCGCCAGCGGGGTGAAATTCGTAAGGTAGCGTGTACTTACTTATTTGATTGATGCCTGTTGGCGGCACTGGCGTCGGCCACCGCGAGTGCCGTCATGTTGACGATGCGGCGCACGGTGGCGCTGGCCGTGAGAATGTGCACAGGCTTGGCGGCGCCCAGCAACACCGGGCCGATGGCGATGTTGCCGCCGGCGGCGGTCTTGAGCAGGTTGTAGGCGATGTTGGCGGCCTCGATGCCGGGCAGGATCAGCAGGTTGGCGTCGCCCTTGAGCGTGCTGTCGGGCATCAGCGCGCGGCGCATGCCGCTGTCGAGCGCCACGTCGCCGTGCATCTCGCCGTCGATTTCCAGCCAGGGCGCCTGGGCGTGCACCCGCTCCAGCACTTCGCGCATCTTGACCGCGCTGGCGTCGTTGGCAGAACCGAAGTTGGAATGCGACAGCAGCGCCGCCCGCGGCTTGAGGCCAAAGCGCTGCACCTGTTCGGCCGCCGCGATGGTGATCTCGGTCAGCTGCTCGGCGGTCGGATCGACGTTGATGTGGGTGTCGACCATGAACAGTTGCCTGCCGGGCAGCAGCACGCCGTTCATGGCGGCATAGGTGTGGGTGCCGGGGCGCTTGCCAATCACCTGGTCCACATAGTTCAGGTGCATGGGGATGGTGCCCCAGGTGCCGCAGATCAGGCCGTCCACCTGGCCGGCGCGCAGCAGCATGGTGCCGATCAGGGTCAGACGGCGGCGCATCTCGATCTTGGCCATCGGCACCGTCATGCCGCGGCGCTTGGTCAGTTCGTAGTATTCCTGCCAGAAGCCCTTGTAGCGCACGTCGTTTTCGACGTTGACGACGTCGTAATCGGCGCCTTCGGCCAGGCGCAGGCCGAATTTGACGATGCGCTGGGCGATGATGGCGGGACGGCCGATCAGGGTGGGCCGTGCCAGCCCCTCGTCAACCACGATCTGCGCCGCGCGCAGCACGCGCTCTTCCTCGCCCTCGGCGTAGGCCACACGCTTGCTGGCGGCGGCGCGGGCGGCGTCGAAGATCGGCTTCATCGTCGTGCCCGAGGCGTAGACGAAGGTCTGCAGGCGTTCGCGGTAGGCGTCCAGATCGACGATCGGCCGCGTGGCGACGCCGCTGGCCGCCGCCGCTTCGGCCACCGCCGGCGCGATCTTCATCATCAGGCGCGGGTCGAACGGCTTGGGGATCAGGTATTCGGGGCCGAAGGCCAGCTTTTCACCGGCGTAGGCACGCGCCACCACTTCGCTCTGCTCGGCCTGCGCCAGGCCGGCGATGGCGTACACGGCCGCGACCTCCATCTGCTTGCTGATGGTGCTGGCACCGCAATCGAGGGCGCCGCGGAAGATGTAGGGGAAGCACAGGACGTTGTTGACCTGGTTGGGGTAGTCGGTGCGGCCAGTGGCGATGACGGCGTCGTCGCGCACCGCCTTGACCTGCTCGGGCAGGATCTCGGGGTTGGGGTTGGCCAGCGCCAGAATCAGCGGGCGCGGTGCCATGCGCGCCACCATCTCGGGCTTGAGCACGCCGCCGGCCGACAGGCCCATGAACACGTCGGCGCCCTCGATCACCTCGGCCAGGGTCCGCTTGTCGGTGCGCTGGGCGTAGCGCGCCTTGTATTCGTCCATCAGCGCCGTGCGGCCCTCGTACACCAGGCCCTCGATGTCGGTGACCCAGACGTTTTCGCGCCGCACGCCCAGGTCCACCAGCAGGCCGGTGCAGGCCAGCGCCGCCGCACCGGCGCCGGACACCACCAGCTTGACGTCTTCGATTTTCTTGCCCACCACCTTCAGGCCGTTGACCACCGCGGCGCCGACCACGATGGCGGTGCCATGCTGGTCGTCATGGAACACCGGGATCTTCAGCCGCTCACGCAGCCTGGCTTCGACGGTGAAGCATTCGGGCGCCTTGATGTCTTCCAGGTTGATGCCGCCGAAGGTCGGCTCCAGCGCGGCGATGATCTCGACCAGCTTGTCCGGGTCCTTCTCGTTGATCTCGATGTCGAACACGTCGATGCCCGAGAACTTCTTGAACAGCACCGCCTTGCCTTCCATCACCGGCTTGCCGGCCAGCGCACCGATGTCGCCCAGGCCCAGCACGGCGGTGCCGTTGGTGATCACGCCCACCAGGTTGCCGCGCGCGGTGTACCTGAAGGCGGCCGCCGGATCGCGCTGGATCTCCTCGCAGGGCGCGGCAACGCCGGGGCTGTAGGCCAGCGACAGCTCGTACTGGTTGACCAGCTGCTTGGTGGCCGCGATGGCGATCTTGCCGGGCACCGGGTGCTCGTGATAGTCCAGCGCCGCCTGGCGCAGCTGCTCGCGTTTGTCGTCTTGGCTCGGTGGCGTGGTGGTCATGGTCGGCGTCCTGCAGTGGCTGGCCCTGCCGGTGGCGCACCACGGCAGGCGGCCGGTCATTGTAGGCAGCGGCGGGCGTGCAGCCAGTTCACCTGGCAGGCGACGGCCGTCGAAACCGCCAGACCCGCAGGGGTGCGGCCCGCCCGCAGTCGGCTGGCGGCGCTGAGCGCCGCGTTCAGGCTCCGAGCGCCGGCCCGGCCGCCGCCGGCGCGGCGCTGCGGCCGTCCACGCGCGCCCAGGCCTTTTCATGGAAGAAGAAGGCCACCGCCTGCACGGTGGGCTCCAGCAGGCTGAGGGTGAGCGCCATCAGCAGGTCACCCGTCACCAGCCAGGCCACGGCGGCAGCCACCGCGATGTGCATCACGTAGTAGCTGGCGGTCTTCTTGAGCGTGGGCAGGTGGGTACGGATCAGGCGTGGCATGGGGACTCCCGGCAGTTCATTCAATGATAATGATTCGTATTACGAATGACAATCGATGCGGCCTATGCGCCCGATAGCCGGCGCCCACAGGGTGTGGCAGGGATGACGGCAGGGGCGCTAACATGCGCGCTTCGTTGACTTTCTGTTGCAGGAGCTCCGGCCATGGCACTGATGGATTTCATCAAGAAGCAGTTCATCGACATCCTGGAGTGGACGGAGAGCGGCGACGGCACCCTGGCCTGGCGCTTCCCGATGCAGGACATGGAGATCCAGACCGGCGCCCAGCTGGTGGTGCGCGAGACGCAGCTGGCGCTGTTCGTCAACGAGGGCCAGCTGGCCGACCAGTTCGGCCCCGGCACGCACAAGCTGACCACGCAGACGCTGCCGGTGCTGACCTACCTGAAGAACTGGGACAAGCTGTTTGCCTCGCCCTTCAAGAGCGACGTCTACTTCTTCAGCACGCGCCAGCAGGTCGATCAGAAGTGGGGCACGCCCCAGCCGATCAGCATCCGCGACAAGGAGTTCGGCGCGGTGCGCCTGCGCGCCTTCGGCAACTACGCCTATCGGGTGGCCGATCCCAAGAAGTTCCACACCGAAATCTCCGGCACGCGCGATGTCTACACCGTCGATGACCTGGACGGCCAGCTGCGCGGGCTGATCACGCAGCACATCGCCACCGGCATTGCGCAAAGCGGCATCCCGTTTCTGGACCTGGCGGCCAACCAGCAGGCGTTTGCCCAGGCGCTGTCGAATGCGCTGGCACCGGCGATGGAAGCCTACGGCCTCAAGCTGGAAGGCATGACGGTGCAGAGCATTTCGCTGCCCGAAGAGCTGCAGAAAGTGCTGGACCAGCGCATCGGCATGGGCATGGTCGGCGGCGACATGGGCAAGTTCATGCAGTACCAAACCGCGCAGGCCATTCCCAAGATGGCCGAGGGCGTGGGCGCCGGCGGCGACGCGGGCGGTCTGGCCGGCGCCGGCCTGGGCATGGGCGCGGGCGTGGCCATGGGGCAGATCCTGGCGCAGAACATGCAGTCGGCGCTGCAGGGCGGCGCCACGCCGGCCGCGGGCGTCAGGCCCGAAGACGTGATGGCCACGCTGGAGAAGCTGGGCGAGCTCAAGGCCAAGGGCATCCTGACCGAGGACGAGTTCAACGCCAAGAAGGCCGAGCTGCTCAAGAAACTGGTCTGATTGCTACTTATTTGATAGCTGTTGGCGCTTGTTGGATGCGCGCCGGAGCCATAAAACACCCATAACATGGCCACCGACGCACCGCAGCGTCACTACCGCGCCGCCTGCCCGTCCTGCGGCGCGCCGGTGGAGTTCCAGAGCGCCACCGCGCCCTTTGCGGTGTGCGGCTTCTGCCGCAGCACGGTGGTGCGCAGCGGTGAGCAGCTTCAGCGCATCGGCCAGATGGCCGAGCTGTTCGACGACCACAGCCCGCTGCAGCTGATGGCCAGCGGGCGCGTCACGCTGGACGGCAACAAGCTGCCCTTCACCCTGATCGGGCGCCTGCAATTCAAGAGCGATTCCGGCACCTGGACCGAGTGGATCGCCGCGCTGGACGATGGCCGCACCGGCACGCTGAGCGAAGACAACGGCAGCTACGTCTTCACCCGGCCCGACGAGGGCACCGAGCCGCCGCCGGCCCAGCCGCTGCCGGCCGCCGGCAGCAGCCTGCGCCTGGGCGTCACCGACTGGGTGGTGGCGTACAGCGGCAGCGCCCAGCTGCTCGCCGCCGAGGGCGAGCTGCCCAAGCTGCCCGCGCTGGGCCAGCCCTTCAAGCTGCTGGAGCTGCGCAGTGAAGACGGCCAGGTGCTGTCCATCGACTACGGCGCCGCGCCGCCGCAGGTCGAGCGCGGCCGCGCGGTGGAACTGGCGCACTTGCAGCTCAAGGGCCTGAAGGACGCATCGGTGCGCGAGGACCAGGGCGGGCGCTCCTTCGCCTGCCCCAACTGCGGCGCGCCGGTGCATGTGCAACTCGACAACACCAAGCGCTGCACCTGCGCGCAGTGCGAGAGCCTGATCGATCTGACGGCCGGCGTCGGCGGCGAGCTGCTGGCGGCCAAGCAGAAAGTGCGCGTGCCGCCGCTCATCCCCCTGGGCAGCCGCGGCCAGCTGCAGGGCACGAGCTGGCAGGTGGTGGGCTGGCAGCGCCGCAGCGGGCGCGAGCCGGGCGACGACGAGAAGTTCGAGTGGAAGGAGTACCTGCTCTACCACCGCGAGCGCGGCTTTGCCTTTCTGGTCGACACCGAAGACGGCTGGAGCCTGGTGTTCACCGCCACCGGCGCGCCGCGCATCGACCAGGGCAAGCGGCGCGCGCGCTACCAGGGCAGCACCTACACCCTGCAGTCGGCCTACGAAGCCACCACCACCGAGGTGCTGGGCGAGTTCTACTGGCCGGTCGAGCGCGGCCAGAAGACCGACAACCACGACTACGCCAACGGCAACAAGCTGCTGTCCACCGAGCGCAGCAACGGCGAGGTCACGGCCTCGGTCGGCAGCCGCATCGACGGTGCGGCGGTGGCCGAGGCCTTTGGCATGAGCCAACGCAAGGCGCTGTTCGAGCGCGCCGTGATCGGGCCGGCCGAGCTGGCCGCGGAGGGCATGACGCAGAAGATCATCATGGCCATCGTCGTCATCATCGTCATCTCGACGGTGCTCGACAGCTGCTCGCTTGAGCTCGACGACTACCTGGCGCGCGGCACCGGCGGCGCCTTTGGCGGCTACTCGAGCGGCGGCAGCCACAAATGAGGTTATCCACCCACGGAGGTCATCACCATGGACGCTGAATGGCTCAAACCCGCCGCCCTGATCGGCTCGCTCGTCTACGCCCTGATCGGGGTGGCGATCTTCTGGCTGTGCTTCGTCATCATCGACAAGCTCACGCCCGTCAACCTGTGGCAGGAAATCGTCGAAAAGCACAACCGCGCGCTGGCCCTGGTGGTGGCCGCCATGTGTCTGGGCATCAGCATCATCGTGGCGGCGGCCATCCATTGACGCCGCGGCACGCGCCGGCGCGCCGCAGCGCCGGGCGTGGCCGCGCCCCCCTGTCATGACGGCATCTTCGTCCACCCTGGTCGCGCCCACGGGCGCCGCCCCCCGTCCGATGGCCGTGGCGTTGCTGGCCAGCGTGTTCGTCATCGCCGCCTGCGGCCTGCTGTACGAACTGGCGGCGGGCGCGCTGGCCAGCTATCTGCTGGGCGATTCGGTGCTGCAGTTTTCCACCGTCATCGGCACCTACCTGTTCGCCATGGGCGTGGGCTCGTGGCTGTCGCGCTATTTCGAGCGCCAGTTGCCGGCGCACTTTCTGCGCATCGAGCTGCTGATCGCGCTGTTCGGCGGCGCGCTGCCGGCGCTGCTGTTCGTCGCCAACGCCACCGTGCCGGGGGCGTTTCGGCCGCTGCTGTACGGCATGGTGCTGGTGGTGGGCACGCTGGTGGGGCTGGAAATCCCGCTGGTCATGCGCATCCTCAAGCGCGACGTGACGATCCGGGACCTGGTCAGCCAGGTGCTGACCTTCGACTACCTCGGCGCGCTGGCGGTGTCGCTGGCCTTTCCGCTGGTGCTGGTGCCGCGTCTGGGGCTGATCCGCACCGGCTTTCTGTTCGGCCTGATGAACGCGGCGGTGGCGATCTGGGCGCTGTGGCTGTTTCGCCATGGCCTGCCGCGCCGGCGCGCATTTGCCGTGGCCAGTGCGGTGGTGGTGGCGCTGCTGGCGGCCGGCATGGCGGGTGCCGGGCGCATCACCAGCCTGGCCGAAGAGCACTTCTACCAGGCCCCCATCACCTTTGCCGAATCCACGCCCTACCAGCGCATCGTGGTGACCGGCGGGCACGGCGGCCTGCGGCTGTTTCTGAACGGCAACCTGCAGTTCGCCCAGCGCGACGAGTACCGCTACCACGAGGCCCTGGTGCACCCGGCGATGGCGGCGCATGGCGCACCGCGCCGGGTCGCCGTGCTGGGTGGCGGCGACGGCATGGCGGTGCGCGAGGTGCTCAAGTACCCCTCGGTCGAATCGGTCACCCTGGTCGAGCTGGACCCGGCCATGACGCAGCTGTTTCGCGACACGCCGCAGCTGGCGCAGCTCAACCACGGGGCGCTGCGCGACCCCCGGGTGCAGATCGTCAACACCGACGCCTTTCAGTGGCTGCAGCAGGGCGCAGCGCCCACCGCCCAGGAACCCGCCGCCGCCGACCCGCTGGCGGCACGTGGGGGCGAAGCCTTCTATGACGTCATCGTGGTGGACTTTCCCGACCCCACCAACTTCAGCATCGGCAAGCTCTACACGCTCAGCTTCTACGCCCTGCTGGAGCAGCGCCTGGCCGCCAGCGGCTACGCGGTGATCCAGACCACGTCGCCGCTGGTGGCGCGGCGCAGCTTCTGGACCGTGGTGCAGACGGTCGAAGCGGCGGGCCTGAGCGCCACCCCCTACCACGCCCATGTGCCCAGCTTCGGAGAGTGGGGGTTCATCGTCGCCGGCCGCAGGCCCTGGCGCCTGCCCGGCACCCTGCCCGACGGCCTGCGTTTTCTGACGCCGCACACGCTGCCGCTGCTGTTCGACTTTCCGGCCGACATGGCGCGCGTGCCGGCCGAGGTCAACCGCCTGTCCAACCAGGCGCTGGTGCACACCTACGAAACCGAATGGGGACGGGTGCAGGAATGAGCCCCGGCTGGCGCCGCCGCAACTGGCTGGCGGCCGGCGCCGGCGCACTGCTGGGCGCGGCCTGCACGCGCGACGCGGCGCAGGCCATCGAAGGCGGTTTTGCCAACGACAGCGACGCGCGCGGCCACCGGCTGCGCCAGCCCTGGCCCACGCGCGCGCCCGACCTCACGCGGCACGTGCACACCGTGATCGCCGGCGGCGGCATCGCCGGGCTGGCGGCGGCGCGCGCGCTGCGCCTGGCCGGGCACGACGACTTCGCCCTGCTGGAGCTGGAAGACACGGCCGGCGGCCACAGCCGCGGCATGCAGGTGAACGGCATCGCCTGCCCGATGGGCGCGCACTACCTGCCGCTGCCCGGCGACGATGCCCGCGCGGTGCAGGACCTGCTGGAAGAGCTGGGCCTGCGCCGGCGCGTGGCCGGGCGCTGGCAGTACGACGAACGCGCCCTGTGCCACAGCCCGCAGGAGCGCCTGTTCCTGCACGGCCAGTGGCAGGACGGTCTGCTGCCGCTGCAGGGCGTGGGCGGCGCCACGCTGGCGCAGTACCGGCGCTTTGCCGCCGCGGTGGCCAGCGCGCAGGCCGCCGCGCACTACGCCATTCCAGTGCAGAAATCGTCGTTTTCGCCCGTCCAGCTTGCGCAAGACGCTATTACGTTTGAAGCATGGCTGAACCAGCAGGGGTTTCATGACCGCCAGCTGCGCTGGTACCTCGACTACTGCTGCCGCGACGACTACGGTGCCGGCAGCGCCAGCGTGTCGGCCTGGGCCGGGCTGCACTACTTTGCCAGCCGGCACGGCTTTGCCGCGCCTGGCGACGCGGCGCACGACGACGCCGGCGTGCTGACCTGGCCCGAGGGCAACGGCTGGCTGGCGGCGCAGCTGGCGGCGCCGCTGGCTGAGCGCCTGCAGCCGGCGCGCGTGGTCGGCCGCATCGAACACGGGCGCCACGGCGTGACGCTGGACGCGCTCGACATCCGCAGCGGCCGGCTGGAGCGCTGGCAGGCGCGCCAGGCCGTGATCGCCCTGCCGGTGTGGGTGGCCGCGCGCGTCGTCGAAGCGTCGCCCGAAGCCCTGCGCCAGCGCGCCGCCCGCCTGCGCAGCGCCCCCTGGCTGCTGGCCCAGCTCAAGCTGCGCGCACCGCTGCGCGAGCGCCCCGGTGCCGCGCCCAGCTGGGACAACGTGCTGTACGGCGCGCCCGGCCTGGGCTACGTCAACGCCATGCACCAAAGCCTGCACCCGGTGCCCGGCGCCACGGTGCTGACCTACTACCGCGCACTGGGCGACGCACCCGACGGCCGCCAGCGCCTGCTCGATACGCCCTGGACCGCCTGGCGCGACGCCATCCTGGCCGAGCTGGGCGCGGCCCACCCCGACCTGGCGGAGCGCACCGAACGCATGGCGCTGCTGCGCCACGGTCACGCCATGGCCGTGCCCACCCCCGGTACTTTGAGCCAAATCGAGCGTCTGCGCTCGTCCAGAAAGCGCCAGCAGCTATCAAATGCAGAGCACGCGGGATGGGTTTTCGATGCCGCACCGCGGCTGGCCTTTGCCCATGCCGATTGGTCGGGCTACTCGGTGTTCGAAGAGGCCTTCACCCTGGGCCACGCCGCCGGCACCGCGCTGGCGGTGCGCTGAGGGTCTGTGCGCAGGCCCCAGGCTTTCACACTTCTTTACGCGCGCCGGGGCAGCGCGGGCGGAACTTTGGGCGCACACTCACGTCTCAATCCACGTGATGCATGGCATTGACTCCATGAATTGCCTTGACGCTGCCGAGCCTGCCGGCTCCGCGAGTCGGCTGAAAACCTGAGGCGGACTTCCTCCTCCTCCCTCCTCCTCTTTCGTTTCAGGCCGCTTCGGCAGCTTTTTTATTCCCACCGCGCCGCCCGGGCCCCGTGCCCCGGCGGCGCGTTCATCTGGGCGCGCTGCCTATGCCGGCACGGTGTCGGCAAAGCTGGGGCGCGGCATCAGGCGCTCGTCCAGCAGGCGCGCCAGGTTGGCGTGGCGCTCACGCCAGTCCAGCTCGGGAAAGCGAAAGTCCAGGTAGCCCAGCGCGCAGCCCACGGCGATGTCGGCCAGCGACAGGTGCACGCCGGCCGAACACCAGGGCTTGTCGGCCAGGCCGGCGCTCATGGCGGCCAGCGCATCGTCGATCTTCTTCATCTGCCGCGCGATCCAGACCGGGCTGCGCTCGCCCTCGGCGCGGCCGGGCCAGGTTTTTTCCAGCCGCGCCAGGATGGCGGCGTCCAGCAGGCCGTCGGCCAGCGCCTCCCAGGTCTTGACCTCCACGCGCTGGCGGCCCGACGGCGGGATCAGCCGGCCCACCGGCGACAGCGTGTCCAGGTACTCCACGATCACGCGCGAATCGAACACCGCGTCCTGCCCGTCCATCACCAGGCAGGGCACCTTGCCCAGCGGGTTGGAGGCGCCGATCTGCGTGTCGTCGGCCCACACGTTTTCGGCCACGAACTGGTAGTCCAGCTTCTTCTCGGCCATCACCGCGCGCACCTTGCGCACGTAGGGGCTGGTGGTGGCGCCGATCAATCGCATGGACATGGACAGATGCTTCCGGATGTGACGGGAAGCAGGCATTCTATTGATTCGGCTTGGGGATGTCTTGAAACCCGTTCGGGCTCAGCTTGCCCAAGCCCTTGAACAGGCTCAGGTTGAACGGCTCAAACTCCAGGCTTCCGAAGCAAAAGAAGGACGAACGCTGGCAGGTCGTCTTCTTACAATCCGTGGCATGGAACTCAGCCCCTTGACCGCCGTTTCGCCGCTGGACGGCCGCTATGCCGCCAAGCTCACCCCCTTGCGCCCGCTGATGAGCGAGCTGGGCTACATGCGCTATCGCGTGCAGGTCGAGCTGACCTGGTTCGTTGCCCTGTCCGACGCCGGCTTTGCCGAGTTTCCGCCGCTGTCGGCCGCCGCGCGCGCCCACCTGCAGGGCCTGCTGGCCAACTTTTCCGAAGCCGACGGCGCCGCCATCAAGGCGATCGAGAAAACCACCAACCACGACGTCAAGGCGGTCGAGTACTGGATCAAGAGCAAGTTCGAGGGCCAGCCCGAGCTGCAGGCCGCCAGCGAGTTCGTGCACTTTACCTGCACCAGCGAGGACATCAACAACACCAGCCACGCGCTGCAACTGCAGGCCGGCCGCGCCGTGCTGCTGCAGGGGCTCGATGCCGTGATCGAGCGCCTGCGCGCGCTGGCCCACCAGCATGCCCAGGTGCCCATGCTCAGCCGCACGCATGGGCAGACGGCCAGCCCCACCACCGTGGGCAAGGAGCTTGCCAACGTGGTGGTGCGCCTGCAGGCCGCGCGCGCGCGCATCGCCGGCGTGGCCCTGCTGGCCAAGATGAACGGCGCCGTGGGCAACTACAACGCCCATCTGGCCGCCTGGCCCGACTTCGACTGGGAGGCCTTTGCCCGCCGCGTGGTCGAGGCGCCGGTGCCTGCCGGTCTGGGCCTGAGCTTTCAGCCCTACAGCATCCAGATCGAGCCGCACGACTACATGGCCGAGCTGTTCGACGCCATCGCCCGCGCGGACACCATCTGTATCGATCTGGCGCGCGACGTGTGGGGCTACGTCAGCCTGGGGTACTTCAAGCAAAAGACCAAGGCGGGCGAAATCGGCTCGTCCACCATGCCGCACAAGGTCAACCCGATCGACTTCGAAAACGCCGAAGGCAACCTGGGCCTGGCCAATGCCCTGCTGCGCCACCTGGCCGAAAAGCTGCCCATCAGCCGCTGGCAGCGCGACCTGACCGACTCCACCGTGCTGCGCAACATGGGCGTGGCCCTGGGCTACGCCGTGCTGGCCTACCAGTCGTTGCTGACGGGCCTGAACAAGCTGGAACTCAACGAGTCGCAGCTCGCCGCCGACCTGGACCACGCCTGGGAAGTGCTGGCCGAACCCATCCAGACCGTGATGCGCCGCTACGGCGTGCCCGGCGCGTACGAAAAGCTCAAGGAAGTCACCCGCGGCCAGCAGGTCACGCGCGAAGCGCTGCACGGCCTGATCCGCGGGCTGGACATTCCGGCCGCCGAAAAGGAGCGGCTGCTGGCGCTGACGCCGGCCGGGTATGTGGGCAAGGCGGGGGAATTGGCGGGGCGGGTGTGACTCGCGGTGGGCCGATGAGTGGCCGGAGTGATTCCGGGATTGTCGAAGACCATGATGCTTGAACCGCCGCCCCATCGCCTGCCAGGCCCCTCTTATGCCAAACCCCTGATCGATGAGCAGGGCGAGGTCCGCGAACTCAGCGCCGCCGACCTCAAGCGCATGCACCCCGCCACTGCGGCCCTGCCCGCGTCGCTGCAAACCAAGCTGCGCACCCGCGGCCCGCAGAAAGCCCCGACCAAGCAGCGCATCATCATTCGCCCGTCACCGGAATCCGCCTCTGGCGCTTAGCCAGAATGCGCCAACAGCTACCTAATTCATAGTCATCCCGTGGCCCTCAAATCCACCATCTTCAAGGCCGACCTGCAACTGGCCGACATCGACCACGGCTGCTACACCGACCTGCAGCTGACCCTGGCGCGCCATCCCAGCGAGACCGACGAGCGCATGATGCTGCGGCTGGCCGCGCTGGCGCTGAACGCCCACCAGGTGCACGACCTGTGCGGCGGCGACGGTCGCATCGGCTTTGGCGCCGGCCTGTCCAGCCCGGACGAGCCGGACGTGCAGCTGCTCGATTTCACCGGCCGCACGCGCCTGTGGGTGGAGGTGGGCCAGCCCGACGACAAGCCGCTGGCCAAGGCCTGCAGCAAGGCCGATGCGGTGATCGTCTATGCCTACGGCCCGGCGGCTGAGGTGTGGTGGCGCGCCATCGAGGGCAAGCTGACGCGGCTGGACCGGCTCCAGGTCTGGCGCATCGCCGCCGCCGACGCGCAGGCGCTGGCGGCGCTGGCCGAGCGCAGCATGCAGCTGCAGGCCACGGTGCAGGAGGGCCAGCTCACCCTGTCTGCCGCCGCCGGCAGCGTGACGCTGGAGCCGCAGCGCTGGCAATAGCCGCCCCGCCATCCGCCCCTGCAGCCACCCCCCGATCGTCAAACCCTTGCCCACCTGAGCGCCATGGCCCGCCCCACGATCTGCCTGAACATGATCGTCAAGGACGAAGCGCATGTGATCGAGCGCTGCCTGGCCTCGGCCCGGCCGCTGATCGACCGCTGGTGCATCGTCGACACCGGCTCCACTGACGACACACAGCAGCGCATCCAGGCCGCGCTGGCCGGCGTGCCCGGCACCCTGCACCAGCGCCCCTGGAAGAACTTTGGCCACAACCGCACCGAGGCGCTGCAACTGGCCCTGGCCGAAGGCTGCGAGCACCTGCTGTTCATCGACGCCGACGAGCAGTTTGTCGTGCCGCCCGGCTTTGCCTGGCCGCCCCTCACGGCCGACGCGCACGAGCTGACCTGCCACTACGCCGGCATCCAGTACGCGCGCCGCGCCCTGGTCGCCACCCGCCTGCCCTGGCACTGGGAGGGCGTGCTGCACGAATACCTGGACTGCCCCCAGCCGCACCGCGCCCAGGCGCTGGCCGCGCCCACCATCCTGGTGCAGCACGACGGCGCGCGCGCGCACGACCCCCAGACCTATCTGAAGGACATCGCCGTGCTGCAGGCCGCGCTGGCCGAGCAGCCCGATCACCCGCGCTACCAGTTCTATCTGGCGCAAAGCCAGCGCGACGCCGGCCAGCTGCAGGCCGCGCACGCCAGCTACCTGCGCCGCGCCGCCCTGGCCGGCTGGGACGAGGAGCGCTGGTACGCCCTGCTGCAGGCCGCCCTGCTGGCCGAGCGCCTGCAGCACCCGCCGGCCGACATTGCCGCCGCCTATCTGACCGCCTATGCCGCCCGCCCCAGCCGCGCCGAGCCGCTGGTGCAACTGGCGCGCTGGCACCGCCAGCAGCAGCAATACGCGCTGGCCTGCGTGTACGCCCAGGCCGCCAGCGCGCTGCCGCGGCCGGCCGACCGCCTGTTCGTCGAAGCCGCTGTTTACCAGTGGCAGGCGCTGGACGAGCTGGCCGTCAGCGCCTATTACGTGCCGGTGCCGGCAGTGCAGGCCGCGGGACGTGAGGCCATGCGCAAGCTGCTGCGGCAGGCGCAGCGCCTGCCGGCCGAGGTACAGGCACGGCTGCGCGCCAATGCGCGTTTCTACGGGCTGTAGAGCAAGGTTTCCCGATGCACGGCAAAAAGGGGGCGCATGGCCCCCTATTGCTGTGGGTTTCCCGCTTTGGCTTACGGCGACGTGATCGTGAATGACCAGCCAGCTGCCCGTCCGGTGCTGGGCAGACTGCTGGGCGCAACCCGCAACGCCACCCGGTCGCCAGCCGACACCGCCACGGTGCCCGCGCTGCTGCAGGTCGTGGCCGCGTTGCCGCTGATACTGCAACTGACTGCGCCCACCGCCGAGCCATTGACGAAGAGGGTGTAGGTCCAGCTGTTGCCACTGCCGGCCGTGCCACTCTGAAACACGCGCAGGCCGCCAATGGTGCCGCCAATCGGCAATGGCACCGCAACCTTGGCCTCGCTGTCATCGATGGTGCCGACACCGATGTACCGCGTCAAAACCGTGGGAATGTCCCATGCCGAGTGCCCGAAGAAAACCGCCTGGCCGGCGCCGGTAGCACCCGTCGGACCCGTGGGACCAGCCGGTCCCTGTGCACCAACCGGACCTTGCACGCCTGCCGGACCGATGGGACCCGCCGGACCCATGGGACCGACCGGACCTGTACCACCCGTGGCACCGGCGGGGCCTGTGGCACCCGAGGCACCGGCGGGACCTGTGGCACCCGTGGCGCCCGTAGCACCGGCGGGACCTGTGGCACCCGTGGCACCCGTGGCACCCGTGGCGCCATAGTTGGCTGGACAGGGACCGAGCGCACCCCCGTTGGCGGCGCACACCACCTTGTCGGACTGAACGGCACTGCCGGGCACCCCGGGCATGCTGACCGGGCCGTTGATCACCACACCGCCGCCAGCCGGTGGCGTGATGGTGACGTCGGCCGCGAAGGCTGGGGCCGTAGTGGCCGCGAAGATGACGCCAGCAGCGATGGCCAGGCGACGCAGGGGGGAGCGGGGTGTCATGAGCGGTTTCCTTCCTGAGAGTTTTCGAGTTTGGCGCGACGCTGACGCACGGCCGTCGCGCCGAGCGCCAGCGCCATGATCAGCAGCGTCCACTGCGAGGTGGTGGGAATGGGTGCCACGGCGGCATTGGGGTCGCCGAACCAGCGCGATACCGGCCCGCTGCCCTGGTTGGTCTGGCCGGGCGCCAGCCACTGGCCGCTGGCCGACATGCCGCGCACGGCCAGGTTGCTCAGGTTCTGCGTGCCAGCGGGAACCAGCCTGAGGTCGGCCGAGACCGATCCCGGCGTGGTCGACTCGATGCGCAGCGGCACACCCGTACCCGTGAGCGTGAGCGCGCCCTCCACCGTCTGCACCGAGCCGGCGGCAAACTGGATCAGCTTGCCGGCGCTGCTGGTGATGCCGAGGTTGTGGAACGTGGTGTTGCCACTGATCACGCTGGTGGCGATTGGCGCCGGGCAACCGGCATCGTCACCGATGGAAACCGTGCCGCCGGTGGCGGTGATGGTGCCGCTGTTGGCCCAATTGCCCGCCAGCGCAACGCTACCGCCGGCACCGAAGCTGAGAGAGCCGCCGCTGTTCACGGTGACGTGGCGCACACCGGTCAGGGTGCCGCCGCCCAGATCGTAGTTGCCGCTGACGATCAGGTCGGTGCAGCCCAGATCCATGCTGCCGCCACCCAGGCTGGCCCAAGCTCCGGCGGGAACGTTGATGTCCGCCTGGGCCGTGGCGCCCACGAGCAAGCACAGCGGTGCGATGAAAGCTGCCCTGAGGGCCAGCGCCCTGACTTTGCCTGAATTCATTGACGATGCCTCCCTGGCCCATTCACAAAGCCAGCGCATGTTTTGGTAACGACTCGTTCACATTATTACAACCATCCGGCCGATCGCGGACCGTGTTCACGTCGTTGTCGTTGATCCGCGACAATTTGGCGGCATAAAGTCACACTTTTTACCTCAATTGCGCGAGACGATGGCCGCATGCGCGGGCACTTCGGGTCACATGCCGCCCGATTAAGATGCCCGCGCCGGGCAACACGCCTCGGCCACCGCCGCTGCACCCGCCGACCATGAAAGCCTGGATCATCGCCGCCGCCTGCTGCGCCGCCGCCACCGCCTGGGCGGGCGAGGACTGCGCGGCCGCGCGCACCGAATTCGAGACCATGGCCTGCCTGCACCGCGTCTACCAGACGGCCGAGCAGGGGCTGAGCGCGCGCTACCAGGAACTGGTGTCGCTGCTGGACGCCGACGGCCGCAAGCGCCTGCGCGTCAGCCAGCTGGCGTGGCTGAAGTCGCGCAACGCCAGCTGCTCGCAGCGCAAGGGCACCAGCACCCTGGTCGATCCGCGCTGCATGGCCGAGGTGACGACGGCGCGCGCGCAGTCACTGCAAGAGCGCATCGGCGAATGCCGCGCCGGCGGCTGCCTGAACGAACGCCTGTAGGCGCGCGGGGCAGGGCCGCTCAGCCCGAACGATATTCGAGGCATCCAAAGGCCGAATCCATTGGGGCACAGTCGGGCGCGTCGGGCATCCAGGCCCCGCAGGCCCAGCACTGCTCGAAGCCGCCTTCCACCCGCTCGCCGCAGGCCGCGCAGCGCCAGCGCCGCTGCGGCACGCGCGCCAGCTCGGCCAGCAGCGCACGCGCGGGCGTCAGGTGCTCGTCGTGGCGCAGCCAGATTTCGGGCAGGCACTGGTCGGGCGGCAGCTCGCCCGCCACGCTGGACAGAAAGCGCCGCTCCACCGTGGCCGGATAGCCGGCCTCGCACAGCAGATCGGCCCACAACTGGGCGATCGCCACGTTCGGGGCCTGGGTCAGACGGCGCATGGCGTCTTATAGACCCATTTCCTGCATGGGCGAGGGCGCCAGCGTTCGCCCGCGCCCCGTTGAGGCAAGGGGCCGATGCCGACCACCATGCCGCCGCTGCGGCCGCTGGCCCTCACCCCAGCCCTCTCCCAGCGGGAGAGGGTGAAAACCTGCACGCCCGATCGCCCTCGCCCCTCCGGGGAGAGGGAGGGGTGAGGGGCCGATGCCGATACCCCTGCCGCCGCTGCGGCCGCTGGCCCTCACCCCAGCCCTCTCCCAGCGGGAGAGGGTGAAAACCTGCACGCCCGATCGCCCTCGCCCCTCCGGGGAGAGGGAGGGGTGAGGGGCTCGGTGGCACCCGAGAGTTCAGGCCTCTCAGGCCGCTGGCGCAGATCAGGCAAGCGCCACAAGCTATTTAACCTAGAAACAGCAGTTGACCGCTTGCAACCCTTGGAGGTGCCGCATGAACTCTGACCTTGCGCCCCACTTCGGAGCCTTCACCTTCTGGGTGAAGGCGCTATGCACCTGCCGTTTCTAGGTTTAATTCATAGCGAAAGCCATCGGACTGAAGCAACCGCCCCGCCGCGGCGCAACGCCTGGGCGCGGCCTCGCGCTCACTGCGCCAGTGGCGCGCGCGGCAGCTTCCACAGGGCCAGCGCGCCGGCCAGCAGCATGGCCGCCATCGTCAGCAGGGCGGCGCTGAACGGCTCCACGCCCAGCGTCGGTGCCAGGCTGGCGGCCAGCCCGCTGGCCCATTGCATCAGCGACACGCCCAGGAACATGGCCATGGTCAGCAGCGACATGGCGCGCCCGCGCAGCGCCGGCGGGTAGGCGTCGTTGACGTAGCCGTACTGCAGCACGCCAAAGCCCGAGATCAGCCCGTAGCTGCCGGCCAGCAGCACGTCCAGCCACAGCAGCGGCACCAGACCGATGGTGGCCAGCAGCAGCGCCGCCACCGTCGCCAGCGTCAGCAGCCAGCGCAGCCGGCGCGCGCCGCCCGGGTCGAGCCGGCCGAAGATGGCCGGGCTGGCCATGCTGGCCAGCGTCATGGCCAGCGCCACGTGGCCGGCCTGCAGCAGCGACAGGTCGAAGCGCTGCACCAGCAGCGGCCCCAGCCACAGCCCGCGCAGGGTGATGAAGGCGGCGTAGCCGACCGCCGCGTAGGCCACCACGCCGGCCGTCTGCGGCAGCGCAAACAGGCCCAGCAGGCCGCGCAGCGCGTCCAGCGCGGTGGGGCGCGGCGCGCCGGCGTCGGCCGGGCGGGCCGGCTCGTGCACGCGCCAGGCGATCACCAGCCACACCAGCACCGACAGCCCGGCCAGCACGCCGAAGCCCCAGCGCCAGTGGCTGCGCTCGATCAGCCAGGCCAGCGGGCTGGCGGTGGCCAGCACGCCCAGGCCGCTCAGGCTCATGGTCAGGCCCGACATGGCGGTAAAGCGCTCGGACGCGAAATGCCGGCCGATGAACACCGTGCACACCAGAAATGCCGGCGCGCAGCCGGCGCCGATCAGCGCCTGCCCCAGCAGCAGCATGCCGAAGCCGTCGACCTGCGACGACAGCAGCGCCCCCGCCGCCGCGAACGGAAACGCCAGCAGGATGGTGCGGCGCACGCCCCACAGGTCCAGCGACACGCCCATGGCCAGCTGCATGGCGCCGAACGAGAAGTGAAACGCCGCCGACCACAGCCCCAGCTGCTGCGCACTGAGCTGCAGCTGCGCCGCCAGCGGCGGCCCCATGATGGCGCCCAGGGTGCGAAACGCCTGACTGAGCACGAAGGCGCCGGTCAGCGCCAGCAGCATGGCCCAGGCTTGACGGGCGGCAAGCGGCGGCGCCGCGGCGTGCGGGTCCGAAGCAGGCGCCATCAGGCCTCCGGCCCCGGCGCTGCGCCGCCCGCCGGCGCGCGCCGGCACGCCACCTTGGTCATATGTTTCATTGGCCTGCAGCGCTTGTCTGGCAAGCGCCAGCAGCTATGCATTCAGGAGCTTTGCGGTCAGTGGTGATGCCCATGCGCACCGTGCACGTGGCGGTGCGCGATCTCCTCGGCGGTGGCCGCGCGCACCGCCTTGACGGTGGCGGCGAAGCGGATGTCCAGGCCGGCCAGCGGGTGGTTGGCGTCCAGCAGCACCTCGGGGCCCTTGATCTTGACCACGCGGTAGACCACCGGCCCGTGCGGCCCGGCGCCCTGCAACTGGCCGCCCACCTTGACGCCGGGCGGGAACTCGCTTTTCGGGATGCGGCGCGCCAGCGCCTCGTCGCGCGCGCCGAAGGCTTCGGCCGCGCTCAGCGCCAGCGCCACCTTGTCGCCCACGGTCTTGCCTTGCAGCGCCGCTTCGACCTTGGCGAACAGGTTGTCGTAGCCGCCGTGCAGGTAGGCGGTGGTGCCGGCGTCCAGCGGCTTGCCCTGGGCGTCGGTGATGCGGTAGTCGAGCGTGACGGCGGTGTCCTGGGTGATGTTCATGGTGGTGCGTGGTGGGTGGTCGGTACGGGAGAAGGGCGCGCAGCGCCGCTCAGGCCTTCAGGTGCGCGCCCGCCAGGCCGGCCAGCTTGAACATGCCCACGCGCTCGGCGCCCAGAATGGGCCTGAGCTTGTCGTCGGCGACGATGCTGCGCTTGTCCTGCGGATCCTGCAGGCCGTGGGCCTTGATGTAGTCCCACAGCTTCTTCATCACCTCGCCGCGGCCGAACGGTCCCGGCCCGATGACGGCGGCCAGCTCGGGGCTGGGGTGCAGGTTGCCGGCGCGCGGGGCCTTGGGGGCCTTGTCGGCCTTGGGAGCCCGGGTCTTGGCGGCGGTTCCGGCGGCGGTCGCATTCTTGGCGGATTTCTTGGCCGCAGCGCCCGCCGGTGCTGCGCCAGCAGCTATTGTTTTGGAAGCGATCGAGGGGCGTGGCGGGTATTTGCGGCCGCCTTCGCGCGGCTCGAACTCGAAGCCCACCTTGCCTTCGTCGGCGTTCCAGGCCAGGCGCGCCTTGAACGGGCGGCGCGTGCGCAGGCTGACGAAGCGGTCGAGCACGTCGGTGCGGCCCTCGGCCAGCAGCTTGCGCATCTGCTCGGGTTCGACCGGCTGCTGCAGGATCACCTGCCCGCTCTTGAAGTCGCAACTGGGCGTGGGCTGCACGTGCGACGGCAGGCTGCGTTCGCACAGGTAGCTCTTGCCGTAGGCCTTGACGGCGCCGCCGCACTTGGGACAGGCGCCCAGGCTGGGCTGGTCGGACAGATCGACGATTTCGCCGCTGGCTTCGGCGCGGGCGTCGTCGCCGAAGTCGAACTCCAGCTTCCACTGGCCCGCGGCCTCGTCGCGCACCAGCGCCAGCTCGGCCACGAAGGGCCAGCCGGCCTTGCTGCGAAAGCCTTCCAGCGGGCCGATGCGGCGCTGGCGCAGGAACTGCTCGGCCTCGTCGGTGGCAAAGGTGCGCCCACCCGGCGTCTTGGTGAAGGAAAAACCGCAGCCTTCGCCGGCGCCGGCCGCCCCGGTACAGGCGTAGCGGCGGTAGTTTTCGCGCACCACGCCGCCGCACTGCGGGCAGGGCGTGGCAAGCTGGGCGTAGTCGCCCGGCACGCTGTCGCGGTCGTACTCCTTGGCCTTGCGCACGATGCGCTCGGTCATGGCGGCGATTTCGCGCATGAAGTCGGCGCGCGCCAGCTGGCCGCGCTCCATCTGCGCCAGCTTGTATTCCCAGTCGCCGGTGAGCGCGGGCTTGCTCAGCTCCTCCACCTGCAGGCCGCGCAGCAGCGTCATCAGCTGGAACGCCTTGGCGGTGGGGATCAGCTCGCGCCCTTCGCGCAGCAGGTACTTTTCGCCGATCAGCCCTTCGATGATGGCCGCGCGCGTGGCCGGCGTGCCCAGGCCCTTGTCCTGCATGGCTTCGCGCAGCTCGTCGTCGTCGATCCACTTGCCGGCGCCTTCCATGGCGCCCAGCAGCGTGGCTTCGGAGTAGCGCGCCGGCGGGCGCGTGGCCAGCGCCTTGATCTCGGTGTCCCGGTGCATCGCCTGCTCGCCCGGGCGCACCGGCACCAGCGACTTGCCGTCCTTGTCCTCGCCCTGCTCGCCTTCGGCTTCCTTGCCGTAGATGGCCAGCCAGCCGGGCTGAACCAGCACCTTGCCGTTGCTTTGAAACTGATGGCGTTCGCTGCCATGCTCCACCGTGGTGATGCGGGTGGTGACCTGGTACTGCGCCGCCGGATAGAACACCGCCATGAAGCGGCGCACCACCAGGTCGTACAGCTTGCGCTCTGCTTCGGATAGCGCGCCGGGCTCCTGCAGCGTGGGGATGATGGCAAAGTGGTCCGACACCTTGCCGTTGTCGAAGATGCGCTTGCCGGGCCTGACATAGCCTTCGGCCAGCGCCTTGCTGGCGTGCGGCGCCAGGTGCGTCTGGTGGCCGCCGGCCAGCATCTCGAAGGTCTGGCGCGCCACCCCCACGTAGTCCTCGGGCAGGTGGCGCGAGTCGGTGCGCGGGTAGGTCAGCGCCTTGTGCTTTTCGTACAGGCTCTGCGCCAGCGCCAGCGTGGTCTTGGCCGAAAAGCCGAACTTGCCGTTGGCCTCGCGCTGCAGGCTGGTGAGGTCGAACAGCAGCGGACTGAGCTGGCTGCTGGGCTTGCTTTCCTCGCGCACGCTGGCCGGCTGGCCCTGCACGGCGGCGGCAATGGCGCGCGCGCGCGCCTCGTCCCACAGGCGGTCGGCGCGCTTTTCGGCGTCCTCGGGGTCCTTCTTCCAGTCCGGATCGAACCACTTGCCGACGTAGCTGCCGGCTTCGGCCTCGAAGCTGGCGTGCAGCTCCCAGTAATCGCGCGCCACATGGCGGCGGATCTGCTCCTCGCGCTCGACCACCACCGCCAGCGTGGGCGTCTGCACCCGCCCCACGGTGGTCAGGAAAAAGCCGCCGTCGCGCGAGTTGAAGGCCGTCATGGCGCGCGTGCCGTTGATGCCGACCAGCCAGTCGGCCTCGCTGCGGCTGCGCGCGGCGTCGGCCAGACCCTGCATCTGGGCGTCGCTGCGCAGCCGCTCGAAGCCTTCGCGGATGGCCTGCGGCGTCATGCTTTGCAGCCACAGCCGCCGGACCGGCTTGCCCAGCGGCTTGGCGCCGCCGGCGTACTGCTCGATCAGGCGAAAGATCAGCTCGCCCTCGCGCCCGGCGTCGCAGGCGTTGATGAGCTCGCCCACATCCTTGCGCCGCGCCTGCCTGACCACCGCGTTCAGGCGTGTCCTGGTTTTGTCGACCGGCTTGAGGTCGAAGTGCGGCGGGATCACCGGCAGGTGGGCAAAGCTCCACTTGCCACGCTTGACGTCGAATTGCTCGGGCGCCTGGATCTCCACCAGGTGACCGACCGCGCTGGTGACCACGTAGCGCTCGTTCTCGAAATGCTCGTCGTGCTTGTCGAACTTGCCCGCCACGGGCGTGAGCGCCCGCACGATGTCCTGTGCCACCGACGGCTTTTCGGCTATGACCAGTGTCTTCATGTCGCTAGAATTTCCTGCTCTCGCGCGCGTGCGCCCACGCGCACCCGCCCGCGCACGCCTGCCCATGCACGCGCGCACACACCATTCAACATAGCAAATTTCCCGCCGTGGCCAACCCCACCCCTCGCAAGACCGCGGCGCCGCGCCGCATCCAGGTGCGCCGCAGCGGCGTGCACGGCAAGGGCGTGTTCGCGCTGGTGGACATTCCCAAGGGCACGCGCATCATCGAATACGTGGGCCAGGTGATCTCCTGGGACGAGGCGCAGCGCCGCCACCCGCACGACCCGCAGGACCCCAACCACACCTTCTACTTCCACATCGACGACGGCCACGTGATCGACGCGCTGTACGGCGGCAACGCCTCGCGCTGGATCAACCACTCGTGCAGCCCCAACTGCAAGGCCGACGAGCAGGGCGGGCGCATCTTCATCACCGCGCGCCGCGCCATCCGCGCCGGCGAAGAGCTGAACTACGACTACGGCCTGGTGATCGACGAGCCGCTGACCGACGAACTGCGGGCCGACTACCCCTGCCGCTGCGGCAGCAGGGCGTGCCGCGGCACCCTGCTGTCGTCCGACCTCGACAGCGCCGAAGACCAGGCCGGCCGCCGCCGGTCGGGCCGCAAGTCCGGCCGGCAGCCGCCGCCATGACCGCCCCCACCCTGTCCTGGCCGGTCGACGCGCTGCGCAGCGCGCTGACGCCGCTGCTGCCGGGCCTGGTGGTCGAAGTGGCGGGGCAAATCGACTCCACCAACAGCGAGCTGATGCGCCGCGCCCGCGCCGGCCGCCTGCCGCCCACCCTGCTGGTGGCCGAGCTGCAGACCGCCGGCCGCGGGCGGCTGGGCCGCGGCTGGCAGTCGGGCGACGGCGAAGCGGGCGGCGCGCTGGCGTTTTCGCTGGCGCTGCCGCTGGCGCCGCACGACTGGTCGGGCCTGTCGCTGGCCGTGGGCCTGGCGGTGGCCGAGGCGCTGCACCCCGACATCCGCCTCAAATGGCCCAACGACCTGTGGTGGCAGGGCCGCAAGCTGGCCGGCATCCTGGTCGAAACCGCCAGCGGCGCAGCGGCCGCCGGCGCCGGGCGCTGCGCCATCGTCGGCATCGGGGTCAACATCGCGCCGCTCGACGGCACCGGCTTCGCCACCCCGCCGGCCTGGCTGCAGGCGCTGCTGCCCGGGGTGGACGCCCCGGGCGCGCTGCTGCGCATCGCGGTGCCGCTGGTGCATGCGCTGCACGCCTTCGAGCACACCGGCTTTGCGCCGCTGGCGCCGCGCTTTGCCACCCGCGACCTGCTGGCCGGCCAGCCGGTGCAGCTGTCCGACGGCAGCGAAGGCGTGGCCCTGGGCGTCGGCCCCGATGGCGCGCTGCGCGTGCGCTGCGCCACCGGCGTGCGCGAAGTGCGCAGCGCCGAAGTCAGCGTGCGCCCGGCAGCGCCTGGGGCGCCCGCATGATCGGCCGGCTGGTGCTGCTGCTGCTGGCCGCCAACCTGGGCTGGCTGGCCTGGACCCAGGGCTGGCTGCGCCCGCTGGGGCTGGCGCCGCAGGAGCAGGCCGAGCCGCAACGCCTGCAGCGCCAGGTGCAGCCACAGGCCCTGCGCCTGCAGCCGCTGGAGCCGGCTTCGGCCGGCGCGGCGGCCGACGACACCCCGGCGCGCCGCAGCACCGCCGCCTCGGCCACCCCGGCCAGCGCCGCCGAACCGGCCGCCGCACCCGCCAGCGCCCCCGCGCCCACCGCCTGCCTGCAGATCGGCACCTTCGACGCCAGCCAGATCGAGGCCGTGCGCCAGGCCGCCGCCGGCCTGCCCGAGGGCAGCTGGCGCGTCGATGCGGTGCAGCTGCCGGGCCGCTGGATGGTGTATCTCGGCAAGCTGCCCGACGCCGCCGCCGTGGCCGCGCGCCGCGCCGAGCTGCGCGCCCAGGGCGTGGACACCGACCGCCCCGGCGCGGCGCTGGAGCCCGGCCTGTCGCTGGGGCGGTTCCCCACCGAAGAGGCGGCCGAGCGCGCGCTCGACAGCCTGGCCCGCAAGGGCGTGCGCGGCGCCCGCGTGGTGCGCGAGCGGCGCGACACACCGGCCTACCTGCTGCGCCTGCCGCAGGCCGACGCCGCGCTGCGCCGGCAGGCGCGCGCCCTCAACGGCGCCCTCGGCGGGCACGACTGGCGCCCCTGCGAATGAACCGATGGCTTGGACAAGCTCGGCCCGAACGGTGTTCAGGGCCTCCAAAGGCCGCAACCCCAGGATGAGCCGGCCGCGCGCTATGCTCGCGCTGCCCCAGAACCACCGGAGACCCGTCCCATGACCCTCAAGCTCTATTACGCCCCCGGCGCCTGCTCGTTCGTGCCGCACGCCATGCTGGAAATCGCCGGCGCCACCTTCGAGCCGATGGCCATCCGGCTGCACAAGAACGAACAGCGCAACCCCGACTACCTGGCGCTGAACGCGCGCGGCCAGGTGCCGGTGCTGGTCGACGGCGACGCCGTCATCACCCAGCTCATGGCCATCGTGGCCTACATCGACGCGCGCTTTCCCGAACACGCCTTCGTGCCCAAGGAGCCGCTGGCGCGCGCGCGTTTCGTCGAAGCGCTGGCGTGGATGAACAACACCGTGCACCCCACCTTCACCCACATCTTCATGCCGCACAAGTTCAGCGACGACCCAGCGGCGCAGCAGTCCATCCGCGCCCAGGCGCTCACGGCGTACCGCCAGCAGCTGGGCGAGCTGCAGGCGCTGGTGCAGCAGGCGCACAGCGCCGGCCGCGACTGGCTGGGCGGCGTGCACTGCGGCCCGCTGGACGCCTATGCGCTGACGCTGCTGCGCTGGGGCAGCATGGTCGACATCAACCCCGAAGACACCCCCGCCCTGTGGGCCCATGCCCAGCGCACCGCCCAGGTGCCCGGCGTGGCGCGCGCCATGGCGCGCGAGAAGCTGCCGCTGAGCATGTACCAGCCGGGCGCCTGAAGGCCAGGCGGTCGCCGCCGGCCCTCGCGCCGGCCCTTGGCCAGGGCAAAGCGGGTGAACACCCGCACGCCGGGTCGCCCTCGCCCCTGCGGCGAGGGGCGGGGCCCCGAACGCCCTACCAGCCGCTGCCTATGCCCACCCCCCAGTGGCCATGACCGCGGCCGCGGCCGCCGATCACGCCGCCGATCGACAGGTTGACCCCCACCGGCGCCACATAGCGCACCGGCGGCGGCGCGTAGGCCGCGGGCGGGTAGGCCGGGTACACCGGGTACGCCGGCGGCGCATAGGCCGGCGGGTAGGGCGCCGCATAACCCTGCGGCACCACCGGCCCGTAACCGCCCGGGTACGGCACCGGGTAGGGCTGGCCGCCCCACGCCGGCGGCGCCGTCACCACGCCCGACGATTCACCCGCCGCCGGGTAGACCGGCATCGGGTAGCCCGCCAGCGACGGCGGCGCCACCGGGTAGCTCTGCACCTCGCCGGCGCTTCAGGCCGGCTGGCCGTGGTACGCGTCGGGCGCGGGCACCTGGATCCACTGGCCCGGCGCCTGCGCCATGCGCGTCTGGTAGCTGCGGCCCGCCACCTCATAAACGACGTCGTAGCCGGTCACGCGCTGGCTGTAGCGCGTGGCGCAGCCGCCGTAGCCGCCGTACTGCGTGGCCTCGGCCGCGTTGCCCAGAAACGCCCCGCCCAGCGCCCCCAGCACCGCGCCGGCAATGTGGCCGCTGCCCTTGCCCAGCTGGCTGCCGATCAGCCCGCCCGTCAGCGCCCCCACCGCCGCCCCGGCGCCGGACGGCGGCGCGCCATAGGGCCCGCAGTCCGACACCGGCACCTGCTCGACCACCGGCTGCGCCGACAGCACGCGCGCCGTCACCATCGACTGTGCGCCGGCGGTCGTGGCCGCCGTGCCCAGCGCGCACAGCACGGCAAGGCGAAAAAGGGTGACAGCAGACGGATTCATGGCACGCATCCTCAAACCAACACCCGGCCGCTCCCGTGGGCCGGTACCTCTGCGTCAACGCCCGCCGCGCCGCCGGCGCCGACCGTCTTTACACGCCCGTCACATTTGGCGCGCCGCGCGCCGCGCCGCTGGCCCCTCGGCGACTCGCTACAAGCACCTGACCGCGCGCAAAACGCGGCACTGGGGTCACAATCGGCCAGCCGCCGCCGGGCCGGGTGGCGGCCCCGCATCGAAAGCCAGACCCATGCACATCGCCTGTTTCGACGACCTGCTGCGCGCCGCGCGCGCCCAGATCGAGCCCCAGCGCCTGCTGTTCGTGTTCACCGAAGCCGAGCTGCCCGACGCCCCCACGCCCGAGCAGCGCGCCGGCTTTGCGCGCGGCGAAGGCGGCGCCCTGGTGCCGCGCCTGTGCGTCGACAAGACGCCGGACGAACTCGTCAGCTTCGAGGCGCTGGCGCACCAAGCCACCCAGCTGCACCCCGCGTGGACGCTGGTGTTCGCCGCCGCGCTGGGCGGCACGCTGCACCGCGCGCCCAGCAGCGCCGACGCCCAAGCGCCGCTGCAGCGCATGGTCGACGCCATCAAGGCCGGCCGCCACGAAGGCCTGATCCCGTTCGACCGCCAAGGGCAGGCGGTGCGCCTGTACTGAGCCTGTTGGCCCGGCCCTTTGAAACCTCGAATTCCGTTCGGGCTGAGCTTGTCGAAGCCCTTTGACGGGCTCAGGGCGAGCGGTCGGAACTTCATGGGGCCGGATCCACGGAAGTGGCCGTTGGGCGTGCCCATCCATGCCGTGACCGGCTTGCCGGGCAAGGCTGAGCGCCGCGGCTCCCAAGGCGCCTGCGCGCCCTGCAAGGGCCGCGCCGCCCGGCCCGCCACCTGCCGATCAACCATCAAAAAGGCACACAGCGCGCACCCAGACTGCGCCAGCAGCTATCGATAGGATAGCGCTTCAGCCGCCACCCCGGGTCGGCCCGACAGGCCGACACCAAAGCGACAAAAAGTGACAACTGCCGGCGCCGGCCGCGCCGCCGCTGCCGCATTTCGTCAGCCCCGGCCGGCCGCGGGGCGACAAGAAATGTCACCCCCGCCCCGCTGCCCGGGCCGCCAGCGTGAAACAAGTCACGCCCCGCCGCCGCCCGGCCCCCTGGCACGAAGCCTGCATCCCTTCAGGGCGTGCGGCGACGCACTTCGTCTCCAAGGCTTCGTTCCACTACTTTATTGAGGACACTGACATGAAAAAACTGCAAAAAGGCTTCACCCTGATCGAACTGATGATCGTGGTGGCCATCATCGGTATCCTGGCTGCCATCGCGCTGCCGGCGTATCAGGATTACACGGTGCGTGCGCGCGTGTCGGAAGCACTGACGCTGGTTGCGCCAGCCAAGATCAACGTGGCCGATTTCCTGGGCAGCGGCAACCCTCAGGGCCTGGCCACCGGGTACGGCACGGGCTACACCGCCCCGGCTGCCGCCACCAAGGGCGTGGCTGCCGGTTCTCCGACGATTGCCGCAGGCACGGGCGTGATCACCATCACCACCACTGCGGCGGCTGGCAACGGTACGCTCACCTTCACGCCGAATTCCCCCATTGGCACGGCGCTGCCTGTTGGCACTGCTACGTTCACGCCGTCTACGCAGCCGGTTTCCTGGCGCTGCGCTGCGAACGGCGCAGCCGCAGGCACATTTGTCGGTGTTACTGCGGGTACCCTCCCTGCCCGTTACGCACCGGCCGAATGCCGTTGAACGCTGCGGGTCAGATACCCGCACCAGAGGGACCGCTTCGGCGGTCCTTTTTTTGTGGAGAATCCTTGCATGTCGATCCGCGAACGCCTTCAACCCGCGCTGCGCGCCGCACTGCTGCACCTGTGCGCCAGTGCACTGGTGGCGGCGCTCGCGGCGGCGCTGGTGTTCGGCCTCTGGTATCCGGCGCCCTATGGCGCGCTGGCAGGGGGGTTTGCGCTGTTCACGCTGGTGGTGGCGGTGGATGTGGTTTGCGGGCCGCTGCTGACGCTGGTGGTGTTCGACCGGCGCAAGCCGCGCGCCGAGCTGGCGCGCGATATCGGCATGATCGCGGTGCTGCAGCTGGCAGCCCTGGCCTATGGCCTCTACAGCGTGGCACAGGCCAGACCGATCTTTCTGGCCTACGAAGGCAACCGCTTTCGCGTCGTCAGCCTGGCGGACGTGGATCCTCACAAGCTGAGCGGTGCGCCGCCCGAGTTCCGCTCCCCCGGCTACGGCGGACCGCGCCTGGTGGGCGCGCGGCTCACCGAGGCGACCGACCCGAATTTTCAGCAGAGCATCGTTGAGTCGCTGCAGGGCCTGCACCCGTCGTTCCGGCCCGAGCGCTGGGTGCCCTACGAATCGCAGCGCGCCAGCCTGCAGGCGGAGTTGAAGCCGCTGGCTGCGCTCAAGTCCAAGCATCCACAGGCGTTGGCGACCATCGATGGCGCGCTGGCCGAGCATGGCCTGAATGACGACAGTGCCGGCTACCTGCCGCTGGATGCCGACAAGGCCGACCCGCCCGACTGGGTGGTGATCGTCGAGCGCGCAACGGGTTTGCCACGGGCGTTCCTGCCGCTCGACGGCTGGTAAGCCCACGCCCCATGCGCCGGCCGCCCCGCATGACGCGTGGCGCCTGGGTCACCGACACCCAGCGGGACCGCGCGTCATGCGTGATCGAAACCCAGAGCGGTCATGCGTCATCCGCCATCGCTGGCGGGCCACGCTCAGCCCGCCTCGCCCGCCGTCAGCACGGCCAGCGTGACGGTGGCCTTGGCGCACAGGCGCGCCGGTGAGGTGGCGTCGGCCAGCACTTCGGATTCGACCACCACCAGCCGGGCGCCGGCCTTCAGCACCCGGGCGATGCAGCGCAGTGTGGGGCCGGTGGCGGGGCGCAGCAGGTTGAGCTTGAATTCCACCGTGAGCGGGTAGCTGCCGGGCGCCAGCGTGGTGAACGCCGCAGCGCCGGCCGTGTGGTCGGCCAGGGTGGCCAGCACGCCGGCATGCACCACGCCGTTCTGCTGCAGGTGGTCGGGGCGCACGTCGAGCCGGGTGGTGCATTCGCCGGCGCCGATGGACGCCAGCTCCAGCCCCAGACTGGCGATGAAGGGCGCCTGGCGGAAGTTCTGGCGCAGCAGTTCGATGGGGGTGTCGATCATGGGGGGCCTGCGGGTGGTTGGGGTGGCGCTGGCGCGTGACGGACGACGCATGCCCTCGCTGCACGTCGATGACGCATGCCGGATGGCCCGGCCGAGATTCGTCATGCGCGGCGCAGCCGGCGTCATGGGTCATGGGGCGCGCCGCAGCGCCCGCCCCGCGCAAGCGCCTTTGTGCCGCACCGGGGCGGGCGGCGGGCTGCGCTGGATCAAAGGTCGGGCACGCGGCGGGCCGTCAGCGTGGCCCCTGTTGAGGACATCCCAAGGCCGCATCGACAGGCGGTAGCGACAAGGCGCGACGATGGGCGCGCGGCCGCGCCATCCGATGCCTGCGCCGGCCGCTGGTGCCTGCGCCTGCGCTGGCCGGTGGCCGCGACGCGTTCAGCCGGTGTGCGCCTGGGCGCGCTGCTGCGCAAACGCCACGTACCAGGGCAGCGAGCCGGGGTTGGCCATGGCCTCCTGGTTGACCACCTTGTCGATGGGCTGGCCGAGCAGCAGTTTCTTGATCGGCAGCTCCTGCTTCTTGCCCGACAGGGTGCGCGGGATTTCGGGCACCTGCAGGATGTCGTCGGGCACGAAGCGCGGGCTGAGCTGCTGGCGGATGGCGTCGTTGATGCGCTGCCTGAGGCCATCGTCCAGCGCGCTGCCGGGGCGCAGCACGACGAACAGCGGCATGTAGCTGTCGCGGCCCAGGTATTCCAGATCGACCACCAGGCTGTCGAGCACTTCGGGCAGGGCTTCGACGGCGCTGTAGATTTCGCTGGTGCCCATGCGCAGGCCGTGGCGGTTGATGGTGGCGTCACTGCGGCCGAAGATGACGCACCACTCGCCCTGGCCCTGCTCGTCGCCCACGCGCAGCCAGTCGCCGTGGCGCCAGACGCTGCCGGCGCTGCTGTCCAGGTCACCGCCACGCGGATTGCGGCCGTGGCCGGGCGGGTACATCTCGAAGTAGCTGGCCAGATAGCGGGCGTTGCCGGGGTCGTTCCAGAAGCACAGGGGCATGGACGGGATGGGCTGGGTGCAGACCAATTCGCCCACCTGGCCCAGCACGGGTTCGCCGGCGTCGTTCCAGGCTTCGACGGCCGAGCCGAGCATGCGGCATTGCATGACGCCGGGGCGCTGCGGCAGTTCGCGGTGGCCGGCGATGAAGCCGCCCGCAAAATCCGTCCCGCCGGAGATGTTGAACCACCAGATATCGCGCTGCGCCTCTGTTTTGGCAATGGCGCGGAACTGCTCGGTGCCCCATTGCTGCACTTCGGCCGACAGCGGCGAGCCGGTGCTGCCCAGGGCGCGCACGCGCGACAGGTCGCCGCACTGGGCCAGATCGACGCCGGCCTTGGCGCAGCCGGCAAAAAACGCCGCGCCCGAGCCCAGAAAGGTGACGCCGTGGCGCGCCGCAAAGCGCCACAGCACACCCCAGTCGGGCGCGTCGCGCGGGCCGCCCGGGCTGCCGTCGTAGATCACGCAGGTGGCGCCCGACAGCAGGCCGGCCACCTGGCAGTTCCACATCACCCAGCCGGTGGAGCTGTACCAGTGAAAGCGCTCGCCGAAGTTGTTGGCGCCGTAGCTGCTGCCGACGTCCATGTGCAGGTTGGTGGCGATGGCCACCAGCAGGATGCCGCCGTGCGAGTGCACGATGGGCTTGGGCAGGCCGGTGGTGCCGCTGGAGTAGACGATCCACAGCGGGTGGTCCATCGGCAGCCAGCGCGGCTCGAAGGCCGCGGTTTGTGCGTCGTTTCGGGCTGTGGCGCTTGTCCAGTCAGCGCCGTCAGCTATTGTTTCGATAGTGTCGGAGCGGCGCAACAGCAGCAGGTGCTGCACGCTGGGCAGGCCGGCGCGCAGCTCGCGCACGACGGCGCTGCGGTCGATGTCGCGCCCGGCCCAGGTGATGCCGTCGACGGCGATCAGCACCTTGGGCTCGATCTGCCTGAAGCGGTCGAGCACGGCATGGGTGCCCATGTCGGGCGCGCACACGCTCCAGATGGCGCCGAGGCTGACGGTGGCCAGAAAGGCGACCATGGTTTCGGGCAGGTTGGGCAGGTAGGCGGCCACGCGGTCGCCCGGCTGCACGCCCTGGGCCTGCAGGTGCAGCGCCAGCGACGCCACCTGGCGGCGCAGCTCGGGCCAGCTCAGCTCGCGCACGCGGCCCTTTTCGTCGTCGCTGATGACGGCCGGCTGGCCGGCGGCGTGCGCGGCATCGACGTGGCGAAACACCTGCTGCGCGTAGTTGACCTGGGCGCCCGGAAACCACTGGGCGCCGGGCATCACGTTGCGCCCCAGCACCGCCGTGTGCGGCGTGGGCGAGCGCAGGTCGGCGTAGTCCCAGATGCTTTGCCAGAAGGCGTCGAGCTCGGTGGTGGACCAGCGCCACAGCTCGCGGTAGCTGGCAAACGACAGGCCGCGCTGCTCGCGCAGCCAGTTCTGGTACAGGCGGATCTGCGGGATGCAGGCGGGGGCGGTGGCGGGGGTGGGGGCGGCGTCGGACATGGGCCGATTATTGGCAAGCCGCGCCCCGCGCGCAGCGGCTGAAAGCGGCTTTCGGCCTAGGGTTTGTACGGTTGTTCAAGGGGATTGGACGATCGTCCAATCGCCCCATGCGCACCGTGCTGACCCGTCCCGCCGCGCTGGCGCCGGCCGCCGACGAGGCGGCGCGCCCCGACCGCAAGGCGGCCATCCTGCTGGCGGCCGAGAAGCTGTTTGCCCAGCACGGCTACCACGCGGTGTCGATCCGCCAGATCGCCGCCGAGGCCGGCGTGCCGCTGGCCCTGGTGGGCTATTACTACGGCGCCAAGCACGAGCTGTTTCACGCCATCTTCGCGCACTGGCAGCCCACCATCGACCAGCGGCTGGCGCTGCTGCACCAGGCGCTGGCGGGCGCGCAGCCGCCGCCGCTGCGGCGCGTGGTGCAGGCCTTCGTGGAGCCGGTGCTGGCCCTGCGGGCCAGCGCCGAGGGCGAGTACTACGCCATGCTGGTGGCGCGCGAGCTGGCCTACCGCACGCCCGACACCGACCGCGTGCTGGCCGAAATGTTCGACCCCATGGCACACGCCTTCATCGACGCGCTGCACCAGCTGCGCCCGCGCTGGCCGCGCGCGCGCGCCGCCTGGGCCTACCAGTTCGCCATGGGCGCGCTGCTGCACCACCTGGTGGACCACCGCGTGCAGCGCCTGTCGCATGGCCAGAACCCGCCCCACGACGCGGCCGCCGCGCCGCAGCTGATCGATTTCATCACCGCCGGCATCGATGCCGTGCTGCCCACCGACCCCACCATCCCACAGGAGACTTGAGCCATGCCGACCCGCCGCCTGATCGCCACCGCCGCCCTGCTGGCCGCCGCCGGCCTGGGCGCCCCCGCCCACGCCCAGCAGAACATCCGCCTGACGGCGGCGGCCGGCCACCCGCCGGTGTTCCTGTGGGTCAAGCTGGTCGACGAGTTCTTCATCCCCGAAGTGGACAAGCGCCTGGCCGCCGCCGGCAAGCACAAGATCGAGTGGACGCGCGCCTGGGGCGGCACGCTGATCAAGCTGGGCGCCGAGTCCAAGGGCATCGGCGACGGCGTGGCCGACCTGGGCTTCGTCAGCACCATCTTCGAGGCGGCCAAGTTCCCGACCCAGAACGTGAGCTACTACGCGCCCTTCGGCACCGACGACATCGGCGTGGTGACCCAGGTGGTCAACGAGCTGCAGGGCCGCATTCCGGCCATGGGCCAGGCCTGGAGCAAGAACAACCTGGTCTACCTGGGCGGCGCGGCGCTGGACGCCTACCACATCTGGACCAGCTTTCCGCTGAAGTCGGTGGACGACCTCAAGGGCCGCAAGATCACCGCCCCCGGCCCGGCGGCCAACTGGATCAAGGGCACCGGCGCGGTGGCGGTGGCGGGCAACCTGAACACCTATTACGAGGACATCAAGTCGGGTGTGTCCAACGGCGTCATCACCTTCGCCACCGGCGCCTGGGGTGCCAAGGTGCACGAGGTGGCGCCCTACATCACCAAGGTCAACTTCGGCGCCCAGTACGCCGGCGGGCTGGCGATCAACAAGGCGCGCTTCGACAAGCTGCCGCCCGAGGTGCAGAAGGTGATGCGCGAAGTCGGCGCCGAGTACAGCCAGCGCTTTGCCGCCGCACAGGCGCAGACCGCCGCCGCGCTGCTGAAGAAGGCCGAGGAAGCCGGCGCCAAGCTGAGCGAGCTGCCGGCGGCCGAGCGCAAGCGCTGGGCCGACACGCTGCCGCCGATCGCCAAGACCTTTGCCGCCGACCTGCAGGCCAAGGGGCTGCCGGGCGACCAGGTGCTGCACGGCTTCATGGACGGGCTGAAGAACGCCGGCGCGCAGCCGGCGCGCGACTGGGCGGGGAAGTGACGCTCCCCCCTGAGTCGCCTGCGGCGCCTTCCCCCCGGCGGGGGGACGCCGCCAGTGGCCGGGGAGACCCCGGCCACGGCGGCCGCTGGCATGGCCGGCTCCGCGGCCGCTCGAATCAGGCTGGCGGCGTGTCGCGTGCGCTTGGGCGCCGGAGAGGGCTTCAAACGACTTATGCCTCCAGCGCTTGTCCAGCAAGCGCCAAAAGCTATGAAATCTGAAGCGACCGATGCCTACCGCCGGGGCAACCCCGGCCACGGCGGCCGCTGGCATGGCCGGCTGCGCGGCCGCTCGAATCAGGCTGGCGGCGCGTCGCGTGCGCTTGGGCGCCGGAGAGGACTTCAAACGATTTATGCCTCCAGCGCTTGTCCAGCAAGCGCCAGCAGCTATGAAATCTGAAGCGATCGATACCTACCGCCGGGGCAACCCCGGCCACGACGGCCGCTGGCATGGCCGGCTGCGCGGCCGCTTGAAGCAGGCCGGCTCGGTAGCACGCGCCCGGGGCTGTTCGAAAGTTTCAAGCGTTTTTTGCCTCCAGCGCTTGTCCAGCAAGCGCCAACAGCTATGAAATCTGAAGTGACCGATGCCTACGGGCAGCCGCTGCCGGGGCGCTTCGAGCGGCTGACGCAGGCGCTCAACGCGCTGGGCACGCTGTGGATCGTGGCGCTGATGCTGCTGATCAACGCCGACGTGCTGGGGCGCGAGCTGCTGAACGCGCCGCTGCGCGGCACCACCGAGCTGGTGTCGCTGTCGATCGTCGGCATCGTGTTCCTGCAGCTGGCCGACACCCTGGCCAGCGGGCGCCTGACACGCGCCGATGTGCTGCTGGACCGCCTCAAGCGCACCACGCCCTGGCTGGCGGCGCTGCTGCAGGCGCTCTACCACCTGGTGGGGGCGGGGCTGATGGCGGTGATCCTGTGGGCGGCGTGGGCGCCGCTGGTGGAGTCGATCCGCATCCAGGAGTACGTGGGCGCGCTGGGCGACTTCACGGCGCCGGTGTGGCCGGTGCGGCTGATCATGCTGGTGGGCATGGTGATGACCCTGCTGACCTTCGTGCTGCTGGCCTGGCTGGATCTGCGGCGCCTGCGCGCTGGGCTGAAAGGTCGGTCATGAGCGCGCCGGGCCGCTTGCAAGCGCGAACGCCGCCGCGCGCCGCCCGGAGGGCCGCGCCATGAGCCCGATCGCGGTGGCCTGCCTGTCGCTGCTGGCGATGCTGGGGCTGATCTGGGCCGGCATGCATGTGGCGGTGGTGCTGGCGCTGGTGTCGTTCGTCGGCGTGTGGCTGATCCGCGGCGACATGGACGTGGCGGCCAACCTGCTGGCGCAGGCCAGCCAGGACGCGGTGGCCAGCCACATCTTCGGCGTGGTGCCGCTGTTCGTGCTGACCGGCTTTCTGGTGGCGCGCGCCGACGTCGGCAAGGACGCCTTCGAGGTGGCCAACCAGGTGCTGCGGCGGGTGCGCGGCGGGCTGGGCGTGGCCACCGTGGCGTCGAACGCGGTGTTTGCCGCCATCACCGGCATCTCGATCGCCTCGGCCGCGGTGTTCACGCGCGTGGCGGTGCCCGAGATGCTGCGCTTCGGCTACCAGCCGCGCTTTGCCGTCGGGGTGGTGGCCGGCTCGTCGGTGCTGGGCATGCTGATTCCGCCCAGCCTGCTGATGATCCTGTACGGCTTTCTGGCCAACCAGTCGGTGGGCGATCTGTTCACCGCCGGCATCGTGCCGGGGCTGCTGCTGGCCACGGTGTATTCGGTCGGCATCGTGCTGATGGCCACGTTGCGACCGCTCGCGGTGTACGCGGACGGGGCGGCGCGCGCGGTCGAGCCGGCGGCGCTGCTGCCGGCCGGCACGCTGGTGCTGAAGCTGCTGCCCAGCGTGCTGCTGATCGCCTCGGTGCTGGGCGGGCTGTACGCGGGCTTTTTCACCGCCACCGAAGCCGGCGCCACCGGCGCGGCGGTGGCGCTGGCGGTGGCGCTGCTGCGCCGCAAGCTGGACTGGCGCACGCTGTGGGGGGTGCTGACCGAGACCGGCCACGTCACGGTGTCGGTGAGCTTTCTGATCATCTGCGCCACCATCTACACGCGCATGCTGGCGATGTCGGGGCTGCCGCAGTTCCTGGTCGAATGGATGACGCAGCTGGGGCTGGGGCCGACCGGCTTTCTGCTGATCTACATCGGCTTCATCATCCTGCTGGGCATGATCATCGATTCGTCGTCGATCCTGCTGATCGTGCTGCCGCTGATGGTGCCGATCGCCGAGCAGTTCGGCATGAACCTGATCTGGCTCGGCGTGGTGACCGTGGTGGCGGTGGAAATCGGCCTGCTGACGCCGCCGTTCGGCCTGTCGGTGTTCGTCATCAAAAGCACCCTGTCCGACAGCCGAATTTCGCTGGGCGACATCTTCCGCGGCACCCTGCCGTTCACGCTGATGATGCTGGCGGTGCTGCTGCTGCTGGTGTTCGTGCCGCAACTCAGTCTGCTGCTGCTCAAGACCCCCGGAGGATGACCATGCCCGCCAACCCGCTGCGCGGCTTTGCCGTCGACCGCGCGCAGATCCGCCGCATCGGCCACGACCTGCAGCGCCCCGAATGCATCCTGGCCGAGCCGGACGGCACGCTGTGGTCGGCCGATGCGCGCGGCGGCGTGATGCGCATCGCGCCCGATGGCACGCAGCGCTTCATCGGCCAGCGCGCCGACGCCCGCTTTGGCAGCGCCGCGGCCGCCAGCAGCGCCGAGCTGGAGCACAAGTTCACCACCGGCACGCTGCCCAACGGCCTGGCCTTTGCGGCCAACGGCGACATCCTGATCAGCAACTTCGGCACCGACCGGCTGGAAGTGATGACACGGGGTGGCGACACCCGCGTGCTCTATGACCGCATCGACGGCCGGCCGATCGGCAAGGTCAACTTCGTGCTGCGCGACAGCAAGGACCGCATCTGGATCACCGTGTCCACCCGCGTCAACCCCTGGACGCAGGCGGCCGCCTCGCGCGTGCAGGACGGCTGCATCGCGGTGGTCGAGCGCGGCGTGCTGCGCGTGGTGGCCGAGGGCTTTTTCTTCACCAACGAGATCCGGCTCGATGCGCGCGAGGAGTGGCTCTACATCGTCGAGACCACCGGCCCGCACATCAGCCGCATGCGTGTCGTCGAGGGCGCGCAGGGTGTGGCGCTGACCGACCGCGAGGTGTTTGGCCCCGCGCACCTGGGCGGCTATCCGGACGGCATCGCCTTCGACGCCTTCGGCAACCTGTGGTGCACGCTGGTGATGGTCGATCAGCTGATCGCGCTGACGCCCGAGGGCGAACGCCTGCTGCTGCTGGACGACGGCAACCCGCAGGCATCGCAGGCGCTGCTGGCGCACATGGCCGCCGGCACCGTGACGGCCGAGGCCATGCTGGCCGCGCGCGGCACGCTGGCGCCCTGGATGGCCAGCGTCACCTTTGGCGGACCCGACCTGCGCACCGTCTACATCGGCAGCCTGATGGGCACGAGCATCCCGTATTTCCGCTCGCCCGTGGCCGGCCTGCCCATGGTTCACTGGAAGTAAAGGAGTAGCCCCTCATGACCCGCAAGTTCATCGACCTGTCGATCTACCTGGAAAACGACGTCGTCTCCGACCCGCCGGCCTTCGCGCCGAAGATCCAGTACTTCAACCACCAGAACTCGTTCGAGCAGATGGCGCCGTTCTTTCCGGGCCTCAAGCAGTCCGACCTGCCCGACGGCGAGGTGTGGGCGGTGGAGATGGTGCAGCTGTCGACCCACAACGGCACGCACCTGGACGCGCCCTACCATTTTCACAGCACCATGGACAAGGCGCTGGGCGGCAAGAAGCCGGCCTGGACCATCGACGAGGTGCCGCTGGAGTGGTGCTTTCAGCCGGGCGTCAAGCTGGACTTTCGCCACTTCGGTGACGGCTACGTGGTGACGGCCGCCGACGTCGAGGCCGAGCTGAAGCGCATCGGCCACGAACTCAAGCCGCTGGAGATCGTGGTCGTCAACACCCGCGCCGGCAGCCGCTACGGTCACAACGACTACGTGGCCGCCGGCTGCGGCATGGGCTACGAGGCAACGATGTATCTGCTGGAGCGCGGCGTGCGCCTGACCGGCACCGATGCCTGGAGCTGGGACGCGCCCTTCGTCTACACCGCGCAGAAGTACGCCGAATCCAAGGACGCCGGCCTGATCTGGGAAGGCCACAAGGCCGGGCGCGACATCGGCTACTGCCACCTGGAAAAGCTGCACAACCTGGAGGCGCTGCCGGCCGACGGCTTTTACATCAGCTGCTTTCCGCACAAGATCCGCGGCGCCTCGGCCGGCTGGACGCGGGCGGTGGCGATCTTTGACGATGCGCTGATGCCGGCCAGTGCCTGACCGCATCCATCGCAAAAACACTTGATCAGCGACATGTCTCAGACTCCTTCCCCCTCTGGGGGAAGGCAGGGATGGGGGCCACTGGCACATCACTGGCGCTTCATGTGAACCCACGCCGCTGGCCCCCACCCCAGCCCTCCCCCAGAAGGGGAGGGAGTCAGGCGCAGAGGCACCGAGATAAGCACCCAATCAGGCAAAACATGCTCCAGCGCTTACCCATCAAGCGCCGGCAGCTATGAATTCAGGATTGAATCATGACACTTGACCACACCCACGATCCCACCGCGCGCAGCTGGCTGGCCGCCGCCAACGCGGCGGGCGGCGACTTCCCGATCCAGAACCTGCCCTTTGCCGTGCTGCGCCGCGCCGGCAGCGGCGAGCCGTTCCGCGGCGCGGTGGCGATCGGCGATCAGGCGCTGGACCTGGCGGCGCTGGCCGCCGCCGGCCTGGTGCAGGGCGCGGCGGCCGAGGCGCTGGCGCTGGCCGCCCAACCCCAGCTCAACGCCTTCATGGCCGCCGGCCCCGCGGCCTGGCGGGCGCTGCGCCACGCCCTGTTTGCGCTGCTGCGCGAAGGCGCCGCAGGTGAGGCCGCCGTGCGCGCCTGCCTGCTGCCTCTGGCCAGCGTCGAGTACACGCTGCCAGCACACATCGGCGACTACACCGACTTCTACACCTCGCTCGACCACGCGGTGAACTGCATGCGCATCATGCGGCCCGACGCCGACGTCACGCCCAACTTCCGCTGGCTGCCGCAGGCCTACCACGGGCGTGTGTCGACCATCGGTGTGAGCGGCCAGCGCTTTCATCGCCCGCACGGTCAGTACCTGCCGCCGGGCGCCAGCGCGCCGGTGTTCGCGCCCTGCACGGCCATGGACTACGAGCTGGAGCTGGCGCTGTGGGTCGGCCCCGGCAACCCGGCCGGCCAGCCCATCGCCTTGGCCAACGCCGAGCAGCACCTGTTCGGCATCAGCCTGCTCAACGACTGGTCGGCGCGCGACATCCAGATGTGGGAAATGACGCCGCTGGGGCCGTTCCACGCCAAGAACTTCGCCACCACGGTGTCGCCCTGGATCGTCACGCTGGAGGCGCTGGCGCCCTTCCGCCGGCCCTGGTCGCGCGATGCGGCCGACGTGCAGCCGCTGCCCTACCTGGATGCGCCCGCCAACCGGGCGCAGGGCGCGATCGACATCCAGCTGGAAGTGGCGCTGCTCAGCGAAGCCGCGCGGGCGCAGGGGCGCGCGCCGGCACGGCTGTCGGGCACCAGCTTTCGCCACCAGTACTGGAGCGTGGCGCAGATGCTCACGCACCACACGGCCGGCGGCTGCGCCCTGCAGCCGGGCGACCTGCTGGGCAGCGGCACCATCTCGGGGCCCGGGCCGGGCGAGGCCGGCGCGCTGATCGAGCTGGCGCGCGGCGGCCAGCAGCCGGTGGACGTGGGCGGCGGCGAGCGGCGCGGCTTTCTGCAGGATGGCGACACCGTGATCCTGCGCGGCTGGTGCGAAAAGCCGGGCGCGGCGCGCATCGGCTTTGGCGAGTGCCGGGGCACCGTGCTGCCCGCGATTTCTGAATAAAAAGTGCCTGTGGCGCGCTTGCAGCAAACGCCAGCAGCTATTGTTTTGATACTAACCGCGGCGGCTCAGCCATTGCCAGACCAGGTTGATGCCGGCCAGCCACAGCTCGTCGACGCTGCTGGGCGAGCGGCCCTGCCAGCGCTGCTGCTGGGCCTCGCGCCGGGCGCGTTCGCGGTCGCGCTCCAGCGTGATCAGCGCGTCGGCCAGGTCGGGCGCGCGCGGGCCTTCGGCCTGGCGCTGCGCCTTGGTGTGGTAGCCGTCCAGCGCCCGCTCGACCGCCTGCGGATCCAGCAGCGACAGCGCGGCGCGGCAGTACGGGCAGGCGCGGTCCTGGCGCAGATCGACCGGGGCGCCGCAGCTGCCGCAGTGGATGATGCGCGTGCGCTCGGCCAGCGCGGTGATTTCGGCCTCGCTGAGCTGGCGCACGAAGCCCTTTTCGATCATGAACGACGAGAAGGTGGCAAAACGGCCGTGCCGCTGCGGACAGCGCCAGGTGAAATAGCGCCCGCTGCGCACCAGGTCCGAACCTTCGGTCAGCGGGTCGCGGCAGCGCGGGCAGCGCAGCTGGCGCGCCAGCGGCTGCTGGGCGTCTTCGCGGTGCTCGTGCAGCTGGCGAAACAGCCCCAGCACGCCTTCGGGTGCGATGCGCTGGTTTTCCTGCGGATCGAACCAGATGCCGTGGCAGGCGTGGCACAGATCCAGCGTCAGCGTCGCGCCCTCGTGCGCCGCCACCTGCTGCGGCTGCATGGGCGCGCGGCAGGACGGGCAGGGCGTGGCCGTGGGCGGGGCATTCATGGGCACCGATGCTACGGCATGCGGCGGTCGGCGTACCATCGGCCGCTGCCGATTCGCCTGTACGCCATGCCACGCTTTCACGTCCCCCTGCCCCTGGCCGAAGGTGCGCAGCTGGCGCTGCCCGCCGGAGCGGCGCGCCATGTGCAGGTGCTGCGCCTGCAGCCGGGCGCCGAAGTCACGCTGTTCAACGGCGCCGGCGGCGAGTGGCAGGCCCGCATCACCCGCATGGGGCGCAGCGAGGTCGAGGTGGTGGTCGGCCCGCACCACGCGGCCGAACGCGAGGCCGCGCGCCCGGTGCATCTGGCGGTCGGCCTGATGGCGGCCGAGCGCATGGACTGGCTGGTCGAAAAAGCCACCGAGCTGGGCGCCACCAGCCTGACGCCGCTGCTGAGCGCGCGCAGCAGCCTGCGCCTGAGCGGCGAGCGCGCCGCCCGCAAGCGCGCCCACTGGCAGGCCGTGGCCGCCGCCGCCTGCGAACAAAGTGGGCGCAATCGCTTGTTGGACGTGCGCGAACAGCTCACATTTCAGGAGTATCTGGGGCAGGTGCCGGAAGGCGCGCGCTGGCTGCTGTCGCTCGATCCGGCGGCGCCGCCGCTGCGCCAGCGCCTGGCCGCGCAGGCCGCGCCCGACCCGGTGATCCTGCTGTCCGGCCCCGAAGGCGGGCTGGAGCCGGCCGAACAGGCCGCCGCGCAGCGCGCCAGCTTTGCCCCCGTCACCCTCGGCCCGCGCGTGCTGCGCGCCGAAACCGCGCCGCTGGCGGCGCTGGCGGCGCTGGCCTGAAGCCGGCGCCAGCGGTCTTGCATCCACCGGCCATCACCATGCTGCTCAACGGCTTCTACATCAACCTGGACGAATCGCCGCAGCGCCATCACGCCATGCAGGCGCGCCTGAAGGCGCTGGGGCTGGACGGTGTGACGCAGCGCTTTCCGGGGCAGCGCGGCGATGGCCGCGCGGCCCGCATCTCGGCCTCGCAACTGGGCTGCTTTCTGTCGCACCAGGCGGTGCTGGAGCAGGCCCCCGCAGACCGCTTCACCCTGGTGCTCGAGGACGACGCCAGCCTGGCCGCCGCCCTGCCGCGGCGCCTGCCGGCGCTGCTGGACCCGGCACAGGCGCAGCCCTGGGACATCCTGTTCCTGGGCCAGACCGTGCCCTACGACAGCATTCACCCTCTGGACCGCCTGATCAAAGCCAGCAAGGAACTGGGCGACATCGGCGCGCCCGACTTTGCGCGCTTTTTCCTGATGGACGGGGCGATGCACTACGTCTGGGGCACGTTCGGCTACGTCGTCCACCCCCGGGCGCTGCCGCGGCTGCGCGCCTTGCTGCGGCAGTTCGCGGCCCACGGCTACCCGACCTCGTGGGACGGCACCCTCCGCACCCTGATCAAGCAGGGCCAGCTGACGGCCCGCTGCCTGTTCCCGTACCTGGTCGGCGTCGACACCGGACACGACAGCACCATCAGCGGCCGCGGCCCCCATCTGCAGCACCAGCTGCACGCCCTGCTGGTCAACCTGTTCCTGGCCGATGCCGACGAACAGCAGCGGCTGCGCGCGCAGGCCCTGGCCTTCTGCCCCTCGGCCACCGACTGGCAGGCCGCCTACGTCAGCTGGCTGACCTACCGCAAGCTGTCGGCGCCACCCGACTCGGGCACCAGTGATTTCACCTGAAACCCTTGCCAGGCCGCCAGGGTCAAGCGGCGCAAGCTCCTGTTTCAATAGTATCCGGATGACCACATGAACCGCCACCTGCTGCTGCTCACCCTGGTCCAGGGCCTGTTCCTGGTCAACAACGTCACCTTCATCGCCATCAACGGGCTGGTGGGGCTGCAACTGGCCCCCTATGGCTGGATGGCCACGCTGCCGGTGATGGGCTACGTGGTGGGCGGCGCGCTGTCGGCGCCGTTGGTGGCGCGCACGCAGGCGCGCTTTGGCCGCAAGGGGTCGTTTCAGATCGGGCTGGTGGTGGCGCTGGGCTCGGCGCTGCTGGCGGCCTGGGCGGCGCAGTCACGCCAGTTCGGGCTGCTGCTGGCGGCCACCGTGATCGCCGGCTACTACAACGCCAACGGCCAGCTGTACCGCTTTGCCGCCGCCGAGCTGGTGGCGCCGCACTGGCGCGAGAAGGCGGTGTCGCTGGTGCTGGCCGGCGGCCTGCTGGGCGCGGTGGTGGGCCCCAACCTGGCGGCCTGGACGCGCACCGTGCTGTCCACGCCCTTCGTCGGCGCCTACCTGGCGCTGGCGCTGGTGGCGCTGCTGGCCATGGGGGTGCTGGCGCTGATCGAGTTTCCGCCGGCGCCGGCGGCGGCCGCCGGGGCCGACCGTGGCCGGCCGCTGGGGCAGATCATGCGCCAGCCGGCCTTCATCGTCGCCACCGTGGGCGCGGCGCTGGGCTATGGCGTGATGAACCTGCTGATGGCCGCCACGCCGCTGGCCATGCAGGTGTGCGGCTTCGAGTTCGGCGCCACGGCGCAGGTGCTGCAATGGCACGTGATCGGCATGTACGCGCCGGGCTTCTTCACCGGCCACCTGATCCGGCGCTTCGGCGCGCTGGCGGTGATGGGGGCCGGCGTGGTGCTGAACCTGCTGTGCGTGGCGGTGGCGCTGACCGGGGTGGAGCTGACGCAGTTCCTGGCCGCGCTGACGCTGCTGGGCGTGGGCTGGAACTTCCTGTTCACCGGCAGCACCACGCTGGCTTTGACCGCCTACCGGCCGGAAGAAAAGGACCGTGCGCAGGCGGCGATCAACTTCTGGGTGTTCGCCACCATGGCCGTCACCTCGTTCGCCTCGGGCGCGCTGGTGACCACCCAGGGCTGGACCTGGCTGAACCTGGGCTCGCTGCTGCCGCTGCTGGTGACCGGCGCCGCCCTGGCCTGGCTGGGCCTGCGCCGGCGCGCGGCCTCGGCAGGCGCCTGAAGCCCGACACCGGGCCGGCCCGGGCGCCTCAGAACGGCGCCGCGCGCCCCAGCGCCACCGGGGCAAAGCTGGTGGTCAACCAGTCGCGCAGCACGGCGAACACGGCGTCGTTGTCGAGGTCGTTGAACAGTTCGTGGTAGTGCAGCGGGAAGGCGCGCACGGTCACGCAGTCGGCGGGCGCGGCGCGGGCAAAGGCTTCGCTGCCGGCTGGCGAGACGGCGCGGTCGTGGCCGGCGTACAGCAGCAGGGTGGGCACTTTCCAGCGCGGCGCGCGCTGCAGCACGGCCGGCCCGGCGCTGGCGATGAAATGCGCCAGCCGGGCGCTGATGCGGTCGTGCACCAGCGGGTCGGCCTGGTAGGCCTGCACCGCCGCCGGGTCGCGCGACAGGCCGTTCGGGTCGATGCCGTTGGCCACCCGTGCGCGCGGCGCCAGCCGCCACAGCGAGGCCGCCAGCGCCTTCTGCACCACGCTCAGGCCGGCGTCCAGCGCGGGGGAGGACAGCACCAGCGCGTCGACCCGGCGCAGCTTGAGCGACACCAGCCGCGCCGCCACCAGGCCACCCATCGAATGGCCGAGCAGGATCAGCGGCAGCCGGTCGTCCATGCGGGCGCGGGTGTCGTCGATGATGGCCGCCAGGTCGGTCAGCAGGCGGTCGTCGCTGGGCAGGTCGCCGCGCACGCCGGCCGATTCGCCATGGCCGTACTGGTCGTAGCCGCGCACCGAAAAGCCCCACTGGTTGAGGCGGTCGGCCACATGCTGGTAGCGGCCCATGTGTTCGCCCAGGCCGTGCACCAGCAGCACCACGCCGCGCGCCGCGCCGCCGGCCGACAGCGGCCAGTCGTGCAGCGCCAGCGACTCGCCGTGCGTGCTGACGAACTGCGACCAGGTGGAGTCGCCGCGCATCAGGGCATCCGGGCGATGACTTCGGCCACGGCGGCGGTCAGGCGCTTGGCGTAGGACAAGTGCAGGAACTCGTTGGGCCCGTGGGCGTTGCTGCGCGGGCCGAGCACGCCGCAGACCATCATCTGCGAGGTCGGAAAGCCCTGGCTCAGCTGGTTCATCAGCGGGATGGTGCCGCCCTGGCCAATGTAGCCGCAGGGGGCGTTGAAGTGGGCGCGCGAGGCCACGTCCAGCGCCTGGGCGAACCAGGGCGCGGCGTCGGGCGCGTTCCAGCCGGTGGCGGCGCCCAGGCTGTCGAAGGTGACGCGCGCCTGGTAGGGGGCGTTGTCTTCGAGCAGCGCCTTGAGCTGCTGCACCGCCTGCGCCGCGTCCACCAGCGGCGGCAGGCGCAGGCTGAGCTTGAAGGCGGTGTAGGGGCGCAGCACGTTGCCGGCCTCGCGCAGCGGCGGCAGGCCCTCGGCGCCGGTGACGCTGAGCGTGGGGCGCCAGGTGCGCGCCAGCAGGGCGTCGACGGCGTCGCCGGTCATCGGCAGCACCGACTGGGCGGTGCCGCCGCAGTCGTAGTGCACCCAGGGGAAGCGCCTGAACAGGTCGTCGCCCAGGATGGCGGCGGTGGCGCGCGCCTGCGCCACGCGCTCGGGCGGAACGTCGCAGTGCAGCTCGGGCGGCAGCAGGCGGCCGGTGGCCGAATCCTCCAGCCGCTCCAGCACCTGGCGCAGGATGCGGAAGCTGCTGGGCACCAGACCGGAGGCGTCGCCCGAGTGCACGCCTTCGGTCAGCACCTCGACGCGCAGCTCGCCGGTGATGTTGCCGCGCAGGCTGGTGGTGAGCCAGAACTGGTCGTAGTTGCCGGCGCCCGAGTCCAGGCACACCACCAGGCCGACGTCGCCCAGGCGCGGGCGCAGGGCGTCGATGTAGGGCAGCAGGTCGGGCGAGCCGCTTTCTTCGCTGGTCTCGATCAGGCCGACCAGGCGCGGGTGCGGCAGCTGCTGCGCCTTCAGCGCCTGCACGGCGGCGATGGCGGCGTACACCGCATAGCCGTCGTCGGCGCCGCCGCGGCCGTACAGCTTGCCGTCTTCCAGCTTGGGCGTCCACGGCCCCAGGTCGGCGCGCCAGCCGGTGAATTCGGGCTGCTTGTCGAGGTGGCCGTACAGCAGCGCGGTCTGCGTGCTGCCGGGTCGGGTGGCCGGGATCTCGAAAAAGATCACCGGCGTGCGCCCGGGCAGGCGCACCACCTCCAGTGTCAGGCCGGGCACCTTCTGCGCCTCGACCCAGCCGGCGGCCTGGCGCACCACGGCGTCGATGAAGCCGTGCGCCGCCCAGTCCGGGTCGAACACCGGCGACTTGGCCGGGATGGCGATGTAGTCGGTGAGCTGGCGCAGGATGTCGCCGTCCCACTGGGCGTCGATGCGCGCGCGCGCCTGGGCGGCGTCGAGCAGGGGTGGGGGCAGTTCGTGGTGCAGGGGGGCGTTCATGGCGGTGCGATGCGGAACGGAAAGGGCAGCGTGGCACTTTACCCCTGAGCGCCGCGCGGCGCCAGCGGCGGGCGTATATTGCCCCGCATGAACTCCCTGCACGACCACCCCATCACCCGCAAATGGCCGGCGCGCCACCCCGATCGGCTGCAGCTGTATTCGCTGCCCACGCCCAACGGGGTGAAGGTGTCGATCGCGCTGGAGGAACTGGGCCTGCCCTACGAGGCGCACCGCGTCAGCTTCGACACGCAGGATCAGCTGTCGCCCGAGTTCCTGTCGCTCAACCCGAACAACAAGATCCCGGCCATCCTCGACCCCGACGGCCCGGGCGGCCAGCCGCTGGCGCTGTGGGAGTCGGGCGCCATCTTGCTCTACCTGGCCGACAAGACCGGCCGCCTGCTGCCGGCGCAAGCGGCGGCGCGCTGGCACGCGCTGCAATGGCTGATGTGGCAGATGGGCGGGCTGGGGCCGATGTTCGGCCAGCTCGGTTTCTTCCACAAGTTCGCCGGCAAGGACTTCGAGGACAAGCGCCCGCGCGACCGCTACGTGGCCGAAAGCGTGCGCCTGCTGGGCGTGCTGGAGCGCCAGCTGCAGGGCCGCGACTGGGTGCTGGGCAGCGACTACAGCATCGCCGATATCGCCATCTTCCCCTGGGTGCGCAACCTGGTGGGTTTTTACGAGGCGGGCGAGCTGGTCGGCTTCGAGCGCTTTGTCCAGGTGCGGCGCGTGCTGGACGCCTTCGTCGCCCGCCCGGCGGTGCAGCGCGGCCTGCAAGTCCCGGCGGGGTGACCTTCGGGGTGCGGCGGCGGCGCCGGGACGATCTGGCACTGCGTGAGTGTGTGCCCCCCCGCAGCACTGACGGTCTATCTGGCGCTGGCGGCCTTCAGAGCCTCCAATTGCCGCAGCAAGGCGGGCACCTCGTCGTGCACGATGCTCCAGAGCGTGTCATCGTCAAGGCCGAGATACCCGTGAATCAGTCGATTGCGCGTCGCCACGAGCATCCGCCACGGAATCTCGGCATGCGCATGACGCACCTCGTCCGGGACATGCGTGGCTGCCTCGCCAATCAGCTCGAGATTGCGCAAGGTTGCGTCGTAGATCAGGCCATTGGCGACGAAAGCCCCCTCGTCCACATCCCGCGTATAGGCGAGCACGCGCCCCGCGAAGTCGATCATGTCGTCGATATAGAACCGCCATTCACGCTGAGTCGGCTCAGACACGGGCCAGATCCTTCTCGACGAACGGACGCAACCGTGGCCGCAACGCCTTCTCGGTCACCAGATCAACGGGCATGCCCAGCAGATCCTCCAGATAGAACTGCACGCCGAAATAGCGCGGCGCCGTGGCGGGGCCATCAAAGGCGACCAGCACGTCCACATCGCTGCCAGCGTGCATCCCATCCCGCGCGGCAGAGCCGAACAAGGCCAACCTGGTCACGCCAAAGCGCGCCTGCAGTTCGGGCTTGCTGCGCCGGAGCAGTTCGAGTACAGGTCGTCGGTTCATGTCGCTGCTTCTGAAGGAGGTTTGGCTTCAAATTCTCGCAAATCGAGGCGGCCGTGGCCACGCGCTGGCACGCCCTGCAGTGGCTGATGTGGCAAATGGGCGGCGCCGGCCCCATGTTCGGCCAGCTCGGCTTCTTCCACAAGTTCGCCGGCAAGGACTTCGAGGACAAGCGCCCGCGCGACCGCTGCGTGGCCGAAAGCGTGCGCCTGCTGGGCGTGCTGGAGCGCCAGCTGCAGGGCCGCGACTGGGTGCTGGGCAGCGACTACAGCATCGCCGATATCGCCATCTTCCCCTGGGTGCGCAACCTGGTGGGTTTTTACGAGGCGGGCGAGCTGGTCGGCTTCGAGCGCTTTGTCCAGGTGCGGCGCGTGCTGGACGCCTTCGTCGCCCGGCCGGCGGTGCAGCGGGGCCTGCAAGTCCCGGCGGCCTGAGGCCACCCGTCGCAGGGCTTGCAAATGAGAATTATTCGCATGTATAGTCGTGCCCCATACCAACGACCGCGAGGCACGGCACATGCAGGCAACCCTGAAACCGGAACCCGAGGCGGGCCACGACCCCTGCACGCAGCTGCTGGTGCGCTCGTGGCGGCTGATCATGGTGCGCGGCGTCGAATGCCCGCTGGTGACGCACGAATTCCGCTGCGCCTGCGGCCTGGACGGGCGCGAGGTGTTGCGCGCTTTCTGCGCCTTTCTGTGCGCGCTGGCGTTTTCGCAGCGGCGCCGCCTGTGGGTCAACCCGCCGGGCGAGCCGCGGCTGACCGCCGATGAAACCGACATGCTGAGGCTGATCGCGGCGGCGCAGAACGGCTGCGCGCCGCTGCTCGACGCCCAGTTGAGCGGGCTGGCACGCCAGCCGCTGCGCGCCGCGCTGGAGCACAGCGTGCGCGAGCTGGGCGCCCTGCTGCAGGCGCGCCAGCTGCGCCTGCCGCGGCCGGCCTGAGGCCGTCCAGGCGCAGCCAGCCAGCGGCGCCCGACCTCCTGGTGTGGTGTTGCGTGCTTGAGGGAACCCATAAGACCGCTGGACTTTTGGCCGGGATGAGGCGCAGACCACAGCCATAGCTCCGCCATGGCGCGGGTTTGCACCCATGGCCGTTGAGGACGGCGTGGGCGCACGGGTTACCATGAACCCCCTGCTCGGGCCCACCGGTGTCACCCCTTCTACGCTTGCTGTCCCTGGGCGCGGCCGGCGCCGCCTTGCTGGCCGGCTGCGCCCTGCCACCGCTTCCCGAGCGGACGGCATCACGCGCGCTCGATGAGGGCGAGGCGCTGCAGACTTCACTGGGCCGCGCCCTGGCCCCGCAGGTCTCGCGGCACCCGGGCCACAGCGGCACCCACCTGCTGTCCGACCCGCTCGATGCCTTCGCGGCGCGCATGCTGCTGGCCCACCAGGCCGAGCGCAGCCTCGACGTGCAGTACTACATCTGGCGCGGCGACCACACCGGCACCATGCTGCTGCACGAGCTGGTCCGCGCGGCCGAACGCGGGGTGCGGGTGCGCCTGCTGCTGGACGACGGCGGCACCGGCGGCCTGGACCGCGAACTGGCGGCGCTGGCGCAGTATCCCCGCATCGAGGTGCGGCTGTTCAATCCTCTCCTGCCGCGCTGGCTCAAGCCGCTGGGCTACCTGACCGACTTCGCCCGCGTCAACCGGCGCATGCACAACAAGTCGTTCACCGCCGACAACCAGGCCAGCATCGTGGGCGGGCGCAACGTGGGCGATGAATACTTCGGTGCCACCGAGGGCGTGGTGTTCGCCGACCTGGATGTGCTGGCGGTCGGCCCCATCGTGTCCGAGGTGTCGGCCGACTTCGACCGCTACTGGGCCAGTGCATCGTCCTGGCCCGCCCAGGACGTCCTGCCGGCGGCCGATCCGAGCACCGTGCCCGCGCTGGCCGCCCGTGCAGGCGCGCTGGCCCAGTCCGACGCCGGCCGCGCCTATGCCCAGGCGGCGCAGCGCGCGCCCTTCATGACCGATCTGCTGAACCAGCGGCTGGCGCTGCAATGGAGCCGCGTGGACATGGTGAGCGACGATCCGGCCAAGGGCCTGGCGCAGGCGCAGCGCAGCGGTCTGCTGGTCGATCAACTGCACCGCGCGCTGGGCGTGCCGCAGCGCTCGGTGGCCCTGGTGTCACCGTATTTCGTGCCCACGAACGCGGGCGCCGAGGCCTTGATACGTCTGCAGCTGCGCGGCGTGAAGGTGCTCATCCTGACCAACGCCTACGAGGCCAGCGACGTGCCCCTGGTGCACGCCGGCTACGCCAGGCACCGCACGGCGCTGCTGCAGGCCGGCGTGGCGCTGTACGAGATGCAGCGCCTCGCGCCGGCGGCCCGGGGCTCGCTCGTGCGTCCGAATCGGCTGGGCAGCTCGGGCTCGAGCCTGCACGCCAAGGTCTTCGCGGTCGACGGCCAGCGCGCCTTCGTCGGCTCGTTCAACTTCGACCCGCGCTCGGCGCTGCTCAACACCGAGCTGGGCTTCGTCATCCACAGCCCCGAGCTGGCGCGCCAGATCGAACAGACTTTCGACACCGAGGTGCCGCGCAGCGCCTACACCCTGCGCCTGTCCGAGAGCGGGCAGATCGAGTGGCTGAGCGCCGCTGAGCCGCCGGTGCTCCAGCGCGACGAACCGGGCAGCACCTGGTGGAGCCGCATCATGCTGGGCCTGCTGTCGCTGCTGCCGATCGACGGGCTGCTGTAGGGTCGCCGCGCGCCATGGCGCGCATCGCCGGAACCCGCACGATCCGAGCCCAATCGGCATCCAGCGCCCATCCAGTCAGCGCCGGCAGCTATGTTTTTGATAGTTCGCGCGGCGACTACGCCGGCACCGTGGCGAGGAATTTCTCGATCTGCGTGGCCAGGATGATGGGTGCCTCGTCCATCGGGTAGTGGCCGGCGTTGCGCACCAGCTCGAGCTGCGCGTTCGGGTAGTGCTGCATCCAGGTGGCGCGGCAGGCGGCTTCGCCCAGTGCGGGGTCGTGTTCACCGGGCAGCACCAGCACCGGCAGCTGCTGGCCCTGGATCTTCTCGACGAAGGCGGTCCGGGCCCAGGACAGCAGGTAGCCGGCCACCGCCGCGTCGTCCGAATGCTGCTGCGTGCTGGCCACCATGGCGTCCAGCCAGGTGCCGGTGAGGCGGTTGCCGGTGGTGAAGTCGATGATGCCGCGGCGCGCCGCCGGGTCGCTGCCGGCGGCGGTGAACAGTTGCCAGCCCTGGTCATCGAACGGCACGCCGGTGGCCGAGACGGGGGTGACGGCCACCAGCGCACGCACGCGCGCGGGCGCGGCCACCAGCACCTGCTGGATGGCGCTGCCGCCCATCGAATGGCCGATCAGCGAAAAACGCTGCCAGCCCAGCTGGTCGGCCAGCGCCAGCGCGTCCTGGGCGATCTGCTCGACGGTGTAGGGCCCGCCCGAGCCGCGCATGCCGCCGTAGCCGCGCTGGTCCATGAAGGCGTAGCTGAAGTCGCTGCCGTTCAGGTGCTGGGTCAGCGGGCCCCAGCCGCGCGCGTGGCCGAACCAGCCGTGCAGCGCGATGACCTTGTGCGCGCCCTGGCCGATCAGCAGGTGGGTGTTGGGCATGGCATGTCTCCTTGGGTGGTGGTGGATATGAGGTGCTGCGATCATCATACGAAGGTCGCAGGCACGGCCGGGCGGTCTCCGCGGGCCGGCGCGATGGGTTCGCCGCGGCTCAGGGCGCCAGCTCCAGGCGCAGGCCGTCGGGCTGCACGCGCAGCTGGGGCGGCGCGCCGCGCCCGGCCGCGCGCAGGGTGGCCAGGCGTTCGGGCGGCAGGCGGTAGATGACCAGCCCTTGCAGCAGCTGCTCGACCACGGGCGGGGCGTGGCGCGCCAGCAGCGTCTGCGCGGCGGGCGGCAGCTGGTCGAGGCCGAGGCGCTGCACGCGCACCGCGCTCAGGCGCACGGCGCCCTGCTGCAGGTCGAGCTGCAGGGCGCTGTCGAGCTCGATGGCGCCGGTGTAGCGGCGCCCGCCCAGGCGCTCGGTCAGCACCAGATCGAGCGCGGTGGCCACGCGGTTGGCCGCCGGCAGCAGGCTCAGGCGCGGCGAGTGCAGGGTCAGATCGGCCAGGCCGGCCAGGCTGCGGGTGACCGGAAAGCGCCGCGCCAGCAGCTCGTCCAGCCGCGCGACGGGCAGCAGCCAGCCGCCGGACGCGCCGCCGGCGCAGGCCAGCAGGGCCGGCAGCAGCGGGCTCAGCAGGGCCGCGCCGAGCAGGCGCTGGCAGGCGCGGCGACGGTCTGGGGCGGGTGGCGGTGGCATGGCGCACAAGATACCCGAAGCGCCGGCGGCAGGCGACTGCCGACACCCAGGGTTAAGCGCCCAATCGGCCGTTGGGGCTTATCCATCCTGCGCCAAAAGCTATCCAATCGATAGTCATGGAAGCTCAGGTGAGCGGCCGCACGCCGGGCCGGCCGATGGATTCGTAAGCCAGGCCGTGGCGCGCCAGCAGGGCCGGTTCGTACAGGTTGCGGCCGTCGAACACGATGCGGTCGGCCAGCCGCTGTGCCAGCTGGTCGAAGTCGGGCACGCGAAACTGCTTCCACTCGGTGACGATGGCCAGCGCATCGGCGCCGGTCAGCGCCTCGGACGGGCTGTCGCACAGCACCAGGTCGGGCCGGGCGCCGAAGATGCGGCGCGCCTCGTCCATGGCCACCGGGTCGTGCGCGCGCACCCGGGCGCCGGCGGCCCACAGCTGGGCCAGCAGGGTGCGGCTTGGCGCCTCGCGCATGTCGTCGGTGTCGGGCTTGAAGGCCAGGCCCCAGACGGCGATGGTCTTGCCCGCCAGCGTGCCACCGTAGTGCGCCACGATGCGCTGGCCGAGCCGCTGGCGCTGCGCCTGGTTGCGCCGCTCCACCGCCTGCAGCAGCTCGGGCTCGAAGCCGACCGACTGCGCGGTGTGGATCAGCGCCTGCACGTCCTTGGGAAAGCAGCTGCCGCCGTAGCCCATGCCGGGGTAGATGAAGTGGTAGCCGATGCGCGGGTCGCTGCCGATGCCGCGGCGCACGGCCTCGACGTCGGCGCCCAGGCGCTCGGCCAGGCTGGCGATTTCGTTGATGAAGCTGATCTTGGTGGCCAGCATGGCGTTGGCGGCGTACTTGGTCAGCTCGGCGCTTTTCACGTCCATCACCACCATGCGGTCGTGGTTGCGGTTGAAGGGCGCGTACAGCTCGCGCAACTGCGCCTCGGCGGCGGCGCTTGCGGTGCCGATGACGATGCGGTCGGGCCGCTGGCAGTCGGCCACGGCCGCGCCTTCCTTCAGGAATTCGGGGTTGGAGACGACGTCGAAGGCGATCTGCACCCCGCGCTCGCGCAGCACGGCGCGCACCACCTCGGCCACGCGGTCGGCGGTGCCCACCGGCACGGTGGACTTGTTGACCAGGGTCTTGGGCACCGTCATGTGGGTGGCGATGCTGCGCGCCACCGCCAGCACATGCTGCAGGTCGGCGCTGCCGTCTTCGTCGGGCGGGGTGCCAACGGCCAGGAACAGCAGCTCGCCATGCGCCACGCCCTCGGCGGCGTCGGTGGAAAAGCGCAGCCGCCCGGCCGCCTGGCCGGCACGCACCAGGGCGTCCAGGCCGGGTTCGTGGATCGGGATGCGGCCGGCGCGCAGCGCCGCCACCTTGGCCTCGTCGACGTCGATGCACAGCACATGGTGGCCGACGTCGGCCAGCACGGCGCCTTGCACCAGGCCGACGTAGCCGGTGCCGAATACGGTGACTTTCATGGGCTTGGGCTCACTGAGGTTGGTCGGGGGCCGGCGCGGCCGGCTGCCACAGGTACTGGTAATGCGCCGGTGGCGTGCCGTCGCGCACCATGCGCAAGGGCAGTTCGATGCTGCGCACCGGCCGCGCCGGCAGGCGCGCCGTGGCCAGCGCCCACCAGTCGGGCTCCAGCCGGTCGGTGCGCGACACCAGCAGCCAGCCCTGGCCGGCCGCCCGGGCACGCGCCACCAGGGCCGCCACGCAGTCGCTCAGCGGGTCGTCGTCCTTGACGGTGCAGGAGCCGACCGAGGCGCGCGGAAAGCGCGTGCGCAGCAGGCCGGCCATCATGTGGTCGGCGGCAATGATGGGGCTGCGGCCGTCGTAGCCGGCGGCGCTGAGGGCGGCGCCCAGTTCGGCCGCCGGGTGGTTGAGCTCGTCGACCTCGCCGCGCAGGCCACTGAACCAGGGCCGCAGACCGGCCGCCAGCAGGATCAGCAGCGCCATGGCGACGATGGCGCCGGTGTAGCGCGCGCCGCGCGGGTGCTGCTGCAGCTCGGGCCGCGCCGCGAACGCCGCCAGCGGCACCACGCACAGCAGCGGCAGCAGCCAGCGGCCCTTGAACTCGGTCACCCCGGCCAGCACCATGCCCAGCAGCGCCACCAGCACCAGCAGCAGATAGCGGCCGAACACCCGCTGCGCCCAGGGCAGGGCCGGCTGCCGCGGCGAGCGCCACCAGGCGCCACCAAACGCCCACAGCGCGAACAGCGCGAACAGCAGCAGGGTGCCGGCCACGCCCTGCAGCAGGTGGCGCGCGCCCTTGAGCGGGCCGCGGGCGGCGTCGATCTCCATCTTGCTCAGGGTGCCGGCGGTGGCCTCGGACAGGTGCGACAGCAGCCAGCCCAGGTGCGGCAGCACCACCAGCAGCCCCACCAGCGGCGCCCACCACCAGCCGCGCGACAGCAGGGCGCGCCGCGCCTGCGGCTCCGACAGCGCGGCCAGCAGCATGGCGCCGGCCACCAGGGCAAAGCTGTACTTGGCCAGCATGCCCAGGCCGCACACCAGGCCCAGGGCGGCGAACTCGAGCGGGCGCGGCTGGCGCACGATGCGCAGCAGCAGCCACCAGGCACCGCAGGCCATGGCGGTGACCAGCACGGTGTGGGTGTGGTCGCGCACCGAATACCAGCCCAGGGTCGGCAGCAGCATCAGGCTGGCGGCGGCCCACCAGGCCCCGCGCGGCGCCAGCAGCTCGCGCCCGGCCAGCCACATGAGGGCGTAGGTCAGCGCCAGCAGCGCGTGCTTGAGCAGCGACAGCGCCAGCACGCTGGGGCCGACCAGCCGATTGACGCCCCATTGCAGCCAGGTGTAGAGCGGCGGCTGCGCGCCGTAGCCCAGCGCCAGTTGCTGCGACCACAGCATCTGCTCTGCCTCGTCCCACTTGAGCGCCGGCGAAATGGCCACCCGCACCGCCACGTGCGCCAGCGCCAGCGCCAGCAGCCAGGCCAGGGGATGGGTGACGGGCGAGCGCACAAGCGGCACGCCGGGCGCGGCGGTGAGGTTCATCGGAGTCGGGGTGGCACCGTGCCGTCACCCGCCGTGGCGGCGCAAGGCACAATCGCGCGATTATCCCGCCAGCACCCGCCCCATGAGCACCGACCGCTCCACGGCGCCCGATGTGTCCATCGTGGTGCCGATCTACAACGAAGTCGACAACCTGCCCGATCTGGTCGAACGCATCGCCGCCGCCATGGCCGGGCAGGCGCTCAGCTTCGAGCTGCTGGCGGTGGACGATGGCTCCAGCGACGGCAGTCGCGCCCGCCTGCGCGAGCTGGCCGCCGGCCGCCCCTGGCTGCGCCCGGTGCTGCTGGCGCGCAACTACGGCCAGTCGAGCGCGCTGCAGGCCGGCTTCGACCGCGTGCGCGGGCGCTACGTGGTGACGCTGGACGCCGACCTGCAGAACGAACCGGGCGACATCCCGCTGCTGCTCGAACGGCTCGAAAACGACCCCGAGGTGGACATGGTGAGCGGCTGGCGCAAGGACCGCCAGGACGCCGAGCTGTCGCGCAAACTGCCCTCGCGCATCGCCAACCGCCTGATTTCGCGCGCCACCGGCGTGCACCTGCACGACTACGGCTGCGCGCTCAAGGCCTACCGCCGCCCCATCATCGACCGCATCCGCCTGTATGGCGAGCTGCACCGCTTCATCCCTTCGCTGGCCAGGGAGGCCGGGGCGCGCATCACCGAGGTGCCGGTGCGCCACCATGCGCGCACGCGCGGGGTGTCCAAGTACGGCATCGACCGCACCTTCCGCGTCATCCTGGACCTGATCCTGATCGTCTTCTTCATGCGCTACCGCCAGCGCCCGCTGCACGCCTTCGGCGGCCTGGGCCTGTGGCTGACGGCGCCCGGGCTGCTGATCCTGGGCTGGCTGCTGCTGCAAAAGCTGCTGGGCGAGGACATCGGCGGGCGCCCGCTGCTGCTGGTGGGCGCGATGCTGGTGCTGATGGGGGCGCAGCTGATCGCCGCCGGGCTGATCGGCGAGCTGCTGATCCGGGTCTACCACGAGGCCGGCGGGGCGCCCCAGTTCCATGCCACCGAGCTGCGTCCGGACGATGAGCCACAACAGGCTTCAGCGCCCGTCCCACCTGCGCCGACAGCTACTAATAAGATAGCGTGAAGCGCCCCCTCAAGGCCGTGCTGCGGGCCCTGCTGGGCCTGGCGCTGCTGGCCGGGGTGCTGACGCTGGCCGATCCGGCGCGGGTGCTGGCGCAGTGGCGTCAGGCCGATCCGGCCTGGCTGCTGGCGGGCCTGCTGGCGGCCATCGGCTCCAACGCGGTGTCGGCGCTGCGCTGGCGCGCGCTGGCGCGCTGGCTGGGCGCCGAGCTGAGCGCGCGCGAGGCGGCGCGCTGGTACTTCCAGGCCATCGGCCTGAACACCCTGCTGCCGGGCGCGGTGGTGGGGGGCGATCTGTACCGGGCCGTGATGCTGCGCCGCGCCGGGCAGGCGACGGCGGCGGCCGGCTGGTCGGTGCTGCTGGACCGCCTGAGTGGGCTGTGGATGCTGTGCGCCATCGGCGCTCTGGGGGCGGCCGCCTGTGCGCCGGTGCTGGGGCCCTGGCTGCACCTGCCGCCGGCGCCGCTGGCGGCGCTGCTGCTGGCCGGCAGCGCCCTGTGGCTGGCGCTGCCCTGGGCCTTGCCGGCGCTGGGGCGCGCGCGCCCGGGCAGCGGCGGCTGGCTGGCGCCGCTGCGGCTGGCGGCGGCGCGGCCCGACTTTCGCCGCCAGCTGCTGTGGCAGGCGCTGGCCTCGGCGGCGGTGCAGGGGCTGTCGGCGGCGGCGCTGGCGGCCGGCGCGCTGGCGCTGGGCGTGGTGCAGCCGCTGGCGGTGTGGGCCTGGGCCATCGCGCCGGTGTTCCTGATGGCGGCGCTGCCGGTCAGCGTGGGCGGCTGGGGCACGCGCGAGGCGGCGGCGGTGGCGGCGCTGGCGCCGTTCGGCGTGGCGCCGGCGGCGGCGGTGGGGGTGGGGGTGATCTACGGCCTGTACGGCCTGGCCCAGGGCGCGCTGGGCGCCCTGGCCTTCGGTCTGCCGCGAGTTGCTACGGAATAAATAGCTGCTGGCGCTTGACCATCAAGCGCTGGCACCCGTTTTGACTCCTGACTTGGGTCGGGCCGAGGAGGCCCGCCATAGCGAACGCAGTGCACGCAGAAACAGCCAATGAATGCTTCTTGCGCCTTCGGCGTACGGATGCCCAGGGGTTGTCGCGGCGGCGCCGCCGGCGCCGGCCTCAGGCGGGCTTCTGGGTCAGCACGCCGCGGCGCATCTGGTCGAGCTCCATGGTCTCGAACAGGGCCTTGAAGTTGCCCTCGCCAAAGCCTTCGTTGCCCTTGCGCTGGATGAACTCGAAGAAGATCGGGCCAAGCTGGTTTTCGCTGAAGATCTGCAGCAGCAGCTCGCCGTCGTGGCCGTCGACCAGGATGTTGCGCGCCTGCAGCTCGGCGATCGGCTCCTTCAGGTCCGGGATGCGCCCCGGCAGCAGCTCGTAGTAGGTGTCGCTGGTGTTCAGCAGCTTGACGCCGGCCAGGCCGAGCTGGTCGACCGCGTGGTAGATGTCCTTGCAGCCCAGCGCGATGTGCTGCACACCCTCGCCCTTGTAGAGATCGAGGTACTCCTGGATCTGGCCCTTCTGCTCGTTGCCTTCTTCGTTGATCGGGATGCGGATCTTGCCGCAGGGGCTGGTCATGGCCTTGCTCTTGACGCCGGTGGCCTGGCCCTCGATGTCGAAGTAGCGGATCTCGCGGAAGTTGAACAGGCGCTCGTAGAAGCTGGCCCATTCGTCCATGCGGCCCTTGTGCACGTTGTGCGTGAGGTGATCGATCACCGTCATGCCGTAGCCCTCGGGGTTGACTGCGGCGCCGCCCTGCACGCCCGGCAGCGGGTAGAAATCGACGTCATAGAAGCCGATGTTGCCGAGATCGCCCTCCCGGGCACCGTTCTTGCCGCGCCAGCGGTCGATCAGGTAGATGATGGAGTCGCCGATGCCCTTGATGGCCGGGATGTTCAGCTCACCCGGGCCGGCCTGGCCAGCGTAGCCCCAGGCGCCCAGGCTGATGGCGCGCTCGTAGGCCGCCTTGGCGTCCTGCACGCGAAAGGCGATGGCGCAGATGCTGGGTCCGTGCAGGCGCGCAAAGCGCTGCGCAAAGCTGTCGGGCTCGGCGTTGATGATGAAGTTGATCTCGCCCTGGCGGTACAGGGTGACGTTCTTGTGGCGGTGGCGCGCCACGGCGGCAAAACCCATGCGCTCGAACAGCGCGCCCATGGCCTGAGGATCGGGAGCGGCGTATTCGATGAACTCGAAGCCATCGGTACCCATGGGGTTGTCCCAGGTCGTGGCGGCGGGGCTGGCGGGGGGCATGGCTTGTCTCCTGAAAGAAGTGGTGGGCAGGCAAATCATGAACTGTAGAGCGCCCGCCTGCGCGAATTCCAGCCAGTTGCACCGGCCATTCCCGCCGTTGCGCAAGGAAAATGCTTGACCAAGGTCATTTCGCGCCGGATTGATGCAAGAATCCTCCCGTCACGCCCGATATCGTCCTTCCACCCTGAGCCCACCGCAGCCATGACCGCCGCCCTCGACCGCCTCGACCGCGCCATCCTGGCACGCCTGCAGACCGACGGGCGCGAAACGCACGAGGCCATCGGCCAGCAGGTCGGGTTGTCGGCCAGCGCCGTGCTGCGGCGCATCCGGCGGCTGGAAGAGGCCGGGGTGATCGACCGCTACGTGGCCCTGCTGCGGCCGGAATCGCTCGGGCTGGGGCTGAGCGCCTACGTCAACGTACGGCTGGAAAAACGCGCCGAGCACGCCAAGCGCAACCCGATGGACGAATTCCGCGCCAGCGTGCAGGGCTGGCCCGAGGTGGTGGAATGCGTGGCCCTGACCGGCGAGATGGACTTTCTGTTGCACCTGGTGGTGCAGGACATGGGGGCGTACTCGCGCTTCATGATGGACACGCTGCTGCGTCACCCCTCGGTGCAGGACTGCAAGACCAGCTTCGTGATGGACCGTGTCAAGACCACCACGGCGCTGCCGATCTAGGAGGCTGTCGAACGCCGTTCGGGCTGAACCTGTCGAAGCCCTTCGACAGGTTCAGGATGAACGGCGGTGCACCAGAAGCTGCACATTCTTGCGTCTCGCAGCGCTGCGGCGTGATCGGTTACACAGTCGGCGCGTCAGGGTGACGATTGGAGTTTTCTCTCTAGAGCCGCGTCCCTACCATTGGGTGCATGAACCAGCTTCACCCACCCGTCATCGACACCCCGATCGACCCGGCCCCGCGCCGCCCGTCCCGACGGAGCGCCGTGGTGCCGATCCGCGAGGTCGGGCCCGAGCACCGGGAACGCATTGCACGCCATCTGCTGGCGCTGGACGAGCACGACCGCTACCTGCGCTTCGGTTACGCTGCGGGCGACGCCCAGATCCGCCAGTACGTGGACGGACTGAACTTCGAGCGCGACCACGTGTTCGGCATCTTCAACCGCCGCCTGACGCTGATCGCCATGGCGCACCTGGCCTACCCGAACGATTTCGCGTCGGCCGGCTTTGCCGAGTTCGGCGTCTCGGTGGCCAAGCACGCCCGCGGGCGCGGCTACGGCAAGCGCCTGTTCGAGCGCGCCGCCATCCACGCCGTCAACGACGGCGTGCAGACCCTGTACATCCACGCCCTGAGCGAGAACACCGCCATGCTGCGCATCGCGCGCCAGGCCGGTGCGGTGGTCGAACATGCCGGCAGCGAAAGTCAGGCCCACCTGAGCCTGCCGCCGGCCACCTTCGCCAGCCGCGTCAGCGAGCTGCTGGCCGATCAGGTCGGTCAGGTCGATTTCGGTCTGAAGACCGCCGCCTCGCAGGCGCGCCAGCTGCTGGCCACGGTGCAGGAGGTGCGCGCGGCGGTGCGCGACGGCCAGCATCGGTCGGACGTGTGACGTGGGTGCGCGTTCAGCGCGTACCGTGAAGACCGGCGCCGCGCCCTGAACGGCGCCTGCCGGCCGGCGCCGGCGCGGCGGGGCACATGGGCTATCCTTGCCCTTGTCACAACTTGAGCACGCCCTGCACCCGACCGTGGCCGACCCCCCTTCCGCGCGCAACCCCGAACGCTCGAACGAGCGCGAGGACAAGCGCAGCCTGTTTCAGAAGCTGATCGAGTTCATCCGTCCCGGCCCCGACTCGACGCACGAGCTGATCGAGACGCTGGCCGACGCCGAGGACAAGGAGGTCATCAACGCCGAAAGCCGCGTCATGCTGGAAGGCGTGCTGCGCCTGTCCGACATGACCGCCGGCGACGCCATGGTGGCCGCCCCGCGCATGGACCTGCTGGACATCGACGCGCCCTATGAGCAGCTGCTGCGCGACGTCATCACCACCGCGCATTCGCGCTTTCCGGTCTACCAGGGCGAGCGCGAGAACATCATCGGCATCCTGCTGGCCAAGGACCTGCTCAAGCTCCAGCGCGCGCCCGAGCTGAACCTGCGCACACTGCTGCGGCCGGCCATGTTCATCCCCGAAAGCAAGGGCCTGAGCGACCTGCTGCGCGCGTTTCGCATCAGCCGCAACCACCTGGCCATGGTGGTCGACGAGTTCGGCCGCACGGCCGGCCTGATCACCATCGAGGACGTGCTGGAGCAGATCGTCGGCGAGATCGAGGACGAGTTCGACATCGACGCCGACGAGGGCGACATCTTCGCCCTGGCCGACCACAGCTGGCGCGTGGCCGGCGACACGCCGCTGGAGCGCGTCAACGAAGCCTTCGGCGTGCGCCTGGGCGCCGACCCGCAGGGCGACCTGGAGGCCGAGTTCGACACCGTCGGCGGCCTGATCGCGCACGAAATGGGCCATGTGCCCAAGCGCGGCGAGCACCACCGCATGGGCACGCTGGACTTTCACGTGCTGCACACGCGCGGCGGCGCGGTGCGCTGGTTCAAGGTGGTGCGCGTGCCGCCGACCGAAGCCTGATGCGCCGGGTGCACGCCCTGGCCTCGCCGGTGGCGGCGCTGCTGGCCGGCGTGCTGCAGGCGCTGTCGATCGCCGACCCCTGGCAGGGCGCGCCGCGCTGGTGGCTGCAGACCTTCAGCCTGGCCTGGCTGGTGTGGCAGCTGGTGCATCAGGCCGAGCGCCAGAGCTCCTGGAGCGCCAGCACCTGGGAGCGCCCGCAGACCGCCCCGGCCTGGCGCCGCGCGCTGGCGCTGGCCGGCCTGTTCGCCCTGGGCTGGCTGGCCGGCAGCTTCTGGTGGCTGTTCACCTCCATGCACACCTATGGCGGCCTGCACCCGCTGCTGGCGGCGGCGGCGGTGCTGGCGCTGGCGGGCTTTCTGGCGCTGTACTACGTCGTGGCGGGCGCCGCCTTCGTGGCGCTGGCGCCGACGCGCCGGCCGGTGCGCGCGGCGCTGCTGTTCGCCGCGCTGTGGACCCTGGCCGAGCTGGCGCGCGGCCGCTGGCTGACCGGCTTTCCCTGGGGCGCGGGCGGCTACGCCCAGGTGGACGGGCCGCTGGCGTTTCTGGCGCGCTACGTGGGGGTGTACGGGGTCGGCTTCGTCGGCGCGGCGCTGGCCGCCCTGCTGGCGCTGGCGCCCCAGGTGCGCTGGCGCCAGCCGCGCACCCTGGCGGGCACCGCTGCGCTGCTGGCGCTGGCCGGCAGCCTGTGGGGCGGGCGCCAGATGGCGCTGGACACGCCCGGCGCGCCGGCGCTGACCAGCGCGGTCGAGCTGCTGCAGGGCAACATCCCGCAGGATCAGAAGTTCATCCCCGGCACCGGCATGGCCGATGCGCTGCGCTGGTACGGCGCGCAGTTGCAAGCCAGCACGGCACCGCTGGTGGTGGCGCCGGAAACCGCCATTCCGCTGCTGCCGCGCCAGTTGCCCGAGGGCTACTGGGAGGCGCTGCGGGCGCGCTACGCCCAGGGGCCGCAGGCGGCGCTGCTGGGCGTGCCGCTGGGCGATCTGGAGCATGGCTACACCAACTCGGTGGTCGGGCTGGCGCCGGGGCAGGCGGCGCCCTACCGCTACGACAAGCACCATCTGGTGCCGTTCGGCGAGTTCATTCCGCCGCTGTTTCGCTGGTTCACCGAGCTGATGCGGATCCCGCTGGGCGATTTCTCGCGCGGCGCCGTCGGCCAACTGTCGTTCGTGTGGCAGGGCCAGCGGCTGGCGCCCAACATCTGCTATGAGGATCTGTTCGGCGAGGAGCTGGCGGCGCGCTTCATCGACCCGGCCACGGCCCCCACGGCCTTCGTCAACCTGAGCAACATCGCCTGGTTCGGCGACGGCGTGGCGATCGACCAGCACCTGGCCATCGGCCGCATGCGCGCGCTGGAGTTCGAGCGCCCCATGCTGCGCGCCACCAACACCGGCGCCACCGCCATCATCGACCACCGCGGCCAGGTGACGCACCGGCTGGCGCGCGCCACGCGCGGCGTGCTGCGCGGACAGTTCGAAGGCCGCAGCCACCTCACGCCCTACGCCGCCTGGGCCGCGCGTCTGGGGCTGTGGCCGCTGTGGCTGGGCTGCGCGGCGCTGGTGGTGGCCGCCCTGGCCCGGCAACGCCGCGGCTGAGGCGCGAGCGGCGCGGCGCCGGGCGCGGCCGCAGCCCTCAGGCACAATGCGCGGCATGGCTGATTCTTTTTCCTACGACCAGTTGATTGCCTCGGGGGAGGGCCGCCTGTTCGGGCCCGAGGCCGGTCGCCTGCCGCTGCCGCCGATGCTGATGTTCGATCGCATCACGCACATCGACGACGACGGTGGCGCGCATGGGCTGGGACGCATCGAAGCCGAGCTGGACGTCAAGCCGGGCCTGTGGTTCTTCGCCTGCCACTTTCAGGGCGACCCGGTGATGCCCGGCTGCCTGGGGCTCGATGCCATGTGGCAGCTGATCGGCTTTTACCTGACCTGGTTGCGCCTGCCGGGGCGCGGGCGCGCCCTGGGCGCCGGCGAGGTCAAGTTCACCGGCGAGGTCGGCCCCGACGTCAAGCTGGTGCGCTACGAAATCGACATCAAGCGCGTCATCAAGCGCAAGCTCAACATGGCCATCGGCGACGCCCGCCTGCTGGCCGACGGCAAGGAAATCTACGTCGCCAACGACCTGCGCGTGGGTCTGTTCACGCGGGAGGGGCAAGCGTCATGAGCACCCAGCGGCGCGTCGTGATCACCGGCGCGGGCATCGTCTCGTGCATCGGCAACGATCTGGACACGGTGGAAGCCTCACTGCGCGCCGGGCGCTCGGGCATCCGGGCGGTGCCCAGATTCACCGAGATGGGCCTGCGCAGCCAGGTGGCCGGCGTGCCCGAGATCGACCTGGAAGCGCGCATCGACCGCAAGGAGCTGCGCTTCATGGGCGACGCCGCCGCCTACGCGCAGATCGCGCTCGCGGACGCCATCGCCCAGGCGGGCCTCACCCCCGCGCAGGTCAGCCACCCGCGCACCGGGCTCATCATGGGCTCGGGCGGCGGCTCGCCGGCCAACCAGATCGAGGCCGCCGACACGCTGCGCGAAAAGGGCATCCGCCGCGTCGGGCCGTATCAGGTGACGCGCTGCATGAGCTCCACCGTGTCGGCCTGCCTGGCCACCAACTTCAAGGTCAAGGGCATCAACTACTCCATCACCTCGGCCTGTTCCACCTCGGCGCACTGCATCGGCGCGGCGGCGCAGCAGATCGCCTGGGGCATGCAGGACGTGATGTTCGCCGGCGGCGGCGAAGAGCTTTCCTGGGGCATGGCCATGCTGTTCGACGGCATGGGCGCCATGTCCAGCAAATACAACGCCACGCCCGACAAGGCCTCGCGCGCCTACGACGCCCACCGCGACGGCTTCGTGATCGCCGGCGGCGGCGGCGCCGTGGTGCTGGAAAGCCTGGAGCACGCCCAGGCGCGCGGTGCCACCATCCTGGCCGAAGTCGTGGGCTTCGGGGCCACCAGCGACGGCGAGGACATGGTGGCGCCCTCGGGCGACGGGGCGATTGCCTGCATGCGCCAGGCGATCGACGGGCTGGATGCGCCGATCGACTACATCAACACCCACGGCACCTCCACGCCCGTGGGCGACATGCAGGAAGTGCGCGCCATGCGCGCGGTGTTCGGCGACGCCGTGCCGCCGTTTTCCAGCACCAAGTCGCTCACCGGCCATTCGCTGGGCGCCACCGGCGTGCAGGAGGCGATCTACTGCCTCATCATGCTGCAAAAGGGCTTCATCGCCGGCTCGGTGAACGTCGAGACGCCCGACCCCGAGCTCGGCGCCATGCCGCTGGTGACCGCCACGCGCGACGCCCGGCTGAGCACCGTGCTGTCCAACAGCTTCGGCTTCGGCGGCACCAACGCCAGCCTGGTGCTGCGGCGCTGGCCCTAGTTTACTACGTTTTTTATAGCTATCGGCGCTTGCCCATCAAGCGCTGGGGCCACATTTCATTCAGAACACTAAAATACCGGGTTTGCCCGCTCCGGTACGCACCGCCATGCTCACTTTTCAGCAAATCATCCTGTCGCTACAGCAGTACTGGGCCGATCAGGGCTGCGCGCTGCTGCAGCCGTACGACATGGAAGTGGGCGCCGGCACCAGCCACACCGCCACTTTTTTGCGCGCCATCGGCCCCGAGCCCTGGCGCGCCGCCTACGTGCAGCCCAGCCGCCGCCCCAAGGACGGCCGCTACGGCGACAACCCCAACCGCCTGCAGCACTACTACCAGTACCAGGTGGTGCTCAAGCCGGCGCCGGCCAACATCCTGGAGCTGTACCTGGGCAGCCTGCAGGCGCTGGGGTTCGACCTGAAGAAGAACGACATCCGCTTCGTCGAGGACGACTGGGAGAACCCCACGCTGGGCGCCTGGGGCCTGGGCTGGGAGGTGTGGCTCAACGGCATGGAAGTGACCCAGTTCACCTACTTCCAGCAGGTCGGCGGAATCGACTGCCGGCCCGCCACCGGCGAGATCACCTACGGCCTGGAGCGCCTGGCCATGTACCTGCAGGGGGTGGACAACGTCTACAACCTGGTCTGGACCGAAGGGCCGGACGGCAGCAAGCTGACCTATGGCGACGTCTATCACCAGAACGAGGTCGAGCAGTCCACCTACAACTTCGAGCACAGCGACGCCGACTTCCTGTTCACCGCCTTTGCCGCGCACGAGCGGCAGGCGCTGCACCTGATCGGCCAGCAGCTGGCGCTGCCGGCCTATGAGCAGGTGCTCAAGGCCGCCCACACCTTCAACCTGCTGGACGCGCGCGGCGCCATTTCCGTGACCGAGCGCGCCGCCTACATCGGCCGCATCCGCACCCTGGCGCGCGCCGTGGCGCAGAGCTATTACGACAGCCGCCAGCGCCTGGGCTTTCCGCTGGCACCGCGCGCGTGGGTCGAGCAGATCGAAAAACCCGCCGCATGAGCATGACCGATATGACCACGCAGAACCTGCTTGTCGAGCTGTTCGTCGAGGAGCTTCCCCCCAAGGCCCTGCGGCAGCTGGGCGAGGCCTTTGCCACCACCCTGGCGGCGCAGCTGCAGGCGCAGGGCCTGACGGCGGCGGACTCGCGCGTCACGCCCTACGCCAGCCCGCGCCGCCTGGCGGCGCACATCACGCATGTGGCGGCCAAGGCGGCCGACCGCGCGGTGCAGCTCAAGCTGATGCCGGTCAGCGTCGGCCTGGACGCCCAGGGTCAGGCCACGCCGGCGCTGCTCAAGAAGCTGCAGGCGCTGGGCGCCGAGCCCACGGTGGTGCCGCAGCTCAAGCGCCAGCCGGACGGCAAGGCCGAGGCGCTGTTCCTGGACAGCGTGGTCACCGGCGCCACGCTGGACAGCGGCTTGCAGAAGGCGCTGGACGAAGCCATCGCGCGCCTGCCGATCCCCAAGGTCATGACCTACCAGCTGCAGGCCGGCTGTGCCCGCCCGGGCTGGGACAGCGTGCAGTTCGTGCGCCCGGCGCACGGCCTGGTGGCGCTGCACGGCGAAACCGTGGTGCCGGTCACGGCGCTGGGCCTGCGCGCCGGCCGCGCTACGCACGGCCACCGCTTCGAGGCCGCCAGCGACCCGGTGGAGCTGGCCAGCGCCGACGACTACTCCCTCGACCTGCGCCAGCAGGGCGCGGTGATCGCCAGCTTCGAGGAGCGCCGCGCCACCCTCGAAGCACAGATCAAAGCGGCTGCAACACAGGCGGGGACTGCGCTGACAGCTATCAAAGATGAAGCATTGCTGGACGAGGTGACGGCCCTGGTCGAGCGCCCCAACGTGCTGGTCTGCGCGTTCGAGCCCGAATTCCTGCAGGTGCCGCAGGAATGCCTGATCCTGACCATGAAGGCCAACCAGAAGTATTTTCCGCTGCTGGACGCACAGGGCCGGCTGACGCACCGCTTCCTGGTGGTCAGCAACATCACGCCGGACGACCCGAGCGCCGTGATCGCCGGCAACGAGCGCGTGGTGCGCCCGCGCCTGGCCGACGCCAAGTTCTTCTTCGACCAGGACCGCAAGAAATCGCTGGACAGCCGTGTGCCGCAGCTGGCGCAGGTGGTCTACCACAACCAGCTGGGCACGCAGGGCGAGCGGGTCGAGCGCGTGCGCGCCATCGCGCGCCAGATCGGCCAGCAGCTGGGCGGCGCCGCGCTGGCGCAGGCGGCCGACACCGCCGCGCGCCTGGCCAAGGCCGATCTGCTGACCGACATGGTGGGCGAGTTCCCCGAACTGCAAGGCGTGATGGGCGGCTACTACGCGCGCCACGACGGCCTGACCGAAGACATCGCGCTGGCCATCGAAGACCACTACAAGCCGCGCTTTGCCGGCGACGAGCTGCCGCGCGGCCAGGTCGGCACGGTGGTGGCGCTGGCCGACAAGCTGGAAACCCTGGTCGGCATGTTCGGCATCGGCAACCTGCCCACCGGCGACCGCGACCCGTTCGCGCTGCGCCGCCATGCGCTGGGCGTAATCCGCATGCTGATCGAGCAGGCGTTGCCGCTGGCGCTGCCCGAGCTGATCGAGCTGGCGGCGCAGACCTTTGCCGGCAAGGCCGACTTCAACCCGTCGCGCGTGAAGGACGAGCTGGCCGGCAAGTTCATCTACGACCGCCTGGCCGGCAGCCTGCGCGAGCAGGGCTTCAGCGCGCAGGAAGTCGACGCCGTGCTGGCCCTGCGCCCGCCGCGCCTGGCCGACGTGCATCCGCACTTGCAGGCGGTGCGCGCCTTTGCCGCCCTGCCCGAAGCACCCGCCCTGGCGGCGGCCAACAAGCGCATCGGCAACATCCTGAAGAAGGCCGAGGCCGAAAGCCCGGTGCACCCCCATGTCAGCGAGCTGCTGCTGCAGGAGCCGGCCGAGCAGGCGCTGTACGCCGCCATGCAGCAGGTGCTGCCGCAGGCCGACGCGCAGTTGGCGCGCGGCGACTACACCGCCAGCCTGCAGTCCCTGGCGGCGCTGCGTGCGCCGGTGGACGCCTTCTTCGACCACGTCATGGTCAACGCCGAGCAGGCCGACCTGCGGCTGAACCGCCAGGGCCTGCTCAAGACCCTGCACCAGGCCATGAACCGCGTGGCCGAGCTGGCGCGGCTGGCGGCGTGAGCCCGGGGCCTGCGGCCGCCGCCACCACCGGCCTGGGCTGGCGCGGCCTGACCTGGCTGCTGGCACCGCCGCTGGCGGTGCTGCTGCTGCGCGCGCTGCTGCAGGCGCAGGCCGAAGCCGATGCCGACGGCCTGCAGGCGCTGCACCCGGCCACCCTGGTGTCCGACCCGGCGCAGGCGCTGTGGGCGGCGGCGCGGCCGGCGGTGTTCACCGGGCTGGGGCTGCTGGGCGCGGTGCTGGGGCTGCGCCTGGCCGGCCGCGCGGCGCTGCGCCGCCACGGCTGGGCGCGCCTGCGGCCGTGGGCGCTGGCGCTGTGGCTGCTGCTCTGGCTGGGGGTCGGCGCCGGGCTGGTGGCCAGCCAGCTGAACCGCGCCGGCCGTCGGCCGTTGCCGGCGCAGGAGGTGCGCGTGCTGCTGCTGCGCGACGTGCCGGCCAGCGCACGCGGCCCGGGCGGCACCGAGGTGTATTTCGAGCTGGCCCCGGCCGGCGCGCCTCAGCGCCTGCTGGCCGAGGGCCAGCCGCCGACCGCGTTTGCGCCCGGCCGTCCGGCCCGGCTGGACTGGCAGGCCGGGCGCTGGTGGGGCCGCTGGGGCCGGCTGACGCCGGGCGGCGGCGGATAATCGCCGCCATGAAGCTCGTCATCCTGGACCGCGACGGCACCATCTGCGTCGAACGCGAAGGCTACCTGCAGTCGCCCGCCGACTGGGAGCCGCTGCCGGGCGCACTGGAAGCCATCGCCCAGCTCAACCAGGCGGGCTGGCAGGTGGTGATCGCCGCCAACATGCCGGGCCTGGGTCGCGGGCTGTTCGACATGGCAGCGCTCAACGCCATCCAGGCGCGCATGCACAAGCAGCTGGCGGCCGTGGGCGGCAAGGTGGACGCCATGTTCTTCTGCCCGCACACGGCCGACGAGGCGTGCAGCTGCCGCAAGCCGCTGCCCGGGCTGTTCCAGCAGATCGGCGAGCGCTACCGGGTCGATCTGCGCCAGGTGCATGCGGTGGGCGACAGCGAACGCGACATGCAGGCCGCCCACGCGGCCGGCTGCGTGCCGCACCTGGTGCTGACGGGCCTGCACGCCCCCAGCCACACCGACCCGCTGCCGCCGGCCTATCCGCCCGGCACGCGCGTGCACGCCGACCTGGCGGCCTTCGCCAGCGCCCTGGTCGGCGCGCCCGATGCCGCGCCAGGCCCCGCCTGAGGCCTCGTTTGCTCCGTTATTCATAGCTGCTCGCGCATACCCGACGGGCGCCAACCTCCGATCGTTCATGAACCTGATCCGCTCCGTGCTGCACCTGCTGTGGATGGTCGTCACCGTCATCCCCTGGGCCACGCTGGTGGTGCTGCTGGCGCCCTTCGTCGGCAAGCCGCGCCTGTACCGCATCTGCCGCGCCTGGCTCGATCTGACGGTGCGCGCCGGCCGCTGGATCCTGGGCATCGAGAACCGCGTCAGCGGGCTGCAGCACCTGCCGCCGGACCCGGCCGCCGGCGCCGTGCTGCTGGTCAAACACCAGTCGGCCTGGGAAACGTTCTGCATGCCGCCGCTGATGCCGCATCCGCTGGCCTATGTGTTCAAGCGCGAACTGCTGTCGATCCCGTTCTTCGGCTGGGCCATCGGTCGGCTGGACATGATCCACATCGACCGCGGCCAGCGCATCGAAGCCTTTCACAAGGTGGTCGAGCAGGGCCGGCGCCTGCTGGGTCAGGGCGTGTGGGTGATCATGTTCCCCGAGGGCACGCGCATCCCGCGCGGCGAAAAGGGCAGCTACCAGAGCAGCGGCGCGCGCCTGGCGGTCGAATGCGGCGTGCCCATCATCCCGGTCGCCGTCACTTCGGCGCGCTGCTGGCCGCGCAAGGCCTTCGTCAAGCGACCGGGCGTCGTCGACATCTCCATCGGCCCGCCCATCGACACCCGCGGCCGCAAGCCGCACGAGCTGATGCGCGAGGTCGAGTCCTGGATCGAGGCCGAAATGCTGCGCCTGGACCCCGAGGCCTATCCCGGCGGCGCCGCCGTGCGCTCCAGCGTGCGCCCCAGCGCCTAGCGCGACAGCCCATGCGCCAGTTGCTGCTCGATCTGTTCGGCCAGGGCGCCGAGCCGTCGCCGCAGCCGCCACATTCCACGTCAAATCAGGCTCCAGCGCTTGATGGGCAAGCGCAGACAGCTATCAATAATATAGTTCATGGCGGCGACGCAACGGCGCTCGCGAGGCCCACCGTCACCGGCTTTCAGCACCCCCAGGCCAATCGCCGCATCGTGCTGGGTGGCACGCCGGTGGCCTATCTGTTTCGGCGCGGCAAGCGGCGCACCATCGGTTTGTCCATCGGCGCCGAGGGCCTGCAGGTCAGCGCCCCGCGCTGGACGCCGCTGACCGAGATCGAAGCCGCCCTGCACGACAAGGCGCGCTGGGTGCTGGCCAAGCTGGCCGAGGCCCGCCAGCGCCAGGCCGCGCAGCAGGGCGCGCGCATCGACTGGCGCGATGGCGCGGCGCTGCCGTACCTGGGCGCGCCGCTCACGCTGCGGCTGGACCCGCGTCAGCAGCATGGCCGCGCCGGCGCCGTGCTGCAGAGCGCACTGCCCGAAGGCCCCATCCTGTGGCTGGGCCTGCCCGCCAGCGCCAGCGCGCAGCAGGTGCAGGACGTCGCCCAGGCCTGGCTGCTGGGGCAGGCGCGGCGGCTGTTTGCGGCGCGGCTCGATCACTTTGCGCCGCTGATGGGCGTGCGCTGGCAGCGGCTGACGCTGTCATCGGCCGGCACGCGCTGGGGCTCGGCCAGCGCCGACGGCTCGATCCGCCTGAACTGGCGCCTGATCCACCTGGACGCGGCGCTGATCGACTACGTGGTGGTGCACGAGCTGGCGCACCTGCACGAGATGAACCACAGCCCGCGCTTCTGGCAGCACGTGGGGCGCGTGTTGCCCGACTGCCACGAGCGGCGCGTGGCGCTCAAGCGCAGCGTGGTGCCCACCGCCTGACGGGTCCGCGGGCGCTCCCCGCCTGGGTCATCGAAGCGCGGCGAAGGCATTTGTCATCGGTGATCGTGCCGAGCGCGACCCCGCCTCATCACCTCGCCCAGGCCACCCCGCCATCGACCACCAGGGTCGAGCCGACCACGTAGTCGCCGGCGCGCGAGGCGAGATAGATGGCGGCGCCGGCCATGTCTTCCGGCGTGCCTATGCGCCCGGCCGGGGTGCGTGCCGCCACCTCGTCGGCATGGTCGCGCGCGCTCTGGTTCATCTCCGACGCGAACGGGCCGGGCGCGATGGCGCTGACGATGATGCGCTCGGGCGCCAGCTTGAGCGCCATGCGCTTGGTTAGGTGGATCAGGCCGGCCTTGCTGGCGGCATAGGAATACGTCTCCCAGGGGTTGACGCTGATGCCGTCGATCGAGGCGATGTGGATCACCTTGGCCAGGTGGTCGGTGGCGGCGGCCTTGAGCATGGGGGTGAGCGCCTGCGTGAGAAAGAACGGCGTCTTCATGTTCAGGTCGGCCACCTTGTCCCAGCCGCTTTCCGGGAACTCGGCATACGGCGCGCCCCAGGCCGCACCAGCGTTGTTGACCAGGATGTCCAGGCTGGGCTCGTGCTGTTGGTACGCCGCGACCAATTGCTGGATGCCCGCCAGCGTGGACACGTCGGCCGGCAGCGACACGCAGGGCCCGATGGCCGATAGCTCGCGCGCCGTGGCATCGCACGCCTCGGCCTTGCGCGCCGAAATGTAGACCCGTGCGCCCGCGCGCAAGAAACCCTCGGCGATCATGCGCCCAATGCCGCGCGAGCCGCCGGTGACCAGGGCGCTGCGGCCCTCCAGGGAAAAGAGCTGCTGTGTGTTCATCATGCCGGGTTCTCCATACGGTAGGGCTGCGTCTGGGAGGCTGTCGGACTTTGAGTTCGAGTCCTTCGCCTCCGGTGGTGGTGGTTCGGCGTACCGAGTCTCACACCGGCGCAAAGCGCCAGATGCCCTCGGCGTCGCGTGTGCGCGCCAGCTGGCCACCGTGCCACAGACGGTGCAGGTGCGCCACCGACTCGCCCAGGGCAAAGGTGGTCTGGTGCAGGTCCAGCGGGCGCCTGAACAGCACCGGCAGCACGTCGTAGGCGCTCACGGGCCGCTCGCGCGCCGCCTGCATCACCTCGACCAGGCGCTCGCGGTGGTGGTCGTGCAGCTGCTGGATGCGCGTGTGCAGGCCCTGGAAGGGCTTGCCGTGCGAGGGCAGCACCAGCGTGTCCTCGGGCAGCGGCATGAAACGGTCGATGGAGTCCAGAAACAGCGTCAGCGCATCGGCCTCGGGCTCCATTTCATAGACGCTGACGTTGGTCGAGATGCGTGGCAGCACCATGTCGCCGCTGATCAGGATGCCCAGCGCCTCGCAGTGCAGCGCCATGTGTTCGGGCGCGTGGCCCCAGCCGGCGATGCAGCGCCAGGCGTGGCCGCCGATGACCAGCGGCTGGCCGTCGCGCAGGCGCGCGTACTGCGGCGGCACCGCCGGCACCAGGCCGCGGTAGTAGCTCTTGCGGTGGCGCACCTGCTCCAGGTCGCCCGGGTCGGTCATGCCGTGGCTGCGGAAGTAGTCGGCCAGACGCTCGCCGCCAAAGCTGTTGACCACCTCGCAGCCGTAGCGCGCGGCCTGGTAGTCGGCGCCGCTGATCCACAGGCGGCAGTCGTGTTCGGGCGTGCTCCAGCGCTCGCACAACCAGTGCGCCAGCCCGATGTGGTCGGGATGCATGTGGGTGACCAACACGCGCAGCACCGGCAGGCCCTCCAGCTCCTGCTCGAACACCTGCTGCCACAGCGCGCGCGATTCGGGCCGGTCGATGCAGCAGTCCACCACGGTCCAGCCTTCGCGGCCCTGAAAGCGGTCGCGCAGCAGCCAAAGGTTGATGTGGTCGAGCGCGAACGGCAGGCCCATGCGCAGCCATTTGACGCCCGGCCTCAGTTCGACGGCGCACCCAGGCGCGGGCAGCTGGTCACCCAGCGGGTAGTGCAGGGCACGTTCGAGTTCGGCGGCAAGTGACATGGGCTGGGGGGCAGGCGGCTGCGTTAGGATGACGGGCACGACCGACGCGCACGTCAACCGGCCGGACCATTCTATGAAGGAGTCGCGCCGCACGCGGCGCCTGCGCGACAGCCCCCGACGCCCATGGCCACCACCTACCGCATCAGCGATCTGGCACGCGAGTTCGATCTGACGCCGCGCGCGATGCGCTTCTACGAGGACCTGGGTCTGCTGCGGCCCGAGCGCACCGGCCCCGGCGGCCGTCAGCGCGTCTATTCCAGCCGCGACCGCACACGCCTGAAGCTGACGCTGCGCGCCAAGCGCCTGGGGCTGTCGCTGACCGAGGCGCGTGAGCTGATCGACATGTACGACAGCCCGCGCGACACCGGCCCGCAGCTGAGCCGGTACCTGCAGGTGCTGGGCCAGCACCGCGCCCAGCTGGAGGCACGGCTGGCCGAGTTGCAGGCCACGCTGGCCGAGGTGGCCGAGCAGGAGCAGGAGGCGCGCGCGCTGCTGGCGCGTCTGCCGGGGCAGGGCAACCGCAGGCCGCGCCGAGACGCCGCTGATTGACGTTTACGTAAACGTCAATCACAATCGAGCTTTGCCATGACCGACGCCGCCGACCCTTCCGCCATCTTCCAGCGCGTGGCCGAGAGCTTTGCCCGTCAGGGCATGATGCGCCACCTGGGTGCCGAGCTGCGCCGGGTCGAGGCCGGGCGGGTCGAGATCTGGCTGCCGTATTCCGACCGCGTGACGCAGCAGCAGGACGGCTTTCACGGCGGCGCCATGGGCGCGGTGGCCGACATCGCCGGCGGCTACGCCGGCCTGACGCTGGCGCCGGAGGGCATGGAAGTGGTCACGGCCGAATACAAGATCAACTTTCTCGGCAGCTACCGGGGCGGCGCGTTGCGCGCCATCGGGCGCGTGGTCAAACCCGGCCGGCGCCTGATCGTCACCAGCGCCGAAGTCACACACATCGACGACGCCGGCCAGGAAGGCCCCTGCGCCCTGATGCAGCAGACCCTGGTGCCCGTGCCCAAGCAGTACTGAACCCATCCATCTTGTCAAGGAGACCCCATGAGCAACCTGCCCGGCCTGAACTTTCAGCTTGGTGACGACATCGACGCGCTGCGCGACGCCGTGCGCGACTTCGCGCAGGCCGAAATCGCCCCGCGCGCCGCCCAGATCGACCGCGACAACCAGTTTCCGCCCGACCTGTGGCCCAAGCTGGGTGCGCTGGGCCTGCACGGCATGACCGTGAAGGAAGCGTTCGGCGGCACCGAGATGGGCTATCTGGCCCACATCGTGGCCATGGAAGAGGTCTCGCGCGCCTCGGCCTCGGTCGGTCTGTCCTACGGTGCGCACTCCAACCTGTGCGTCAACCAGATCCACCGCAACGGCAGCGAAGCGCAGAAGAAGAAATACCTGCCCAGGCTGGTGAGCGGCGAGCATGTCGGGGCGCTGGCCATGAGCGAGCCGAACGCCGGCAGCGACGTGGTCAGCATGAAGCTGCGCGCCGAGAAGAAGAACGGCTACTACGTGCTGAACGGCGGCAAGATGTGGATCACCAACGGCGGCGACGCCGACACCCTGGTGATCTACGCCAAGACCGAGCCCGAACTGGGCGCGCGCGGCATGACGGCCTTCATCGTCGAGAAGGGCTTCAAGGGCTTTTCGGCCGGCGCCAAGCTCGACAAGCTGGGCATGCGCGGCAGCAACACCTTCCCGCTGTATTTCGACAACTGCGAGGTGCCCGAGGAAAACGTGCTGGGCGGCGAAGGCAACGGCGCCAAGGTGCTGATGAGCGGGCTGGACTACGAACGCGCGGTGCTGTCGGGCGGGCCGCTGGGCATCATGGCCGCCTGCATGGACGCCGTCGTGCCCTACGTGCACGAGCGCAAGCAGTTCGGCCAGAGCATCGGCGAGTTCCAGCTCATGCAGGGCAAGATCGCCGACATGTACAGCACCTGGCAGGCCACGCGCGCCTACGTCTACGCCGTGGGCAAGGCCTGCGACAGTGCCGACCACGCGCGCAGCTTTCGCAAGGACGCCGCCGGCGCCATCCTGTACTCGGCCGAAAAGGCCACCTGGATGGCCGGTGAAGCCATACAGGCGCTGGGCGGCGTCGGCTACACGCGGGACTTTCCGGTCGAGCGCATGTGGCGCGACGCCAAGCTGTACGAGATCGGCGCCGGCACCAGCGAGATCCGCCGCATGCTGATCGGGCGCGAGCTGTTCGCCGAAACCCTGTGACCCCAGGTCACGGCGCCCGCCGCAGGCGGGAGCCGTGACCGCACCGACCGCGCGCCATGCCCTCGTCCCTGCAGCACCTGATCGACGCCAACCACGCCTGGGCCACCCGCATGGAGCGCGAGCACCCGGGCTTCTTCCGCAGCCTGGCGCAGCAGCAGTCGCCCAAGTACCTGTGGATCGGCTGCTCCGACAGCCGCGTGCCGGCCAACCAGGTCACCGGCCTGGCGCCGGGCGAGGTGTTCGTGCACCGCAACGTGGCCAACGTGGTGGTCAACTCCGACCTCAACGCCCTCTCGGTGATCCAGTTCGCGGTCGACGTGCTGAAGGTCGAGCACATCATGGTGGTCGGCCACTACGGCTGCGGCGGCGTGCTGGCGGTGCTGCGCGAAGACCGCGTGGGCCTGGCCGACAACTGGCTGCGCCACGTGCACGACGTCAAGATGCGCCACCGCGGCCGCCTGCTGCACTTGTGCACGCACGATCAGGAAGACGTGCTGTGCGAGATGAACGTGATCGAGCAGGTCGGCCACGTGGCCCAGACCACCGTGCTGCAGGACGCCTGGGCGCGCGGCCAGCAGGTGTCGGTGCACGGCTGGTGCTACGGCCTGAAAGACGGGCTGGTGAAGGATCTGGGCGTCACCATGTCGGGTGCCGGCGAAGTGGTGGACGTCTACCGCCAGGCCATCAAGCGCTACCCGCGCGCCGCCGCCGACCCCGGCCCCGAGGAGTGAGGTGGTGAGCCTGCCGGCCATCGATTCGGGCCTGGCGCGCGACATCGCGCAGGCGATGATCGACGGCTTCAACCGCCACTACCGGCTGTTTCGCACCGAATCGGCGCGCGCCAAGCACCGCTTCGAGACCTGCGACTGGCACGGCCAGCAGCGCGCCCAGCGCGAGCGCATCGAGTTCTATGACCTGCGGGTGCGCGAATGCCAGAAGCGGCTGGAGCGCGAGTTCCGCGCCCATCAGCAGCCCATGGCCGTGTGGCATCAGGTCAAGCTGCTGTACATCGGCCTGCTGGTGACGCACCCGCAGCCCGAACTGGCCGAGACCTTCTTCAACTCGGTCACCACGCGCATCCTGCACCGGAGCTATTTCCACAACGACTTCATCTTCGTGCGCCCGGCCATCAGCACCGAGTACATGGAGACCACCGACCCCAAGGCGCCGCCCACCTTCCGCGCCTTCTACCCCGGCGACGCCCCGCTGGCGCACACGGTGCGCGCCATGCTCGAATCCTGCGAGCTGCGCTGCCGTTGGGACGACCTGGAACGCGACGCCGGCCTGGTGGCGCGCGCCATGCAGCGCGAGCTGGGCACCGCCAGGCCGCGCTCCAACTTCCAGCTGCAGGTGCTGAGCAGCCTGTTCTATCGCAACAAGGGGGCCTACCTGGTCGGCAAGCTGATCAACGGCTTTCAGGAAATCCCGTTCGCCCTGCCCATCCTGCACCGCCAGCCCGGCACGCTGCACGTCGACGCCGCGCTGTTCGGCGAGGACGACCTGGCCATCCTGTTCAGCTTCTCGCGCGCCTACTTCATGGTGGACATGGAGATTCCCTCGGCCTACGTGCAGTTCCTGCGCAGCCTGATGCCGCGCAAGCCGCGCGCCGAGCTGTACAACGCGCTCGGACTGGCCAAGCAGGGCAAGAACCTGTTCTACCGCGACCTGCTGTGGCACCTGCGGCACTCGAGCGACCAGTTCCGCATCGCGCCCGGCATCAAGGGCATGGTGATGCTGGTGTTCGACCTGCCCAGCTTTCCCTACGTGTTCAAGCTCATTCGCGACCGCTTTGCCGCACCCAAGGAAACCACGCGCGAGCAGGTGCGCGCCAAGTACCAGCTGGTCAAGCGCCACGACCGCGTGGGACGCATGGCCGACACCATGGAGTTCTCGCTGCTGGCCTTTCCGCGCCAGCGTTTCACCGACGAGCTGGTGGCCGAGCTGGAGCAGCATGCCGCCAGCCTGCTCGAAATCTCCGACCGCGACGGCGACGGCGAGACCGAAGTCATCATCGCGCACGCCTACATCGAGCGGCGCATGATCCCGCTCAACCTGTACCTGCAGGAGGCGCTGGACGCCGGCGCCGGCGATGCCGCCGCCAGCGCGCAACTGGAGCACGCCGTCATCGAGTACGGCAACGCCATCAAGGACCTGGTGGCGGCCAACATCTTCCCCGGCGACATGCTGTGGAAGAACTTCGGCGTCACCCGCCATGGCAAGGTGGTGTTCTACGACTACGACGAGATCGAGTACGTCACCGACTGCCAGTTCCGCCGCGTGCCGCCGCCGCGCCACGAGGAAGACGAGCTGTCCGGCGAGGTCTGGTACCAGGTGGCCCGCAACGACGTGTTTCCCGAAACCTTCGCGCCCTTTCTGCTCGGCCACCCGCGCGTGCGCGAGGTCTTCCTGCGCCACCACGCCGACCTGCTGACGCCCGAGTTCTGGCAGCAGAACAAGGAACGCATCCAGCGCGGCGAGGTGATCGACTTCTTCCCCTACGGCACGCACCGGCGCTTCGACTGCAACGGCGGCGTCGCCGGCGCGCCCGAGCTGGCCGACCCGCTGGCGGCGCACCACGAAACCCCGTCCGGTCCGCCCGATGCCCTGGCACCCCTGGCGCCGGTGCCCGAATGAACGCCTGAACTGCGCCCTGCCATCCCGTTTCTGCTTGAAAGGAAAACAGCCATGTCCGACCCCATCGTCATCGTTTCCGCCGCCCGCACGCCCATGGGCAGTTTTCAGGGCGATTTCTCGTCGCTGGCCGCGCACGACCTGGGCGGCGCCGCCATCCGGGCCGCCATCGAGCGTGCGGGCATCCAGCCGGAACTCGTCACCGAGGTGCTGTTCGGCAACTGCCTGCTGGCCGGCCAGGGTCAGGCGCCGGCGCGCCAGGCCGCGTTCAAGGGCGGGCTGCCCAAGAGCGCGGGGGCGGTGACGCTGTCCAAGATGTGCGGCTCGGGCATGCGTGCGGCCATGTTTGCGCACGACATGCTGGTGGCCGGCAGTCACGATGTGCTGGTGGCCGGCGGCATGGAGAGCATGACCAATGCCCCGTATCTGCTGCAAAAAGGGCGCGGGGGCTATCGCATGGGGCACGACAAGGTGTACGACCACATGATGCTCGACGGCCTGGAGGACGCCTACGAGCCCGGCCGCAGCATGGGCACCTTCGGCGAGGACTGCGCCGCCAGGTACCACTTCACGCGCGAGCAGCAGGACGCCTTTGCCACCGCCAGCGTGCGGCGCGCGCAGGCCGCCATCGAGAGCGGTGCCTTCCAAGCCGAGATCACGCCGGTCACGGTCAAGGAGCGCAAGGGCGAGCGCGTGGTCGACACCGACGAAGGGCCGGGCCGCATCAAGCTCGACAACATCCCCAAGCTCAAGCCCGCCTTCAAGAAAGACGGCACGGTGACGGCGGCCAGCAGCTCCAGCATCAACGACGGTGCTGCCGCCATGGTGCTGATGCGCGAGTCCACCGCCAGGAAGCTCGGCTGCAGGCCGCTGGCGCGCATTGCCAGCCACGCCACGCACGCACAGGAGCCCGAGTGGTTTTCCACCGCGCCCATCGGCGCCACCGAAAAGGCGCTGGCCAAGGCTGGCTGGCAGGTGGGCGACGTCGATCTGTGGGAAATCAACGAGGCCTTTGCCGTGGTGCCGATGGCGCTGATGCACGATCTGAAGGTGCCGCACGAGAAAGTCAACGTCAACGGCGGCGCCTGCGCGCTGGGCCACCCGATCGGCGCCAGCGGCGCACGCATCATGGTGACGCTGATCCACGCCCTGAAGGCGCGCGGCCTGAAGAAGGGCCTGGCCACGCTGTGCATCGGCGGTGGCGAGGCGACCGCCGTGGCGCTCGAAATGCTATGAATAGCATAGCTGTTGGCGCCCGACGGACGGGCGCCAATGGCCTTTTGATCTGTATTCCGATCGGAGTCGCCCGATGATCGATTCGCTCGACGCGCTGCGTGCGCTCTACCCGGAGGCCAGCGCCCGGTCACTGGCCAAGCAGCTCGACCGGCTGGACGAGGCCATGTGCCGCTTCGTCGCCCATGCGCCGCTGTGCGTGGTGGCCAGCGTGGGGGTCGGCGGCGCACTGGCCGACGCGTCGCCACGCGGTGGTCTGCCAGGCTTCGTGCGAGTGCCGGATGCGCGCACGCTCTGGATCCCCGACGCCACCGGCAACAACCGCCTGGACACGCTGGAGAACCTGCTGGCCGACCCGCGCATCGGCCTGCTGTTTCTGGTGCCGGGGGTGGACGAAGTGCTGCGCGTCAACGGCACGGCGCGCCTGCGCGACGAAGACGTCTTCACGCAGCGCTTTGCCGCCGAGGGCGTGAAGGCGCCGCGGCTGGTGATCGAAGTCGCCGTGCGCGAGGCCTACCTGCACTGCCCCAAGGCGCTGCTGCGGGCGCGCCTGTGGTCGCCTGAGGTGCGCGCGGCGCCCGGCACCTTCCCTTCCATGAACGCCATGCTGCGCGCCCAGCTGGGCAGCGCGGTGATCACCGAAACCGACGAACAGGCGCGCGAACGCTACCGCGCCCAGCTGGCCGACGAAGGCCTGGCGCACCACGTGCGCTGACCGCCGAACACCATGCCCACCACCCTGATTCTTGGCGCCTCGCGCGGCATCGGCCTGGAGCTGGCACGCCAGTCGCTGGCCGCCGGCGAGCGCGTGATCGCCACCGCCCGCTCCGACGCCGGCCTGCAAACCTTGCGCGCGCTGGGGGCACAGGCACTGCGGCTGGACGTGGCGGAGCCGGCCAGCGTCAGCGGCCTGGCCTGGCAGCTCGACGGCGAGCAGATCGACAGCGCCTGGTACGTGGCCGGCGTGATGTGCGCGCGCGCCGATGCGCGCCAGCCGCCCACGGCACCGGCGTTCGACCGCGTGATGCACACCAACGTGCTGGGCGCGATGCAGGTCATCCCGCAGGTGGCGCCGCTGGTGGAAGCGGCGGGCGGGCGCTTCGGTTTCATCTCCAGCACCATGGGCCGCATCGGCGACGTCGAGGCCAGCAACGCCTGGCTGTACCGCGTCAGCAAGGCGGCGCTGAACATGGTGGTGGCCTCGGCGCGCCACAGCTACCCGCGGGCGGTGCTGGCGGCGTTTCATCCCGGCTGGGTGCAGACCGACATGGGCGGCGCCCAGGCACCGGTGACGGTGACCGACAGCGTGGCCGGTCTGCGCCGCACGCTGGCGGCGCTCACGCTGGCCGACAGCGGCGCCTTCCTGCGCTACGACGGGCAGCGGCTGGCGTCGTGGTGAAACGGCATGACCCATGAGCCGCGTGGCGATCGACGCGCCGAAGGGCGCCATTCGTCATGCATCCTGCCGCCGTCACCGCAGCGGCACGAAGCGGTACTCGCCGTGCGTGCCGAGCTCAAGCTCGTCGCCGCGCCGCCGCACGCTGTGCATGCTGCCGTTCACCGGGATCACCATCAGGCCGTGGTCGGCCAGCTGATCGACCAGCGCCTGCGGCAGGCGGTCGGCCTCGGCCGACACCAGGATGCGATCGAACGGGGCCAGCGCCGGCAGGCCGAGCTGGCCCGGCTCGGCGGCCACGATGCGGGCCCAGGGCTGGCCGGTGGCGGCCAGGTTGTCGGCGCCAAAGCGCACCAGTTCGGGCACCCGCTCCACCCCATGCACCTGGCCCTGGGGCCCGACCAGGTGCGCCAGCAGGGCCGTGGTCCAGCCGGAACCGGCACCCACATCCAACACCCGCATGCCGGGTGCGACCTGCAGCAGCCGCAGCATGTTGGCCACCGTGCTGGGCTGGGAATTGGTTTGGCCCCAGCCGATCGGCAGCGGGCGATCCAGCGCGGCCAGGGGGCGCTGGTCGAGCGGCAGAAAACCCTCGCGCGGCTGGGCCGCGAAGGCGGCGTCCACCGGGTCGGGCGCGGGCGTCATGGCCCCGGCGTCGATGGCGGCTGCCGGCTCAGCGGCGGCGCTGCCCACCGCCGCCGGTGGGCATGGGGCCGCGGCGCTCCAGGTGACGGAAGCTGATGCGGCCCTTGGTGAGGTCGTAGGGCGACAGCTCCAGCGACACCCGGTCACCCGCCAGGATGCGGATGTGGTTCTTCTTCATCTTGCCGGCGGAATAGGCCACCAGCTCGTGGCCGTTGTCCAGCGTGACGCGAAAGCGCGTGTCCGGCAGCACTTCGTTGACGATGCCTTGCATCTCGATCAGTTCTTCCTTGGCCATGCGTTGCTCCTAAAACATGATGCGGTGTGGGCACCGCCGGGCATGCCCGATGGGCGTGCCGCGCGGCGCGCAGGGTTCAGGTTCGCCGGGCGTCAAAGTGGCCGTGAGGCGCGGGCTCGGACGCGGCACCTGATCAGCCGTTCCGTTGCCACTGGGTGCAGGTGCGCTGGCAAGACCAGGATCCGAAGATGGCGCCGACAGGACCCGGCTTGGGCGCCATCCACCCGGTCGCGCACGTGCAACTCCTGGGGTTAGCCGGCAATTGTATCCGGCGCAGGGTTTTTCTGCCGCGCTTTCTGCGGTGGCACGCCGCGCCCGGGCGGCCGCAGGGTGGTGCTGCGACCACCGGTGGCGCCGCACCAGGTGTCGGGCAGGTGTAAAGTGAGTGTGCATTCACACCCTTACAACTCGAACACAGAAGCCATGTTTGTAAGCCTGGATGGCGTCAGACTGGCAGGGTGTTCAAGTTCGGAAAGGTTGTTTCCATGACCCCACGCAGACTCTCGCGCGGCGCCGCCGTCGTGCTCATGACCACCGCCCTGGCCTGGAACCTGCCGGCGGCGGCGCAGATCGCGCCGGCCTCCGACGGCGGCGCCACCGCCGTCACGTCCAAGCCCGAGGCTGCGCGTGCGAGCGTGCCGCCAGCGGCGGCGGCGGGCCAGCCAGGCCCGGGCGAGCGCGCACGCGGTGGCACCTTTGGCGGCGGCCGCGCGGCCCCGGCGGCCGCCGACCCAGTGGCGCCAGCGCCGACCCCGCCCGCCTCAGGCCCGGCCACGGGCGCAGTCGTACCGCTGCCGCCCGCCATCCACGCGCCAGGCAAATCCTGAAGGCCCACTCGCCGGCCACCGGCACCCGTTGTTGACGCGAATCGGGGCAAGCGCCGATCGCTATTCAAAACGTAGCAATCGCGCCCTCACGGGGCGCGCCTGGCGTCCGCCGCTCGGGGGCTGGCCGGGCGGCGCGTGGCGCTCGCCTGATCGGCTGCCGGCACGGCGGGGGCGCCGCATTCGGCGGCGCGCTGGCGGGCGCGCAGTCCGCTCAGCCGGGTCGACAGATGGTCCAGCACCGGCGGTGGCAGCGGCTGCTGGAACTCGAACTCCAGCCGGGCGATTTCAGCCGCCAGGTAGGCGCAGGCGGCGTCGCGCTGGCTGCGGCTGGCGCCTTCCAGGCTCAGCTCCGCCGGCTGGACCGGCGGCACGCTGTCGCCGGCCAACCCGACCACGCCGTTGGGGTCGGCCCCCAGCGCGGGCGCGGGCAGGTCTTCGGTGCCAGGCGCGCAGGGCAGGTTGGTGTAGGTCAGCTGACCGTCGATGCGGCAGCGATGAATGGCCTGGCCCACCGCGGCCGGTGCCGCAGCTTCGGGCGGCACGCCGGCCTGCGGCGCGGTGACGGTGCGACCGAGGGGTGCCGGTGCCGCCGATGCCGCCACCACCGCGGGCGCGGCGGAGGCTGGCGGCGGCGCCTCGGCGACGGCACGCCGACGCTCGACGTCGGTCACCAGCCACTGGTAGGCACGCCAGGCGCCACCGACGATCACCAGCACCAGCACGGCCGCCAGCAGCCAGCTGCCCAGGCGCTGCGGCTCGGCCTCGGGCGGCCGCAGGGACGGTTCTTCGGCGGGATCGGCAGGCACGGTCATGGCACGGCAGGAGCGGGCGACGGCCCGCGCGACCAGGGATGATACGGGAGCCGGCACAGGGTCGTGCGGGCGCCGCGCGCAGGCGTTGGCCCACCCTTTGAATGCTATTCTTTTAATAGCTGTTGGCGCTGATTGGAAAAGCGCCAGAGGCCGAAAAGGCCTTCAGTCCGGCTTTTTCTCGGGCAGTTCGATCTTGACCTCCAGCACCTCCAGGTCGTCCTGGCGTTCCAGGTGCACCTTGATGTCCTTGGGGTCGATCCTGACGTATTTGCTGATGACCGAAATCAGGTCGCGCTGCAGGTCGGGCAGGTAATCCGGCTCGGCGGCACTGCGGCCGGCGCGCTCGTGCGCCAGGATGATCTGCAGCCGCTCCTTGGCGACGCTGGCGGTCTTCTTTTTCTCGCCCAGAAAGAATGACAGGAAGGACATGGCTTCAGCGCCCCCCGAACAGGCGCTTGAAGAAGCCGGGTTTCTCGGCCTCGACGTAGCGCATCGGCACCTCGGCGCCCAGAAAGCGCTCGATCACGTCCATGTAGGCACCGGCAATGTCGCTGCCCTTCAGGTGCACCGCCGGCAGGCCCTGGTTGGAGGCCTGCAGCACGGCTTCGCTCTCGGGAATGACGCCGATCAGCTTGACGCGCAGGATCTCCTGGATGTCGTCCAGGCTCAGCATCTGGCCGTCGGCGACGCGGTTCGGGTTGTAGCGCGTAATCAGCAGGTGCTCCTTGATGGGGTCCTTGCCCTCGATGGCACGCTGCGTCTTGCTGCCCAGCATGCCCAGGATGCGGTCGGAGTCGCGCACGCTGGAGACCTCGGGGTTGGTGACGATCAGCGCCTCGTCGGCAAAGTGCATGGCCAGCAGCGCGCCGGTCTCGATGCCGGCGGGCGAGTCGCACACGATGTAGTCGAAGTCCATCGCCGCCAGGTCCTTGAGCACCTTCTCGACGCCGTCCTTGGTCAGCGCGTCCTTGTCGCGCGTCTGGCTGGCGGCCAGCACGAACAGGTTGTCGCACTGCTTGTCCTTGATGAGGGCCTGGTTCAGGTTGGCCTCGCCCTGGATCACGTTGATGAGGTCGTACACCACGCGCCGCTCGCAGCCCATGATGAGGTCGAGGTTGCGCAGGCCGACGTCGAAGTCGATCACCGCCGTCTTGTGCCCCTTGAGCGCCAGCCCGGACGCGAACGCGGCGCTGGTGGTGGTCTTGCCCACGCCACCTTTGCCCGAAGTCACCACCACGATTCTTGCCATGTCGATCTCGCTTGCAAAATGAAAACCGTCGTCGCCGCGCGCCTTCAGCCCGCCACGGGTTCGAAAATCAGCTTGTCGCCGGCCTCGCCGCTGGCCAGGCGCACGCTGGCGCGCTGGCCCCACACGGAAGGCGGCAGGGGTTCGTCGCCGGTGCGGTAGACGCCGGCGATCGACACCAGGTCGGGCCGCATCTCGAGCGCGAACACGCGCGCCTCGGCCCAGCCGCGCGCGCCGGCGATGGCGCGCCCGCGCAGCGGCGCATAGACGTGGATGTGGCCGTCGGCAATCACCTCTGCCCCCGCGTTGACCATGGCCAGCAGCACCAGGTCGCGCCCGCGCGCGTACACCTGCTGGCCCGAGCGCAGCGGCCGCTCGATCACCAGCGCGCCGGGCGGCGGCGGCTCGACGGCGGCGCTGTCGGCACGGCGCGCCGGCGCGGCATCGGGCGCCGCCGCCTGCGCCACCCGCAGGTCGGGCGCCTGCAGCAGGCCGATGGCGCGCGCCGCCTCATGCTGCGAGGCGCTGCCGCCACGCACCGCCAGCAGGCGCAGACGGCGCGCCTGCAGCAGCTCGCCCAGCTGCTGGAAGTCGATCTCGGCCCCCGCCTGCTCGGCCGGCAGGGTGGACAGATCGAGCACCACGGCGTCGTCCTCGAAGAAGTCGGGCCGGTCGCCGTACTGCGCCAGCAGCTCCTCGGCCAGCCGCGCCAGATCGGGCGACTTCAGGCGCAGCGTCAGCAGCGGCAGGCTGGCGCTCTTGATGTCGAAGGTGGTGGGGCTGCGGCCGGCGACGGCAACGGACATGGCGGGCGGTCAAAAACGTTCCCGCAGGCGGGACGCAGGGAAGCGGGGCGATCTTAACAGTCGCCAGCGGCGTGAACGGCGCCGGGCCGGGCATCGACGGGGCGGAGTTGTGCCGGTTTGTTTTTCTTGAGTCTTTTGAATTCGTAGTAGTCGTAGTAGGTGCCCTGCCGTTTTGTGGACAGCGCGGGTTTCCCAAGTCCTGGTGCGCACTTGCAGCGCCTGCGCGGCTGTGCACAAGCGGCCGCGGCAGTGGTGCGGCCGTGGGTACAAGCGGTCAGGGTCGTTGCCGCCTGTGGATAAACAGATGGTTTTACAAGAAACATCCACAGACTTGCTCCAGTCGATCCTGTGTGATGCTGGCTCATCTTTGCACGTCGGGCCAGGAAAGCACTTGGCCAACCCTCTTTTCCTTTTTTGATGACCCTGTCAGGGGCATGATCAGCATCGTATTGCCGTTTTTCAGGAAACTTGCGGACTTTCGCAGGGTGTTGCCGCTCAACCGACCGTACTTCGCCCGGCCCTGGGTCGAGGTGGTGGTGGTGATGGATGAGAACGAGTCGGAATCGGGTGTGCTCGACCTGATACGCCAATACCCCGACATTCGCTGGCAGGTGAGGGTGAACGACCAGCCTCATGGATGGCAACCGCCCTGCAAGGCGATCAACGTCGGGGTGAGGCACGCGTCGCACGAGGTGGTGCTGGTCTGTTCGCCCGAATCAATGTTCGTGACCGATGTGCCGGCACAGGCGCTGGGCACGGTTCGGGCGGTGCCACGCGGGGTGGCGCTGGGGCGTGTGGGCTTCGGACAGTACGCGCAGCTGCATCAGCTGGGGGCGTCGGCCGCTTTCGACGCGGTGGCTCCCGATGCCCGCGATCCGTTCAAGCTCTACGGTTCGATCGCTCTGGCGCGGCAGGAACTGGAGCTCATCGGTGGCTACGACGAGAGCTTTCGCGGCTGGGGTGCCGACGACGACAACGTGCGCGTTCGCCTGGCCATGAACGGTGCGCGCCTGCTGGGTTGCCCCCAGATGAAGCTGCTGCACCTGGCGGACGAACCTCGCCGCCCCAGTCCGGCATTCAATGCAGCCTCGGATCTGAGGAAATGCTCCCCGGCGACGGCGCGTGCCAACCTCGATGGGGAATGGGGGCGGTCGTTTTCCCGCCTGGCCTGGCCGATCGGCAGCCAGCCTGGCGGCCGCCCCGAGGTTGCCGCGACAGTGCCTGTTCCCGTGGTCAGCAATCCAGCCTTTCCGGTGCCGTCCCGCCAGCGCTGCCCGGTCTGTGGTCGTTTCACCCAGTTGCAGCAGGCGCTGTCCTTCTGCCTTCGCTGTGTGCCGCAGCCGCACGACCAGGTGTCGGACGCGCCGCGCCTGCTGTGCGTCATGCAGGTCCGCAATGAAGCGCGCGTTCTGCCGGGCTGCTTCGAGCATCTGCGCGGGTATGTGGATGGTTTCATCGTGCTTGACGATGGCTCGACCGACGGCACGCGGGAGATTGTCAGCCGCGAACCCGCCTTGCTGGAGCTGCTCGACAACCCCCCGGCCCAGCCCCATGTCTGGAACGAGCGGGACAACAAGCGCCGGCTGCTGCAGGCCGCGCGTCGTCACGGCGCGCAATGGGTGCTGGTGTGCGATGCCGACGAGCGCTACGAGATGATGTTCGTCAAGGGGCTGCGCCCTCTCGGCAAGGCGCTCGACGCGCTGGGTTTTCAGATGCTGACGCTGGCGCGTCGCGAACTGTGGGATCGACCGGACCAGTACCGCATCGATGGCCGGTGGTTGAGCAAGAACGATGTCCGGCTGCTGAAGGTGCCGGAGGTCATCGCCTTCGAGCGCACGGCGCAGTTGCACGGCTCATGGGTGCCGGACGCGTTGCTGGAGGCGAGCCGGCAGGCGCGCCGCCACGCGGTGCTCAACTACCACATGTATCACCTGAAGATGATTCACGAAGCCGACCGGATCCGGCGGCGTGATCTGTACAAGTCGCTGGATCCGGACGGCCGGTTCCAGGCCGAGGGCTACGACTATCTGACCGAAGCCGGTGATGAACTCGAACTGGCGCCCATCACCGAAGATCGCTGGTACGACCGTCGTACCCTGCCGGCCGATCTGCAGGCCATGCTCGAACGGTCAACGCCCGTGGGCAGCCCGACGCTGCGTGCCACCGCATGGCGCTCACTTTTCGATGATCCACTGGATCACGCCCTTGGCGATGAAGCCGACCATGCCGAAGGCCAGCGCCAGAAACAGCACGAAGGTGCCGAACTTGCCGGCTTTGGACTCCCACGCCAGCTGGCCGATGATGAACAGCATGTAGAGGATGAAGGCGCTGACGCCGAAGGTCAGGCCGAACCAGGCGATCTCCTCCTCGTTGAAGCCGAACATCAGGCGCCTCCTTCGGGCGGCAGGCGCTCGGGCAGGCTGTCGGCGTCGACCAGCGCGCGGTAGGCGTGCCAGCTGGCATGGCCCAGCCAGGGCAGGGCCAGCACCAGACCGAGCAGCACGGTGGCCATGCCCAGCAGGGTCAGCAGCATGATGAGCGCGGCCCACAGAGCCAGCGGCGCGGGGTTGTTCAGCACCGCCTGCCAGCTGGTCAGCACCGCCTGCAGCACGTCGGCACGCCGGTCCAGCAGCAACGGCATGGCGACCACGCTGGAGGCGAACAGTGGCGCCGCCATCAGGGCGCCCAGCATCAGCCACAGCTCGAACAGGTGGCCGCCGGGCGCCAGCACCACGTGGCGCAGAAAGTCGAGCGGCGTGTGCACCGGCTGCGGCGCCAGCGCGGTGATGAGCGCGGCCGAGGTCAGCACCCAGCCGCTGCCGGCCAGCGCCAGCAGCAGGCCGAAGCGCACCAGGCTCCAGTAGCCGCCATGCACGGCGTAGCGCGAGTACTGCCAGCGTATCCAGGTCTTGCGCACGGTGGCGGCGTTGGCCGGCTCGCCGCGCTCGAGCGCGCGCGACAGCGCGTACCAGCCGGTGGCCAGCACCGGTGCGATCACCAGAAAGCCGGAAAAAGCCCCGGCCAGCAGCCAGAACTGGTCGGCGGCCAGCGCCAGCAGCAGCCCACCGAAGCCGGCCAGCAGGGCGCCGTACAGCAGGCTGAGCGGGCCGACGCGCCACAGGTCGCGCCAGCCCAGGGCCAGCCAGTGCAGCGGTGCGTCCAGGCCGACCGTGCGCACGGCCGGCAGGGTCAGGGTGCCGCGCGCCGGGCGCGGCGGCAGGGGGGGTGGGAGGTGGGTATGGTTCACGCGCAGCAGCTTAAGGGCAGTGGGTCGCCCGTGCCAGCCTGGCGGTGGGCGACGACATCAAAAAGTATAGCTGCTGGCGCTTGATGGACAAGCGCTGAATGCCATTCTGACGTGGAACGGCAGAACCCGCCGGCGGGCGCCGGCGGGCGGTGCGCCGGCGTCAGCGCGGGCCCGGCCCCATGCCCGGGCCCCAGCCGCGGTGTTCGCGGTGGCCGGCGTGCCAGCCGGCGCCGTGGCGGCCGCGCGCGGCGAGGCGATCGAAACTCTGCTGCTGCTCGGGCGTGAGCTGGGCGTAGAAGGCCTTGGTGGCGTCGCCGCGCTGCTTCATGCGGGCGTGGCGTTCGTCGGCGCGCTTTTGCATCAGGTCGATGCGCTCGGGCGTGCTGAGCTTGGCGAAGTCGGCGCGCGCGCCGGGGCCGCGTGGCTCGAACGCCGGCGGCTGCATGGCGGTGCTGAACTGCGTCCAGGCGCCTTCCTGGGTCGGGTTGAGCTTGAGTTCGGCCTTCAGCTTGTCCATGCGCTGGGCGTGGCGCTCGGCCATGCGCTGCTGCATGCGGGCCGGGTCCATGCGTTCGGCGCGGCGCTCGCTCCAGCCGGGGCGGGCCGGGGCGTCACCGGCGGCGGGTGCCTGGGCCAGGGCCAGGGTGCCGGTGGCTGCCAGCAGGCTGGCCAGCAGAAGGTGTTTGCGGTGCAGATTCATGCGACGGTCCTTTCGGTTGCGGGACCCGCGCGGGCGGGTCGGGCCGAGCCGGGGCGGGATGCCGCGGCGTTCCGGTTGCCAGGCAGTGTGCGCCGCCCATGTGTCGGCCGCTTGGCCCGCGCATGTCGGTTTGTAAAGCTGTGCGAAGTCCGGCCCCGGCGGCCGGTTCAGCCGCTGGTGCCGGCCAGGTCGTCGAGGATCGGGCAGTCGGGGCGCGCGTCGCCGTGGCAGTGGCACACCAGCTGGTCCAGCGTGCGCCGCATGTCCTGCAGGGCGGCGATGCGCTGCTCCAGCTCGGCCAGATGGCGCTGGGCGATGCGCTTGACGTCGGCGCTGGCGCGGCTGCGGTCGTGCCAGAGGCTGACCAGCTCGGCGATTTCGGCCATGGAAAAGCCCAGATCGCGCGCGCGGCGGATGAAGCGCAGGGTGTGGACGTCGGCCGCGCCGTACTGGCGGTAGCCGCTGTCGGTGCGCGCCACCTGGCCCAGCAGGCCCAGCGATTCATAGTGGCGCACCATCTTGGCCGACACGCCCGAGGCGCGCGCCGCCTCGCCGATGCCGATCGGGCCGCTGGCGGGCGTCGCGCTCATGCCGCCACGTCGTAGCCTTCTTCGCGGATGGCGGCGGCCAGGGCCTCGCGCGATTGCTGGCTGCCGCTGACTTCGACCCTGTTCTGGCTGCGGTCGATTTGCACCTGGGCGCCGGGGTCGAGCTGCAGCAGCGCGCGCTTGACGCTGGCCTCGCAATGGCCGCAGGTCATGCCGGTGACGGTGAAGGTCTGGTTCATGGAATGCTCCGTTCAAAAAACGCCATGATGAACCTTGCCATGATGGTAATGTCAAGGGCTTTCGGGAGGGCGCGACCATCCCTACGCAGAGGACGCTTGACATTGCCATCATGGCAGGGTTCAGACTGGCGGGCATGAACACCACCACTGCTTCTTCCACGGTCGATCTGGGTGTCGGCGGCATGACCTGCGCCAGCTGTGTGGCGCGCGTCGAAAAGGCGCTGCAGAAGGTGCCCGGCGTCGACAGCGCCGCGGTCAACCTGGCCACCGAATCGGCGCGCGTGCACTTCGTCGGCGACGCCGGCGAGCTGGGCCCGCTGCTGCGCCGCGCGGTGCGCGACGCCGGCTACGAGCCGCGCGCCGCCGAGGCCGCGCTGGCCGAGCGCGAGGGCGGGCCCTGGGCCGGCTTTCTGCCGGTCGGCATCGGCCTGCTGCTGTCGGCGCCGCTGGTGCTGCCCATGCTGGGCATGCCGTTCGGCTGGCACTGGATGCCGCCGCCCTGGGTGCAGTTTCTGCTGGCCACGCCGGTGCAGTTCTGGCTGGGCGCGCGCTTTTACCGCGCCGCCTGGCACGCGCTGAAGGCGCGCAGCGGCAACATGGAGCTGCTGGTGTCGATCGGCACCACGGCGGCCTGGCTGCTGTCGATGTGGCTGTGGCTGGGCAAGTCGCATCCGCCGGGGCATGAGCCGCACCTGTATTTCGAGGGTGCGGCGGTGGTCATCACCCTGGTGCGCCTGGGCAAGTGGCTGGAAGAGCGCGCCAAGCGCCAGACCACGGCCGCCATCCGCGCGCTGCACGCGCTGCGGCCCGAGGTGGCGCACCTGATCGACTGGGATGGCAGCGAAAAGGACATCCCGGTGGACGAGCTGCGCGCCGGCGACCGCCTGGTGGTGCGCCCGGGCGAGCGCGTGCCGGCCGACGGTCGGCTGGCCGAAGGCGCCACCCAGGTGGACGAGTCCATGCTGACCGGCGAGCCGCTGCCGGTGGCCAAGGCGGTGGGCGACGCGCTGACCGGCGGCTCCATCAACGGCGAGGGCCGGGTGGTGCTGCGCGTCACCGCCGCCGGTGCCGAAAGCGTGCTGGCCCACATCATCCGCCTGGTGCAGGACGCGCAGGCGGTCAAGGCGCCGGTGCAGCGGCTGGTGGATCAGGTGGCGGCGGTGTTCGTGCCGGTGGTGCTGCTGATCGCGCTGGCCACCCTGCTGGGCTGGTGGCTGCTGGGCGGCACCGGGCTGGAGGTGGCCATCATGCGCGCGGTGGCGGTGCTGGTGATCGCCTGCCCCTGCGCGCTGGGCCTGGCCACGCCCACCGCCATCATGGCCGGCACCGGGGTGGCGGCGAAATTCGGCATCCTGATCAAGGACGCTGAGGCGCTGGAGATCGCCCACCGCGTGCGCACCGTGGCCTTCGACAAGACCGGCACCCTGACCGTGGGTCAGCCGCGCCTGCTGGCGCTGCTGCCGGCGCCGGGGGTGGACGAGGCGGCCGCCCTGCGGCTGGCCGCCGGCCTGCAAAGCGGCAGCGAACACCCGCTGGCGCGCGCCGTGCTGGCGCAGGCGGGCGCGCGCGGCCTGTGGCCACCGGCCGAGGGCACGGCGGCCGAGCTGGCCGAGCTGCGCGCCGTGCCCGGCCGCGGCACCGAAGGCCGGGTGGGGCAGCAGCGGGTGCGCATCGGCAGCGCCCGCTGGATGGCCGAGCTGGGCGTAGATTTGCAGGTTTTCGAGGCCCTGGCGCAGGCGCAGCAAGCGCAAGGCGCTACTGTTTCGATACTGGCCACGCAGCCGGCCGAGGCCCCTGAAGGCACCCCGCCGCGGGCCGTGGCCTTGCTGGCCTTTGGCGACGAGCCCAAGCCCGGCGCCGCTGCCGCGCTGGCCGAGCTGCACGCGCGCGGCATCCGCGCCGTCATGATTTCGGGCGACAACCGCGGCGCCGCCGAGGCCATGGCGCGCCGCCTGGGTCTGAAACCCGAGGACGGCGAGGTGCTGGCCGAGGTGCTGCCCGGCGACAAGGCGCAGGCGGTGCGGCAGCTGCGCGCCGGTGGTGCCGTGGTCGGCATGGTGGGCGACGGAGTCAACGACGCGCCGGCGCTGGCGGCGGCCGATGTGGGCATGGCCATGGGCAGCGGCACCGACGTGGCCATGCACGCGGCCGGCATCACCCTGATGCGTGGCGACGTCGGCCTGGTGCCGGCGGCGCTGGACATTTCGCAGCGCACCGTGGCCAAGATCCGGCAGAACCTGTTCTGGGCCTCCTTCTACAACGCCGCCGGCATCCCGCTGGCGGCGCTGGGCTACCTGAGCCCGGTGATCGCCGGCGCCGCCATGGCGCTGTCGTCGGTCAGCGTGATGAGCAACGCCCTGCTGCTGCGCCGCTGGCGCCCGGCCAGCCAGGGCAGTGTAGGCACGCCGGGCTGACCGGGCTTGCGCCGGCGGCGGTCCGGACGGACGGTCGCGGGTGGCCCGGCCCCGACGGCGCAACTTGACGCCGATCACGTCTGGCGCGCCGGGTGGCCACTACACTCGGGGGCCAAGTCCATAGCAAGGAGACATTCGCCGTGAAGCACCGAAGCCTGGAAATCATCCGCGACGAACACTCGTCGCTGGCGGCCATGCTGCAGTCCATGCGCCTGATGGTCGATCGCGGGCCGCAGGACGATCCGCGCAACTTCTTCGACGTGCTGCGCGCCATGCTGTTCTACATCGACGAATTCCCCGAGCGCCTGCACCATCCCAAGGAAACCGAGCTGCTGTTTCCGCGCGTGGCGGCCGCCGCGCCCGAGGTCGGCATGGCGGTGGCCCGCCTGGACCACGACCACGAATACACCGAAAAGGCGGTGCGCGACATCCAGCACCTGCTGCTGGGCTGGGAACTGCTGGGCGAGTCGCGCCGTCAGCGCTTCATCGACGCCTTCCACCGTTACGTCAACCTGTACCTGGAGCACATGCGGCTGGAAGAGCAGGAAGTGCTGCCAGCCGCCGAAAAGCACCTGACCGAGGCCGACTGGCGCGAGCTGGACGCCGAGTTCGAGAAGAACTGCGACCCGCTGACCGGCAAGTACAAACCCGACCCGGTGTACGAAAAGCTGTTCACCCGCATCGTGCGCGATGCGCCGGCGCCGATCGGCCTGGGCGGCAGCTGAAGGCCCGGCCGCTGCACCTGCCAGGGCCGCCTGCGGGCGGCCCTGCGCATGGGTGGGGTATGCAAGGGCGGCGTAGGAGGTTTGTGCCGCCCTGGGCCATAAACGCTCCTGCCGTTGCCGATTCCGCTGCCGCGGTCGCAGGCAGCGCCGCCCGTCCGTTTGCCAAGGAGAATCCGCATGAAATCCCGCGCCGCCGTTGCCTTCAAGGCTGGAGAACCCCTGCAAATCGTCGAGATCGACGTCGCCCCGCCGAAGAAGGGCGAGGTGCTGGTGCGCATCACCCACACCGGCGTCTGCCACACCGATGCCTTCACGCTCTCGGGCGACGACCCCGAGGGCATCTTCCCCGCCGTGCTCGGGCATGAGGGCGCGGGCATCGTCGTCGAATGCGGCGAAGGCGTGACCAGCGTCAAGCCCGGCGACCATGTGATCCCGCTGTACACGGCCGAATGCGGCGAATGCCTGTTCTGCAAGAGCGGCAAGACCAACCTCTGCGTGGCCGTGCGCGCCACCCAGGGCAAGGGCGTGATGCCCGATGGCACGACACGCTTTTCCTACAACGGCCAGCCCGTCTACCACTACATGGGCTGTTCCACTTTCAGCGAATACACCGTGGTGGCCGAGGTGTCGCTCGCAAAGATTGACCCCGCGGCCAACCCCGAGCAGGTGTGCCTGCTGGGCTGCGGCGTAACCACGGGCCTGGGCGCCGTGAAGAACACCGCCAAGGTGCAGCCCGGCGACACCGTCGCGGTGTTTGGTCTGGGCGGTATTGGCCTGGCTGTAATCCAGGGCGCGAAGCTCGCCCAGGCCGGGCGCATCATCGCCATCGACACCAATCCGGCCAAGTTCGACCTGGCGCGCACCTTTGGCGCGACCGACTGCGTCAACCCCAAGGACTTTGACAAGCCGATTCAGCAGGTCATCGTGGAGATGACCGGCTGGGGTGTCGATCATTCCTTCGAATGCATAGGCAACGTGAATGTGATGCGCGCGGCGCTCGAATGCGCGCACCGTGGCTGGGGCCAGAGCGTGATCATCGGCGTGGCGGGCGCGGGGCAGGAGATCTCCACCCGCCCCTTCCAGCTCGTCACGGGCCGGCGCTGGCTGGGCACGGCATTCGGCGGGGTCAAGGGCCGCAGCGAACTGCCCGGCATGGTGCAGGACGCCATGGCCGGGCGCATCCAGCTTGCGCCCTTCGTCACGCACACCATGGGCCTGGCCGACATCAACCAGGCCTTCGACCTCATGCACGAGGGCAAATCGATTCGCTCGGTGCTGCGCCACGGCTGAGTCATCACATAACAAATCGGGCCACGGCGCTTGTCTGACAAGCGCCAACAGCTATCGAAATAGGAGTATTCGGGGCATGCAACGGATCGAGCAGCACGCCAGCTTCGGCGGCCGTCAGGAGGTCTGGCGGCACGCCAGCGCGAGCACCGGCACGCCGATGAACTTCGGCATCTATCTGCCCCCGCAGGCGCTGGCGGGCCAGCGCTGCCCGGTGCTGTACTGGCTGTCGGGGCTGACCTGCAGCGAGCAGAACTTCATCACCAAGGCCGGGGTGCAGCCGCACGCCGCCGCGCACGGCCTGATCGTGGTGGCGCCCGACACCAGCCCGCGCGGGCCCGGCGTGGCCGACGACGCGGCCTACGACCTGGGCCAGGGCGCGGGCTTTTATCTGAACGCCACCCAGGCGCCGTGGGCGGCGCATTACCGCATGCAGGACTATGTGGCCGACGAGCTGCCGGCGCTGATCGAGCGGCACTTTCCTGCCAGCGACGCGCGCGGCATCTTCGGCCACAGCATGGGCGGGCACGGCGCGCTGGTGACGGCGCTGCGCCACCCGGGGCGCTATCGCAGCGTGTCGGCCTTGGCGCCGATTGCCGCGCCGACCCAGGTGCCCTGGGGCCGCAAGGCGCTGGCGGCGTACCTGGGCGACGATCCGGCGGCCTGGGCCGGCTGGGACGCCGTGGCCCTGATCGCCACCGCGCGCGAGCGCCTGCCGCTGCTCATCGACCAGGGCGAGGCGGACGAATTCCTGCCGCAGCTGCGCCCCGATCTGCTGCGCGCCGCCTGCGAGGCCGCCGGCCACCCGCTGACGCTGCGCCTGCAGCCGGGTTACGACCACAGCTACTACTTCATCGCCAGCTTCATCGGCGAGCATGTGGCGCACCACGCCGGCGCGCTGCGCAGCTGATCCCCAGGCGCCGTGCGGTCATGGCGCCGGGTGCGGCCGGCGCGCGCGCGGCGTGGGGACAATGCAGGCGCCGATCCCGGCACCCACCACACCACCCACGAAGGATCCGAACCATGGCCGACACCTGGCTGCCCACCCTCATCACCGACACCCCGCAGCAGGGTTTTGAACTGGCGATCACGCTCAGCCGCAAGGGCGTGCGCTACACCCAGCCCGACCCCGAGGTACTGCACAAGCTGCGCCCGGTGTATGCCAACGACGCGCACGAGCTGACCGCCGCCTCGCAGGTGATCGCGCTCAACTTCCAGACCGTCGCCGCCGCCAACAACTACTGGCGCAAGTGAGCGGCGCCGCGCTGGTCGTTTTACCCATGAACGCGGTTTTGCAATGTCCAATTTCGGGCTGCCGAGGCCAAAGGTTCAATTCGCCAGCGCCGGATAGTCGGTGTATCCGTGCGCGCCACCGCCGTACATGGTGGCGCGCTCCAGCCCCTGGTAGGGGCCGCCGCGGCGGATGCGGGCGGCCAGGTCGGGCATGCTGATGAAGGCCTTGCCGAACGCCACCAGGTCGGCGTAGCCGCTGGCCAGGGCGGCCTCGGCCGACTGCGGGTCGTAGCCGTTGTTGACGATCCAGGCGCCCTGACCGCCGGCGGCGCGGTAGGCGGCCTTCATGGCGGCGTAGTCGAACGGTCGGCCCTCGACCTCGCGCGGGCCGCCGGTGGCGCCTTCAATCACGTGGATGTAGGCCAAACCCAGCGGCGCCAGCTGGCGCATCAGGTGCTCGAACAGCGGCTGCGGGTCGGCGTCGACGATGTCGTTGGCCGGTGTGACGGGCGATAGGCGGATGCCGACGCGGTCGGCGCCGACGGCGTCGCAGACGGCGCGGGCGACTTCCAGCATCAGGCGCGCCCGGTGGGCGATGCGGCCGCCGTAGTCGTCGGTGCGGTGGTTGGCGCCGCTCTTGAGGAACTGGTCCAGCAGGTAGCCGTTGGCGCCGTGGATTTCCACGCCGTCGAAGCCGGCCGATTGCACGGCATGGCGCGCGGCGGCGGCGTAGTCGTGCACGATGCCGGGGATTTCGTGGCGATGCAGCGCGCGCGGCATGCTGGTGGGGGCGAAATGACCATGGCCCTGGGCGTCGAAGATGTAGGTCTTGGCGTTGGCGCGCAGCGCCGAAGGCGCCACCGGGTCGGCGTGGCCGGGTTGCAGCACATGGTGCGACACGCGCCCCACATGCCAGAGCTGGCAGACGATGCGGCCGCCGCGCGCATGCACGGCCTGCGTCACCTGCTTCCAGCCGTCGATCTGTTCGCTGCCGTACAGGCCCGGCACGTCGGCGTAGCCCTGGCCCTGCGGGCTGATGGCCGTGCCTTCGCTGACGATCAGGCCGGCGCCGCTCAGCGGGTCGGCGCGCTGGGCGTAGTACTCGGCCATCAGCGCATTGGGAATGGCCCCGGGCGCGCGGTTGCGGGTGAGCGGCGCCATGACGAGCCGGCTGGCGACGTCGATGGCGCCGACGCGGGTGGCGGTGAACAGGGTCTGGGCCATGGGTGGGTCTCGCGGTCAGGGGCTGCCTGGGCCGATTGTGCGACAGGGGGGCGCGAGTGCGCTGCCTGTCCCCGCCGGGCCGGCAGGCAGGGCCTGCGCGGCGCACAATCGCCCCATGAGCCCGCCCGCCCCGCCCCTGTCGCGCCTGCTGTGGCTGGCGCTGGCGCTGTCGCTGGGCGCGGCGGTGTCGCTGGGCATCACGCGCTTTGCCTATGCGCTGCTGCTGCCGGTGATGCGCGAGGACCTGGCCTGGAGCTACACCCTGGCCGGCGCCATGAACACCGCCAACGCGCTGGGCTATCTGCTGGGGGCGATCGCCACGCCCTGGCTGATGCGGCGCTGGAGCGCCTCGACGGTGCTGCTGACGGGCAGTGCGCTGGCCAGTGTGTTCATGGCGGCGTCGGGTTTCTTCACCGACGCCGTGCCGCTGCTGCTGCAGCGCCTGCTGGCCGGCGCGGCCAGCGCGCTGGTGTTCGTCTCGGGCGGTCTGATGGCGGCGCGGCTGGGGGCGCAGTCGCCGCAGCGGGCCGGGCTGCTGCTGGGGCTGTACTACGGTGGCACGGGCTGGGGCATCGCGGCGTCGGCGCTGGGCGTGCCGCTGGTGCTGCAGGCCGCGCAGGGCGTGGCGCACGGCTGGGCCTGGGCCTGGTGGGGGCTGGCGGCGCTGTGCCTGGCGGCCACGGCGGTGCTCTGGTGGCCGGCCAATGCGCTACGAAAACAGGAGCTAATGGCGCAAGGTGCAAGCCATCCACAGGCCGATTCACCCCAAAACCTGCCATGGCGCGCGATGGCGCTGGCGCTGGCCGGCTACACGCTGTTCGGCGTCGGCTACATCGGCTACATGACCTTCGTCATCGCGCTGCTGCGCGAGCAGGGCGTGAGCGCCGGCGCCGTCACGTTGTTCTACACCCTGCTGGGGCTGGCGGTGGTGGGGTCGGCGCGGCTGTGGGCCGGCCTGCTGGATCGCGCCCGGGGCGGCGGCGCGCTGGCGCTGCTGAACGCCCTGCTGGGCGTGGCCACGGTGCTGCCGGCGCTGACCGGCGCCTGGCCGGTGGTGCTGGCGTCGGGGCTGCTGTTCGGGGCGGTGTTTTTGTCGCTGGTGGCGTCGACCACCGCCTTCGTGCGCCACAACCTGCCGCCGGCGCAGTGGGCGGCGGGCATCAGCGCCTTCACCATCCTGTTTGCCTTCGGCCAGATCGTCGGCCCCACCGTGGTCGGCTGGATCGCCGACGGGCCGGGCGGGCTGACGCTGGGGCTGCGCTACTCGGCCGGCGCGCTGTGGCTGGGGGCGCTGCTGGCCTGGCGCCAGCGGCCGCTGGCGCGCGCCGCCTGAACCCGCAAGCTCAGATCAGCCCCTCGGCCTTCATGGCCGCCTGCACCGCAGGGCGGGCGGCCACGCGCTCGCGCCAGGCCAGCAGGTTCGGGTAGGGCGCCAGGTCGATGGCCATCGGCTTGGCCCAGTGGGTGACGGTGAACAGGTAGGCGTCGGCCACGCTGTAGTCGCTGCCCATCACGAAGGCCTTGCCGGCCAGCTCGCCGTCGACGAACTTCAGGCGCTCCTGCAGGCGGGCCAGGGCGACCTGCTTGGCCTCGGCCGGCATGGCCGGGTTGAACAGCGGCGAAAAGCCCTTGTGCAGCTCGGTGGCGGTGAAATGCATCCACATCTGCAGCTGGTAGCGCGCCATGCTGCCGCAGGGCGGGATCAGCGCCTTGGCCGGCGCCTGGTCGGCCACGTACTGGCAGATGATGGCGCATTCGCGCAGCGCCTGGCCGTCGTCGAGCACCAGGTAGGGCACGTAGCCCAGCGGGTTGACCTGGCGGTAGTCGGAGCCGTCGGGCAGCTGCTTGGTCTTGGTGGGGGCCGAGATGGCTTCGTACTTCAGGCCGGCTTCTTCCAGCGCGATATGGGCGGCCAGCGAACAGGCGCCGGCGGAATAGTAGAGCTTCATGCGGGTCTCCTGGGGGGTGAAGGGATGCGTCGTGCCCGGACCGGGCCTGGGCAGGGCGTGGCAGCTTAGCAAGCGCCGGGCAACCTTGGGGCGGCTGCGGGTTCAGCCGCCGTGGCCGGTGGCTCGCTCCAGCGTGCTTAGGCAGCGCAGGGCGCGCGCGCCGCCGTCGTCCGGCGGGCCGCACATTTCGGGCGAGGGCCGCAGGCTGGCGCAGACGGCGGGGCCTTCGGGTCGCCCGAACAGCCGGCAGCGGCCTTGCGGTCCGGTTGCAGGCAGGGCGGCCACCCATGGCGCTATAAAAACAGAAGCTTTCAGCGCATGACAGTCGGGTGCCGGGGGCCAATCTCATGGATAGAGACCGCGCAGATCGCGGGCCGACAGGCTGCACGTGCAGGCGACGATGGAGGTGGCGCTGCGCAGGCTCACAGGGTGCTCTTGCGCGGTGTCCCGGACGGCCCGCTTCATGAAGTGCGCCGGACGCGTGGCACGGCTTCGAAACCGACGTGGCTCGCATTCCCGAGCGTCACGGATCTGGTGGCGCGGTCCGAAACATCGGCGCGTCGATCACCGCAAGAGGTTCGCACCACCTTGGCCGGCGTGGGGCGACGAGCTGACGTGCATTTTCTTCCTCCGCAGAAGTACCAAGAGCCGGACAAGCTGTCCGGCTCCTGGATCCAACGGCGTGCTCCTGATTAGCGCCGGGTGCCGCGCCGTGCTCTCAACGGACTGGCCGCAGCCAGCAGCATCAACATGGCCAGCGCCATCAGCACGTACTCCGAAGTGGTCGGAATCGGTGCCACGCCCGCCGCCGCTGCGGTGACGCCGATGGCGCCCGGATCGGTGATGGTGCCGTTGGCGGCCAGGTCGTTGTCACCCAGTTGACCGTCGGTGATCGTGAAGCTCACCTGGTTGCCGCTGATCGTGGCCGGGATGGTGTAGTAGTGGTCGGTGGTGTTGCCGGCCTCCTTGCCCCACTTGTAGTACTGCGCGCCCGGCGGGATGGCTGTGGGGTAGGTGATGGTCACCGTCACCGCCCCGTTGGCGGCCGGGCAGCTGGTGGCCGTGAAGCCGAAGAAGCCGTGCGGGAAGCTGACGCCCGCAGGAGGCGGCGCCGGCGTGCCGACGAAGCCACTGCCGGCAGCAAAGCCGCAGGCGGCGCCACCACCAGTGAGGGTGCCCGTGGCGGTGCCGGTACCCGTGCTGGTGGGTCCGGAGATCATGTTCACACAGGACACCGCCACGTTGGTGACGTTGGCCGACGCGACCGTGCCCGTGCCATTGCTGACGGTGCAGACCTGACCGACCGGCTGGGTGCCGACGGTCACCGCATAGGCGCTGCCGCTGGTCAGCGCGGTGGCGAAGGTGAAGCTGCCGTTGGCATTGACGGTGAGCGCGTCACCACCGTTGTTGAGCAGGCCGACCGTCTTGCCGGTGACCAGGCCGGACACGCTGCCACCGATGGTGTAGGTCGGCACGTTGACGCAGTTCACCGCCACGTTGGTGACGTTGGCCGCCGCGACCGTGCCCGTGCCGTTGCTGACGGAGCAGGTCTGGCCGACCGGCTGGGTGCCGACGGTGACGGCGTAGGCCGCGCCATTGGCCAGCGGGGTGGCGAAGGTGAAGCTGCCGTTGGCGTTGCGCGTCAGTGCGTCACCGCCGTTGTTGAGCAGCACCACCGAGTTGCCTGCGCTCAGGCCGGACAGGTTGCCCCCGATGGTGTAGGTGACCGGCGGGAGGTTCACGCACGACACCGCCACGTTGGTGACGTTGGATGCAACCACCGTGCCCGTGCCGTTGCTGACGGAGCAGGTCTGGCCGACCGGCTGGGTGCCCACGGTTACGGAATAGGTGGCGCCACTGGCAATGGGCGTGGCGAAGGTGAAGCTGCCGTTGGCGTTGCGCGTCAGCGCGTCACCGCCGTTGTTGAGCAGCACCACCGAGTTGCCCGCGCCCAGGCCGGACACGCTGCCGCCGATGCTGTAGGTGTTGTTGGTGCAGTTGACGGTCACGTTGGTGACGTTGGCCGAGGCGACCGTGCCCGTGCCGTTGCTGACGGTGCAGGTCTGGCCGACCGGCTGGGTGCCGACGGTGACGGCGTAGGCCGCGCCATTGGCCAGCGGGGTGGCGAAGGTGAAGCTGCCGTTGGCGTTGCGCGTCAGTGCGTCACCGCCGTTGTTGAGCAACACCACCGATTTGCCCGCACCCAGACCGGACACGTTGCCGCCGATGGTGAAGCTGCTCAGCGAGGCCGGCACCATGACGATGCCGACGCCTGAATCCCGGTCCCAGCCGGCGGCCTCGATGTCGAGCGCCGACGCGTTCATGGCCGCCACGATCTGGGCGTTGGTCCAGCCCGGGTTGGCGCCCTTGATCAGGGCGGCGATGGCCGCCGCCGTGGGTGCGGCTGCCGAGGTACCGCAGAAAGTGGTGAACCCCGGGGTGGTGGTGGTGCCACAGTCGCCTGCCGCCATGTCGACCTTCGGCAACGTGGTGCCGCCATTGGTGGCGAACAGCAGGTTGCCGGGCGTGATGGCGGTACCGTTGGGGTGGTAGAAGATCTTGCGCGGACCGTCCGAACTATAGGTTTCCACCGGGTTGGCCGCGCCGCCGGTGAAGGTGCCGCCCGGGCCGGTGGCGGTGGTCAGGGACACGGCGGCGACCGAAATGCCGCTGGCCGCTGCGTTGTGGCCAAAGGTGCTGCCGGCGGTGCTGTCGGCCGGCGTGATGCGACCACGGTGGGTATCCAGGCGCAGTGCGCGGGCAGATCCGCTGTAGCGCACGATGTAAATCCGCGAGCCGCTGGGGTACGGGGTGGCGCGGGAGGCGAGTTCGTAGGGGTCCTGGGTGCCGGTCTGGTTGCCTGTGCTTTGCCCCAGCACCACAGTGCCGGTCGCGTTGGTCACGATCAGGTCGTAGTCGTTGCTGGAGCCGCCCAGGGGGTCGCTCCATTTGAGCGATACACGGCTTGTCTGCGCAGTCAGCGCGGTGTAGTTGTTGCTGCCAAACGCCTGGAGTTGGATGGACGCGGCGCCATAGATGCTCTGGATGGCGGACGGAATGGCGTTGCCGCTGGCGACGAAGTCACCTTCAAAGGTGCCGGACTGGTTGTCGTTCTTGTTGCCGGAGTTGGCGGCCGAGGAGAAGTACAGCGCTCCGGCGGCGGTGACCTGGTTCACGGCCTGGGCGATCGGGCCGTCCTGAAACGCGCCTTCGTTGAAATACGTGACGTCGTCAACGATGATGTTGCAGCCGGCGGCCTGGAGATTGACGATGTTGGTGGCGAACGAAGCGACGCTGGTGACAGCGGTGGCGTAGCCCAGTGATGCGCCCGGCGCCATGTCGTGCACGATTTCCAGCATCGCCGTGCCTTCGTCTCCCGAACCGGCCTGGCCGGGCAGTACCGTCACGGTGGCCGGCAGATCGCCCGTGGCCTGGCGCGCGGCCAGCGAATTGACACCGTCCGACAGCACGCAGACCATGGTGCCTGTACCGGTGCGGCCGGCGCTGTGCGCGGCATTGGCCTTATGGGCGGCCACGCCTTCCCAGGTGGCGCTACCGGCGTTGGTCGCTGCACCGGGCTGGGGGAGGTTCTTCAGTTTTTCGCGCAGAACCTCGGGCGGCAATTCAAGGCGGTTGGTGGTGGCTTCCTCGCGCGGGCCGACGGTACGCACATCGGGCCGGTTGGCAATGGCGCTCAACTCCGACACCGGTACGCGGGCGGTGATGGTGTCGTACTGCGGAAACGCCGAGAGCTCGGTGCCGCCGCGCGATCTGATGAACGCGGTCAACGTGTCCGACACCTTACCCTTGATGACCACGAAAATGGTCTGGTCAGGCGCGACATGGCGCTCGGCGAAGTCCTGCACATAGGCTGGCAGCGCCTGCCGGCTGGCGGCGTTGCGCAGCTGGCCTGAACCGGCGGCGCGCGTCAGATCGATCAGCGCGGAATCCATTTTCTGTTCCGCGACGCTGCGATCACCTTTGCGCCCCACCGGCTCCTGCGCCGGGGCGGCCAGCGGCACCGCACACATCAGCAGCGCCAAGCCAGCGGCCCTGGCCCAGGCGTTGAAACGGGAAATATGTGTCACACCCTCTCTCCTTTGTTCTTGGCCACGCAAGTCGTCGCTGTGTAGGGCTCAAGTGGATTTCATTGCAACAATTAACATGTCCGTTGTAGGTGTACGACGCGCCTGTTTTGGGTTGCTGGGGGGAACCGCCCCACCAACACGGAGGCGGGCGTTGCGCCCTCGCTGGCCGCCCCGACCGTCGCGCGCCGGGCCAGAAGACTATGAAAATGATAGCTGCTGGCGCTGATCCGGCAAGCGGCGAGGCCAGGAAAATGCCTACAATCCGGGGCTTTGTTGACGGTTTTTCTGACGTGCCCACCCCGAGCTTCTTCCACCCCCAGACCTTCGACGTCATCGTCGTCGGCGGCGGCCATGCCGGCACCGAGGCGGCGCTGGCGGCGGCGCGCATGGGCGCGCAGACCCTGCTGCTGACGCACAACATCGAAACCCTGGGGCAGATGAGCTGCAACCCCAGCATCGGCGGCATCGGCAAGGGCCATCTGGTCAAGGAGGTCGACGCGCTGGGCGGCGCCATGGCGCTGGCCACCGACGAGGCCGGCATTCAGTTTCGCGTTCTCAACAGCAGCAAGGGCCCGGCGGTGCGCGCCACGCGGGCGCAGGCCGACCGTGTGCGCTACAAGGCGGCGATCCGGCGCCGGCTGGAAAACCAGCCCAACCTGTGGCTGTTCCAGCAGGCGGTGGACGACCTGCTGCTGCAGGGCGATCGGGTGGCCGGCGCGGTGACCCAGCTGGGCATCGCCTTCCGTGCGCGCGCCGTGGTGCTGACGGCGGGTACGTTCCTGGACGGGCGCATCCACGTCGGGCTGGAAAACCACGCCGCCGGGCGGGCAGGCGACCCGCCGGCGGTCAGCCTGTCGGCGCGGCTGAAGGAGCTCAAGCTGCCGCAGGGCCGCCTGAAGACCGGCA